>UMHP01037737.1_pt1 | contig 571439 bp, 429 predicted proteins | sample 1965571 | NCBI WGS metagenome assembly UMHP01 (sample SAMEA4836103, study PRJEB28245) | human gut metagenome | biome: gut microbiome; material: fecal sample | place: Denmark | collected 2008
CCGAGGCAGGCCGCCGGCTGTGAAACCGTTGCGCCGTTATTTGAATTTCAGCGAGATCTTTCCGTCTGAAGGATACAGGACGAATATGCTTCCCGCGGAGGTGCCGTCGGTTGCGATGGTGCCCTTCGTGCAATCGAATGCGTAGGCGAATCCTTTTTGCGCTGCGGTGACCCGCTTCGCCCCGAACGCCGTGAACGGCAACGCTGCACCGGGTGCAGCGGTCAGCTCCAGCATCCAGTCGGGGCCTTTGCCGGGGGCGGCGATCTCCATTCCTTCTTCCGAAAGCAGTATCGTGAGCTGCCGTCCGTCGTCCATCGGCCACTCCACGAGTAATTTGCCTTTGCCCTTTTCCGTTACGGCGGGGGTGCCGCCCTGCGCTGGGGCCAGGCTTCCGTCGGCAGTGCGCCGCATGACCCGCAGCCCGGCCAGCTGCTCCCGGGTGCTCCACATGCAACCGTCCACGACGGGCAGCGTCGTGTAGACGCACTGGTTGGTGGTGCCGGCTTTGCGGTAGTAGTCCGACTCCATCCGCTGATCGAACATGTGGATGTCGCGGATGCACAATGTGCCGCCCTCCCACAGCAGGTTGGTGCGGTAGTAACGGCTGTTGTACCATACGGTTTTACGATCCTTTTCGCGGTAGTCGGTCAGTGCCGTGACGGCCGTCGGGGGCGTTACCGGGAAATTCTCGCGGAACCATTCGCCCGACCGGGTGAGCGTTTCCACGCGGATTTCGCCCTTGCGGAAACGGTTTGCCATCAGCGGGATCTGGATGTTGAGCCCCTTCTCCATACTGCCCCAGGTGAAGGAGTTTTCCTGCCCGGCCTGCGTGTAGGCGAATGCGAGGCAGGGTTCTTCGAACATCGACCGGAAGAACCACTCGACCCACTGGCGGCTGCCGCCGCTGTCGCCGTAGACGGGTTCCAGCGAGATCACCCCCTGCAAGGCTCCGCCCACGCAGTTGTCGTATTGGTAGATCGGGTCGCTGCCCAGCATGCGGAATACGGGGACGGGGATCTGTCCCTCGCGGGTCTGTGCGGGCATGTAGGCGTTGACCCGGCTGGGATAATAAGCCTGGTTCCAGTAGCCGCCCCACAGCGTGTAGCCGTCGGTACCTATCTGGTCTTTGCAGTTGCACGAAGCGACGATGCCGTATTTGTCGTACATGTACCCGAGCGTATAGGCGTCGATGAACCATGACCCGATGGCCGTCGGGTATTTGCCGAATACCTCTTTGAATTTTTCCATGTAGACGTCCACCAGTTTGCGGCGTTCTTCGGGTGTGTACCCCGTTGCGAAGCCCACGTCGGCATGCCAGTCCCACGGGTAGCGGCCGCGCCACTTGAGCCCTGCGGCTTCCACGTGGGGCTGCGTGATCTCCCACCAGCCGCCCACCTCGGTGCCGGGATAGACATCCTGTGTCAGCAGTTTCCGGTAGCGGGGATTGATCAGCGCGTCGTATTGCAGCAGGAACGTGGCCGGGAGACCGTATTCGGCGAGCTGTGCCGCCTGCCGTGCGACGGTTTCGTAGAGTACCGTTTCGGTGATCTCTTCGCTGCGCGGTTCGATATTGCGGATGAAGTTGACGATGTTGACGATGCGGGGGGCCTCGGAGCCGGCCTTGCCGGCTGCGGATGCGGAGACGCATCCGCAGCAAAGTGCGAGCAGGAGTAGTTTGCAGGTTTTCATGATTATTTTGTTTCGGGTATACAAATATAATCGGCAGATGCGAACCGAGGCAACTTCGGTGTGCATTTTGCAGGGAAACGTACGTAATATGCCAAAATTCGTACCTATGGAAAACAAAGAAACGACCTGCACGCCCTGCGAGCAGAATTTCGAACGTAAAGTGAATGAGCTGGTCAAGGAGGGCGAAGCCCCCGATACCAAGCAGCGTGCAAAGAAGGAGGCCGAGGTCAAGGCTGCTTTCGACGAACACGGGAAGTCGGAAAAATAACCGTTCCCGATGAGGACTGGGGTGCCTGCACAACGATTGTGCGGGCACCCCTGCGTTCTGGGGCGACCGTACGGCGCGGAATCGGGCGGGCGGATTGCCGCTATTCCGGGGAAATGATTATCTTTACGCGGTTAATTAGGTCGATTTATGGTAAAAAAGAATATTTTGGGTACTATCGGGGGAACCCCGATGGTGCGGATCAACCGGCTTTGCCCCAACCCGAACGTCAATATCTATGCGAAACTCGAAGGTTTCAACCCCACGGGCAGCATCAAAGACCGCATTGCGCTGCGGATGATCGAGGAGGCCGAACAGGACGGGCGCCTCACGCCCGGCAAGACGATCATCGAACCGACGTCGGGCAATACGGGCATCGGCCTGGCCATCGTCGGCATCGTCAAGGGATATCCCGTGGAGATCGTGATGAGCAGCGCCGTGTCGGTCGAGCGGCGTAAAATAATCCGTTCCTATGGTGCGAAGGTGATCCTTACGCCCGCCGAGGAGGGAACCGACGGGGCGATCCGCCTGGCCCGCAGCAAGGTGGCCGGCGACCCCGACAAATATTTCATGCCCGACCAGTTTGCCAATGCGGGCAATTACCTGGCGCATTACCAGTCTACGGCACTGGAAATCTGGCAGCAGACAGGTGGCAGGATCGACTACCTGGTCTGTGCGATCGGCACGTCGGGGACGCTGATGGGGCTTTCGCGGTTCCTGAAGGTGATGAAGCCCGACATCAGGGTCGTCTGCGCGCAACCGATCCGGGGCCATTATATCCAGGGATTGAAGAATATGGAGGAGGCTATCGTCCCGGACATTTACGATCCTTCGCAGATCGACATGCAGGAGATGGTCGAGAGCGAAGAGGCGATCGCCATGGCGCGGGAGATCATCGCCAGGGAGGCGATCTTCGCCGGCATGAGCAGCGGCGCCGCGATGCTGGCGGCCGTGCGCACCGCGCAGCACATCGAACGGGGCAATATCGTGGTGGTTTTCCCCGACCGTGCCGAGAAATACCTGAGTACGACGATGTTCGACGAGTTCGCGGACTGATGTGCGGACGGTGGATGTGAAAAAGCCTGCGACCGGAAAGTCGCAGGCTTTTTTGCTGTCGCAGTGCTTGATTTTTGCCGTCCCAGCCCTTATTTTTGGGCGTTGTAGGCTTCGACGCCGCTCTTGAGGAATCCCACGAAATTGTCGACGTTGAGGTCGTATCCGCGGGGCGGCACGAGTTGTTTCCCGTTCCGTCCCTGGAGTACGTAGTAAGGCTGGGCATTTACCCCGTAGGTTTTCAGGGCGTAATACGAGTTTATCTTGCCGAGGCTTTTAAGCACCTTTCCCGCGTCGGTCGTTACCCAGTCGCTTTCGGGAAGCACTTTTTTGTCGTCGGAGTAGAGCGCCACGATCACGTAGTCGTTGCGCAGGATGTCGAGCACCTGCGGGTCTGCCCATACGCGGGCTTCCATTTCGCGGCAGTTGACGCACCCGTGCCCCGTGAAGTCGATGAAGAGCGGTTTGCCGACCTTAGCGGCATAGGCCTCGGCTTCTTTCAGGTCGAAGAATCCTTCGAGGCCGTGGGGCAGGTGCAGGAAATCGCTGTGCTTGGGTTTCTGTCCCTCGACGGTCAGCAGCATGCGCGTTTCTCCGCCCGAAGCGGTCGGCGCTTCCTTCCCGATCACGAAATCCTGCGTATGCAGCGGCGGCAGGTAGCCCGAGAGGCCTTTGAGCGGGGCGCCCCACATGCCGGGGACGAGGTATACGACGAACGAGAAGGTGACGATGGCCAGTGCCAGGCGGCCTACGCCCAGATAGGGCGTATCGCTGTCATGCGCGAATTTGATTTTTCCCAGCAGATAGAGCCCCAGGAGCGAGAAGGTCACGATCCATACGGCGAGGTATATCTCGCGGTCGAGTAGCCCCCAGTGGTAGGTCTGGTCGGCGACCGAGAGGAACTTCATGCCGAGCGCCACCTCGATGAATCCCAGCACGACCTTCACCGAGTTGAGCCATCCGCCGCTTTTGGGCAGCTTCTTGAGCATCGACGGGAAGAAGGCGAAGACGGTGAAGGGAAGCGCGAAGGCGACGGAAAACGCCAGCATGGTGACGATCGGGCTCCAGAATTCGCCCGACGTCGATTTGATAAGCACCGAACCTACGATCGGGCCCGTGCAGGAGAAGGATACCAGCACGAGGGTCAGGGCCATGAAGAAGATGCCGGCCAGGCCTTTCGAGTCGGCTTTGCTGTCGGTTTTGTTGACCATCCACGAAGGCATGGTGATCTCGAACGCTCCGAAGAACGATGCGGCGAATACCATGAATACGAGGAAGAAAAGGATATTGGGCAGCCAGTGTGTCGCCAGCCAGTTGAAGATGTCGGCCGTCACGGCATCGCCCCCGACGATGCGTGTGATGACGATGATTGCGGCTATCGGCAGCGTGTAGAGCGCGACGATGAAGAACCCGTACATGCCGGCGCGGAAACGTCCCATCGCGGGGCTGCCGGAGCTTTTCATGAAGAACGATACGGTCATCGGCACCATGGGGAATACGCAGGGGGTCAGCAAGGCTGCGAAACCCCACAGGATCGCCTCGATGATCAACGCCCACAGCGAGCCTCCGCCTGCGGCGTCTTTCTGCGCAGGTTCCGCTGCGGCCTGTGCCGAGCCTCCGCCGGCATTGTCCGGGGCTTCCGCAACGGCGGCCTTGTCCGCAGTCCCGGCTGGGGCCGTATCCTGCGGCGTGGCGGCCGATGCCGTCGCTGCGCCGGCCTGTGCCGTCAGGTCGATCGTCATTTCCGTATCCTCGGGCGGCATGCAGCTCGTGTCGTCGCAGATCATCCACTCCAGCTGGGCCGTGACGGCGGCCTTTTCGGCCGCGAGCTTCACCCGCTGGGTGAAGAGCGCCTTGCCGGCAAAGGTGCCGATCTCCATCTCGAAGGTCTTGTCGTAGTGGCGCTCGGGAGTGGAGAGTTGCTCTACGCCGCCCTCGAGCGTAGCCCCGGCACCCGCGGTGAAGGTGATCGTCGTGGCATTGGGCCCGCCTTCATAGGGCCCCATGTCATACATATGGTAAGGCGCGGGGATCGAGGCTTCGAGTACGATCCGGTACATGTCGCCGTCGAGGTGCTCCACGGTGCTTTTCCAGCTTACGTTTTGCGCCGAGACCGCCGTCACGGCAAACAGGGCCGCTATGGGCAGCAAAAGGGTACGAAACAGATTGTGCATAGTCGTATCGCTTATAATTTGTGCAAATATAACGGTTTTTTACGGATAAATTGCTACATTCGCACGATGATCCGCCTCTCGCTCATAATCCCGACGCATAATCGTGCCGGGCAGCTTCTCGCGGCGCTCGAATCCGTCGTGCGGCAGGACATGCCCGCCGGGGAGTGGGAGTGCGTGGTGGTGAACAACAATTCGACGGACGATACGCCCGCCCGGTTCGCGGCCTTCGCGGCACGGTATCCGGCGCTCAACCTGCGCATGGTGACCGAGACCGGCCCGGGGGTTTCCTATGCCCGCAACCGGGGGATCGCGGAAACTTCGGCGCCCTACATGGCCTTCATCGACGACGACGAACGTATCAATGCGGGGTTTATCCGGGCGTATGTCGAATTCTTCGATGCACATCCCGATGCCGTCGTGGCCGGGGGGCGCATCATTGCCGAGTATGTCTCGGGACGTCCGGCGTGGATGTCGAAATATACCGAACTGCCTGTCGCCAACCCGATGGATTTCGGCCATGCCGTACGGCCTTTTCCTGCCGGACGTGTTCCCGGGGGAGGCAACATGGCTTTCCGCCGCTCCGCAACCGCCCGATACGGCGGGTTCGACCCCTCGCTGGGGCGTGTGGGACGGATGCTGATCGGTGGCGAGGAAAACGATTTCTTCGAACGCATGATGCGCGGCGGCGAGACATGCTGGTATGTCCCCAATGCCGTCATGTGGCATATTATCCCGCCCGGGAAACTCACCGAGGACTATTTCCGCCGCCTTTGCTACAATGTCGGCGTGAGCCAGCGCCTGCGGGCGGGCATCTACCGCCGTTATCCGAAGGCCGTTGTGCTGGAATGTATGAAGTGGGCGGCTACGCTGTTGCTTTCGCTGACGATGTCGCCCCGCAAATCATTGTGGCTGATTCGGATGCGTTACGAGATCAGCCGGGGGCTTTTCTCCCGTGCCGGCCATTGAGCTGTGCTTTAATTGCGTACGGGGATTTCCTTGCCGAAATATCGGCAAAGCATGATGTAGCACATGTAGAGCGCCAATGAGGGGTGCTCTTCTTCGCATCCGGGCGAGAGGTTGAGCGCCATGTCCGAAAACCGCCCGAAATCTTTTCCGTCCAATGCTCCCATTTCCCCCAGTATCTGGTAGGTTTCGAAATCGTCCCGCTGTTCCTCGCAGCTGGGTTCCAGCTCGGCTATTTCGAACGAGCTGGCATTTAGCTGGGTCAGGCAGCAGAACTCGGGTTTCCCACCGCGCCCCAGGTCGCGGTAAAAGCCGATGACCTCCGTGTGTCCGATCCGGCCTGCGGGGAGGTTGGTTTCTTCGCGCAGCTCCCTCTCGGCTGCGGCTTTCAGCGTCTCCCTGAAATCGGAGTCCGGACGCAAATCGCTGAAGTCGACCGATCCCGATCCCGAAGGAGTCAGGCGGTCTGTCGAAGTGAGGGCCTTGTCGTTCTGGTGGAGGATAATGACATATCCGTCGGTTGTGACGGCCAGCGTCGAAATGCCGATGTGGTCGCTCATGACCGATTTTTCGAGCCGGCGTACCGGGTAGTTGGCGATGTTCGCGGGAGGGGTCATGCCCCAACCGCTTTGGTGGGAGAGTTTTTTCGCATAGATTACGTTCGTCAGGTAGGAGTTGTAGTAACAGCCTTTGCATACCCGGACGTACCATTCTCCGCCGCTTTCCCCGAATTCGGATGCCATGCACAGTTTGCGCTCGTTGTAAAAACTGCCGTTCCTGTTCTTCATTTCGTGCCACTTGCCGTTGAGGAACGGCAGCAGGATGTCCCGGTAATTCTTTATGTATTTCAATACCCGCTTTTCCTTGTCGGTGCATAGTATCGCATGGATGGGGCGGTCTGCTTGCAATAAGCGGTCTATGTTGTCGCTGTGCCGCAATACGGTGCCCGGGAAGGCGATCGGGGCGGCGGTATAAATCTCATCCAACTCGTCGGCTGCCTCCGGAGTCTTGTGCCGGTAGATGTCTTGGAGGTTGTAATACTCCGTCTTATGCGTGTAGGCGTAGAAATCCTTTACGAAACAGATCGTCTGCCAGATAAGGGTCGTAAAGACCAGGAACAGGAAAAGGAACAGGTTGCCGGTTTGCATCAGCGTTTGGTAGTCGATGGCCGAATAGAGCAGAATGGCGAGGTCTATGACGATCGCGACGATATTGATGTAGCCGATTCGCTGGCCGTAATGGATAAAGTCCAGCCGGTTCCTGATTTTGACTTTGGCCGAAGTCCATATTTTGTCCATGCCGCCGGTGTTTTGTGTCGTAAAAATAACAATAAATTCCGATTTTATGGGCGTTGCAGGTTCGGTTCCTGCCTTTGGAATAAAGAAAGCGGCCTTACGGGCCGCTTTCTTTATTCCAATTTTCCGGGTCAGAACAGGTATTTCTCGTTCCTGACCTTGTTCACCAGGCGCGAGATGTCCTCCCAGGCCTCTTCGCCGAAGGTAGTCCCGACGACCTCGATGACTTTGCCCGCCGTGATGGCGCCGATCGTGCCGCACTGGCGCAGCGAGAGGTTCTCGCAAAGCCCTGCGAGGAACCCCGCGGCGTAGAAATCCCCGGCACCCGTCGTGTCGACGCGTTTTGCCGCAGCCAGGATGCCGACATGCACCACTTCGTCGCCGTGCTTGATCATGGCGCCCTTGATGCCGATCTTCACCACGGCCAGTTCGCACATCTCCGAGATGCATTGCAGGGCGTTCAGCGGCTCCGCCTCGCAGGCGAAGGTCTTGGCTTCGTCCTCGTTGGCGAAAACGATGTCGACATAGTCCCTGACGAGGTTACGCAGGAATTCGAGGTTTTCGGCCACGATGTTGAAACTGGCCAGGTCGATGGCGACCTTCAGTCCGCACTCCTTGGCCGTGCGGGCAGCCTTGCGGATCAGGTCGTGGTCTTGGACGATGTAACCTTCGATATAGAGGCAGTCGTACCCGTCGAAGATCGCCGGGTCGATCTCCGCGGCGGTCAGTTCGAGTGCCGCGCCGAGGTAGGTGACCATCGTCCGCTCGCCGTCGGGCGAGATGAGCGACACGCACTTGCCCGAACGTTTCGAGCCACGGAAGATTACGGGTTCCACGCCCAGGTTTTCGAGTGCCTGGACGAAGAAGTCGCCCGTCGTATCCTGTCCGACCTTGCCGATGAACCCGACCTGGCAGCCCAGTTTGGCCATGGCGCGGATGGTGTTGCCGGCCGAACCGCCGAGCGAGAGCGAGTAGGGCAGTCCTGCCACGGATTTCGAGATTTCGGTCTGCAGTTTGGTATCCACGAGGCTCATCGAGCCTTTGGCGAGTTTGAAGCGACCCAGCACGGAGTCTGATTCCAGGTTGACCAGCATGTCCGTCAGGGCATTGCCGATTCCGATAACACGTTTCATTCGGTAAGTTCGGGGTTGTCTGTTGTGAAATTATATGGAGAGTATCTTTACCAGGTCGAGCGAATTGCGGTCGATGCCCTTGTTGTGCATGGTCGCCTTGGCGAAGGGGACGTAGACGATCTTGCCGTTCTGAATGCCGATCATCACGTTGCGCTGTTCGTCGAGGAACGCCTCGATGGCGGCTTCGCCCATCCGCGAGGCGAGGATGCGGTCTACGGCCGTCGGCGACCCGCCGCGCTGGATATGCCCCAGGATCGTGACGCGGGCGTCGTACTGCGGGAACTCCTTCTTGACACGTTCGGCCAGTGCCGTGGCGCCGCCCGTCTTGGGGTTTTCGGCCACGATGACGATCGCCGAGTTCTTGCTCTTGCGGAAGCCGTGGTTGATGAGTTCGGCCAGCTGGTCGACCTCGGTGTCCATTTCGGGGATGATAGCCGCTTCGGAACCCGTGGCGATGGCGCTGTTCAGCGCCAGGTAACCCGCCGTATGTCCCATCACCTCGACGAAGAAGAGGCGCTCGTGGCTCGATGCCGTATCGCGCAGTTTGTCGACCGCCTCCACGATCGTGTTCAGCGCCGTGTCGTAGCCGATCGTCGAGTCCGTACCCCCGAGGTCGTTGTCGATCGTCCCGGGAAGCCCTACGATGGGCACGTTGTACTCCTGCGCGAAAATCCCTGCGCCTGTCAGCGAGCCGTCGCCGCCGATGACCACCAGCGCGTTGATGCCGGCTGCGACCATGTTGTCGTAAGCCGCCTTACGTCCTTCGGCCGTGGTGAACTCCTGGCTGCGCGCCGTTTTGAGAATCGTGCCGCCCAGTTGGATGATATTGCTTACGCTCTGGGATTTGAACTCTACGATCTCGTTGTATACGAGACCTTTGTATCCGCGCATGATTCCCTTTACCGTAAAGCCGTTATAGATTGCGCTGCGGGTTACCGCACGTATTGCCGCATTCATGCCGGGGGCGTCGCCTCCCGATGTGAGAATGCCGATGCATTTGCTGCCAGCCATAGTTTTTCGTTTAAACACAAAATCCCTCAAAGGTAGTAATTATTTTAAATTTTTCAAAAAAACGAGGGCGCTACCCGTGGGTGCGCCCTGCGTTCCGAAAAAACTTTTTATTTTACCTAACGCCTGTGGCCTTATTCGGTCTGCTGTCCCTGCGCAGCAGTGTCTGCGTCCGCCTCTGCGGCTGCCTGCGTGCTCTGTCCGGCCTCTTCTGCCGAAGCCTTGCGGCTTTTCCCGACCTTCACCCGTTTGCCGTCGGCCTTTACTTCCAGCCCGGCCTTGTCTTTGTCGATCGTAATGTCGATCGATTTGTTCGGGATGCTGATGTGCAGCGTCTTGTGGCCGTCTTCGATGACGTTCTGGCTTTCGTACTCCTTGAGCAGCTTTTGTACCGTCGTCGTGTCGTTGTCGATCACCACTTCGGTGTTGAGCACCTGTTCGATCACGTTACGCTTGGCGCGGAACCGGTCGCCCACATCCTCGCGGATGGCGATGCAGGCGCATGCGATGAAGCTCGCGAGCCACAGCAGGAAGATGATCAGCACGGCCGTGCCTCCGGGCTTGCGCGAAGCGATGAGGCACATCAGTACATAAATGAGCAGTATGACGGGAATCAGTACAATAAATATGCCGAGAATAGGTACCCACAGCGTCATGCCCAGCGGGGAGAAAGGCGAGAGGATGCCTCCGCCGCCTATGACCAGGGCGAACAGCCCGATAATCAGGGCGCAGGCTCCCATGATAAGCCCGAATACGAGCAGCCCGGCGAAAAGCTTGAGCAGGATCAGCACCACCTTGCCGAAGACCGAGACGGCCTCCGCCACGATCGGCTTGGCCCTGACGTCGGGATCGCAGCCTGCGGTGGCTTCGGTGGTCTCGCGGATCGACTGTGCGGTGATTTTTTCGCCGTTCATTTCGAGTTTCTGGCGTGCCGTGCGTGCCGCCGGTACGGCGAACCACATGATAACGTAGCAGATGACGAAGATGCCGAACAGGTTGCCCATCATCGATCCCGTCCAGTCCATGAACGGAATCCAGTGCAGGAAGCTCAGCAGGATCGGCAGGAACATGCCCAGCCGGATCCATACGGGATCGACGTCGAAGTACTTGCCGATGCCGGCGCATACGCCGCCCAGCTTGGCGTTCTCCGTGTCGCGGTAGAGGCGGCGCGGGATACGCGGCTCTTCGGGGGCTTTTTTGTCCGAACTCTCCTCGGAGATGTCCTCGACCGAGCCCATCTGGTGGATGATATTCAGGATCAGGGGTTTCTCGACCACGCGGGTGTTGTCCTGCGTTGTGAGGATCAGCTCGGCTATGCGGGCTTCGATGTCGGCGACGATCTCGGCTCCGTCGGGCGTATCCTTGTAGGTCTTTTTCAGACTGTCGAGATAGTTCTCCAGCTCCTGGTAGGCATCGGCGTCCATCGTGAACGCTACGCCCGATATGCTGCATTTTTTAACCTCTTTCATAGTTGTGCCGTTGGGGGATTATTTCCTGCTTACGCTGCCGCCGCTCGATTTGCTGATGCTGGTCTGGCAGTCGCCCGTGTAACGGATCGAACTGCCGCTCGAAGCCTCGGCGCGGAGTTTGTCCGTGCAGTTGACCGTAGCTTTGGCAGCGCTCGAGGTGTCGACGCTGCAGTCGGCGACCGTGAATTCGGCGGCCGAAAGTTTTGCGGCCGAGCTCATGTCGATGCTGCATTTGTCGGCGGAGCCCTTCAGGGTGATCTTCGAAGCGCTCGATGCCCCTACCGTGCAGGAGCCGGTTTCGATGGCGGCGTCGATGTTCGAGGCGCTCGATGCGGCCACTGTGCAGGAGGTCGATTTCACGGCCGCGTCGATTCTGGCGGCACTCGATGCGTCGATCGAGAATTTGTCGGCCGTCAGCGTGACGTCGCTCGTGATTCGTGCGGCGCTCGATGCGTCGAGTGCGCGGATGCGCCCGTTGGCTGGGACGGTGACGGTCACGTCGGCGTTCGATACGTTGTTGACCGACTTGTCGATGGTCGCCGTCAGGCGTCCGCCCTTGGCCTCCACCACTACGTATTCCATAATGTTGTCGTCGGCTTCGATCGTGATTTTGCCGGTCGCCTTGCCGGTGATGACGACCTTCACGGCGCGTGCCGCATCCACACGGTCGAAATCCGGGGCGTCGATGGTGCGCGTGACGATGTTGCCGCTGCCTTTGATGCCCTTGCCGAAGAGTACCGACGGGGCTGCGATGCAGACGAAATATGTGGTGGCGGTGATCATGGTGCCCAGCAGGACTGCGATCAAAAGTATTCTTTTCATGGTTGTAATTATTTAAGGGTTGATTTTTTATTTTCCGTGGCGAATGACCTGTATCTGGCCTACGAGTTCGTCCCAGGCTTCGTCGAGCGTTTTAAGATATTCACGCCCCTTGTCGGTCAGCGTGTAGTATTTGCGGGGCGGCCCCTGCGGGGATTCTTCCCAACGGTAAGTCAGGAGCCCCGAATTTTTCTGCCGTGTGAGGATCGGGTACAGCGTACCCTCGACCACGATCATCTCGGCCTCTTTGAGTTCGGCGATGATCTTCGGAGCATACGAATCTTCGCGGGAAAGGATGGCGAGGATGCAATACTCCAGGATTCCCTTGCGCATCTGCGCTTTTACGTTGTCTTCAGCCATAATGCTTTATTCGGTTAATCGCTTCGGAGCCTTCGGTACGATCAGCCAGAGGATGATGTATACCCAGAGCGAAAGCCCGCCGAAGAGTATGAGGATGAGAGTTGCGATGCGTATGAGCGACGGGTCGAGCCCGAAGAAGTCGGCCAGTCCGCCGCAGACGCCAGCGATGATGCCGTCGCGTACCCGGTACAGTTTTTTTGTTTTGTCCGTTGCCATGGTTTTATCGGTTTTTACGGTTAATATTGAATTTCGGGGCGGGTTGTTCGGGGATGATGATCCAGAGGATGATGTAAGCCCAGATCGAAAGCCCGCCGAAGATTATCAGGAACAGCATGAGGAGCCGCATGACCGTAGCATCTACATGGAAGAAGTCGGCCAGCCCTCCGCAGATGCCGGCGATCGAGCGGTCGGTGCGCGAGCGGTAGAGCTTGCGGGTTTCCGGCTCGGCTTCCTCGTCCTCCTGCCGGGCGGTGTTGCCGCGGCGCTCGCCGAAGTCCGAGGGTGCCCCCATTCGATGCATCGCCGTGCGCACCGTGTCGAGGGTGATGACGCGCATCGGAGAGGAGACGATCTCGCGGAATATCTCGGCAATGCGTACCTCGATGTCGCCCATGGTTTCGGTGTCGTATTCGGGCAGGCGGCTGCGTATGTCGTCAAGATAACTCCTGAGTACACGGTAAGCATCTTCGTCGAGGGTGAAAGCCTGCGAGCCGATATTTACGTTTACTGTCTCTTTCATAGTCGTAGAGGTATTTTAGGGTTAATATTTCCGGTTTACTACTACTTTGGTATTGCAAATATAATACATATTTTAGTATTATGCAATACAAAGTACTAAATTTCTTCAAAAAATCTGCATTTTTTTGCCATACCTATATTATAGGAGCTCCGGCATGGGATCGGAAAGGCTTCTATTGAGGAAAAAATTACGATATTTACCGATCCGGTGTTGCGTTTTGCCCGGCTGCTTCGTCTTACAAATACAATGAAGGAATTCGAATTCACCCGTTACGTTGTGCCGCTCCGCGACCGTATGTTCCGTTATGCACAAAGCCTGCTGCTTTGCGCCGACGAGGCCGAGGACGTGACGCACGACCTGCTGGAGCGGTTGTGGACGGAGCGGGGGCGGCTCGACGGTTGCCGTGACATCGCTTCCTTCGTGATGGCAGCCGTGCGCAACCGTTGTTACGATTGCCTGCGCCTGCGGCGGGCGGACGGGCGCCGCAACAATGCTGTGGCAGGATGGGCGGAGCGTGCGACGACGGGGGATGCCGAAGGGTGGGAAGCGCGTGACCTGGTGCGCCGTGCGATGGCGGAGTTGCCCGGGCGGCAGCGCGAGGTGTTGTACCTGAAGGACATCGAGGGTTATCCGACCCGTGAGATTGCCGGCATGGTGGCTTGCGACGAAGCCCAGGTGCGCGTGATCCTCTCCCGCGCCCGCAATGCACTGAGGGGAATACTGAAAAAAATGATGGACGATGAAAGAGCGGAAAGAACGGATTGAGAAGTTGTTGGAGCGCTATTTCGAGGCGCGGACGACCGATGCCGAAGAGCAGGAACTGAAGGCTTATTTCCGGGAGGGGGAAACGGATCCCGGTTTGCGCTATGCCCGGGCGATGTTCTGCGGCATGGACGGACTTGCCGGGGAATGCCTGCCCGAGCGGGTGCAGGCCTTCGGGCATAGACCCGGCAGGAAGCGGAGGTTCCTGCGCCTGTGCGGGATCGCGGCAGCGGCCGTCGTGGCGCTCGGCCTTTTTCTGTGCGTGGAGTACATGCGCCGCCCCTATTGTTACATCGACGGGCAAGCGGTCTACGACAAGGACGTCGCCATGCGGACGACGGTCTATTTGCAGGGTTTTTCCGAGTTCGCCGACCCTGAGCATCTGGTCGAAGAATTGATTGTGAACGATTAAAATGATATGTCATGAAGAAACTGTTTGTTTTTGCGGGGGTATTGCTCCTGGCCTTTTCACCCGTTGCGGCGCAGAACGCCGACTCGGTTAGTTTCCGCCGTGCCGACGGGAAACCCGTGACCATCGAAACCGTCGACCGCGACTCGCTGGGTATCGACACGCTGCGGCGTATCGATACGGTAGACAACGGCCTGGTGACCCTGCGCGACGGGGGACGCGACGGCAGCATGGTGCTCGAAGTCGCCGGCTTCGGCCTCCGGCTGGGGCATACCCCGATGCAGAAGATGGAGGTGAAATCGCCCCGGGTTTGGCTCAACCTGCTCAGCGATATGGAGTTCGGTTTTACGCAGCTGACCGGGGTCGATTATTCCGGCTATGCCCCCGGTGAGGCGGGGTTCCTCGACCAGCGACTCGGCCCGTCGTTCCATTTCAGTTTCTCGGTCATGCAGATATGCCTGTCGCTGAACCGGAGCCGGACGCTCAGCCTCGGCCTCGGCCTGCAATACACGCTCGACAACATTCGCCTTGCCGATTCGGGAATCACCCTCGGCAACATCGGCGGACGCCTCGTGCCGGTAGCTCTGGACGAACCGGCCGACAAGTCTAAGGCGGTTACCTCCTCGCTCGGTATTCCCGTGCGGTTGATCTACGAGCCTGTGAAACGCCTCCGGATCACGGCCGTCGCCTATTCCGATTTCATGCTGGGGGCGGATGCCATCTATAAAAAACCGAAGGAGAAGCACAGTTTGTCCGGATTCCGGGCATACCAGTTCGGCCTGGGTGCGTCGGTCGCATACAGCGGGTTCGGCCTTTATGCCCGTTACGGTATCACGCCGCTGTTCAAGCATGATGCCGGCCCCGACTGCCATACGGTCTCGTTCGGGTTTGCCTATTCGCTCTCGCTGTAAAACCTGAAACGGAATGGCTATGAAAAGATTATTATTGGCACTTATTCTGCTTTTGCCTCGGCTGGTATCGGCGCAGACCGAAGGAGAACTCCGTGTGCAGCGGGGAGGAACCTGCGAACGGCCCGTTATGGCGATGAACCGCGATTCACTGGGGCTCGATACGTTGCGGAGGATCGATACGGTGGGCAACGACCTGATGGCACTGCGCGGAGCAGGCCGCGAGGGCAATGTCATACTCGAGGTGGCCGGGTTCGGGATTACACTGGGGCGTGCCCCGGAACCGGAGTACGCCGATGTGGTGACCCGGTCGGGGCGTGTGAAACTCTATCTGTTCAACTGCGGTGAATTCGGGTTCTCGCAACTGGTTGGGGTCGATTACGACGGTTATGCCCCCGAAGAGAAGGGTTTTCTCGACCAGAAGCTGGGGAGTTCAATCCATGTCGCAGCCTCGGTTTTACAGGTGCAGGTTGCTCTGAACCGCAACCGTACATTCTATTTTGCCACAGATTTGAATTTTGCCGTGGATAATTACCGGCTTTCCGATGCGCACATCCGCCTTGGGTACGAACATGGACGCCTCCTGCCCGTGGCGCTGGACGAACCGGCCGACAAATCGAAGTTCGTCACTTCGTCGCTCGGTATTCCTCTGAGGCTTATTTACAAGCCTTTCAGAAATTTTCAGGTGTCGGCCATCGCGTATTCCGACTTCGGGATCGAGCTGACTTCACTGCATAAAAAGCCGAAGGTGCAGTACGAGCTTTCGGGATTGCGGACATATCAGTTCGGTGTGGGCGGTGCGGTTTCCTATAGCGGTGTCGGTGTTTTCGTCCGTTACGGTGTGACGCCCCTTTTCAAGAAGGGGGGCGGCCCCGAGTGCCATACGCTGAGTTTCGGCATTTCGCTGCTCATGTAATTATAATCACGGAATCCATGAAACGATTGTTATTGATATTTGCCCTTTGCCTCTTCCTGCCGCGGTCTGTATCGGCGCAGAGCAGCTCCGTGGACGATTTCTTCCGGCGGTACGATGCCTCCGAAGGATTTACCAGCGTGCTGCTGGAGCAGAAGATGATGCAGATGATGAGCCGTCAGGCCGCGCAAAGGGGGGATAAAGGACTTGCCGTATTACTGAAGGACATTGAGTATATCCGTATCATTGCCCTCAAAGGCGGGGACAGCGGGATGCTGGTGCGCGATGCCGAGGCCGCCGTCGCCGCCGACCGGAAATTCCAGCCCGTCACCTCCGGTACGGAGGACGGGCAGACCACGAAGTTCTATATCCGGGAAACGGCCCTGTCGGTCAAGTCAGAGCTGGTGATGATTACCTACGGTGCGAAGGAAACCGTCGTGGTGAACATCTACGGCGAGTTCGACCTCAAGCAGGTGGCGCGGCTTTCGTCGATCCGCCCGCAATAAAGGCTGGGGCTTCGCCGGCTCCGTTTTACTCCCCGCCCGGATCGTTCCGGTACCCTTCTTCGTCATAGATCGGCCTGTCGCCCTCTTCGGTCTCCCGGACGGCACCCGGAATCCTGTCCGCCAGCGGGATCTCGGTTTCCACGAGGTTTTCGTCGATCAGGGTTTCGTCGCGTTCGTCGCCTGCGAACCCGTTGTTTTCGGTGGAGATGACGGTGCGATCGGTCGGAAATTCTACAATTCTTTCCATGGCATTGCGGTTTTGTATTTCATCCGTCGCCGCAAAAATGGTACCGTCTGCCTTCCCGCGTCCGGCATTGGTGCGAGATGACGGCCGGGTATGGCCGGGGCGCATATTGAGAACCGGAAGCGGAGTCTGCATAACGATACAATAAAAAAGGGGAGGGACTGCATTGTCCCTCCCCTTTGTCTGCCCGGTATTTCCGTTGAGCGGTAAGACCGGTATTTCTGTCCGTTTAGTCCTCGAATTTTGCCGAGAGGAATTCGCGGTTCAGGCGTGCGATGTGCGCGATGGAGATCGACTTGGGGCACTCGGCCTGGCAGGCACCCGTGTTGGTGCAGTTGCCGAAGCCCAGTTCGTCCATCTTGGCGACCATCGCCTTGGCGCGGCGTGCACCCTCCACGCGGCCCTGCGGCAGCTTGGCGAGCGACGATACGCGGGCTGCGACGAAAAGCATGGCCGAACCGTTCTTGCAGGTCGCGGCGCAGGCTCCGCAGCCTACGCATGCGGCGGCGTCCATCGACTCGTCTGCGTCGGCCTTCGGAATCGGAATGGCGTTGCCGTCGGGCACCGAGTTGGTGCGTACCGAGATGAAACCTCCCGCCTGCAGGATCTGGTCGTACGATGAACGGTTCACCACGAGGTCTTTGATGACGGGGAACGCTGCCGAGCGCCAGGGCTCGATGGTGATGGTCGCACCGTCCTTGAACTTGCGCATGTAGATCTGGCAGGTCGTGACCGCCTGGCTGGGGCCGTGGGCATGGCCGTCGATGTGCAGCGAGCACATGCCGCAGATACCTTCGCGGCAGTCGTGGTCGAATGCCACGGGCTCCTTGCCCTCGTGGATCAGGTTATTGTTGAGGATGTCGAGCATCTCGAGGAACGAGGTGTCGGCCGAGATGTTTTCGACTTTGTAAGTTTCGAAACCACCCTTTGCTTTAGCGTCCTTTTGACGCCATATCTTTAATGTAAAATTCATAATTTCAATTTGTTATTAAAGTGTTACAACGTCAAACGGTTAGTCTTTGTAGTTGCGCTGTGCGGGGTGTACGAACTCGAAGTTCAGCGGTTCTTTCGTCAGCTCGGGGGCTGCGTCCTCGCCCTTGTACTCCCATACGGCGGCATATACGAAGTGCTCGTCGTCGCGCTTGGCCTCGCCTTCCTCGGTCTGGTGCTCCGTGCGGAAGTGGCCGCCGCATGACTCCTCGCGGTTGAGTGCGTCGCGGGCCATCAGCTCGCCCAGTTCCAGGAAATCGGCCAGGCGGAGCGCCTTTTCCAACTCGACGTTGAAGTCGTTTTCCTTGCCTACGACCTTCACGTCCTTCCAGAACTCCTTGCGTAGTGCCTGGATCTCGGTGATCGCCTTTTCGAGCGACTCCTTGGTGCGGGCCATGCCGACGTTCTCCCACATGATGTGGCCGAGTTTCTTGTGAATATCGTCTACCGATTGCTTGCCGCCTATCGAGAGCAGTTTGGCGATCTTCTCCTTGACTTCCTTCTCAGCCTGGTCGAAGGCCTTGGTGTCGGTCTTCACCTTCGGAGCCTGGATTTTGTGCGAGAGGTAGTCGCCGATGGTGTAGGGCAGTACGAAATAACCGTCGGCCAGACCCTGCATCAGCGCCGAGGCGCCGAGGCGGTTGGCACCGTGGTCGGAGAAGTTGGCCTCGCCGATGGCATACAGGCCGGGGATGGTGGTCATCAGGTTGTAGTCGACCCAGATGCCGCCCATGGTATAGTGCACGGCCGGGAAGATCTGCATCGGCTGCTCGTAGGGGCTCACGTCGGTGATCTCCTCGTACATGTCGAACAGGTTGCCGTAGCGTTGCTTGATGATGTCCTTGCCCAGACGCTCGATGGCGGTCTTGAAGTCGAGGAATACGGCCAGCCCCGTTTCGTTCACGCCGAAGCCTGCGTCGCAGCGCTCCTTGGCGGCACGCGAAGCCACGTCGCGCGGCACGAGGTTACCGAAGGCCGGGTAACGGCGCTCCAGGTAGTAGTCGCGGTCTTCTTCGGCGATGTCCGACGGTTTCTTGGCCCCCGAGCGGATGGCCTTCACGTCTTCGAGTTTCTTGGGAACCCAGATACGGCCGTCGTTACGCAGCGACTCCGACATGAGCGTCAGCTTCGACTGCTGGTCGCCGTGTACGGGGATGCAGGTCGGGTGGATTTGCGTGAAGCAGGGGTTGGCGAAGCCGGCGCCCTTGCGGTAGCACTGGAATGCGGCCGAACCGTTCGATGCCATGGCGTTGGTCGAAAGGAAGAATACGTTGCCGTATCCGCCTGTGGCGATCACTACGGCGTGTGCACCGTGGCGCTCGATCTCACCGGTGACGAGGTTGCGGGCGATGATACCCTTTGCCTCGCCGTCCTCGATGACGATGTCGAGCATTTCATGGCGCGGATAGCTTTTCACCGTGCCGGCTGCGATCTCCTTGTTGAGTACCGAATAAGCGCCCAGCAGGAGCTGCTGGCCCGTCTGGCCGCGGGCATAGAACGTGCGCGATACCTGTGCGCCGCCGAACGAGCGGTTGGCCAGCAGGCCGCCGTATTCGCGTGCGAAAGGTACGCCCTGGGCCACGCACTGGTCGATGATGAGGTTGGAAACCTCCGCCAGGCGGTATACGTTGGCTTCGCGTGCACGGTAGTCGCCGCCCTTGATCGTATCGTAGAACAGGCGGTATACCGAGTCGTTGTCGTTCTGGTAGTTCTTCGCAGCGTTGATACCGCCCTGTGCGGCGATCGAGTGCGCGCGGCGGGGCGAATCCTGGATGCAGAATATTTTTACGTTATATCCGAGTTCACCGAGCGAAGCGGCTGCGGAAGCACCGCCCAGGCCGGTTCCGACGATGATGATGTCGAGCTTGCGCTTGTTCGCGGGGCTTACGACCTTGATAGCTGCCTTGTGGTTGCTCCATTTTTCTGCGAGAGCGCCGGCAGGGATTTTAGCATCTAATTTAAAAGCCATATCTGTTGTGTGTTTATTGTTCTGGATAATCGGTTAGCAGGCGCCTGCGCAGCAGGGGCAGATGCTCTTGATGAAGTAAACCACCACCACGGCGGCAAAGCCGAGGAAGATGATCGTCGCTACGATATTGGCGATGCATTTCAGGCGGGGATACCACGTGTCGTTGGCCCAGCCTACCGTCTGGAACATCGACCATACGCCGTGCGTGAGGTGGAACCAGAGGGCGAAGAACCACACGAGGTAGATCACCACGTAATACCACTGCGAGAAGGTGTAGGCGATCAGCGAAGCGCCGTCGGCTGCGCCGAAGCCCAGCGAATTCTCATGGCCGCCCATGATTTCGACGAGCTGCATTTTAGCCCAGAAATTGAACAGGTGGAGTGCCAGGCCGCCCAGGATGATGAAGCCCAGTACGAGCATGTTTTTCGAAGCCCATTTGACGCCCGGTTCCACGACCGTTACGGCGTAGCGCTGCGAACCGCGTGCCTTGCGGTTTTCGAGCGTCAGGATGACGGCGTAGATGAAGTGGATGACCACGCCTGCCGCCAGTACGAGCGTACCGGCCAGCGCGTACCAGTTGGCCCCCAGCAGTGCGCAGATCATGTTGTAAGCCTCGGGCGAGATGATCGCCACAATGTTCATGGACATGTGGAAGAGGATAAAGAGCACGAGGAAGCACCCCGTCACGCTCATCACCAACTTCTTGCCGAGCGAGGAATTAGATAAAAAACAGCTCATAATGATTTAAATTTGTTTATATTTGTTAAAGTTTTGTGTTCCCGGACGCAAAGATAGCCATTGTTTGCAGAATAACAATAGAAACGGCCGGGAATTTTATGCCGAAAAGGAGGGTTTTATGACTAAAAAAGAGCTGCGTGCGGCGATGAAAAAACAGAACCTGTCCCTCTCCCCCGAAGAACGTGCCGCGGCATCCGGGCGGATCTTCCGCCGGGTAGCGGAATCGGAGCCTTTCGGGACGGCGCGGTGCGTGGCGTTTTTCTGTGCCCTGCCCGACGAACCCGAGACGGAGGAGGCGCTTGCCCGGTGGGGCTCCGCCAGGCGGATCGTCGTCCCCCGGGTCGGGGGCGACGCGATGCGGTTCTTCGATTACGTGCCCGGGGCACTCCGTGCGGGGGCCTTCAGGATCGCCGAACCGGACGGGGACGCAATGCCGTGCGAACCGTCCGAAATAGATTTGATCGTCGTTCCTGGAACGGCATTTACGCAAGCCGGTGCCCGCATGGGCCGCGGCCGCGGGTTTTATGACAAATACCTCTCGCAGCCCGGGTTCCGGGGCGTGAAGGTCGGGGTCTGCTACGCCCACCAGCTGGTCGGGGCACTGCCCGTCGAACCGCACGACGTATTTATGGATTATGTAATTACAAATGGATGAATGCCATGCAGACAGGAGAATTTGTCGCCGCTTTCCGCGAGGCTTTCGGCCCGGTGCCGGAGCTGCCCCTGCTGTTTCGCTATACGGACGAACCGCTGCGCCCCGCCGCAAAGGCGGGCGGGTGTTTTTTCAAGGCGTTGGCCGAGGCGCGTGACGGGCGGCCCGTGGGGCTCAACGCCTCGAATATCGGTTGCGGGGGCGGCAAGTTCTATACGGGTTTCAGCCCCATGCCGGAATTCGTCCCGCAGTTCGTCTCGCTCAAGGAGCGTTATAAGCAGACGCCCGAAATGGTGCTGGACTTCATCGCTGCGCTCGACCTGCGGCCGGGGCCGAAGGCGTGGCTCGAGTTCGTGCGTGTGGATGCGGCGGGGACGTTCGACGGGGCGGAAGGCGTGCTATTCTTCGCTACGCCAGACGTCTTGGCGGGGCTCGTGACATGGGCCGGGTTCGACAACGACGCCCCGGATGCCGTTGCGGCGCCGTTCGGCTCGGGATGCAGTACCGTGGTGTCGCAGGCCGTGCGGGAAAACCGTAACGGCGGCCACAGATGTTTCCTGGGGCTGTTCCATCCTTCGGTGCGCCCGTGGGTCGGTGCGGACGAATTGTGTTTCGTTATTCCGATGTCGCGTTTTGCCGGGATGTGCGGCACGATGCGTGCAAGCTGTCTGTTCGGAACCCATGCGTGGGATAAAGTCCGGGAGCGGATAAACAAGATGAATTTATGAAAAAAAGAAGGGCTGCGCTGGTGCTTGCGGGCGGCGGCGCGCGTGGTGTTGCCCATATCGGGGCGATCGAGGAGTTGGAGAGTCAGGGATTCGAGGTGCATGCTGTGGCCGGCACTTCGATGGGGGCGTTGGTCGGGGGCATGTATGCCTCGGGGCATCTCGAACCCTTCAAGGAGTGGATGTATACGCTCGACAAGTATAAGGTTTTCGGGCTGGTCGATTTTGCGCTGAGCACCGAGGGACTCGTCAAGGGCGACCGCGTGATGCGGGCCATGAAGGAGCTGGTGCCCGACGTGAAGATCGAGAAGATGCCGCTGCCGTTCGCCGCGGTTGCCGCCGACCTGCTGACGGGGCGCGAAGTCGTGCTCGACAGGGGAGGCTTGTACGATGCCATCCGGGCGTCTATCTCCATCCCGTCGGTATTCCGTCCCGTACGCCGGGGGAACCAGGTGCTGGTCGACGGCGGTACGGTCAATCCGCTGCCGTTGAACCGGGTGCGCCGTGAACCGGGCGACGTCCTGGTCGCCGTGGATGTGAGCGCCCCGTTCTCGGAGGAGATGGCCGTCCGCAACAAGGCTTCGCTGAACTATTATAAGGTGATTACCGCCTCGTCGGAGATCATGCAGCAGCATATCGCACGCCTGATGTGCAAGCTTTACAAGCCCGACCTGCTGATAGAGATGCCTGCCGACCGTTTCGGGATTTTTGAATTCTACCGCGCCCGGGAAATTGTCGAGGCCGGCCGCATGGCGACGCGTGCCGCACTGGAGCGTAGCCTCGTCGAAGCGGGATAGACTGGGGGCGAGGAAAATCGGATGGGCTATGGCATGATTTTTGTTTGAGGATAAAAAGATTGCGACGGCCCGTGATTTTGAAGAATTCAAAAGTAGTGACGCAACTTCACACAGATTTGAGGGGCCGTCGCAATATTTAAACGCAAAAACATCCGGGGCGGGGAAATAAGTTCATCCCCTGAGAAATGCTTTCGTAATCTCTATATTGCAAAGATAAATAAAGTTTCCGATAAACCAATGCCATTGCCCGATTATGGTATGGGTGCGCCTAAAATATGGAAAGGGAGGGTGCGTTTGTTGCCGCAGGCTGTCTTTTTTGCGTACTCCAAGTGTCTTTATGCCCGGTTCGGCAGAATTTTCGGGCGTCCTGATAAGAAAAACCCGGCCTGAAAAGGTCGGGTTTCCCGTTCGTTTACCGCCGATCCTTGTCGTACACATAGGCCGCGATACGGTGGCTGCGCCTGCCGATCGGTACGCCGATGCCCAGCGTGACGTTCATCACGCTCTGCTTGATGGGGATGAACTGGGGCGTATGCTTGGCCGTGACGATGTCCGTGGCAAGGTAGAAATTGATCCAGCTGGGGTTCAGGTTCAGCGCCAGCCCCACGGCGCCGCCGCGGTTGTCGATCACCGAATAGCTGCCCGTGACGGTAAACCAGCGGATCGGGTGGAAATTGACCGACCCGGTGATGTTGTGCAGGGTCTTGTATTCCCACACGCGGGCCGTATACAACAGGCCGATGCCGATCTTATGGCGCCATACCTCGTATTCGAGGCCGGCGTTGATCGAGGCGCGCAGCATGCGCGATACGCTCTTGGCCGCGCCCTTGTGGAACTCCAGTACGTCGATGTCGAAGTCGGGCGACTCGGTGCCGTCCTCGGTGACCGTCACGCCCGTGAAGGATAGCTCCTTCGCCGAATAACCCGTTACGTTCTTGTTCTTGCTCCAGCCGATGAAGCCCAGGTCGTTCACCGCCAGCGATGCCTGCAGGTTGGGCAGGATGTCGTACGTGGCTCCGAAGTCGACCGCGAAGCCGTAGCCGGCGGGCGAGGTGGGCTTGAGGCTGATGTCGTCCATCTTGTAGACCTCTTCGCCGTGGTCGTTGAGTTCGGTCTTGACGTCGAGCCCTGCGGCCGTGATGTCCAGCCCGCCCGCGGCGTTGATCAGCCAGCGTTCCTCGTTGTGCGATACGTTGAATTGCGTGAAATACATCCGCGCACGTGCCACGCCCATCAGGAATTTTGCCCGCACACCGATGTATAACTTGTCGTCGAGCAGCGGAAAAGAGTAGTTGAAACCCGCTTCGAGATAGCTGTCGGCCGTGATGCCGATGTCGCTGATGTCGCCGCTATTGCCGCGTTTCAGGAAGTCGAAGAGCGAGTAGGGCAGGGTGGCGTCGGTCGTGACGCGGGCGTTGAGGTCGAACGACCAGAAATTCTTGTGGTTGCGGGTGAAGGCGCCGAACCCGATGAGGTTTACGCGCGTGTCGAGACCCAGGAGGTTGTCGGCTTTGAGTCCCGAAAGGGCGTCGGCCGTCGATACGGAGCTGTCGAGCAGTGTGACGAGTTTTCCGTTGCGCGGATAGAGTATTTTGTCGATCGAGAGGTTGCCGCTCACGTTGATGTCCAGTCCGCCCAGCCCGGGGATGTTGACATAGCCGCGTAAGGGGGCGAAAGCCGGGTTGAACTGGCTGCGGAGGGTAGACCCCTCCATGAAATAGGCCGTCGGGTTCTGTGCCGCGGCGCCGGATGCCAGCAGCAGCGTGAATAGGAATGCGTATATTTTTTTCATGTTCTGTGCCGGATTAGAGGTTGAGCTTCAGGCCGCCGCGCTTGATCAGGCGCAGGGTGATGACGATTTGCTGATCGGACGTGAAATCGTAGCCCGGATAGTATTTCTCCAGCGAGACGGGGAGGATGATCTCGGCACCCTCGATGATCTGCCGCAGGTCGCTTTCGAAAAGTTGCGTCTCCCTGATCTCGTTCGTTTTGCCGGGTTCGACCGTTACGTCGAACCGGACGTTCGTAGGCGAGAAATAGGGCACGAGCCGCAGGCTCACGGGCAGGGCGCTCGTGATGCTGCCGTAGAGGTGCAGCGTGTTTTTGGGGTTGGGGGTGCCTTCACTGTCGAGGTTCTCGCAGAGCATGTCCACCACGTCGCCGCCGATGTCGATCTTACCGATGTCGTAGGTTACATCCTGGACTTTGAGCTCTGTCAGGTAGCTGCCGGCCAGGGATTTGACCTCGCCCGAAAGCCGGTCGTGCAGCATCGGCATATTGCGGAACGCCTCGATGAAGACCGGTTTGAAATCTGCCGGATCCGTATTCGGGGGGAGCAGGGGCAGGAAGGTCGAGAGGTATTTTTCCGCCAGCAGGTCGGCGACGGCGGTGATCTTGGCATCGTCGTCCATCATCTGGTCGATCAGTGCATCGAGCAGCGGCGTGATTGTCTCCGGGGTGTTCTGGAGTTCCCGCAGGTCGACGTATGCGGCGTTTCCGGGCAGGGGCGAGGGAAGCCAGATGTCCGCTTCGTCGAAGAGCGTTTTGATGTCCGCACCTCCTTCGTTCAGTTCACTCATACTTACGTATACCGTGGCCAGCGGCAGCCGGTATTCCGAGTCCTCGTCGCCGATGGTGACATCGTCCGTGTTCACGTTCGACAGGTCGTAAGCGTTGTCGATACAGGACGATGCGAGTGCTGCGGCGAAGAGAAAAGGTAAAAATTTTCTCATAGGGTTTGGGTTTGTTTTCAATGTGCCGCAAATATATGCCGTTCCGACGAATAAAACAAAAAATCGGACGTTTTAGTTTATGCGTGTGTCAAATGCGGCCATCTCTGCGTGCGCCGGAAGCATGCCGGAGGAGATGGCGCGTTTTGTGAAATAATTGCTACATTTGCACTGCGATTATCGCTATGGCGGGAACCGAAAAAAACAATCTCAGAGAGCAGGTGGCGATGCTGCCGCAGTCGCCGGGCGTCTACCAGTTCGTAGACCGCTCGGGGACGATCATCTACGTCGGTAAGGCCAAGAGCCTGCGCAAGCGGGTTTCATCCTATTTCGTGCAGAGCAAGGAGCACAGCCCCAAGGTTCGCGTGCTGGTGAAGCAGATCGCCGAGATCCGCCATATCGTCGTGGACAGCGAAACCGACGCCCTGTTGCTGGAAAACTCGCTCATCAAGACCCTCCAGCCGCGGTACAATATCCTGCTCAAAGACGATAAGACCTATCCCTGGATCGTGGTGCGCCGCGAGCATTTCCCGCGCGTGCAGTCGACGCGGCAACTGAACCGCGACGGGTCGCAGTACTTCGGCCCCTACGGATCGGTGGTGATGCAGCACAGCGTGCTGGATTTCATCCGCGAGGTGGTTCCCTTGCGTACCTGCAAGCTCAACCTCGCCCCCGAGCAGATCGCCAAGGGGAAATATACGGTCTGCCTGCAATACCACCTGGGCAACTGCAAAGGCCCCTGCATCGGGGCGCAGGGCGAAGGGGAATACGGCCGGCTCGTCGACATGGTCGTCGCGGTGCTCAAGGGCGACCTGCGCCCCGTGCGTAGCTACCTCGAACAGGAGATGCAGCGCGCTGCCGGGGAATTGAAATTCGAATTGGCGCAGCGCTACAAGCAGCGCCTCGATGCGCTGGACAACTATGCGGGCAAGTCGGTGATCGTCAGTGCGAAGATCGTCGACGTGGATGTTTTTTCGCTGCTTCCGGACGACGATGTGGCCTATTGCAATTTCGTGCGTATCCGCCACGGGTCGGTCGTGGGCGTTTATACCGTGAAACTCAAGACGGGTGTCGGGGGCGACGAACGCGACATGCTGACGCTGGCCATCCAGCATGTCGTCGAGCATATTGCCGGGACGCTGGCCCGTGAGGTCATCGTACCGTTCCTGCCTTCGACGACGCTGCTGTTCGACGGTGTGACCTTCACGGTGCCCAAGCGCGGCGAAAAGCTCGAACTGCTCGAATTCTCGCAGAAGAGCGCCCGTATCTATCGCGCCGAGCAGCTCAAGAACCTGGAAATCAAGAATCCCGAACGATATACCGAGCGGTTGATGAATGCCCTGCAAAAGGAATTGCGCCTCGACCGCCAGCCGCGGCACATCGAATGCTTCGACAACTCCAATCTGCAGGGGGCCCATCCGGTAGCCTCGTGCGTGGTGTTCCGCGACGGAAAACCCGCGCGCAAGGACTACCGCCATTTCAACATCAAGACCGTGGAGGGCCCCGACGATTACGCTTCGATGCGCGAGGTCGTCTTCCGGCGTTACAGCCGCCTGCAGGAGGAGGGGGCCGAGCTGCCCGATCTCATTATTGCTGACGGCGGGAAGGGGCAGATGGGCGTCATTCACGAGGTGCTGGAGTATCTCGGGCTGGACATACCTGTCGCCGGGCTGGCTAAGAACGACCGCCACCGCACCTCCGAGTTGCTCTGCGGATTCCCGCCTGTCCTGGTCGGCATCCGTCCCACTTCGCCCCTTTTCCACTTTCTGGCGCACATCCAGGAAGAGGTGCACCGTTTCGCCGTCTCATTCCACCGTCAGAAACGCAGTAAGGCCTTTATCCATAGCGAACTGGAACAGATCGAAGGCATCGGTGACAAGACCGTCCGTACGCTGCTGCAACATTTCCGCACCGTGGCCAAGGTCAAGGCGGCACCGTTCGAGGAGTTGACAGCGCTGGTCGGCCCCGCCAAGGCGAAAAAAATCAAGGCTTTCTTTGAAAAATAACCGGATTTTTTGAAAATTGCGAAGAATCGACTATCTTTGCCCTCCCGATTCTACGGAAGAGGCTTGCCCGGATGGCGGAATCGGTAGACGCGTTGGTCTCAAACACCAATGACAGCAATGTCGTGCCGGTTCGACCCCGGCTCCGGGTACTTTTTTAATACGCCCATGATTTAATAATCAAATCATGGGCGTTTTTTATTTGCCATGAATTGGGCATTGACCCTTTCTCTGTTTGCTGTAAAGATTTTCTATTTTTTCAAAATACAAAATCAGCAAAATCTGTCTGCGGAAACCGGAGTATTGCGTTGTTATGGCAGACAACGTGCTACTAATCTCTATTATTCCGGTTCCCGCGAACAGATTGTAAACGAACGGCGGCGGGATTCAAATGCAGAAATGTTTGCAATGGTTCACCGCGACCAAAAGGCCCGCCGCCGCAGAGTTATCTTTTTTTACCCCACTTGGGGCGTATGTCGAGGAAAATCTCGAAATTCAAGCGTGGCATGGGACGAGCCAGCACCGAAAGATACTCCTCGTTAAACAGGTTTTTGACCGCGATCTTCACGGAAAAATCAGCCCAGGGTACGGCGAAAAGTTTTTCGACCGACATGTCGCTCATAAGATACGGAGGTACATATCCCGAGATCGTGTAGTCGTTGCTCGACATGGTGAAGCGTTCGCTATACCAACACCATTTGTAGAGCAGCCGCCAGCTTTTCCATGCCAGCCGCGCCGTTACCGACGCCGAGAACTCCGGTACATAGACCAGTTGTTTGCCGATGGACTCGTCGCCCTTGCTCATCGGCTCGCTCTCGTTGATCGAGGGCGTCCACGAAAAATTGCCGTCGGCACCGACTTGCCAGTCACGGTTCCAGGTTCGGTCGAAGCCCGCCTTCAATTCCACTCCGTAGGCATGTACTTTTTTGAGGTTCTTCGGCGTCCAGAAATCCTGCTTGCCTCCCAGCGGTATCCACAGAATCCAGTCGTCGATGTAGGAATCGAACCACGTCGCCTCGCCGTGAACCGCGTACCGACCCTCTTTGGCGAAGGCAAACGATACGCCGCCGTCGTAGGTGAAGCCGTGTTCGGGCTGCAGGTCGGGATTGCCGCCCGGCTGGAAGTAAAGGTCATTGAGCGTGGGGAAACGGTAGTTGCGCGAAATGGATGCCTTGGCCCGGACGTTTCCGGCTTTCGAGAGCATGTAATCGGCATAGAATGCCGGAATGAGCGGCGTCCAATCCTTGCCGTACATATCCTCTCGCAACGCCAGCGAGAGGCCCAGCCGTTCGGTAGGCGTCCACTTGGCAGTCATATAAGCAGATAGTTCCGTGCGGGCTTTGTCGTAACCGACCACCGCCTTGTCGCCCTGCTGGGTGATGATGTTGCGATCCTGATTTTTCGCGAAATGCTGGTGCAGGGCAATGTCGGCCGAGAAAAGCCATTTTTTGCCGACGTAAAATTCGCTGTTGCCCGATGCGAAAAGCGTGTTTACCTTGCTGCGCGAAGTAATCATGTAGGCCCATTCGCCGTTACCTTTGTCACGGGCGTAATCGTAGCCGAGCCATGTGTGGATGTAACCGGCTTTTGCTCCGACCTTGTATGTAGGACGCAGATGATCCCACGAGAGTACGCTGCGCAGGGTGCGTTCGCGCTGCTGGTGCAGAATATCCTTCGGATCGCCGTAATCGACGGTCGTTTGTGAAAGGCCGCGCTTGGAGGTGAGAAACCAGGCGTTCAGCCCGAAACGGTCGCCCTTGCCGGTATTGTAATAGACCTCCTGCAAGGCGTGAAAGTCATGAAAATCGCCGTCACGGTGGGTTTCGATGGGGTGGTAGGTGTCGATAATATTTTTATCGTCGTCGTAGACATTTTCGTTCTTGTCGCGGTTGCGGTACTTGAATTCGTTGGGCGACGAGGAGTAGACCACGCGCGTCGAGGTCTGCCAATGGTCGTCGCCGTAGGTCAGCCGCAGAAATTCGTCCGTCGTCCAGAACGAGCCGATTCCCTGTGTATACTGCATTTTGAATCCGTGTGTATCGGCGGGTTTGGTCGCCAGTGTGATCGCCCCGCCCAGACCGCCGCCCACGACGTTGAGCGACGAGGTGCCGTGCAGCAGCGTCGCGTCGTCCACGAAATAGGACGGGATCATCGAAAAATCGGTCATGCCCAGCATCGGGGAGTTGATACGCATGCCGTTCCACATCACCTGCGTGTGCGATGCCGCCGTACCGCGAAATGCCACGGTAGAAAGCGTGGCCCGGCCGTACTGTTTGATGAAGATTGCCGTATTGAACGTCAGCACGTCGGCCATCGACAGGGCGATGTTCTCGTGCAGGACGAGGGTGTCCAGTTGTGTTTTTTGTACGCCGATCTCTTTCATCGGACGAATTCCTGTAACACCGACCTCACGAATGGGCATCACCAGCGAGGGGTTGTTGTTCCACCAGCCGTTGCCGGCCGGTTTTTCTTGTGCAGTGATTGTTGCGGCGAGGCACAAACCGATAAACAGAAGTATTGGTTTCTTCATATTGCGTATCGGTTTAATACCAACAAAAAGCCCCCGGAATAATTCCCACCCGGAATTCGTCGAGCAACTCTCCTTCGGGCGAATAGCGGTAGACGATCCCCTTCTGTTGGTAGTCGATGGCGTCGGCCACGTATACTTCCGACGTGTTGGGGTCGATGGACAGGCCGTAGAATTTCGTCTGCTTGTATTTGAGGAACGGCCGCACGGGGACGTGATCGGCCACCACCGGCATCCGCCAGATATCGTTGTTGATGAAGTAGAGCGTGTCGCGTCCGCCGTTGAGCTGCACCTCCGAGGGCCAGTCGCCGAATTTGAATTTGAACTGTTTTTCGATCCTGAAAGTTGCGGCGTCGATACGGTAGAGCGAGGGGGCCTCGTGCCCGTAGGGACTGCCCTCATAACCGCCGTCGGTGATCGTCCACATCTTGTCGTACTTATCCATCACCAGCGACGTGGGCTGGATGCCGACGACCAGCTCGTCGACCACCTTGTCCGTTTCGGTGTCGATCTTCAGCAGCCGGTTCTGATAAGACCAGCAGTTCACGTAGACGTATTTGCCGTATTGCACCATCTGTTCGGTCGAACCGGTTTCCATCGTCATACCCGGGCAGTCGATGTATCCCGTAATCTCGAACCGTTTGGGATTGACGATGAAAATGCGGTTGTCCCAGATCTGTGTGACATAGGCTTTTTCGTCCGACAAAAAATGGATATAGCGCGGGGAGGTGAGGTTCGTGATGCGCCCGACTTCTTTGAAGGTCACGGGGTCGATGGCAAAGATCACATGCGAATTATTCACGACGATCCAGCCCAAGCCGCCGTACATCGTCATCGACTGTGCCACGTCGCCCAGCTTCTGATCGTTGGCGCGGAAGAACACCTCGTTGTCGATCTTACGGGTTTGCGTGTCGTAGAACGAGAGCGTGGCATTGCCGTATTGGAAATTCCCCTCGTTGGTGATGAACAGCCCGTGTCCCACCTCGGGGCGGACTGCGATCTCCCGACCGAGATCGTAGTCCCACTTCATACAGCCGGTGAGAACCGAACAACAGCCTGCGACGATGAATATAAAGCGGTTCATCCTACGGCTTGACATACTCCCCGGCGGTTATTTGCTCCCAGGTCGGATTATAACCGTTGCCCGAGACATTCCACTTGTCGGCCGAAAGTGACGGCAGCGCATTTTTCAGCCCGGAGAAATCGGTCATCTTGCCCCAGTATTTGATATCTACCGAACCGATTTCAGTGACGCCCGCGAAATCGGCCATGCCTGTCAGCTTCATTTGGCTGGCCGCACCGGAGTAGGTTCCGCCCCAGAATTTGAATACCCCGATCTTGCGCAGCAAGGGTAATTCGAGATCGCCTTCATCCACATACTGCATATAGCTCGTGTCCCACTTGTCCGTCACCTCGGTAAGTTTCGGGGCGCTGAGTTTTTTGAGGTACGAACAACTGCTCATCTGGAAAGTTCCGACTTGCTCCAGATCGGGAAATGAAACAGTTGTCTGGCCGTTGGCTTTGCCGCCCGACTGCGAATAGGTACCGATGGATTTAATGCCGGGGAAGGTAATCAGGTCGTTCTGCGTATAATTGGAAACGCTGAGTTTTCCCGAGATGGTTTCAGCGCCTTCGAGTGCGGTGAAGTCGCACGCTCTCGAACCGCCGTTCAGCGACAGATCGCCCAGCGCATTTTTCCGAACCCTGACCTTCGCCAGTTTGTAACAGGCGATCAGTTCGACCTTCGGGAGCGACTCCACGCCCGACAGGTCGAGCGACGGCAGCAGGTTCAACTGGTAAAAATAGATGTTTTCGCAGGCCGTGAGCCGGGGGATGGAGAGTGTTTCGATCAGAGAAAGGTAGCGCAGGCAGAACTGTCCTCCGATGGTTTCGAGCGCGGGCAGTTCGAGCCGGTCGCTTGAAAATTTCGTGTCGATCTTAAAATCCGCACGTACCTTTTCGAGCGACGAGAGGTCGATGCTGGAAAGCATGGCTGCAGAGCTACTGTCCGAGAGCGAGAACGAGGCCAGCGAAGGAACTTTCGGCATTGCGAATGTGGTCGCTGCCGTCAGGTAGTTCCAGGTAAATGCACCGCCCAGATGCACCAGTTCCGGCATATTGAGTACTTTGAGCTGTGTCAGGTAAGTCAGCGTGCAGTTGCCGCCGATGGAGGCGATCTTCGGGAGTTCCAATAACTGCAATTCGCTGAGATACTGGAGCGACAGCGAACCCGTTACTTTTTCGAGCGACGAGAGTCCGAGTGCGGCCAGGGCCTTGTTGCCGGTCGAGGCATTTGTGCCGGAGAGGATCGTCAGATCGCCCGTACACTCCTTCAGCGCCGGAACATTGAAAACGGAGAGTTTGGCTGCATTGATATAGACCGTCCCCGTCGATACGAGTTTCGGCAGGTCGAGTTTGGCGACCGTATTGCCGTTTACCGAGAGCTGTCCGAGCGATTCGAGGGCGGGCAGTACCACGTCGAAATCCTGGGCGGTCGTAAGCGGCGTGGTGGCCGTTCCCAACACCAGACCGCCTGCCGAACGCAGGTTTTCGAGCCCGGAGAGTTTTTCCCCGGCGAATGAGTTGCCTACGACGATGTTGTAGCGCACGTCGGTCAGTCCGGCTAACGGCGCAAGGTCGGTCACGGGATCGTCGCAGGCCGAAAAATCGCCGATCGTGAGGTTTCCCTCGATCACCGTCGCACCCGTTGCGGCGAACGCTTCGACATCGGCCTGTGTCGGCAGTGCGACGCTGCCGGCCGTAACGTCGTTACGCTTGACCGAGTAGGCGTAGTCGCGCAGGGTCTGGTTATAGGCCATGACGCGGAAACGGTGTTCGTTGTCCCAGTCGGTGATCCTCGCCGGATCGGGGTACAGGATCGCCTGCTCGCAAAGTTCGTAGTCAGCAGTAGCACCTTCGAGCGACACATTGCGGGGAATGGAAACCACGATTTCGTCGCCGACGAGTGCGGCGCGGTATACCGTTCCGTCCTTGGCGGTGAGCGCGAACGAAGTGATGTGGTTGTCGATGCCGGCAAAGGGCTGGTTCTCCTCTTTGTCGTTGCAGCCGCAGAACGCGAAAACCGCTGCGGCCAGAATCAGTATTTTTCTCATCGTATTATTTCTTTTTGGTCATGTTGTAATCGAATACGCCGAACACTTCGGTCGAAATTTCGCCCAGCCAGCCGCTTTTTGCCTGAATGCCGGTCTGTACCTTGACAAAGTCGATGTATTTGAGGCCGGCGGGCTTGCCGTCGAAAGTGACGGCGTCGGAAATCCGGAAATGGTTGGCGTTGACGCCCGCTCCGGAGTTCGGATCGTCGGTCAGACGGTCGATCGGGCTGAAGTTGTCCGCGTAGCCCCAGTCGTAAGCCGGATTGACCCAGTAGGAACCGTTGCCCGACTGGTCGTAATTGTTGGCCTTGAGGCAAGTGCCGCGCAGCGTGTAGCTGTCAGCCTCGACCCATGCCGGATAATAGTAGTCCTGCGTATGGAATTGCGAAAGGTAATCGACGGAACCGCTCGCACCCTTGTTGTCCGTCCACTGCACCTCCATGCCGGCAGCGCGTGGACGGTAATAGGTCACGGCATAATCCTGTGTCGTTTCAGGCTTACCGTATTCGGAGCCTTTCAGTTCGTACCATGTGTCGTTCGGCAGTCCGTCGCCGTTTTCGTCCTGCATGACCCATACGATGCCCGGTTCGGATGAACCGTCGAACGAGTTGCCCGAAACGCCGATGTTGTAGCCGCCGTCATTTTCAATGCTGTGGTCGAAGCCGACTACCAGATAGCCGCCGAAAGCTCCCAGCGACACATAGGTGTTGAGTTTCATCTGGGACTCGGCATAGGCGCACGCTGCGTCCATCGTCGTCACGTCATAACGTTCGTTGACGAATTGTCCGGGAGCGGCAAGGAACTCGTAGACCTTGTTCCAATCCTTGCTGCTTGCCGGAGATCCGGCACGGTAGTATCGGCCTTCTGCGGGGCAGACATTGACGGTCAATTCCTGAGGAACCGTCAGATATGAGTTTTTCATTTCGACTTTGACCGTGTACGTTCCTTCGGCCGATTCGGAGAAAATATATACCGGATCGGAGGACTGTTGCACCTGTTTGCCGTTTACCGACCAGGTATAACTGGCATCGAACGCATTGGTAATGTCGAAAGGCATCAGACGGATGCGGCGGCCGGCGGATAGGTTGAAGACCGTCTGATCGAATGTCCAGCCGAACGGCATTTCGTCGATCGTGCAGACTTTTACCCCGAATTCCTTGCTGTCCTCGCCGTCCTCATTGCGGGTGGCGAATTCGAGCGTATAATCTCCGGCTTCGGACGTGTCGAATGTAAATTCCTTTTCGGAGGAAACTTCTTTGCCGTTCACGCTCCATGTGCAGGTCGTGGGGATCGAGGTGTCGATTACGGAGGGTTTCAGCGTCAGAGGACTGCCGACCAGAATCGTATACCCTTTTTCGGGAACCGGCAGGCTGATTGTCGGGATTTCCAGTTCTACCACATCCACACGCAGCTCCTCGGAGGCCGTGCCGTAGCGATTCGACACTTGGAGGAGCACGAACAACTCGCCTACGGTTTGTTCGCACACCGTAAGGGCGGGTTGCGTGCCGACGACTTTTCCGTCGATTTTCCACACATAGAGTGCCTTGTCCGCGTTTTCATAAGTGGGGCTGATCGTCAGTTCCCGGCCTGATTTGATGGTGTAAACCGCATTCTCGCTGTCGAGCGTGATACGGGGGGCCGTCTGCGAATCGACCTCGATCACATCGTCTTTGTTGCAGGACGACAACACGAACAACGCAGCAAATAAACAGGATAACAGTTTTTTCATCTCTTTATGCTTTATTTGTTAATATACGCTTCGGAGAAACGGTAGACGAAATCGATCCCGGCCGGGCTGGCACCTTTCTGCGTGGGATAGTAAAAATGGTTGATTTCCGAGGCGGAAGTTCCGCTCACGTCATAGGTGTAGATATTCGAATCGACGTAGCTCGACTTGCCGACCCACAACACATTGGTTGTCGGATGCTGCCCCATAATGCCGTAAATCGTTTCATTTCCAGATAGATATTTGTAATCGACGGTCTGCGTCTGGTAATTGTACCGCGTTGCGCTCGTGGCGTTGAAAGCATCGGTATCCACAAAATAGAGATAAGGATCGGTGAAACTGGCGCACATGCCGATAGCCGGAGACCATGTTGCGATCGGGAATCGAACACCTCCGGAAAGTTCTTTTTCCGAAACGACCGTGCCAGAGTGATCGATGCCAACGATCATCGGATCGGAGGTCAGGGTTCCCATATTCGGGCTCGTGCCGGAATAGGTTCCGGCAAGGGCGAAATAGATATTGCCGTCGACACCTTTGACGATGCCTTTTACTTGCCGGCCCTCATAGGTCAGCCGCTTTTCCACCGTTCCGCTTTCGGCATTGATGATAACGACGCTGTGTCCGCATCCCGCATAAATCTTACCCCGTGAATAGACCATGCGGGTTTTGATCGCGCCCACCGAAGTAAAGGCTCCGAACGTGCCTTCGAGGGTCGCGCCGATTTGCACCGAATTTTCACCGAGGGTCAGGGCGACTATGCCCGAAGTGCTTTCCATACTTGAATCGGAATATTGAATATAGGCTTTCGTTGCACTTACAACGACCAGATGCTGAGGCCATGTGTCTTTGTCTTCGGGGGTTTTAAATACCAGCGGGTCGGCGAATTCCATGCGCATCGTCCGGGCATCGCACACAACGAAACGGCCTGCGCCGCCCATGCGGTCGCCGTTCTGGGTTAACAGGTAGATTTTTCCGTTGGCCATGAACATATCCTGTACGACGTTGCCGATCTCCAATCCGCCGTTGGCCTGCTCGAATACCTCCCGATACTCCTTGCCGGCCTTGTCGTAGTAGACCAGCATACCGTTTACTGAAGTCATATTGCCTTCGCAGACCACGAACGTACCGTCCTTGTCCGTGTAGTCCACCGAAGCGCACACGTCGGCCGAGGCAAAGACCGTATTCCCTTTTTTATCGATCCCGATCAGCGTGATGATGCCACCTGAGTAAGCTGCATCCGAAGCCGCCGGAGCCTGCACGGTTACGCTATTTTTCGCAAGGTTCAGCGACGCCTTCCACCCTTCGGGAATATTCATGAAGTCGGCGGTTTCCACATCCGTCGTATTCAGCGTCAGCGTCTTTTTCTTGCCGAAGTCGAATACGAAGTACGAACGGCCGTCGTCGGGCTGTACAAAACAGAATGAGGACACCGAAGTTTTTGGAATGACGATTTCCGTGCCGTCGGTCAGAGTGAACGTTACGGCATCGTCGCCGTCGCTGACCGATTTGAAGAACGAATCCCCGTCTTTTCCGTTGCTTCCCGTCGCTTTTACGTCGTTGCCGGCCGCATCTTTGATGCGCGCTCCGTCCACAATCCAGTAACCGTCGGCATCGACGGCCATTTCGGGTTTCGAACCATCTTTGCCAGCTACCGGGATTTTGTGGCCGTCCGCATCGGTCAGCCAGTTGCCCTTGCCGCCGATCGTCCAGTAGTAGCCTCCCTCGAAGAGGTCGATACCGACCTCCGGGGCATTCGTACCGTTCTTGCCGTCGGCAATCGAAACGGAGGTGTTGTCGTTGAACGTGATGGTGTATCCGGTGTCCGTCTGGGTCACATCGGAGATCGTCTTGCTTTGGCGCAGGGCATCCACAAGCGTTTGCAGCGCCGAAACCTCTTTGTTGAGTTCCGCGAGTTGGGTCTTGATCCCGTCGATCTCCTTCCACAGATCGTCGTCGTCGTACGAGCAGCTCCATGTCGCAGCACCGAACAGGGTTATTGCCAAAAGGGTAAATAGTTGTTTCATGCTTTTCAGATTTTAATTATTAATCGGTTTGATTTCCGGGGGATAAAAAACGCCTGCCGACAGGCGACGGCCTGCGGCAAGCGTAGAGGATGAACAGGAGATCCGGACGGGGCGCGGATTAGCCTCTCCCGTTGTATAACCCTGTCTGTTATGAATTATTCCCATTGTCATTCGAATCACGCGGGTGATTGCACGACAGGAAACTGCTGAAAATCAAATCGGGGAGGGAGTGCGTTGCGATAACGACGACCGTACCATTCGATTCCAACCCGAAACCCGCGGGTGCAAATCAATCGTTAAGGCAGGTCTTCTGACTCGTCCCGTTTATCGCGCCTTCCCAGTCTAAACCAGTGGCAAAGAGTACGATAAACAACTTCTCCCGAAGGAGGGGACTTACAGCAGCGAGTACTGTTCCGGATTTTCACCGGATTCCCTTTTCATCCTGTCCGGCATACCGGGCAGGAACCATAACGGCGTAAAGGTAATTATTTTTTTTGATTGTTATACAAATCACAAAAAAAAATCGCCCGGCCTCGCAATCGGGAGGGCGTAGAATTTCCGTATCGGTAGGGATCTGCCCGGGTAAAATGCGTTACTCCTGTGCGCGGCTTCCAGCAGAGATCGGTTTTGTGCAAAAATAACGCTTCCCGAATAACTGCCAGCCGTATTTCCGCAATTTGTCTATCCCGTAAATTTATCGATATACGAATAATTTGCACGTACTTGCATCTCCCGGAGGCATTTCGTATTTTTGCATGTCCTGCAAAAGGGACGAACCCGCTATGAAAGGATTTTTGTTGCCCGGCGTGCTGGCCGGCGGAGTGGTTTCTGGCGGAGTGCAGCAAAAAGTATCGACAAACAGCGAAGTTATGAAAACAAATACATCTACGATCCGCCTGATCTACCCGCAATGGCAGGGTGGCAATGTCGCGGCGATGGTGCCCGAGGTAAAGGATCCCGACGATGCCGCACGGGGATATTACCTCGGGGCGCAGCTGCTCGACTTCCTGGCTCCCTGCGGCGGGCAGGAAACGCTCACCGTTCCCGTCTCCACCCAGATCGGGGAACGCAGGGTGACGGACGGTGTACTCGACCGCAACGTCATTCTCCGGCAGACGAAAGCCGCGCTGGAGATGCTGCGGGCGAGCGATCCCGGCAGGATCGTGACCCTGGGCGGGGATTGCTCCGTGAGCGTGGTGCCGTTCACCTACCTTGCCGCGAAATACGGCGGCGACGTGGCGATGGTATGGATCGACGCCCATCCCGACATCACGCTTCCGGGCGATCCCTATCCCGGCTACCATGCCATGGCCGTGACGGCCTGCATGGGGCACGGCGATGCGAAGATCGTGGCGGAACTGCCCGCCGCATTCGACCCGTCGAAAATCCTGTTCGTAGGGTTGCGCAACTGGGAGCGGGGCGAGATCAAGGCCCGCCAGCATCAGTACGGGATAAAGCATCTCACCCCCGAAGAGGTGGCTGCGGACAGCGATGCGCTCCGGGCCTGGCTGAAATCGTGCGGGGCGTCGAAGGTGGTGGTTCATTTCGATATGGACGTGCTCGACCCGGCGGAGATCGTTGCGGCGGTCGGCACCGATCCCGACGGGATGAAAATAGAGGCGGTCATCCGCGTGATAAACGATATTGCGGCTGAAAAGGAGCTGGTGGGCCTTACGGTCGCCGAGCCGATGCCCCGTACGGCGATCCGGCTCAGGGATATGCTGGGCAGGTTGCCGTTGCTGGAATAGCCGCCTTATGTGATACGCCGTCGAATCCCCGGGAGTTTCCTTCCCGGGGATTTTTCAAATCTTCGTCCTGCTGCACATCGCGCCTTTCCCCGGTTTACAGCCCCGTCCCGTTCGCAACGAGAATATAGGCGTTGAGGTAGGTGGCGAAAAGGATCCAGCAGAGGTAAGGGACGAAGAGCCATGCGGCAGCGGCGCGTACGTTTGCACTGCGGACGAGATAGAGAATCACCAGGACGTCGAGCACCACGATGTCCGCCATGCCCAGCAGGGGGCTGCGGCAGACGAAGAAGAGTATGCTCCACAGGAAATTGCACCCTAACTGGAGGAACCATAGCCTCACCGCACTTTTACGGGCGGGGGCTTCGGAGGTCAGTACCAGCCCGCCCGAGATACCCATGCAGAGATAGATGATGCTCCATGCGATCGGAAAAACCGCATTGGGCGGTGTCAGCGTCGGTTTGTCGAGCAGCGGATACCATTCCTCGATCGCGTCTTGCTGCAACCATCCGGCAAGTCCCCCGAGAACGAAACACAGCGCTGTCGGGAGAATATAGGCCCATATCTTTTTCATGGCGTTATTGTTTTGTTCCGAATTTACAAAAAAAATGCCCGATGCTCCGTTTCCCGGCATCGAAATCGCATTCCAGCTATGCGCAGTTGCTTTGTTTGTCCCACGTTGCGATACGGCAGTCGCCCGGTGCCTTGACATTCCCGTCGAGGATGACCTCCCCGTAGCTTTCGGCCGTGACCGAACCGCTGCGGGGGTTCTTCACGCTGCGGACGGGGCCGTCTATGGCGGCCTGCAATGTCGAGTATTCGAACGCCAGGTCGCAGTCGTCGGCCATCGTACAGTTTTCCAGTACGAGATCCGTGGCGTAACACAGAGGCTGGGTGCCCGATATTTTGCAGTTGACCAGCCGCAGCCGCTTCGAGTGCCAGCCCAGGTACTCGCCGTTGATCTCGGAGTCGTAGACCGTCACGTCCTCGGTGTTCCAGAAAGCGTCCTTCGAGTTGATGACGGCGTTGCGGATCACCACGTTGCGGCAGTATTGGAACGAATAGTTGCCCCGTTGCGCGTAATCCTCTATGCGGATGTTTTCGCCGTGCATGAAGATATAATCGCCCTTGTCGACCCGCACGTTGCGCAGCCGCACGTTGCGGCAGTGCCAGAGCGTTTCCTGCGCAAAAGGCAACCGTACGTTCTCCAGCCGGATGCCGTCCATCTCGCGGAACATCTTGGGGGCTTTGACTAGCGTGTCGCTCATCGTAAGGTTGCGCGAATACCACAGCGCCGCGCGTGCGCCCTCGGTGAAGAGGCAGTTCCGGACGACGAACCCGTCGACGTGCCAGAACGGGTATTTGCCTTCGAAACGGCAATCGACGGCTTCGATGTCCGAGCACTCCTTGAGTGCCGATTCGCCGGCCTGTATGGTTACGTGCTCCATGCGCAGGCCGTGCGAGGCGAACAGCGGGCGTTCGCCTCCGTAGGTGGCGTTTTTTATCTGCATCGTTCTTGTTTTTTAGTTTGAATTTACATGGCCGTATATCCGCCGTCGACGGTTATTGCCTGGCCCGTAATGTAGCTCGCTCCGGGGCTGCAAAGCCATACGACGACTGCTTCTTCCGCTCCGTCATGTCGGATTTTGTTCGCTATTGTTTTCCGGTGTTTCCCGTCGTTGTCTTTCGATGCGGACGCTAAGCGAGCCGGGGATGCTGAGGGCTTCGATTCCGTTGCCGTCGATGCGCCCGATTCGGATCAGGTCGTTGCTCCTCGACCCGTTTTTGTAGAATATGGCCACATTGCCCCACGGGACATAGATCGTGATGTCGCCCGGTGCAGGGGTGCAGCCGCGTGCGACCTTGGAGGTCGTTAGCGCCGGCGAGGGATAAAATATTTTCTCGGCGTTGCTGTAATCCGACAACGTCACCTCCAGCGGCAGGCGCGAAAGGAAATCCCGTGCGGCGGCATTGTCCTCCATCGTGGCGGTAATCGTGCGGCTGCCGACCGTGATGCCGATTTTCAGCGATGTTTCGCCCGGGTCGCCGCCCTCGTTTCCGCCGGGCGTCTCCGGTTGACCGGGGTGCCCTCCGGAAGGGGCGGGGTCGTCGCCCGATTCCCCGCATGCCGCCGGCAGTACCAGCGATAGCAGCATGAGGGGCAGTAACAATAATTTTTTCATAGTCGTTCTTTATTGGTTTTACAGGTTGGTCGATCCCGGGTACGCGGGCGCCGGACAGGTGCGGCATCCCGGTGTGCTTCCGGGACTGTTGCCCGCGCAGCGGGATTATTTCAGCGCAGCCCTGAAGAATGTTTCCAGTTTCCCGAACGGGATCAGGCCTGTCCGGTCGTAGAGGTCGACATGCCCTGCATCCGGCACGAGGTAAAGCTCTTTCGGCTCGGCAGCCAGGCGGTAGGCGTTCTCGCTGAACTCCCGCGAATGGGCATTCTCACCTGCGATGAAGAGCAGCGGCCGCGGCGAGATGGTCTCGATGTCGGCGAAGGGGTAGAAGTTCATGAATTTCACGTTGCTGGTCAGTGTGGGGTGCGTAGTCGTGCGCGGCGTGGCCCCGTCTGGGGTGAACTCCCCGCGCGGCGTACGGTAAAATTCGTAGAATTCGCGCTCGATCGGCGTGGATTCGGCCGTCAGTTCGTGTACTGTGCCGCCGGTGTAAAGGGGTTCCCCGCCCAGGAATTCGGCATAACGCTGTTCGGCAGCCTGGGCGATGATCCGTTTGCGCTCTCCGGGCGACAGGGCGTGTTTCAGCCCGTTGCGGCTGGCTGCCCCCATGTCGTACATGCTGACCGTTGCGATGGCTTTCAGGCGGGGGTCGATCTTCGCAGCGCTGATGGCGAAGCTGCCGCTGCCGCAGATCCCGACAACGCCGATACGTTCCCGGTCGACAAAGGGGCGGGTGCCGAGGAAATCCACCGCCGCGCTGAAGTCCTCCGAATAGACATCCGGCAGGACGGCATTGCGCGGTTCTCCGTCGCTTTCACCCCAGAAGGAGAGGTCGAGTGCCAGCGTGACGAACCCGCATTCGGCCAGTTTCGTGGCGTACAGACCGGCGCTCTGTTCCTTGACTGCGCCCATCGGGTGCCCGACGATGACGGCGGGGTATTTTCGCCCTTCCTCCAGCTCCTTGGGCAGGAAGAGCCGGGCGCCTACTTTCATTTTGTATTGGTTGGAAAAGGATACTTTCTCGGTGTTTACCGAATTGCTTTTGTAGAAATTGTCTGCATCGCCCTGTGCGACGGATGTGTTCGTGCCGAGTATCATAAGTATGGCTGTTGTCAGAATTAATGGTCGTTTCATGATCGTGTCGTTTTTTCGGGTTATTTATAGGCGGCTCGGTAGATGGCTGTGCATTCGTCGATGCTCAGCCTGTGCCGGTCTGATTCGAACAGTCCGGGCATTGTGTCGAATGCGTTGAACGTCATTTGCTGTAACTCTCCGGGGGTGATGCCGTAGTCGGACATCCTCAGGTCGGCGACGCCGCATGCCTGTTGCAAGCGGGTGAGCGCCGTGATGAAATCCCCGGGCTGTGCGGCCTGCTCCATCCCCATTGCACGGGCCATCCGTACGAAACGCTCGTTGCAGACGTGCCGGTCGATGAAGAACGAGAAGTAAGCCCTGCTGAGCATGATCAGCCCGGCGCCGTGGGGCAGATCCTGGTGGTAGGCCGACATGGCGTGTTCCATCGAGTGCTGGCTGGTCGTGGCGCTCAGGCACATCACCACGCCGGAAAGGGTGTTGCCGAAGGCCACGCGGGTCCGAGCTTCGAGATCGTCGCCATTGGCCACGGCGCGCGGCAGGTTGCGGGCGATATGCTCGATGGCGGTCAGTGCGTACATGTCGCTTGCGAGGTTGGCGAATTTCGAAATGTAACTCTCCACGCTGTGGAACAATGCGTCGAACCCCTGGTATGCCGTGAATTTCGGCGGCACGGTGAGCATCAGCTTCGGATCGACTACGGCCAGTACGGGAAATCCGGCTTCGACGCCGATCTTTTCATGGGTTTGTTCGTTGGTTACGACTCCCCACGGGTCGACTTCCGACCCGGTTCCTGCCGTCGTGGTTATGGCGATGAGCGGCAACGGTGCGTGTCCGGCCTGCTGTTCTTTGCCCGTCCCGCCGAAAACGTAGTCCCACAGGTCGCCGTCGTTGGATGCCATCAGGGCTATGGCCTTCGCGGCGTCCATGACGCTGCCGCCTCCCAATGCGACGATCATGTCGCACCCGTGCTCCCGTGCCGCTGCCGCTCCGGCCATGACGGTGGATTTCAAGGGGTTCGCTTCGATCCGGTCGAATACCACGCTTTCGATCCCTGCCAGCCGGAGCTGTTCCTCCGTGGCGGCCAGATAGCCGTTTGCTCGGGTCGACTTGCCGTTCGAAATTGCCAGCAGCGCCTTTTTTCCGGGCATCTGCTGCCTGTGCAGGTTTTTCAGTTCGTCCGCCCCGAAAAGGATGCGGGTCGGGATCCACATGTTGAAATTCAGTTTTGTTTTCATGGCTCTATTGTGTTTGATGTTTTTTCCACACTGCAAAACTACATCCCGCGGGGCATTCGTTTTGTATACGTATTACGGATATATTTACCCTGATTACTGGTTTGGTCGACTGTGAAATATGCTGATGTACAGTAATATACCCCTATTACGGATAATATTACCCCAATTACTGTTTCGGCGGCCCGGCATGTGGGCCGAATCTGCAAAAACACTATCTTTGCAAAAGGTAAAGAAAAAAATATGGAAGAAATCCTGAAAATCGACACGGTCGACCAGTATAACAAACTCTTCGGGTTCGAGACCCGCCACCCGCAGGTCGGCGTCGTTTCGTTCGATACGGCCGAGAGCCAGGGAAACTACCGGATGACGATGGGGTTCTATTCGGTATTCCTCAAGGAGACGGCGGGATGCCGAATCAACTACGGCAAGACGAGTTATGATTTTGACGACCAGACGGTCATCTGCATCGCTCCGGGGCAGACGGTGGGGTATACCGACGTGGAGGGTATTCCCAAGAAATCGGTCGGGCTGCTGTTTCATCCCGATTTTATCCGCGGTACGTCGCTGGGGCAGAAGATTAAGAAATATACGTTTTTTTCCTATGAGTCCAACGAAGCCTTGCATCTGTCGGAGGAAGAACGTATGATTGTCCTCGACTGCCTGGAAAAAATCCGCATGGAGCTACGCCACGCCATCGACAAGCATACCAAGGGGCTTATTGCGACCAATATAGAACTGCTGCTCGACTATTGTATGCGTTTTTACGAGCGCCAGTTCGTCACGCGCGGGGACATGAATCTCGATGTCCTGGCACGTTTCGAGCGGTTGCTCGACGATTACCTTACCCAAGGCGCCGCTGCGAAGGAAGGGTTGCCTTCGGTACGCTATTTTGCAAGCAAAATATGCCTGTCGCCCAATTATTTCGGCGATCTGGTGAAAAAGGAGACCGGGAAATCGGCCCAGGAGTATATCCAGTTGAAGATGATCGACGCGGCCAAGGAGGGGCTTCTCGACCCGAACAAAACCATCGGGCAGGTGGCCTATGAACTGGGATTCCAGTATCCGCAGCATTTCGTACGCTTCTTTAAACGCCATGTCGGCTACACCCCCAGGGAATATCGGTTGCAGAGCTGATCGGGGCTGAAACAGGTGTGCCTGCGAAATTTTCCCCTGTTTTTTCCGATTTTCCGGAACATTGTCTTATATTCGCAAAAAATGATTGCATAAGACCGATGGGAACTGTTGCATGCGGGCAAATATTCAAGGGTGCCTCCCGCTCTTTCACTTACCGCCACGAAAGGCTGTGGTACCGGGACGAATTCCCATACCACCAGCATCCCGAATACGAGATTACGGTGGTTTTCAGCGGGAACGGCCAGCGGGTGACCAACGACTTCACGGAACCCTTCCGCGAGGGGGAAGTCGTCGTGTTGCCGCCCTATTTTCCGCATGGCTGGGTCTATGACAAGGCATTGTGCGCCCCGGACGGGATGATCGAAAACGGTTCGCTGCAATTCGGCGAGGAGTTTCTGGTGCAGTTGTCGCAGCTCTCGCCCGAGTTCCAGCCCGTCGTACGGTTTTATAAGGAGTTGCGCCAGGCGGTCGGGCTCACTGGCGAAACGGCGGTCAGGGTGCGTAAATTACTGGCGGGTCTTGAGCGCAGCTCAGACCCCGAACGGTTCGTGACGTTATTGCAGTTGCTTTTCCTGATCGCGCAGGACGGGCATTGCCGCCCCATCGGGCCCGGGAAATTCCGCGGGGCAAAAATCCATAAGAACAAGCAGCGCCTGCAGGACGTTTACAAGTACATCGTCGAGAATTACCACCGTAAGATAACCCTCGAGGAGATCGCGTCCTATGCCTCGATGAACAAGACGGCCTTCTGCCTGTTTTTCAAGAAGGCGACCGGCGAGTCGTTTGTCGCCTACCTGAATGTCTTTCGGTTGCAGATGGCCTGCACGATGTTGACCCGCTCTTCCAAAAACATTTCCGAAATCTGCTATGCAGTGGGTTTTACGGACATTCCCTATTTCAACCGGGCATTCAAGCAGCGTTACGGCGTTTCACCGACGCAGTACCGGGCTTCGATGCGGAATGCACCTCAGGCGGAGGGGCAGGGCGGCTGATCCGGCAGGGTGTCCCCGTCTAACGATTACGGCCGGGTAATTCCCGGCCGTAATTCGTATGCCGGCGAAAGCCGGCAAATCGTGTGTCGTTGCCCGCTATGCCCGGACGATCTTTATACTCAGCTCATAGAGCAGGTAAAGCGGCAGGAAGACGATCATCAGCGTGAACGGGTCGCCCGTCGGGGTGATGACCGCAGAGAGCACTAGCAGGACGACTACGGCATGTTTCCGGTATTTCCGGAAAAATGTCTTTGTCACGAGGCCCAGTTTCGAAAGCAGCCATGCCAGCAGCGGCAACTCGAAGACGATGCCCATTACGAAAATGAGCATCAGGAAATTACCCATGTAGGAAGTCAGCGAGATCTGGTTCGTGATAAGCGGGCTCAACTGATACTCGGTCAGAAATCGGAACGTGAAGGGGAAGACCAGGAAGTAACCGACCGCACATCCGAGGAAGAACATGAATGTCCCGAATGCGAATGCCAACCCGACGCTCTTCTTTTCGTTGTCGAACAGGGCAGGTTGTACGAACCGCCATATTTCGAACGTCAGGTAGGGGAATATCAGTACAAGCGCGAACCAGAACGAAGTGCTGATATGCGTCAGGAACTGCGAGGCTACGTTGATGTTGATGAGTTCTACCGAGAAGTGGTCGTTGCTGAAATCGGGGAGCAGCGGGTTGCCGCCTCCCAGTTTCGACAGCCATCTGTAAAGCGGGAAATCGGACGTGGTGGGAGCCAGTACGAAATTGTCGAACAGATAGGGCATGAGGCAGAAACAGACGACAACGAACACGAATAAGACGGCGACCACGCGTACCAGCGACCAGCGCAGGTCTTCGAGGTGCGCCCAGAACGTCATTTCCTTTTCTTCCATGGGATAGTAGGGTTTATTGCTTGTTTTCCGGAAGGTATCTTTCAGCGAAGAAATATCCGGCCATCCGTCAGACAGCCGGATATCGTCTTCATGCTTCCGGAGGGGTTATTTGCTGTACGAAGCCTTCACGAAAGGTGCCTCGAGCAGGTAATCCAGGCTCAGTTTGACACTCTTCTCCACATCGTAGCTGTATTGCTCGACCTCGACGATGATGTTTTCCACACCGGCGGTCTTGGCATTCTCGAAGATGGCATCGAACCCGACCATACCGCTCTGGCCGATTTCGCGGCGATCCTTGATATGGAGCATCTTGAAGCGGCCGGGGTATTTGTGGAAATAGTCGACGGGGCTTGCCTTGCCCATCACGGCCCAGTATACGTCCAGTTCGATGAACAGGTTTTCAGGGTCGGTGTTTTCGATCATGTAGTCCAGCATGACAGCCTTGTCCTCGATCTTCTGGAATTCGTGGGCGTGGTTGTGGTAGCCGTATTTGATTCCGGCTTCCCGGCACTTCTTCCCGATCGCGTTGAGGTAATCGCAGTAGGTCTGCATCTCCTTCAGCGTCTTGGGGACGGGAAGGTACGGGGTCACGATGTACTCCATGCCTGCGGCCTTGTGGGCTGCGATGCACTGATCCCACCATTTCATCGACTCGGAGAAGTCACCCGAAGCCAGTTCCTCGTCGGAGAGGCCTTTGCCGCAGTGCGAAGAGAGCACCTTCATGCCTACGGCCTCCACGTCGCGCCTGAACTCCTCGGGGGTGTTGCCGTAGAATTTACCGTCGTTGTAACTGGCGGCCTCGATGCTGGTGTAACCCATGTCGGCGAGTGCCTTCAGGACGGGTTTGTAGTCGTGCTGGTTTCTTCCGAAACTCCCGATCAGATCCCTGACCGAGTAGAGCTGGATACCGATATCCTTCTTTGCGTCCTTCTTCGCTTTGGCAAATGCCCCGTAGGGAGCAATTGCCGAAGCGAGCAGGATGCAAACCGCTGTAAACAGTTTACGTTTCATACGTTACCGTTGTTAACGGAATTAGTCGAGCACCTTGATGCGGATGTTGCGGAACCATACATCGTCGCCGTGATCCTGGAAGCCGATGTAACCTTCGCGCTGTGCACCGCCGCAGTTGTTCAGCAGTTCGAATGCCAGGGGCCACTTCTCGGGGCTGAACTTGCTCTTTTCGAGCATCTCCGTCCACTGGGGAGTCCAGAGGTGGTACTCGAGCACGTTCTGGTCGTTCTGGCCGTGTACCACGGTGCCTTTGTAAACCATGATCTTCGCCTTGTTCCACTCGCCATAGGGCTTGGCGTTCTGGGGAACGGCCGGGATCATGTCGTAAAGCGAAGCCGACTTGCGGTTGCCGTCGACGCCCAGTTTGGCATCGGGATGGTTCTCGTTGTCGAGTACCTGGTACTCGGGGCAGGAGATGTAGATGGGCTCCATCCGCTGTTTGCCGTCCTTGGTCGTGGCTACCTCCTGGCCGAGGTAGAAGATACCCGAGTTGCTGCCTTTGGCAACTTTCCACTCCACTTCGAGCTCGAAGTTCTTGAACTTGTGCGTGAAGATCAGGTCGCCGCCGTCGCCGTCCTGGGCTTCACCGCCGCCCGAACCGTTGAATTTGATCGCGCCGTTGTCGATCGTCCATTTCGAGGGCACGTGGTCTTTGCCGTAGCCGCGCCAGCCGTTGAACGTCTTGCCGTCGAAGATCACGTAGTAGCCGTCCTTGTCCTGCGGGAAGCCGGAGAGGTCTATTGTCGCATTGTTGATGACCGTGTATTCGGGTACGGCCTTGGTTTCTGCCGCTGCCGTGTCGGCTGCCGCTTTGCCTTTGGCACCCGGGCCGCCGCATGCCGCCATCGTTGCGGCTGCTGCGATGCATGTCGAGAATAAAATGACTTTTTTCATATTCTTTCCGTTGTTTTAATTTGAATTGATAATCTTGTCCGTAGATTAACGCGGCATGTCGGGCAGTTTCCAACCGTCGCGGTAGGTGTGCTTGATGAGCTCCTGTGCGAATTGCTGTGCGTTGACCGGATCCGTCCAGGTCTTGTCGAAGGTCGGGTGACCGTCCTTGATGTGGAACCCGTCCTTGATGACGGCACTGATCGTGGCGTCATCGGGGATGTTCGTGAAACGCATGTTCGGGCCGTCCCAGAGCAACTCGCGGTTCAGGTTCTGCAGGCGGACTGCAAGCACACCCATAACCACCATTTCATTGAACGGGCCGGCTTCGCTGAAGTCCGATGCGCTCGGCACACGGTCGTCGGCATCCTCCTTGCAGGCACGTACCCAGTCCATCTGGTGCGACTCCTTGATCTCGCGCAGTACCTTCGGTGCGTTGGGCACGCGACCCGAAACCAGGTAGGGGTTCACGCCGTAGCAGCCGCAGATCAGCGTATCCTTCGTACCGTAGAAAATAACGCCGCCGCCGGCCATGTTCAGGTCTTTGCCTGCGGGCAGCCCTTCGGGGCGCGCCGGTTTCAGGCCGCCGTCGTACCAGTATACCTCTACCTCGGGCATGGCTACCTTCGGCATGTTGTCGCGTGCCGGGAAGACGAACTTCACCGTCTGCGCCATCGGTGCGGATTCGTTGAGCAGCAGCGTCGAGCTACCCTGAACCTTGGTCGGATAGCCGAGCTTCAGGCCCTTGAATACCGGGTGAAGGATGTGGCAGGCCATATCGCCCAGTGCGCCGGTACCGAAATCCCACCAGCCGCGGAAGTTCCACGGGGTGTAGATCGCGTTGTAGGGACGGTAGGGAGCCGGGCCGATGAAAGAGTCCCAGTTCAACGTCTTGGGGATGCGCTGGTCGTCCTCGGGACGTGCGAGCCCCTGCGGCCAGATAGGACGGTCGGTGAAGGTCTCCACTTTGCGGACTTCGCCGATTTCTCCGTTCCAGATCCATTCGCAGACCTTGCGCACACCCTCGTCCGACGCACCCTGGTTACCCATCTGGGTGGCTACTTTATATTTGTCGGCGAGCTTGGTCAGCAGACGCGATTCGTATACGGTATGCGTCAGGGGCTTCTCGACGTAGACGTGCTTGCCGGCCGTCATCGCATCGGCTGCGATGATCGCGTGCGTGTGGTCGGCCGTAGCCACCATCACGGCGTCTGCCGACTTGAGCATTTCGTCGAACATCTTGCGGTAGTCGTTGTACTTCTTGGCAGCCGGGTAGCGCTTGAACACGTGGTCGGCATATTTCCAGTCGACGTCGCACAGGCCGATGATGTTCTGGCTTTCGAGGCCGCGGAGCACCGACGAGCCGCGGCCGCCGATACCGACACCCAAGATGTTGAGTTTGTCGCTCGGAGCCGTGTGCCCGAACTTCTTACCTAAAACCGTACCCGGAACGACCGCTAAGCCGATCGCGGCAGCAGCTCCTTTTTTCAGGAACTTTCTCCTTGACATTTCGCTTGACATTGTTTCTTGATTTAAGTTAGTTGTTTTTGAGGGACTATTTATTTTCGTTGTTGGATTTTTCCGTACCCGAGTTTTCGATGTCGTTCTCGATGTTGTTCATGCCTTCCTTGAAGCTGCGCACACCCTTGCCGAGACCTTTCATCAGTTCCGGGATTTTTTTGCCGCCGAAGAGCAGCAGTACGATCAGGGCTATGACGATGATTTCGCCTGCACCCAGGTTGCCGATAAACAGTAAGTGGTTCATACCGATTGTTTTTAAGGTTTATAAAGTTTGTTTTAGTATCAGATTGCGGCTTATGCGCGCTTCCTCAGCAATCCGTAGCCATTTGACATCGTGCGGCGGCGTTCGCGGATCTCCTGCAGCGTTTCCAGATTTCCGATTGCCGGCAGGTCGTGCTGCCGCGAATCCTGGAGAAACCGCCATGCGTATTCCGATGCCGTGGCGGCGTCGCGGAACGAGGGGAGCGACGGATTGCGTTTCCCGCTTTCGATCGACTCGGCGAACAGTTTGCACAGCACGTCGATGTTTTTGCCTCCGTAGGGCTGTATGAGCCGGTGCGTCTGTGTCACTCCGTGCAGTTCGACGATCGCCGTCTTGAAATCGTGCGTCATGCGCGCGATGCCTTTCGTGCCGATGATGTCGATGTATGAATTATGTGTCTGTTTTTCGGCCAGTTGTCCGTATACATGTCCCTGGGTAATGTCGAATACGATGCCGTTCTCGAACGTGCCGTGGCACTGGAGCCACCACGGATCCTTGTAATCCCACATGCGGATGGCCTGTGCGTTCCAGGTCTTGAATTCCGATTCGGCATACCAGCGTGCGATGTCCACGTAGTGCATGCCGCAGTCATGGAACGACGGGCCCTCGAATTCGTGTCCTTCGCCCGGGGCCAGCCCCGGTGTCATGTGGCATACGCGGATGATCGCCAGTTCGCCGATTTCGCCCTGTGCGATAAAATCCTTGATGGTGTTGTGGTACCACGAATTGCGCAGGTAAAGGTTCACCGTCGAGAAGATTTTGGCCTTCTCGGCCAGCGCGACCGTCTGCCACTCCTTTTCCACCGTGTCGGCGATCGGTTTCTCGGCTATGACGTGCTTCCCGCTCGCAATGGCTTTCTGAATCTGCTCCGGGCGGGAATCCGCCAGGGCGAACAGCCCGACCGCCTGAATCTCGGGGTCGTTGAATATGATTTGTTCGTCGGATATTACTTTCGACCGGGGAGAGAGCCGCTGGGCCAGTTCCCGTGATGCGGGAGATACGTCACAGATGTAAACGATATCCCAGTTACCGCTTTTTTGCATCTCTTCGAGGTAAAAACCTCCCATTCTGCCAAAACCGATCAGACCGACTTTAATTGGATTCATTTCGTATAAAATAGGTTTAAGTAGGTGTTTACAATCCGATGCAATCCGGCTGCCCGCTGCGGGAGAGGGTGGCTGGACGCTGTGTTTACAAAATTAATCCTATTATATACCATATTTATAGGTTGGGGCGGAAATTGTAGAACCTGTAAAGTATTATATGTTTGTAAATAAATATTTTATCAAAAAAATATACAAAAAAAATGTAGTTGCCGTGGAATCGGTCACGGCCTGTTTTCGGGCGGCACACCGATTCGCATGACCATTTTTTCGAAGTCCTCGCGCGATATTGCGGCCTTGTTCCGGGCTTTGGTGCGGTAGTTATATACGGTGCTCAGCGAGCATCGCAGGAACGAGGCGATCTTGACGCTGTCGGTGATGCCCAGCCGCAGCAGGGCGTAAATCCGGAGTTCCTTGTTCAGCAGGTCTTCCGATTTGAGCACGATCCGTTCGTCCTCGACCAGCAGGGCGTTGAAATCGGCGACGAACGTCGGATAGAGGTTCAGGAATATGGCGTCGAAATTCTTATACAGTTCATCCAGTTCGTTCTCCATCATCGACGTGGATTTCAGCTGTTTGTATAACTCGTCGATCTGCCGGTTCTGCGCCAGTTTGTTCAGCGATTTCCGGTAGTCCTCTATCTTGTCGATATACATCGAACAGAGGTCGAAGAACCTCGCTATGTACTGTTCCTTGATGATGTTCGAATCGGTGAGCTGCGTGTTTTTCTCATGCAGTTCGTCGTTGAGCTGCATCAGGCGCCCGTTCGTCCGCGACAGCTCCTCCTTGATGCGGTACAGCTTGTGTATCTGCTGGTAAACGTAGATGAACAGCAGCACGAGGAACAGCGACAGGACGCTGATCAGGATCAGGTAGTGCTGCAACTTGGATTTGGACTTGGCCTCCTTGGCCTGGTAGATCGAGTTGATGATCGAATAGAACTTTGACATCTGGGTCGTGCGGAACTGCACGTTGCTGAATACCGCATCTTCGATGGCCGCCTGCGTGTACTTGAAAGCCCGTGAAAGGTCGCCCTGGTCGTAATACATCAGAGCCAGCGTGTGGAACGAGGCGTTCTCCTTCACCGCACTCTTCGCATCGGCGATCGCGGAGAGCATGAAATATTTCTTTCCAGCCTCCGGGTCTTTGTTCAGCCGGTAGAAATAACCGTAGGCATAGGCCGTCTCCGCGTAGAGCGGCGTGTCCTTGCCGACCTCTTCCAGCAACTCGTCGAGGATCGCCCTGGCTTCGTCCATCTTACCGTTTCCCATAAGTTTGTAGCTCAGGTGTATCCTGTACCGGAACGATCCCGGGTCGGAAACCATCATCAGCGAGTCCCGGTAGATATTCATTTCGTGCAGGTGGCTGCGCTGGCTGCTCAGCGTGGCGTAGTGCTGGAAATAGCGGTTGTTGGCCTCGTAGTAGACGGGAAGCAGGTCGCGCGGGAGTTCGGACGATCGGATGGAGCGGAGTATCTGGTTTGCCTCGACGCACATGCCCGAAAAAGAGTAGAGCTGGGCGAGGTACATGTTCGACAGGTAGGTCAGCCTTTTGTTGTCCAGCTGCCTGGCGATTTCGAGGTTCCGTTCGACGTAGCGGATGGCCGAATCCAGCTTGTATTTCCTGAATTCTTCGTACAGCTTCGTATTGATCTCGTACTCCTGTTCCGGGGTCAGGTTGCTTACGCCCAGCAGGTTCCTCAGCCTGCTGATCCGCTCTTCCTTTTCGGCTTCGAAAATATGTTTGTTCTCGATTACGTAGTCCAGATATTCCGAGAGGGATTGCGTCTCGTCCTGCCGGCACGACGCTAATGCCAGCAAGCCGGAGAGCAGCAGGAGTAACCTTATCGGACGTATGGAATTTCGTAGTTTCATGGCCTCTTCGTATGCAGCCTTCCGTAGCAAAAACGGCAGGTTGCGGGCTGCCGTAAAAAAATGATATTTTATGCTACGAAGTTAAGGCTATTTATAGGATAAATATTGTTTCTTTTTATGTATTTATTGTCTGATATTCGTATTTTTTAGGGTGTCTTTGGCGATTGCTGCGCTTCGGGAGCCGAGGATATTCCGGAGGCTTCTTTTCTGGGACATAATGCCGGATTTGTGAATCAGGCATCTGTAATCCGTTGTGTCATTGTCTGAAACATTTTTTTATGGACTTCCAAATATGGTAACATGCCACAGGTGTTTCCCTCTTCCGCTTCCATTGCAGGCATCTGGCTGTGGGACACGGTATTGTCCGGGATTTTCCGCCGATGGGGCCGGCCCGTAACAACGATCCGATATTACGGAAACGTTTTTTACACCGGCAAAGTGTGTCCCCGCGGACTGATTTGTGCGAAAGCTGTTTCGCCCCTCCCCTCTCTTTCGGACGGGAATGGCGCAAAAACGATAAATTTTGCTACCTTTGTCGCTTGTATGAAGGCATCGCTCAAAAAGACTTATGCTTCGCTCGGCGCCGACGGCCTGGTAGCTTTGTGGCTCGGCGTGTGGTGGGTGTGCAACCTCCTGCAGGCCGGGTTTTCCGAACTGGCCAACGACGAAGCGTATTACCATATGTTCGCTGAAAACCTCGCATGGGGATATTTCGACCATCCGCCGATGACCGCCTTGCTGGTCTGGCTCGGCGAGCACCTTTTCGGGGGCGAACTGGGCGTGCGGTTTTTCTTTACGGTGCTGCAACCGCTCTACCTTTATATACTATGGCGGATAATCCGCCCCGCGGATGCCGACCGGCGCGACGCGGCGCTTTTTGTCGTCCTCTCGGCCGCGACGCTGATGTTGCAGCTCTACGGCTTCATCGCCGTGCCCGACGGCCCGCTGATGATGACCACCGCGCTGTTCCTGCTGACATTCAAGTGGTTCTCCGAGAACCGGCGTTGTGCATGGCTCTGGATGGGGGTTGCCATGGCGCTGATGGCTTACAGCAAATACCACGGGGCGCTGGTCGTACTCTTCGCGCTTGCGGCGACCCCCCCCCGTCTGTTCCTGCGTCCGACCCTATATCTCAGCGGCGCGGTAGCGCTGTTGCTGCTCGTGCCGCATTTCGTGTGGCAGTACGAGCACGACTGGGCCTCGCTGGCCTATCATCTGGCGGGGCGTAATTCGGTGTTCCGGCCCAATTATGTCGCCGAATACCTGCTCAACCTGCTGGTGGTCTTCAATCCCTTCTTCGTGCCGTTGTACGTGAAGGCCTGGATCGCCGTGAAGCCGCAGAACGCCGTCGAACGTGCGCTGAAGTTTATCCCCGTGGCGTTCATCGTTTTTTTCCTGCTCTCGACATTTCGCGGTTACGTGCAACCCCAATGGGTGATCGTCGCCGTTTTCGGCCTGATCTATACGCTTTTCACCTATGCCCGCCGGCATTCCCGCACGCGGCGTTACCTGATGTGTGCCGGGCTGGCGACCATCCTCCTTGCCGGTCTGGTGCGCCTCGAAATGATCTTCAATCCGCTGGGTCTGCGTTTCGAGGTCTTCGACAATCCTGCCAGCTACGGCCGGATCGCCGGGATCGCCGGCGGCCGCCCCGTCATTTTCCGCCATGGCTATGCCGTCGCGGCCAAATACGCCTTTTATACCGGGGAGGAGGCCTACTGCCAGCCCAATATCCGTTACCGTACGCACCAGTGGCAGTTCCGCGATGACGATACGCGCTTCGCAGGACACGAGGTGCTGGTCGAAACGCCTTACGACGGGGCGGATACCACGGGCCGCGTCCGGAGCGTCGTGTTGCCCAACGGCAAACGCTTCACGTGGTTTGTCGACCCGCATTTCCATCCGACGCGCCTTGTGGATATTACCTTTACGGGGCTGCCCGAACAGGTCGCCGCGGGCGATACGCTGCGTTTGACGCTGCGGATATCGAATCCTTACCCCTATGAGATCGGGGTTTGCGGCGACAGGGCGCTCGTGATGCTTTGGAAGCACGGCCGCTTCCGTATCGAGGAATTCGATACGGGGGAGCACTTCGAGATCCCGGCCGGGGATACAATCACGCGCGAGGTGCGGTTCGTCGTCGCGGGGCAACTCTCCGGCGCCGATTTCGATGCCGGTTTCGCCCTGCGCCGCGAAGGGTACACGAATTGGTTTAACGGAAAACCCCTCCGCACGGAGGTCGTCGCACCATGATCCAGCAGTTCATCAAATTCTGTGTCGTCGGCGGTTCGGGGGTCTTCGTCGATTTCGGGGTCACCTACCTTTGCAAAGAGTGGCTGCGCCTGAACAAGTACCTGGCCAATTCGCTGGGGTTCCTCTGTGCATCGACCTCGAACTATGTCCTGAACCGCATCTGGACGTTCCATAATGAAAACCCCGACATTGCCGGGCAATACCTCCGTTTCCTCGGTATCGCGGCCGTCGGGCTTATGGTCAACAACCTCACGATCTATCTGTTGCATGAACGCTGGAAGCTGAATTTCTACCTGGCTAAATTGTTTGCCATCGGGGTCGTCACCTTCTGGAACTTCTTCATGAACTATTTCTTCACGTTCTGACTCCCGGAGCGTTGTGGCTCCGCGGTAACGCCAGTTCGCATGAAAGCCGGCCTCGCGGGGAGGCCGGCTTCCGTATTTTTGCCGGATGGCCGTCACTGGTTTTTCGCGCTCCTGATCGAACGAAACGGAAGTCCCAGCACGCCGAAGAACGCTTCGCGGAAAATGCCGCCGCTCATCTTCGAGGTGCCCTCGCGGCGTTCGACGAAAATGATCGACACCTCCTTGAGTTTCAGTCCCAGCCGCCATGCCGAGTATTTCATCTCGATCTGGAAGCCGTATCCCTTCATCTTCACGGCGTCGAGGTCGATCGTCTCCAGCGCATGGCGCGAGTAGCAGACGAACCCCGCCGTCGCATCGCGCAGGGGCATGCGGGTCACGATGCGTACGTACATCGAAGCGAAGTAGGACATCAGCAGACGCGACATCGGCCAGTTCACGACGTTCACGCCCTGCACGTAACGCGAACCGACCACCACGTCGTTCCCTTCGGCCGCAGCCTGGTACAGCCGTACCAGATCGTCGGGATTGTGCGAGAAGTCGCAGTCCATTTCGCAGATATAGTCGAACCCGTTGTCCAGTCCCCAGCGGAACCCCGTCAGATAGGCCGTGCCCAGCCCCTGCTTGCCGCTGCGTTCCAGCAGGTGCAACGTCGCAGGGAATTCCTGCTGGCGCTTTTTGACGATCGCTGCGGTGCCGTCGGGCGAACCGTCGTCGATGACGAGCATTTCGAAAGCCTCGGGCAGCGAGAAGACCTTGTCGATCATCGCCGAAATATTCTCTTTCTCGTTGTATGTCGGGATAATTACCAGTTTGCGCATAGGGGCTCGTTTTGGAATTTCTTACACAAAGGTAACATTATTTTGCAAATCTGCGCCGCACGCCCCGTTTTTCTGCCCGCAGCAGGCGCAGCGGTTTTACCCGGCAGGTGCGGCCGTTTTGCCGGTCGGGAGCTGCCTTCCGGTTATTTGCGCCGTTTCATGGCGCGGATCGCCTGTTTGTCCGTGTCGCTTACGCGCAACGATTCGATGATCTTTTGCAGTGATTTGTTGAATGTCCAGTCGTCGAGCGAGCAGCTGCCGAGCCACTCGTGTGTCCGCTGCGGAAATTTTACATAGCAGACCGACACCGCCCATGCCACGGCCATCCGGGCGTAGTAGGCTTCGTGGCGGACGCCGTCGAGCAGTTGCAGCAGTGCCTCGAGGTGCTCCCCGTCGACGAAATTCCCCAGCCCCGTCACCACGGCGAAACGCACGTCGTATTCGGCTTCGGATCGGAAATAGGGTTGTATGAATTCCCACATCGGCTGTCGTTCGGCTGCCTTCAGGCGCCAGCAGAAACAGTCGCAGACCGCCCAGTTGTCGATTTTGGGCACGAAGCGCGCCACATGCTCCAGCTTTTCGGCCGGCGTGCAGCGGGCGCAGCCGATCACCAGCCCCTGCAACATCCGCTCCTCGAAATAGAAATCCTCGGCTTCGGCCAGGTATGTGCGCCAGTCGCCTGCGGCGATCTGGCGGGCTATTTTGCGCAGTACCGGCAGGCGTATGCCCAATACGTTTTCCACGCCCGGCATCAGTGCCGCGGTGAATTTCATGTATTTCGGCTCCTGGAGTTCGAGCAGTTGGTCGCGGAGGGTCATCGTTTCCGGGATTCGGGGCTATGCCGCCACGGGCAGGGCGGTCGCCGTGTGCGGTTATTGTTTTTTCGTGACGGTGCGGTAGCAGCCGATGCCGCTCACCTCGGTCGATACCTCGCCGATCAGGGGCGCTTTGGCATTCACCCCTGTCTGCACCATGATGAAGTCGACCTGTGAGAGGTTGGCCGGGGCGCCATCGGCCGTTACGGCGTCGCTGATCCGCAAGCGGTTGGTCATGCCGATGCGGTCGGAGGCCGAATAATTGTCGGCGTACCCCCATGCAAAAGGCTCCATCGTCCATTTTCCCCCGGATTCCCCGATATTGTTCGGCAGCCGTGTTCCTGCGAATGTGATTTCATTCTCCACGATCCATTCGGGGTAGTAGGCCTGTGTATGTTCTTTCACACGGTCGATCGTGCCGTTGTCGTTCTGGTTGTCCTTCCATGTCACCTCATCACCCGCCTCGGCTGGGCGGATATAGGTGATTTTGTAATCGCGGATCGTTTCGGCGTTGTCGTATTCGCTGCCCCGCAGTTCGTACCATGTATCGTTGGGCGCTCCGTCTTCGTTGGCGTCCTGCGACACCCACACGATGCCCGGTTCGGACGACGTGTCGAACTGGTTGCCTTTGACGTAGAGGTCGTATCCGCCCGTGTTGGGTACGGGTTCCGCGAAGGCCGCCACGATGCGGCCTCCCCAGCCGCCGAGCGAAACCCAGTTATTCGAAGCGATGCGGTTCGCAGCATAGCTGCATGCGTCTGCCGCCGATGCCACATGGTCGAACCCGGCCATCGTGCCGTTGATGAACTGGCCCGGTGCCGGGGTGTATTCGAGGATCGTGGCGACGGGCTCCTGAATCTGTGTGGTCGTGGTCTCTTCGCCGGAATTGCAGGCGGCGAAAAGAAGCGCCGCGAGCGGGAATGCATATTTTTTCATGTTTTCCATAATTTTTTACGGTTTCGGCCGGGATTCGGCCCGGGTATTTCCCGGGCTTGCCGGCGCCCGGGCTCCTGCCCCTCCCCGGGCATTTTCTCCGCGCCGGAGGGGGGGGGCTGTCCGCAACTGCACGGGTCGCCCGGCGTACGATCCGCCGCAGGGTGGCACGGGGCCGCGTCGGGGTGTCGGTTTGCCTGCCTGTCCCGAACGGGACAAAAGTAATCTTTTTTCGGCATATGGCAGCCGGGATACGGGCAAAAAGCCGGGGTTTCGAAAAAAAGATTAACTTTGTGAAAAATATCCGGGAAGCATGGCGGTCGAAATAGAGTGTGTGACAGAGGTATCCGACGAACTCGCCGAGGCGTTCGCAAGGCTCATGCCTCAGCTTTCGCCCCGGCTGGGGGCACTCTCCCGCGAGGCTATGGAACGTGTTGTGTGCAGCGATGGCGCGGCGCTGTTCGCCGCCCGGCTGGATGGCCGGATCGCCGGGGTGCTGACGCTGGTGTGGTACGACGTACCCTCGGGCCGGAAGGCATGGGTCGAGGATGTGGTGGTCGATGCCGCAGCCCGCGGCTGCGGTGCCGGCGAGGCGCTCGTGAAGGCTGGCACGGAGCATGCCGCCCGCATCGGTGCCGCGAAGGTGATGCTCACCTCGAACCCTGCGCGCGAAGCTGCCCGGGCCCTTTACCGTAAAATCGGATTCGAAGAGGCGGGGACTACGGTTTTCGTCTTTAAAACAGATAGGAAATGAAAAAAATCGTGAAGATTGTGGCCATTGTCGTGGCCGTTGTTCTGGTGGCGGCTTTTGTCGCCCCGATGTTGCTGAGGGGGAAGATCGCCCAGATCGTGAAGCGCGAAGCCAATGAGATGCTCGACGCACGGGTCGATTTCGAAAAACTCGACATCAGCCTGCTGCGCCATTTTCCGCGCGCGTCGCTCGACCTGAAAGGGCTGACCGTCGTGGGCGCGGGGCCGTTCGAAGGCGATACGATCGTTGCCGCGAACCGCATATCGGTCGTCGTGAACCCGATGTCGCTGTTCGGCGACGACGGGTTCGAAGTGACGAAGGTCATCCTCGCCGAACCGGCGCTGCACGCGCATAAACTCGCCGACGGCAAGGTCAACTGGGACATCGTGAAGGCTTCGGGGGAGGAACCCGCCGCCGGGGAAGTGTCTTCGGAGGAAGGTTCTTCGTCGTTCAGCCTCTCGATTCGCGATTTCAGGATCAGCGACGCGACGATCCGCTATGAAGACGATTCGACGGGCATGCGTTTTTCGACGGCACCCCTCTCCCTTCGCCTGCGGGGCGACATGTCGGCCGACCAGACCGACCTCGACCAGACCGACCTCGACCTGCGGCTTACGGCCGGTGCCGTGCGGCTGGTTTCGGGCGGAATTCCGCTGCTGAGCGACGCCGAGGCGGAGCTCGACGCCGTGATCGCGGCCGACCTGAAGAACAACCGTTTTACCTTCTCCCGGAACCGTCTGCGCCTCAATGCGATCGAGCTTACGCTCGACGGCTGGGCCGAAATGAAGGACGATGCCGTGGCTATGGATATTACGGCCGGATGCGACAAGGTGCAGTTCAAGGACGTGCTTTCGCTTGTCCCGGCATTCTATACCCGCGATTTCCGCAACCTGTCCGCCTCCGGCGAACTTTCGATGGCGCTGTGGGCCCGTGGCGAGATGCGCGGGGCGGCGCTCCCGGCCTTCGAACTCAAGACTGAGGTGCGCAACGGCATTTTCCAGTATTCGTCTTTGCCCAAGGCGGTCGACGGAATCAATATCGCCGTACGGATAGCCAACCCCGGCGGCGTCATGGACAAGACCGAGGTAGACCTTTCGGAATTCACGCTCCGCATGGCGGGAAACACGCTTTCGGCATCGCTCTATGCGACGAACCTGGTCAGCGATCCGGTATTCCGCGCCGCGGCCGACGGACGGGTAGACCTGGGGGCGGTGAAAGAGGTTTACCCGCTCGGTGAGGATGTAGCCCTGAGCGGACTGATTAGCGCCGACGTGAAGGTTTCGGGGCGCATGTCCGATGTCGAGAAGGCCCGTTACGGGCAGATCGGCGCCTCGGGGACGTTCGTCGTCGAGAAACTCGGCCTCTCCATGCCCGGCCTGCCCGCGGTGCATATCCGCCGTGCCGCGGCTACGATCACCCCGGCGTCGATGACGCTGGGCGAGTTCGGCGTGACCGTGGGTAAGAGCGACCTTGCGGCCAACGGCCAGCTTACGGGGTATATCGGCTACCTGCTGCGGGGCGACAAGCTCTCCGGGCGCCTTTACGTGAAATCCGACCTGCTCGACCTGAACGAGATCATGAACGCCATGCCGGCCGACGAAGAAACCGCCGGCGGGGAAGCTGCTGCCCAAACGCCCGCCGAGTCTCCTGCTCCCGCGCAGGCGCTCGAAGTCCCGCGCAACCTCGACCTTTCGCTCAAGACCGAGTTGCAGAAGGTGTTGTTCCAGAAGATGACCATCGGCGGCATTACCGGCGAAATGCGCATGGCGGACGGAACTTTGTCGCTCAGCCGCCTGCGTATGCAGCTCTTCGGAGGTACGGCTACCGCATCGGGCAGCTACTCGACGGCCTCCGATCCGCAGCGCCCGGCGCTGCAACTCTCGTTGGGGCTTTCGGGGGCATCGTTCTCCAAGACCTTCGACGAGTTGGAGATGGTGCAGAAACTCGTCCCGGTCTTTGCCAAGACGGGCGGCGACTATTCGCTCTCGCTCGATATGTCCGCGACGCTCGATGCGCAGATGTCGCCCGACCTGCAGTCGGTCAACGCCACGGGCGAGATCAAGTCGGCCAATATCCGCATCCAGAACATTGAGGCGTTCGATGCACTGGCCAAGGCGCTCAACAACGACAACCTGCGTAAGATCGAGGCCAAGGACGTGGCTATCCGCTTCGCCATCCGCGACGGACGTATCGCTACGGAGCCTTTCGACCTGAAGATGGGCGACATCAGGATCAACATGTCGGGTTCGACGGGGCTCGACCAGACCATCGACTATACGGCCAGGGTAGCCCTCCCGGCCGGTTCGACGGGCGGTATCCTGCAATCGGTCAACGTCGGTATCGGCGGCACGTTCACCTCGCCCAAGATCACGCTCGGTGTGAAGGAGGCCGCCGAACAGGCCGTGAAGAACGTCGTCGACCAGCAGATCCAGAAGCTCACGGGCAGTGAGTCGCTCGGCGAGGAGATCCGCAAACAGGCCGACAACCTCCGGGCCGAGGCCGCGAAGGCGGGTGAGAAACTCGTCGAGGCCGCCCAGGCGCAACGGACGAAGCTTATCGACGGTGCGAAGGAGAAAGGTGCGCTGGCCAAGCTGGCTGCCGAGAAGGCCGGGGATAAACTGGTCGAGGAAGCCCGCAAACAGGCCGACAAACTTGCGGCCGAGGCCGATAAACAGATCGAAAAACTCACGGCGAAGCAGGAATAAACGATGCTTGTCATTTTTGCCGTCATCATCGGAGGAATCATTGCGGGGCGCCTGCTGTCGAGCTGGCGCCTCGTATTCGTCTCCCGTATGATTACCGTGATTATCTGGCTCCTGCTGTTCCTGCTGGGACTGGAAGTCGGTTCCGACCCTGCCGTCGTGGGTGGTATGGCGACCCTCGGACGCACGGCCTTCGTCATCTTCGCATGCTCGGTCGCGGGCAGTATCTGCATGTCGTGGCTGTTGTGGCGCTGCGTCCGGCGGGGAACCGCATCCCGGCCTCCCGCAGAAGGGATGCCGGAACAGGCCGGGGCTGTCGCTGCGGGGATCGAGGCGCCGCAACCGCGCGTTACGACCTCTGCCGGTACGGGAATGCCCGGGCCGGCCGTTGCAGTGGAGTGTCCCGGACAGAACGCCGGGCGTGTTGCGGGGGAGCACGTCGTAAGCGGGGCGGACGCGGCGCTTTCGATGTGGGGCGCCTTGCGGGGGAGTCTGGTGATCGTCGCCTTTTTCGTCGCAGGATGTCTGGCGGGGCTCTCCTCCGCCTTGCCGTTCGACGTGGCGGGGTCGCGCCTCAGCACCTATGTGCTCTATGCCCTGATGTTTTGCGTGGGGATCACCCTCGGCAACGATACGACCCTCGCGGGACGTGTCCGGCGGCTCGATCCGCGGCTGGCGCTGCTGCCCGTGATGACGGCCGTCGGTACGCTGGCCGGCGCTGCCTTGTCGACACTGCTCCTGCCGCCGCTTACGGCCGGGGACACGATGGCCGTCGGCGCTGGGTTCGGCTACTACTCGCTTTCGAGTATCTTCATCGCCGATTTCCGGGGTGCGGAGCTGGGAACCGTGGCATTGCTCTGCAATGTCATGCGCGAGCTGTTTACGCTGTTGGCCGCGCCCCTCGTCGCCCGGTGGTTCGGGCCGCTGGCCGCCGTCTCGATCGGCGGCGCCACGACTTTCGATACCACCCTGCCGATCATCACGCAGTCCGCAGGAAAACCCTATGCCGTGGTGTCGGTCTTCCACGGCTGCGTGCTCGATTTCAGCGTCCCGTTCCTGGTGACGTTCTTCTGTACGATGTAAATTTTGCGATTTAAATTCGGATACGGATGCCCTTCCGGGATGCTTTTGCCGCTGCTACGGCAAGAAGTCCCCGCCACTGCGGGGATTCAGCGCGGGACGGCAACAAACGCGGCGTTCCGCCGCGGGGTGTTTCGGGGTTATCTTTTTATGTAGGTCTGCAACGCCGCGACGTATTCGGCGAAGGCATCGCGTCCGGTGTCCGTGATGCGACAGACCGTGCAGGGCATCTTCCCGCGGAAGGTCTTTTCGATTTCGATATAATCCGCCTTCGCCAGCTTGTCCAGTTGTACCGAAAGGTTGCCCGCCGTGGCTCCTGTCTGCTGTCGGATAAAGACGAAGTCGGCGCTCTCGACCCCGATGAGGATCGACATTACGGCCAGTCTCAGTTCCGAATGCAACAGGGGATTCAGTTCTTTGAACATTGCTTGCGGGTTATGTGGCGGAGGATAAAACCGGGTAGCAGTACGAGCAATATGCCATGGGCGGAGAGTTCGAGCATCCATGTTCCGCCTTGGGCGTCGAACGGCATGCGGAACGTATAGTTGAACGCCATGATGAGCTCGAAGACCGAGAGCATGAGCAACGCTGCGAACGACCCCGATTGCTGGGAACCTTTGCCCCGGTAGAATTCGGCGGTGATGGCCAGTGCCGTGCCGAGCAGCAGTTGCATGACGCCTACGGGGTTTATCGTGTTTCCGGGGATGGTTACGGCATAGACGATCGCGGCGGCCGAGATCATCGCCGGCATGCCCCATATCAGGATCAGCAGGTCGTCGAACCCCGTGCGGACGAGGGCCTTCCGCCGCGAATTGCGAACCGTCCAAATATAGCCGCAGACCAGCGGAACCAGCCCGCTCCACAGCACGCGCACGTCGCCTGTCCAGCGGTAAAGCCCGTATTCGGCCAGTGCCGTGAGGCTGAGCAGCGCTCCCCAGCAGATGAACAATTCGCCCCGTACGTAATTCATGCGGCGCATATTGCGGTCGAAGACGCGAGCGATGATGTCCAGCGCTTCCGTTTCGGATATTTTCTGCTTGTCCATTGCGTTATCCGTTCGTATGGTTCGACTTGTAGTTGAGGATATGTCCCGGGATAATCATCATCACGACGAATCCGACGGCGAAGAGGGTCGGCATCCAGTAACCGCTCACGATGAGCGAAACGGGAGCGAGGACGATAGCCGCCGTACCGCCGGCGGTGGCCGGGCGGAACCGGATGATCAGCCCCGTGATCGTGGTTCCCATGCCCATCGTCAGCAGGATGATGAACAGGATCGGCAGCCGTATCTGGCTGAAAAGCGAGAGCATGCTGACGAACCACGCCGTGAGGCCCATCACCAGCCATACGTTGTTGATGACGCGGTCGACGAACGTGCTGACTTTGCCTTCGGTATGCTTGTCGCGTGTCAGCCACATCAGCAATGCGCCCAGTACGGGGAGCAGCATCCACAGGATGTTCCATTTCGGATTCTGGAAATAATACACCGCACCCATGACCAAGAGCGTCGTGAAGACGGTCACGTAACCCCAGACCAGGAACGGCCGTCCCGAGTTGCGCAGCATACGGTTGCGGGTGTTGTCGATCATGCGGCTGATGAGCGCGATGCTCTCGGCGGCATTCAGTTGCTTGTCTTCCATAGCGATGTGTTTTTGCGTCCGTTTCATGTCGTTTCAGTGGGCGTCGGGTGTTTCGCCGCCGCCCTTGTCGGCACGGTACTGCCCGGAATGTTTATAACGGTAGTGGAGCAGGTGCCCCGGGATGATCAGCATCAGGACGAATCCTGCCGTGAATAATACGAGGTGCCAGTGGTCGGTAATCGCGAGTGAAACCGATCCCAATACGATCCCCGCCGTACCTCCGGCGATGCCGGGCGTGAACCGCAGAATCAGGCTGGTGATGGCGATTCCCATGCCGATCATCAGCAGGATGGTGAACGTTACCGGAATCCGGATGATGAGCAGCACCGCCAGCGAGCCGACCAGCAGGGCGGCGAACCCGATGACCTTCCAGATTATGTCTATCACCTGGTCGACGTAAGTGCGGGAACAGGATCCGGTCGTTTCGGATCCGAGCAGGCGGGTTATGAGGTAGCCGGCTACCGGCAGCATGAACCAAAGGTAGTTCCAGTGTGTGTTGTCGAAATAGCTTGCCAGCCCCCAGACGGCGAGTGTCGTGGCGACCGTAACATAACCCCATGTCAGCAGGTGGAGCCCGGCGCTGCCGGCCATGCGGTTGCGTGTATTTTCGATCATGCGGCCGATGAGTACCAGACTCTCGGCGGCGTTCAGTTTCTTATCTTCAGTCATGCGCGTCGTTTGATTTCGCCACTTTGTCCGCATCGCGCCTTACCTGCCGCCTGAGTGCATAGCCGGCACCCGTGAGCCCGATGAGGATCGCTGCGGCGAATTGCAGCAGGTTGTAGTCGGGGTCGGCATTGAGCCACGAGTCGCGGGTAATGCCGAAGCCGATCGGTACGACGATGCATGACGCGTAGTACATGTATCTGTTGCGGATCACCTGCCTCGAGATGAAGAGCCCGGCGCCGATCAGCAGCAACGCGGGAAAGAGCGGGTCGACCGCCCACGGGTCGTACCCGCAAATCAGGATCGCCGACAGGACGACCAGTGAGGCTATGCAGCTCCATATCTGTTCCAGCAGCCGGTCGGTGTAGCTTTTGACCTGCGGGGCGCGGAACCTGTTATGCCACCAGGTCACGGCGCCCCCTGTTGTCGCGGCTGGCAGCCACAACCATAGCCAGGTGCGGCAGTCGGTGGTTTTCAGCAGGACGAAGATCACGATGGCGGTCGCGGCCAGCAGGTATCCCCACAGGAGGAACAGGTTGCTGCTGCCGAATGAGAGCCGTTGGCGGGTGCCGCGGATCATCTGCTGGATGAGTTCGATGCGCTGGTCTGCGTCGAGGTTTTTTTCTTCCATGGCGGATGGTGGGTTACGGGGGATAAAGTTACGAATTATTTTTTATTGTTCCGTGCTTTTCACGAGGCGCTTGCGCTGGGTTTCCGCTGCACTTTCGACGGTGCGGGCGCGGAATTTTTTGCCGGTGCGGAAATTCCAGGCCGCGCCGACTTTCCACAAGCGCCCCGACCAGGCTTGCCCTGTGTCGATCGTGCGCCGCATGCCGTCGGTCAGGGAGGCGAACTCCCAGTCGCAGCCGGTGATGTTCGACAGGGTGCAGAAAAGCGTCAGGCGTTTGCCGAAGAGCTGTTTTTTGACGGTCGCCGAGAGCGTGTGGCGCGGCCCGACCTCGCTGTTGCCCGAGTAGAGGCGGCTTTGGGCACGGTAGACGGCTTCGGCGAAGAACCCGGCCGGCAGCGTGAACGAGCAGGTGGCGTCGGCGAACATCAGGTAGTGCGTCGCAGGGCTGTCGGTGCTGTTGAGCCGGATGCGCTGCATCACCCCGACGGCATTGACCGAGAGGTTCCACCAGCGGGTGATTTTCGCCGGGACGCTCGCCGCCACGAACCAGTGGTTCTCTGTGTAATGGTTTTCGGGACGGATATACACGGCGTCCGGGGCGGTTGCGTCCCTGTGTGCGATTTCGCGAATCAGGTCGTGGTGCAGGTTGCCGCCCACGGTGAGCGTGTAACGGTATTTCCATACGGCCGTGAGCGAAAAACGGTGTATGTAGGTCGGCCGCAGCGAGGGGTTGCCCGATTGCCAGCTGTAATCCGATATGCGGATCCGTGCGGGGTTCAGCGCCGGGAATGCCGGGCGTTCGATGTTGCGGCTCCACTGCGCCACGAGCAGCCATGTGCGCAGGGCGTTGAGCGCGCGGCTGACCGAAACGTTTGGGAACAACCCGAAATAGGAGCGGCCGAAGGCCTGCGATGCGACGGAGGTGTATTCACCGCGCAGCCCGGCCGAAAGCTCCCACCGCCCGGCGCTGTACTCCAGCGAGGCATAGGCCGCGCCGATCTGCTCGGTGTAGTGCTGGTCGTAGCTGTATTCGGGCAGTGCGAGCCATGTGCCCTGCGTCTGTGCTGCGTAGCGGCTTTTGTCCGCCATGTCGTTGCGGGTGTAGCGCAGCCCCGCGCGCAGTGTCAGGCCGTGCGGCAGTTTGCGCGTAAGCCCGGCGTCGGCCGTCAGGATGTCGTATACGGAACCCGTGGCGGATTCGTAGAGCGAGTCGCGCAGGGTTCCGGGTGCGCAGGTCGTCGTGTGGTAGCTGTTGTCGCCGTCGGAGGTGTAACGCGTGTAGTCGGCGATCAGTTTGAACTGCGAACCCAGCGTGTCGATCTTCCAGATGTAATTGGCGGTTGCGGTCAGGGTATTCCCATCCATGTGCTGGCGGTAGCGGCTGTCGCTCTGGGTTTGTCCGAGTGTGGTGCGCGATAGTGTCGGCATGTGGGTGCTGCGTTCCGTGTATTCGATGTCGAAACCTGCGGTGTGTTTCGGCGTCGGGTCGAAGACCGCGGAGAAATGCCCGCGCCCGTAGTTTGTGCGGCTCTTCGAATCGCTCCTGCCGGCGAAGGGCAGCGGCTGCCCGGCCTGTTCGCGGGTCTCCGTGAAGCGGCTTTCGGCAACCGGAGTGAAGCTTCCCGACCCCGATGCGGTGAGTGTCCAGCGCCCTGTGCGGATGCCGATACGCCCCGAAGGGGTATAGCCCGCTATCCGGTTGCTTTGCACCGTGGAGAATTGCAGGTTGCCGTCCATGCCGCCGTCGCGGCGCCGCCGGAGCGTGATGAGGATCGCCCCGCCGCGCGTGTCGGCTGCGAACTCGGTGCCGGCCAGCGGCATGACCTCGATGCGGGCGATGTCGGCTGCGGTCAGGCTGCGCAGGTAGGTGGTGGTCTCCTCCGCCGAACCTTTCAGCTCGCGGCCGTCCACGTAGACTTTCGTCCCGCCGGCGCCGTTGATCGAGATGCCGTTGTCACCCAGCCATACGCCCGGCGCCCGCGCCAGCAGTTCGGTGCCGTCCTGTCCCGCGAGTGCGGGCGTATTCCCGATGCTGACCACGAACCTGTCGGCCTGCCGTGTCACCGTCTCGGCGGTCACCGTCACCTCGCTGATTCCGAGAGGTGCAAGGGGCAAATCCCCGAGGTCGGTATCCGCTGCGGCGACGCATACCTCCTGTTCGAAGGGCCGGTAGGCGACGTGTCGCAGTACGAGCGTGTAACGGCCCGTATCCGCCGTGAGCACGAAGCCCCCTGCGTCGTCGGTCGTCGTGCCCGCTGCCTGGCGTCCGTCGCGCAGCAGGACTGTCGTGGCGTAGCCGACCGGGCTCTCGCCCTCCAGGACGCGCCCCCGGAGGGTGTGTTGAGCTGCGGCCGGGATCGTCGCGGCGAGCAGCAGTGCGGTGAGCTGCGGGCGGTACATGCGCCTATTCGTTTTCGGTGGCAGGATAGTAGAGCTTCAGCGTGGCCGTGTTGTGCTCGGCGGGAAGCTTGCATTTTCGGGTGGCGTAGCCTTCGGCGGGGCCGCGCTCGCCCATCTTCATTTTGTAATCGCCGTCTTCGTCGTGGAAAAGCGAAAGCTCGGCCGCATCGGCTTCGATGCCTTCGAGCGTCACGACGACTTTGCCGGCCCTTGCGGCTGCCATGCCGTAGACGGGCTGTTCCTGCCCGGCGACCTTGGCCATGACGAGGATGTTGCCCTTGTCGTTGCGAATGTCCGATACCGTGACTTCGAGCGTCTTGGCCGAGACGGCCGTGGAGGCCAGCATGAGGCTGGCGGCCCGTAACAGGTGTAAGGTTTTCATAACCGGGATTTTTATGGGTTTAACGGTAATCTTTGTCCTCGTCGCAGCCCGTCAGGTACCATGCGAGCGAGAGGATCAGGTTCAGTCCCCAGCCGGCCATGACCCATACCACCCACCAGTAGTGGGGCGAGGTGTACCAGTTGACGAAGGTGAGGAACGCGCATACCGCGACGTAGGTGGTGATGCGGCGGGCGAACCAGCGGCCGAAAAGGCGGCGTTTGTCGGTGGTGTTTTCCAGAAGTTCCATAGGTTTGCGGTGTGAAATGACTCTCTTGGTTTATAAATTGGTTTATAAATCTATTGTAAATATAAAGTAGTTTGTGAAATAAACCAAATTTTCGGACAGGAATTTTCGAAAAAATTCGATACCTATATTAACAGCCGGGTTGTTTTTATGCACGCGGGGTATTCCCGGTTGCCGGAAAAAATGTAAATTTGCGGGAAATAAATTGATACCGCACCGATATGAAGAAACTCATTTTGTCCCTTATTTGCCTTGCCGCCGCATGGGGTGCCGCGGCCAAGGTCGAACTGCCCGAGATCATCGGCAGCGACATGGTGCTCCAGCAAAATGCCCAATGCCGCCTCTGGGGCTGGGCCGATCCCCGTGCCACGGTGCGGATCGAGACCTCGTGGGGTGCCGAATGCACCGTGCGAAGCGATGCCGACGGCCGTTGGTCTGCGCGGGTGGACACCCCGGCCGGCAGTTATGAGCCGCAGCAGGTAACGATCGCAAGCGGCGAGCGGATCGTACTCGACAACGTACTGATCGGCGAAGTCTGGTTCGCCGGCGGGCAGAGCAATATGGAGATGCCGCTCCGCGGGTTCAATAACTGTCCCATCGCCGGGGCCAACGAGATCATAGCCCGTGCGGGGAGTATGCGCGACAGGCTCCGCTACGTGAAAATACCCCTCACGGCGGCCTATACGCCCCAGGATCGGGTTCCGGGGAAATGGAGGCCATGTACGGTGGAGACCGCGCCCGATTTCACCGCCACGGGTTATTTCTTTGCCGAACTGCTCGCCGACGTGCTGCACGTACCCGTCGGCATCGTCGACTGCACGTGGGGCGGGACGCGCGTCGAGGGTTGGACGAACCGCGAGATACTGGAAACCTATCCCGATATCGACCTGACGGAAAAAGGCATCGAGGCTACGACCGACTGGCTGCGCCCGATGGTGATGTACAATGCCATGTTGCACCCGGTTGCGGGGTATACCGTCCGTGGCTTCCTGTGGTATCAGGGTGAATCGAACGTAAACCAGTATAAGGACTATGCCGTCCGCCTTTCCAACATGGTCGGGCTGTGGCGTTCGCTCTGGAAGCAGGGCGATATCCCGTTCTATTACGTCGAAGTCGCCCCCTTCGCCTATGGCAGCGGCAACGGCCCCTATCTGCGCGAAGCGCAGTGGGAAGCACGGGAACTCATCCCCAACAGCGGCTTGATCTGCACGAACGACCTGGTGGAACCCTACGAGGCAACCAATATCCACCCCAAGAATAAACGGGAGGTAGGGCACCGGCTGGCCTACATGGCACTCAACAAGACCTACGGTTTTTCAGACATCGCCTGCGAAAGCCCGCGGTTCAGGTCGATCGGGATCCGCGACGGAAAGGCTTACGTTGCCTTGTCCCATACCGAAGAGGGGTTCAGCCGTATGGAGGATATCCGCGGGTTCGAGGTGTGCGGCCCCGACCGGGTATTCCATCCGGCCGATGTGGAGGTCGATAGGCGGGAGCTGTTGCTGGTCGTCTCGTCGAAAGAGGTTGCCAGTCCGGTTGCCGTGCGGTACGGGTTCCGCGACTTCATGCCCGGCAACCTGGCCAACATCCGGGGGCTGCCGGTCGTGCCGTTCCGCACGGACGATTTTTGAATGCCGTGATACCGTAACAGGAAACCCGCCGGGAGGCGGGTTTCCTGTTTATTTGGCCGGTATTTCTTTCAGTACCACGTCCACCCATTCGGGATGGCGGCGGATATATTGGGCGATGAAGGGGCACTGGGGGATCATTTGTAGTTTCTTGGCGCGCAGATCCTCCAGTACGTCGTGCACCAGCTCGGCGCCGATGCCCTGCCCTTCGTATTTTTCAGGGACTTCGGTGTGTGTCAGGATAATGAATCCCTGGGTTTTGATGTATTCGATGATGGCGATGTCATCGCCCAGGTCGAATTCATAGCGCTTTTCGTCGGCATTGTCGACCAGCGTGTGTTTTTTTCTTTCCATAACCTTGCGTTTTAGATAGTGGCTTTGCTTCTTCAAATATAGTTCCTAATCGGGAAAAATGTTACTTTTGCATCCGAAAGATGGAGCCTGTTTCCGACATACTGCTATCCTGGTTCGCCCGCGAAGGCCGTGACTTGCCCTGGCGTCGCACGCGTGACCCTTACCGGATATGGCTTTCGGAGGTTATCCTGCAACAGACGCGCGTGGCGCAGGGATTGGAGTACTACCTGCGCTTTACGGAGCGGTTCCCCGACATCGCCGCACTGGCAGCCGCGCCCGAGGACGAGGTGCTCAAACTGTGGCAGGGGTTGGGCTATTACAGCCGTGCCCGCAACCTCCATGCTGCCGCGAGGCAGGTCATGTCTCGGTTCGGCGGGGTGTTCCCTGCCACGTACGGGGAGGTGCGCGCGCTGCCCGGCGTGGGCGACTATACTGCGGCGGCCGTCTGCTCGATCGTTTACGACGCTCCGTGCGCAGTGCTCGACGGGAATGTATACCGGGTGCTGGCACGGCTTTTCGATATCGGCATCCCGATAGATACGACGGCCGGGAAGAGGACGTTCGCCGAGTTGGCGCAGTTGCAGCTGGATACTTCCCGCCCGGGACTTTACAACCAGGCGATCATGGATTTCGGGGCCCTGCAATGTACCCCCGCGCAGCCCCGGTGCGGGGATTGCCCCTTGGCTGGGCGGTGCCTCGCCCTGGCTGCGGGCACGGTGGGCGTGCGTCCCGTAAAACAGGGGCGTGCGAAGGTGCGCGACCGTTGGTTCAACTACCTGCACGTGACCTGCGGCGGGCAGACGCTGCTGCACCGTCGCGGCGGAGGCGATATCTGGCAGGGGTTGTATGAATTTCCGCTTATCGAAACGGACAAGGCTGCGGATTTCGCGGAGCTGGCTGCAACGGCGGCGTTCCGCGAATTGCTCGGCAACGGCAGGTGGCACCTGCGGCGCAGTGTCACGATGCCCGGGCACCAGCTTTCGCACCAGCTTTTGCATGCGGTTTTCCACCGCATCGAATGCGACGCCATGCCTGCTTTCCCGTCCGTGGAAACCGCCGCGCTTGGCGGCTATGCCCTGCCGCGGCTGATCGACCGTTACCTGACCAAATACCAGATGTAAGCGATGTAAATCGCCAGGAAGATAGCGCCTTCCCACCGGTCGAGCTTTTTGCTGCGGAACGTGAAGGCTGCCATGAACAGCAGCAGCGAACTCAGCACGACCACGAGGATGTCCGTCAGCGTGATCCCGCCCATCGTCAGGGGGTGGATCGTGGCGCTGATGCCCAGGATCAGCAGGATGTTGGCGATGTTCGATCCGATGACGTTGCCGAGTGCCATTTCTGCTTTGCCTTTGAGCAGCGATACCACCGACGAAGCCAGTTCCGGCAGCGACGTGCCGCCCGCCACGAGCGTGATGGCGATGACCGATTCGCTGATTCCGAGCGTGCGGGCGATCGCCGTAGCGCTTTTCAGAAACATCTCGCCGCCGAAGACCAGTCCCGCGAGCCCTCCTGCGATCATTACCCCCGCCAGCCACAAGGCTATCGGTTTCTTTGTGCCTTCGGCGTGTTGCGCCCCGTTTTTCAGGGCAGCTCCGGATACGGGGACATTCATTCCGGTTGTCGCACCGGGTATGCTGCGCTGGCGTTTGGTTGTGCGGATCATGTACCACATCAGCCCGATGTAGAGCGCGAGCATGACGATGCCGTCCGGGCGGCCGATCCTGTCCGTTGCCCCGGCGCATACCAGGCGGTCGGAAGTGACCGCCAGCAGCACGAGCGACGCGGCCATGCCGAACGGGATGTCGCGCCGGATGTTTTCCTTAGTAAGCACGAGCGGCCGGATCAGCGCGCAGATTCCCAGGATTACGAAGACGTTGAAAATGTTCGAGCCGACGACGTTGCCGATCGCCACGTCGCTGTTGCCCGCCGCGGCCGAGAGTACCGAGACCACCAGTTCGGGCATCGAGGTGCCGACGGCGACGATCGTCAGGCCGATGATGAATTCCGGGACGCGGAAACGCTGGGCTACCGCCGCAGAGCCGTCCGTCAGGAAATTTGCGCCGCCGAGGATCAGCCCCAGGCCGACGAGTAGTAACAGGATGTCCATTGTTTTATCCGAGTATGATGAGACTTACGGCCATCAGTGCCATGCCGGCCACTACGCCGTAGATCGAGATGTGCGCTTCGCCGTATTCACGGGCTGCTGGCAGCAGTTCGTCGATCGAAATGAATACCATGATTCCCGCTACGCCCGCGAGGATGCAGCCCATCAGTGTCGGCGTCATGAAGGGCATTAGCACCAGGTAGGCCAGCACCGCCCCGACAGGTTCCGCGAGCCCCGACAACAACGAGAGTTTGAAGGCTTTTTTGCGGTCGCCCGTGGCATAGTAAACCGGGATCGAGACGGCAATGCCTTCGGGGATGTTGTGGATGGCGATCGCCGCGGCGATGGCAACGCCCAGAGCCATGTTGTCCACGGCCGAGGTAAACGTGGCGATACCTTCCGGAAAATTGTGTATGCCGATTGCCAGTGCGGTCATTACGCCCATGCGCATGAGTTTCGGGTTGCGGGGCTGCTTGTCCATCTCCTCGACCATGTGTGCCTCGTGGGGGTTTTCGAACGAGGGGACGAGCCGGTCGATGATGCCGATGAGCAGTATCCCGGCGAAGAAGCTGGCGACGGTGACGATGATCCCCGTCTGTGCGCCCCATTCGTCCGAGAGGGTGGTGTGCGCCTGCTGGAACAGCTCGACGAACGATACGTAGATCATCACGCCGCCCGACAGGCCCAGCGAGAACGACAGCAGCCGCTTGTTGGTGCGGCGGGCAAAGAAAGCGATGGCGCTGCCGATGCCGGTGGCCAGTCCGGCGCCCAGCGTCAGCAGCAGGGGTATGAGGATATTGTGTTCCATAGGGTTTACCGTTCGTTTATCTGGCTCTATCGCCGCGATGATGGTGCAAACGGGCGGGAAGAGCGCAAACTCCCAATTGTCCGGGTGCGGTTTATCTTCTGCAAAGATAGTGCTTTTCCGGTGAACACCGTAAAAAACCGGGCTCTTTCGGAGCCCGGTTTTTCTGATAGGAGTATAACCTCCGCCTATTCGGAGTGCTGTTTCCGACAGGCATTTGTGCGCCCCAGCGCTGATATGCCGGTGCGGCGGTGCGGTGCTGCCGGTCTGGCGGACGGCATGCCGCGTCCGGTTATTTGCTGTGCGCTTCGCGGATCAGCGCGCCCAGCACTTCGATGCTGTCGGCCGTGATGTGCGGCTGCGGGTCGGCCTTGTCCGCCACGTCGAGCGTCGTTTCGCCCGAGAGCACCAGCACGCCCATGGCCTTGGCATTGTGCGCCATCGCCACGTCGGTGTAGATGCGGTCGCCGACCATCGCGATCTGGTCGGGTTGCAGGCCGTGGCGCGAGAGTATGCCCGAGAGCATGTTGGGATCGGGTTTGCCGAGCGTGATGTCGGGCCGCCGTCCCGTGGCATGTTCGATGCAAGCGCAAATGGAACCGCAGTCGACCAGTACCGTCGGCTGGTCGGTGGGGCATACCCGGTCGGGGTTGGTAGCGATGTAGGGCACGCCCTGCGACACCCACCATGCGGCGCGGCACAGGCGGTCATACTGCAGCGTCATGTCGAACGCCGCGACCACCACGTCCGGCACGTCGTCCGCCGAATCCGCGGCCGATTCGAAACCTGCTGCCTCGAATTCCGAGATCATGCTCGGCGTGCCGAGCAGGAAAAGCCGTTTGGCCGCAGGGTAGTGCTCGCGGATGTAGTCGATCGTCGCAAGGGCGGTGGTGTACATTTCCTCGCGTGTGGCGTGTATGCCCAGCACGTCGAGCTTGTGCAGGTAGTCGGCGATCGACTTCGACGGATTGTTGGTCAGGAACGAATAGCCGATGCCCATCTCCTTGAGCCCCGCGAGGAACGGCTTGGTGTAGGGAAAGAGCGACATGCCCATGTAGATCGTGCCGTCCATGTCGAGTGCCACGTGCCGGATGCGGCGCAGGCGTTCCATCAGCTCGTCGTGCGTGTAGACCGAGCGGTATTTTTCGAATGCAGCCATTTGTTTACTTGCGGTTGAGATCGAGGTTCTGGAATAAGTAGGGGTAGTCGGTTTCGATGACGTCGCAACCCGTCGGGATTTCGAGCTCGTAGCCCTGTATTTTCTGCGCGTCGGTGGCCCTGCGGTCGTGCGTCGGGGCGAGCGAGATCATGCACATCACTCCGTTGCGGTGCAGGTTGTCGTAAAGCTCCTGCTGGTCGGGCAGCATCATCGTGCCGACGTAGGCCATCACCTGCGACCAGGGAATCCGCTCCCCGACATACTCGTTGAACTCCTTCATGTTCTTGCACCAGCACGAGAACATCGCCTGCGGGTCGCGGTCGAGATACGTGCGCGCCTGTTTGGCGTTGCGCACGGTATACATCACGTTGGCCGGTGCCAGGCGGTTGATGAATTGCGACATCACTTCGAGCGGGACGTCCTTGATGTCGAGGTTGAGGATCGTCTTGCCCTGGCTCCAGGCGATGCACTCCTCGAGGGTGGGGATCTTGTAGGTCGTGACGTTACCTTCGCGATCCTTGAGGAAGAACTGCTGCAACTCCGCGTAGGTGTAGTCCGAAACCTTGCCCGTGCCGGTCGTGGTACGGTCGATCGTGGCGTCGTGCATCAGCACGATCACGCTGTCTTTGGTCATGCGCGGGTCGATCTCGAAGAACGAGGGCATCATCGTGAGCGTCTTTTCGAACGACTCGATGCAGTTTTCGGGGAATCCCGTCACCATGCCGCCGCGGTGGCCGCTGATGACGACCGGCCGCTCGGGCGAATAGCGGAACCACTCGTGCAGCTGTGCGCGGTCTTTGATGTCGATGTAGTAGGGCCCTTCGGCCTTTTGCCCGCCCGGGGCGCATCCGAGCAGCAGGGCGGCGGTGGCGAAGGCGGTCAGTAGTCTGGATGTTTTCATAGTGTGTTTTATTGGTTCTCTGCGGTTTGTTCCAAGAGCAAAGGCGCCCGGAAGCGCCTTTGTCCCTGTTCTGTTTCCTTTCAGGCGGTTACTTGTCGATCCGGTGGCGTTTGATGACCTCGCCGCCCGTGTTCACGACGTCGATGTCGATTCCCCTGCGGTCGGCCTTCACCACGAGCTTGTCCCGGTTCGAATTTACGAGGATCGGGAAGTTCGTGCCCCGGCTCCCGTCGTCTATCCACTGGTAGCGGTGGTAGTGCCCGCATAGCATGATGTCGACCGAAGCTTCGTTGAGGATCGGTACGAACAATCTGCGGATCTCCTGTTCGCCGTGCCAGCTGCTTTTCCCGCCCGGGATCATGTGCAGCACGACGATGTGCAGGGGTGCCGCGCGGTATTCCTCGCTTTCGACCACGCCCTTCAGCCAGCGGGCTTCCTGTTCGCGGTAGGCGTCGGTGGTCGACAACCCGTAATAGCGGATGTCGCTGTCGGGTTTGTCCTCGCCGCAGTCCAGCACGACGAAATAGGCCGGCCCCTGCCGGAACGTGTAGTATACCTCGCCCGTGGAGGTCGGGAAGTAGTCGAGGAAACTCGGGGAGAAAGAGCCGCGGTTCTCGTGGTTGCCGCGCGTGGCGAAGATCGGGATTCCCGCGGGCGTCAGCAATTCGGCGGCCGAATTGAGATACCCCTCGAAAAGCTGCTTCTCCGACTCCATCGAAGTGAGCATGTCGCCGTTGAAGCAGACGAAATCGGGTTTGGCCTTTTCGGCACCTTCCAGCAGCAACCGGAAGATCGAATCCTGGGCGTGAATGTCGTTCACAACCCAGAATTCGGTTTGATCCTTCTTTTCGTCGAGCGTAGTGGCCGTATAGGGCTTGTGTTTGAGGATGTCGCTCCCGTAACCTTCGCCCAGGACTACCCGCTTGTTGCCTTCGTCGCAGAGCACGCCCTGCTGCATGATGCGGTAACGGTAGGTCGTCCCCGGAGCCAGCCCCTCCACGCGTACGCGGTGCAGGCGGCCTATGCGGCGTTTGCCGATGTGCGAATCGTAATATTTCGGCCGCTCGGCGGCGTAGAAATGCGATCCGTCGTCAGGAGCGACTTCGACCCACGATGCGGCATTGATGGTCGTCGTCCACACGACGGTGAAACCGTCGTCGGTGACCTGTTGCAGGTAGGGCCCGTGGGCAATGCGTACCGAGGGCTGTCCGATGGCAATGCCCCAGGCCGATAGGGCGACGAGTATCGAGATCAGTCGTTTCATTTCGTTTCTGCTTTTGAATCGCAATTCACAAAGTTACGAATTTTTCCGTAATAATCTACTCGCCGACCGGGAAATCCTCGGCAAGGCCCGTAGTGAATTTCGACTGGCTGTAAGTCTGGCCGAATTTATCCGTGGCGCGGACTTCGACCGAAGCTGTGGACGATTGGAGCGTGTAGTAGTACAGGTGGCTCGTGTTGGTGCGGTCGTAGTTGCTCGGGGCGCGTCCCTGTACGCCGCAGTGGTAGCCTGATGCCCATGCGTCGCGTTTGGTAGCATTGCTCTCGTAGGGCTTCATTTCCCCGGTCTTGGTGCCGTTTTCATAGACTTCGATCTTCCAGTCCTTGTCGGCGTTCCAGATGTTGGCCACGATCTGGTCGTCACCCTTGTAATAGAACTGGTACGAAGGCGTATACCCTTCCATGAAGATGTCGTTGCCGCGGTAGAGGCGTATCTGGAAATCGGGGTCGAAGCCCGTGGCCTTATAAACCCAGTTGTCGATCGTCGCGCCCTTGACCTTGTAGATCGCATAGCCGTTGGGCGTTCCGTCGGTATTGATCGTCGAATGCCACCATGCGCCGCAGGCTGCGCCGTGCACGTGTTCGTAGTGGCTGTCGTAGGTGTTGTTCTCGGCATAGTGCGTGTGTCCCGACATGATATGCACCTCGGCGAACGGCTTGAGCAGTTCGAGTACCGCCTGTACGTTCTGGTTGTTGCTGGCGCGCATGGGGATGTGTACGCAGAAGATCACCATTTTGTCTTTCGAAACATAACTCAGATCCTGGCGGAGCCACTCGACCTGGTCGTCGCGGAATCCGAGCGAATAATCCTTGTGGCTCGGGAAAATGATATTGTCCATGGCGACGATGTGCACGTTGCCGCGGTCGAACGAATAGTTTACAGGGCCGAAGATGTATTCGAAATTCCGCTGTGCGGCGATGTCGTGTGCCACGGTATAGTCGTTCTTGCTGACGGCGATCACCTTGTTGTCGTGGTTGCCCATCAGCTGGAAGAGCGGCAGCCCGACCTTGTCCATCTGCATGGCCTTTTTCATCAGCGGGAATACGTCGTTCGTGTAGTCCGTATTCTCGGTGTTCCAGCCTATGTCGCCCAACGTGATGCCGTAACACGGCAGCGTCGAGGCTGCGACCTGCGCGGCGATGTCGGGTACCGTTTCGTTGTTGAAACGTGCGATGTTGGTCGTGTTCTGGCACTGGGGGTCGGCCACGCAGAAGAGGTTGAACTCGTTCTCGGCACCTCCGGCCAGCGGGGTCAGCGTGAAGTCGTAGCGCTTGCGCCCTTCGGTCAGTTTCTGCCAGAAGCAGGGCAGCCCTTCGGACATGGGGACTTCGTATGCCGCGGGGATCGAAAGGTACACCTGATAGGAGAATTCCCCGGCCGTAAGCTGGTAGACGCCGTTCTCGTCGGTGGCTGTGCAGGTATATCCGTCGCTTACGACGATTCCCTGCAGTCTGTTCCCCTGGTTGTCGGTCACCACTCCGTAGATGTCGGTCAGCGGATCTATGGGGGTCTTTACCGGGCGGTCGTCGTCATTCGAGCACCCGGTAAAGATCAGGGCGGTGAGTGCGGCGATGATAAATATGTATCGTTTCATTGTATGCTGAATTAAGGTTTATATCGGGATGCGCGCCCCGGGAAAATCCCGCCCGGGGCGCGTTTCCTCCTTGTTTATCTCCAGTAGTAGTTTTGTCCCAGGTCGGGGTTGATGTTCAGCGCCGTCTTGGGGATGGGGCGCAGGTAGCGCTTCTCCTCGAAGTTGCGGCCCACGGTATAGAGCAGACGTCCGGTCGTGCCGTTCTCCAGCGAATATTTGCTGTCGTCGAGTACGATGTACGTTACGCCGGGTTCGTTGCCGGCTTCGCCCGAAATCACGCAGACGTCGTTGATGCCGTCGCCGTTGAGGTCGTAGGAGGTATCCATGGCCGGGATGTAGATGCCGTACCACTGCTTGTTCAGCAGCTCGCCCGCATGCCAGCGCATCAGGTCATTGTAACGGAACCCTTCCAGCAGCAACTCGATGGCGCGCTCGCGGCGGATCTCCAGCAGGTCGCTGTCGCTCAGCCCGTAGTACTGTTGCAGATAGGGGTCTGCCGACGTCGGGCGCTTACCGTCGACGCCTGCGCGCTCACGCAGCGGTTTGATGGTCTTGTTCCAGATGTCGTCGCTGAATTCGCCCAGCTCGGCCTTTGCCTCGGCGTAGTTGAGCAGTACCTCGGCGTAACGCATGATGGGCAGCGAGTTGTAGGAAACCGATGCCGACTCGTATGCCTTGTCGTCGATGTTGAACTTGATGACCTGGTAGCCGGTCAGCGTCACCGTGAAATCGGGGGGTGTCGCGGTCGAAACGCCGCCCACCAGCTTCGTGTAGCCCGGCGTGATGATGCTCTGCGAGAGACGGTAATCGCGGTTTTCGACTTCGGTCGTGAACTCCTCGCCGGTCGCCGTGTGGCGCGAACCGTCCAAGTTGAGGTAGGTCTTCACGAAATCCTGGTCGAGCGACCAGCGCTGTCCGTAGCTGCCCGACGTGTAACGCCACGTCAGGTCGTGGAACGTGGTCATGCCGACGCTCATCTGGCGTGCCCAGATCACCTCGGTCGTGTTGACGGCCTCCTGCGTGAAGAGTTCCCGGTACTGGGTCTTGACGTTGGCGGGGTTGTTCACGATGCTGTATACGCCGGCCGCCATCAATTCCTCACATGCCTCGGCGCATTCGCGCAGGAATTTCTCCGAAGCCTGCTTGTCTTCCCACGCCTTGCCCGTCGACGGGTCTACCGAATGGTATTTGCGGTAGGTGCCTTCGAACAGGCAGACGCGGGCCTTGTAGGCCAGGGCGATGTACCGGTTGATGCGGGCGCAGTTGATCCAGTCCGACGACGTGTAGCAGTGCTCGCAGGCGAAGTTCAGGTCTTCGAGCACGCGCTCCATGACGTATTCACGGCTGTCGCGCGGTTTGTAGAGCGCCACCATGTCTTCGGGGTCGATCGGTTCGTCGTACCAGGGTACGGCACCGAAGGTCTTGACCTTCTCGAAGTATTGCCAGGCGCGCCAGAAACGGGCTGTGCCTTCGTAGTGGTTGTAGGTAGCTTCGGAGAGCCCCTTCGCCTCGCGCATGTGCACCAGGAAATAGTTGATGTTGTAGATCGGCGTCCAGTTACTGATCGACCAGCCGCTCTGCAGGTCGGGTGTCCACGAAGCGTTGGTCAGGAACGTGAACGACTTTTCGGTAGCCATAATGTCCGAGTATCCGTCGCCGTAACCCAGGTCTGCTGCGCTGGGGGTGTATTTCTGGATGAACCCGTTGATATAGGTCAGCAGAGAGCCTTCGTCCGTGAAATAATCCCCGGATCCGACCTTGGCGTCGGGATCCCTGTTAAGGAAATCCTCGCAAGACGTGAGCAGGAAACAGGCCGAAAGTAAAATATATGTTATCTTTTTCATTGTCGTCCGTAATTTAGAAAGTTATGCTCAAACCGATCGTGTACGATTTCATGACGGGATAACCGTCGCCGTCGCCGAAGTTGTCGCTACCGAACTTGTTGGTTCCGTAGTCCGCATCGCCGGCGTAGATACCTTCCGGGTCGTAGTTCTTCGCGTACTTCTTGAGCGGTGAGAAGGTCAGGAGGTTCTCGCCCGACACATAGATCTTGAGTGCCTGGAGGCCGATCTTGTTGACCAGCTCCTTGGGGAAGTTGTAGTCGATGGTGAGGTTCTTCAGGCGGATGTACGAAGCGTCCTGCACGTAGCGCGTGTTGGGCTGCGCGAGGATCAGGCCCGAGTCGCTGGCCGAATAGCCGACCAGGCGCGGCCAGTAGGCGCCGCGGTTGGTCGGTGACCAGCGGTCGCTGTTATGCCACGGGAGTGCCATGCTGTACGGGCGGCCGTACTGTCCCCAGAAATAACCCGACTCCTTGGCCGGATACCAGTCGCGTTTGCCGACGCCCTGCCACATCATGCTGATGCCGATGCCGTTCCAGCGCACGCCGCCCTGGATGCTGTAACTGTAGCGGGGCGTGGTGTTGCCGATCTTCACCAGGTCGCCGTGGTCGTAGATCGTGTTGTTGCCGTTGTTGACGTATCCGTCGCCGTTCAGGTCGAGGTAGCGCGGGTCGCCGGCCTGCCAGGTCGCCGAACGGTTGGTGAACTTCGAATAGTTGGCCCATGTCTGCGCCTCTTCGTCGCTCTGGAACAGCCCGTCGCACTTGTAGCCCCACATTTCGCCGAGGGTCATCCCCTCGTAATAGTTGATCGAGTAGTTGGTCGGGAGCGTGCCAGTTTTGGCCGTATAGCGGGTGATCTTGCTGGTGTTGTCCCATACGGCGACTTTAATATTGTAGCTCAGGGTCTTGCCCGCAACCTTGTGGCTGTCGCGCCACGACAGGCTGGCCTCCCACCCGTCGGTGCGCATGTCGGCGTAGTTACCCTTGGGGGCGCTGTTGCCGAATACGGCGGGCAGCTCTTCGCCCACCACATACATGTCGGTTGTCTTCTTGCGGTAGATGTCGGCCGAGAAGTTCAGGCGGCCGTTGAATGCCTCGAAATCCAGGCCGAGGTCATAGGTCGTGGCCTTTTCCCATGTCAGGCTCTTGGGAATCGGGGAGGGTGCCTGCGTGTAGTTGAACACCGAACCGTTGTTCAGCAGGCTCGACTGTGCGATCGACATCGTGGAGAGGTAGGCGTAGGCATCGCTGATGAGGCCGTTGCCCGCTGAACCGACCGATGCGCGGATCTTCAGGTTGTCGAGCCAGTTGGCGTTTTTCATGAAGTTCTCTTCCGAGATGCGCCATCCCACCGAACCCGAGGGGAAGAATCCCCAACGCTGGTTGGACGGGAACTTGGAGTTACCGTCGTAACGGCCGCTGGCTTCGAGCAGGTATTTTCCTTTGTACGAGTAGCTTACGCGGTAGAATGCGCCGACCAGTCCCCAGTCGTAGCTGCCGTTGTCCTTCAGGGTCATCGCTTCGCCTTCCAGCAGGCTGAAGTTGGGCTTGCCGGGGATGATGATGCCCTCGCGGCTCATCAGGTTGCTCTTGTAGGTATAATCTTCGATGTTCCAACCGCCCATGATACTTAGCGAGTGGGTGTCGCCCAAGCGGGGCGTGTAGGTCAGCGTGGCGCTCGAAGCGACTTTCTGGCGGTTGTAGGAGCGCTCTTCGTAGAGCGAGCCCGAGGGGCGTTCGCCCGAACTGTCGGGCCCCGTGTAGTAGGTGTAGCTGTTCACGGCCTGCCGGCGGTCGGTCTGGTTGAAATAGAAGCTCACGTCGGCGGCGGCGACCAGCACGTCCTTCAACAGGTCGATCGTGACCGCCGTGCGGTTGTTCATGTCGAACTTGCGGTCTTTACGCCACGAGTTGCCCTCGACGAAGCCTGCCCAGCCCGTGTATACGGCCGCTTCCGTCCACGTGCCGTCGGGATTGGTGACCAGAGCTACGGGGTAAGCCTGGTGGTTGAGCATGCGCGATACCGTCATCGGCGTTGTGGAGATGCCCGTGTGGCTCGTCGGCTGGTGCGAATAGCGGTACATGAAGTCGGTGGTGTTCTCCACGCGCAGCCACGGCTTTACGTTGACGATGCCTTTGGCTTTGACGTTGAACTGCTGGTATTTCTCGTCGCCGGCGTTGTAGATGCCGTCCTGCTCGAACATACGGCCCGAGACGTAGTACGATGCCACGTCACCGCCTCCTGTCACGCTGATGTTGTGCTGGTGTCCGGTCGTATAGTCCTTGTAGAATACGTCGTACCAGTTGGTGTTGCCGAAGTATTCGTAGACGTTGCGGTTGTTGACGCGCCATTTCTCATACGAGGGGTCGCTGTTGCGGCGTGCCAGTTCGTTGTACCAGGTGCGCGAGAATTTGAATACGTTGTTGATGTTCGAGGGATCCTTGCCGAATGCGTTGACATAGGATTCCAGGAACGAGGTGGTATAATCGTAGCCGTTGGTGACCATCTGGGGCTTGGTGGCGCGCTTGTAGAAGGTGAAGGTACCGTTGTAAGTCACCTTGGCACTGCCTTTCTGCGGCTTCTTGGTGGTAAGGAGGATCACGCCGAAGGTACCGCGGGCACCGTATACGGCGGTCGACGAGGCGTCCTTGAGCACCGTGATCGACTCGATGTCGTCCGGGTTTACGGTCGACATGTCGGTTTCGACGCCGTCGACCATCACCAGGGCCGAACCGCCCGAACCGATCGAGTTCTCCGCGCCGCGGATGCGCACCGTCGCGCCGCGGTTGGGCTTACCGTCGGAAAAGGTCATCGTAAGGCCGGGGATGGCGCCCTGCAACGAGCGCGAAATGCTCATCGACGAACCCATGCGCTCTTCGAGGCCCTTTGTCGAAAGGGTTTCGACGGCACCTACGATGTCGCGGCGCTTCTGTACGCCGTAGCCGACGACGACGACCTCTTCGAGGCTGGTGTTGTCTTCGCTCATGGTGACGTCGATGGTGGATTGGTTGTTGACGTGGATTGTCTGGGGTTTGTAGCCCACATAGCTGAAATTCAGGCTCTCTGAATTGTCAGCATTGATCGTGTATGTACCGTTGGCATCGGTAGTCGTGCCTTTCGTGGTACCGGGGACGGTGACGGTGACACCTATGAGTGGATTTCCCGTGTCGTCTTTAACGATACCCGAGACGGCCTTCCCCCCCCCTTGTGCCGAGGCCGGGAGCGCAAATGTCACATATAAAAGAATAACCGTCAGGAGCCTGATGTACGAGCGTATTTTGCCCAGTACGTCAAGTCCGGTCAGCGTGTAACATTGTTTCATTTTACATCAGTTTAAGTTATCAATCGGTTCGTTGCCGGATCCCATACCTATTATTATATAAGGCCGGGTTTTTCCGGGGATTTCGGCTGGTTGCAAGTCATTCCCGATATAACTTCTGCTGGAGAGTGTGAAAAAAAGTAGTTAGGTTTTCGCGTGTGTCAGGTTTGTGTGTTTTAATTATTTAATAAATAAGGTTCTTCTAATTTTGCTTTCAAATATATGTTTTTATTTTCTTTCATGCAACTATTTGGTTTGAAAACTTTGCAAAAAGAATAGTAAAAATTATGTAGGTTTGGGGTGTTTTTATATTTATATATTGTAAATACCTTAAAATCAATTATTAGTGTTTGTATTTTGTTAGTCTTGATTCGTGTTGCCTTATTATTGTCTTTTGTGTGGCAAAGCTCGTTTATTGATGTTTCATGCGTGTTAAAAACTATTTAAATAATCACTAAAGGAAACAATTTGTGTTGCAATAGTGTTTTTAAGGTGTGAAAATTTGCAAAAAAGAAAAAATGTGCTTATGTTTGTCCTGCAAGTTGTTCCGACATATCTCTTGAGAGTAAGGACGCGCCCCGAGGCGTATCCGCTTTGCTATTTTCGGTAATAGTTATTACTCTAATCAAAATGTTATGAAACTTATGAAAAATTGGATAAAGACGATGCTCTTCGTGTCGGCCCTCTGTCTGGCGGCTTGCTCCGACGATCCGGATGTGGCTCCGCTCAAACGGGATACCGATGCCGTCGAGCTGACGTACAATTCAGGCGCCACGACCCAGATCTCGGTACGCTATGCCGGTTCGTGGTCGGCGCGTGTCGAGTGTACGGACGGAAGCGGGGCTCCGGTGAACAACTGGTTCTCCGTCTCTCCGGACAATGGTGTCGGTAACGGACGCGATTACCAGTGGGTGACCGTTACGGCCGAGCGTAATCCCGGCGACAAACGTACGGGATACATTTATCTGAAACCGGCCAACGGTGAGGAGATCAAGATCGAGGTCGCACAGGCCGACGGTCATTTCTCGGTGAACGACCCCGTGATTTCGGGGACGCTCAAGTCCAATACGGAATCCGCCGCAATGCTCGAAATCGCCTATGACAAGGCTTTCGGCGAAGAGATGGTGGAAATCGAAGCCACGCTCGACGGCCTTGCCGCCGAGGGGCTCGGCATCAGCAGCCCCTATCAGTCTGTGATCGAGCACGAAGGTAGCGGTACGATTTCGGTGCCTATCACCGGTGTGCCCGTGACGCTGGGTGAGGTGGTGTGCCATGTGACTTTCAAACTCGACGGGGTCGTGAAATTCCAGGGCGATGTTTCGGGGAACGTAAGTTCGTCGAACGAAGTGTTCGGCATGGGCTTCGACCTGTTCAAATGGGGCGGCGATTACCCGAACAACAAGAAGGGCCCCGGCCCGAACGGAAAGGACGGCGCCGGCAAGGAGTTCGATGGCACGGAGCCTGCGGAACCCGATGTGATTTCGGCGGGATCCGACGGTACGAGCGACGTTTTCAACACGATGGGCGAGACCTACCGCATCAACCGCGGCGTTGAAAAGTGGTCGGGCTTGCGTGTATATGAGCACCCGGGTTATGTGAAGCTGGGGGTTACGGCCAATGGCGGCTGGATCATGACGCCGGAGCTCGAAAGCCTTTCGGCGGCACCCGAGACCGTGTCGGTTTCGATCGACTTCCTGCGTTTCGATAACGAAACGGGTACCTACATCGTTTCTGCCGAGGGTGCCGGAGTCGTAACCAACGGCGAAGTGAACAATACCGTGCTCCCGGCACAGACTTCGGCTGCCGGCCGCAAATGGAAGACGCTGACCTTTACCGTTCAGGACGCTACCAACAAGACGCGCATCAAGATCGAGGCGCAGACCTATAACGAAAAGGGGTACCGTATCAATATCGACAATATCGTCGTTATGGCTGCCGACAAGACGGAGGTGACCGAGAAACTGCCGGCCCCCGAGCTTGAAAAGATTACCTATACGCCCGCCAAGACTTCCGTCGCATTTGCGTGGGAAGGCGTGAAGGGGGTGACCTCCTATGAAGCTTCCGTGGCGCAGCAAACGCGTCCCGACTTCAGGAAAACCGTCGAGACGGAGGATTCGAACTGCGAGTTCGCCGATCTGGAACCCGGCCTTTATATCTTTACCGTCAGGGCGCTTTACGCCGGGAATGCGGAATTCAATTCCGACCCGACGCAGAAGGTCGTGGGGACTTTGGGCTTTGCGGCTGAAAAATTAGCGACGCCAACAGAATTGGCGGCTGCCGACGTGACCTCCTCGGGGGCCAAGATCAGCTGGGCCGAAGTGAGCGGCGCCGCCAATTACCGGGTCGTGGTCAAAACGACGTCCGATGGGCAGGAGGTTGCCTCGACGATCGTTGGCGCCACCAGCTATACGGCTGCCGGGCTCAAGGCCGGTACGGATTATGCGGTTTTGGTTCAGGCGCTTGTCGGCGACGGCTCCGTGGCGAATGAATTCGATTCGGACGTGGTGGCGGTTCAGTTCGTGACCACCGATCCTGTGCCTATGATTGCTCCCTCTGCGCGGATTTACGCGAAGACACACGGCCTTGCCGTGCTGGAGTGGGAGCTGTCCGCCGCAGCGTTGGAGCAGCAGCCCGTAGGGTCGACCGATACCTATGATTTCCGGGTGAAGGATGCCGGCGGGAATGTGATCCGGTCGATCGAGAACTTCTCGAAATTCAATTTTACGAAGTATAAATATTACCGGCTCGTGTGGGGTGGGCTGACGCCCGGGGCGACCTATACACTGGAGCTCCGCCGCAAGTCGACGGCGAATAAGGAGGCGCTTCTCGATTCCGAGTGGGCTTCGGCTTCCGTTACGACCGACGCGGCTCCCGACAAGTCCGGATACCTCCTGTATAAGGACTTCGAGAATCTTCCCGGAGGCGGTCAGCCCTTCTATGGTGCCTACGGCTTCAGCCTGGGCAGCACGACCGATTTTTCCGATCCGGATAAGATATTGATTACGACGGGCGATGCGAACTCCATATATTGCCAGGGCGTGAAGGATAATGACTCTTATTTCAGTGCATACCTGCCCGAGTGGGATCGTGCGGATTGGATGGCCAACAGTTCCAATATCGGGCTTGCCGCCGGATATATGAAATTCGGTGGCGGCAAGAAGCCCGCATGGCTGACTTTGCCGAAACTGTCCTCGTTGTCCGGCGCTACGGAGATCGAGCTGGAATTCGATGCGTGTCCCTATTACGAGCCTAGTACGAAGGGGGATATGATGGCACCCTCGAACACCGACATTATGGAGTATTTCGGGGTGACGGTGACCGGAGCGACGATCGTGAGCGTAACGGGCGAGACCTCGGCCGATGCCGTTATCAGCGACGGCGGTGCCACGGTGACTTTACGTAACGTGCTTGTGGATAAAATGATCGAGGAGGGGCTGAAGGATACGTATCGCTATACGAATCACAAAGTGAAGATCACCGGTGTTACGGCCGATACGCGCATTAAAATCTATTCGGCTCTTGTTGGCAAAGAGGGTGAAAACTATCGTATGTGGCTGGATAATCTGAAGGTTAAGAAGGTTAATTAGTTTTGGTGGATATGGTGAACCGGGGGCTGCGGGTGTCTGCAGTCCCTGGTTTTTATCGACATTGGAGATTGAAAAGAAAAGAAAAAGATAGCTATTTGTTGGTATTTTGTTTTCTTATATTGCATAATAAAGTAAAATATGTTAACTTTGAGGCATGAAAGGGAAAATTCTTGCGTCTTTATTTTGCTTTAGGATGACTTATCCCCTTTTCCGGATGGTAATAAATTAATTTCGTACTATGAATAAAGTAGAAAGTGCCCTGTCGCGCACGACCGACACCAAGGCGTTGGTGATCGGAACCGATACCCTTCCGCAGGTTGCGGATATGTTCAGAAAACTTTTCCCGGATAAGCGGGCGCTTGTCGTGGCCGATGCCAATACATGGCGCGTGGCCGGCGATGACGTGCATAAGATACTGGCCGGAGCGGGTGTCGCGCAGGATGAACCATACGTCTTCACCGACCCGAAACTCTATGCCGAATGGGCGTATGTCGGGGAGCTGGATACCGTGCTTGCCGAGACCGATGCCGTGCCCGTAGCCGTCGGTTCGGGGGTGATCAACGACCTGACGAAACTCTGTTCCAGCCATAACGGACGCCGTTACATGGTCGTGGGTACGGCCGCTTCGATGGACGGTTATACGGCCTACGGGGCTTCGATCACCAAGGACGGCAACAAGCAGACTTTCGATTGCCCGGCGCCGCTGGGGATGGTGCTCGACTCGAACATCGCCGCGGCTGCGCCTGCGAAGCTCTCCGCCTCGGGCTATGCCGATCTGATCGCCAAGATCCCGGCCGGTGCCGACTGGATGCTGGCCGACGCCGTAGGGTCGGAGTTGATGGACGACTTCGCATTCTCGGTGGTGCAGGACGGCCTGAAAGAGGCGCTCTGCGACCCGGCGGGCGTACACGCGGGGAATGTCGTCAAAGTGGAACAGCTGGCCGAAGGGTTGCTGCTGAGCGGTTTTGCGATGCAGGCAACCCAGTCGAGCCGACCCGCGTCGGGAGCCGAACACCAGTTCAGCCACCTGTGGGACATGGAACACCTCAAATACAACGGGGCATCCGTTTCGCACGGGTTCAAGGTGGGCATAGGTACGCTTGCGTCGACGGCATTCCTCGAAATGCTGCTCGAAGCTCCGGTCGGGGAACTCGACGTCGAAAAGTGCGTCGCAGCCTGGAAATCATGGGAGGAGACCGAGGCGGACATTCGCCGGATTTTCGATAACGATCCCGAATTCGTGGCCCGCGGACTGGTGGAGACCAAGGGTAAATACGTCGATAAGGAGGGGCTGCGCAGGCAGTTGCAGCGCCTGAAGAAAGCATGGCCCGAGCTGAGCGTGCGTATCCGCCGGCAGATCATCCCGTTCGGGGAAGTTCGCCGCCGCCTCGAGCTGGTCGGTGCGCCCTACGAACCCGAGCAGATCGGCGTATCGCGTGCCAGGTTCCGGGCAAGTTTCGAAAAAATACCTTACATGCGCAGTCGTTTCACGGTCATCGACATCGCTTTCCGTTGCGGTTGGATGGAACAATGGCTCGATAAACTTTTCGGGAAAGGCGGAATTTGGGAAATAAAGTAGTATATTTGCAAACTGAAACTACTAAACTTTCATTCCGAAATGACTCCTGAACAAACCAAGCGCTTCAAGTATTGGCAGACGCGTACCATCATCGCCACGATGGTGGGCTATGCGCTCTTTTACTTCGTGCGTAAAAACTTCTCGCTGGCGATGCCCGGCCTGGAGGCCGACCTGGGGATCTCGAAAACCAGCCTGGGTATTTTCCTGACCCTGAACGGTGTGGTCTACGGGCTTTCGCGTTTCGTGAATGGTATTCTGGCCGACCGCATGAACGCCCGCTGGTACATGGCCATCGGGCTTGCGCTCTGTGCGCTGGCCAACTTCGCCTTCGGATTCGGCGAGGATGTCTCCTACTGGATCACGGGGCAGCACGACGGTTCGCAGTTCACCAATACGATGATCCTCTTCATGGGGATCATGTGGGTGATAAACGGCATGTTGCAGGGGACGGGATTCCCTCCCTGCGCGCGTCTGCTGACCCACTGGATTCCGCCTACGGAGCTGGCGACCAAGATGTCTGTGTGGAATACCTCGCATTCGATCGGTGCGGGCCTCGTGGTGATTCTCTGCGGTTATATCATGGGTACCGTGGGCATGAACATGACGGCCGACCCCGACGCCGTGGCGACGATCGCCGCCAATCTGGGCGTTGCGCCCGACGATGCCGCCGGGATGGAGCGCGTCATGACTTCGGCTGCGCATGTCGGGGCGTGGAAATGGTGTTTCTGGGTACCTTCGGCCATCGCATTCGCCGGGGCGATCGGATTGGTCGCCTTCCTGCGCGATACGCCCTCTTCGGTCGGGCTTCCCGAACTGGAAGGCACCGAGGTGAAGGAGGTGAAGAAGGAGACGAAGAGTGCCGAGCACCGCGCATTCCTGATGAAGCACGTGTTCAGGAACCCGCTGATCTGGATCCTGGGCTTCGCCAATTTCTTCGTATATATCGTCCGTTTCTCGGTGCTCGACTGGGGGCCTTCGCTGCTGAGCCAGTCGAAGGGCGTCAGCATGTCGCATGCCGGGTGGCTCGTGGCGATGTTCGAAATCGCCGGTATCGTCGGCATGTTGTTTGCCGGCTGGGCTACGGACAAATGGCTCAGGGGCCGTGCGCACCGCACCTGCGTGTTCTGCATGGCGGGTGCTGCGCTGTTCGTGTTCTTGTTCTGGCAGTTGCCTGCCGATGCTCCCGTGTGGTTGCTCTTCCTCACGCTGTGTGCCGCCGGGTTCTGCATCTACGGCCCGCAGGCGCTGATCGGCATTGCCGCCGCGAACCAGGCTACGAAAAAGGCTGCCGCGACGGCCAACGGGCTTACCGGCCTGTTCGGTTATGCCAGCACGGTCGTTTCGGGCGTGGGGCTGGGCTTCGTGGCGCAGCATTACGGTTGGAACTGGGCTTATGTAGGGATTATCGGCGTAGCCGTCGTCGGCATGCTGGTATTCCTGATGATGTGGGGGGCGCGTGCCGACGGTTACGATGCCGAACCGGAACGGAATTAAACAGTATGTTCCTATTTTAGATGATGATACGGGTCTTGCGATCCGGGAGTGTCCGAACCGGAGCGCGGTTTCGGACACTTTTTTTGATAAAAGCGAAAAAATAACTATATTTGCTCCAATAACTGCTAAAAAGACAGAGAGATATGCTGAGCATTGCCGAACGACACAAATATATCCTCGACAAACTGAACAAATATGGTTTCGTGCGCATCACCGACGTGGCGAACGAGCTGGGGGTTACGAAGGTAACGATCCGCAAGGATGTGAAAATCCTGGAGAGCAAAGGGCTGCTTTACAAGGTACACGGCAGCGCCCGTCCCGCCAATCCCCATGTCGCCGACCTCGACGTGCATGTCAAGGACAATATCAACCGCGATGCCAAGCGCCTCATCGCGCAGCGCGCCGTGGAGTTGTTGGACGATAACGATTCGATCATCATCGCATCGGGGTCTACGATCTATTCTTTCGCCGAGGAGATCAAGATGCGCCAGTGGCACCATCTGAACATCGTCACGCCGTTCCTGCGGCTGGGTGTGCTGCTCAACGAGGCGGAGAATGTCAATGTCGTGCAGCTGGGCGGTACGGTGCACAAGAAGTCGCTTTCGGTGCTGGGCGAGGAGGCCTCGCGGTCGCTGGACGACTGCATCTGCTCGAAACTCTTTTTCGGGGTGGACGGCATCGACCTCGAACACGGCATCACCACCTCGACGCTCGACGAGGCGAAACTCACGCGCAAGATGATGAAGGCCTCGTCGCAGAATATCGTGCTGGCCGACTCGTCGAAATTCGGGCAGCGCGGCTTCGGACGCATCTGTGCGTTGGAGGATATCGACGTGATCATCACGGACGACGGGATTCCTGAACAGATGGTCACCATCGTCGAAGAGGCGGGCGTCGACCTGATTATCGTCAGATAACGCTACCCGGGGAGGGAAGCTTATTCCGGATTACAGAGCCGTTACGGGGCGGTTGGCGTTTCCGGTGGCAGGGGGTGGTGTGGATTATTTGTTGAAAATTTTCCGGCTAAATTTTGCATGCCCGGCAAAAAAGCCCTACCTTTGTGCACAATTATAGTGATCCCGAGAACCTATGAATTGTAAACCCAGCATATTGTCGGCGCAGGCTTCCTGGCAGCAAGACTATTGGTCGGGCGACGTATTTCCTCCGGTTTTCGGCGATTTTGTTTTATTAGGGTAACTGTTTCAGTTGCCCTATTTTTTTACGCTTACGCAGATGAAAACGCTTTATACCAATGCCGTAGTTTATGACGGCGGTCGTTTTGCGGCCGGGGAGTTTGCCGTCGACGGGGGGTGTGTCGTGCCCGCCGGGGGCGTTGCCGACCGGGTCGTAGACCTCGGAGGGCGCCACGTGGTGCCGGGGCTTGTCGACGTGCATGTCCACCTGCGCGAACCGGGGTTTTCGCAGAAGGAGACCATTGCGACGGGTACGGCGGCCGCGGCCCGCGGAGGCTATACGACGGTATGTTCGATGCCGAACCTGAACCCTGCGCCCGACACTCCGCAGACGCTCCGTGCGCAGACCGACATCATCCGCCGCGATGCCGTCGTGCGCGTAGTTCCCTACGGCTGCATTACGATAGGGCAGCGCGGCTGCGGCCGGCTGGTCGATTTTGCGGCGCTGGCGCCCGAGGTCGTCGGCTTTTCGGACGATGGCCGCGGCGTGCAGTCGGACGGCCTGATGGAAGAGGCGATGCGCCGCGCTGCACAGGTGGGGAAGCCGGTCGTGGCGCACTGCGAGGTCGACGACCTGCTGCGGGGCGGCTATATCCATGACGGGGAGTACTGCCGTGCGCACGGGCATAAGGGCATCTGTTCGGAAAGCGAGTGGCGGCAGGTGGAACGTGACATCGCGCTCGCGGAAAAGACCGGCTGCCAGTACCATGTCTGCCATGTGTCGACCCGTGAGAGCGTCGAACTGGTACGCCGCGCCAAGGCCAGGGGCCTGCGCGTGAGTTGCGAGACGGCCCCGCACTACCTGCTGCTCTGCGACGAGGATCTGCAGGAGGACGGACGCTTCAAGATGAACCCGCCGCTGCGCAGCCGCGCTGACCGCGATGCCCTGCTTGCGGGGATCACGGACGGCACGATCGAGGTGATCGCCACGGATCATGCGCCCCATACCGCCGCGGAGAAGTCGCGCGGCTTGGCCGCAAGCGCCATGGGGGTCGTGGGGTTGGAGTGTGCTTTCCCCCTGTTATATAAATATATGGTGTTGCCGGGCATTATCACGCTCGAAAAGCTGATCGCGCTGATGGCTGTTAATCCCCGCCGGATATTCGGCCTGGGCGGCGGGCTGCATGTCGGCGACCAGGCCGACTTTACGGTGCTGGATCTCGATGCACGGTACAGGGTCGACCCTGCGACGTTCCTTTCGATGGGCCGGGCGACCCCGTTTGCGGGCTGGGAAGTACAGGGCCGTGCGGCGATGACCGTCGTGGGCGGCAGGGAAGTGTTTAGAGACGAAACGATGAAAACCAATAGATAAGAATGAAACCATTTACGAAGAAAATTGTGCTGGAAAACGGCCGGGAGTTCTACGGTTACGGCTTCGGTGCCGACCGAGAGGCTATCAACGAGATCGTCTTCAATACCTCGATGGTGGGGTACCAGGAGATCATGTCGGATCCCTCCTACACGGATCAGATGGTCGTGATGACCTATCCGCTCATCGGAAACTACGGTATGGCCGATGAGGATTACGAAACGAAGAACCCGACCATCGGCGGTATGATCGTGCGCGAGTATAACGACTCGCCGTCGAATTTCCGGTATACGAAAACCCTGAACGAGGTGTTCGAGGAGTACGGCATCCCGGCGATCTGGGGCGTAGATACCCGCACGCTGACGCGCATTATCCGCAACGAGGGCAGCCAGAAGGTCATCGTCACCGATGCCGCCACGCCCCGTGAGGAAGCGATGCGCAAGCTCGCCGAGTATCGCCTGCCGCACGATATGGTTTCACGTGTGAGCTGCAAGAAACGCTGGATGTCGCGCGTTCCCAACCACAAGTACGACGTGGTGGCCGTCGACTGCGGCATCAAGCACAATATCATTCGCCAGCTTAACCGCGTGGGCTGCAATGTGACCATCGTGCCCTACGACTCGACGGTCGAGGAGATCATGGCCTTCCATCCCGACGGCATCGTGCTGTCGAACGGCCCAGGCAACCCCGAGGATGTGACGCCGGTGATCGGGCTGGTCAGGCAACTGCGCGGCAAACTGCCGATTTTCGGCATCTGCATGGGGCACCAGCTCATATCGCTGGCCTATGGCGCCAAGACCGTGAAGATGAAATTCGGCCACCGCGGCGGGAACCACCCCGTGAAAAATCTGGAGACGGGACGGATCGAGATCACGAGCCAGAACCACAGCTATGCCGTGGACATCGACTCGCTGGCCGCCACCGGCCTCAGGCTGACGCACGTAAACCTGCTCGACGGCACGGCCGAAGGCGTGGAGTGCGCCGAGGACGGCGTCTTTTCGATGCAGTACCACCCCGAGAGTGCCTCGGGCCCGCAGGATAGCAGCTATTTGTTCAAGAAGTTTACCAAAATAATGGAGGAGCGTAAAAATGCCTAAGAGAAGAGATATAAACAAGGTAATGGTCATCGGTTCCGGCCCGATCGTCATCGGCCAGGCCGCGGAATTCGACTATGCGGGTACGCAGGCGTGCCTCGCACTCAAGGAGGAGGGATACGAGGTAATCCTGGTGAATTCCAACCCTGCGACGATCATGACCGATACGCATATCGCAGACAAGGTCTACATGGAACCCCTGACGCTCGAATACGTGGCCAAGATCATCCGTTTCGAGCGTCCCGACGCCATCGTGCCGGGGCTGGGCGGACAGACGGGCCTGAACCTTGCGGTGCAACTTGCCAAGAAGGGTATCCTGAAAGAGTGCCAGGTCGAGATCCTGGGCACCTCGTTCGAGTCGATCGAACGCGCCGAAGACCGCGAACTTTTCAAGGAGCTGTGCGAGTCGCTGGGCGAACCGGTGATCGAATCTAAAATCGCCATGTCGGTCGAGGAGGCCGTGGAGGTCGCCGCCCAGATCGGCTATCCCGTCGTGCTGCGTCCCGCCTATACGCTGGGCGGTACGGGCGGCGGATTCGTCGACAACGAGGAGCAGCTGCGCGAAATGATGCGCCACGCCCTGTTCCTTTCGCCCGTGCACCAGGTGCTCGTCGAGAAGAGCATCAAGGGCTACAAGGAGATCGAGTTCGAGGTGATGCGCGACCACAACGACACGGCCATCAGCATCTGCTGCATGGAGAATATCGATCCCGTGGGCGTGCATACGGGCGACTCGATCGTCGTGGCGCCGTGCCAGACGCTTACCAACAAGGAGTTCCAGATGCTGCGCGATTCGGCGCTGAAGATTATCCGCGAGCTGAAAATCGAAGGCGGTTGCAACGTGCAGTTCGCACTCGACCCCCTGTCGTTCAAATACTACCTGATCGAGGTGAACCCCCGCGTGTCGCGCTCGTCGGCCCTGGCGTCGAAGGCCAGCGGCTATCCGATCGCGCGTGTGACGGCCAAGGTCGCCGTAGGACTTACGCTCGACGAGATCATGCTGGCCAATACGCCCGCCAGCTTCGAGCCGACGCTCGATTACGTGGTCACCAAAGTCGCCCGCTTCCCGTTCGACAAGTTCAGCGATGCGTCGAACAAACTGGGTACGCAGATGAAGGCCACGGGCGAGGTGATGTCCATCGGCCGCACGATGGAGGAAAGCCTCCTGAAGGCGATGCGCTCGCTCGAAACGGGTGTCTGCCATATCTACCACAAGAAATTCGACGACTGGTCGGACGCGCAGCTGCTGGAATACATCAAGGACGCTACGGACGACCGCCTCTATGCCATCGCGCAGTTGATCCGCAACGGCATCGACCTGGTGCTGATCTACGACAATACGAAGATCGACATGTTCTTCCTCGAAAAGTTCAAGAACATCGTCGAATTCGAACGCGAGGTGAAAGCGCACCCGATGGATGTCGAAACCCTGCGCGATGCCAAGCGCATGGGATTCAGCGACAAGTTCATCGGCCAGTTGTGGGGCATCTCGCAGCAGGACGTATACCGGCTGCGCGAAAAGAACGGCCTCTTCCCCGTCTACAAGATGATCGACACCTGTGCCAGCGAATTCAGCTCCTATGTGCCCTATTTCTACTCGACTTACGAGGACGAGAACGAGTCGGTTGTGAGCGATAAGGAGAAGATCGTGGTGCTCGGCTCGGGCCCGATCCGTATCGGCCAGGGCGTTGAGTTCGACTACTCGACCGTGCATGCCATCTGGTCGATCCGCGAGGCCGGTTACGAGGCGATTATCATCAACAACAACCCCGAAACCGTGTCGACGGACTACACTACCAGCGACAAGCTCTATTTCGAACCGCTGATGGTCGAGGACGTGATGAACGTCATCCACCTCGAAAAACCGAAGGCGATCGTCGTGTCGCTCGGCGGACAGACGGCCATCAACCTGGCCGAGCCGCTGGCGCAGTTGGGCGTGCCCATTATCGGTACCGATACGCAGGCGATCAGGAACGCCGAAGACCGCGGTTGCTTCGAAAAGATCATGGAAGAGTTGCGCATCCCGCAGCCCGAGGCCGAGGCCGTCACCGACATCGAGACCGGCGTGAAGGCCGCCGCCCGCATCGGCTACCCGGTGCTGGTGCGTCCGAGCTATGTGCTCGGAGGCCGTGCCATGCAGATCGTTTCGAACGAGGAGCGCCTGCGCCACTACCTGCAGACGGCCGTCGAGGTCAACGAGGATTCGCCGGTGCTGGTCGACCGCTATATCATGGGCAAGGAGCTGGAGGTGGACGCCATCTGTGACGGCAAGGACGTCTTCATCCCCGGCATCATGGAACATGTGGAGCGCACGGGCATCCATTCGGGCGATTCGATCAGCGTCTATCCGACCTTCAGCGTCAGCCAGAAGGCCAAGGATAAGATCATCGACTATACGGTCAAACTCGGACTGAGGATCGGCATCGTCGGCCTCTATAACATCCAGTTCATCCTCGACGAAAACGACGAGGTCTATGTCATCGAGGTCAATCCGCGTTCGTCGCGTACCGTGCCGTTCCTTTCCAAGTCGACGGGCGTGCCCATGGCACACATCGCCACGCAGGTGATTTTGGGCAAGACGCTCCGCGAGCTGGGCATCACCGAAGTCTACGGCAAGGAGAAGAAGCGCTGGTACGTCAAAGCCCCGGCCTTCTCGTTCGCCAAGATCCGCGGCATGGATTCGTACCTGTCGCCTGAGATGAAGTCCACGGGCGAGGCGATCGGCTACGACGACAAACTCACCCGCGCGCTCTACAAGGCATTGCAGGCCACGGGCATGAACGTTTCGAACTACGGGACGATCTTCGTCACGATCGCCGACCACGACAAGGAGCAGGCACTGCCCCTCGTGCGGCGGTTCTACGACCTGGGCTTTAACATCGAGGCCACGACCGGGACGGCCGAGTTCCTGCGTAACCACGGTATCCGTACCCGTACGCGCCGCAAACTGAGCGAAGGCAGCTCGGAGATCATCGACTCGCTGCGCCAGGGACATGTGAGCTACGTCATCAACACCATCGACATCAACCAGCATAACACCCGTCTCGACGGGTACGAGATCCGCCGCACGGCCGTCGAGAACAACGTGACGGTATTTACGGCGCTCGAAACGGTGAAGGTGCTGTTGGACGTGCTGGAAGAGATTACGTTCGGGGTTTCGACCATCGATGCGAAGTGATTTCCGGTATTATGCGGCACATTGGAACAGAAAGGCATGTATAAGAAAGGCATCTATAAAATCCTTGCCAACGAACCGCTGACGGCGACCGTATGGCGCATGGTGCTCGGGGGGGACACGCAGTGGATCACCGCCCCCGGGCAGTTCGTCGACATCGCCCTCGAAGGCCGTTACCTGCGCCGTCCGATCTCGGTCTGCGACTACGACGCCACGACGCTCACGCTCATCTACAAGGTGGTGGGCGAGGGAACCGCACAGATGAGCCGTATGGCTGCGGGCGGGGAGCTCGACCTGCTGACGGGGCTCGGCAACGGGTTCGACGTGCACAATGCCGCACAGCGTCCCCTGCTGGTGGGCGGCGGCGTAGGCGTGCCCCCGCTCTACAACCTGGCCAAGGTGCTGCTCGCGGCGGGCAAACGGGTCGGCGTGGTGCTCGGGTTCAATACGGCGGACGAGGTTTTCTATGCCGACGAATTCCGGGCGCTGGGCTGCGACGTTCATCTGGCCACGGCCGACGGTTCGGCGGGTGTCAGGGGGTTCGTCACGACGGCCATCGCCGAGTGCCGCCCCGAGTTCGACTATTTCTATGCCTGCGGGCCGCTGCCGATGCTGCGGGCATTGTGCGACGCTGTGCCGCAGGACGGGCAGCTCTCGTTCGAAGAGCGCATGGGCTGCGGTTTCGGGGCCTGCATGGGCTGTTCGTGCAAAACCAAATACGGCAACAAGCGCATCTGCAAGGAGGGGCCCGTATTAACGAAAGGGGAGGTCATATGGTAAACAAGCAGTTCATCGCACAAAACCGGCCCGCGGAAAAACCCGCCGCGGATATGTCCGTCAGCCTGAGCGGCCTGAGACTGGATAACCCGGTCGTGCCGGCCAGCGGTACGTTCGGGTACGGCAACGAGTTCCGGGATTTTTACGACATCAACATCCTCGGGTCGTTTTCGTTCAAGGGCACCACGCGCGATGCGCGCTTCGGGAACCCCACGCCCCGCATCGCCGAATGTACGGCGGGCATGATCAATGCTGTGGGGCTGCAGAACCCGGGCATCGACGCCGTGATCGCCGAAGAGCTGCCGCGCCTGAAGACTTTTTTCCATAAACCCGTGATCGCCAATATCAGCGGCTTTTCGGTCGAGGAGTACGCCTATTGCTGCGAGCGGATCGACCGCGAGCCGCAGGTCGGCATCATCGAGGTCAACGTCTCGTGCCCCAACGTGCGGCACGGCGGCATGTCGTTCGGCACGTCGCCCGAGTGTGCCGCCGAGGTGACGCGCGCCGTGAAGGCCGTGACGACCAAACCCGTCTACATCAAGCTGTCGCCCAACGTCACGGACATTGTCTCGATCGCCCGGGCGTGCGAGGAGGCGGGTGCCGACGGCATCTGCCTGATAAATACCCTGCTGGGGATGCGGATCGACGTCAGGAACCGCAAGGCGGTCATCGCCAATACGATGGGAGGCTTTTCGGGTGCTGCGGTCTTCCCCGTGGCCGTGCGGATGGTCTACCAGGTCGCCAAGGCCTGCAAAATACCCGTCATGGGGTGCGGCGGCGTGACGACGGCCCGCGATGTGATCGAGATGATGATGGCCGGCGCTACGGCCGTACAGGTCGGCGCCGCGAACCTGGCGAACCCCTATGCCTCGAAGGAGATCGTCGAGGCGCTGCCTGCCGAGATGCAACGGCTCGGGATCGGGCGGCTGAGCGACATAATCGGAATTGTAGAATGAACGTAAAACCGTACGATATGCAACATGACGTAATTATCGCCTGCGACTTCAAGTCTGCGGAAGATACCTTCAAATTCCTCGACCTGTTCAGGGGCGAGGCACGCAAACCTTTCCTCAAGATCGGCATGGAGCTGTTCTATGCCGAAGGGCCGGAAATCGTGCGTGAGATCAAGCGCCGGGGGCACAAGATTTTCCTCGACCTCAAGCTGCACGACATTCCCAATACGGTGAAGAAAGCGATGGCCGTACTGTCGCGGCTGGACGTGGATATGTGCAACGTCCATGCGGCGGGTACCATCGAGATGATGAAATATGCCCTCGAGGGGCTCACGCGCGAGGACGGTACGCGCCCCCTGCTGATCGCCGTGACGCAGCTCACCTCGACCAGCGAGGAGCGTATGCAACAGGAGCTGCTGATCGCATCTTCGATCGGCGACACGATCGTGAAATACGCGCAGAATACCAAGGCCGCAGGGCTCGATGGCGTGGTCTGCTCGCCGCTCGAAGCGGGCATGGTACACCAAGCCTGCGGAAAAGAGTTCCTCACAATCACGCCCGGCGTGCGTTTTGCAGACGGTGACGTGGCGGATCAGGTGCGTGTCACCACGCCTGCCCGTGCGCGGGAGATCGGCTCCGACTTCATCGTCGTGGGACGCCCGATCACCGCCGCGGCCGACCCTGTGGCTGCCTATCGCCGTTGTGTGGACGAATTCTGCGGATAATCCGCGAAGTTACTTTTAAACGAGTATAGTTATGAAACCGGTAAAACTTTTCTACCTGAAAAACTGCCCCTTCTGCAAGAAGGCGTTGCGTTACATCGAAGAGGCCAGGGCGGCGCACCCCGAGCTGGCTGCCGTCGGGATCGAGATGATCGAGGAGTCGGAACAGCCCGCGCTGGCCGACACGTTCGACTATTACTACGTGCCGACATTCTATGTCGGCGGCGTGAAGGTGCACGAAGGCGGGGTTTATCCCGAGGAGGTGGAGAAGATTTTACGCTCGGCACTGGAATAACCCTCCGGTCGGGAGACCCGATCCGGGGATCCGATTCATACGAACCTGCCCGATGAGAACCTTGCTGCGAATGTCGCTGGCGGCTGCGGCCGTGCTTTGCCTGCTGCCCGCCGGGGCACAAACCCCGGCAGGGAACGCTGTGTCCGATTTCGGCTATGCCGTCGGTGTCGTGGAACGCGCCTATGCCGGCTATCCGGACAAGACCGCGGGCCGCGAAGCGGAGTACGCAGCACTGAAAGCGCGGCTGCAAAGCGAGATTTCCGGCGACCGTGATGTCTATGATGCCATTGCCGAATACCTCGGCTGGTTCGACGATTCGCACCTCCAAACACCCGGTGCCGAAGCCTACCGGGCTAAGTCGCTGCGCCGCGATACGGACTATGCCGGGCGGATGAAGCGTTACGATCCGCAGTTCATGCACTGCCGCGTGGACGAAGATACGTATTTGATCCGATTCCCGTCGTGCGACCTGACCGATGCCGAAATCGCCGGAGTGCGGGCCGCTGTCGCGGTTTACTGCGCCTCGGGCTGCGAAAACCTGGTCGTCGACATCCGCGGCAATATGGGTGGGAGCGACAATGCCTATGAACCCCTGCTCAAACTGCTTTACGACCACGAAGGTACGGAGGATGCCATGGAGTACCGCGTATCGGATATAGCCATCGCCCACGTCCGGGAGTTTGTCGGGAATACGGAGCGGGGACGCAGGAAGGTTGCGTGTATGGAGCGAACCCCGGCCGGGGAATTTCTCGAAGAGGGCAAAACCTACCGTATCCGTTACGATTCGGTGTCGCTGGTGCCCCGGCGCGCCGCGCTGATCGTCGACGGACGGGTGGCTTCGTCGGGCGAGCAGTTGGTACTCGAAGTACGGGCTTCGAGCCGTCGTACGACCGTCTACGGACAGGACAACACGCTGGGGTGCCTCGACTATTCGAACTGCGAGATACTTTATTTCCCTCGGGACACGGCGCGTTGGATGATCGTGCCCGTCACCCGTTCCAAACGGATTCCCGCAGGGCGCGGCATCGACCGGGAGGGGATCGCTCCCGACGTGCGCATCCCGCTGCCGCTGCCCCGGACGCTCACCGACAACGTTGACCCGTGGGTCGAGTGGGTGGCCGGAGATTTGAAAAAAACCGAAAAAAATGTAAAATAATCATGGAGAAATCAATTGCTAAAGACCTGCTCTCGATCGGCGCGGTATTCCTGCGTCCCGAGCAGCCGTTTACCTGGGCCAGCGGTATCAAGAGCCCGATCTATTGCGACAACCGCCTGACGCTGACGGCGCCTGTCGTGCGCGGACATGTCGAGGCCGGGCTGGCCGGGATAGTCCGCACCAAATTCCCCGGTGCCGAGGTGCTGATGGGCACTTCGACCGCCGGCATCGCCCATGCGGCCATCACGGCGACGATCCTCGACCTGCCGATGGGGTACGTGCGCAGCGGTTCGAAAGACCACGGCCGCGGCAACCGGATCGAAGGCAAACTGGAGAAGGGGCAGAAGGTCGTCGTGATCGAAGACCTGATCTCGACCGGCGGTTCCTGCATCGAGGTGGTGAACGCCCTGCGCGAAGCCGGTGCCGAGGTGCTGGGTGTGGCTTCGATCTTCACCTACGGCATGAAGAAGGGGCTGGAGCGCCTGAAAGAGGCCGATGTGGTCAATTACAGCCTTTCGAACCTCGATGCGCTGGTGGAGGTCGCCGCCGAAGAGGGGTATATCGAGCCCGGGGATAAGGCCCGGCTGCTGAAATTTCGCGACAACCCCTCGGACGAAAGCTGGATGGACAAATAGTTCGCTGCGGCCGCGTATTCCCGGCCGGGCCTTTCCTGCCGTGCGGGGATATGCCCGCACGCAGCCGGGGTGGAACCGCGGGACATACCGGCGCCGATACGGACTACGCAACCCGAAACCGAAAACAGAGAAGAAAAATATGCGACATTTAATCGATCCGACCGACCTGACGGTTGCCGAAACCGAACAGATCGTTGCGCTGGCGGAGGACATCATCGCCAACCGTGCCAAATACAGCGAGGCGTGCAAGGGAAAGAAGCTGGCGACGCTCTTCTACGAGCCCTCGACCCGTACGCGCCTGAGTTTCACCTCGGCCATGATGGAGCTGGGCGGCAGCGTCATCGGTTTCTCGGACGCCAACTCGTCGTCCGTGTCCAAGGGCGAGACCGTGGCCGATACCGTACGTGTGATCCGCTGCTTCGCGGACATCATCGCCATGCGCCACTTCAAGGAGGGGGCGCCGCTCGTGGCCTCGCAGTATGCCGGGGTACCGGTCATCAATGCCGGTGACGGCAGCCACAGCCACCCGACGCAGACGCTGACCGACCTGCTGACGATCAAGCGCGAAAAGGGGCGTTTCGACAACATGACGATCGGCTTCTGCGGCGACCTCAAGTTCGGCCGCACCGTCCATTCGCTCATCAAGGCGCTGTCGCGCTACTCGGGCATCAAGGTCATCCTGATCGCCCCGCAGGAGCTGCGCCTTCCCGACTACATGCTGGCCGAGATGAGCGAGAACTCGAAACTGGAGTTCCGCGAGGTGGAGACCATGGAGGAGGTGATGCCCGAACTGGACGTCCTCTACATGACGCGCGTACAGAAGGAGCGCTTCCTCGATGAGGAGGAGTTCGACCGCGTGAAGAACAGCTTCGTGCTCAACCCCGAGAAACTCGGGACGGCCAAGAAGGATATGATCATCCTGCATCCGCTGCCGCGCGTGAACGAGATCACGCGTGCCGTGGACAACGATTCCCGCGCGGCCTATTTCCGGCAGGTCGAGAACGGTAAGTTCGTGCGTATGGCACTGATCCTGACCCTGCTCCGCTGGGCTGACCGGAACAAACCGTTCGAACGGACTCCGGTTTTCAACGGCGAGTATGTGGTCAACGAGATGGAGTGTTCCAACCGCCGTTGCATCTCCGCGACGGAGGATGTCGACCAATTGTTCTACCGCACGGCCGACGGCACCTGCCGCTGCGCCTACTGCGAGGCCAAAGCCAGGTAACGGGCTGGCAATTCGGGCTGAAAGCTCCCTTTGAGGAGCTTTTTTTATGTCCGGTGCGGAAAAAACGGTTTTTTGTCAGGGATTTCCCGCGCTGGGGTGTTATTATATAAATGGCAGGGATTTATGGAATAAATTCTGTTGCGTTGCCCTACCCGGAGTTTGGCGCTGGCGGGTATGGCCGTTTATTTTTTGCGTTTTTAGGGCGCGGATATTGCACACTTTCCTTATATTTGTTTAAATGAATGAGTGTATGGAGTTGCAATCCGAGACGATTCTGGATCTGAAGGCGTTCAACCGCCTGTTCGGGGAGTACCAACAACGGTTTATCCGTTTCGCGGGCACTTATGTCTCCGATGCAGCCACGGCCGAGGATATCGTCATGGAGAGCTTTATGGCCGCCTGGGAAAAACGCGACATGCTTTCCGCCTCCGCCTTCCCTCCCTACGCGCTCACGATCGTCAAGAACAAATGCCTGAACCATCTGCGTTCGCAGGGCGTCCGCCTGCGTGCCGCCGAGGATATCCACTCCCACGGTGCGCGCATGCTCCGAACCCGCATCTCGACCCTCGAAGCCTGCAACCCCGAGGAACTGTTCAGCGAGGAGGCGCGGCGGCTGGTGAACGAGACGCTGGACAGACTTCCGGAAAAGACCCGCGCGATCTTTATCCGCAGCCGCTTCGACGGCAAAAGCTATAAGGAGATCGCCGCCGAAATGGGCGTTACGGTCAAGAGCGTCGAGTTCGAAGTCTCGAAGGCGATGAAAATCCTGCGTGTGGTGCTCAAAGATTACCTGGCTTATTTTATTTTCTGGTTTTATATCAATTGATAATCATTCGTTTAACTTGCTTCACCCGGGCTTTCCCTGAAAAAAGTGCGATTTTTTTCAGGGATTTCCCCGGCTGGGGTGTTATCTCTATGTCATGGAAAAAGAATTACTACACCGGTTTTTTGACGGGCGCGCGTCCGTAGAAGAGGAAAAACAAGTCCTCGACTGGATCGACCGTGATCCGGCCAACCGCAGGGAACTGCTTGCCGAGCGCCGTTTGTTCGATTCGATGCTGATGCTGGCCGACCCCGGACGCACGACACGCAAGCCGAAGGTTTTGACCCTGCCGCGCTGGACACGCGAAGTCCTCAAATACGCTGCGGTCATCCTGGTCGTTGCGGGAGCGGGGGGCATCTACGTCTCGCGGATGTATGACAAGTTCCTGTTGACGGGCAATACGATCACCGTCCCGGCAGGCCAGCATATCGACGTGCAGCTGCCCGACGGCACGAAAGTCTGCATGAACGCGCTTTCCGAACTGCATTACCCGACCTTCTTCATCGGGCGCGAGCGTAAGGTGCAGCTCAAGGGCGAAGCGTTTTTCGATGTGTCGCATGACCGGAAGCATCCTTTCGTCGTCGAGACCTATGCCTGCGACGTGGAGGTGCTGGGTACGAAATTCAACGTCAAGGCCCGCTCGGAAGACGGGGAGTTCGTCGCCTCGCTCGTCGAGGGTAAGGTGCGCGTGACGGATCGCTTCAATTCGAACAACCAGGTCGAGCTGCATCCGCGCGAACAGGTGACGCACCTCAACGGACGGCTGATCCTGGGGCGGATACCCGAACACGAAGGGTTCCTGTGGCGCGAGGGGCTGATTGCCTTCCGCGACGCTTCGTTCGGGGATTTGCTCGATGAGTTCGAGAAATATTACGGCGTGAAGATCGAGGTGCGGCGCCAGGATATGCCGACCAACCTTTTCACCGGGAAGATCCGTATCTCCGAGGGTATCGACCATGCCCTGTGGGTTTTGCAGCAGAGCGCCGATTTCCAGTATACGCGCAACGAATTGAAAGACATGATTTATATACACTGACCAACCTAACCTGATTGTAGTACCTAAGCCCAGATTTATGTGAAAAATTGCCCCAGACCTTAGACGAATGACGAGGCGTGCCCCGGACAGCGCCTTTAAACCCCTCCCCCGAGCAGGGCAGGGGATCCGGGAAAAACCAATAACCTAATTAACTGACCAACGTATGAAAATGAAAAACCAAGCGAGAGTTAGGTTTCTCTTGCCTGTTTTGACACTTGTATGCTGCCTTTTCGCGGGCACGGCAAGTGCGCAGTCCGTACCGGTAACCCTCCGGGTTTCGGACGCTCCCCTTGAGCAGGTGCTCAGTGCAATCGAAAAGCAAACCACCTACCTGTTCGTTTACGACAAGAATGTGGACGTAGCGTGCCGCGTGTCGATCGATGTGAAGGACACGCCGCTGAACAATGTGCTCAATACGCTTTTCCAATCTTCCGATATCGCTTATGCCGTCGAGAATACGTCGATCGTACTCTCGCAGAAAGCCCCGGCCGCACAGCCCGGCCAGCCTGTCACCGTGACGGGCAAGGTCGTCGATGCTTCCGGTATGCCGGTGATCGGCGCTGCGGTCATTGTCAAGGGGACTACGATCGGTACGAGTACCGGCGTGGACGGCGATTTCTCGCTGCAAGTTCCCCCCCCCTCGGCTGACGCCGTATTAGAAATCAATTATTTAGGCTACGAACCGATCGCACAGACCGTAGGCAGCCGCACCAACATCACCTTTACGCTCCGGGAGTCGGCGGTGGATGTGGATGCGGTCGTGGTTACGGCTCTCGGTATCAAACGTTCGGAAAAGGCGCTGTCGTACAACGTGCAGCAGGTCAACTCCGAGGACATCGTGGCCAACAAGGACGTCAACTTCATCAACTCGCTCAGCGGCAAGGTCGCCGGTGTGACGATCAACTCGTCGTCCGGTGGCGTCGGCAGCGCATCGAGGGTCGTCATGCGTGGTCAGAAGTCGATTTCGCAGACTTCGAACGCCCTCTACGTAATCGACGGCGTGCCGATGTTCACGACGGCCCGCGACGGCGGCACGGAGTTCGCCTCGCAGGGTACGACCGATCCCATCGCCGATATCAACCCCGAGGACATCGAGTCGATGTCGGTGCTGAACGGTGCGGCCGCTGCGGCACTCTACGGTTCGGATGCCGCCAACGGTGCCATCGTCGTCACGACCAAGCGCGGCAAGGCGGGCTACACTTCGGTGACCGTATCGAGCAACACCGAGGTGATGTCGCCGTTCGTCCTTCCCGAGTTTCAGAACCGTTACGGTACGGGCGATCTCAATTCGAGCGAAGGTTCGATCGTCCGCAGCTGGGGCAATCGCCTGAACAGCTCCAACTATATGGGGTACAGCCCGCGCGATGACTATTTCCAAACCGGCGTAACGGGTACCGAGAGCGTCTCGCTCTCGACGGGTACCGAGAAGAACCAAACCTATTTCTCGGCCGCGGCGGTCAACTCGCGCGGAGTAATTCCCAACAACGGCTACGACCGTTACAATTTTACGTTCCGCAATACCACCTCGTTCCTCGGTGACAAGCTGAAACTCGACGTGGGTGCCAGCTATGTGATGCAGAAAGACCGCAACATGACCAACCAGGGTACCTACAACAACCCGCTGGTCGGCGCTTACGTCTACCCGCGCGGCAACGACTGGGCCGATATCGAAATGTACGAGCGTTACGATCCCGCCCGCCGCCTCTATACCCAGTACTGGCCCGTAGGCGATGCCGGCATGACGATGCAGAACCCCTATTGGATCAACTACCGCAACCTGCGCGAAAACAACAAAGACCGTTACATGCTGAACGCAGCACTCTCGTACGATGTGCTCGACTGGCTCAATGTCTCCGGCCGTATCCGCGTCGACAACAGCAGCAACGACTATACGGAAAAATTCTATGCTTCGACCTTCACGCAGTTGACCGAAGGTTCGAAAAACGGCCTTTACGGCATCACCAAGACCAAGGACAAACAGGTCTACGGCGACGTGTTGGTCAATATCAACAAGACCTTCGGCGAGGACTGGTCGTTGCAGGCCAATGCCGGTGCTTCGATCTCGGACATGCGCTACGACGCCATGAAGGTGCGCGGCCCGATCCCCGACGGTGAGATCACCGACGAAAAACCCCTGCTGGCCAACGTGTTCAATGTGCAGAACCTGAGCAACACCTCCAAGACCAAGCGGCTGCAGGAAGGGTGGCGCGAGCAGACCCAGTCGATTTTCGCCTCGGTCGAGATCGGCTTCAAGAACACATACTTCCTCACGCTGACCGGCCGTAACGACTGGCCTTCGCAGCTGGCCGGCGAGCATTCGGTGAAGAGTTCGTTTTTCTATCCCTCGGTCGGCGCTTCGGTCGTGCTGTCGCAGCTCATCCCCGAGATGCCGAAGAACCTCTCCTACGTCAAACTCCGTGCGTCGTACGCATCGGTGGGTGTGGCTTTCGAGCGTTACCTCGCCAACCCGCGTTACAGCTGGAACGAGAGCGGCCTGAACTGGAGCACCCAGACCCGATTCCCGATTTACAACCTCAAGCCCGAGCGCACCAAGTCGTTCGAGGTCGGTCTGACGATGCGCTTCCTGCGCCACTTCAACCTCGACTTCACCTACTATAACACCAAGACGCAGGATCAGACCTTCGAGCCGAATATCTCGACCGGTTCGGGTTCGTCCAAACTGACCATTCAGTCGGGTAACGTCCGCAACCGCGGTTTCGAGGTCGCGCTGGGTTACAGCAATACGTGGGGCAAATTCTCGTGGGATTCGAACTACACGCTGTCGGCGAACAAGAACAAGATTCTTTCGCTTGCCGACGATGTGGTCAACCCCGAGACCGGCGAACACTTCTCGGTCGACCAGCTCGATATGGGAGGTCTTGCCGATGCCCGCTTCATCCTCCGCGAGGGCGGTACGCTGGGCGACTTCTATTCGCGCATCGACCTCAAACGCGACAGCAACGGTGCCGTCTATATCAACGAGAAGGGCGAGATCGCTTCCGAGTCGATCACCGACGTCAACAGCTACATCAAGCTGGGCAGCGTGCTTCCCGACGCCAACATGGCATGGCGCAACGACTTCCGCTGGCGTAACTTCAACTTCGGCTTCATGGTTTCGGCCCGCCTGGGCGGCGTGGTATTCTCGCGTACGCAGGCCATGCTCGACTACTACGGTGTTTCCGAGGTTTCGGCCGCAGCGCGCGATGCCGGCGGCGTGATGATCAACGGCGGCGACCTGGTGGATGCCAACAAATGGTACACGGCCATCGGCAGCGGTAACTCCGTTCCGCAGTACTATACCTATTCTGCCACCAACGTGCGCCTGCAGGAGGCTTCGATCGGCTATACGATCCCGAAGAAAAAGCTGGGCGACATCTGCGAAATTACCTTGTCGCTCGTGGGGCGCAACCTGTGGATGATCTACAACAAGGCTCCCTACGATCCCGAGACCGTTGCGACGGTGAACAGCTACTACCAGGGCATCGACTATTTCATGTCGCCTTCGACGCGTAATATCGGGTTCAACCTCAGACTTAAATTCTAATCTGCACGATGACTATGAAATTCAATATATTAAAACCGGCTTTGGCTGCGTTGGTACTTGTCGGTACGGCCTGCACCGCCAACTACCTCGATATAAATACCAATCCTTACGAGCCCTCCGAGGACGACATGCAGACCGACGGCTATATCATCGGCTCGGCGCTGACCTCGCTCGCGAGCACCGTCGTATCGACCGACGTCAATACGGCGCAGTTTACCGATGTGCTGCTGGGCGGCCCCATGGGTGGGTATTATTCCACGACGGGTGGCTTTACCCGTACGATCATGAATTACAATCCGACGGACGACTGGACGAACGTTTTCATGTATAGCGACAGGACGATCCCGGTGCTTTACTCGAACCTGCGCGAGCTGAAGAAGGTGACCGACGACCCCATCGTACTGGCGATCGCCGACATCATCAAGGTAGCGGCCATGCACCGCGTGACCGACACCTACGGCCCGATCCCCTATTCGATGATCGGTGAGAACGGCCAGATTCAGGTGCCGTACGATTCGCAGGAGAAGGTTTACGACAAGTTTTTCGAAGAGCTGGATGCCGCGATCAAGGTGCTTACCGAGCACCGCACGGATGCTATTTCCGCAAAAGCCGACTATATCTACGGCGGCAGCGCCGAGAAGTGGTGCAAGCTCGCCAATTCGCTCAAACTGCGCCTGGCGATGCGTATCGTCTATGCGAACGAGGCTAAAGCCCGCGAGATGGCCGAATCGGCCGTGAACAGCGAGGTGGGCGTCATCACGTCGAATGCCGACAACGCCAGGCTGACGTCGTTCGGTGCCGACGGCAACCCCATTTACGTGGCAGTCAACTACAACAAGCCCGCAGACTGCATAACGGGCGGCGATACGCATGCCGCAGCCGACATCATCTGCTACATGAACGGTTATTCAGACCCCCGCCGCGAGAAATATTTCACGCAGTCGGAGTGGCCCGGTCAAACCTATGTCGGCATCCGCCGCGGAATCGTGATTCCGCCTCTGGCATCCGTTGGCCGCAAGTACTCCGGCGTCAATATCTCGATCTCCTCGCCCGTCACGTGGATGAATGCTGCCGAGGTGGCTTTCCTGAAGGCCGAGGCGAAGGGTGTCTTCGGGTTCAACATGGGCTCCGGCGAGGCCAAGGATTTCTATGACGAAGGCATCCGCCTCTCGTTCGAGGAGTGGGGTGTGTCGGGTGCCGACACTTACCTGGCCAATACCACGGGCAAACCGCAGCTCTATGCCGATCCTGCGAACTCGAATTCTTATGCGCAGGAGTTGTCCGATATTACGATCGCATGGGATGAAGGGGCTACTCCGGCCCAGATGCAGGAGCGCATCATCACGCAGAAGTGGATCGCCAACTGGCAGCTGGGCAACGAGGCATGGGCCGACTACCGCCGCACGGGTTATCCCCGTCTGATGCCTGCCACCGAGGATGGAAACAAGAGTCTCGGGGTCGTCGATTCCGAACTCGGGGCGCGCCGTATGCCTTATCCGGCAGACGAATACACGACCAACAACGTGAACGTCAACAATGCGGTTTCGTCGCTTCTGAAGGGTACCGACAACATGGCGACCCGTATGTGGTGGGATTGCAACCCCGCGATCAAATAATAACCAACCCGAACGCTAAACGATTATGAAACGAAATATCAAGAAATTTCTGTTCCCGGCCGTAGCCGTTGCAGTCCTCTCTTTTGCGGCGTGCAGCGACTGGACGGAGACCGAAAGCCTCGACATCAACTATCCTACGCTTGAGGAGCAGAATCCCGAGCTCTACAAGCAGTACCTGAAGGCGCTCCGGGATTACAAGGCGGGCGAGCACAAGGTCGTCCTCGTCTCGATGGACAATACCACCTCGGCTCCGGCCCAGCGCAACGAGCACCTGACGACGATGCCCGACAGCGTGGACATCATCTGCCTGATGAATCCCGACAACCTGCATCCGACCCTGGCCGGTGAATTCGCCAAGGTACGCGAGAAGGGCACCCGGGTGATCTACAACATCGACTATAATGCGATCGAGAAACTCTGGGAGAAAGTCCTCGCGGATGAGGAGGCCAACAAACCCGAAGAACCCACGAATCCCAGCACCCCCGAGGCGACCCAGGACGAAGGCGGCGAAGGTGGCGGCGAGGGCGAACCGACCCCCGAGGAGGAGCTGGAGCTCCGTTTCCTGGAGTTCTGCAGGCAGCAGACCGTCAGTCAGCTGAACCTGTGTGCCAAATATGGTTACGACGGTGTCCAGGTGAACTATACCGGCCGTGCCCCGCAGGCTATGCAGGAAGAGGAAAAAGCGCAGTATGCCGCACGCCAGGAGGCGTTCTTCTCGAACGTGAAGACCTGGAACGAGGCCAACTCCGGCAAAGTGCTGGTCTTCCAGGGCAATCCGCAGAACCTCATCGACAAGTCCGTCCTGGGCGAATGCGATTATATCGTCATCCCCGCGCTGACCGCAACTTCGGCCGACAAGATGTCGTTCGCCGTGCTGATGGCCGCCGTGGAAGATGTCCCGACCGACCGGTTCGTCATCGGCGTGACGACCCCGTCGCTCACCGACCTGAGCGATGAGAGCGGTTATTTCTCCGGCTACGAGGCCGACGGCAAGACACGTGTGCGTGCCACCAAGGGTGCTGCCCAGTGGGTCGTAAGCCCGGCGTCGGGCTATGAGAAACTGGGTATCTCCATCGCCAACGCGCAGAACGACTATTTCAACCTGACTTTGGTTTATAAAAACATCCGGGAGGCGGTCGACATCCTGAATCCCGCACCTAAAAACTAATGCGACCTATGAAACTCAACAAGTTAAATATTGCTGTCGCGGCTCTTGCCGCCGTCGCTCTGGCAGGCTGCAAGAACGAGGATCTGTCCAGGCAGCATTACGACAATAAACTTTTCATCTCGGCGACGAATTTCACCGACGAGATGCTTATCAAGGCTGCGAATTCCTCCTATGAGCGCGAAATCACGGCCGGTATCGCCAAGCCCGTCGGGCAGGACATTTCGATCGAGTTCGCCGCGGCTCCCGAACTGTTCGACCACTACCGCCAGGCCTTCTACGACGAGGACGTGAAACTGCTTTCCGAGGAGTTCTACCAGTTCGATGAGACGAAGACCAGGATACAGGCCGGAAGCGTGGCGAGCGTTCCCGTGACGATCAGGTTCGTCGACGTGAACCTGCTGGACAAGAACGAGCGCTATGTACTGCCCGTGACGATCCGTTCGGTGTCGGGTATCGACGTGTTGCCGAGTGCCCGCAGTGTTTACTATATCTTCAAGGGTGCCGCGCTGATCAACGTCGTGGCCGGTATTACCGAGAACCGTGCTTGGCCCGACTGGAAGGATGCCTCGCCCGTAACCAACATGCGTACCTTCACGCTCGAGGCGCTGATCAACGGCAATGCGTTCAAGAACCAGATCTCCACGATCATGGGTATCGAGGGTAAGTTCCTGGTGCGTATCGGCGATTCGGGCGTGGATCCCAACCAGATTCAGATCGCTTCGTCGAGGAACCTGACCAATTCGGATCTCAAGCTCGATGCCGGCCGCTGGTACCATGTGGCCGTGACATTCGAGTCGGGAAGCGTGAAGGTATACCTCGACGGTGTGGAGAAGTGCAGCGGCAACGTCGGTACCTCGTCCGTGAATTTCGGCGTGAAGCATTCCGACGAGTCGGACGGCAAGCCCCGTTGCTTCTGGATCGGCTATTCGTATGCCAGCGACCGTTATTTCGACGGCCAGATCTCGGAAGTGCGTATCTGGAACAAGGCGCTGACCCCCGAGGAGATCAATGCCCCCGACCATTTCTACCAGGTGGCCGCGGCTTCCGACGGACTGGTGGCCTACTGGAAATTCGACGAGGGAGCCGGCAAGACCATCAAAGACCAGACCTCCTACGGGAACGATCTTACCGTCGAGAAGGAGTTGAAGTGGGTGAATGTATCGCTTCCCGAGCTGGGTAAATAATCTGCTAACCTTTAACCTGAAACGATTATGAACACCAAGAAATATCTGAAATACAGCTTCCTTCCGCTTGTGCTGATGTTGGGTGGCCTGGCATTCACGGCCTGCACCGACGACATCGAGGGCGGCAAGCCTGTCGACGAAGGGGCATACGACGCCGTGAAGCGCGTCGACGGCATGTTGCTCGACGTGACGTCGAACAAGAACGAGTCGGTGATCGAACTGCGCTCGGACAAATACCAGACCGAGGTCTTCTTCCGCCTTACGAAAGCGCCCCAGAAGGGTGTCGACGTGAAGATCGAGGTAGATCCCGCTTATCTGGAAACTTATAATGCCGAGCACGGGACGGAGTTCCAGCTCTTCCCCGCGGCCGATGTCGCCATCGACCGCGAGGGCAAGCTGCTGCTGGCCCCGGACGAGATCCGTTCGGTCGGGGTGGGCGTTACCCTGGCCGCAGGCAGCGAATTGCAGGAGGGGACGACCTATCTGCTTCCGCTCAAGGCAACCTCCTCGACCGAGGGTATCACGCTCTCGGAAAAGGCGCAGCATGCGGTCTATCTGGTGAAAGACCTGCGAGCCCAGGGCGACGCTTACAAGGGCCCCGACGCCGTGAGGAACGTGTGCTATTTCGAGGTCAACGACACCAACCCGCTCAATGCGCTGGAGTTCGTGCTCAAGGACAGCGGCAAGCTCTTCTTCGACGACATCATCCTTTTTTCGGCCAATATCAATTACAATGCGGAAACGGGACGGGTCTATGTGCTGAACAACCCCAACGTGCAGTTCCTGCTGGACAACAACGAGCAGTTCCTGCAGCCGTTGCGCAAGCGTGGCATGAAGGTGATCCTCGGTATCCTGGGCAACCACGATGCCGCCGGCGTGGCACAGCTGTCCGATATGGGCTGCCGCGAGTTTGCCAAGGAGCTGGCCGCTTATTGCAATGCCTACAACCTCGACGGCGTCGGTTTCGACGACGAGTATTCGAACTCTCCCGACCTGAGCAATCCCTGGTTTGCGCCGTGGTCGTCGGCTGCCGCCTCCCGGCTGCTCTATGAAACCAAGAAAGCCATGCCCGATAAAACCGTCATGGTTTACTATCTGGGCGGTATCAATAGCCGGATGCCTTCTGTCGACGGGGTCGAGCCGGGCATGTTCGTCGACTATGCCGTCGCCGATTACGGGGGAACCGCAGCGCCGATGCAGGGCATGACCGTCAAGCAGTGCTCCGGCATGTCGATCGAGTTGAACCGGGGCAGCGGGGATTCGAGCGAGGGCACAGCCCGCTCGAAGAAGGAGGCCGGATACGGCTATTACATGTTCTTCGCACTGGGGCATACCAATTCGTTGGTAAGCGATTTCAGCGACTATCGGTTCCAGGTGAGCCGTTGCCAGTCTGTTGCCCGGGGCCTCTATGACGAGGAACTGCTGATGCCCGAGTATTATTACAAAAAGAACGACGCAACGCGTTATAAACTGCCTTAATCCGATTGTGTGCTGTACTCCCCGCAGCACGCCGCTGCGGGGAGTGCAGTTCGACTGAGAACCTAAAACAACGTAGATTTTATGAAAAAGATATTTATAGCGTTTGTAGCGGTGGCCTGTGCGCTCAGCGCCTGTTCCGACGACGATACGGCGGACGACCTTTCCCGGGCCACGATATCCATTACCCCCGATGCCATCCCCGCCGGGCCTGACGGGACGACGACGCAGGTGACCGTAACCAGTTCGGGAGACTGGCGGCTCGCAGGTGTCTGCGACTGGGTGCATCCTTCGGCCGAAGCCGGGAAGAGCGGCGATGTGGTAACCTTCACGATCGATCCGAATACAAGCGAAGAGAGCCGTGAAGCGGCCTTCAAGTTCTTTACGGGATCGGCTGTCGCTCCCCTGAAAATCGTTTCGGAAGCGGGCTATTCGCTGACCCTTCTTTCCGAGGAGAATATGACCGTCGAAGCATTGAGCACCGATATCCAGGTCAAACTGCATACGAACATTCCGGAATTGGCCGTCGCGTTTTCCGACGGCGGCGGGGATTGGGTCACGTATGTCGGGCGCAACGACGTTTTCGGCAACACGGTCTTGAAGTTTACCGTTGCCAAGAACCCGGATTACGATGACCGTTCGACCGTGGTCACGGTCTCGGGCATGGGGCAGTCGGTCGATATTCCGCTGACCCAGAACCGGATATATGCAATCAATATCGAGGATACGGCATTTGAGTTTGACCTTGCGGAGCGTTCTTTCTCCGTTGATGTGAATGCCAATGTAGATTACAAAGTAATGATTAGCGACGATTGGATCACGCAGGTGCCCGAAACCCGTGGGCTGGAAACGAAGACGCTTACATTCCATCTCGGAGCGGCAACTACCAGTCGCGGAGGTAAGATTACGATTGAGGGTGCTGGCATTACCAAAGAGTTGTCCGTTATCCAGAAAGATCCGAATGCGACACTGATTTCGTTTGTCGATAAGGATTTTGTAAAGTGGCTGCAACAACAGGGCTGGATCGTCGCATTGGGGTCTACTTCCGGAATCATTACGGAGAAAGGGTTGGCCGCCACCGAGTTGTCATATAACCCCAGCTACTATGGTACCCAATGGACATCGCTGGAGGGGATCGAAAACTTCACGAACCTGGAAAAGATCAATGTCATGAGTAATGATCTAAGTGAAATAGACCTTTCCGGTTTGACAAAGGTAAAAGAATTGAATTGCACCAAGAATTATGGGTTGGCCTTGATTAATCTTGGAGACAATCCGATCGAATCGTTGTCGCCGCTGGGAACCGATTATGCGGATGTCGAGAAGTTTACGATGATCGGTAACAAGTTGCTATCGCTGGATCTGACAGTAGCCTCCTACTATGTTTGGTATGACGGGATAACCTCGATCGACGTGTCGGGTTGTCCGGCACTCCAGACTCTTAAATGCGATCGTGGGGAGAAGGTGAAGTCGCTCTATCTCAAGAAAGGGCAGGATATTCCGCACCTGACCAAGAATGCCGCGACGGAGATCGTATATGTAGATTGATTTCTCTGCAGGATTCGATTCTGACGACCGTGCAGTCGCGAGCCGCAAGACCCGCCGGCTGCACGGTCTTCTTTCCCGGGGAATTAAATTGCCGGCCGCTTTAGTAATCCTGCGCCCGAAATTGTATTACTTTACGGATGCAAAGATGATAACCGCCCGGAATACCGATCGCGTGCGGAAAGATTTTATTATCTTTGTGCATCCCTAACCTAAAACCGGAGAAGACCCGATGATTTCGACAGTTAAAAAAACTTCGCCGCTGGCCTGGGTGCCTACGGTCTATTTTGCGATGGGGCTTCCGTTCGTCGTGCTGAACATGGTCTCGGCCGTCATGTTCAAGGATATGGGGATTTCCGACGCCCGGATCGCGTTCTGGACGTCGCTGATCATGTGGCCGTGGACGATCAAATTCCTGTGGAGCCCCTTCCTGGAAATTTTCCGCACCAAAAAATTCTTCGTCGTCACGACGCAGCTCCTGAGCGGCGTGTTGTTCGGCCTTGCTGCGCTGGCGCTGCATATGCCCCATTTCTTCGCCGTCACGGTGGGGGTCTTCGCGGTGGTGGCCTTCAGCGGCGCCACGCACGACATCGCGGCCGACGGCGTTTACATGTCGGAGCTCTCGACCGGGGATCAGGCGCGGTATATCGGCTGGCAGGGGGCGTTCTACAACCTTGCGAAACTGGTCGCCACGGGCGGCCTGGTCTGGTTCGCGGGCTGGCTCAGCAAGCGTTTCAGCGATTCCGGGGCGGCGACCTTCGATGCCTATGTGCAGTCGTGGACGGTGGTGCTGGCGATCCTTTGCGGCCTGCTCGTCCTGCTGGGTATTTACCACAGCCGCGAGTTGCCGTCGGGCGGAAGTGCGGCTGACGGACATTCGCTGCGGGAAGGGCTGCGCAGCCTGAAGGAGGTGATCGCAGCGTTCTTCACGAAAAAGCATATCTGGTATTACATCGCCTTCATCGTCTTCTACCGCCTGGGCGAGGGCTTCGTGATGAAGATCGTGCCGTTGTTCCTCAAGGCGGATACCGCGGCCGGAGGGCTGGGGCTTACCAACCAGCAGATCGGGTTGTACTACGGCACGTTCGGCGCCGGGGCATTCCTTTTGGGATCGCTGCTCGCGGGCTACTATATCGCCCACCGCGGACTGAGGCGCTCGCTCTTCACGCTGTGCTGCATTTTCAACCTTCCGTTCGCGGTCTATGCGCTGCTGGCATGGTTCCAGCCGCAGTCGATGTGGCTCGTGGGCGGCGGCATCGTCGTGGAGTATTTCGGCTACGGGTTCGGGTTCGTGGGGCTTACGCTCTTCATGATGCAGCAGGTGGCCCCGGGTCGGCACCAGATGGCGCACTACGCTTTCGCCTCGGGCATCATGAACCTTTCGGTGATGCTCACCGGCGCCGTTTCGGGTTACCTGAGCGACTGGAAGGGCTACGGCGTCTTCTTCATCGTGGTCATGCTGGCGACGATCCCCGCCTTTGTGATGACCTGGTTCGTACCGTTCACCTATGATGATAAACCAACAACCAAATAACATGAGCAATCTGAAAATAATGGGCCCGGCACTGCCGGATATGCCGTGGGAAGAGCGTCCCGCGGGGAGCAAGGAGGTTATGTGGCGCTATTCTGCCAACCCGATCATCGGGCGCGACGCGCTTTCGACCTCCAACTCGGTCTTCAATTCGGCGGTCGTGCCGTTTAAGAAGGGCAAGTACAACTATGCGGGTGTTTTCCGCTGCGACGACACGAATCGCCGCATGCGCATCCATGCGGGCTTCTCGGTGGACGGCATCGACTGGGACATCCGCGAGGAGGACTTCAACCTGGTGGGCGGCGACGCCGAGATCTCGGAGTGGGTCTACGGCTACGACCCGCGTGTGGCTCAGATCGGGGACAAATACTACGTGACGTGGTGCAACGGCTACCACGGCCCGACGATCGGCGTGGCGTGGACGGAGGATTTCGAGACGTTCCACCAGCTGGAAAACGCCTTCATCCCGTTCAACCGCAACGGCGTGCTGTTCCCCCGCAAGATCGGCGGGAAATTCGCGATGCTTTCGCGTCCGAGCGACAACGGGCATACGGCGTTCGGCGACATTTTCTATTCCGAGTCGCCCGACATGGAGTTCTGGGGACGCCACCGCCACGTGATGTCGCCCGCGGCGTTCGAGGTTTCGGCCTGGCAGTGCATGAAGATCGGCGCGGGGCCCGTGCCCATCGAGACCAGCGAAGGGTGGCTGTTGTTCTACCACGGGGTGCTCCGTTCGTGCAACGGCTACGTCTATGCGTTCGGCTCGGCATTGCTCGACCTGGATGAGCCGTGGAAAGTCACGGCGCGCAGCGGCCCGTACCTGATCTCCCCGCGTGAGACGTACGAGTGCACGGGCGACGTGCCGAACGTGACGTTCCCCTGCGCGGCGCTGCACGACTCCGCGACGGGGCGCGTTGCGGTCTACTACGGGTGTGCGGACACGGTTACGGGGCTTGCTTTCGGTTATATCCCGGAGATCATCGACTTCACCCGCAAAAACAATATACGCTGATGCCGCTGCGACGAACGCTCTTAACTGCTGCGCTCGCCGCAGCCGTTTTCTCGACACCGCTGCGTGCGCAGGAGCCTGCCGATTGGGTCGACCCGTTCATCGGGACGACCAATTTCGGGACGACCAACCCCGGCGCCGTATGCCCCAACGGGATGATGTCGGTCGTGCCGTTCAATGTGATGGGCTCCGACGAGAACCTCTACGATAAGGACGCCCGGTGGTGGTCGGCGCCCTATGAGTACCGCAACAAGTTCTTCACGGGCTTTGCACACGTCACCCTGAGCGGCGTGGGATGCCCCGAGCTGGGCTCGCTGCTGGTAATGCCGACGGCGGGTGCGCTGGACGTCGATTACCGCAACTACGGCAGCGCATATACCAGCCAGACGGCCTTGCCGGGCTACTATTCGAACCTGCTGACCAAGTACGGTATCCGCACCGAGGTGACGGCCACGCCGCGCACGTCGGCCGAGCGCTATACCTTTCCGGAGGGTACGGGACATATTCTGTTAAACCTGGGCGAGGGGCTTACCAACGAGTCGGGAGCCTGGGTGCGCCGCGTGAGCGACACCGAGGTCGAGGGCATGAAACTGCTGGGCACGTTCTGCTACAACCCGCAGGCGGTGTTCCCGGTCTATTTCGTGATGCGCGTCTCGAAACGCCCCGCGGCCACCGGGTTCTGGAAGAAACAACCCCCGAAACAGGGCGTCGAAGCCGAATGGGACAAGGATGCCGGCAACTACAAGCTCTATACGCAATACGGTAAGGACATTGCCGGCGACGACGTCGGCGTGTGGTTCTCCTACGACATGCAGCCGGGCGAGCAGGTCGAGGTGCGCATGGGCGTTTCGTTCGTGTCGGCCGAGAACGCCCGCCTGAACCTCGAAGCCGAGCAGCAGGGGCGCTCGTTCGACGACATTCGTGCGGCCGCACGCCGCACGTGGAACGACGACTTGGGGCGCATCCGCGTCGAGGGCGGTACCGAAGCGCAGAAGAAGGTCTTCTATACGGGGCTTTACCATGCGCTGATCCACCCCAACGTGCTGAGCGACGTCAACGGCGAATACCCCGCGATGGAGAGCGCCGAGATCCGCACGGCCGAGGGCAACCGCTATACGGTCTTCTCGCTGTGGGATACTTACCGCAACCTGCACCAGCTGCTGACGCTGGTCTACCCCGAACGCCAACTGGAGATGGTGCGCTCGATGGTCGGCATGTACCGGGAGTGGGGCTGGCTCCCCAAGTGGGAACTCTACGGCCGTGAAACCTTCACCATGGAGGGCGACCCGTCGATCCCCGTGATCGTCGATACCTGGATGAAGGGGCTGCGCGATTTCGATATGGACGCCGCCTACGAGGCGATGCGCAAATCGGCCACGACGCCGGGCGCGCGGAACAGGATGCGCCCCGACATCGACCCCTACATCGAAAAAGGTTATGTGCCGCTGGGCTTCTACGCCCGCGACCTTTCGGGTGACAACTCCGTGTCGCACGCCCTGGAATACTATATCGCCGACCACGCGCTGTCGCTGCTGGCCGACTCGCTCGGCAAAAAAGACGACGCGGCGTTGTTCCGCGCCCGCTCGCTCGGCTATAAGAACTATTACAGCACCGAGTCGGGCACGTTCCGTCCGATTACCAAGGAGGGTAAGTTCCTCACGCCCTTCGACCCGCGCCAGGGTGAGAATTTCGAACCCGTCCCCGGCTTCCACGAAGGTTCGGCCTGGAACTATACGTTCTATGTCCCGCACGACGTGGCCGGACTGGCCCGGCTGATGGGCGGCAGACGCCGATTCATCGACAAGCTGCAGATGGTCTTCGACCAGGGGCTGTACGACCCGGCGAACGAACCCGACATCGCCTATCCTTACTTGTTCAGCTATTTCCAGGGCGAGGAGTGGCGTACGCAGCGCGAGGTACGGCGTTTGCTGGACAGGTACTTTACGACAGCCCCCGACGGCATCCCCGGCAACGACGACACGGGCACCATGTCGGCGTGGGCGGTCTTCTCGATGATGGGCCTCTACCCGGACTGCCCGGGGGAGCCTTACTATACGCTTACATCGCCTGTTTTCGACAAGGTGACCGTTACGCTCGACCCGAAATACTATCCGGCCGGGGAGCTCGTTATAGAAACGGAGCGCTCCGGAGCCGGCGACGTCTACATCGGCTCGATGACCCTCGGCGGCAGGCCGCTGAAGAAATACCGCATTTCGCACGGTGAACTGGTAGGCGGCGGCCGGCTGGTTTTCGGATTGCAACCCGAACGCAAATAAAAACAACATATGTCCCTATGAATTTAAAATCTCTCTCAGCTCTCGGCGCAGGCCTGCTTTTGGCGGCCTGCTCGCAGGCACCCCGTACGGATTCGCTGACGCAGTATGTCGACATGCGTATCGGCACGGGCGGCCATGGCCATGTATTCATGGGCGCCAACGTCCCGTTCGGCGCCGTACAGCTCGGCCCCACGAGCATCCCGCAGTCGTGGGACTGGACGTCGGGCTACCACATTTCCGACACGACGGTCATCGGTTTCAGCCACACACACCTGAACGGCACCGGTATCGGCGACCTGTTCGACGTCACGGTGATGCCCGTCGTGGGGCAGGTGACCTATGCCCGCGGCACGGAGGACGACCCGCAGTCGGGCATGTGGTCGTATTTCAGCCACGCCAATGAAAAGGCCCGCCCGGGCTATTACGCCACGCGGCTCGACCGCTACGGCATCGACGTGGAGCTGACCGCCACCAAGCGCGTCGGCCTGCACAAATACACCTTCCCGGCATCGGCCGATGCCGCCGTGGTCTTCGACCTCGAGAACGGCGGCTGCTGGGATGCCCCGACCGAAACCTTCATCGAGCGTGCCGACGACCATACGATCAGCGGCTACCGCTACTCGACGGGCTGGGCGAAAGACCAGCGGGTCTATTTCACGGCCGAATTCTCCAAACCCTTCAAGTCGCTGGCCATTTACGAGGGCGGCGAGGGCGGCGGCCTGCGCGAAGGCGACAGCTTCAGGGCGGAGCGCCTTTACGGCCGGGTCGGTTTCGACACTTCGGCCGGAGAGACGATCTATGTCAAGGTCGCCATTTCGCCCGTGAGCATCGAGAATGCACGCCTGAACATGCAGTCCGAGCTTCCCGGCTGGGACTTCGAAGCGACGGCCGCAGCCGCCGACCGGGCGTGGGACGCCGAGTTGCAGAAGGTGCGCATCGAGACTTCGGACGACGCCGCGCGCCGCATTTTCTATACGGCGCTTTACCACACGATGGTCGCCCCGTCCGAATTCTGCGACGTGAACGGCGACTACCGCGGTTCCGACGGCAAGATCTATCGCGCCGCGCCGTTCGTGAACTATACGACTTTCTCGCTGTGGGACACCTATCGCGCCGCCCAGCCCCTCATGACGATCCTCCACCCCGAGAAGATGCCCGACATCGCCAATACGATGCTCCATATCTACCGGCAGCAGGGCAAGCTTCCCGTATGGCACCTGATGGGCAACGAAACCGACTGCATGGTCGGCAATCCCGGTATCCCGGCCCTGGCCGACGCCGTGCTCAAAGGCTACGGCGGCTTCGACAGGGAGCAGGCCTATGAGGCGCTCAAGCAGTCGGCGATGCTCGGCGAGCGGGGTATGGATCTGCGCATGAAATACGGCTATATCCCCTGCGACCTCTTCAACGAGGCGGTGGCTTACGACATGGAGTACGCCCTCGCCGACTGGGCCGTGGCACAGGTCGCCAAAGAGCTGGGCAAGACCGCGGATTACGACTATTTCCTCGAACGAAGCAAATCCTACCGCCATTTCTTCGATCCGCAGACCCGCTTCATGCGCGGCCTCGATTCGAAAGGCAGATTCCGCACGCCGTTCAATCCCTTCGCCTCGACCCACCGCGAGGACGACTACTGCGAGGGCAACGCATGGCAGTACACCTGGCTCGTGCCGCACGACGTCGAGGGGCTGATCGGCTGTTTCGGCGGCAAGGAAGCCTTCACCGGGAAACTCGACTCGCTGTTCGTCGTCAGCTCCGTGCTCGAGGGGGCCGCCTCGCCCGATATTTCGGGCCTGATCGGTCAGTACGCCCACGGCAACGAACCCAGCCACCACGTCGTCTACCTCTACACGATGATAGGCCAGCCGGCCAAGACCGCCGACAAGGTGCGCGAGATACTGACGACGCTCTACCACGACCAGCCCGACGGGCTTTCGGGCAACGAGGACGTGGGGCAGATGTCGGCATGGTACGTCCTCTCGTCGCTGGGTTTCTACCAGGTCGAACCCGCCGGGGGCCGCTATTTCTTCGGCTCGCCCCTGTTCGACCGGGCCGAGGTGCGTGTCCGCGACGGCGTGCTGACCGTCACGGCGCATAACAACTCCGCCGCGAACAAATACATCCAGGCGGTGAAGCTCAACGGCAAACCCTACACCAAGCCCTATATCGCCTTCGACGACATCGCCGCCGGCGGCAGGCTCGAATTCGAGATGGGTGCCCAACCCGCAGTGTGGTATGAACTCTAAACATCTAAAGACCATGAAAAAAGGATATATCGCTTTTGCCGCCCTCTGTGCCGCCGCACTCGCTTCGTGCACATGCCCTTCGGCCGGAGAGCAGCGCCTCCGTCCTTCGGAGTACGTTTCGACGCTGGTCGGTACGCAGTCGGATTTTTCGCTCTCGACGGGCAACACCTATCCGGCCATCGCCCTGCCGTGGGGCATGAATTTCTGGACGCCCCAGACCGGCAAGATGGGCGACGGCTGGGCATATACTTACGGGGCGCACCAGGTGCGGGGATTCAAGCAGACCCACCAGCCCTCGCCGTGGATCAACGATTACGGCCAGTTTTCGCTCATGCCCGTGCGCGGGGAGGACAAATTCGACGAGGAGTCGCGCGCCAGCTGGTTTTCGCACCAGTCCGAAGTGGCCAAACCCTATTATTATAAAACTTACCTCGCCGACCACGACATCCGCGTGGAGATCACGCCGACCGAACGCGCCGCAATGATGCGCTTCACCTTCCCCGACTCGAAGGAGTCGGGCGTGGTGATCGACGCCTTCGACCGCGGTTCGCAGGTCGGGATGGTCGACGACCGTACGATCGTCGGTTATACCACGCGCAACAGCGGCGGCGTGCCGGAGAATTTCCGCAACTGGTTCGTCGTGCGCTTCGATACGCCGTTCAGCGCCATCGAGCTGACCGATGCCCCCGGCGGATACAAACCCGGCAGCAACCTGCTCTATCCCGAAGGACAGAAGTCCGTCACGGGCGAACATGCCGTGGCCAAGGTGCATTTCGCAACCCGCCGCGGCCAGCAGATATGCGCCAGCGTGGCGTCGTCGTTCATTTCTCCCGAGCAGGCGTTGCAGAACCTCCGGGAGCTGGGCAGCGACGATTTCGAAACGGTGAAGTCCAAAGCGCAGGCGCGCTGGGACGACGTGCTGGGACGCATCGAGGTCGAGGGCGGTACGGTCGACCAGTACCGTACGTTCTATTCGTGCCTCTACCGCTCGGTGCTCTTCCCGCGTAAGTTCTACGAGGTGACCGACCAGGGCGAGGTCGTGCATTACAGCCCCTACAACGGCGAGGTGCTCCCCGGCTACATGTATACCGACACCGGGTTCTGGGACACCTTCCGCAGCCTTTTCCCGCTGCTGAACCTCGTTTACCCCTCCGTGAACGCCGAAATCCAGCAGGGACTCGCTAACGCCGCTCGCGAGAGCGGTTTCCTGCCCGAATGGGCGTCGCCCGGGCACCGCGGCTGCATGGTGGGCAACAATTCCGCTTCGGTGGTTGCCGATGCCGTGGTGAAGGGCACGAACGACAAAGACCTCGGGGTGCTCTACGATGCGATGGTGTACGCCACGGAGCACGTGCACCCGACCGTTGCGTCGACCGGACGCTGGGGGCACGAGTACTACAACGAGCTGGGATATATCCCTTACGACGTGAACATTCCCGAGAACGTGGCCCGCACGCTCGAATATGCCTACGACGACTGGTGTATCCTCCAGGTCGCCAGGAAACTGAACCGTCCCCAAGCCGAACTGGACAAGTGGGCGGCGCGTGCCCGGAACTACCGCAATGTCTTCGACCCCGAGACCCGCCTGATGCGCGGCCGCCTCAAGGACGGCAAGTTCCAGGCGCCGTTCAGCCCCTACAAGTGGGGCGACGCCTTCACCGAGGGTAACTCGTGGCATTATACGTGGTCGGTATTCCACGACGTCGAGGGGCTCGTCGACCTGATGGGCGGCCGGGAGCAGTTCGTCCAGATGCTCGACTCGGTATTCGTCGTGCCGCCGATCTACGACGACAGCTACTACGGATTCCGCATCCACGAGATCACCGAGATGCAGGTGGCCGACATGGGCAACTACGCCCACGGCAACCAGCCTGCGCAGCACATGATCTACCTCTATAATTATGCGGGTGCCCCGTGGAAAGCCCAGTACTGGGCGCGCGAGGTGATGGATCGCCTCTATTCGGCCTGTCCCGACGGCTATTGCGGCGACGAGGACAACGGCCAGACTTCGGCCTGGTATGTCTTTTCCGCCCTGGGGTTCTATTCCGTCTGCCCGGCTTCGGACGAATACGTCGTCGGTTCGCCGCTGTTCCGCAAGGCCGTCGTGAACCTCGAAAACGGGAATAAGATTGTGCTCGAAGCGCCGGACAACAGCCCCGAGAACCGTTATATCGGAGCCGTGCAGTTCGACGGGAAATCCTATACGTATAATTTCCTGCGCCATTCCGACCTCGTGAAGGGTGCCGGCGTCCGCTTCTCGATGCGTCCCGACCCCGATTACACGCGGGGTACGGAGCCCGGGGATGCCCCTTACTCGTTCAGCCGCGAATAACACGGACGGGTTGAACCGATGTCAATCCGCCGCGGCCGGTTCCGGCTGCGGCGGATTTTTTGTTTTTGCCGGAATCCCGAAATGTCGATAATTTGTCAATAGAATATGCCCGGGGATTTTGTAAATCGGCTGAAAAGCGCTACTTTTGTAACGTTGTTTTGACAATTGTTAGGTTAATCCGAACACCTCCCCATGACATCTACCGACAGAATCGACCAACGCGAACGTAAGAAACAGCAGGGCCAGGCCGCTGCGTTCTATTCGTCGTCGTGCCGACAGCAGGATCGGAGTACGCAGATGCAAGGGCAGCAGGTGTCCGGGAGCGGAATACGCAGATAGATACCAGACCGCCATGACATACGTGTCGTGGCGGTCTGTCTTTTTTTCAAACTTAAAACCAAAGGTATGAAGGTCGGTGTTATTATGGGCTCGGTGAGCGATTATGAGGTGATGGCCGATGCCGTCGCCATGCTCGGACAATTCGGGGTCGATTTCGAAAAGCGCGTGGTGAGCGCCCACCGTACCCCTGACCTGCTGTGCGAATATGCCAAGACGGCCAAAAACCGCGGTATCGGGGTGATTATTGCCGGCGCGGGCGGTGCCGCGCATCTGCCGGGCATGGTGGCCTCGATGACCACGCTCCCCGTGGTGGGCGTCCCCGTGAAGTCGCGGGCCCTGAACGGGCTGGATTCGCTGCTTTCGATCGTGCAGATGCCTGCGGGCGTTCCGGTGGCGACGACGGCCATCAACGGGGCGAAGAACGCGGCGCTGATAGCCGTGTCGATCCTCGCTCTGCAGGATGCGGAGCTGGCTGCCCGGCTCGAAGCGTTCCGTGCGAAACAGACCGCCGACGTACTGGCGGCAGAACTTTAATCCGGCAGGGGAGGCGGCTATGGCAGAGAAAACGAAAACGATCGGTATCATGGGCGGCGGTCAGCTGGGGCTGATGATCGTCGAGCAGGCGCACCTGCTCGGGGCGCGCACGCTGTGCCTCGACCCTGCGCCCGACGCCCCCGCGTTCGCGCTGAGCGACGGGCACATCGTGGCGGCGTATGACGATGCCGCGGCGCTCGAAGAGCTTTGCCGCCGCAGCGATGTGGTGACCTACGAATTCGAAAACGTCCCGGGCAGCGTGCTGATCCCGCTGGAAAAGAAATACAACATCCCGCAGGGTTTCCGCCCGCTTTACGATTCGCAGGATCGCCTGCGCGAGAAGGACAATGCCCGCGCCAACGGGCTGCGGACGCCCCTGTACGCCGCCGTGGACGACGAGGCGTCGCTGCGTGCCGCCTTGGCCGAGATAGGATTCCCGGCGGTGCTCAAGACCCGTACGCTGGGATACGACGGCCACGGGCAATTGGTGTTGAAGGGCGAGGCCGACGTGCCGCGTGCGCTGCCGATGCTCTCCGTACCCTGCATTCTGGAGGCGTTCGTGCCGTTCGATTTCGAAGCCAGCATCGTGATGGTCTCGGACGGGGAGCGCGTCATCCATTTCCCCATCGGGCGGAACGTCCACCGCGACGGCATCCTCGACCTGTGCTTCGTCCCCGCCGAGGGGATCGACGACGGCCTGCGCAGCCGCATGGCTGCGGCCGGCGAGCGGTTCATGAAATCCTGCCGCTACCGCGGGATCCTCGCCATCGAGTTCTTCATCCGCGACGGAGAGTTCTATTTCAACGAAATGGCGCCGCGGCCCCACAATTCGGGGCACTATACCATCGAGGGGTGCACGACCAACCAGTTCCGCGAGCTGGTGCGCTTCCTGCTGGGCGAACCGTTGCAGGAGCCGCAGCTCGTGGCGCCGACCGTGATGAAGAATATCCTGGGGCAGGATCTCGAAGCGGCCGAGAGAATCGCCGCCGAAAACCGCCCGGGTGTCCATGTCCACCTTTACGGCAAGACCGAGAGCCGTCCGAAGCGCAAGATGGGGCATATCACCTTCGTCGGGATGGACGCCGGGGAATACGGTGCCGCGTGGGCCGACAGATTCGTAAAATAAGTGCAAACGAAATAACATGGAAAACTACCGGATTTTTGTTGAGAAACATCCCCGTTTCCGGGTCGAGGCCGACAGCCTGCGCCGGGAGCTGAACACCAATCTGAACCTGGACATCCGCAGTCTGCGGTTGCTCAACGTCTACGACCTGTTCGGGTTCAGCCGAGAGCTGCTCGAAAAGAGCCGTTACAGCGTCTTCGGCGAAGTGGTAACCGACAGCGTGACCGATTCGTGCGACCTGGCGGGACGGAAATACATCGCCGTGGAGTACCTCCCCGGCCAGTTCGACCAACGTGCCGCGTCGGCCGTCGACTGCGTGCGGCTGATCGACCCGTCGGCCCAGGTGCGCATCCGCTCGTCGAAGCTGTTGCTGTTCGACGATGCCGTTTCCGACGAAGATCTGGCGCGCATCCGCCATTACTATATCAACGCGGTCGAGTCGCGCGAGAAGAATCTGGACGTGCTGACCGACATGGAACAGGCCGAGGTGAAGCCCGTCGCCGTGCTGGAAGGCTTCACCAAGATGACCGACGCCGAACTGGAACCCTGCTGCAAGCGGTACGGGCTGGCGATGAATGCCGACGACCTGCGCGAGGTGGTGAAATATTTCCGTGCCGAGGGGCGCGATCCCTATGAGACCGAGCTGCGCATCCTCGACACCTATTGGAGCGACCACTGCCGCCATACGACCTTCACCACCGAGCTGGAGGGCATCACGGTCGAGGAGTCGTTCGCAAAGGACGAGATCGAGGATTCGCTGGCCCTCTACCTGCGCATCCGCCGCGAACTGGGCCGCGAGCACAAGAGCATCTGCCTGATGGACATGGCGACCATCGGCGCCCGTTACCTGCGCAAGAAAGGGCTGCTGGACGACCTAGAAGTGAGCGACGAGAACAATGCCTGCTCGGTATACGTCGATGTCGATGTCGACGGGGCGACCGAGAAGTGGCTCCTGCAATTCAAGAACGAAACCCATAACCACCCGACCGAGATCGAGCCGTTCGGCGGTGCTTCGACCTGTCTGGGCGGCGCTATCCGCGACCCGTTGTCGGGGCGCAGCTACGTCTACCAGGCCATGCGCGTAACGGGTGCCGGCAATATCTACCAGAAGGTGTCCGATACGCTCGAAGGCAAGCTCCCGCAGAGCGTCATTTCGAAGAAGGCCGCCGCGGGCTACTCCAGTTACGGCAATCAGATCGGGCTGGCAACGACCCATGTGCGCGAGATTTACCACGACGACTATGTGGCCAAGCGCCTCGAAGTCGGTGCCGTGGTCGGTGCCGTGAAGGCTGAAAACGTCCGCCGCGAAAAACCCGTCCCGGGCGACAAGATCGTCATGCTGGGCGGCCGCACGGGGCGTGACGGTATCGGCGGCGCCACGGGTTCGTCGAAAGAGCACAATACCAAGTCGCTCGAAACCTGCGGCAGCGAGGTGCAGAAGGGCAATGCCCCCGAGGAGCGCAAGCTCGAACGCCTGTTCCGCCGCCCGGAGGTGACGCGGCTCATCAAGAAATCGAATGACTTCGGTGCCGGCGGCGTCAGCGTCGCCATCGGCGAGCTGGCCGACGGGCTGGACATCTACCTCGACCGTGTGAAGACCAAGTACAGCGGCCTGAATTCCACGGAACTGGCGATCAGCGAGTCGCAGGAGCGTATGGCCGTGGTCGTCGAGGCGAAGGACGTCGCCGAATTCATGGGCTACTGCCGCGAGGAGAATATCGAGGCGGTCGAGGTGGCCGACGTGACGGATACGGCCCGTATGCGGATGTTCAACAAAGGGCGCAAAGTCGTAGACCTCGCCCGTGAATTCATCGACAGCGCCGGGGCGAAGCACTATGCCGAAGCCATGATCGGTGAGGTGGAGAACCGCGATCCTTTTGCCCGTGAGGTCGTGGGCGCGACGTTTGCCGAACGCTTCGAGGAGAACCTGCGCGACAACAATGTCGTCTCGCAGCGCGGCCTGATCGAAATGTTCGATTCGACGATCGGCCGTTCCACCGTGCTGATGCCGTTCGGCGGCCGCACGCAGGGCAGCGAAACGCAGGTGTCGGTGCAGAAACTCCCGACCGACGGTTACACCGACACGGCCAGCATCATGGCCTTCGGCTACAATCCCTACCTGGCCTCGTGGAGCCCTTACCACGGTGCTGCGTATGCCGTCGTCGAAGCTGCTGCCAAGGTCGTGGCTGCGGGCGCGCGTTATGACAGGATGCGTTACTCATACCAGGAATATTTCGAACGCATGACCCGCGATCCCCGCTCGTGGGGCAAGCCGCTGGGTGCCCTGCTCGGTGCGCTGAAGATGCAGGTCGAACTGGGCCTGCCCTCGATCGGCGGCAAGGACTCGATGTCGGGCACGTTCCAGCATATCAACGTCCCGCCCATGCTGATGGCCTTCGGCATCACGACGGTGAATGCCGGGACGGTCATTTCGACCGATTTCAAGAAGGCCGGCAACCGTATCTACCTGGTGCGCCATACGCCCAGGGAGAACCATATGCCCGACACGGCGCAGCTGAAGGACAACTTCGGCTTTGTCAGCGAAAATATCGAACGCGGCAATATCCTCGCCGCATGGTCGGTGGGCTTCGGAGGTGTCGCCGAAGGTCTTGCCAAGATGGCTTTCGGCAACCGCATCGGCGCCGAGGTGGAGATGGACGAGGCGGAACTCTTCGGATACGCCTATGGTTCGATCCTTGTCGAGAGCGCCGTCGAACTGACCCATCCTGCGGCCGGGCTGCTGGGTATGACCGCAGCCGAAGGGGCGTTGACCGTCAACGGCGTGAAAATGCCGCTCGACGCCCTCTACAAGGCCAATACCGAGAAATTCGCGGCCGTTTACCCCGACAAGGGGGAGAACCATGCCGGAGTGATGACCTCGGAGCCCGCACCCCGGACTTTCGCCTATCGGGGCGAAGCCGTCGAACATCCGCTGGTCTATATCCCCGTGTTCCCGGGCACCAACTGCGACTACGACACGGCCAAAGCATTCCGCAAGGCCGGGGCCGAGGTCGAAATGAGCGTGTTGTGCAACCTCGGGGGCGACGACATCCTGCGTTCGATCCGCGAAATGAAGGAACATATCCGCCGCGCCCATATCTTCGTGCTGAGCGGCGGCTTCTCGTCGGGCGACGAACCCGACGGCAGCGCCAAGTTTATCGTCAACGTACTCAACAATAAGGATATACGCGATGAAATCCATGCGTTGCTCGACCGCGGAGGGCTGATCCTCGGCATCTGCAACGGTTTCCAGGCGCTCGTCAAATCCGGCCTGCTGCCTTACGGCCGCCTGGGCATGGTGACCAAGGATTCGCCGACGCTGTTCCGCAACGACATCAACCGCCATATTTCGCAGATCGTCTCGACGCGCGTCTCGACGCTCAACTCCCCGTGGCTCGCGGGCTTTGGCCTGGGCGACATCCACTCGATCGCTGTCAGCCACGGCGAAGGCAAGTTCGTCGTGAGCGAAGAACTTGCCCGGGAGCTGTTCGCCAACGGGCAGGTGGCCTTCCAGTATGTCGATCCCGAAGGGCGTGCGACGGCCGAGGCGCCGTACAACCCCAACGGTTCGTCGTATGCCATCGAGGGCCTGGTGTCGCGTGACGGCCAGATCCTCGGCAAGATGGGGCATACGGAGCGTTACGAGAAAAACCTCTTCAAAAATATCGCAGGCGAGAAGGAGCAGTCGCTGTTCCGCAATGCCGTCGACTATTTCCGCAAAAATTAGTACAATATAAAACTTAAACTCACAAACACCATGAAACAGCTCGAAATGCTCTACGAAGGCAAGGCAAAACAGGTTTTCCGCACCGACGATCCCGACAAGATCATCATCCACTACAAGGATGCGGCAACGGCTTTCAACAACATCAAGAAAGCCACGATCGAAAACAAGGGCGTGCTGAACAACGCCATCTCGACCCTGATTTTCAAGGAGCTTCAGAAGTCGGGTGTCAAGACCCACTATATCGAGACGATCAACGACCGCGACCAGGTGTGCCGCCGGGTGACGATCATCCCGCTGGAGGTGATCGTGCGCAATGTCATCGCCGGTTCGATGGCCCAGCGCCTCGGTATCGAGGAGGGTACGCAGCCGTCGAACGTCATCTACGACATCTGCTACAAGAAGGACGAGCTGGGCGACCCGCTGATCAACGACCACCACGCCGTGGCATTGGGTGCCGTGACCTACGAGGAACTCGAACTGATCTACGCCATGACCTCGCGTATCAACGAGATCCTGCGCAACCTTTTCGCCAAGATGAACATCAAACTCGTGGACTTCAAGATCGAGTTCGGCCGTACGTCGGACGGGGAGATCGTGCTCGCCGACGAGGTGTCGCCCGACACCTGCCGCCTGTGGGACATGACGACCAACGAGAAACTCGACAAAGACCGTTTCCGTCGTGACCTGGGCAAGGTGCGCGAGGCTTACGAGGAGATTTTGGCACGTTTGCAGAAAATCGTCGGGTAATGGTGATGGGGCAGATTAGCGACCGCGAGTTGCATGAGGAGTGCGGGGTGTTCGGCGTCTTCGGAGTCAAGGACGCAGCGTCGCTGACCTACTATGGCCTGCATGCCTTGCAGCACCGCGGACAGGAGGGTGCCGGTATCGTGACCGTCGACCGGGACGCGACGTTCCGCCGCATCAAGGGCGGCGGCCTGGTGACCGAGGTGTTCGGCGAGGGAAACCTCTCGACGCTCAAGGGCGACATGGCCATCGGGCATGTGCGCTATACCACCGCCGGCGGTGGTGGCATCGAGAACGTGCAACCGTTCCTTTTCCGCCACAACACGGGCGATTTCGCGCTGGCGCACAACGGCAATATCGTCAATTCGGCGCTGCTGCGTATTTACCTCGAGAACAAGGGGAGCCTGTTCCAGTCGACCTCGGACAGCGAAATCCTGGCGCACCTGATCAAGAAGGAGACCAAGTATCACGACCGTCCGCGCATCTATTCGATCATCGACGCGCTGAACATGATCGAGGGGGCTTTTGCATTCCTGATCATGACCGCCAATCGCATCTATGCCTGCCGTGACAAATACGGCCTGCGGCCGCTGTCGATCGGCCGGCTGGGCGACGGTTATGTCGTGTCGAGCGAAACCTGTGCCTTCGACGTGCTGGGTGCGGAGTTCGTCCGCGACGTCGAGCCGGGCGAGATCGTCACGATCGACAGCGAGGGCATCCGGAGCCGCGATTTCTCGCAGTATAAGCGTTGCGAGATGTGCTCGATGGAGTATATCTACTTTGCACGTCCCGACAGTGACATCGAAGGGTGCAACGTCCATGCCTACCGCAAGGAGTCGGGGCGCCTGCTCTTCGGCGAGGCGCCTGCCGAGGCGGACATCGTGGTCGGGGTTCCCGACTCGAGCCTCAGCGCCGCGATGGGCTATGCCGAGGCGAGCGGCCTGCCGTATGAAATGGGGCTTATCAAGAACAAGTACATCGGCCGTACGTTCATCCAGCCTTCGCAGGAGCTGCGCGAGAAAGGGGTGCGCATGAAGCTCTCGGCCGTGCGGACGATCGTCAAGGGCAAGCGCGTGGTGCTGGTCGACGATTCGATCGTGCGCGGTACGACCTCGCGCCGCATCGTCACGATGCTCAAGGAGGCGGGGGCCACCGAGGTGCACGTGCGCATTGCCAGTCCCCCGATGACGCACCCCTGCTTCTACGGGGTGGATACCTCGACCCGCGACGAGCTGATCTCGGCGCGCAAGGAGGTGGACGGTGTCCGCGAGGAGATATGCGCCGATTCGCTGGCGTTCCTGTCGCCCGGGGCGCTGCTCAGGGCGGGGAACCGCAAGGATTTGTGCATGGCCTGCTTCACGGGGCACTATCCCACGGCGTTGTACCAGTCGGTCGATGAGGTGAACAAAGACGTAAAATGTTAAGGACTACTTTAAAAGGAAGATTATAATGGCACAGAGTTATGAGAAGGCCGGTGTGAACCTCGAGGCTGGATACGAAGTGGTGCGGCGCATCAAGAAACACGTGGCATCGACCTCGCGCCTGGGCGTGATGGGCAATATCGGTGCATTCGGAGGCATGTTCGACCTCTCGGCGCTGAACGTGAAGGAGCCGGTGCTGGTGAGCGGTACCGACGGCGTGGGCACGAAGCTCAAGCTGGCGTTCGAGATGGACAAGCACGACACGATCGGCGTCGATGCCGTGGCCATGTGCGTCAACGACGTGCTGGCGCAGGGTGCCGAGCCCTTGGTGTTCCTCGACTATGTCGCCGTAGGCCATAACGAACCCCAGAAGATCGAAGCCATCGTGAGTGGCGTTGCCGACGGCTGCCGCCAGGCGGGTTGTGCGCTGGTCGGCGGCGAGACGGCCGAAATGCCGGGCATGTACTCCGAGGGCGAGTACGACATCGCCGGTTTCACGGTCGGCGTGGTCGAGAAATCGAAGCTCATCGACGGATCGAAGGTCAGGGCCGGCGATGTGCTGGTGGGCATCGCCTCGAGCGGCGTGCACTCCAACGGCTTCAGCCTCGTGCGTAAGATTCTTGCGGATAACTGCCTGGATCTGCACAAGGTCTATCCCGAGTTGTCGAACAAACTGCTGGGCGAAGTGCTGCTCACCCCGACGAAGATCTACGTGAAGCAGGTGCTCGAAGTGATCCGCAGCTGCGACGTACACGGCATCAGCCATATCACGGGCGGAGGGTTCGACGAAAATATCCCCCGCATTCTGCACGAAGGGCAGGGGCTCGAGATCGAGGAGGGCACTTGGGAGATTCTGCCCGTGTTCCGCTTCCTCGAGAAATACGGCAAGGTGGCCCACCGCGAGATGTTCAACATCTTCAACATGGGTATCGGCATGGTCATCGCCCTCGATGCGTCGCAGGCAGAGAAAGCCATCGCCATCCTTGCGGAGCAGGGCGAGAAGGCGGCCGTCATCGGACGTGTCACGGACACCGAGGGTGTCGTAATCCGCTAAGGCCGTGCGACGCCTTGCGGTCTTTGCCAGCGGCAGCGGCACGAACTTCGAGGCTATCGCCACGGCCTGCGAGCGGGGAGAGATCCCGGCCCGGGTGGTGCTGATGGTCTGCGACAAACCCGGCGCCGGGGTTGTGCAGCGGGCTGCGGGGCACGGGGTCGAGGCATTCGTATTCGCCCCGAAAGAGTATGCCTCGAAGGCCGACTACGAGCGCGAGATCGTGCGGCGGCTCGACCAAGCCGGCGTGGAGCTGGTCTGCTTGGCGGGGTACATGCGCATCGTCGGCGACGTGCTGCTGGGGGCTTACGGCGGACGGATCGTCAACATCCACCCTTCGCTGCTGCCGGCATTCCGCGGGGCGCATGCCATCGAACAGGCGCTGGAATACGGCGTCAAGGTCTTCGGTGTGACGATCCACTATGTCGATGCGACGCTCGACGGCGGGAAGATCATCTCCCAGCGGGCGTTCGGATACGACGGAGACGACATCGCCGAGCTGGAAGCCCGGATTCATGCGGTGGAATATCCGCTTTATATAGAAACGATTAATAAATTATTAAAGGAATAATAACGATATGCGTGCATTAATCAGTGTCAGCGACAAAACGGGTGTTGTTGATTTCGCCAAGGGCCTGCGTGCCCTGGGCTGGGAGGTGATCGCCACGGGCGGCACGATGAAACTGCTCTCCGACAGCGGGGTCGAGGTTATCAACATCAGCGACGTGACGGGCTTTCCCGAGATCTGCGACGGCCGCGTCAAGACCCTGCACCCCAACGTGCACGGCGGCCTGCTGGCGCGACGCGACGATCCCGAACACCTGAAAGCCCTGAAAGATAACAATATCGAATTTATCGACATGGTCTGTGTGAACCTCTACCCGTTCCGCCAGACCATTGCCAAACCCGATGTGAAGATGGAGGACGCCATCGAGAACATCGACATCGGCGGCCCTTCGATGCTGCGTTCGGCCGCCAAGAACTGGGCCGATGTCACGGTGGTCTGCGACCCTGCGGACTATGACTTGATTTTGAACGAGATCCGCACTGCCGGCAATACCGAAAAGGCTACGCGCCTGAAACTTTCCGCCAAGGCATACACCCATACGGCCGAGTACGATGCGATGATCGCGGCCTATATGCGTGCACAGGCCGGGCTTAACGAGAAGCTGTTCCTCGAATTCGACCTCGTGCAGTCGCTGCGCTACGGGGAGAACCCCCACCAGTCGGCCAAGTTCTACCGTGAGGAGAAAGAGGTGCCTTATTCGCTGGCTTTCGCCCGTCAGCTCAACGGCAAGGAGTTGTCGTACAACAATATCCAGGATGCCAATGCCGCGCTGTGCATCGTCCGCGAGTTCGATGAGCCGTTCTGCGTGGGACTCAAACACATGAATCCCTGTGGTGCTGCCGTCGGCAAGGATGTCGTGGATGCCTGGACGAAGGCTTACGAGGCCGACAAGGTGTCGATCTTCGGGGGTATCGTCGCCACGAACCGCACCGTAACGCGCGAGGCGGCCGAGTTGATGAAACCGATCTTCCTCGAGATCATCATGGCGCCGAAATTCGACGAAGGGGCGCTCGAAGTGCTCTGTACGAAGAAAAACCTGCGGCTGCTGGAGGTCGATATGCAGCAGGGGGCCGTCGACCCCAAGCAATATGTCAGCGTCAACGGCGGCCTGCTGGTGCAGGATCTCGACGTGGCGACGAAAACCGTCACGGCCGATATGTGCGTGACGAAGGCAAAACCCGCCGCGGCACAGATGGACGACCTGAATTTCGGCTGGCATATCGTCAAGCACGTCAAGTCGAACGCCATTGTCGCCGTCAGGGACGGCCGTACGCTGGGCGTGGGCGCCGGGCAGATGAACCGCATCGGCTCGGCCGAGATCGCACTCCGGCAGGCGCATGCCGCCGGCGTTACCGAAGGGCTGGTGCTGGCTTCGGACGGCTTCTTCCCCTTCGACGACTGCGTGACGCTGGCTGCCGAATATGGCGTGACGGCCATCGTGCAGCCGGGCGGTTCGGTACGTGACGAGGACTCGATCCGGAAGGCCGACGAGAAGGGCATCGCCATGGTATTCACGGGCGAGCGCCATTTCAAACATTGATTTTCGATTATCGCGGCACCTTTCGTCTCGCCGTGCCCGCTTCGGGCGGGAAACAGGATGCTGTGCCCCGCCCGAACCGGACTTCGCCAAGGTGAAATCCGCTTCCGTGGCGATCGGAAATCGGACGGTATAAATAAAAACTTTTGCCGCTGCGACAAGCCTCTCCCGAGGGAGGGGCTTGGGGAGAGTGCCGGACTTGTGGTCGGCAGCAGGCCGTGCATACATCGTCCGGCGGCATAACGGCGGTGGAAACTGTTAATTCGTATTCGTATGAAAGTTTTGGTTATTGGCGGCGGTGGCCGTGAACATGCAATTGTGGATGCGCTGTCGCGCTCGCCCCAGGTGGAGAAGATATTTTGCGCCCCCGGCAATGCGGGTATTGCGGCGCAGGCCGAGTGCGTGGCTATCCGCGAGACGGAGGTGGAGCGGCTGCGCGATTTTGCGGCGCAGAACGGGATCGGCCTTACGGTCGTCGGCCCCGAGGTGGCGTTGGCGGCGGGTGTGGTCGATGCGTTCAAGGCCGCCGGGCTGCGGGCTTTCGGCCCTACGAAGGCTGCCGCGCGTATCGAGTCGAGCAAGGAGTTCGCCAAAGATCTGATGGCCAAATACGCCATTCCGACGGCCGGTTACCGGGCCTTCACCGATTATGCCGCGGCGATGGACTATGTCGCTTCGCGTCCGCTGCCTGCCGTGCTGAAATACGACGGGCTGGCCGCGGGCAAGGGCGTGGTGATCGCCGAGACGATGGAGGAGGCCGACGCCGCCCTGAAGGACATGTTGCTCGACGACAAATTCGGCGCGGGCAAGGTCGTCGTCGAGGATTTCCTCACGGGGCCTGAATTTTCGTTCATGTGCTTCGTCTCCGGGCATAAGGTATGGCCGATGGTGCTGGCGCAGGATCACAAGCGGGCATTTGACGGCGACAAGGGGCCCAATACGGGCGGTATGGGCGCATATTCGCCCCTGCCGTTCATTACGGCCGAGGACGAACGCTATGCGCTCGAGAAGGTGTTGCAACCGACCGCCGACGCGATGGTCGCCGAGGGCTGCCCGTTCGAAGGCGTGCTTTACGGCGGCCTGATGAAGACCCCGCAGGGGATCAAGGTCATCGAATTCAACGCCCGTTTCGGCGACCCCGAAACCGAGGTCGTGCTGCCGCGCCTGAAAAGCGACATCGTGGATATCTTCTGCGCTGTGGCCGACGGCGGCGATACGCAGCTCGTATGGCACGATTTTGCCACGCTCGGCATCGTGCTCGCCTCGAAAGGCTATCCCGGAGCCTATGAAAAGGGCTGCGAGATCAAGGGGCTCGACCGGGTGGAAGGCGCCCTTTACCACATGGGGACGAAGACCGACGGCAGCCGCATCCTCACCTCGGGCGGCCGCGTGCTGTTCGTCGTGGGCAAAGGGGCCACGCTGGCCGAGGCACGCGCCAATGCGCTGCGGGATGTCGCACGCATCGGATGCGACAACCTCTTCCACCGCACCGACATCGGACATTGGGCATTTGAAAATTAGTTATATATAAGGTATGGTTATCAGCGGAAAAGAACTCTCAGCAAAACTCAAGGCCGAAATGGCCGCCGAAGTGGCTACTTTCGGCGCGAAATACGGACGCGTGCCGCATCTGGTCGTAATCCTCGTGGGCGAAGACCCGGGCAGCGTCTCCTATGTGACGGGCAAGGCCAAGGCCTCGGCCGAAGTCGGCATCCGCAATACGACGATCCGCAAGCCGGAGTCGGTCTGCGAGGCCGAGTTGCTCGGCATCATCGCCGACCTGAATGCCGACGAAGGCGTCGACGGAATCCTGGTGCAGCTGCCCCTGCCCAAGCATATCGACGAGGACAAGGTGATCGCCGCGATCGACAAGGGGAAGGATGTCGACGGCTTCCATCCCCTCAATGTGGCGGCTTTGTGGCAGAAACAGCCCTGTACGCTGCCCTGTACGCCGAAAGGTATCCTCAAGATGCTGCGGGCTGCGGGCGTGGAGATCGCCGGCAAGGAGGCCGTGGTGATCGGCCGCAGCAATATCGTCGGGCTTCCCGTCTCGAAATTGCTGTTGGATGCCAATGCCACCGTGACCATGGCGCACAGCCGTACGCGTAACCTGGGCGAGGTGACGCGCCGCGCCGACATCCTGGTCGTGGCGATCGGCCGCCCGAAGTTCGTAACGGAGGATATGGTGCGTGACGGGGCCGTGGTGATCGACGTGGGGGTCAACCGCGATCCCGAAACCGGCAAGCTGTGCGGCGACGTCGATTTCGCCGCCATCGAGCCCAAGGCGTCGGTCATCACCCCTGTTCCCGGCGGCGTGGGGCCGATGACGATCTGTTGCCTGATGGAGAATACGATCGAGTGCTTCCTGCGGCGTATCGCGCGGAAATAGCCCCGAATCGCCTGCCCCGGACGTTGTTCGCCTCCGGTGCCCTCCCCCGCAAAACCCGAAGTGAAAACTTCGGGTTTTTTAGTGCCTTGCCTTTTCCCGGCCTTCGCCGTTGGGGGAGGGCGGCGGTTTTTCTGCGGCCTGCTTCGAGCAATGCATGTCCGGCATTTTGCCGGGTTAGGGCTCCTCTGATGTCGATTTTCAGGATGCTTGTATACAGATACGCCCATGGACTATATATGAAAGCCCGAATAGGTATACAAAAATGCTTTTTGTGTAGGCTTATTCGGTTCATATGGTGCAATGATGCGGTTTTTATTTAACTTTGAATATCATTAATGAACGAAATTGTGTGATGAAGTGTGAACAATTTGGTGTAATGTGAATAATTACGTTCTGTAAGAGAGGATAATTGGGGCTGTCGGTTGAATTCGTTTGAGCGGGTTGCAGGCCGTCCAAAAAATGTATAACAATTTAATAAACTATCTAAATGAAACTTTTTTACTATGCGGCAGCTGCTGCAGCCATGGCTTCGGCCGTTTTCTGTTCTTGCGATAAACAGGACGAAGTTACCCCCCCCCAGCCTGAAATCGCGCCTGTACAGTTCGTAGGTGTGACGGCACTCGATGTCGTTACGCGTGCCGAGGCGAAACCGTATGCAGCCGATTTCAATGTTTTTATTCCCGGCGTTACTGCTGCAACGAAACTGGTGAAATTTAATGCCGATGCATGGACTGTCGATGGCGATCCCATCTTGGTGGATCGCACGGGCGGTACGCTGGTGGCATGGGCGCCTTCGGCTCTGGCGGTGACTACTTCTGCCAGTGGTGCCGAATATACGCTGACGGCGCAAAAGGATGCGGCCGCACAGGATTTGATCTACCAGCCCCAGCCTGTCAATGCTGCCAATGCGGGAGCTGTTGCCGTCGAGATGAAGCACGCCTATTCCAAACTCTCTTTCCTGGCAACGGCCGGCAATGGATACACGGGTGCTGCCAATCTTACTCAGGTGCAGATTACCGGTGGAATCTATGCGACCGGCACGCTCGATATGGTAGCCGGCACGGTGGATCCGGCCGGCACGGCGACGGGGGCGCTTACCCTGGCCGCCGGCGAAAAGGCGCTTGTCGTGCCTATGGCCGCTAAGCCTACCCTTGCCGTGACCTGCACGATCGACGGCGAAGAATTCACAACAAGCATTACGGCTGATACCATGCCGTCGCTGCTGGCTGGCGTGGAATACGAAATTACGTTGACGGTCATCGGCCAGGAGGCTGTCATCTCTTCGGTGAAGGAGGTTCCCTGGACTACGACCGAAGTGAACGGCGGAACCATATACTGACGACTTTAAGTGACGATATGCAAAACGGAAAGCCGCAGACTGTAAAGTCTGCGGCTTTCTTGTCGTGGGTGCGATATCGCACCTTGCGTTGCGGCGCAGCAGGGCGGTACTACCTCTTGGCGTAAGAGCAGTGCAGTGCCTCGGGCAGCGGAGCCCCGGGGGCTCGCCGCCAGACCATGGCCCTGTCTTTCGAGGCGTCGCCCGTCCCGAAATCGAAGCCGTCTTGCGATGAGAATGTCACCGGGACGGCGCCTTCGAAGCCGTATTTTGCATAGAACCCGTGCAGCCACTCCTCGCTCGGGATCAGGAAGGCCGCCTCGTCGCCCTGCTCGCCGATGAGCCGCATCGCTTCGCGTATCAGCTTGCCGGCCAGTCCCCTGCGGCGGAATTCGGGCGCTGTCGCTACGCCGTAGATGTAGGTCGACCGTCCCAGCTCGCTCTCGAACGGCAGCATGTGGAGCATGGCCGCCGTACGCCCTTCGCATTCGGCCGTCAGCATCCTGCGGCGGCTGTAATAGCGCATCAGGAACGAGTCGACGAATTGTTCGTCGTCGCCGAATGCCGCCGTCCAAAGTTCCTTGCAGGCGATTTCGTCCGGGTGCAGGTGGATGGCCGCATATTTGTGCTGGATGACGGCGGGGTGGTAGGAGAGCTTCGACTGGCGCAACCCGTCGATCCCGAGGTCTTCCTCGCGGTTTATCATCGTGAAACGCGCGGGAAGGTGCTGTGCGAAGAGTTTGTTGATGATCGTGAAGGCGCCGTCGTAGTCGGTGTCCGCCTTCTCGACATGCGTGTCGAACGTATGGTCGTTGACCGCCGAACCGTATGTGAACGCGATCAGTTTGTCGCCTACGTAGATACAGCCGCCGATCATTTCCAGTTCTTCGAAATGTTCGAAAGCCCGCTGCATGGCCCGCTGTTCGGCGCACAGTTCCGAGGTGTGCCCTTCGTGGGCCCGGCGCCATTCGCGTTCGAGCTGCATGCACTCCCCGAACCGCTCGCGCGTGAGTTGCTCGTACCGGAAATCGGGGTATTCCGCCATGAAACGGTTGATGTGGTTGCGTTTGGGCTGGTACCTGCGTCCCGTGAGGTTGCGCAGGTCGTCGGCGTTGTAAACGTAATCTTCCATCCCGCGGTCGGATTCGAACGCGAACAGCCCGGCGTGCATGTTGCGAACCATCTCGCGCCCCTCGTCCGTAAGCCCGATGATGCGCAGCCGCTGTCCGTGCGCATGGGCATCTTCGCGCAGGGCGGGGATGATCCGGGCGAAATCCCCTTCGCCGACGGGTTGCATGTACCCGATCTTCTCCCCGCCCCCGATCTGGAAGCGGATCACCAGGAAGCCGTCGATCACGGCCCAGGCACTGTGGTACATCGCCTGCCAGCAATACATGTTGGCGAATGCGAGGTCGCAGTTGTAGATGCCCGAAGGCATGGTATAGCGCTCGATGGTCTGTTTATCCTCGAGGCGCACGGGTTTGAATTCAATCATGGACGATGTAACTCTTTTTTTCTGCGTGGGAATAGTATTGCTGGACAAGGGCGCGGAAATCCTGCAGGAGGGAGTCCCCTGCGTCCGACGCTTCCGGTTTGTCCTGCGCGTCGTCGAAGCGGATCGTGCCGTCGTTCGTCACGGCCTGGAACGCCCCGTCCCAGCTCACCGACCACTGCTGTCGCTGCGGTTCGTTCAGCACGTCGCGGCCGAATGCGAAATAGGACTCCGTATTGCCCAGCAGCCCCAGGAGCGTGGGCATGATGTCGAGCTGCTGCACGACCTCTCCGACCTGGCCCCGCAAGGCGCCGTCGGGGGTATACATGAAGCCGATGATATGGTAGTTGCCCGGATAGCTGCGGGTTTCGGCGGCGAATTTTTCGGAGGACACATGGTCGGCTACGAATACGAATACCGTGCGGCGGAACCATTCTTCGCTTCCGAAGCGCTCGAAGAAGAGCCGGAAGGCATTGTCGACATAGGCTACGCCCTTGTGCAGTTTCGTGTAACCGGCCGGGAGTTTGTCCTCGTATTGTGCCGGGACGACGAACGGGTGGTGCGACGAGAGGGTGAACAGCGCGGCGAAGAAAGGCTCCGGTGTCCGGGAGAGCTCCTCGCCGGTGAATTGCAGGAACGGTTCGTCCCAAATGCCCCAGTAACCGTCGAAATCACCCTTGCCGTGCCTGTCTTCGTAGTCTTCGCGGCTGACGAGCCGTTCGACGCCTGCCGAGCGGGCGTATGCCCCGAATCCCATCGAGCCGTGTTCCGACCCGCAGAAGAATGCCGTCGAATACCCCCTCCCGCGGAGTATGGCCGGTAACTGCCGGCTTTCACCGAGCGATTGCGGCATCAGTACGAACGGCGTCCGGAACGAAGGGATGCTTCCCAGCACCGAGGGCATGGCCTGTATCGAGCGCGTGCCGTTGGCATACATGCGTTTGAAACAGAGGCCGCCGCGCATCAGCGAGTCGAGGAACGGCGTGAAGCCCTTGGTTTCCCGGCCGGCATAAACCTCCGGCATCAGATAGGCCGAATGCTCGGCCGACATGCTCTCCATGATGAAGACCATGACGTTGCGCCCTGCCAGGTTCACCGCCGCACTGTCTGCGGGCTGGTGCACGGGCGTGAAATGCTGCGGCAGTTCTTCGGGGGTGAAATATTTTTTGTAATTGATGCTTCCCGCGTTGCCGATCGTCCGCAGGATGCAGAACGGGTTGCTCAGGATGAGGTTCGCCTTGCCGCTGTCGTCGGTATAGAGGGTGGCGTTCGAAAGGGTGATCGGCCGTGTCATGCGGGTCATGCCGCCGCGCATGCCTGCGATCGAGAGCCCTGCGCCTGTGGCGAAGATCACCGTGCTTCCGACATAGTAGGCCCAGCCGCGGCTCAGCAGACTCTCCTCGCGCACCTTGCGGCCGTAACCCCATGCCAGCAGCGCCACGAGGGCTGCGGCGACGAGTACCAGGTACCAGTTTTCGGCCATGAACTTACCGACGAGCTGTACCGAATTGCTGTTGTCGGCGAAGAATACCTCGTCGGCCGTGAAGCGTTTCTGCGTGTAACGGAAATAGACGCAGTCGGACATGTTGACCGCCACGACCAGCACGGCATTCACCGCCACGTAGTACCAGTACATCAGTTTGCGGTACCAACTGCGTTCGCGCACATGCAGGGGCAGCAACGCCAGCAGGATGAATACCCCGTTGGCATAGATGACCGATACCGTGTCGAATTTGAGTGAGCCGGCGAGCAGCTGCCACAGCTCACCCCGGCCGATCGTCCCCAGCAACTGTGCGTTGTAGAGATAAAAGACCACGCGGCAGAGCATCAGTACCGCATAGAGCAGTACGATGCGCCGCAGTAACAGGGCCAGCGGGGTATGGAGCAGGCGTTTCATGAATTAACCGTTGTCCGTATGATTCGGTGACGACAGGGCGTCTGGGTTATTCGCAGGCCTTGAGCGACATGTCGAGCGACTTGATCTGGTGCGTCAGGGCACCGACCGAGATGAAGTCGACGCCGCATTCGGCGTAGTCGCGCATCGTCGAGAGCGTGATGCCGCCGCTCGATTCGGTCTCGCAGCGGCCTGCGACCTTCTTCACGGCCTCGCGGGTCATCGCAGGCGTGAAATTGTCGAACATGATGCGGTCGACACCGCCTGCGGCGAATACTTCGTCGATGTCCTCCAGCGAGCGCACTTCGCACTCGATGGGAATATCCTTGCCCCTGGCCCGGAGGTATTCGCGGGCGCCGTGGATGGCTTTGCGGATGCCGCCCGCAAAGTCGATGTGGTTGTCTTTCAGCAGGATCATGTCGAAAAGCCCCATGCGGTGGTTCTCGCCGCCGCCGATCTTCACGGCCATCTTGTCCAGCACGCGCATGCCGGGTGTGGTCTTGCGCGTGTCGAGCACCCTGGTGTGCAGCCCTGCGAGGCGGTCGACGTAAACGGCGGTCTGCGTAGCCACGCCGCTCATGCGCTGCATGATGTTGAGGATGATGCGTTCGGCCTGCAGCAGCGAGCGCAGGCGTCCCGAAACGTAGAACGCCACGTCGCCGGGCTTTACGCGGTCGCCGTCGCGGAGTACCTGCTCGAATTCCATGTCGGGGTCGAGGCGATGGAAAACGACCTGCGCGATCTCAATGCCGGCGATGATTCCCTCCTGCTTGCACAGCAGGCGCATGCGGCCATGTTCGTCGGAGGGGATGCACGAGAGCGACGTGTGGTCGCCGTCGCCGATGTCCTCTTTGATGCAAAGCTCGATAAGAGCGTCTACGAATGGTTTGTATTCTGCCTTCATATCGTTACGGTTTTCGATGCAAAGTTACAAAAGAATCGTTCCCTTGTACACGGCTTTGTGGTCGAGCGTCTCGTCGCCCACGGGAATCTGCGCGTTGCGGCAGGTGAAGATCACCTCCAGGCTGCCGTTGGCGAGCCTGCCGGTGAACATCGGGATTGCGAATCCCTTGCCGGTTTGCGGGTCGTAATACGGTTTGCCGCCGATGTAGGGGATGATCGGATCGGCCGTGCTCGTCAGTTCGTAGATGCCGTCGTTGTCCGAGTCCTCGTATTTCAGTTCGGGGATAACGATATTGAGTGACATCGGCATGGACTGCGCGAAACGCACGTTGTACATCGTGAGCTTGAACAGGCCGCTGTTGTCTTCCGTAAGTTCGAAACTTATGTTGTTTGTTACAAAGGGTGTCGCCGACGGGGTCTGATTGCTGGTAATGGTGAGCGTACCCCCGAAAGTGGCCTTTTGCCGGTTGTCGTTGTCGTCTTCGGTGTTGCATGCCGCACAGGCCGCGAGGGCGAGCAGGATAAGGAGTTTTTTCATTGTGCTATTGTCGTTATAAGTTAATATTCAGTGTTATGCCGAATGTCCTGGGGCGTCCGCGCTGTACGAATTCGTTGCCGATGGACTTGAAATAAAATACGTTGTAACCCGCGTCCGCGAGGTTGCGCCCCCATATGTCGACCGAATAGTGTTTCTGTTCGAAACGCAGGGAGGCTTCGGTCAGCGCGTAAAAGGGCTGCGAGAGCGAATTCTCCTCGTTCCACCAGATGCGCCCCGCGCAACGGACACCGGCCTGCAGGACGATGTTCCCGAGCCACGGCACGCCCGTGGGGATCGTCCACGCCCCGGTTGCGGCCAGCGTATGCTGCGGCGCGTAGGGCAGGTAGTTGCCCTTGTAATCGGTTTTCCCGTCGTTATAACGGACAAACCTGGCATTTGTGTATCCGTAGGCCGCATTGATGTCGAGGTTCTGCCACGGCGATACCTGCAGCGACAACTCGCCGCCGAAGCTGCGCGTGCGTCCGGCATTGGTCATCATGCGCCCGGTGGTCGTCCCTTCGGGGAAGATTGTGAGCTGCTGATCACGGCAGTCGATGTAGAAGAGCGCGAAATCGCCCCGCACGGCGCCTTCCATGCACGAAAAGTGCCCGCCCAATTCGTAGTTCCAACTGTATTCGGGTTCGTAGCTCACGACTTTATCCGCGTCGTAGACCGTCCCGAACCCCATTTCGTTCATCATCTTCTGCTGGAGCACGTCGGAGAACATCTGCGTGTTGAACCCGCCGGCCTTGTACCCTTTGGCCACCGAAACGTAGAGGTTGTGTATCTCGTCGAAGGCATAGAGCACCGAGAATTTCGGCAGTACTTCGGTGAAATTCCGCTTGAGCGTATTGCGGATGTCGATCGACAGGGGGTAGTGCCCCGTCGTGCCGCTCACGCGGTCGGTCGCCGTGTAGCCGGTCTGCGTGGAGCTGCGGTAGCGCAGGCGGGTGTGCTCGTAGTCGAAGCGCAGGCCCGCGGTGAAGCGCCAGCGTCCGGCCGTGTAGTTCGATTCGTGGTAGAGCGCTCCGCCTGCCGAGGGGTTGCGGAAGCGGCTGCCCAGCAGCAACTCGTCGTTGTCCCATGCGTCGTAGGTGTATTGCGGGTCGTGTTCGTTGGCGTTGCTGAGTATCAGCTCCTCGATGCCGGTCTGCTTGAAATGCACCGGGGCGTTCATCACGCCGTGGCGGTAGAATCCGAATGCGCCCAGCAGCCAGCGGTACGCCCCCCGTTCGTGCGAGCGGAATACAATGTCCTCGGTGAGAGTGTGTTCCGTACGCGCCTGTTTGAGCGTGAAATACGAAAGGGGCAGGAAATCCTGGTCGAGGATCATCTCGTCGTCGGAATACTGGTAGCTGGTGATCGAGGCCACCGAGAAACTGCCGGCGTCGTAGCGCACCGTGAGCCCGTCGCTGAGGGTCGTGCGGCGGTAGGAGCACGGGTCGTTGTAGCGTATCTCGCCCGGGCGGATGACCGTCTGCCCGTCGTGCACGATCTCCTCGCCGACGTAGGCATAGGGATACCCGCCCTGTTCGAGCACCGAGAAGGAAAGCGTATTGTCGATCCGCAATCCCGCACGGTTGCGCCACTGCGCCTTCCAGCGTCCGCCGCCCATCCGCTCCCAGTCGCATTTTTCGCCCGTTGCGAGGTTCTCGAAGAATCCGCCCGTATGCGTGTAATAGCCCGTCACGGCCATGCCCAGGTCGGGGTTTATCCTGTAATAGGACGAAGCCCTGAACCGGTAGCTGTCGCCGCTGCCGTATTCGGCGCTCAGGCGGACACCCTCGTATGCGAGCGGCGAGAGCGTGTATACGTTGATGACGCCGCCCATCGTGTTGCGCCCGTAGAGCGTCGACTGCGGGCCCCGCAGCACTTCGATGCGCTCTGCGTCGGCCAGTTCCATGTCGTAATTGTCCTTGTTCAGCACCGGAACGTTGTCGATGTTGAGCCCCATGACCGGCTGGTCGATCCGTGCCCCGAGCCCGCGGACGTAGATCGACGAGGTCATGCGCGACCCGTAGTCGGGGACGTAGAAGTTGGGGACGTTCTGCGAGAGGTTTTTCAGGGCGTCGACATGCCCCCGTTCGATGGCGCGGCTGCCGACGATGGCTGCCGCCACGGGCTGCGAGCGCAGCACCATGCCCTGTTTGATGGCCGTTACCTGTACCTTGTCCACCACGATCACCGTGTCGACGCCCGCGGGGTCGGCCTCGCCCGCGTCTGTGGTCGCTTCGGCTGTCGAATTGTCTTCGGTCGCCGGGTATTTCCCGAACGTGGCCTGCCCTGCGTTTCCTGCTTGTCCCCCGATTCCCGCGGAGCCTCCGTTTACGGCCTGTCCTGCGGTTGTCGCCTGCTCTGCCGCCCCGGCCTGTACTTCCGTTTCCGCCTGTCCTTGGGCAGCCGCACGTACCGCCGCGGTTTCCGCTGCCGGGAGTGGCGCAGACGAATGCCTCCCCGCGGCAGCCGACAGGAGCGGCAGCAGCAGGAGTGCTATGAACAGTTGTTTGCGGTGCACGATAAGACGTTTAATTCAACTGCAAAGTAACGGAATTATTTCGGAAGCTGCAATCCTAATTTGTGAGGAGGCGCTCAGAGTTCGTCGCCCGCGACATATCCGGCCGTCATGGCGTAGATTGCCAGCCCGGCCACCGAGCGAATGCCCAGCTTTTCCATGATGTTGCGGCGGTGGGAGATGACCGTCGTCAGCCCGATTTGCAGGCGGTCGGCGATCTCCTTGTTCATATAGCCCCGGGCGATGAGGGCCAGTACCTCGGCTTCGCGTCCCGAGAGCTGTGCGATTGCGGGGTGAGCGGCGCCTGCGATGTCGTGCTCGTGGTGGTGCGCCCCGTGGTGCATACGCAGGATATCGCGTACGACGGTCTCTTCGCTGGTGCAGACGTCGATTCTGTGCATGTCCGCATAGGCCGGCTGCGGCTGCCCGTTGCAAAGCAGGATCGTCTTGTGGCGCAGCGGGCGGAAATACGAACTGTGCGTGACGAACAGCTGTGCCGCGACGAAGAAGTGGAAGAACCGTTCCGGGGTTGCCTGCGCGAATGTTTCGAAATCGCCGAAAAGCTCCACGTCGGCCATCGGGATGATCTTTTCCAGGATGGCTTTCAGCCCGACGCCCATCAGGACGTTGGGGGCTACGACGGCTATGGCGGGGCGCTGCTGCATCGTTCTATTCGTGGTGGTAGGGTTCGTTGTTGAGGATGGTGAAGGCCCGGTATATCTGTTCGGCGAAGATCGCCCGCACGATCTGGTGCGAGAAGGTCATGCGCGAGAGCGACAGTTTCGCATCGGCGCGCCTGTAAACCTCGTCCGAGAATCCGTAGGGGCCGCCGATCACCAGTACCAGGCGTTTCACGCCGCTGTTCATCCGTTTCTGAAGCCAGTAGGCGAATTCCACCGAGCGCATCTCCTCGCCCCGCTCGTCGAGCAGTACGACGTAGTCGCCGTCCGTTGTCTGGCGCAGGATGGCCTCGCCTTCGGCCGTACGCTGTTGTTTTACCGTGAGGTTCCTGGTGTTTCGGACGTCGGGCAGGGCCGTGACCGCGAACTTGCAGTAAAAATTCACACGCCGGGCGTACATCTCGACCAGCGCTGCGATCTCCTTCGAATCGGTTTTACCTATGACGATCAGTTCGACGGTCATTGCCTACAAATCCGAATTCCACTCGCCGTCGGCATCCGCACAGATCACCGGGCGCGACTTCTCCACCGACTTGAGCCACTCATAGGCTTTGTACATGTTGTATCCGTTGCCCGATTCGCCGCCCAGCGCGAATGCGATGACGCACGAATGGTTGCGCGAACGGTAGTACATCGCCTTCACGCGTTCGAGGTATTCGTCCGCCAGCGACGGGTCGTTCGACGGCGTGCCGCCGACCTTCCGGTCGTCACGCTTTTCGGGTGCGTTGATGTTGGCGCAGTCGATGACGTAGAGCCCCAGCTCGTCGCACAGGTCATAGAACCACCCCGGCTGCGGATAGTCGGGGCATATCGTGTTGTTGCCCTTGGCCTTGAGCGTTTTCAGTTCCGCGAGGGTCGTCTTGCGGTCGGCAGCGGCGTTGTACCCGGCCTTGACCAGTTTCAGCTCCTTGTCGAAGCGCGTGAGGCGCCCGTCGACGAGCTCCGTCTTGCCGAAGCCGATCTTCAGCGGCATGTATTCGCGGTAAGCCCCGTCGCGGCGCGTGAAGAGCATCACCTTGTAGAGCGGCGGGTTCTTGGCGCCCGGCTCCCACTTGTTGGCGTTGGTGCCGTAGATGAAGGGCGTGAAGCGCACGGTGTCGGTCGAACGTCCAGGAATCGTGACCTCCTGCATGTTGAACTCGAGCAGCTTGCCCTGCGGCGAGTAGATGTCGTAGCCTACGGTCACGGGTTCGTCGTAGTTGAAACCGTTCTGCGCGACGATCGCCAGCTCCAGCACGCCGAATTTGCGTGTCGAGTCGGGCACGAGCGCGATCTCGAAATCGCGGATCGAACGTTTGGTCTGCGTGTAAAGGTAACAGTTCTCGAAAGCCTTGCGCGAGGCGGGGACGGCGTTGATCCGGTCGGCGGCACTGCGGCGCAGCGTCAGCGCGATGGCGTTCTTGCCTTCGCGGATGTAGGGCGTCAGTGCGAATTCGGCGGGCGTCGAAGGGTCTTCGACTTCGGCCACCTTGCTGTCGTTGACCGTGAGGGTGTAGGCCGTGCCTATGTTTTCCAGATGCAGGTAGACGACCCCGTCCGTCCACACGTAGGGTATTTCGACCACCTGCCCGACGGCAACCGCGTCGCCCGATGCGGCGAACGGTTCGGGCGTGTAGGCCATATATGCGTCGGCGCCTGCTAAGTTGCGGGCATCGGCGTCATGGCGCTTGTCGTAGGGAATGACCTCCGTGCGGTAAATGCGGCCCCCTTCGACGGGGCGGAGCGCTACCGGGGTTTCGGGCTCGGGGATCAGCAGGTCGTATGCCTCCTGCGCCCGGGTGCCTGCGGCGCAGAGGATGGCCGCCGTCAGCAGTATCGTACGTTTCATGCGTGTGTTCTTAATATAGGTTAGGCAAAGGTACTTTTTTTTTGCCAAATCGCAAATAATGGATATCTTTGTAAGTTCGAAAAAGAGCCGTTAAAGGCATAGATAAAATTGATCATATGAAAACGCAGAGAATCGTAGAAATTCTGAAGTCGGGCGTCGTGGACACCGACATTGTCGTCAAGGGATGGGTGCGCACCAAGCGCGGGAACAAGAATGTGGCGTTCATCGCCCTGAACGACGGATCGTGCGTTGCGAACATACAGGTGGTCGTCGATCTTTCGAAATTCGGCGAAGAAGAGCTCAAACCCATCACTACGGGTGCCTGCATCCGCGTCGACGGACGGCTCGTGGAGTCGCTCGGGTCAGGGCAGCGGGTCGAGGTGCAGGCCGCGAAGATCGAGGTGTACGGCACGGCCGACCCCGAAACCTATCCCCTCCAGAAGAAGGGGCACTCGCTGGAGTTCCTGCGCGAAATCGCCTACCTGCGTCCGAGAACCAATACCTTCGGTGCCGTGTTGCGCATCCGCCACGCCATGGCGTATGCCATCCACGAGTATTTCAACAAACAGGGCTTCTATTATTTCCATACGCCGCTCATCACGGCTTCGGACTGCGAGGGCGCGGGCGCCATGTTCCAGGTGACGACCCTCGACCTGAACGATGTCCCCAAGACCGATGAGGGCAAGGTCGACTATGCGCAGGATTTCTTCGGCAAGTCGTGCAACCTGACCGTCTCGGGCCAGCTCGAAGGCGAACTGGGGGCCCTGTCGCTGGGACGTATCTATACGTTCGGCCCCACGTTCCGCGCCGAGAACTCGAACACCCCGCGCCATGCGTCGGAGTTCTGGATGATCGAGCCCGAGGCTGCCTTCTACGAACTGGAAGACAACATGGAACTGGCCGAGGATTTCCTCAAGTACCTGATCCGGTATGCGCTGGATAACTGTGCCGAAGACCTCGAGTTCATGAACAAGATGTGGGACAAGGGTTTGCTGGAACGTCTGAACTTCGTGCTGCACAACGATTTCAAGCGCCTCGACTACACCGAGGGCGTCGAGATACTGAAGGCTTCGGGCCGCAAGTTCGAATTCCCCTGCGACTGGGGGTGCGACCTGCAGTCCGAGCACGAGCGTTACCTCGTGGAGGAGCATTTCAAGCGCCCGGTCATCCTGATCAACTACCCCAAGGATATCAAGGCCTTCTACATGAAGCAGAACGACGACGGCAAGACGGTACGCGCTATGGACGTATTATTCCCCGGAATCGGCGAAATCATCGGCGGTTCGGAGCGCGAGGCCGATTATGGCAAGCTTCATGCAAGGGTGCAGGAGCTCGGTATGAACGAAAAGGAACTCTGGTGGTATTTGGATACCCGCCGCTGGGGTTCGGCCCCGCACTCCGGCTTCGGCCTGGGCTTCGACCGGTTGCTGCTTTTCGTGACGGGCATGACCAATATCCGTGACGTGCAGCCTTTCCCGCGCACGCCGAAGAACGCCGAGTTTTAAAACCACCTGGGAAGGCTGTTTCGTACTGGCTGCATAACCCGAACTCGAGCATTTTCCTGTCCGGGCTGTGCGGCGCAAGTCCCGAAATCCCGCTTTTCCATACGATTTTCCGGCTGCGGCCGTTTGTGTTGTATACTAACCCCCAAGAAGAAACCAAATTCGGAATCTCTAATTCTTAATTTGGAAAAAGTATGGCTATTAATCAGAAACAGGTACTGTCGCTTCAGCAGAAGCTCTCGCCCCAGCAGATTCAGATGATCAAGTTGCTGGAGCTGCCCACCGTGCAGCTCGAACAGCGTATCAAACAGGAGATCGAAGACAATATCGTGCTGGAGGAAGAGGATCGTGCTGCCGAGGACGAGGAACAGCCCCAGCAGATTTCGGTCGACGAGTATTTGCGTGAAGACGACACCCCTTCCTATAAAAGCCGTATCAATAACTACTCGAAGGACGACAAGCAGCGCCCGGTCTTCCTGACCGAGGGACGGTCGTTGCAGGAGTACCTGATCGAGCAGCTGGGGTTCCGCAACCTTTCCGAGCGCGAGATGAAACTGGCCGTATACCTGGTCGGGAGCATCGACGAGGACGGTTACCTGCGCCGCGACCTGGAGTCCGTGGCCGACGACATCGCCTTCACGGTCGGGATCGAGACCTCGGCCGAGGAGCTGGAGAAACTGCTCGGCATCATCCATGAACTGGAACCCGCCGGCATAGGCGCCCGCAATCTCCAGGAGTGCCTGTTGCTGCAAATGGCGCAGATCCCTGTCAATTCGCGGCCCCGCCGGCTGGCGCGCAAGATACTGACTGCCTATTTCGACGAGTTTGTCAAGAAGCATTACGAAAAACTGATGTCGCGCCTGCAGGTTTCCGAGGACGATTTCCGCGAGGCCATCGCCGAGATCAGGCACCTGTCGCCCAAGCCCGGCAACCTCTATGCCGAGGGCGGAACCGACACGACGCCCTACATCATCCCCGACTTCATCCTCGACTATCAGGACGGGCATTTCCAGCTGTCGCTCAATTCGTATAACGTCCCCGAGGTGCGCGTCAACCGCCGCTATATGGACATGATCCGCGAAATGGTCGGTGCCGACGGCCTTGTCCGCGAGAAGGACAAGGAGGCGATCCAGTTCGTGAAGAACAAGATCGACTCGGCCAAATGGTTCATCTCGGCCATCAAACAGCGCCACGATACGCTTATGCGTACGATGCAGACCATTCTGGACTACCAGCAGGAATATTTCAAGGACGGCGACAAGTCGAAACTGCGGCCGATGATCCTCAAGGACATCGCCGACCGCACGGGGCTGGATGTGTCGACCATCTCGCGCGTGGTGAACAGCAAGTACGTGCAGACGCAGTTCGGCATCATACTTCTGAAGTCGCTCTTCTCGGAGGCGATGCAGACCGACAGCGGTGAGGAGGTGTCGAGTTACGAGATCAAGAATATCCTGCAGGAGTGTATCGACGACGAGGACAAGCGCCATCCGCTGACGGACGAGACGCTGATGGACATCCTCAACGGCAAGGGTTACCGCATCGCCCGGCGCACGGTGGCCAAATACCGCGAGATGCTGGGCATTCCCGTTGCCCGGCTCCGCAAACAGATATAGCGAAGTTTTGCCCCGGCGGCTTCGCGTACGCCCTTTTACCGGACGGCCGTGCTGCCGGAAATATGCCTTCCCGCCGGATGGACAATTGCCGGACAGCTGCGGGGCGGGAGGCCGTGATAAATTTGAATGATGTATAAGAAACTTTCGAACGGAATATCGTGGGTGCTGCACCCGTTCCTGCTGCCCCTCTACCTGATCGTCGTGTTGCTGACGCTCACCGTTTTCGCGCATTATCCCGCCAATGTGAAGTTCTACCTGCTGTGGGTTGTCGTGCTCTATGCGATGATCATCCCCCTGCTGGCGTTGGGCGTGCTGCGCTCATTGGGACGCATTTCCGACTTTAAGGTGGACAACCGGCGCGAGCGGTTGCTGCCGCTGCTGGTCGGGGCCGTCTGCTACGTGCTTTGCGCCATCACCATCGCCAAGATCCCGTCGGCGATCTTCCTGCGCAAGTTCATGATCGCAGCGGCGTGCTGCGAAGTGCTCTGCTTCGTCGTGTCGTTCTACTGGAAGATCAGCCTGCACCTTACGGCCATGGGCGCTGCCGTGGCGCTGCTGGTGGTGATGAACGTTGCGGGCGTAGGCAACATGATGGTGCCGCTGATGGTCGCCATTCTCTGTGCGGGTGCACTGGCCTCCGCACGCCTTTACCTGGGCTGCCATAACGGACAGCAGGTGCTTGCGGGTTTCTGCGGCGGCTTTGCCGTCGCGACGCTGGCTGTGCTGTTCCTGTAATCCGTTTTCGGGCCGGATATGCTTCCGGTGCGGGTCTCCGCACGAATTCCTCCTCGGCACGATACCCTTCGCGCACGGACAATAAAAAATCCCGGGCTTCTGGCAAGGAAGCCCGGGATTTTCCAATACTTGATACTTGGCTGCCGGTTATACGCAACCCTGCGCCAGCATGGCGTTGGCGACTTTCATGAAGCCTCCGATGTTGGCTCCGACGACGTAGTTGATGTAGCCGTCGGGCTGGGTGCCGTACTGCACGCATACCGAGTGGATGTTCACCATGATCGAGCGGAGTTTTGCGTCGACCTCTTCGGGCGACCAGGTGATACGCATCGAGTTTTGCGTCATTTCGAGCCCCGAGGTCGCAACGCCGCCGGCATTGGCAGCCTTGCCCGGGGCGAAGAGCAGCTTGTGCTGCTGGAAGATGCGGATGGCATCGGGGGTCGAGGGCATGTTCGCCCCTTCGGCTACGCAGATGCAGCCGTTGTCCACGAGCGCCTGCGCCTGGTCTCCGTTCAGCTCGTTCTGCGTGGCGCACGGCATGGCGATGTCGCACTTCACGCCCCACGGGCGCTCGCCGGGGTAGTACTTGGCCGACGGATAGCGGTCGGCGTACTCCTTGATACGTCCGCGGAAGATATTTTTCAATTCCATTACATATTCCAGTTTTGCCTCGTCGATGCCTTCGGGGTCGTGGATGTAACCCGACGAATCGGAGAGCGTCACGACCTTCGCACCGAGTTGCGTCGCCTTCTGGCAGGCATACTGTGCCACGTTGCCCGATCCCGAGATGCAGACGGTCTTGCCTTTGAACGACTCCTTGCGCGTGGCGAGCATCTCCTGTGCGAAGTAGCAGGTGCCGTAGCCCGTCGCTTCGGGGCGCAGCGGGCTGCCGCCCCAGTCGCGTCCCTTGCCGGTGAGCGTTCCCGTAAATTCGTCGCGCAGGCGCTTGTACTGTCCGAACATGAAGCCTATCTCACGGCCGCCGACGCCGATGTCGCCTGCCGGGACGTCGGTGTCCTGTCCGATGTGGCGCTGCAATTCGGTCATGAACGACTGGCAGAACTTCATCACCTCGTTGTCTGAGCGGCCCTTGGGGTTGAAATCCGAACCGCCCTTGCCGCCGCCCATCGGCAGCGTTGTGAGGCTGTTCTTGAAGGTCTGTTCGAAGGCGAGGAACTTCAGAATCGACAGGTTGACCGAAGGGTGGAAGCGGATGCCGCCCTTGTAGGGGCCGATGGCGCTGTTCATCTGCACGCGGTAGCCGCGGTTGATCTCGATCTCGCCTTTGTCATTGAGCCAGGGCACACGGAAAATGATGACGCGCTCGGGTTCCGCGATGCGTTCCAGAACTTTCATTTTCTGCAATACGGGGCTCGCCACGATGTGGGGAGCCAGCGATTCGGCGACCTCGCGGACGGCCTGGTGGAATTCCGGCTCATTGGGATTGCGGAGGATTAGTTGCGCCATGAAATCTTCGACGTACTGATGTGCTTGCTCGTTCATAGTCAATCTGTGTTTAAGGGTTTGTGGAATCTGTTCGGTGGTAAAAATAATGTATCTGTTCGAGTTTTGCAAGTTCTTTAAGAAATTGCTAAAATATTTTACTTATGCCGTTTGCGACTTCTGCACCCCATCTGCTTACTGTCCGGGGGAGTGCGGGGAGCGATCGGTAAATATCCGTAATAAAAAATGACAGATCCGCCGTGAATCTGTCATTTTGAAAAAAATATGAATTTTTTTCAACTATTTCGCATTTTCTCCCGTTTCCTTGCTGAATTCGAATCCGATGTATACGTTCTTGTACTGTTCGAGCAGGGCGACGATAGTCTCCATCGACGAGATTTTGCTGCCGTAGGATTTGATGATCTCGATGAGCTTGCTGACCGGGAAGACCAGTATCATTTTCGTCCCGCTGAGGGATACGTGTCCCGGAACCTCGCCCAAGTCGAGCTTTTCCTTGCCGAGTTTCTCCTTGGCGAATTTCATCGCGGCCACATGGGTCGAAGGGTCGAACGTATAGGTGCCCGACAATTTGTAATTGCCCATTTGGGTACTGAATGCGCCGTCTTTGCCGAATGTGACCGAACCTGCGCCGGACTTGATGCCCACCGTTTGGTAGACCTTGTCGAGCTGGCTTTTGACGGTACCTTCGAGCGCCGATCCCCCGAGCTGGCTCAGCAGGTCGTTGCCTTCGAATTTTACGCCCGGAGCGGAGTAGTTCCATGTCCCGACCAGCGCATATTGGGTCAGTTTGCCGTCTGTCGCCTTGTCTGCGGCCTCCGTCGCGGCCTTTTTCAGTGCTTCCTGCCAGTCCTGTGCCGACGCGGTGCCGCCTGCGAGCAGCAGTGACGCGGCGATGGACAAAAGGGTTTTCTTCATTTTTATTTATTCGTATTTACGGTTTACAGTGTTTCGAGTTCCTTGAGCCATACGGCTGCCGAGGCGTCCGAAGGCATACGCCAGTCGCCCCGGGGCGACAGAGCCACCGAACCGACCTTCGGGCCGTCGGGCATTGCCGAGCGCTTGAACTGCTGCGAGAAGAAGCGGCGGAAGAATACCTCCAGCCATTTCCGGATCGTAGCGTGGTCGTAGCTGCCGCGGAATGCCTGTTCGGCCAGGAACAGGATCTTTGCCGGGCGGTAACCTCCGCGGATGAAGTTGTAGAGGAAGAAATCGTGCAGTTCGTAAGGGCCTACCAGGTCTTCGGTCTTCTGGCTGATCCTGCCGTCCTTGTCCGCCGGCAGCAATTCCGGGCTGACCGGCGTGTCGATGATGTCGAGCAGCGTGGCGCGGGCCCCCGCATCCGATTCGGTGTCGGCCACCCATTTTACCAGATGGCGCACCAGCGTCTTGGGCACCGAGGCGTTCACGCCGTACATCGACATCTGGTCGCCGTTGTAAGTCGCCCATCCCAGGGCCAGTTCGCTCAGGTCGCCCGTGCCGACTACCAGCCCGCCCTCCATGTTGGCGACGTCCATCAGTATCTGCGTGCGTTCGCGTGCCTGGCTGTTCTCGTAGGCCGCCGAGCGGTCTTCGGGGTCGAGCCCGATGTCCCTGAAGTGTTGCAGGCAGGCGTCGCGGATCGGGATTTCGCGCACGGTGACGCCCAGGCTGCGCATCAGTTCCAGCGCATTGTTGTAAGTGCGATCCGTGGTGCCGAACCCGGGCATCGTGATGCCGATGATTCCCGTGCGGTCGAGTTGCAGCTTGTCGAACGTGCGTACCGCCACGAGCAGCGCCAGCGTCGAGTCGAGCCCGCCCGAGATGCCGACCACGGCCTTCTCGCAGCGCGTGTGTACCAGCCGCTTGGCCAGCCCGTGCGACTGTATCTGGAAGATCTCCTCGCAGCGCTGGCTGCGGTGCGCTTCGTCCTGCGGCACGAACGGCATCGGGTCGATATCGCGGTCGAGCGCCGCCGCGCGCAGCCCTTCGGGGATTTCCATTTCGATCACGGTGTTCTCCGCCGCGCCTTCATTCACGCGGAACGAGGTGTTCCTGAGGCGTTCGAATTCCAGCCGTTCGATGTCGAGGTCGGCCACGACCAACTGCTCTTCGAGCACGAAACGCTTCGCTTCGCGCAGGATCTTCCCGTTTTCGGCGATGATGCCGTTCCCGGCGAATACCAGGTCGGTCGATGATTCGCCGAAGCCGGCCGAGCAGTAGACATAACCCCCGATCGTGCGTGCCGACTGTTGCGCTACGAGCTGCCGCAGGTAGGCGTGCTTGCCGACGGCCTCGGGCGATGCCGAGAGGTTGAAGATCACCTTCGCGCCGCTGAGTGCCATGTGCGACGAGGGCGGCACTACCGTCCAGAGGTCTTCGCACAGCTCCACGCCGAACTCCGTGCCGTTGACCTCGAACGTGAGGCCTGCGCCGAAATCCGCAGCCTGCCCCGCGACGGGGATCGTCTCTTCGGAGATGCCTGCGCCCGATGCGAACCAGCGGTTCTCGTAGAATTCCGTATAGTCGGGGATATAGGTTTTGGGGACGACGCCCAGTATGCGCCCCTGCGTGAAGACCACGGCGCAGTTGTAGAGCGTTTGTCCGTGGCGCAACGGGGCCCCCGCGATCATCGTCAGCGGCAACTTGCGCGTGTCGCGTACCAGCCTTGCTAACGCCTCGTCGGCCGCGTCGAGCAGTGCGGGTTGCAGCAGCAGGTCGCCGCAGGTGTAGGCCGTCAGGGCCAACTCGGGGAACGCGACGATCTCCACGCCCCGCTGTGCCGCTTCGTCGGCCATAGCGGCCATGCGCTCCGCATTGAAATCGCAGTCGCCGACCCGTACGTGCGGCACGGCCGCCGCCACTTTCAGAAAACCGAAGCTATCCATATATACGTTATGTTATTCCGCCCACAACTGCGCCAGGTTCAGGATCACCTGCTCTGTCTTGTGCATCGTGGTGAGCGAGCAATATTCGAATTTGCCGTGGAAGTTCATGCCTCCCGTGAAGAGGTTGGGGCAGGGCAGCCCCATGAACGACAGGCGTGCGCCGTCCGTACCGCCGCGTATGGGGCGTACGATCGGGTTCACGCCGGCCATTTCCATGGCTTTGAGCGCCTTGTCGATCACCTGCGGGTGCGGTTCGACCATCTTGCGCATGTTGAAATACTGGTCTTTGAGCGTCAGGGTCAGCACCCCGTCGCCGTATTTCTTCTTCAAAAGGTCGACGCAGGCCCACATGAATACCTTTTTCTGCTCGAATTTCTCCGCATCGTGGTCGCGGATGATATAGCTGACCGAGGCTTTCTCGACCGTGCCGTTCAGCCCTACGCAGTGGTAGAACCCTTCGTATCCTTCGGTGTACTGCGGACGTTCGGCGGCCGGCAGCAGCCCTTGCAGTTCGCACGCCACGTCGAGCGCATTGACCATCTTGTTCTTGGCGTATCCCGGGTGGACGTTGCGTCCCTGAATGTCGATTTTGGCGCTTGCGGCGTTGAAGTTCTCGTATTCCAGCTCACCCTCCATGCCGCCGTCGACCGTGTAGGCGAAGTCGGCGCCGAAGGCCCTGACGTCGAAGAAATCGACCCCGCGGCCCACCTCCTCGTCGGGCGTGAAGCCGATACGTATCTTGCCGTGTTTGATCTCGGGGTGTGCGAGCAGGTACTCGGCGGCGGTCATGATTTCCGCCACGCCCGCCTTGTCGTCGGCACCCAGCAGCGTCGTGCCGTCGGTATGGATCAGCGTGTGCCCCTTGAAGAACTCCAGCTCGGGGAAATCCGTGACCCGCATCGTCAGCTGGCCGTTCAGTGCGATGTCGCAGCCGTCGTACTCCTCGATGACGTGGGGTTTGACATCCTTGCCGCTCATGTCGGGCGAGGTGTCCACATGGGCGATGAACCCGATCACCGGGGCATTCTCGCAACCCGGCGTCGCAGGGACGGTGCCCATCACGTAACCGTACTGATCCATCGAGACCTCGGTCATGCCCAATGCCTCCATTTCGTCGCGCAGGGCGGCCAGCAGGACTTTCTGTTTTTCGGTCGAAGGGAACGTCGTGCTCTCCTCCGACGACTGGGTGTCGTAGGAGACGTATTTCAGGAATCTTTCTTTTAAATCCATGACAATATCTGTTTATGGTTTATTCCTCTTTTTTTGCCCGGAGCGTGTGCCATGCGAAATAGCCGATCAGTACGAGGTACATTGCCAGCCCCGTCCACTCGGCGGCGTTCGAGGCCGCCCAGCCGCTCAGGAACCAGTCCACCTCGGCGAATTTCAAGAGGGCGCTCACCACACCCATCAGCGCGCCGCCGGCGATGAAGCCCGAGGCGATGAGCGTTCCGCGGTCGAAACGCGCCTTGTTGAGCCCCTCGTCCTTCGAACGGTTCGATACGAACCATGCCACCAGGCCGCCCACGACCAGCGGTGCGTTCAGCTCCATCGGGATGAACATGCCCAGCGCGAATGCGAGGGCCGGAACACCGATCGAGGTCAGCACCAGCGCCAGTGCCGCGCCGCAGAAGTAGAGCATCCACGGGGTCTGCCCGCCCGTCATCAGGGGCTGTATCACGGCGGCCATGGCGTTGGCCTGCGGGGCCACGAGGGCGCCTTCGCCCACGAACCCGTACGATTTGTTGAGGATGATCATCACGCCCGCCACGGTCGCCGCAGCAACGAACGTGCCGAGGAATTTCCAGGCCTCCTGCTTGCGGGGCGTCGTGCCGAGCCAGTAACCGATCTTCAGGTCGGTGATGAACCCTCCGGCCATCGAGAGCGCCGTGCAGACCACGCCGCCGATGATCAGCGCCGCCGTCATGCCCGTCGTGCCGCTCAGCCCGACGCTCACCAATACCAGTGACGAGAGGATCAGCGTCATCAGCGTCATGCCCGACACGGGGTTCGTGCCGACGATGGCGATGGCGTTGGCCGCCACGGTCGTGAAGAGGAACGCGATGACGAAGACGATCAGGATGGCCGTGACGGATTGTACCCAGCCGTCCAGCAGCCCGAAGTGGAAGAATATGAAGACCGAGATGAGCGTGGCGATCAGGATCGTGAGGATCCGCTTCATCGTCAAGTCGCGCTGCGTGCGTTCTACCGCAGCCGGGGCGGTTTTGTTGCCCCCCCCCAGTTCCGATACGGCCAGCCCTACGGCCTGGCGGATGATCTTCGACTGCTTGACGATGCCGATGATGCCCGCCATGGCGATGCCTCCGATGCCGAGCGGTTTGCCGATGAAGGCGAAGAGGTTTTCTGCCGTGAAGATGCTGGCGGGGTCGGCGAGGATGTCGGCGCGCGTCACGCCCAGCAGCGAGGCCATGGCCGCCGGGTCGATCGTGTCGGCCAGCGACCCGACGAGCGGTACGACGAGGAACCACACCAGGCACGAACCCGCCGTGATGATCATGGCGTATTTCAATCCGATGATGTAGCCCAGGCCCAATACGGCGGCCGACGTGTTGAGCGAGAATACCACCTTGAACTTGTCGGCTGCCACCTGTCCCCACGCGCAGATGCGCGTCGATACCGACTCCGTCCACATGCCGAACGTGCCTACCGCGAAGTCGTAGAGGCCGCCTATGAGACCTGCCACGGCCAGCAGTTTGGCCTGGTTGCCGCCCTTCTCGCCCGAGATCAGCACCTCGGTCGTGGCCGTAGCCTCGGGGAAGGGGTATTTCCCGTGCATCTCCTTGACGAAATATTTGCGGAACGGGATCAGCAGCACGATTCCCAGCAGCCCGCCGAAGAGCGACGAGAGGAACACCTGGTAAAATGCCGCGTCGAGCCCGAGGATGTAGAGCGCCGGGAGGGTGAAGATGGCACCCGCGACGATCACGCCCGACGAGGCGCCGATCGACTGGATAATGACGTTCTGTCCCAGCATGTTCTTCTTACCCATCACGTTGCCCATGCCGACGGCGATGATGGCGATCGGGATCGCCGCTTCGAATACCTGCCCGACCTTCAGGCCGAGGAAGGCCGCGGCGGCCGAGAAGACGATGGCCATGACGATACCCATCGTGACCGAGTAGGGCGTCACCTCCCTGGGCGACGACGAGGCGGGCATGATGGGCGTGTACTCTTCGCCCGGTTTGAGTTCCCGGTAAGCGTTCTCGGGCAATGACGTAAGTTGTTTTTCCTGTTCCATTTATTGAGGTTCTTTGATGTACTTGTCCAGGTCTTTGAGAATGTAGTAGCGGTTCAGCGACGCCGGGGCTTTCTTTGCGTCGAGATAACTGTATATCGCGCCGACGGCAGCCGCGAGGCGCAGCCGTTCCGCGTGCTGCTCCGATGCAGCCACCATGTCGAAGAGCAGTTCGGCGAACTTGTCCAGTTCCTGGTCGCCGAACCCGTATTCGTCCGTAAGCCGGCCGATGAAATCCGCCTCATCCAGCAACGTGTCGATGTCGATGTCCAGTTTCTCGGCCAGCTCCGTCTTGGCCGTCGTCCGTATCTGCTCCGGGGAGGCCGATTGTCTCATCAGCCCGATTTTGGCCATCAGGGCGGCGATCAGCTCCCCGATCCTGTTGATCTCCCGTAAGATATAATCTTCCATGTCCTTAGCGGTTGTCGCCGCTGCCCGAGATGATGTGGCGTTGCATGCGCGAGCGGAGTTTGTCGACGTTCATCTGCGCCACGTCGTCCAGTTCGTACCCCAGGTCGCGGGCGAGCGTCGCGCAGTACCACAATACGTCGCCGATCTCCTTGACGATCTCCAGCCGCTTTTCGTCCGAGAACTCCTCGTGGGCGTCGCGGATGACCTTTTTGACCTTGTCGGCCACTTCGCCCGCCTCGCCCGTAAGCCCGAGCGTGGGGTAGATGATGCGACGATTTTCGGGATAGATTGCCGTTTCGAGTGCGTGCTGCTGGTATTCGTTGAGTGTCATGGTTTTGATTTTGAGCGTGAATATTGGGTGGTACCGAGGGCAAAAATAGCAAAATAATTTAAAAATACGCATAAAAAAGCCCCTGTTCCTATGGAACAAGGGGCAAAGGATTTTTTGAGGGGGGGGGCTGTACGGGCATTCCGTTGCCGGACATTGCCGAGTGCCGCATGCCGGCTGGCAGTGGAGGCCGGACGGTCTGCTGCCGTCCGCGGCCGTGCCGGGGTACGGGTTCAGCGCCGGCGCCGGCTGTGTGGGCCCCGGCATGATTGCCGTCCGCACGGCATTTCCCGTTATTTCAGCCTGCGGAGTTTGCGGTCTGCATCGGTAGCCTCGCGTATGGAGATTGCAAAGCCGCCGCCGCGCGCCATCTCCACGTCGAGTTCCGTGCGTTGTCCGACCTTCCCGGTGCGGATGACATACGCCTGCGGATTGGTCTGGTAATCGGCATCGGGGGCATCGGCGTAGAGCGTCGCCACATACTCCTTGCCGGGATCGAGGTAGTCGAACGGGAGCGTCACCGTACGGCGGTTCTCGTCCGTCACGCCGCCCACGAACCACTCGCCCGTGTCTTTGGCCTTGCGCGCCACGACGATGTAGTCGCCCGGTTCGGCCAGCAGGTAGCGGCTCTCTTCCCAGTCGAGTGCGACGTCCTCGATGAAACGGAACGCATCCATGTATTTCTCATAGTGCTCGGGCAGGTCTGCCGCCATCTGCAGCGGCGAGTACATCGTCACGTACAACGCCAGCTGGTTGGCGAGCGTCGCGTTGACGTGCGAGTGGTTGCCGGGGTTGACCTCCGCGACGTCCATCACGAAGATGCCGGGCGTGTAGTCCATCGGGCCGCCCTGCAGGCGCGTGAAGGGCAGGATCGTCACATGGTGGGGCTTCGAGCCGCCGAACGCCTGGTACTCCGTGCCGCGTGCCGACTCGTTGCCGATCAGGTTGGGGTAGGTGCGGCAGAGGCCCGTCGGGCGCACCGCCTCGTGGGCGTTGACCATGATCTTGTGGTCGGCGGCCCGGCGGACGGCATAGAGGTAGTGGTTGTTCATCCACTGCCCGTAATGGTGCTCGCCGCGGGGCAGGATGTCGCCCACGTACCCGCTCTTGACCGAGTTGTACCCGTATTTGTCCATCAGGCGGTAGGCCGCTTCCATGTGGCGTTCGTAGTTGCGCACCGAAGCCGACGTTTCATGGTGCATCATCAGCCGGATGCCTTTCCCGTGCGCATATTCGTTCAGTGCGGCGATGTCGAAATCGGGGTAGGGGGTCACGAAATCGAAGACGTAATCCTTCGTGTGCCCGAACCAGTCCTCCCAGCCGACGTTCCAGCCTTCGACGAGCAGCTGGTCGAACCCGTGTGCCGCCGCGAAGTCGATGTACCGCTTCACGTTCTCGTTCTCGGCGCCGTGGCGGCCGCTGGGCCTGCATCGGGCGTAATCCGTCACGCCGAGCTGTACCGACGGCACGTCGCGCGTATAGGCCCAGTCGCTCTTGCCGGTGATCATTTCCCACCATACGCCCATGTATTTCACGGGCTTGATCCACGAGGTGTCGTCATAGGCGCACGGCTCGTTGAGGTTCAGGATCAGCTTCGAGGCGAGGATGTCGCGGGCGTCGTCCGAGACCGTCACCGTGCGCCACGGGGTATGGCAGGGCGCCTGCATGTAGCCTTTCCACCCCTGTGCGTCGGGCGTAAGGTGCGAGGTGAAGATGAAATTCCGGTCGTCCAGGTCGAGGTGCATGCACGCATAGTCGACCAGCGCCGCTTCGTGGATGTTGATGTAGAGCCCGTCGTCGCTCTTCATCTGCAGGGCCGTCTGTACGCCCGTGGGCGAGAAGGGCGTCTGCGACGAGTTGGGCGTGATGGCGCCGGGCATCAGCTCCCGTATCTGCGAGAGTTTCGACTCCGTGTAGTCGTACTCCTGCGTGTCGTAGTCGCCCGGGATCCAGAACGCCGTGTGGTCGCCCGCCATGGCGAACTGTGTTTTCTCCTCGCCGATGACGAAATAGGTCAGCGACTCCTGTTCGGGGAATTCGTAGCGGAATCCGAGCCCGTCGTCGTAGAGCCGGAAGCGGATCGTCATGTCGCGGCCTGTCGCGGCCTGCCGCAGCGTGACGGCCATTTCGTTATAGCGGTCGCGGATCTCGGCCTGCTCGCCCCATACGGGACGCCATGTCTGGTCGGACTCGCTGCGGGCCACCTGCCCGAGGGTGAACCCGTCGTAGAGCGATACCGGGCGCCCTGGTTCGCCCTTGCGGATTTCAGCCCCGAATTCCAGCTTTGGGGCTTCGCCGCGCAGTTCGAGCCCCATGCCGCTGGGCAGGATCACGGGGCGCTCCTTGTAATCGAGCGTATAGGTGGGGCGGCCTCCGTCCGCCAGGCTGAACTCCAGGCGGAGGCGGCCGTCGGGCGAGAGGAGCGTCTCCTGTGCCGTGCAGGCTGCACCGGCCAGCAGCGCGGAGATATATAAAAATATTTTCTTCATGGTTCGGTCTTGTTATTTACGTTTGAATTCTACGATCAGCGCCTGCCGCGGGCCGACCGTGGTGGTATCGTCCACCTCCGTGGCTTCGCCCGTCAGGACGTTGCGCCCGTCGCTCAGCCCCGAGGCGATCTCGGCATAGTGCGACCACGGCACCTGTTTCTTGCCCCGCGAGTTGTTGATGAAGACGAATACCGCGTCGGTGTCGTCATAACGGAAATAGGCGTAGGTGTTGTCGCGCGAGAGGAAGTGCATCGTGCGGCCGTTGTGGATCACGGGCTTCGACTTGCGCCATTGGAAGAGCCGCTGCGTGTAGTCGAAGAGCCCCGCCTGTACGGCATCGCGCTGCGCCGGGTCGAACAGGTTCACCGCGTCGCCCTCCCAGCCGCCGGGGAAATCCACGCGCAGCCCGCCGTGTCCCTGCGAGAGGTCTTTCGAGGTGAACATCATCTCGTCGCCCGAGAATATCTGCGGGATGCCGCGCATCGTGGCCAGCATCGCCATCGAGAGTTTCAGCCGGTCGGGGTTTCTGCGTACGATGTCGCCGATGCGGTCGGTGTCGTGGTTGGCGACGAAGATCATCATTTTCGACAGGTCATGGTAGACGAAATCGTGCGACAGGCAGTCGTAGACGCGCGTCATGCCCTCGCCCCAGCGGAGCGAGTCGGTGGGCAGCGCCCGGCAGATGGCCTCCTGCAGCGGGAAATCCATGATCGACGGCAGGTGCGAGTCGAAGCCGTCCTTGTTGGGATTGCCGCCCTGCCAGTATGCCAGTTGGGGGATCGACGACGTCCAGCATTCTCCCACGATGTTGAAACCGGGGTATTCCCTGCGTACGGCCGCGCACCACTCGCTCATCGGCACCTTTTCGTTGTAGGGGTAGGTGTCGACGCGGAACCCGTCCAGGCCGGCATACTCGATCCACCACACGGCCCATTGCTTGAAATATTGCAGCACGTAGGGATTGTCGAGGTTCATGTCGGGCATCGACGGCACGAACCAGCCGCTCTCCTGCAGGTCGAGGTCGTAGCGCGAAGCGTTGGGATCCATGTTCGTCGAGAAGCAGACGTTCGTCCCGGTGTATTCGGGGAACTGGTGTATCCAGTCCCTGAAAGGCAGGTCTTTCATCCACCAGTGGCCCGTGCCGCAGTGGTTGGTGACGATGTCCATAATCACCTTCAGCCCGTGGTCGTGGGCTTTGCCTACGAACTCCCTATACAGTTCGTTCGAGCCAAACCGGGGGTCTATGCGGTAGTAGTCGCCGCAGGCGTAGCCGTGGTACGAACCTTCGGGTTCGTCGTCCAGCAGCAGCGGCGTGGGCCATACGGCCGTGGCGCCCAGCCCTGCGATGTAATCCAGGTGGTCGATCATCCCCTGCAGGTCGCCCCCGTGGCGGCCGAAGAAGGCGCTGCGGTCGGCGCGCTCCCGCGTGTGGGGCGTCGAGTCGTTCGACGCATCGCCGTTGGCGAAGCGGTCGGGCATCAGGAGGTAGATCATGTCGGCCGTGGTGAAACTCTTGCGTGCGACCGAGCCTTCGGCGCGTGCCGCGATCTCATAGGGAACCTTGAACTGTCGTTCCCCCTGCGAGAATACGAGGTAGTAGGTGCCCGGCTCCGCGTCGGGTTTCACCTCCACGTCCACGAATAGGTAATTGGGACTGTCGGCTTTGTGGCGGGCCTTCACCCCGACGCCCTGTCCGCCTTCGATGCGGACGTCGTATGCCGCGATGCCGGCCCCGTTGACGAGCAACTGGAGCGGGGTCTGCATCCCCGTCCACCACGAGAGGGGTTCGACGCGGGTAACCTCGCCCGAGGCGTCTGCCACCGAGGCGGGGTCGAATGCGGACTGTCCTGTCCCTGTGCAGGAGAGCAGTCCGGCTGCTGCGAGTGTCATGAAAAATCGGTTCAAAATATCGTCGTTTGTAAAGTTAGCAAAAAATCGGTTTCCAGCGATTCCCGTTTCGCCCGGGGCATCCCTGTGCTTCTCGTGCGCATCCCTATGCTTCTCGGATGGTTTACTGTCTATTCCCGTCGGGTTCTATCGGGTTCCCGGCGGTTTCCCGGCGCTGTTTCCGCGCATCCCCGGCGCATGTCCGCAACCTTTATCTCCTGTCTTGTGCGAAGACCAGCCATTGCCATGCGGGAAGCACGGTGCGGGTGCCGCCCGTGTATTCCTTCCCGGTGAAGAACTCGCGGCGCGAGCCCTCGAACGGCAGGTCGAATGCGACCTCCTCCGCACTGAGGTTCGCAGCGACTGTCACCTCGTTGCCGCCGGCCGTACGGGAAAACAGCATCAGGCCGTCGGGTGTTCGTTCGCCGAGCGGGTATGCGGCCTGCCCGCCGCGTTCCCCGGCTGCGAGCGCCGGGTTCTCGTGGCGCAGCCGGATCAGTGCGGCGTAGAAATCCGTAAACCCGTTGCGTTTCCACGCGGGGACGGGGTCTTTCTCGAAGAACTCGAAGCGGTGGTCGAACCCCATCTCCTGTCCGGTATAGACGAGCGGCTGCCCGTTGGGCAGCGTGAAGGTCAGCAACGCCGTCACGCGTGCCGCGTCGCCCATGCGCTCGAATTCCGTCCCGGCCCACGAGTTTTCGTCGTGGTTCGAGGTGAACATCAGGCGGAACGCCTCGCGCGGCATGGCAGCGGCATCCCTGGCGACGTAGGCACGCAGGTCTGCGGCGCTTTTCCGTCCCTGTGCGATGTCGTTCAGCAGGTGGTGCAGCTCCCACGCATACGAGGCGTCGAACGCCCCGTCGTGCAATGCGGGGGCTTCGCCCTCGGCGAGCAGGTAGATGCCGGGGTACTCCTTCCGCAGTGCGGGCAGCGTCTGCTGCCAGAAGTCGATGGGTACCTCGCACGCCATGTCGCAGCGGAATCCGTCGATGCCGCGGTCGAGCCAGAAACGCATGGCGGCCGCCATTGCGGCACGCATGTCCGCGTTGCCGTAGTCGAGCTTGGCGATGTCCGTCCAGTCGTACTGCACGATGGTGTTGCCCAGCGAGTCACGTACATACCAGTCGGCCGGGCGCTCCTCGATCCAGCGGGCATCGGGCGAGGTGTGGTTGGCCACCCAGTCCAGGATCACGCGCAGCCCGAGTCTGTGGGCTTCGGCCAGGAACCGGTCGAAATCCTCCAGCGTGCCGAATTCGGGGTTGACGGCTTCGTAGTCGGAGATGGCGTAGTACGAGCCGAGGGTTCCCTTGCGCTCCTTGACGCCGATGGGGTAGACGGGCATCAGCCAGACGACGTCCACGCCCAGCTTTTGGAGCCGGGGCAGGTGGCGTGCGGCCGCCGCCAGCGTCCCTTCGGGGGTGTACTGGCGCACGTTCATTTCGTAGACGACCGAGTTGTAACTCCAGTCGGGGTGGGCGGCCGGTTGCTGCGGCCGTGTGCCGCAGGCAACCAGTACCATTGCGAGAAGTAATGCGGGCAAGCGTTTCATGGCGTGTCGTTTAGAGCGTGAATACCACCGACGACCAGGCGCCCATGAGCAGTTTCGACGAAGCGTCGCCGCGCTGAAGTTTCACTTCACCTGAGACGCCTACGGCCTTGTCCGGTTGGTCGGTAAGGGTCAGTATCTGTGTCTCCTGGCCGAAGTTGTGCACGACGAGCATCCGTTCGCCGTCCAGTTCGCGGTACCAGGCCGCGATGGATTGCTGCGAGGTGTTGCCGTCGTTGTAGACCGGGTGTTTGACCATCTTGCCCTGCGCCAGCACGGGATAGGTGTTGCGCAGCCGGGCGAACGTGCGGTAGAGGTTGAGCAGCGAACCGTCGTCGTCGGCCTGCGCCTCGACCGAGATTGCTGCGGTCAGCATCTGCATGTCGATCTTGCCCGAGAGGCTTCCCGAAGCCAGTTCGTTGCCCGCCTTGTCCCACAGGATCGGGGTGCGGACATATTCGTCGCCGTTGGATTTGGTGCCCCAGTACCCGAGCTCTTCGCCCTGGTAAATGTAGGGTGCGCCCTGCGCCGTGAGCAGTACGGCGGCCGCCACCTTCATCTTTTCGACGGACTGCCCCAGGTCGGAGCCCGTGCGATCCTCGTCGTGGTTCGAAAGTTTCGTGGCTTCGATGTAATCGCTGCGGTACTGTGCGTAGAGGGGCTGCACGTCGAGGATGTCCTTGACGAAATAGCATCCGATGCCGTTTTGCAGCGCCCATTTGAGCTTGTACCAGAACGTGAATTCGAACAGTGCCGGCAGCCCCCGGTAATAGGGTGCCGCCTTGTCCGCTTCGTCGAGCATCTCGCCCACCATGTAGAAATCGCCCTCTCCGCCGGCGGCCTTGTAGGTCTCGTTCATGCGGTCGTAGAATTTCTTGAGGAACGTGGGGTTCTCGTCGTTGTAGGCGTTGTGGTAGATGTGCTTCACGGCATCGAGGCGGAACCCGTCCACGCCCATGCGTACCCACTTGTCAGCCGCTTCGGCGACGGCCTTGAACGCCCTGGACTGCTCGGCCTCGGCGGCTTTGCCGTAGTTGAGGTCGGCGAATGCCGCCGTCCAGAAGTGCGAATGGTACATCGTCGGCAGCGAGAACTGCACGTTGGCCGGGTCGGCCGAGCGGTTCGACATCAGGGTGAAGGGCTCCCCGAACCGGATGATCGTCCGGTTGTCCGGGGCGCCGTATTTGGTGCCTGCGGCCCACGACGTGGTCGAGGTGCGGACGAGGAATCCCCAGTCGGAATCGAAGTCGAGCGTCAGTTCGTAGCTGTTGCCGCCCCTGGCGTAGAAGCGTTTGCTCGTGCCGTTGCCGAAATAGAGGTACTTGTCGTCCGGGCCGCCCTGCGTGTTGTCCGCGTCCGCGGCGTCGGTCGTTTCGGTAACGGTCACCGTCGGGCTGTCGGCATTTGTCCAGTCGAGTACGAACTTGAAGCGCCCGGCGGCACCCGCCCCCGTGTCGGTCGAGAACCATTGCCCGGCATCGTAGCCTGCGGCGCCTTCCGTGGCGATCTGGTCGATCCGTCCGGCTGCGATGTCGGCCTGCGGGTCTTCGGAGAAGATATAGCGGTCACGGTAAGGGCTCCCTTCGGACGCGGCGGCCGATTTGAACCACGGGTGGTCTTTGCCTGTATGGTTGAGCACGTAATCCAGGTAGACCCGGATGCCACGGGCATGGGCCGCGTCGATGAATGCCCTCAGGTCGGCGTCCGTCCCGAAGGCGGGGTTGACCGCCTCGTAGTCGAGCACGTCGTAACCGTGGTACGAAGCCGCCGGATGGATCGGCGAGAGCCATACGGCCGAGGCGCCGAGTGCGTCGATGTAGTCGAGCCGCCGGGTCAGCCCCGGCAGGTCGCCCACCTTGTCGCCGTTGCCGTCGGCGAAGCTGTATACCAGCAGCTGGTAGCTTATGTCGGCGCGTTTGCGGTTGTCCCACGCATCGGGCTGGGCGACGACCTGCTCGCCCTCGAAATCCTGGGAGGCATCGCCGCTCTGTGTCACGGTGACGACGACCGGATCGCAGCCCGGGGCGGTGAAGGTAAGCGTCGCGGAGCGTTTCGACGACTCGTTTGCGGTCGCCGTGACCGCGAACGACGTGGAGGTTTTGCCCGATGTGAGGGCCGGTGTGCACCATGCGGTATTGTCGCTCTGCGTCAGCGACCACGCGCCCGCATCGGTGCGCAGGTCGAGCAGCCGGCTGCCGCCTGCGGCTTCGAATTCTATCTCCGTGGGGGTCACGGAGAGCATACTGCCGCCGGTATCGCCGGTCTTGTCGTCGCTGCACGACACGGATACGGAAAGTACGAGTGCCAGCAGCAGGAAAAGAAATTTTTTCATAGCGGAATCTCGGTTAAAGTTCGTTTCGGGGCCTGCCGTCCGGTCAGGGACGGCAGGCCAGAAACGGGACGGCAACCTCTGTGTGCCGTCCCGTGAAAGGGTGGCCGTTATTCGGCCTCTGCCGGGGTCTTGCCCTCGGACATGATGTATATCTGCGAATTCGCGAGGTCGAAATAGATGTCGTAGGTGCCGTCGAGCTGGACTTTCATGTTCTGCGAACCGCCGCTGGTGATGATGTCTACGGCCTTGTTGATGTCGACCGCACCGCCCGACGCCGTGCCGTAGTTCTTGGAGTCGTCCCAGGCGTTATTGAAGCGGATCTTGAATTCGCTGGCGGTGGTCAGGGCTACGCCTTTGCGAACGAGGTAGGCGCCCTCCTCGCTCATGGAGAAATCGCCCAGGTCACCCCATCCGGTGATGTTGCCGACCAGTCCCCATGTGTCGGCGACCAGCTCGGGCTTGGCGCCTGCGGCCATCACGTAGGCGCGTCCCGCCTCGGGCAGCAGCCAGTAGTCGTACGTGCCGGCTTCGGCGATCACGGCATTGACCTTGTCGGCGGAAACCTTGAAGGCCGAGCCGATCGTGCAGGTGTAGGGGCTGCTGCCGGCGAATGCGGCGTCGGCCCCGATCCACTGCGACTCGTCGCCGCTCTTGAAGAGGAATTCCGAGTTGGCGGCTACCTCGACCCCTGCGGCCTTGTAGGCCACGATGTTCGAGCTGGCGCTCTCCATGGCCGTCGGGCCCCAGTCGGGGGTTGCGACGGTCTGGCCGTGGATGTACCAGTCGGCCTTTTCCGGCCCCGGGTCGGGTTCTTCGCCGCCGCCCGTGCCGTAGTCGCCGGCATTGAGTTCGTAGGTGATCTCCGCAGAGTTGTTCAGGGTTGCGTATACGCGGTAGTTGCCCGCCGTGGCCTTGATGTTGTCGCCGTTCTGCGAAAGGCGTCCGTCCGCCCCGCCGAAGTTTATCGCCCAGTCGTTGTCCGCACGGAATTTGAATTCCCCGGCGGTCAGTGTGACGTCGACCCAGAAACGCTGTTTTTGGGTGTCGAAATTCATCTCCGTGTCGGTGTCCCAGCCGCCCGGAGTGGCATCGCCGATAATACCCATCGAGTTGAACGACAGCTTATTGCTTAACGTTAATGTCGAACGGTCGAATACGAAGCGGTAGAAGCGCTTGGAATAGACCATGATGTTTCCGGAACCGCTGCTGGAGATCAGCGTGATCGACGGGGCTTCCGTTTCCGGAGCCGCAGCATCATCGTCGGTGCCCCAGTTGCAGGCATCGTTCCAACCGGCTTCGCCGCTCAGTTTGAAGCCGTTGGCGGCTTTTTCGCCCAAGTCAACGATAGCTTCGTAGGTGACCTCGTCGCCGGAGAAACAGAACAGTCCCTGTGCGTTGTCGAAATTCCAGCCGCAGTAATCGCCGATTACCCAGACCTGGGGATAGGTACGCTCGGCCGTTGTCACGGTCATGCGGACGGTGGCGGGGGCGGAGTAGAATTTCTCGAAGTCGGTGCCGATCGTGGCGCTGATGTAGAAATCCACGTCTGTAGGTTCGCCCGAGGGAACCCCCAGGCCGCCGTCTTCCACGGACAGCGCAAGGATGTTGTTGAGGCTTTCATAGGTCTGTTCCGACGAGGTGCCGTTCATACCCGTGAAGAGCACCAGTTTCGCACCGTCGTTGTACGAGGCTTCGATCGAGTAGTTGATCTGGGTGCGGACGCCGAAGTCGGCGGCGTCCCAGGTGAAGGTCTGCGTCGAGCCCATGTTGTCGGGCGTAATGACGATCTCCCCGGGCAGCGCATGCAGCACGGGCGCCACGACCTTGTCGGGGTCGTAGGCCTTTACCTCGTCGAGCTTTTGGCAGGCGGAGAGGAGTCCCGTCGCAGCCGCCAGCATCATCGCATATCGTGTAATTTTCATAGTCGTACGATTTTTAGGGTTGGTTATTTATCGGTTGCGTTTCCGTAGCCGGGATTCTGGTGCAGTTCGGGGTTGGAAGCGAGCTCCGACGAAGGGATGGCAAAGATTTTCATGTAATCATCGAACCCCTGTCCGGTGAAGGTGCCGCCCTTGTATGTCCAGAGGAACGACGGGGTGGTGAACTTGCCGTAGCGGATCAGGTCGGTGCGGCGGTGCCCCTCCCACATCAGCTCGCGGGCACGCTCCTCGAGTAGGTAGTCGGCCGTGACCGACGAGGGGGCCGATACCCCGGCACGGTTGCTCAGCTCCTGGAGTTTCGGCAGCGCGGTGTTGGCCTGTCCCAGGTTCATGCAGGCCTCGGCGTAGATCAGGTAGATCTCGCCCAGGCGGATCATCGGGAAGTCGATGTCGCTGTATGCCTTCGATGCAGCCGTGGCAAGGAATTCGTCGTTGGTCATGTCGTGGGGGATATTGTTGAACTTGAGGCAAGTCCACCCGTTGAGGAAGACATAGAGCGCATCGTTCATTGACTCCTGGCGGCCTTTGATGTAGAACATTCCGCCGCGTTTGTCACTGACCGTATATTCGCCCGTGGTGTAGTCCGCGTTGCGGGCGTTGAAATATTTCTGCACGTATTCGTAGGGTACGCGGATGCCGGCCCAGCCGTTGTTCACGCCGTTGATCTTCTGTTCGGCCGTCACGTCGGTGGCGGCGATGGCTGCCAGCGTCAGGTACGACGTGCCGCCGTAGGACTGCGTCTGCTCGGCGTCGTATGCCACGCCGAAGATGATCTCCTTCAGGGCGTCGGCGTTCTCGCCGTTGTCGCCGCGGAAGAGGTCGGAATACTCCGGGCAGAGCGAGTAGCCCATGCCGAAGATCGCTTCGCAGGCGGATTTGGCCTCCGTCCACATCGGGGTGCCGGCATAAACCTCGGCATTGAGGTACATGCGGGCCAGCAGGCCGTTGACCGCACCCTTGTCGGCACGCGGGTAGTTCGAGCGTGCGGCAGGCATCGCGCTTTCGTCCGAAGCCAGGTCGGTCAGCTCCGAGATGCAGTAGTCGAAGACATCCTTGCGCGAGGCCTGTTTGGGGTTCACACCGCCGCCGAAGGGCGAGGTCTCGGTCGTGAACGGCACGTCGCCGAACACGTCGAGGGCGATCCAGTAGAAATAGGCGCGCAGGAAACGGGCCTCGGCGCGGAAGCTCTGGATCCTGGCGGCCAGTTCGCTGCTCACGCCGCGGTCGGAGAGTTTGTCCGAGGCGGTCTGGCGCAGGTACTCGTTCACGTAGGCGATGCCCTGCAACGTACGTACGTAGACGGCGTAGGTCGCGTCGTTGTCGGCGTCGGACCACGTGTCGGTATTCATGGCGCGTACCCAGGCGTCGTTCTCCCAGGCGCATTTGCAGGCGTCGGCCGTAACCTCCTGGATCGTCCAGAATGCGCGGATGAGCTCCGAGGCGCCGCCGTCGCTGACCTGCAGGTCGGTGGTGTCGTTCGAGACGAAATTGAAATAGAGTTTGGTGAGCCCGGCCAGGTAGCCGTTCTCGTCTTTCCCGTAGACGGTCTCCGAGGTCGAGTCGGACGGGTTGAGGGGCAGGGTGTCGAGATCCCCGATGCACGAAGTGAGCAGCATCGTTGCGCCTGCCGCCGCCAAGGCGAAATGTTTTATGTCGATTTTCATGGTTCGTTCGTTTTTAGAAGTTTACATTCAGACGCAGCGAATAGGTGCGCGGGCGCGGCCAGATCGAGCCGTCGATGCCGTTGACACCCGGTATTTCGGGGTCTACGCCGCTGTAATCGGTGATGACGAATACGTTCTGCACGCCGAAGGCGACGCGCATCGAACCCTTCCAGTTGCCGATCTTGTTGAACGTGTAGCCGAGGTTGATGTCGTCCATGCGGAAGAACGAGGCGTTTTCGAGGAACATGTCCGAATACCACTGCTCGCCGCTGTTGGCCTTCGTAAAGCCGGTCTTCTTGACCAGCCGTGCGAAGTTGGGCAGGTTGCCGGCGTTGATGTCGATGTTGGACGTCGAGTTGGCCGAGGCGAAGTCGTTGAAGACCCAGTTGCCCGCCGAACCGTGGCCGTTGAAGCCGAAGTCCCAGTTCTTGTAGCTCAGCTTGAGGCTGATGCCGTAGAAGAAGTCGGGGTTGGGGCTCTTGTCGGTCACGTAACGGTCGGCCTGTGTGATCTTGCCGTCCTTGTCACGGTCGACCAGCGCGTTCTGGATCGGATTGCCGTCCTGGTCGTATACCTGCTGGAAACAGTAGAAAGTGTAGGGCGCATAGCCTACCTTGTGGATCTGGAGCAGGTTACCCGTGCCCTTGGTGATGCTTCCCGTCTGGATGTTGTAGTCGGGGTCGTCGGTGTTGTTGAGCTTGGTGAACTCGGTGTGTTGGAACGTGCCGTTGAAGCCGACCGTGAGGTTCCAGTCCTTGGTCTGCACGGGGATGAAATTCAGGTTGAATTCCACGCCCTTGTTCTCCATCGAGCCAATGTTGGTGAGCACCGTGTTGCCGAAGTTCGAGCCCATGGGGGTGATGACGCTGTTCAGAAGGTCGTCCGTCTGGCGCAGGTACCAGTCGACGCTACCGTTGATGCGGCCGCCGAGGAACCCGAAGTCGAGTCCGACGTTGTAGGTCGTCGTGGTCTCCCATTTGATGTTGGGGTCGTAGGCGCCCGGCGTGAGGTAGAACATGTGGCCGGCGCTGCCCATGTAGTAGGTCTTGTAGACGTCGGTCGACATGTAGTAACGCGCCAGGTAGGGGTAGTTGGAACCGATCTCCTGCTGGCCGGTCTGTCCGACGCCGACGCGCAGCTTGAGGGCCGAGACGGCACGCGAATCCTTCAGGAAATTCTCCTCGGCGATGTTCCACGCAAAGGCGCCCGAAGGGAAGAGGCCCCAGCGGGTATCCTTCGAGAAACGCGAAGAGGCGTCGTCGCGCAGCGTGAAGGTGAAGAGGTATTTCGAGGCGATCGAATAGTTCAGGCGTCCGTAGAACGAGAGCAGGTAGTTCTCCTGGCGGTTGAACGGGTAGCGCGAATCCTCGCCCTTCTGCTCGTGCGTCTCGTTGAAATAGGATACCGAGTGGTCGGAGCTGTAGAAATGCTGCCACGAATAACCGGCCATCACGTCGAGGTGGTGGATGCCCCACTCCTTGTTGAAGTTGGCGTAGAATTCGAGCAGCTGGTTGCGGCGGAAGTTCGTCGTCCACGAATACTGTCCCCAGCCGCGGGCCTCGGTGTCGGTGTATGCCTGGAACGAGCCGGGGTTCACGCCGTCGTAGGTCTTGGCGCTCGATACGTCGAGGCCGAGGTTGAGGTTGAAACGCAGCGCTTCGAAGCCGTGAACCTTATAGTCGATCTGGGCGTTGCCGATGAAACGCTTGGCACGCGCCGTATTGTCGCGGTCGTAGAGCTGCGAGAGCGGGCCCGCACCCAGCAGGGTGTTGGGCGTGAAGTCCTCGCCGCGGCCCGATCCGTAGTTCCAGTATCCGTTGGTGGTCGTGTAGTCGATCGAGCCGTCGTCGTTGCGGAAGTAGGGGTCGATCGTGGGGTTGAAGAAGGCAGCCGAACCCACCACGCCGCCCGAAGCGTAGCGCTGCGACGTGACGACGCCCTTGGCGTTGAGGTTGACCGTGAGGTGCTTGTCGAAGAAGTTGGGCGAGAGGCTCAGGTCGAGCGTCCCGCGTTCGTATTTCGACGTTTCGAGCGTACCCTGCTGGTTGGTGTAGCCCACCGATGCACGGTAGGGCATGCGGTCGTTGATGTTGCCGATCAGGCTGACGTTGTGGTCATGCGAAATGGCGGTGCGGAAGACCAGATCCTGCCAGTTGGTGTTCTTGTCGCCGAGCATCGACTGTACCTTGTCGCCCGTGGTCGTACCTGCGGGATACACCTGGTCGATGTAGGTGCGGAACTCGCCGGGGGACATCACGGGCAGCTCGTCGGAGTTGGTCTGGACGCTCACGCTGCCGCTGTACGATACGCGGGGCGTGTTGCCGCGCCCCTTCTTGGTGGTGACGAGGATGACGCCGTTCGAAGCACGCGAACCGTAGATGGCCGCCGCCGAAGCGTCCTTGAGCACGGTGAAGGATTCGATGTCGTTGGGGTTGATCGTCTCCAGCGGGTTGGCCATACCCTTGCCGCCGTCGACTGCGATGGGTACCCCGTCGATCACGATCAGCGGGTCGTTCGAGGCGTTGAGCGAAGCCGCACCGCGCACGCGGATGGTGGCGCTCGATCCGGGGCCGCCGTCGCCGGGGATGATGTGTACGCCCGGAACCTTGCCCTTGAGCATGTCCTGCGTGGAGACCACGGCTCCGCGGTTGAACTCTTCGGCCTTGATTGCCACGACCGAACCGGTCATGTCGTTCTTCTTGACCGAACCGTAGCCGATCACCACCACGTCGTCGATGCCCATGGCATCCTCTTCGAGCGTGAGGTGTGCCAGCAGCGACGAACTGGCCACCAGGCTGACGGTCTTGTAACCGACATAGCTGACTTCGATGACCGATTCGGGGCCGGCGGCGCGGATGGCATAGTCGCCGTCGATGCCCGTCGAGACGCCGTTGGTCGTGCCCTTTTCGACGACGGTAGCGCCCAGGATCGGCATTCCGGACTTGTCGACAACTACGCCTTTAACCTCATAACCAGCGTTTTGCGCCAGCGTGAGGGGGGGGGTAAATTGACATATGAGCAAGATACCCGCACACATAGTTAAAAATCGTTTCATAAGAATTTTGGTTAGTTTATAAGTTGATTTTATGGATTGTAGGTCATTGGGCCTTGTGTTCTTTGACCAGGAAGACCGACACGGCGGCCAGCAGCATGAAGACCCCGGCGAGCGCCAGCATGTCGGCCGCGTCGGAGGCGAAGCAGTACTTGACGATGGCACCGCCGGTCAGTCCGATGACGATCTGGGGGACGGTGATCGTGAAATTGAAGATACCCATGTATACGCCCATGCGGCGTGGCTCGACTGCGCGCGACAGGATGGCGTAGGGCATGGCGAGGATGCCCGCCCAGGCGATGCCGATCCCCACCATCGGGAGCATCAGCGCGTACTGGTCGTGCAGCAGGCACAACCCCGCTAAGCCCAGCGCCCCGGCGAGCAGGCAGGCCGCGTAGACGGGTTTGTTGCCGTAGCGCGCGGCGACGCGCCCGAGGAACAGGGCGGCGATGCAGGCGGGGATGGGGTAGGTGCCGTTGAGCACGCCGACCCATGTCTGCGTGGCGCCGGCCGAGAGCACTTCGCCCGTGGCATGGTCGGTGACTACACCCGTGATGGCGGGTTTGAGGTAAGTCCACATCAGGAAGAGCGCCGCCCACGAGAAGAACTGCGTGACGCCCAGCCGCACCATCACGCCGGGGACGTTGCGCATGAGGCCGACGAAGCTCACCGGTTTGGCGTCCTCCTCGGAGAGGTTGTTGTAGCGGGCGAACTCCCCGGGCGGATATTCCCGTGTCTTGAACGAGGTGACGAGCACCGTGAGCAGCAGGATCGCGCCCCCGGCATAGTAGGAGTAGGCGATGTGCGGCGAAACATGCCCCGGAGCGGCCTCGTCCGACACGCCGAGCCATGTCATGACGAGCGGCAGGATAGCGCCGACGACCGCACCGAGGTTTATCAGGAAGGTTTGTACCACGTAGCCCTGTGTCTTCTGCGAATCGTCGAGCATGTCGGCCACCAGCGCTCGGAAGGGCTGCATCGTGACGTTGAACGACAAATCCATGAACAGCAGGATGAAAGCCCCCATGGCGAGTGGGGCGAAGGCGAGCAGTTTGGGGCAGTTGGGCATGAGCACTAGCGCCAGCGCCGAGATCAGCGACCCGCCCAGGATGTAGGGGATGCGGCGGCCCCAGCGCGTCCAGGTGCCGTCGGAAAAAAGCCCCACGATGGGCTGGACGATCATGCCGGCCAGCGGTGCCGCCAGCCAGAAGTAGCTCAGGTGGCTGACATCTGCCCCCAGCGATTCGAAGATGCTCGACGTGTTGGAATTCTGGAGCGAATATCCGATCTGCACGCCGAGGAAGCCGAAGCTGAGGTTCCAAATCTGCCAAAATGAGAGTTTAGGTTTGGTCATTTCGGTTTTTCGGTTGGTTTTCAGGTTATACAAATTTTAATAAAAAAATCCGGATGGCGAACCGCCGGGCGACGAACGGAGGGATCAGCCGGATGAACGGGCGGATTTTTACGACGAACGGTAGCCCGAGGGGGACGATTTGGAATTTACGCGGAAAAACACTACCTTTATTCATAAATAAACGAAACCCGTATATACTTAATACAGCCTCAGTCAGCCTATATGCGATCGCTCAAAGTGTCCGGAATTATCCACCTGTTCGCCGTGCTCCATGCCGTGGTCGCCCTTTCATGCCATCTGGCGGGGATCAACGACGAGTTGGTGCTGACGCTGCTGACGATCGTGCTGATCGTGCTGATCTGCCTAAAACGGGGCCTGAACGTGGAGTTCACCGCTGCCAGCGTGATCGTCGTCAACGTGATCGGCTACCTGCTGGGTACGGGCGGTGCGCAGCTGATCGAGCTGTTATTGCACGCCCCGCCCGTGGTGCATGCCGTGTCGACTTTCATAACCACCGAGATTCTGGGCTGGAGCATCGTGTGGTTCACCAAGTTGTTCCGCCGCGGCGACGACACGGCGAGCCGCTCCTCGGCCTGGACGCCCCGCATCGGGTTGCTGCTGCTGGCCGTGGGGGTGATTTTCGTGCTGAGGCTGGCCTATGTCGAGCTCTTCTCATCGCCTTCCTTCTCCACAGACCGCCTTTACCACATGGCCGACTTGCTGGCTTCGAACTCCGCGGCACTGATTATCCTGCTGTGCGTCAATATCATCTATGTCCGGCATACGCGCAGGCGTGAAACCCGGCACGGTCTGATCGCCGAAATCGCGGCGTTCCTCCTGTTCGTGCTGTTCACGTCGGCCTGCGTGGCGCTCATTACGGGGTTGCACCTGCCGTTCGCCTTCGACCGCTCGTTCTCCGCACGGGAGTTCCTGCAACTGTGGATCGTCACCCTGCTGGTCGAGGTGACCCTCTATTCGGTCGTATTTATGGTCGATTACGCCCTAGTCGCGCGTGCCGTGCTGCGTGCCGAGCGCGGCAAGGCGCACCAGGCGCAGTTCCGTTACATGAAACTCAAACAGCAGGTCAACCCCCATTTCCTGTTCAACTCGCTCAATATCCTCGACTGCCTGGTCTGCGAGCAGCGCACGGAGCAGGCCAGCGCCTACATCCATAAACTGGCGGGCATCTACCGTTACATGCTCCAGAACGAGGAGGAGACGCTCGTGCGCCTGCGCGAGGAGATGGCTTTCGTGGGGATGTACGTCGACTTGTTGCAGGTGCGTTTCCCCGAGGGGTTTCGCGTGGAGACCGACATTCCGGACGAGGCCATGAACCGCCATGTCCTGCCCTGCTCGGTGCAGCTGCTGATCGAAAACGCCATCAAGCATAACTCGGTGGGGGCCGACCGGCCGCTGGTGATCCGCATCGTCGCCGGGGCCGGAGCCGTGACGGTGTCGAACAACCTTCAGCTGAAGGTATCCGGCACTACCTCGACCCGTGTGGGGCTGAACTACATCCGCCAGCAATACCTCGACCTGTCGGGCATCCCGATCGGGATACGCCGTACCGATACCGAATATTGTGTCACCTTACCGTTGCTGTAATATGAACGTACTGATCGTAGAAGACGAAATGATGGCCCAGGCAAACCTGGCGCGAGCGCTGACCCAGCATTTTCCCGACGTACGGATCGTCGGGACGACCGGCTCGGTCAGGGAGACGGTGCTCTGGCTGCGCACGCCGGGGAACAGTGCCGATGTGATTTTCATGGACGTGGAGCTCTCCGACGGGGATTGCTTCGAGATATTCCGCCAGGCGGATGTGACGGCGCGGGTCATCATGACCACCGCATATGACAATTACGCCGTGCGGGCGTTCGAGGTCAACAGCATCGACTACCTGCTCAAACCGATCGACCCCGCGGCGCTGCGGCGTGCCGTGGAGCGCTGCCGGGTGCGGAGCGGGGGTATCGACCCCGACGTATTGCTGAACGCGATCCGCAGCCCGCGCGAATACAAACAGCGCTATGTCGTGCGTTTCAACGACCGGATCGTTCCGGTACAAACCACCGACATCGCCTATTTCTACTCGGAAGAGAAAAACACCTACCTTGTCACGAGCGATAACAACCGCTATGTTGTGGATCAGTCGCTCGACGTCCTTTCGGACGAACTGGATCCCGGGCGGTTTTTCCGCATATCGCGCAGTTGCATCATCGCCATGCCGGCGATCGTCAGCATCGTGAAATATCTGGGCAACCGGCTGAAGATCACGGCACGTCCGCGTCCTGAGTTCGAGATGGTGGTGAGCCGGTCGCGGGTCGACGACTTCCTGAAGTGGTTGGAGGGGAATGGCTGAGCCTTCGTCGCGGCTGCATGATAAAAAGGGGTACCCATCGGAGTACCCCTTTTTTGTAGCCGGGAGCGGCGGTGCCGCAGTACGCCCGTCAGCGGCGCCCGCTGCAGGCGATCATGTCGTGCAGCGATTCGTTGAAGGTCTCCTTGCGGAGCAACTCCTCGAGCGGGAGGTGCATCCGGTAGCGCCAGTGGTAGCGGGGGATGGACGGGACGTTGATGCGTTCCTTGGCCGGGTCGGGGTAGCGCAGCTCCCCGTCGGTCGAAAGCCAGTCCTGTAACGGCAGGATGGTGAGCATCGCCGGGGAATTGAGGTGCATGTCGAGGATGCGCCGGCATATCCACGGCTCGCAGAAATAGGGAACGTCGCCCCCGATGCCGAGTGCTTCGTGGTAGAAGCGCGCCGTGAGTTCGCGGTCTTCCTCCCACCATGCCCGCAGCGGGTTCATGTCGTGCGTCGAAGTGGTGCAGACCGAGAAATAGGGGTAGTGCGCCGGGTCGGCGAAGAGTTCCCCCGGCGTCTTGGGCATGCGCTGGATTTCGAGCGAGAGGATTTGCAGTTCGTGCATCGTTTCGGGGACGCTGTCGGGGATCATCCCCAGGTCTTCGCCGCAGGTCAGCATCTCGGTCGCCGAGAGGAGTACCGGGAGCTTGCGCAGGGCGGATTCCTGCCAGAAACGGTTGTGCCGGTGGTAGAAGAAGTCGGTATAGAGCCGGTCGAAGGTCGCGCGGCGCTCTCCGTCGAGCCGGCGGTAGGCATGTGTCGAGTGGGGGGCGATGCGGGGGTGGAAATAGCCCTTGCGGCGCGGGTCTTCGATGAAGAGCACGTCGTCGAGCAATGCCATAAGCCCTTCCCGCAGCCGGGTCTGGTGTTCGTCGTCGCCCGGGAAGCGGGCTGCGACCTTGCGCTGGGTGGCATAGGCGGGCAGTAACCGCCCCTCCTTCATGCAGGTGGCGCGAACTTCGCCGGCCAGGTCGCCGAACAGTTCCCCGAGCGTGTGCTCGTCGGGCGCCGGGGTGGTGTAGCGTCCGCCCTGCGTGTCGAAGCCCATGCCGCGCAGTTCATCTGCGGAATAGGGCAGGGCGGGGTTGAAATAGCCCAGCAACCCGTGTACGGCATGCGTGGGAATCTCCCAGATGCGGAAGAACCCGAGGATGTGGTCGATGCGGAAGGCGTCGAAGTATTCGGCCATCTTGGCCATGCGTGCCCGCCACCAGGCGTAGCCGTCGCGTGCCATACGTTCCCAGTTGTAAGTCGGGAATCCCCAGTTCTGGCCGACGGCCGAGAATGCGTCGGGCGGGGCCCCGGCCTGCGAGTCCATGTGGAACAGGTGCGGGTAGAGCCATGCGTCGACGCTCGTGCGGCTGATGCCGATGGGCAGGTCGCCCTTGAGGACGATGCCGTGGTCGCGGGCGTAGGCGCAGACCTCGGACAGTTGCGTATGCAGGTGGTATTGGACATAGCAGTGGAATGCGATGTCGCGGCTGTGGCTGCGGCAATAGGCGTCGACGGCTTTGCGGTCATAGCGGGCGAAACCGCCCCAGCGGGTGAAGTCGGGCGTGCCCGTTTCGTCGCGCAGCGTGCAGAAGGCGGCATAGGGGATGAGCCAGTGTCTGTTGGCGGCGATGAAGGCCTTGTAGTCGCGGCGTGCCGCGGTGCGGGCGCCGTGGCGTTCGAACGCCCGGCGGAGCAGCCGCAGTTTGTGCCCGTTGACACGCTCGTAATCTATTTCGGGAAGGGCGTTCAGCTCGCTGCGCAGGGTGCGGTACTCGTCGTCCTCCACGACGCCCGCGGCGGGCAGCCGGATGAACTGCGGGTGCAGGGCGAAGGTCGAATTGGCGTTGTAGGGGTAGGAGTCTTCCCAGGTGCCGGTCATGGTGGTGTCGTTGATTGGCTGTACCTGGATGACGCGCTGCCCGGTGGCGGCCGCCCAGTCGATGAGCCGTTTCAGGTCGTAGAACTCGCCGACGCCGAAATCCTCTTCCGTACGGAGCGAGAAGACCGGGATCGCCGTCCCGGCGCCCCGCCACCTGCGCTTGGGGAAACGCGGGGATGCCGCGGCGTCGAGGGCGTGTTCGCCAGCGCCGGGCAACTCGCCCCAGGTGCGGTTGGCACCCTCCTCCCACAGGATGGGGGTGAGGGTCTTGCGGTCGGCGATCAGGAATTTGTATTCGAACCGGTGCGCAGTATGCAGCGTGAGTTCCCATTCCGGGAAGCGGCTGTCGTCCATCGGGACGATCCGTTTCCAGTCGCCCAGCTCACGGCCGCTGCCGGCGACGGCGAGCGTTTCGTCCGGCCGTAGGGTGGGCAGCACGACGCGCAGCGTGATGTTGCCTGTAGCCTTCTTCGGACTGCCGGTTTTCCCGCGGCCGAAGATGCCCCGGGTGAATGCCGAGGAGTAGAACGGCGTGTCGGAGGGCATCTCCTGCCAGCGGTCGCGGATGCGCAGCGTGCGCACCCCCTCCCGGGCGGGGAGCCGCAGCGTGTGCGGCCGCCATTCGCTGCGGATGCACGCGCCGTCGCGTTCGATTTCATAGCGGTATTCGGTATCTTCACTCTGGGTATAGCGTTCGATGGCGCCTGTCCAGACGCCTCCGTCGGCGTATTGCAGCGCAATGCGCCGTTTGCCGATCCGCATGACGAGCTGTTCGCCCCAGCGGGTACGGTATTCGATGCTGATCAGGAGTTTCATGGTTCGGTATGTCGTTTGGTTCGGAATCGGTTTATACAAAATTAAAAAAATAATCCGGTTTTGTCTTTCCGGCAGGGAAAAATCAGAGCCCCCGGATGAATTGCGTAACGACGGCCACGAGGTCGGGGTCGATCGGTAGCGTGCTGTCGCCGTAGGCTCCCGTCTGGTCGATGCGCATGCGTCCCGTGCATTTTTTGAGCGGGTGGGTCATCCCTGCGATGATTGCCTTCCGGGCCCGGGGCTGTGCCTTTGCCAGCGCCTCGGCATTGTCTGGTGGCACCTGCAGGTCGTTGTCCCCGCCCACGACGAGTATCGGAACCCGCACCTTGCGGATCTCCTCGCGCGGGTCGTAGCGCAGGCTGGAGATCCAGAACGTCTGTACCGAAGGGTGGAACAGCGCTTCGAGCTGCGGCGGGCAGGATTCGACCCGTTCGCCCCGTTTGAGGGCGGCGGTGATCGCGTTGGCCTGCAAGAGCAGATCCATGTTGTCGGGCAGGAGTTGTGAGGCCAATTGCAACTGGAGTATCTCGTCGAGCGGGTAGCCGGCGCCGGCCAGCGAAACGACGGCGGCGACTTTCGGGGTTTGCTGCGCCGCGCAGAAGGCGATCAGCGCCCCTTCGCTGTGGCCGATCAGTACGACGCGGCGGAAACCTTCGCCGGCGAGGTAGTCGGCCCATGCCGCGGCGTCGCCGATGAAATCCCCCAGTACGGCGTCGGCCATTTTTTCCGGCTCCGTGAACCGGCTCGCACCGATGCCGCGTTTGTCGTAGCGCAGCGAGGCGATGCCTGCCTTTTCGAGCGCCTGCGCCAGGTAGAGATAGCTGTTTACATTGCCGTTGCGCGGAGTGGGCCCCGAACCGGCGATGATGACGGCCACGGTTTCCGTACCTGCATCGGGGGTGAGCAGCGTGCCGTAAAGCGTTCCGAAATCGCGTTCGAGCGAGACGTTCCTTTCGCCGGCGGCGGTATGCGCGAAGGCCAGCAGGAGGATGGCTGTCAGCAGGTGTTTCATGGCTTATGGGTTTCAGGTTGTTCTCAGTCGGTGTTTTTTTGCCTGTGCGGCGTGCCCTTCCGGTTCGTTTACCGGCGTTTTGTTCCTGCGTATCGTGCCTGTACCGGGTTGGTGCCCGGCGGGTCGTGGCGGCGGGGCTACAGCTCCCCGACCGCTTTTTCCAGTCCGATGCCGCGCGAACCCTTGATCAGCACCAGCGCGTTGTCCACGGGGTGTGTGCGGAGCGCCGCGATGAGGTGTTCCCGATCGGCGAAGAGCGTGATCCGGGCGGGTTGCGGCTCCATGTCGGCACGGGCCTTGGCGAATTCCTGTCCGACGAGCATCACCTCCGTCTGCGGAGCCTGTGCTGCGAGGCGGATGACAGCGGCGTGTTCCTCCGCCGACCAGGCGCCCAGTTCGAGCATGTCGCCCAGGATCAGCAGGCGGCGGGTGCGCATGCCGGGCGGCTCGGCGAGGAAATTCGCGACCGATGCCCGCATACTCGAGGGGTTGGCGTTGTAACAGTCCACGATGAGCGTGTTGCGCCCCGTCTCGGTGCGCTGCGAGCGGTTGTTGTCGGGGACATAGCTGCCGACAGCATGGCGGATACGCTCGTCGGCGACGTCGAAATAACGTCCGACGGCCACGGCTGCGGCGATGTTGAACCGGTTGTAATGCCCTTCGAGGTGGTTTTCGAGGTCCTCGGCCAGCGTGATGCTGTAATACTCCGCGGCCAGCCCGTCGCGTTCGGCGGCCATGTTCGTCAGCATCTCGTCCTCGCGGGGTACGAAGGCGCGGCCGCCGTTCGCGGCCAGGTAGTCGAACAGCTCGCCCTTGCCGCGGCGCACCCCCTCCGGGCCGCCGAAGCCTTCGAGGTGCGCACGGCCGATGTTGGTCAGGATGCCGTAGTTGGGCTCGGCGATCGAGGCCAGCAGGGCGATCTCGCCGCAGGCGCTGGCTCCCATTTCGACCACGCCGAACTGCGTGTCGCGGGTCATGGCGAGCAGCGTGAGCGGCACGCCGATGTGGTTGTTGAGGTTGCCGCGCGTGGCGTAGACCTCGAAGCGTTCGGCCAGCACGCGGCTCACCAGTTCCTTGGTCGTGGTCTTGCCGTTGCTGCCCGATATGGCGAGTATCGGGATCGCCAGCCGGCGGCGGTGTTCGCGTGCCAGCTCCTGCAACGCCCCGAGCGTGTCGCCGACCAGCACCATACGCTCGTCGGTGACGGCTGCCGGGTCGTCCACGACGGCATAGGCCGCGCCTTTGTCCAGCGCCTCCGCCGCGAAGCGGTTGCCGTCGAACGTCGCGCCGCGCAGGGCGAAAAAGATGGAATCAGCCCCGATGTTGCGCGTGTCTGTGGAGATGTGCGGGTGTTCCCGGAAAATATCGTATAGTTCGGACATATCAGTTCGCGTGTTTGGGTGTCCCCGAGGGCATGGGGTAGGGCCCCGGCTCTGCGGGCTCTCCGAAGCGGGGGTTGCCCGTGGCGTCGAAGTCGAAGCGTTGCAGGCGTACGTCGCGCCCCCAGTTGTGTACCGTATCTTTTTTCGAGTGGTAATAGATCCAGTATTCGTTCCCGTCAGGCGAGGTGGTGAAACTGGCGTGGCCGACGCCGTGTATGCGGTCGTTGCCGGTGAAGATGGGGCCGCTCTTGATCCATGATGCGGGATTCAGCGGGTCGCTGTCGGGGGTGCGCAGGCGCAGCTGCCCGAGCTTGTAGTGGCGCGACCACGAGCCGCGCGTGGAGTAGACGATGAAGAGGTCGTCGCCGTGCCGCAGTGCTGACGGGCCTTCCTGCAGGGCGATGTGGTCGCCCTGTTCCCACGGCTGGTCGGGTCGTGAGAGCAGGATGCGCGGCCCGATCCGGGTCGGCGATTCCATGCGGGCGATGTAGAGCAGCTGGTCGGTGGCGTCGGTATCGCGCTGGCGCTCCCAGCCGGACCATACGGCATAGAGCTCTCCCCGGTGTTCGAAGATCGTCATGTCGATGGCCCAGATGTTGTCCGTCTTGCCGTCGGGGTTGTCGCCGGTGTAGAGCATGCCGCGGTCGCGGTAGTCGCCCAGCGGCGTGTCGCACTCCAGCACGCCTGTGCGCTGCCCCGTGAAGGGGCTGCCGGGGACGGGTGCCGCGGCGTAGTAGATGTACCATTTGCCGCGGAGGCGGTGCAGCTCGGGTGCCCAGATGTTGAAGCTGTTCCACGCCCCGCTGTCGGCGGGCTGCCAGACAACACGCTCGCGTTCGAAACGCGTCATGTCGTCCGATTCGGTCACGGCGATGCCGCGTCCTGATTTGAAGCAGGTGTAATAGCGCCCGTCGTATTTGGTGATCCACGGGTCGGCGCCGTCGCGCAGCGGGTTGGTGAAGGTGGCCTGCGGCGCGGAGCACGAGAGCATCCCCGCCACTAAAAAAAAGCCCGCAGCGAATCGTCGCAGCAAGGCTGTGGTATGGAACGGCATGCGTTTCATAGGTGTCAGATATGTTTGTCCCCGTTATGGAACTTTACTTCGTCGATGAATTTCTTGATGTTCTGTTCTTCGGCGCGGGGGCATATCATCAATACGTCGTCGGTGTCCACGACGATGTATTCCTTCAGGCCGCTGATGACCGCTACCTTGCCCTTGGGCAGCGAGACGATGCTGCTGCGCGTGTCGTAGACATAGCACCCCTCTTCGGGGACGGCGTTGGCGTAGCGGTCTTTGCGGGCGTGCTGGTAGACCGAGCCCCATGTGCCGACGTCGCTCCACCCGAAGTCGCCGCAGCGGACATAGACGTTGTCGGCCTTTTCCATGATGCCGTAGTCGATCGAGATGGCGCGGCACTCCGAGAAGACGATCTCCACGGTGGTCTTCTCGGCATCGGTGCCCAGCGCCTTCATCACGCCGCTGAACATGGCATGGTGCTCGGGCAGGTATTTGCGGAAGGCCTCGACGATGGCCTGCACCTTCCAGATGAAGATACCCGAATTCCAGTAGAACTCGCCGGTCTGGAGGAAGGTCTGCGCCAGCTCGAGATCGGGCTTTTCGGTGAAGCACTTGACTTTGCTGATGGTGTGGTCGTCCGAAACCTGGATGTAGCCGTAACCCGTATCGGGGCGTGTGGGTTTGATGCCCACGGTCAGCAGTGCGTCGTGCCGGTCGGCGAATTCGAGGCACTCGCCGATGATCGTGCGGAAATCGTCCTCGTTGAGGATCAGGTGATCCGACGGCGTGACGATCATTTCGGCGTCGGGGTTCTCCCTGAGCAGCGTATAGGCCGCATAGGCGATGCAGGGGGCCGTATTGCGGCCGATCGGCTCGCAGAGCACCTGTTTCTCCCCGATTTCGGGGATGTGCTGCAATACCAGATCCTTGTATTTGTGGTTCGTCACGACGAGGAAATTCCCGGCGGGGACGATTTTTGCAAAGCGCTCGTAGGTGTGGCGGATAAACGATTTCCCGGTTCCGAGGATGTCGAGGAACTGTTTTGGCATCGACTGCCGGCTCTTGGGCCAGAAACGCGATCCGATGCCGCCGGCCATGATGACACAATATTTATTGCTTGCCATAAGTTATAATATGGAATTAAGTGAGACAAAGATAAAAATATTTTGTAACTTTGCCGCCTATTGCAGGAATAATATTTTTGTACTCCCGATGAAGATAAGACTGTTCACCATACCCAACCTGCTGACCCTTGCGAGCCTGCTTTGCGGCTCGTTCGCGGTGGTTTCGGCACTGGTTTACGGCGATCTGGCGCTGGCTTTCTGGCTCACGATCGCCGCCGGTGTTTTCGACTATTCCGACGGTTTCGTGGCCCGGCTGCTCAAATGCCCTTCCGCCATCGGCGTACAACTGGACTCGTTGTCCGACATGGTCTCGTTCGGCTTCGCCCCGTCGGCCGTGCTTTTCGTCTTGTGGAACAATTCCCTGCCTGCGGATGCCGAAGCATGGCTGCGCTACGGCGGCAGTGCACTTTGTTTCGCGGTGGCGGCCTTCTCGGCGCTGCGGCTGGCGAAATTCAATATCGACGAGACGCAGCATACCGAGTTCTGCGGCCTTCCTACTCCAGCCAATGCGCTGTTTTTCATATCTTTGGGGTGGATTAAGGTGAAGACGGGTTTCGACTTGGGTTACTGGTTGCTGCTGCTCATCCCTGTGATGTCGTGGCTGCTCGTTTCGCCCGTGCGGATGTTCGCCTTCAAATTCCAGCACTTCGCCTGGAAAGGCAACGGGGTGCGTTATGTTTTTATTGTATCGGCGGCGCTCCTGCTGGCCGTGCTGGGTGTCCGTGCCGTGCCGGTCGTGATCGTCCTCTACATCGCAACCTCGGTCGTACGCTGGTTGTCGATGAAGGCAAAAGGCTGTGGACAAGCCGGATAGTTGTGTATTTTAAGAATTTTTATTAATTTTGCCCCGGATTAGCGTTCCATGTCGAGGTTGACGAATAGAATATTGCTGGCAGCTTTGCTCGGTCTGTTCCTTACAGCGCCCGGCATCGTCCGTTCGCAGGGTTTCAACGCCAGGACGCTGCAGCGTGCCCAGCAGCGCGGGGAGACGGGGAACCTTTACGGTACGAACCCTTACGAGCAGACCGGCGAGGAGGGGGAGGAGGGCCAGGACGGCCAGCCGCAGGATACGACCAAGAAGGAACGCCGGATCCGCAAGCCGCTCGAATCGTATTTTTTCAGCGATTCGATCCGCGCCCTGAACAATTTTCGCTGGAGCGTCAAGCGCGACTACAACCGCGTGGAGATAAGCCCGCTCGACACGACGCTCACCGACTGGCGCATCGACTACCCCTTCTTCCGCGAGGAGGTGGGCGACATCGCGCAGGGCGCCCTCGGGCAGACATCGCTGCCGATGAACTATTTCCGGCGGCCGCAGTTCTTTGATTTCAGTTTTGCGAGCCCCTACTATGCGTATACGTACGACATGGAGAACGTTCCGTTCTACAATACGAAGAAGCCCATCATCCGCATGACGTACCTCGAGTCGGGGCAGAAGCGTTTCCGGGAGGAGAACTTCAATATCATGCACGCGCAGAATATTTCGCCCACGACCGGGTTCAACGTCGACTACAAGGCACGGGGAACGCGCGGACAATATGTCTGGTCACGGACGAAGAACCACAACCTGTCGGTCGCCTTCAGCCATACGGGCAAGCGCTATTCGGTGCATGCGGCCTATTACAACAACCACATCGAACAGCAGGAGAACGGCGGCGTGGTCGGGACATGGGCTATCGCAGATACGACGTTCCAGATGCCTTCGGGCGTGCCGATGAAGCTGTCGGATGCCGAGGCGCAGAACACTTACCGCAACAACGCCTTTTTCATCACGCAGTCCTACGCCCTGCCGTTGCAACGCGTGACGGAGAACGACTTTTCGCTCGCCGACCTGTCGGCGGTCTATATCGGCCATTCGTTCCAGTACAGTTCGTGGAGCAAGGTCTATTCGGACAAATATGCGCGGTATATCGACGAAAGGGCGCACCGGGACGAACAGGGCAATTTCGTGCCCGATACGCTGGACTACTACCAGAACTGGTATATCAACCCCGACCAGACGCGCGACTCGATCTACGAGCGTGTGATTTCGAACCGCTTCTTCGTGCAGGCACAGCCTTGGGATCGTAACGGCGTGGTAGGCACGATTGATGCAGGCATCGGTATCGACATGCATACCTACTCGCAATTCGAAATGAGGGATTACCAGACGGGAAAGTATACGAAGGTCAACAAGACCAGCTATTTCGCATACGGTTCCGTCGGAGGAAAGATAAAGAAATATGTCGACTGGGACGCGAACCTCAAGTTCTACCCGTCGGGATACAGAGGCGGAGACCTCACCATCGGCGCCCACCTGGCGCTGACGGGATATCTCCGCGGACACCCCCTGATTCTCGAAGGCCGGTTCACGATGGATCGGCGTTCGCCCAACTACTGGCAGGAGAATCTGTTCTCGAACCACTACGTGTGGTCCACTCCTTTGAATAAGGAGAATGAAACTCGGTTCGAGGTGAAGTTTTCAGTCCCCGATTATGCGTTTGAAGCGGGGGCATGGCAAGGTGTGGTCGGCAACAAGATCTTTTACGACAAGGAGAGCCAGATCGCCCAAAGCAGTGACAACGTAAGCCTCACGAGTGTGTACGCTCGCAAAGATTTCCGCTTAGGCGGACTTCATTTGGACAACAGGGTATTGTTGCAGTGGAGTACGAATCAAGAAGTTGCACCCGTTCCGCTTTTGAGCGCGTTCCTTTCGTATTATTACGAGTTCTGGGTCGTGCGCAACGTATTACGCCTTCAGATCGGTTTGGACGGACGCTATAACACGCGTTATTATGCGCCCAGTTACAACCCTGCGCTGTCGGCCTATTACAACCAACGGGACGTCGAAGTAGGCAATTACCCCTACATGGACGCCTTCGTCATGGGAAAGTGGAAGAGAATGCGGATATTCCTCAAATATCAGCATGTGAACAAGGGACTGTTCGGAAACGGGGAGTATTTCTCCGCGGCGGGTTACCCGCTCAATCCGGGCATGTTTAAAATCGGTATCTCATGGGGTTTCTATGATTAGCGTATTGTTCTGCGCGGTATGAACTGCCCGCAAAACAACATTTTATGTTAAAAAAGACAGTTTTAACTTTTGCGTTCTTAACAATCCTGACGACTTTTTACGGCTTTAACGCCCAGTTCAGCACACCCGTGACGGACGACATGCTGCTGAACGACGATGCGGCCGATTTCGGCAATTCGCTGCTCGGTGAGGGCGACTATGTGATCTCGGCTTATGACAATGTCATTCGCAACATCAGCGAAAAAGAGGGCCACGACTGGCGCCTGATGAGCGCCATCGCCTACCATGAATCGCGGTTCACGCCCGACATCACCTCGCGCAGCGGGGCCCGCGGGCTGATGCAGATCATGCCCTCGGTGGCACGCCAGTTCGACGTCCCGACCGAGCAGGTCTCCAATCCCGAGACCAACATATGGTTGGCCAACAAGCTGATGTCGAAGATTATGAACACGCTCCGTTTCCCCGAGGGGACTCCCGAGAAGGATCGGATGAGCATCATCCTGGCCTCGTACAACAGCGGGATCGGCCATGTGAACGATGCGAGGCGCCTGGCACGGCTCAACGGCGAGGATCCCAATTCGTGGGAGGTCGTGGCCCGCTACCTGCAACTCAAGGCGCAGCCCGAGTATTACGAGAGCGAGGCGGTCAAGTGCGGACGTTTCACCGGCAGCCGGCAGACGCTGGCCTACGTGAACGACGTGATAGGACGCTATGACAAATACTGCCGGATTGCTCGGAGATAACTCCGGCAGGAATTGAAAAGTCTGAATCTACAGCAAAAAGGCTGAACCCAGGGGTTCAGCCTTTTCTCTTTATATCTTCTGAGTTGCCGGCGGACTTGTCCGGCGCCGGGTCAATAGACCCACTGGAAATCGTCGACGTACATTACATTCGTCGTGCAGCCCACCATGTAATCGCCGTAGGCACTCGTGGAGCAGGAGATGATGATGCTGTACTTGCCGGTGGGGCGTCCCGCAGCCGGGTCGTAGAAGTTGAGCGGCAGGGTGGCCTCTACCATTTGCTCGCCTTCGGTCGACTTGTCGACGAACAGCGACCCGTAGGCGATGAGTTTCCCTTCTGCGGTCTGGGTGGTTTCCGCCGGATCCCAAATGCCCGTGGGGTCTTTGGTGCCCGAAGCGACCCGGTGCCGGGCGTTCCAGTCGATGATGGCGACGAAAATGCGGGCTTTGTCCGGGTCGCCTATGCCGACCGGGGCCCCGGAATGTTTGCTTGCGTCGATCGTGCCCAGTGTCGCGTGGTATTTCACCTTCATGCCCGAAGGGCGCGCCGTCCAGTTGTAGGGCTGTCCGAATTCTACTACGCCCGTCCACAGGCCGTCTTTGTAGAAGATGCCGGACATCAGGTTGCCGGCTGCGATGTTGACGAGGGGAGGGGCTGCCGCGGCCAGTTTCGCGCAATAGCTGCCGCCCATTCCGTTGAAAGTCCCCTGCCTACAGAGCTTATCCGCAAATGTGTTGTTACCGCTGGCCCAGAACTCCGCATTCGTATTTTCGCTCGTGAAGCACGACAAGCCCGGGTTTTCCATGTTCCCGTCGGGAATCGTGTCGCCCGCGGGTGCCGTGTATTCGGCGGTTTCGGTCTGCTGCCCGCCGACGAGAAGCCGGAATTCATACGTTTGCCCGGCGTAGACGCCCTTGGTCGTGACGAGGCGTTTTACGGGGATGCCCGCATCGTTGGTGAGGCTTGTCCATTCGGGTGCGATCGAGCTCGTAAAGATGCCGCTTTCGTCCTGTGCGCCCTTCTGCGTCGTCTGCCAGTCGGCGGTACCCTTCAGACGGTACTGGATTTCGGCGGTGGCGTAATCTTCGGGCGTAACCATCGTGGTTACGACGGCCGTGTTGTTCCAGAGGTCGATCTCGCGGACACCGATCTTCACGTTGGTGGGCTGGACATGGAGCATCCACCGCTCCGTGCGGCCGTGGCAGGTGACGTCGACCAGACGAACCGTTTCGAAGCCCGTGGCGGAAAGTTCCTCGGCCGTGGGCGAGTAGGCGGTGATGTCGGCAGGCCCCAGCTTGAGGCTGGTGACCGTGACGGCCTTCAGGTCGGTGCCTTCGGCGACATAGGCCGTGGCCGTACGCGCCTGCGTGTCGATCAGTGTCGATCCGATCTGCCCGGCGACGGTGAACGACCGGGCTATGGGCTGCTCGGCCACGATCGTCCACTCGTAGTCCTGGTAGAGCGAGAGCGTGACATAGAGCGGCGCCCGCAGGTCGAACTCCCCGCTCAGCGGCTGCGAAGTCCTGATCTGGCTGATGAATTTCTCTTTGTCGGTCATCATCGGGTTGGATGTGGCGACATCGAATTCCGCCTTGTCGATGGTGACCTTGCGGATATCGGTCTTCTCGTCCAGCGTGAGCGTCACGGTACGGTTCACGAGGCTGATGCCGGTCACCGTGAACCCCTCGCCTTCGATGCTGCGGATGCTGAGTTCGATGGTGGGATACGGTAGGTCGTTCTCGATGCACGACGCTGCCAGCAGGAGCGCCGCCGCCGAAAAGAGTATGCGTAGGTATTTCATAGTTTACTGCTTTTTCTTGTCCCACAAATGTATCGTCATACCGAAGTTGATGGCCGCGATATTGAGCCGGAAACGCATGTTCGAAGCCTTGCGTGAACCGATCTTGTTGCCGTCGGCATCCTTCTGGGTGATGCTCGTATACTGTATGCCGCCCAGCCCGAACGAAATCGTCGCACAGACGTTGGGGAAGATGTATACGGCAGCTCCCGGGTTGAACGCCAGCTTTACCTGCGTTTTGTCGTTGTAGGTGCGGTTGGGTGCGCCTCCTTCGTTATGATCCGGGTCGTATGCGAAGCTCGAATGTCCCGTCGAGAGCGCCAGCTCGAACTCGGCGAAGAGTCCGAAGCGTCCTTTGGGGTCGAGCCCCGCATAAGAACGGTGGAAAATGCCGAATGAGTATTCGTCGCTCGAAAGATCGACGTAGGGGAGCTGCCCCGAGAGGTCGTTGCCCTCGCCCGCATCGAAATAGGTGTTGTCGAGCGTGCCGCCCATGTGGCTGTATCCGAAACGGATGCCGATGCAGTTGTTATCGCGGTAGAAATAACCGACGAAGGGTTTTACCGTTGCGATCGTGGCATCCGCATCGATGTTGTCGAAGATGAGCATGAGGTCGGTGTCGTCGCTCGAAACCGTACCGTAGGAGGCCGTAAGACCCATCATCACTTCGCCCTTGTAGGCGAATTTGAGTTTGTTGATCTCGCGGTCGATGCGGCGGCGCGTGGGCAGGAAACGCTCCACCTGGGGACGCTTGTGCTTTTCGGCCGGCATGGCTGCGGGCATCGGCGCCGAGGGTGCCGCCGGGGCGCCGAGGGTGCCCGCTGCGGCTGCGGTGCCCGTTTCTGCGGCGAGTCCCGAAGCTGTTTCCGCCGTGGCTTCGGTGCCCGTTCCGGGGGTGTCCGAAGTTTCCGGGGGCACGGTGTCCTCGTTGCCGGAGGGGGTTTCTTCGACTGCGGCCGTAGCGGCCCGCTGCACTGCGGGGAGGGCTTGTTCCGTCTCCGCTGCGGCGCCGAGCGTGATGAATACCGATAAAATGGAAAGTATGATTCGTTTCATGTGCGTGCCGTGTTTAGAGATAGAATGCCATGCCGAGCCCTATCGAGAAGATATTGACTTTGAAGTTCATCATGCTGGCGTCGCGCTTGCCGACCGTCACCTGGTTGTGTACCTGCTTGGTGTGGCTGTAACTGATGCCCATCACGCCGACGTTGACCTCGACGGCCATGTTGTTCGTGGCGAAGGCGATGATACCCGGCGAGATGCCCAGCGAGAAGGTATAGCCCGTCTGGTAGGTGCCCTTCACCGGGGAGTCCTTGGCAAAGCGTGCCTGCGTACCGCCGCCCGAGAGCTGCATCTCGTTGAAGAGCGCGAAACGCTTGTTGCGGCCCAGCGGGATGTACTGGCGCCAGATCATGGCCACCGAATAGCTCTGTTGCAGCGAATAGCAGTCGTTCAGTTCGAAATTCAGGTCGGAGTCCTCGCCGCCCAAGTTGAGGTCGGCCTTGTCCAGCTTGAGCAGCGAGCGCGAATAGATGAAACGGCCTCCGAGTGCCATGTTGTCGCGGAAGGCATAGGCGATCATCGGGCTGACCTTGAACGTGTAGCCCTTCGATTCGATGCCCTCGATGACCAGGAACCTGTACGTATCGTTCGAGTGGGTCGAGTAGGAGGCCGTTCCTCCGAAGATCCATTGCCCGCGCGGGACGAAGAGGTTGTGTTTTTCGGTAAGGCCGCGCTGGCGCCGCATTTCGTTGACGGTCTGAGGACGTTCCTCGTGCTGCATGCAGCTCGTGCTGTCGGCCTGCGGGGCGAGGGACGCCGCGGCGTTCGTCTGTTGTGCACGGCTCTCCGGCGCCGTGCCTGCCAGGAGCAGGAGTGCCAGGAGCGTACTGGTGGTTATCTTGCGCATTGTTGTGCGTTTACGTTTAATCGTTAATATACCCATTCGAAATCGTCGACGTACATCACGTTTTTCGAGCAACCGGTGAAATAATCGCCGTAAGCGTTGCAGGCACATGAGATCACGAGCGAATACTTCCCTTCGGCAGGGCGCGTCTCGTGGTCGTACCATACGATGTCTAATTCGGCGTCCTGCATATCCTCGCCATCCGTCGATTGCGTGATCCAGAGCGATCCGTATCCCAGGATTTTGCCTTCCGATACGTTGTCGATGCCTTTTTCCGGATCCCATGCACCTTTGGTGGTCGTCATGCCGGATACGACCTCATGCGGGGCGTTCCAGTCGACGATCGCGACGAAAATACGAGCCATGTCCGGATCGCCCTTTTTGATATAGGGACAAATATCGCCCGAGGTGCGTACTTTGTCGACCGTGCCGACGTGGGCATGGTATTTTACCTTCATTGCCGAAGGACGTGCCGTAAATGCGTATGTTTGTCCGAACTGGACGGTGCCTGTGAAACTTTTATAGGCGAATTCTCCTGTGAACAGGTTGCCTGCGGCCAATACCAGCATATTGGTGCTGGTTAGTTTTGCAGCCGGTGCAGACTTCCCGAATTTCACGTCGGTAGAGGTGCAGAGCGTTTTTGTCATGGTATTGTTGCCGCTGCTCCAGAACGATTCTCCCGCGGCGTTGGGAAAAGCGAAGCCTCCGGTCATGCTCCAGCCCGACATGTCGCCGTTGGGGATTGGCTGTACCTCTCCGGCCGTAAATGTTCCGGTAGTTTCCGTGCCGTTGATAATGGCTCTGAAGTCGTAGCTGTGTGTCGCGATGATTCCCGTGCCGGCGGCCTGCGTATATACGGTTTGCTCTTTTACGGTTTGCGGAACCCACTGGGGCGCATAGGTCGCCGTGATGAAATCGTCGCCCTGCGACGTCCCTGCCATCGGCTGCCACTCGCCGCCGCTGCTGCGCAGGCCGAATTGCACGGTGGTGCCGGGCGTGAAAGAAACCACGCGCAGCGTGACCGTATTGGCCCACAGGTCGTAGTCGTCCGCCGTTACGGGAACCAGCCCCTCCAGGCGGTAGGTCGTAGCGACCTCCGAGGAACCGCCGTTGGCGTCCTCGATGCGGAGCGTCACTTTCTGGTCGCCGGCCTGGCACGAAGCGAAGAACGCATCGGAGAGCGTCAGCCGGACGTTGTATTTGTCGACCGGTTCGAGGGAGATGCCCTCGGTCGTGCCGTTGAGCGCGTCGTAGCTCTTGTCGCCTACCGAAACCGTGAACCGGGTCAGTTCCGAGAAGGCCAGGATCCGGTATTTCTTCTCCCCGGAAACGTATTTCTGGATTTCGGCGATGTCGAACCCTTCGCTGATGACGGCCGGATCGGGGCTGAAGATGATTTCGTCGTCCTTGTCGTCGGTACCGGGGTCGACGCTGATCAGCACACAGTCGATATAACCGGGCAGATCGGGCGAATATTTGAACGTGAGGGTATACTTGCCGCCGGCTTTGACATTGGGGATGTAATCTTCCATTTCCACGTTCTTACCCTCGACATGCGTTCCGCGGAAGAGCCAGGCCAACGACGTCATGCCTGCGGGCAGGGTGTAATAACCCGTCCCTTCGGCCGTGAACCTGAGCGCCGGGACGCTGCCCGCTTCGGCGGCTTGCTCGTCGACCTTTTCCCCGCCGGCGATCCATACGGAATAGCCGGGGGCGAGGTTCTGGAGGATCGAATCGTCGAATTTCACCTCTACGACGGTGTTCACGATTTGGCAGACGACCGCAACGTTTGTGGTTTCGCCGGGTTTGACGGTGAACGTCTCCTCGCCCTTGTATAACCGTTTCGTGAAATCGGCGGGGGCTTCCTCTCCGGCTTCGACCGCTACGCGGTAGGTGCCGGCCAACAGTTCCAACCGTTCGGGACAGGCCTCTTTCGAGGTGTATTTGCGCAGCAGGCCGCCCTCGTCGTTGTAGATGTAGACGGTCTGGTGCTGCAACGGGTCGTATTCGCCGGTGTCGGCTGTCTGCCGGGTCGAGACCGTCATCGCCATGACGCCCGTGCGATTGTCGCTGCCCGCGGCGGAGTCGTCTTTCGAGCAGGCCGCGCCGAGGAGCACCGCGAGCAGTACGGCAAAATATGAGATATATCGTTTCATTATCGGTCGGCTTTAGTGGACGATGAGTTTGACAGTCTTGTGTGTCAGTACATTATCGTTGTCCGTCACGTCGAGGACGAAATTATGCTCGCCCGGGATTTTCAGCAGTATCTCGACGAATTTGGTGATCGAGAAGGTCACCGACGTTCGGTTCTTTACCTGCTCGTTGATCGGGAACCCGAATTCGCCGTGCAGGACTTCGACCAGTTCGTCGGGGATGTCGCAGATGTCGAATTTCTCCGGCAGGTTGATCACCGGCAGCAGCGGCCTCAGCGTTTCGGAGTCGATCGTCACGAAGAACGACTTGATGCCTTTGTCGGCCTCGATGTCGATGTCGATCACCATGTCCTTCTGCACTTCGTATTGCTGGTCGATGTCGTAGCCGCGCCACGTGATCCGGGGGCCCGTCTGCCCCGAGCTTTTATCGACTGCGAGCGTCAGTACGGCTTCGGACGAGACGCCTTTTGCATCGGTCATCGTGAAGGCGAAGGTGTGCGTACCGTCGAATTCATAGAGCGCCCTGATCTGCCCTGCGATGTTGAAACTCTTGGCCGTCTGTCCTTTGAGCTCGCTACCTACGGGGTAGCCGAAGCCCTTGAGGATAATCCCTGCCGCCGAAGATGCGTCGAGGGCGCAGAGGTCGAATGTTTCGGGCAACTGGATGGCGGCCATCGACGCCAGGAACTGGCTGTTGGTGGAGCCGACGGTCACTTGCAGCGATTCGATGCCGTTGGGCGAGGAGAGGTCGAATGCGAACGGTTCGATGCAGTTCCCTTCCGCGTCGAACATGGCGTCGGTTAGCGTGAAGGGCTGCGTCATGTCGTGCCCGGGCCAGGTGAGTGCCGGGGCGTTGGGGTCTTCGAGGAGCTCTTCCCCGAGGTTTTCCGTACCGTCGACGACGAACTTGTTGTCCTGGAGGATGCTGTTGTCGACTTTGACCGAGAAGAGGATGTTGCCCTTGTCGGCGTAGCCGATTACGACCGAAACCTTGCGCCATTGCCCGGCCTTGACCCCGGTGATCTGCTTGCTGAATTTAGCGGGGACATCGGTGTCGGCGAAAGTGCCGTCGAATACGAAGTCCAGGGTGTTTTCCAGTGCCTGCGGTTTGAAATAGGCCGCCCGGGTTTCGGTTTTGGGGAAAGCCAGGCTGGTGTCGCCCAGCGATACGGTGGCCTTGCTGGTGTCGGCCAGCATATCGGCCAGCTCGGACGAATATTCCACCGAGACCTTGATGTTCTGCAGGGTGCAGACCACCTCTTCGGGCGAGGTCGTCTGTGCCTTGGTGATCGTAAAGTCGCTCGTCGCACCGTAGACGGGGTGTTCCCAGTCCACGCCGGGCATCGTGTCTTCCGAGCGGACTTCCATGCGGTAGGCGCCCACCTTCAGTTCCATCGGCGTCTTGAGCTGCTCCTTCAGCTGGGCATAGGTCATTTCGAGTACCTGCGCGTTGTCGGCGTCGAGGATCTCCACGATAAAGCTGTCCACGTCGGGAGCCGTAGCGCGCGTCCCGGATGCGGTGCGTGCGGCCTGCGTCTCGTCCGACGTGTCGTCGGGACGGATTTCGGTTTCGTCGTAGACGACTGTCATCGAGAGGTTGCCGATCGACAGATAGCCGGTCGTCCCGGCGGGCTCGGGGTTCGGATCCTCCTTGTACGGGGGCTCTTCGTTTACACAGCCGGTCGCGAAGAGTGCCGCAACCGCTAACATCGTAAGAAATTTGGTAAATGTTTTCATATCTTTCCCTGTTTTTTATTTCTTTTCGGTATCGTCGATGGCTCCCTCGTTGACCTCGCAGTCGAGCGTCCGGGTATCGGTGTAATCCTCGCCGAGTGTGATGGTCAGCGTGGCGCTGCCCGCGTTTTTGGCATCGTAGGTGATGATGTGGCAGGTGCGCGGCGTCGTGGCGTCGAGCGTCTGGGCGGAGAAAGTCACCTCGGGGCCTTCCCCCGTGCCCGTCGGGCTCTGGCGGCGTGCCGTGCCGGTCACCGTGAGCCGCGTGCCACCCTTGACGAACACCGGTTCGTCGGCAGGATCGCTGCCGGGCGTGAAGGCGAATTCATTGCCCGAGGCCGTCGTCACGGTGAACCTGGCATCGTGGAAATAGGCGAGGAACTGCTCCGTGGCGCGGATTACCACCTGCGAATTGGCCACCGTGGCGGTCAGATCTGCATTTACCGTGCGCCGGGGCAGCACTTCGATCTTTTGTTCGGCATAATAGTAAGGTTTGCCGGCTCCTTCCGCATCAGGGTCGCCGTGGGCGATCGCGACGGTGTAGCTGCCCATCCGGAAGACGGTTTCGCTCTGCTCGAACTCGGTGAGCGTATCCCATTTCTGCGTGCCCGTTTCGCCCGTTACCGTGAGCGAGAAAGCCCCGGCTGCGGGCGCTTCGGGCGTGCCTGAAGCGCCCGCAGCCGTATCGATCGACGTGTCGGCCGTGCAGCTAACGGACAGGGTGCCGTACCCCGTCGTTTCCGGGGCGTTTTCCGTGGAGCATCCGGCGGCCAGCAGGCCCGCCGATGCCAATAGACATATAAGTTGTTTTTTCATAACAGTCCGGATCGTTCGGTAAAAGATGTTATCGGAATTCTCGGTTGCCTCGTGCGCTGCCGGGAGTACGGCGGGATATGCCGTTGTGCCGCCGGTCGGATTACCGGTATATGAAATATCCCGAGGCGTTTGCATGGGTCGGGATGTCCGGAATTTTATGCGCATGGGTATGAGTTTTTTATTGGCAATGTGCAAAAATAGACATGCGGCGCGTATCTTGGAAATAAATTCAACGAATGCCCGGTTTTTCATCACGAACACCCTGTCCGGCGAACCTGTTCGAACCTTTTTTTTGACTTTTTCGGCACAGGATGCACCCGCCCGCGGGCTGTGTGCCGACCGTCCGTGCTGCACGGCGGCCCGCCGCGGCAATACCCCGCGCAAGAAAAAACCTCCCTGCAATCGCAGGGAGGTCGGGGATAAAGGCCTCTGGCCTTCCGGATATTCCGGCGGGTTAGTATACCCACTGGAAATCTTTGACTGAAAGGGTATTTACGGTTCCATTCAGATAGTCGCCATAGCGGCTTGTTGAGCAGGATATGATAATCGTGTATTTCCCATCCGGTGCCGGGGCACTTTTGTCATAGTAGGTAAGAGGAATGCTCAATAATTGGTCTGCTTCCTTATCCTCTTCGAGATAGACAACGCCGTATGCAATTAACCCTGTTTTTTCGGTTTCACTCAATCCGTTCAGTGTTTCAGGGTTCCATACTCCGCTCGGGGATGCATTGTTTCCTGATGTTACATTGTGCCTTGCATCCCAATTGACAATGCATACCATAATGCTTGCCTGGTCATGTCCTGACGTAAGTTCATTGGCATGACTCCACTTTGTATAAAAGTCGGAACCGAAAGAGGTTTTGTATGTCAATTCGAGTGCGGTAGGTCGGGCTGTGTAGGTGTATGGCTGCCCGAACCCGACTGTACCATATGAACTCATGCCTCCTATTCCGGATTTGTTGAAGGTAAATGTCCCTGTAAACAGGTTGCCCGGGGCCAGAACTTTTATTCCAATGAAAGATAGATCGACCCCCGAGGCCGTCATTACCGTATAAGGAGTAATGAAAGCGCAGAGAGTTTTAGTTCCATTGGTCATTGTATTATTGCCGCTTCCCCAGAATGTTGCATTCGTATTATCTGTAGTATAGCATGAGCTTCCCGTAAGGGTCGGTATTGTGTCTCCTGACTTTTTTTGGAATTCTCCCGATATTACCTGCTGGGTATTTTGGGCATCCGTGTATATAAGTTGGTATTCATAGTCGTTTCCGGCAAAAACACCTGTCGTATTGTCAACCGTATAGGTCATCTTGCCCGATGCATTGGTTGTTCCCTCAGACCATACAGGTTCAATCGTCCAAATGCCATTTCCACTGTCCGAAGCATCTTTCCAATCCGTTGTGTTTTTTATGCGGTACTGCACCTTGACGTTAGTCGCATTTGACGGGACGTTGGCCACAGTAAACGTCGCCGTATTGGTCCATAAGTTAGCGTCGTCATTGTATGTAATTGTAATGGGTGCCGCCGGAATTTGGAACGTCAGTTTTTGTACGGTTTCCTGCCCGGCCAAATCTGTAACATGGACTTCAAAGATATGCTTACTACCAGCTTCAGCTCCTAATTTCACCAGCGGTACAAGGTTGGTAATATTAAAAATTGTAGATTTTTTGTACTGAATCTCTGATGTGCAGGCCAGCCCAAGCCCTTCGAACGGGATTGCTCCTAAAATAGACGTTTCGTTGAAAAGGTCAAGGGTCGTAATGCCCATTTCATTGTTGAGATAATCGGACGTGATATCTACCGAAAGGCCGGCAATTCCTCCCGGGACATTGATTGCTATGGCCGCCGAATAATTGAGCTCCATATCATTACCCTTTTCGGTGGTAATGTCATGCACTTGGTCGATTGTTTTCCCGTCTTCCCCGGGCCATACGAGCGACGGGGGCGCGATGGAGGCGAACTGCAGGTCGGCGACCGCTTTCTTATAGAGCGTTCCGGCTTTGAAGGCTTCGGTGCGGTTGACCGTGACCGTGGCCATCTGGTTGTCGGAGTCGATTACGTCGAGCGTCAGCGTGGGGTAGAGCTCGGCCGGGACGTTGAAGAAGGCTTCGACGTGGTCGCCGCCCGCCGCATCGGGCGTGTATTGCAGTGCGATGACGTTCGACTGGTCGGTTGTGCTGAGGCTGGCAACTGTCTCGGCACCCCCGTTTTCGAGGCCGAAATCGAGGCTCGAAGCCGAAAGCTTCTGGGTTTCCCCGCCGGCGGTCAGCAGCAGGTATTTCACCTTGTCGGCCGGCGTGGCGATGGAGAAATTGAGGATCGACGTAAGGCGGTGCAGCGTGAAGGTGACGTCTTTGCCGTCGGCCTTGCCCGCCTCGTCGTCAGCGGTGTATGCCCTGGGGGTGGCGACCAGCGCGTCGTAGGCGCTGTTGAAATCGTTGCCCGCCTGCGTACGCAGGTTCCCGAACGGGAGTTTGGCCGTGGTGCCGGAGACCTGCGCGTGGGGGAAGAAGGCATAGTAATTGCCGCCGCCCGCTGCGAAATCGTTGAGCGAACCTTCGAATGCGGCCGAGGTTGTGTTGTAGTCGAATTTGGCAGCCGTGGCCGGTGCCGTGCCGCCGGTTTTGACAGGCAGGATGCCCAGGGCGTCGCCGGCTTCCCATTCGGCCGTGAAGGCACTTTCGCCGACATGGATGTTGGCGCGGGTGCCGTCGTTTTCGGCGACATTGGCATAGACTTTAATAAGCGAACCGTTGCTGGTTTCCGGAGTGGCATTCGCCTCGTCGAACTTGTTGCAGCCGGCCAGCGATACGAGGGCGGCTGCACAGAAGAGCGGTTTAAGAATTTTTTTCATGGCGCTGCGGTGTTAGGCTTCGTCGGATTCGCTCATGAAGCTGTCGTCATAGGACATCGGACTAACAGGCCCGCTTGGATTTGATGTGGCAAACCCCTTTTCAGTCGTAATCTCGATTACTTCGATGGTAGGGACAGAGTACTTCCCCCCCCCTTGTTTGGCTAATTCAATTCCCATGATATGCAATAGTTTAAAGTTACGTAACAAAAGTAGATTCGCGTAGCCGTAAATGAAAATAAATTCAATGAACCGGAGGATTTTTCCAATGAATCAGCCGATTTGAGGGATGGCGGCCGGATTGAAATGATAAGATGAAAAACGTAAAAGTATGTACGGTGGACAAAAAAGGCCATCCGGGAAATCCGGATGGCCTTGTGACGAGGGTGCCCCTGTCTGTTATTTCACGTATTTGTCGAGCCAACCGAAGAATTCGCGGTTCCAGACGAGCGAGTTCTGGGGTCTGAAGACCTGGTGTGCCTCGTTTTCGAATTCCACCAGCCGCGCCGGGATGCCGCGCACGCGGGCGGCCGTGAAGGCTTCGAGCGACTGCGTGTAGGGGATCCGGAAATCGTATTCACCCGTGAAGATCAGGATCGGCGTATCCCATTTGTCGACGAATTTGTGCGGCGAATTGGCGTAGGAGCGCTGTGCGACCTGGTTCGACCGATCCCAATAGGGGCCTCCGTAGTCGTTGTTGATGAAGAACAGTTCTTCGGTCTCACCGTACATCGACTCGAAGTTGAAGATGCCGCAGTGGGCGATGAACGCCTTGAAACGCTTTTCGTGGCAGCCGGCCAGGAAGAATACCGAGTAGCCGCCGTACGATGCCCCGACGCAGCCCATGCGGGTTTCGTCGGCCCACGGCTCCCCGGCCACGTCGTCGATGGCCGAGAGGTAGTCGCAGATGTTCTGCCCTGCGTAGTCGCCCGATATCTGGTCGAGCCACTCCTGCCCGAACGAGGGCAGGCCGCGGCGGTTGGGCGCCACGACGACGTAGCCCTGTGCGGCCATCAGCTGGAAATTCCAGCGGTAGCTCCAGAACTGCGACACGACGCTTTGCGGGCCGCCCTGGCAGTAAAGCAGGGTGGGGTACTTCTTGGCCGGGTCGAAATCGGGCGGCAGGATCACCCACGTCAGCATCTGCTTGCCGTCGGTGGTCTTCACCCAGCGTTTCTGCACCTCGCCCATCCTGATGTTGTCGTAAACCGGTTTGTTGATGGCCGAAAGCTGCGTCAGCGTGCCGTCGGCGGGGTCGACGCCGAAGAACTCGGTGGCCATCGAGATCGTGCACATTTCGGCGACGATCCTATCGCCGGCCATCGAGAAGGCGTTGATGTCGTGGTCGCCGCGGGTTACCACCTCTACCTCGCCTACGGAGGGTGAGATGCGGCAGATCTGGTGTGTCGCCTCGATCGGTGCGATGAACCAGATGCGGTCGTTGCCCTCCCAGACGACGTTCATGGCGTTGTAGTCGAAATCCTCCGTCAGATCCTGCATCTCGCCCGTCCGGCAGTCGTAGAGGAACAGGCGTGCCTTGTCCGACTCGTTGCCTGCGCGGCGCTGTGAAAGGAAGGCGATTTTCGTGTCATCGGGCGACCATACGGGGTATTTGTCGTAACCGGCCATGACGGCCTTGTCGCTTGCGACGGGCTCCCCGGTATTGACATTGACCGGCTTGCAGATGTTCTGCGTCACGCCGCTTTCGAGCACATAGACGAAGATGTCCGAGTCGGTCGAAACGGCGTATTCTGTGCCGGTGAGCGGCTTGCAGGTATAGGCCAGCATCGTTCCGGCGTTGTTCCAGGCGATTTCGGCCATGTCGAAATAGGGCGCCAGCGGGGCGTCCCACTGTGCATCGGGCATGATGTCCGTGCCTCCCGTCACGAGGCCCTTGCCCAGTTCGCCGATGAAGATATGGCGGTAGGAGCCTTCGTCCCAGTAGTCCCAGTGGCGGGCCATCAGGTCGTCGTAGATGCGGGCCTTCGACTTGTCCATGTCCTTGTATACGTCCGACGATTTGCGCCGCGCCGTCTGCACGGCCTGTACCCACCAGATGTGCTTTTCATCGGGGCTGACACCGAATCCTTCGACGTCGGGGACACCCTCGCCCCCGCCGCTGCCCGTAACCTGGGTCGCGTCGCCGCCAGCGGCGTTCATCCGCCACACCTGCATCGAGCCGCTGCGATCCGACAGGAAATAGATTTTCCGCCCGTCGGCACTCCACTTGGGATCGGCGTTGTTCGACGCCGTGTCGGTAAGGCGCGTCACGGCGCCCGATGCCATATCCTGCACCCAGATGGTCGTCACGCCGCGGTTTTGGGCCATGTTGTAGTCGGTTTGCGCATAGAGGAGCGTCTTGCCGTCGGGCGAGAGCGACGAGGAGCCTGCACGGCTCATTTTCCACATCACCTCGGGGGTGAGCCTGCCTGCGGCGATTTCGTCGGCCGTCAGGGCGTTGTCGATCGTAAGCGGTTGCGGGCGCCTGTCGTCGCATGCGCCCAGTCCCACAGCTGCAATAGCCATAAAAAGGAGTAATTTTTTCATTTTGGTCGGGGTTTCTTCTATATTATTCGTATTTTCGCGTTCAAATCGAGCCAGCATGGACTATACCGTATATTTTGCAGATAAAGCCGTGGTTTTCACTGCGAAGACCCCTGGCGAGGGATGGTATGCCGTGACGCCCGCACCGGACGGCGGCATATCACGAGCGAAGGTAACGAAAATTCTCGAATCGTACAACAAGGCGGCTGTCGTCACGCCCGATCCCGGGGCGGCGTTCGGGGCCTTTGCCGCGGAGTTCGCGCTTATAGAGGCGGCGGGCGGCGTGGTGGTCAACGATTGCGGCCAATGGCTGATGATCCGCCGCAACGGCCGCTGGGACTTGCCCAAGGGGCACCTCGAATGCGGCGAGCGGATCGAGGAGTGCGCGGCCCGCGAGATCGAGGAGGAGACGGGTGTCCGCGCCGGGGTGGTGCGACCCCTGTGCGATACGCTGCATGCCTATTATTTCCCCAAGACCGAACGCTGGGAGCTGAAACGCACCCACTGGTACGAGCTGCATACGGCATCCTGTGCCCGGCTTGTGCCTCAGGCCGAAGAGGGGATTGAGCAGGTGGTGTGGTGTACGCCCGCGGAGGTCACCCGCAACCTGCGGGATGCTTTCCCGACGATCCGCTGCGTGGTGGCGGCGATGGGAAAGTAGCGCGGCGGCGATCATAGGGGTTGGGGTGACGCCGGGTCGTTCCGGCCGTCTTTTCTGGCCGGCGTAACCGGTGTGTTTCCCCGCCCTCCCCCGTGGCTTTCTCTTCGGAGCCTTCCCCTGACCTTCCCCAGATCTTTTCCCTGATACTTATCCGGCGATGCCCGGCGGAGCCCGTACCGGTTCCCGTCAGGCGAACAGGTCGTTGAGCGATTCGCTCATGCTCGGATGGGTGTAGATCGAATTGCTCAGGTCGTGTGCCGTGACGCCGTGCTTCATGGCTGTGGCGACGGTGTTGATGACTTCGCCCGATTCGGCTCCGAAGAGCGTGCACCCCAGTATCTCGTCGGTCTTGGCGTCGATGACGGCTTTGAGCACACCCTCCGTCGAACCCAGTATCCGCGAACGCGGGAATGCCGCGACGGCGATCCTGTTGACGCGGATGTCGCGCCCGGCCTTGCGTGCCTCCTCTTCGTGCATGCCCACATGCGAGAGCGTCGGTTCGATGAAGACCGAATAGGGAACGGGGCCCCGGTTGGCCGTGGTGCGGGCTCCGTCGCCCAGCAGCACGTCGCGTATGATCCGGAAGTCGTCCAGCGAAACATAGGTGAATTGCAGCCCGCCCGTCACGTCGCCTGCGGCGAAGACACGGGGAGCCGTCGTGCGCAGGTGTGCGTCGACCCTGACGGCACCCCGGTCGTCGGTTTCGATCCCGGCGGCCTCGAGGTTCAGCCCTGCGGTGGCGGGGCGGCGTCCCGTGGCGAGCAGCACGGCGTCCCCGTCGATTTCGTATTTTCCGCCTGTCTGTGTGTCGGCCACGGCGACCCTGACGCCCCCGGCGGTGTCGCTCACCGATTCGACCCGCGCGCCTATGCGGAATTCGATGCCCTTTTTTTCCAGCGCCTCCCGTACGGCGGCCGCAATGTCGCGGTCTTCGCGCGGGATCAGCTCCGCAAACCCTTCGAGCACGGTGACTTTCGATCCGAATGAGGCGTACATCGAGGCGAATTCCAGCCCGATGTATCCGCCGCCCACGATTACCAGGTGCTGCGGCAGCTCTTCGAGCTCCATGATCGAGGTGCTGGTATAGACCCGCCTGCTCTGCGCGATGCCTTCGATGGGCGGGATTACCGTCTCGGCGCCGGTGTTGATGACGATGTATTTGCCGCCGATCTGCTGCGTCCCTTGGGTGGTTTTCACGGCGACGGTTTCCGGGGAGGCGAAACTGCCTTCGCCCGTGTAGACGTCGATACGGGCGTTGTCGGCCAGCTTGTGGTAATTCTTGTCCCGCAACAGGTCGACCAGCGCCGTTTTCGAGGCGACGGACTCCCTGTAATAGTCCCGCCGCTGCCCGAAGGTCAGCGGGTGCCCTGCGGCTGCGAGCCCGGCACTGTGGATCAGGGCTTTGGTCGGTATGCAGCCGATGTTGATACAGGTTCCCCCGTACATTTTGTCCGAGCGTTCGACCATCGCGACGCTCCAATCGTGTGCGGCCAGTTCGGCGGCGAGGGTCTTGCCCGCTTTGCCGAAGCCGATGATGACGGCATCATATTGTTTCATAACTTTCCCTGTTTTAAGTTTCCCGGTGGCATGTGGCCTTCTCCGGCTCATTGTTCCCGTAATGCAAATATCGGGGTTTTATGCCGTCGGGGAAATGGCCGCACTGCCGGATGTGTTGGCAATAATTCCCGTTCGCGGGTTGCGGGGCGTTATTCGCCCGCAGGGGACTCGAACCGCAGCCGTGCGGTGTCCTTGTATTTGCGGGAAATTTCGATTTCCTGTCCGCCGACGTTGACCCGGAGGGGTGGTATTCGCCGACGTTGCTGGCCGGCGGTTTCAAGGTGTTTTTTATCTCGGTCATGTACGGAATGCTGATTTACGGGGCGTCGCTGGTTATCCGGATGCTCCAGAAACCGAAAATCTGAAGCGGGAGCGCCGGCCCTTAGAGGCCGGCGCTCCCGCTTGTCGTTTGGCTGTCATTCCGGTTTTTTCAGCAGCCGTTCCTGCACCGCATAGGCTTCGGCGATCAGTTCGGGCGGATAGTCGTACAGTTCCAGGATGCGGATTGCGTTGCGGGTCGTCAGCGGCCCCGTGTGCAGCTGGTAGTCGAAGACCAGCCGCCCGTCGACCACCTCTTCGCGGAAGTGGTGCAGTTCGTAGCCGTCGCTGTCGAGCAACTCCGCCAGCTCGATGTCGTGCGTCGATACCAGCACGATGTGCGGGCCGCGGTTGAGGTGCGCGAGGACGGCTTTCCCGGCGGCGATACGTTCGGTGGTGTTCGTCCCTTTGAACAACTCGTCGAGGGCGAACAGGCAGGGGACGGAATCCTGTGAAGCTTCGAGGAAGCGTTTGACGGTCAGCACCTCCTGCAGGTAGTAGCTCGTGCCTTCGGCGATGTCGTCCGAAATGCGGATCGAGCTCAGCAGCCGCATGTACGGGGCCGTATAGGAGCCGGCGAAGCATATGTCGAGGGTCTCGGCCGTCAGGGCGTTGAGCACCAGCGTGCGGATGAAGGTCGTCTTGCCCGACATGTTGGAGCCGGTGAGCAGCAGCCCCGTGCCGTCGAGGACGAGCGTATTGGGCACGCAGCCGTCGATGAGCGGATGTACGACCTGCTCGGCCTTCAGGTATTTTCCGTCGACGAACTGCGGGCGGCAGGTCTGGGTTTCGCTGCGCAGGCGTGCGACGGAGATTGCGGCATCGGTCTCCCCGATGAAGCGGAACATGCCGTGGATCGCATCGCGCCGGGCCGTGATGCTGCCGATAAAGCGCTGGAAGAGGATCACCTCGATATTGAAGGCGACTTTGGCCAGCTCGATGAAAAGCCATGCGATGGCGGCCAGCTCGTTTGCGGAGTCGCCCTGCGTCCCGACCACGCGGCTGCGGCGTTCGACCTCGGCGACCTGCCGGATTTGTCCGGTGGCCTCCTCCGTGCCGGGCACCTCTTCGACAGCCAGTTCCCGGGCTGTGCGCAATGCCAGCGAAAGTTGTTTTACGGCCGAGCCGTAGAGCGAGACATTGAGCTTGTTGCTGTAATGGATATAGAGGTTCACGGCGAAGATAGCCATGAACAGCAGCAGCGACAGCGGGTAGAACGGGGCGGCGAGCAGCGTCGCCACGGCGAGCAGGGTGAGCGGGTATACCCAGGCGAAATAACGGACTTTGGCCGGTGTGTCGAAAATCAGGTTTTGCAGCCCGTAGGCATCCTCGTCGGTGAGCCGGGAGAGGGATTCGGTGCAGCTGGCCGCAAGTTCCCCGTTGCGGGAGAAACAGTCCGTGCTGCGGCCGAAAGCCTCGGCATCCTCCTGTCCCCGGAGCGTGCGTATGCGGGCATAAAGGCATTGCTGCCCGACTTTCGAGGTCGTGCGGTCGATGCGCTCGAATACGGCGTTGAGGTCGAGGTCGGCCGTGGTTTCGGCGTCGATCGTATGGCTGGCGTCCTCCGCCGGGCAGTTGTAGAAATAGCGGCTGATCAGGTTGAAGTCGCACGGCGGGCGCTCTCCGGCGGGAAGCGCCGAAGGCCGGAAAAGGGCTGATAGATAGCTTGTCGGTTTCATAATCGCGTGCGTTTATTAGGTTTTTCGTGTGCGCGTCGCGCCGACGAATGCTTGCGTGATCCTTGCCTGAGCCTGCGGTACGGCGTCATACCGCCTTTGGCTGCGTGTTCCCAGGCCTGTGCCGCAAACATCCCTCCTCCGCCCGGAATCATCGCCCCGGGGCATCGTGTCTGCGGAGCCGTGCCCGATTTGCAGGGGCTGTGCCGGACTTTGTTTGCCGTCCGTTCAGACCTGCGGGGCGGCGTTCATCGCCCGGGCGATCCCCTCGGCGATCTGATCCAGCGCCCCCTGCAGCTTGTTGCCGATCATCATCTTCATCATCATGTTCAGGTCGATGCGCAGCACCAGCCGCAGGCGGGTGTCCGCGGCGGAGACTTCCTGCAACTGGATCCAGAATGCGAAATCCATCGGTACGCCCCCGTCGTCGCCGACGACCTTGACGTATTTGCCCGGCTCGCGCTCCTCCATGCGGAGTTTCACGGTGAAGCCTTTGGCCTTGAACGAACAACTGTCCTCGGTAGCCTGCCACTCCTCGACCTTGTCGGCAAGGGCGGGCGTGAGGTTGTCGAAACGGCTGATGACCGCGTAAATCTGTTCCGCGGGACGCAAAACCTGTTGTTGCTTGGAGATATATTCTTGCATTGCGTGTGTAAAACTTGTATGAAATGTGTTTCAGAAATCGGATGCGGTTTCGGGCGCTGCAAAGATAGCGTTTTTTTGCATGACGCGCAAAACCGGCGCTATTCCGGCCGGGGAAAGAAGGCCGCCCGGTAGCGGGCGATGTCCAGGTCGTCGGCGATCTTGCGGGCGAAGAGGTACGGAACTTCCGCCGCCGTGTCCCGTGCCTGCAGCAGCCGGGGCAGGTCGTTGGTGCCGAATGTTTCCGGATGGGGCGCCCCTTCTCCGACCCATCGGGTGAAGACGAGGGGACGGCGCGTATTCGCACCGGCGAATTCGGAAATGCCCATCAGGGTCTGGAAAAAGATCTCGTCGCCGCAGTGCGAGTGTCTGAATGCGCGGATATAATCGGGGTGGGTGCGCAGATAATCGAACACAAAATCCCGGAAGCGGTCGGTGACGACGATCCAGTTGGAACCCTTTTCGAGCGGCGGCAATGTCCTGAAATAGGGGTTGTCCCCGGGGCGCAGCCGTTTGTAGAGCCTTTTGCGGAAATAGCCCGGCAGGTGCCCGATCCAATCGTTCCTGTCGGGGTAGTGGCACCACTGCATCTTCTGCGTCAGCTCGGTGATGTGCAGTTCGGGCTGCATGTCCGCGAACTGCCGCGGGTAGCACGCTTCGAGGAAATCGTGTATCTGCCCGCAGGGGCGTAGCGGCAGGGTGTCGCCCGAGAGAATGGCGATGTAGCGGTAGTCGCCGTTACAGGTGGCCCGGAGCAGTTTGAGCATGCAGTCGATCTGGCCGTACTCGCCCCAGTACACCTTGCTGCGCGGGTGGATGAAACGTGCCAGGGGACGCAGCGGCGCAAAATCCCCGATGTCGGATTTCGCATCGACATGGATGAAAATATCCGCTTCGGGGTGCTGCAACTGTCGGCACAACTCCTGCAGGACAGGGGTGTATTTATGGCATTCGATGCAGAATGCGATGCGGAAACCGTCTGCCATGGTCGTAGTGTCGCGGGGCGTTGGCCGGGCTTCAGTCGATTTCGAACGTGCGTGCCGTGTCGCTGTCGACGGTGATGCGCACCGTCATCACGTTCTCGGGCAGGAGCTGCTCGATCTTTTCGGGCCATTCGACCAGGCAGAGGTCGCCCGAGAAAAAATACTCTTCGTAACCGAAATCATAGGCTTCGCGGATGTCGTTGATCCGGTAGAAATCGAAATGATGGATACGGCGGTTGCCCTTGCCCTTGTACTGGTTCACGATGGCGAACGTAGGACTGGTTACGGTGTCCGTGGCGCCCAGTTGGGCTGCGATCTCGCGGATCAGCGTGGTTTTGCCCGCGCCCATTTCTCCGCGCAGTGCGACTACCGTGCGGCGGCCGAGCGCTTCGATGACCGCCTCGGCGACGTCCGGCAGTTCGTCCTGCGAGGTGATGTGGATCGTTTTCATATTACTGCTTGGGTTTTAAGACGATATAAGGTACGATCATTTCTTCCATCGAGATGCCGCCGTGCTGGAACGTGTTGCGGTAATAGCGGATGTGGCGGTTCGCATCGTTGTTGTAGACCAGGAAATCCGAATTGTAGGCGAAGATATAGCTCGACGTGAGGTTGCTCGACGGCAGCTGTACGTCCTCGGGTTTCAGGATCTCGTAGACGTCGCGCGAGTTGTAGGCCAGGTTGCGCCCCGTCTTGTAGCGCAGGTTGGCCGAGGTCTCGCGGTCGCCCGTCACCTTGACGGGGTTGTCCACGCGGATGGTGCCGTGGTCGGAGGTGATCACGACCGTGTGCCCCCGCTCCGAGAGGAGCTTGAGGATGGTGTAGAGGTCGGAGTGCTCGAACCACGAGCGCGTCAGCGACCGGAATGCCGCGTCGTCCTCGGTCAGCTCGCGGATGATGTCGGTCTCGGTACGGGCGTGCGAGAGGATGTCGAGGAAGTTGTAGATGATCACCGAGAAATCGGCGTCGTACACTTTTTGTATATTGTCGACCAGCCTGCGGCCCTGTTCGGGGCGCACGAGCTTGTCGAACGAGAATTTCCAGTTCTTCCCGTTCTGGGCCATCAGCCGTTTGAGGAACTCCTCCTCGTACTGGTTCTTGCCGCCTTCCTCGTTGTCGTTGAGCCATTTGTTGGGCATCAGCTTGTCGATGGCCAGCGGCATCAGGCCGGCGAAGATGGCATTGCGGGCGTATTGCGTTGCCGTGGGGAGGATGGCGCAGTAGAAATCGTCGAGCGCCACGTCGTAGTAGCCCCGCAGCAGCGAGGAGATCGACCGCCACTGGTCGTAGCGGAAGTTGTCGATCAGCAGCAGCGTGGTCTTCGGGTTCTCGTCCGCCACCGGGAAGATGTTGGTGCGCATGAGCGTGTGTGACATCACGGGGGTGTCGTCCGAGCGCTTGTTGATCCAGTTGTAGTAGTTGCGGCGTACGAACTTGCAGAATTCCTGGTTCGCCTCGGTCTTCTGGTAGGTGAGCACCTCCTTGATGCCCTGGTCGGTGGATTCCGAAAGCTCGACCTCCCAGTTGGTGAGCTTGCGGTAGAGCGAGCACCAGTCCGAAAAGGTCTCGGCCATCTGCAGCGACGAGGAGATACGCCCGAATTCCGACCGGTAGTCGGCCGTGGTCTGCTCGGTGACGAGCTGCTGCTGGTGCACGTTCTTCTTGATCGAGAGCAGCACCTGATTGGGGTTGACGGGTTTGATGAGGTAGTCGGCGATCTTCGAGCCGACGGCCTTGTCCATGATGTTCTCCTCCTCGCTCTTGGTCACCATGATGACGGGCGTCGTGGGGCGCACCTCCTTGATCTTGGGGAGGGTCTCGAGCCCCGTCATGCCGGGCATCATCTCGTCGAGGATTATCAGGTCGTAGGCGCCTTCGGCCGCCATGTCGATCGCGTCGTAGCCGTTGTTGCAGGTGTCGACTTCGTAGCCTTTCTGTTTGAGGAACAGGACGTGGGGCTTCAAGAGTTCGACCTCGTCGTCCACCCAGAGTATTTTGACCATACGGTTATCGGATTTTAGTTCGCAAAATTAGTTATTTTATTATCAAACGCAAAAACCGGGCGTTTATTGGGTCGGCGGGATATTATCCGCGGTTCCGGGGCGTAAATCGCCTCCGGGACGGCTTGCAGCGGCGTGCCGGAGAGCCCTTCCCCGGGAATCGGTGCTCGAACCCGGGCGGGGCGAGGATGCCGTCCCCTCCGCTGCTCGTGTGGAGGGCTGCATGCCGGATGCCGGCGGGCGCGGGCGGGCAGCCGCACCGGCATCCGGGAGGGGGTTGGCCGTGCCGGGACTCTTCGGGCGCAATGATGCCCGGAAAAGGCTCCTCCCGTTTCGGCGGGTTTGTGGCTAATGTATTGATTATGAGCGATTATTCCGCGCGGCTCGCTCCGGTGTGCCGTCCGGATATAATTGCCTGGCACATAATATTTTAATTTTCCGCCGAGTTTTGCCCGATATTTGTTATCCTCTTGTTCTAGTGGCTGGTAGGGGACTGCCGGAAAAATAATGAAAAAAAGTTGCGGTTTATTGGCTAAAATGTAAATAAAGCGTATATTTGCAGTCCGAATGTCTTCACACGAACTTAATAATTTAATACTATATAAACTATGACAAAGGCAGATATCGTAAGCGAAATCGCTAAGAGCACCGGCGTTGAGAAGGTGCAGGTTCAGGCAATCGTCGAAGCTTTCATGGATAGCATCAAGACCTCTCTGACCAACAAGAACAACGTGTATCTCCGCGGCTTCGGCAGTTTCATCGTGAAGAAACGTGCAAAGAAAGTCGCACGCAATATCTCGAAGAACACGACCATCACCATTCCGGAACATAACATCCCCGCTTTCAAGCCCGCCAAGAGCTTCGCTGCGAAGGTGAAATAATTCAATAAATAAAGAACCTCTAAAATTTAAGGACTATGCCAAACGGAAAGAAGCATAAGCGTCACAAGATGGCTACCCACAAGCGTAAAAAACGTCTGCGCAAGAACCGCCACAAGAAAAAGTAGGGTAGCACCTTAGTGCTAACGATAGATAAAGCTAAAGGAACCCCGGGTTCTTTTAGCTTTACCTATTTTCTGCGGTTTTTTGCGGCCGGGGCCCGTATCCCCGGGGGGAATGCAGATCCCCGGATAGCCGTTTGCGGACGTCAGGCCCTCTTGCAACGCAGGTTATGAGGCTGCCGCAGAGGCATTGCGACGCAGTGCCGCCGAAAAAACAGGGTATTGTCTTACCCGCCATGTTGCCGGCCGATGTGTCCGGACAATATTTTCCTTTGGAGTTCGCCGCCACTTCAGACCAAAATGCGGCCTAACCGGTTTCAGTATTCCGCAACCCCGTTTCCGGGGTGCGACACACGATATAGATGAACAGAGAATTAATCGTTAACGTCAACCCGACAGAAATCTCCATTGCGCTGTGTGAGGACAAGGTGCTTGTCGAACTCAACAAGGAGCAGTGCCAGACGGGTTTTTCCGTAGGGGATATCTACCTCGGGAAAGTACGCAAGATAATGCCCGGGCTCAATGCAGCCTTCGTAAACATCGGGCACGAAAAGGACGCTTTTATCCACTACCTCGACCTGGGAAGCCAGTTTCCCTCGTTGCAGAAGCTGGTCGCTTCGCAGCAGCCCGGCAAGCGGGGAATGCGCGTCGAGGGCATGAAGCTCGAACCGCCCGTCGAAAAGACGGGCAAGATCGGCGACTATCTTCAGGTCGGGCAAAACATCATGGTGCAGATCGCCAAGGAGGCCATTTCGACCAAGGGGCCCCGCCTGACCTCCGACATTTCGCTGGCCGGCCGCAACGTCGTGCTGGTGCCCTTTTCGTCCAAGGTGTTCCTTTCGCAGAAGATCCGCTCGGCGGACGAGAAGAAACGCCTGAAGCGCATCGCGGCTGCGGTGCTCCCCAAGAATTTCGGGGTCATCATCCGCACGGCGGCCATGGAGGCCAAGGACGAGGACATCGAGCACGACATCCAGTCGCAGATCGACCGCTGGCGCAAGACCTGCGCCGCGATCAAGAAGAGTACGCCGCCCGCGCAGCTGATGAGCGAGATGAACCGCGCCAATACGATCATCCGCGATTCGCTCAACGGCTCGTTTTCGCAGATCGCCGTCGACGACGAGGCGATGTACAACGACATCCGCAATTACATCCGCCTGATCGAGCCCGAGAAGGAGAAGATCGTCAAGCTTTACCGGGGCAACGTCCCTATCTTCGACAACTTCGACATCTCGAAGCAGATCAAGTCGCTCTTCGCCAAGTACGTCTCGCTGCGCCGCGGCGCCTACTTGATCATCGAACACACCGAGGCGATGAACGTCATCGACGTCAATTCGGGCAACCGCACCAAGGCCGAGGACAACCAGGAGCAGACCGCCATGGACGTCAACCTGGCGGCCGCGAAGGAGATCGCCCGCCAGCTGCGCCTGCGCGATTTGGGGGGCATTGTCATCATCGATTTCATCGACCTGCACAAGGCGCAGAACAAACAGGCGCTCTTCGACGAGATGGTCAAGCTGATGTCCACCGACAAGGCCAAGCATACGGTGCTGCCGCTCACCAAGTTCGGGCTGATGCAGATCACCCGCCAGCGGGTGCGTCCCGTGGCCGTGGAGGAGGTTTCGGACGTCTGCCCGACCTGCAACGGCACGGGCAAGATCGAGCCTACGGTACTGCTGGACAAGAAGATCGAGAACCAGATATCGTTCCTCACGCAAGATCGGGGACACAAGTATATCAAGCTGGTGGTCAGCCCCTATGTGGCTGCTTTCCTGCGGAAGGGCATCTGGTCGCTGCGCCGCCGCTGGGAGTGGAAATACAAACTCCGCCTGCGTGTCGTCGAAGACCAGAGCCTCGGCATCGTCGAGGTGCATTACCACGACGACAAGGATAACGACCTGATTAACAAGTAACACTATGACTGCCAGCGAGCAGCTGGCGCAGTTCGCCGCCGGGTCGAAGGCCCTGCCGAAGTTGTGCCGCGAATATAAGAAGGAGCGCGCAACCGTCCACCTGAAAGAGCTGGTCGGCGGTGCTCTTTCGTTTTATGCGGCGGCGGCAGTGGCGAAAACGGGAGGCGTGCATATCTTCGTGGCCGAAGACCGGGATGCCGCGGCCTACCTGCTGAACGATTTTTACAATCTGCTGGACGAGAAGCAGGTCTATTTCTTCCCGTCGTCCTACAAGCGTTCGGCGGCCTACGGCGCCGAGGATGCCCAGGGCGTGGTGCAGCGCACCACGGCGATGAACGCCGTGCGGGGCTTTACGAAGGGATACCTGGTGGTCTGCACCTATCCCGAAGCGCTGGCCGAACGGGTCGTCGACGCCGCGACGTTGCAGCGCGACACGATTGCCGTGAAGCTCGGCGACAAGATTTCGATCGCCGTGCTGGAAGATGCCCTTGCGGATGCGAACTTCACGCGTGTCGATTTCGTCTACGAACCGGGGCAGTACTCCGTGCGCGGAGGTATCGTCGATGTCTTTTCCTATTCGGAAAGCAAGCCTTACCGGATCGACTTTTTCGGCGACGAGGTCGACTCGATCCGCCGTTTCAATATTTCGAGCCAGCTTTCGGCCGACAAGCTCGACCGGGTGGAAATCGTCCCCAACCTCAATGCCGGCGAGGCACCCCGGGTGTCGTTCGTGCAGTTCGCGGGTTCTTCGGCAACCTGCTGGTTCTACGATGCCGACTACGTGCTGCGCCGTGTCAACGACCTGCGCCGCAAGGTGCTCGCGGACATGGAGGAGCCCGGGCAGATCGACCGCCTGCTGACCAGCCGCAACGTGCTGTTGCGCGACATGGCCGGCAACAGCGTGGTGGCGCTGCGCGACAACCTGCCGGAACGCCCCGCCACGGCGGCCGTGGTGTTCGACACGGCCCCGCAGCCCAAGTTCAATAAGAATTTCGAGATGCTGGCCGACGACATGATCCGCAATTCGCTGCGGGGCTATGCGACCTACATCCTCTCGGAGAACAAGGTGCAGGTCGAACGCCTCGAAAACATCTTCCACCAGATAGGGCGCGGGCAGGCCGCCGTGCGGTCGCTCTCCGTTACGTTGCACGAGGGGTTCGTGGACAACGACCTGAAACTGTGCCTCTATACCGACCACCAGATTTTCGACCGTTACCAGCGCTACCGCATCAACGGCGAGATCCGGCGCGACGAGCAGATGACCGTCGCCGAACTGAACCAGCTCCGCCCGGGTGACTATGTGGTGCATATCGACCACGGCGTGGGGCGTTTCGACGGGCTGGTGAAGATCAACGAGAACGGCAAGGTGCACGAGGCTATCAAGCTGGTATACAAGGACGGCGACGTGTTGTTCGTAAACGTCCATTCGCTCCACCGCATTTCGCGTTACAAGTCCGGCGACGGCGAGCCTCCGAAGGTCTATAAACTCGGCAACGGGGCATGGCAGAAACTCAAGAACGCCGCCAAGAAGGCCGTCAAGGATATCTCGCGCGAGCTGATCGCCCTCTATGCCAAGCGCAAGGCCAGCAAAGGGTTCGCATTCACACCCGACAGTTACCTGCAGCACGAGCTGGAGGCGTCGTTCCAGTGGGAGGACACCCCCGACCAGCAGACGACTGTCGCGGCCGTCAAGAAGGACATGGAGTCCGACCAGCCGATGGACAGGCTGGTCTGCGGCGACGTGGGCTTCGGCAAGACCGAGGTGGCGATCCGCGCGGCGTTCAAGGCTGCCGTGGACGGCAAGCAGGTAGCGGTGCTGGTGCCGACGACGATCCTCGCCCTGCAACACTACCGCTCCTTTTCGGAGCGCCTGCGCGATTTCCCCGTGCGGGTCGAGTATCTCAACCGCACCAAGACCGCCAAGGAGGCGGGGCAGATACGTGCCGACCTCGAATCGGGGCGTATCGACATCCTGATCGGCACCCATAAAATACTGGGCAAGCAGATCAAATTCCGTGACCTGGGGCTGCTGATCATCGACGAGGAACAGAAGTTCGGCGTCGCGGCCAAGGAGAAACTCACGCAGATGGCCGTCAACGTCGATACGCTGACCCTGACGGCGACGCCGATCCCGCGCACGCTGCAATTTTCGCTCATGGGCTCGCGCGACCTGTCGGTCATCTCGACCCCGCCGCCTAACCGCCAGCCGATCGTCACCGAGTCGCATGTCTTCTCCGAGGAGATCATCCGCGATGCCGTCGAGGCCGAGCTCGCACGCGGCGGCCAGGTTTATTTCGTCCATAACCGCGTCGAAGACCTGATGTCCATCCAAGGGCTTATCACGCGCGTATGCCCCAAGGCCCGCGTGGCCGTCGGACACGGCAAGATGCCGGCCGAGAAGCTCGAGAAGCTGATCATGGATTTTATATACGGGGAGTTCGACGTGCTCGTTTCGACCACGATCATCGAGAACGGCATCGACATCCCCAATGCCAATACGATCATTGTCGACAATGCCCAGAATTTCGGCCTGAGCGACCTGCACCAGTTGCGCGGGCGCGTGGGGCGCAGCAACCAGAAAGCCTACTGCTACCTGCTCTCGCCGCCCGAGGAGATGCTGTCGTCCGATGCGCGGCGCCGCCTGCGGGCGATCGAGGAGTTCTCCGACCTGGGGTCGGGGTTCAACATTGCGATGCAGGATCTCGACATCCGCGGCGCGGGCAACCTGCTGGGTGCCGAGCAGAGCGGGTTTATCGCCGACATCGGTTTCGAGACCTACCAGAAGATCATGAACGAGGCGATCGCCGAGCTGCGGGCCGAAGGCTTGCAGGTGGCGGGTCTGGGTGCCGCCGAGCAGGATGTCGTGGAGCAGATGCATTATGTGGATGACGCGCACATCGAAATAGAGGTCGAGGCCGGGCTGCCCGATGCCTACGTGGCACAGCAGGCCGAACGCCTGAAGCTCTACCGCGAGCTCGACTCGACCAAGGACGAAGCCGCGTTGCAGGCCTTCGAGAGCCGCCTGGCAGACCGTTTCGGCCCCCTGCCGCGCGAAGCGCAGGAACTGCTCAACGTCGTGCGCCTGCGCTGGGAGGCGATCCGCCTCGGCATCGAGCGGGTGAAGGTCAAGAACGGGCTGATGATCCTCCACTTCGTCGGCGAGCAGAACTCGCCCTATTACAAAAGCGATACCTTTATGGAGTTGCTCCGCAAGGTCACGCAAAATCCCGCCAGATTTGTGCTCAAACAGCACAATAATCGTCTGGCGATGACCGTTAGGAATGTCAAAGACATTGAGGACGGGTATAAAACACTGCAACAGCTTTGAATTTAGTCGTAGATTTCGGGAACACCCTGGTAAAACTCGCGGTTTTCGACAAGGGGGAGCTTGTCGCGCAGCGCTGCATGGAGCGGTTGCACCCGTCGGTGCTCGAAGAACTGCTCTCCGAATGGCCCGTGCGCCGCGCCGTGGTGGCGTCGACGCGCGGCGAGGTCGATGACGTGGCGGCGATGCTCCGCCGGCGGGTGGATTATCTGCTGGAGTTCACCTCCCAGACCTCCGTGCCCATCGGCAACGCGTACCTTACGCCCGAGACGCTGGGGCGCGACAGGCTGGCCGCAGCCGTCGGTGCGACGGTGCTCTATCCGGGTGAGAACGTGCTGATCGTCGATTTCGGTACGGCGGTGACCATAGACCTGGTGACGGCCGACAATACGTTCCGGGGCGGCTGCATCTCCCCGGGCGTGACGATGCGTTTCAGGGCGCTGCATGACTATACGGCCAAGCTGCCGCTGTGTGCCGCGACCGGGGGCGAAGGGCTCTCGGGGCTTACGACCGAAGAGGCCATCGAACTGGGCGTGATGAACGGGATCGCCTTCGAAATAGAAGGTTACGTCACCCGCATGCGGGAGAAAATCGACGGCTTGCGCGTAATTTTTACCGGTGGGGATGCAAAATTCTTTGTTAAACGAATTAAAAATACGATATTTGCAAATTGTAATCTGGTCTTTTGCGGATTGAATAGAATTTTAGAGCACAATGCAAGTGAAGAACACCTTGATTAAGCTGGTTGTCGCGGCAGCCGTGATGCTTCCTTATGCCGTATCGGCCCAGACAAGCAGTATTAACGCATTCTCTCCCTATACGATGTACGGCATCGGCGAGATCAATACGCCCGGTACGACGCAGATGCGCTCGATGGGCGGCGTCGGGGTGGCCATGGGCACTCCGGGCAAAATCAATCTGCTCAACCCTGCAGCGTACAGCACCATCCCGCAAAAGAGTTTCCTCTTCAGTTTCGGCCTCGAGGGACAGAATTACTACAATTCGCAGAAGGTGGACAATGTGTCCAAAAACACGGCCTATAATACGTTCAATTTCCACGATATCGCGTTCCAGATGCCGGTCGCCAAGAAACTCGGCCTCGGGTTCAGCCTCACGCCGTACAGTTCGGTGGGCTACCGTACCAAGTATACGCAGGATTTCGACCCGAACGATCCGGTTTGGGGCAATGTGGGACGCGTGCAGTACGTCTATCAGGGCGAAGGCGACGTGACGGAGGTCAAGGTCGGCCTGGGCTGGGAGATTTTCAAGAATTTCTCGTTGGGTGTCGCGGCGCAGTATTACTGGGGCGACATCGACCGCAGCTTCGTGATGACCCCGACGCCGATCACGGGCGACGGAACCTTCTCGTCGACGGTCGGCAGCGACAATTACAGCATTTCGAGCATCAAAGGACAGGTCGGTGTCCTCTGGAAGGCTATCATGAACCAGAAACGCATGCTGACGTTCGGTGCTACGTACGATTTCGGCGGCAACCTGAATCCCGATGTGACCTCGCGCATTTATATCGGCGACCTGTACAACTCCACCGTGAAGGGCGATACGACCCACCTGGCGCTTGCTTTGCCGCGTCAGCTTTCGGTGGGGGCTTATTATATGACCTCGAAATGGACGCTTGGGCTTGACTACGTCTATCAGAACTGGACCGGCGGCAATAAGGCGACCGAAATGACCGGGGTCAGCGGCCCGGACAAATCTGCATACGAAGTGGCCTATACCAATACGAGCATGGTGAAAGTGGGCGTGGAGTATACGCCGAACTATTACGACGTGCGCAGGTTCATGAAACGCTGGGCCTACCGGGCGGGTTTCCGTTACGGAACCTACAACCAGACCTACGACGGCAATAAAATCGGAGAATACGCCGTTACGTTGGGTGTAGGGGTGCCTGTGAAGTTCCTCGGCAGTTCGACCATCGACGTGGGCGTGGAATACGGACGTCGCGGCTATAACCTTTCCGAGCGTCTGGGACTGGTGCGGCAGCAGTATTTCAAATTCTCGGTCGGATTCTCGCTCTTTGCGGGTGCCGAGAACGGGGAATACTGGTTCCGCAGGCCGAAATACGATTAGTTTTTGAGCCGGAAAATTGCACGTCCGAGGAATTAGTAGTAACTTGCGACCCCGACACGGAGGTAGTTTAACTGACGAAAACAATTATAAGTATAAGAAATACAAAAATTAATCTCTGACCGATGAAAAACGTAAAATTTCTGCTTTCTGCCGCTTTGGTGTTTTTGGCTTCGGCGGCTTTGGCTCAGGATTTCAGTGCCCCGCAATATGCGAAATGGGGCGCTACTCCCGAAGAGCGTGAACAGAACATTCTGAACAGTAATTTCCTGAAAGAATCGTGCGACAACCGTGACTACGATGCCGCTGCACACTACCTCAAGGGGCTTATCGACAAGATACCCGATGCTGCGGAGTCGATCTACCAGCGCGGTGCCGTCGTGTATAAGAACAAGATCAACCGTGCCAAGAGCGTGGCGGAGAAGAACATGTTCATCGACTCGCTGATGCTGATGTACGATATGCGTGCCCAGTATTTCGGCGATAACGTCAAGCCCGGCAAGACGGCCTTTATCCTCGACCAGAAGGCGCGCGAGTTCCTGCGCTACAAACCCAACGACCGCAAGGGCATCCGCGAGGCATTCCGCGCGGCAATCGCGCAGGGCGGTGACAGCACCGACCCCGAGACCGTGGTGGCTTATTTCTCGAACCTCTGCGAGGATTACAAGAATACTGACGAGGTGATGCCCGATGAGATCATCGCCGAGTACGACCGCCTGACCCCGTTCTTCGAGAAGAACCCCGAGGCCGGCGATTACAAGTCGCAGTTCGACGCGGCTTTCGGCCTGAGCGGCGCGGCCAGCTGCGATAACCTCGAAAAACTGTTCCGCGGCAAGCTGGAGGCTGCTCCCGACGATGAGGCGTTGCTGGCGCAGGCCGTAGCCCTGATGTCGCGTGCCAAGTGCGACGGCGATTTCTATTTCTCGATTGCCGAGAAATACTATACGGTGAAACCTTCGTCGGAAACCGCGATGTTCCTTGCGCAGGCGTTCCAGAGCAAGGGCGACTATACCAAGGCCATGAAATACCTCAACGAGGCGCTTGCCGTCGAGACGGATCCCGCTGAGCGTCAGCTGCTGCTGGTGCGCATGGCGCTGGTAGGTTTGGTTTCCAACGACATCCAGGGCGCCGCATCGGCTGCCCGTCAGGCCCGCGATCTGAACCCCGAGGACGGTGTGCCGTATTTCGTACTGGCTCAGTGCTACGGCATTTCGGCAGCTCATTGTGAAGGTTTCGCCGGGCCGGCTACCTTCTGGGCAGCTTACGACACGATGGCCAAGGCCGTCGAGCTGCTGCCGAGCGATTCGGAATACCGCGAACCTGCCAAAACCTCGATGAACGCATTCCGCAGCCGTTTCCCGACTTCGGAGGAGTGCTTCTTCAACGAGTTGCAGGAAGGCGCACGCTATACCGTCAACTGCGGTACGGCTGCCGGTGTGTCGACTACTGTGCGTCCCCGCTAATTGATGGACAGATTTATCGCAAGATACGTGATGGTAGCACTCTCCGTTGTGGGGAGTGCTATCTTGCTATTCTCTTGCGAGCGTGAAGAAGAACCCGAATCGGAGTCCCGGATAGAGATGATGATGACCGAATACAGCGAAAACCTGTCGGTTGTCATGTCGCAGAACGGCCGCCGTTCGTATCATTTCAAAACCCCGCTGCTCGAAGGTTATTCGCTGGCGCGCGAGCCTTACCGCGAGTTCCCCAAGGGTGTGGAGATGACGACCTATAAGAACGATTCGCTCTCGTCGGTCGATGCCGTGCTGACGGCCAACTATGCGATCCATTACGAGACCCGCGACCTGTGGGAGGCGCGGGGAAATGTCGTGGTAGAGAAATCGGACGGCAAGAAACTCTATACGCAACAGTTGTTCTGGAACGCGCGAACCAAGAAAATCTATTCGAACGTCGATTCGAAAATCGTGCAGAACGACGGCCGCGACGTGTTCATCGGCGAAGGTTTCGAGTCGGACGAGGAGTTTAAGGACTGGCGCTTCCGCCGTATGAAGGGGCGCATGGAGGTCGAGGTCAAACCTAACGAATCGGACTCTACGGCGGTGGCCGAACCTGCCGGCCGGACTTCGGATTCGCCCCGCCCTGCGACAGACCACCCTGCGACAGACCGGCCTGCCGCTCCGGTTGCGGCGCGGCCCGCGGCACCGCTTTCCGAGGAGCCGCCTTTGGCTGCACCAGCTGTCCGCCCCGACGGGGAGGAGGAGCTCCGCCCGGCCGAACCGATCGGTGAGATACAGCCGCTGCGGCGTGCCGTACATGCGGACGAAGCGGGGGAGTAACCCAAAATAAACAGGACGATGCTTACTTCGGTCATACTGATTGTCTTAATGCTGTTATTGTCGGCATTCTTTTCGGGCATGGAGATCGCTTTCACGAGCAAGAACCGCCTGAAACTGGAGATCGACCGCAAACAGAGCCGCATGTTCGACCATATCGCGGAGATTTTTTCCCGCCACCCCGGGCAGTATATCACCACGATACTGGTGGGCAACAACATTGCCCTGGTCATCTATTCGCTTTACATGTCGTTGCTGCTGCGCGGCATCTTCTATGCGCTGGGGTGGGAAAGCATCGCCCGTAACGGTTCGGTCGCCATCGAAACGGCCGTGTCGACCGTCATCATCATCTTTGCTGCGGAGTTCCTTCCCAAGTCGATCTTCCGCAACAACCCCAACTTCTATTACCGCGCCCTGGCGCCGGTGATCTATTTCTTTTACCTGCTGCTCTATCCGATCGCCCGCCTCACGACGCTCATATCGCATGGTATCCTGCGCCTGGCGGGGCGCCGTGTCGAGGAGCGGGCCGTGTCGCACAGCTTCGGCCGCGACGATCTCGCGGCACTGCTCGATACCAATACGTCGGAACCGCGTCCCGAGCCGGACAACGAGTTCAAACTTTTCCAGAATGCGCTGGATTTCGCCGACCTGCGGGTTCGCGACTGCATGGTGCCGCGTGTGGATGTCGAGGCGGTGGATATCGACGACACGTCGATCGGGCAGCTCACGGCGCGGTTCGTCGATTCGAAATATTCGCGTATTTTCGTCTGGCGCAAGAGCATCGACAACATCGTCGGTTATGTCAATTCGAAGAGCCTGTTCACGCGTCCGGCCAATATCGCCGACGTGATGATGCAGGTCAATTTCGTGCCCGAGACCATGCCGCTGCAGCTGATGTTGCAGAATTTCATCAAGCACCGCAGCAACATCGCCGTGGTGATCGACGAGTTCGGCGGGACGGCGGGCGTCATTTCGCTCGAGGACGTGCTCGAACAGATTTTCGGCGAGATCGAGGACGAACACGACATACCCGATCTTACCGAAAAGCAGGTCGGCCAGGACGAGTATGTCCTCTCCTGCCGGCTGGAGGTGAAATACCTCAATGAAAAATACGGGCTGGGGATCGAAGAAAGCAAGGAATACGATACGCTGGCGGGCTTCATCATCTTCAATTACGACGGGATCCCGACCGCTGGGGAAACGGTTTTCATCGGCGGCCTGCAGTTGCGCATACTGCGTACGACGCGTTCGCGTATCGAGCTGGCGAGGGTCAAGAAATTGTAGGAATTTTTATATTATAATAAAGGCCTTTTCCGAATAAATTTTACTACCTTTGACTGCTAATTCGAAACAAACGAATAATTAACGATTTATATGGCAAGTTTAAACACTCTTCGCACCAAGTTCGGCATCGTGCTGTCGATTGTCATCGCAGGCGCCCTCTTGGCTTTCATTCTCTCCCTGAAGACCGAAATGGGCTTCTCGGGTAACGACCCCCGGGTCGGTGTCATCAACGGTAAAAAAATCAACTATTCGGAGTACTACAACCAGTACGAGCAGATCAAGGCGCAGAGCGGCGCCCAGGAAAGCGACGAACAGCAGTCCGCCATGCTCGCCAATGCTGCATGGCAGGCCCTGATCGGCAAGTATGTGCTGGAACCCGGTTTCGACAAGATGGGGCTGCGCGTTACGGAGCCCGAGCGTCTGTCGATGGTCAGCGGCCAGCATCCGTCGCAGGCGTTCTACAACGCCTTCGCCGATCCCCGCACGGGTGAGTACAACGTGGCTGCCGTCGGACAGTTCCTCGCGCAGGCCGAAACGAATGCGCAGGCACAGCAGGCGTGGGCGCAGCTCAACGAGCAGGCCCGCATGGAGCGTGAGATCGCCAAGTACCTCGGCCTGATCAAGGGCGGTGTATATGTCAATGCACTCGAAGTCGCGAACGGTGTGAATGCGGCCAACAATACCTATTCCGGGAAATGGGCCGGCAAGAAATATTCGGCTGTCCCCGATTCGCTGATCCAGGTGAAGTCCGGCGACATCAAGGCATACTACAACAGCCATAAGGATATGTTCAAGCAGACTCCCTCGCGTACGCTGTCGTATGTCGTGTTCGAGGTTACCCCCACGGACGACGATATGCTCGCTCTCGAAAAGAGCGTTGCCGAGGTGGGCGCACAGTTCGCCGCTACGGAGGAGCTGAAGTCGTTCGTACGTGCCAACCGCAACGGCAAGATCGCCGATTCCTATGTTTCGGCGGCTCAGCTTTCGGAGGACGAGGCCAAGGCACTGCTGGCGGGTGAGACTTACGGCCCCGTGCTGAAGAACAACCAGTGGACGATGGCCCGTGTGCTGGATTCGAAAATGGTGCCCGATACGCTGGGAATCCGCCATATCGTGCTGCCCTATACGCAGGAGGCGCTGGCCGACAGCCTGCTGACGGTAATCAAGGGCGGTGCCGATTTCGCACAGCTCGCCTCGCAGTATTCGGTATACGAAGCTACGGCAGCCAACGGCGGCGAAGTGGGTGTGGTGCCCTTCTCGGCTTTCACGGGCGAATTCGTTGCCGCGCTGGCCAATGCCAAGCGGGGGGACGTGGTGAAGGTCGCTTCGGGCGATGCCATCCAGCTGATGCAGGTGTACCGTGCCGACAAACCTTCGAAGCACATGCAGGTGGCGACGATCACCTATCCCGTCGAGGCTTCGGCTGCGACGCGCCGCAATGCCCACAACCTGGCCGGCACTTTCTCGGTGAATGCCAAGGGCTCGGTCGAGGCGTTCAACAACGCCGCTTCGGAAGCGGCCGTTACTCCTCGTGTCGCCTCGCTGGCGCAGGGCGAGCGTACGATCCGCGGCCTGGAGGATTCGCGTGAGGTTGCCCGCTGGGCTTACGGTGCCGAGACGGGCGATCTTTCGGAAATCTTCACCGTCGGAAACGACTATGTGGTCGCTACGCTGACCGAGATCGATGACAACGAGTATACCCCGATCGACAAGGTGGCTGCGCAGGTTCGCGCCCAGGTTCTCCGGGACAAGAAATACGATTACATCACCAAGCAGATCGCCGGTACGACGCTCGACGAGCAGGCTGCCAGCCTCGGTTCCGAGGTCGCCGATTTCGACGGCGTGACTTTCGGTGCCTTCTACGTGAACGGCCCGGGTGTCGAGCCCCGTCTGGTAGGCGCCATCGCTTCGACGACCGAGAAAGGCGTCCTGTCGGCTCCGGTGAAGGGCATGTCGGGGGTTTATGTTTTCCAGGTGGATGACATCCAGACTTCGGACAAGCAGACTGCCGAGGGCGAGAGGGTGCGTGCGCAGGCCATGGCCGAGAGCATGGCGCAGCAATTCTCGGTGCAGGCCATCCAGCAGATGGCCAACATCCAGGATCTGCGCGGCGAATATTTCTAAGCCTCGGATAAAAAATACGATATAGTTTTGAACGCCGGAATATTCCGGCGTTCTTTTTGTTATTTTTGCGTATATTTAGAAGTCGTATCAAAACATATCGCATACAATTATGAATAATTTTGTTTATCACAATCCGACGAAACTGGTTTTCGGCAAAGGGCAGATCGCTCAGCTCGCAAAGCTGATTCCTGCCGGCAAGAAGATCATGATTACCTGCGGCGGTGGCAGCGTGCGCCGCAACGGCATTTACGACCAAGTCGTCAAGGCCCTCGAAGGCCGTGACTGGGTCGAATTCTGGGGCATCGAGCCCAACCCGTCGGTCGAGACCGTCCGCGAGGCCATCGCATTGGGGCGTGAGCACGGCTCGGAGTTCCTGCTTGCCGTGGGCGGCGGGTCGGTCATCGACGGTACGAAGCTGATCGCTGCGGGGCTGCTTTATGACGGCGACCCGTGGGAGATCGTCCTGAAAGGGCAGGCGGATAAAACCGTTCCCCTCGGGACGGTGCTCACGATGTCGGCGACGGGATCGGAAATGAACAACGGCTCGGTGATCTCGTGCCAGGAAACGAAGGAGAAATTCCCGTTCAACGGCGACTATCCGCTCTTTTCGATCCTCGATCCCGAGGCATTGTTCTCTTTGCCGCAGAAGCAGATCGCCTACGGCCTGGCCGACACCTACGTGCATGTGCTGGAGCAGTATATGACCACGCCCGGGCAGTCGCGCCTGATGGATCGTTGGGCCGAAGGCATTCTGCATACCGTGATCGAGATCGCACCCCGGATTCGTGAGAACCAGCACGATTATGCCGTGATGTCGGAGTATATGCTTGCGGCGACCCTGGCGCTGAACGACATGATCCGCATGGGAGTGGCGCAGGACTGGGCGACGCATATGATCGGGCATGAGCTGACCGCACTGCACGGGCTGACGCACGGTGCGACGCTCGCCATTGTCATCAACGGTACGTTGCGCGTGCTGCGCGAGCAGAAGCGCGGCAAACTCCTGCAATACGGCGAGCGTATCTGGGGTATCACCGGCGGTTCCGACGAGGAGCGTATCGAGCGGACGATTGCGGCCAACGAGGAGTTCTTCCGTTCCCTGGGGCTTTCGACGCATCTTTCGCAGGAGGGTATCGGCGAGGCTACGATCGCCGAAATCGAACGCCGCTTCAACGCTGCGGGCAGCAGGTTCGGCGAGGCGCACAATGTCGACGGGGCGATGGCGCGCAGGATTCTGGAAGCCTGCCTGTAACTTGTCCCCGAGACCATCTGTATCCATGAAAAAATCCCCGCCGAGATGTCTCGGCGGGGATTACCGTATTCTGTCGAACCGTTATTCGGCGAGCAGGATTTCGAGAATCTTGATGGCGGCCGTGGCGATCGGGGTGCCGGGGCCGAAGATGGCGGCGGCGCCGTCGCGGTACAATTCGTCGTAATCCTGATGGGGGATTACGCCGCCAACGATCACGATGATGTCCTCGCGGCCGAGCTTCTTGAGCTCTGCGATGATCTGCGGCACAAGGGTCAGGTGGCCTGCGGCGAGCGACGAAACGCCCACTACATGCACGTCGTTCTCGACAGCCTGTTTAGCGGCCTCCTCCGGGGTCTGGAACAGCGGCCCCATGTCGACGTCGAAACCGATGTCGGCATAACCCGTGGCTACTACCTTGGCACCGCGGTCGTGGCCGTCCTGGCCGAGTTTCGCGATCATGACACGCGGCTGGCGGCCTTCCTTCTTGGCGAATTCGGCGCACAGCTCCTTGGCACGCTCGAACTGTTTGTCGTTTTTCACTTCTGAACTATATACTCCTGATATTGAACGAATGACGGCTTTGTAGCGGCCTACGACAACCTCGCAGGCGTCGGAAATCTCACCCAGCGAAGCGCGTACCTTGGCGGCCTCGACAGCCAGCTCCAGCAGGTTGCCCTGCTTGGTCTTCACGCACTCGGTGATCGCTGCGAGGGCCTTCTTCACGGCAGCCTCGTCGCGCGAAGCGCGCAGCTCCTTCAGACGCTTGATCTGGCTCTCGCGCACGGCGGTGTTGTCTACGGCCAGGATGTCGATCGGGGCCTCTTTCTCCAGGCGGTATTCGTTGATGCCGATGATCTTCTCCTCGCCGGAGTCGATGCGTGCCTGCTTGCGGGCCGCAGCCTCCTCGATGCGCATCTTCGGAATACCGGTCTCGATAGCCTTGGCCATACCGCCCAGTTTCTCGACTTCCTGGATACGCTCCCATGCCTTGTGGGCGATCTCGTTGGTGAGCGACTCCACGTAGTAGGAGCCTGCCCACGGGTCGACCTCGCGGCAGATATTGGTTTCCTCCTGGATGTAGATCTGCGTATTACGGGCGATACGTGCCGAGAAGTCGGTCGGCAGGGCGATGGCCTCGTCCAAAGCGTTGGTGTGCAGCGACTGGGTGTGTCCCAGGGCGGCGCCCATGGCCTCGATGGCGGTACGTGCCACGTTGTTGAACGGATCCTGCTCCGTAAGCGACCAGCCCGAGGTCTGCGAGTGGGTGCGCAGCGCCAGCGACTTGGGGTTCTTGGGCTCGAACTGCTTGACGATCTTGGCCCACAGCATACGTGCCGCGCGCATCTTGGCGATCTCCATGAAGTGGTTCATGCCGATTGCCCAGAAGAACGACAGGCGGGGGGCGAAGGCGTCCACCGACATGCCTGCGTTGATACCTGCGCGCAGGTACTCCAGTCCGTCGGCCAGCGTGTAGGCCAGCTCGATGTCGGCCGTGGCGCCTGCCTCCTGCATGTGGTACCCCGAGATCGAGATCGAGTTGAACTTGGGCATGTTCTTCGAGGTGTACTCGAAGATGTCGGCAATGATGCGCATCGAGAACTCGGGGGGATAAATATAGGTGTTACGCACCATGAACTCCTTGAGGATGTCGTTCTGGATCGTACCGGCCAGCTGGTCGAGCGTGCAGCCCTGCTCCAGACCCGTCACAATGTAGAATGCCAGGATGGGCAGCACGGCGCCGTTCATGGTCATCGACACCGACATCTTGTCGAGCGGAATGCCGTTGAACAGTACCTTCATGTCCTCGACCGAGCAGATCGACACGCCGGCTTTGCCCACGTCGCCCACCACGCGCGGGTGGTCGGCGTCGTAGCCGCGGTGCGTAGCAAGGTCGAATGCCACCGACAGACCCTTCTGCCCGGCGGCCAGGTTGCGGCGGTAGAATGCGTTGGACTCCTCGGCGGTCGAGAAACCCGCATACTGGCGGATCGTCCACGGGCGCATCACGTACATCGTTGAGTAGGGGCCGCGCAGGAACGGGGCGATACCTGCCGCATAGTTCAGGTGCTCCATGCCTTCGAGGTCTTGGGCCGTATAGGCGCCCTTGACGGGAATACCCTCGGCCGTCAGCCACGGCTCGACCTGTCCGCAGCCTTTCGAGGCGCAGCAACTTTTCTGCTGGCCTGCGTCGTATGTCAGTTCTGAAAATTTAGCTCTCATGATTAGATTCCCATCTCTTTAAGGTAGAACTTAAGTGTTTCCAAGACGTTGGACTTCACGTTTATAAAGTTCGTGATGCCCTGCGCTTCCAGTTCGGGTGCGCAGGCCGGTGCCCCGGCAACCACCAGGATCGCCTTGCCGCCGAGCAGCTCCTTGACTTTCGGGGCTGCCTCCGCATAGTCGTCGTCGCTTGCGCAGACCACGACGATCTGCGCCTTGGATTCGAGTGCGGCCTTCGCGCCCTCTTCGATCGACTTGAAATAAGTGTTGTCGATCACCTTGATGCCGGCGCATGCGAAGAAATTGCACGAGAACTGCGAGCGGGCGCGGGCCATGCCCAGGTTGCCGCACGTCAGCATGAATGCCTTGGGCTCCTTGCCGCTGCGATCCACCTGCAGGCGCATCTCTTCGAACGCCATGGCGCCGCGGTAGGGGACGAGTACATTGCCCTCGGCCTGCTTGCGCGTAACGGACTCGGCGGTGATCTCCTTGCCGGCGACCTCCGTAAAGTTGGGATATTGGTTGGCGCCGAGCAGCGTCTGGCGGCGCGTAGCGATGTTCTTGTCCTTGGCTGCGGCCGACGCTTTGATACGCTCGACGATCAGGCCGGCCTTGTAAGCCTCGGTGTAGCCTCCCTTCTCCTCGATTTCGAGGAAAAGCTTCCAGGCTTCGGCTGCGATCGACTGCGTGAGGTTCTCGACATAGTACGAGCCGCCTGCCGGGTCGACGACCTGGTCGAAATGCGACTCGTTCTTGAGCAGCAGCTCGACGTTGCGGGCGATGCGCTTCGAGAACTCGGTCGGGTTTTCGAACGAGGCGTCGAACGGCATCACCTCCAGCGAATGTACGCCGGCGATCGTGGCCGACATGGCCTCGGTCGTGCCGCGCAGCATGTTCACGTAGGGGTCGTAGACGGTCTGGTTCCAGCGCGAGGTCTCGGCGTGTATCTGCATCTTGCAGGCGCAGTTCTTCGCCGGGCCGTAGCCCTTGACGATGTTGGCCCACAGCATGCGTGCTGCGCGGAATTTGGCGATCTCCATGAAATAGTTGGAGCTTACCGAGAACGAGAAGCGCAGTTTGCGTGCGGCCGCGTCGACGTCCAGCCCTGCGTCCGTCAGGCGTACGAGGTAGTCGTGGCCTGCCGAAAGGGTGAATGCCAGCTCTTCGACGATGGTCGAACCCGAGTTGCCGAAGGTCTGTCCCGCAACGGTTACGATGCGCACGTGCTTGTACTCCTTGGTCTTGTGGATCAGCTCGACGATGCGGGCGATGCACTTTTCACCGTTGGGCGAGCAGAAATCGCCTTTCGACGAAAGCCCTTTTACCAGCGGGTCGATGCAGAATGCGATGCGGACATCCTCCTTGGCGATGCCCTCCTTTTCGACTTTCGCCAGGACGAGCTCGGCGACATTGGCCATTTTCTCTCCGCAGAAGGTGATCTCGACAGCCGGAATACAGATGTCCTTGAGCAGCATGTCGAGGTCTGCCGCCGAAAAATCCGCCGACGCGATGCAGAAGCCGAGCGAGTCGACACCTGCGTTGAGGATTTTCAGTGCCTCGGCGTTTGCCTCCTTGGGGCATACGACGCTCACGGTCTGGTGTACGCGCCAGCGGTTGTGCGCGTGCGTACCGCGTACGTAAGGGAACTCGCCTGCCTGCGAGCCCAGGAACTTGATGCCCTCGAGGTTCTCGGCGCGGTAGTAGGGCCGGACGTTGAAACCTTCGCCCGTTTTCCATACCAGCTTGCGCTCGTAATCAGCACCTTTCAGGTCGGCCGTAATCACCTCCTCCCACTTCTCGGTCGGAACCGGCGGGAATTCGGTGAACAGCTTTTCACTTTTGGTATTTGCCATAACTATTTAGAGATTAGTATAAGTGTAGTTTCAAAATTGCACGTAAAGGTACAAAATTATTAGTGATTGAAACAAGAAATTGTTAATAAAATAACACTATATAATTTCTTTTTATAATATAGGTGATTTCGTTTGCTTTCGGCAACCGCCGGAAGAAGTTTTTTAGTTGTGGTGAAATAGTTTAATATTGTTCTTAATAGCCATGGAAATTACGAAAAACTAAAAATGTGAAAATTCGGGGATATGACGAAAATTTAAGGGTGTTTTTCGGAAAATTGCATTGAAATTCGGCGTTTTTATGGAAAAATGCATGTGATTTTTCGGAAAATGCTGAAAAAATAGGGCGTTTTTCGAAAAAATGCCGATTTTGTGAAAACAACGTAACTGAAAAAATATTACATTTGCAAGCGAGATCGATACATACGGCGGCAGGGGTGAAGCCGCGGGTTAGTCAGGTTGGGCGGAGTATGCCGCGAGGCAGTTGCCCTCCGGAATTTTAGGTTAGGTTTTAGTTCAGCAATTATTCGGCTTCCGCCCCTGCGCGTATGTTTTTAATGGAATGCTAATCCAATTCAATTACATCTATGTCATCATTGCTCAGATTCAAGATGGTCGATGCGGCCATAAACCACACCGCCGTCGAGGTGAAGGCTCCCGAAGGACGTCCTTCGGACTATTTCGGGAAACGGGTATTCGGGCGCGCAGCCATGCGCAAGTATTTGAACAAGGCTACTTACGACGCCCTTGTCGATACGATGGAGAACGGTACGCCCCTCACGCGGGAGGTTGCCGACGGTATCGCGGCAGGCATGCGCCAGTGGGCGCTGGAGCACGGTGCCGACCACTATACCCATTGGTTCCAGCCCCTGACGGGAGGTACGGCCGAGAAGCACGATGCGTTTGCCGACCCGGACGGCTTGGGCGGGGTTCTGGAGGAGTTCTCCGGCAAACTGCTCGTCCAGCAGGAGCCCGATGCGTCGTCGTTCCCCAACGGAGGCATCCGCAATACGTTCGAGGCTCGCGGTTATTCGGCCTGGGATCCGACCTCGCCGGCCTTCATCGTCGACACGACGCTCTGTATCCCGACCGTCTTCATCGCCTATACGGGCGAGGCGCTCGATTACAAGGTGCCGCTGCTGCGCTCGATCTCGGCGGTGAACAAGGCCGCGACCGAGGTGTGCCACTATTTCGACAAAAACGTGCAGCGGGTCATCTCGTATCTGGGCTGGGAGCAGGAGTATTTCCTCGTGGACGAAAGCCTCTGGGCCGTACGTCCCGACCTGATGCTCACCGGGCGTACGCTGATGGGGCATGAATCGGCCAAGAACCAGCAGTTGGAAGACCACTATTTCGGTGCGATCCCGACCCGTGTGATGGCATTCATGAAAGACCTCGAATACGAGTGCCTGAAACTGGGCATCCCCGTCAAAACCCGCCACAACGAGGTGGCGCCCAACCAGTTCGAACTGGCGCCGGTCTACGAGGAGGCCAATCTTGCCAACGACCACAACCAACTGCTGATGACCGTGATGGACAAGATCGCCCGCCGTCACAAGTTCCGGGTGCTGTTGCACGAAAAGCCCTTCAAGGGGATCAACGGTTCGGGCAAACACAACAACTGGTCGCTGGGGACGGATACGGGCGTGAACCTGCTGGGGCCTGGCAAGACCGCTTCGGAGAACCTGCAGTTCATCACCTTCCTGGTGAATGCCATTTCGGCCGTACACAAGCACAACGGCCTGCTCAAGGCGGCGATCATGAGCGCCACGAACGCACACCGCCTGGGAGCTAACGAGGCGCCCCCGGCAATCATCTCGACCTTCCTCGGGACGCAGGTGTCGGCCGTGCTGGACAAACTGGCGGCCAGCAAGGGCGACGACGCGATCCGCTTCGATGCCAAGAACGTGTTCAAGATGAGCGGGATTTCGCATATCCCGACGCTGCTGCTCGACAATACCGACCGTAACCGCACCTCGCCGTTCGCGTTTACGGGCAACCGGTTCGAGTTCCGCGCCGTAGGTTCTTCGGACAACTGTGCCGAGGCGATGATCGTGCTCAATGCGGCGATGGCGCACGAACTGGCCGAGTTCAAGCAGAACGTCGATGCCAAGATCGAGGCCGGCATGAAGAAAGAGAAGGCCATCTACGAGGTGCTCAAACAGATGATCAAGGCCTGCAAGGCCATCCGTTTCGACGGCAACGGCTATTCCGACGAGTGGAAGGCCGAGGCGCGCAAACGCGGCCTGGACTGCGAAACCTCGACGCCGCTGATCTTCGACCGTTACCTCGACAAGCAGACGCTCCGGATGTTCGGCGACACGGGCGTCTTCTCGAAGGTCGAGCTCGAAGCCCGCACCGAGGTGAAGTGGGAGACCTACACCAAGAAAATCCAGATCGAGGGGCGCGTGCTGGGCGATCTGGCGATGAACCATATCGTGCCGATTGCTTCGAAGTACGAGGCATTGCTGCTCGACAAGGTCTACAAGATGTCGCAGATCCCGGGGCTGAACGCTTCGGCCGACATCGAACTCATCAAGAAGATCCAGTACCATACGGCCGAAATACAGCGGCTCACGGCCGGGATGGTCGACGCCCGCAAGGTGGCCAACAGGATCGAGGATCAGCGCGAGAAGGCGATCGCCTACCATGATACCGTAGCCGCATGTTTCGACGAGATCCGCCGCCACATCGACAAGCTGGAGGAGATCGTCGACGACCAGATGTGGCCGCTGCCCAAATACCGCGAGCTGCTTTTCCTGCGCTGATCGCCTCCTTATATAATTGTGTAATGATCCGGGTTTGCCGCTCGGATTATTTTTCGTTATCTTTGTTTTCCGAAGCTGTGAAAAGGGAATGGGGTGGATTAGGGTTCGGAGCCGATTTGGCGGCAGCAAATTTTCCGAAAAGGCGCTGCGCCAGACGGGAAGGAGTGCAGGTTTGAGGAGCAAACCGGCAATGCATTTGCATTGGGACATTGCTATTCCGAATTTTATTGCTTTCTTGCATGATGAACATGTAACCCACTTGTGAATGAAGCGAAAAATAGGCACAGTATTATTGACGGTATGCGTCACCGCAGCAGCATATGCCCAAAGCCCGCCGTCGGCAACAGATCGGACGCGGAATGCAAAAACAGCGGCGCGTATCGAACGTCATCGCCTCGCCTCGAAAGAGAATAATCTCTTTGTGACGGGCGCGTCGGGAATCACGGCGCATAATCAGGTGACTGTCGGCGTGAAGGTGGAGTACAGCCGCCAATTGAAAGGAAATTTTTATTGGGGCGTGGATTTTTCGGCCCGGTGGCATCTGGGGAGTTTGATGAGCTACGATTGGAGCGGCCACGGATCTGACCCTTACCGCAATACGGTTGCGCAGGATATTTATAAACTGGATGCAATGGCCTATTATCGGCTGCCGGTGGTGAAAAGCAGGCTTTTTCTGCGTTTCGGAGCCGGAGTTGGGGCGGGATACCACCGGATACTAAAGCATGTAGACAACGATCTTGACAAGGATAGGGTATTGCCTTTCTTCAATGTCGAATGTGCGTGGATTCTGCGGGTGACGAAGGGGTTTGAACTGAAATTTTCGCCGACGATCCTGTTTGTGCCTTCGGAATTCTCGGTGTCGCCCGTCGAACTCGGTGCGCCGACCGATGTGACGCCCTGGCTTACGGATGCCGGGTTTTCGCTGACGTGCGGCTGGCGGTTCTGATGTATTAGGAAGTAACAATATAGTATGAAAATCATTGCAGACAGCGGATCGACCAAATGCACGTGGCTCGTGACCGACGGCGTGCATACCTCGGAATACCGGACGCGGGGAATCAATGCCGTGCAGCACTCCCCGGAGCAAATACGCGAAGCGCTTGCCGAACTGCCGCCGTGCGGCCCCGTCGAGGCCCGTCTATTTCTACGGCGCAGGGTGCGGGGGCACCTTCCCCGAAGCGACGGAGAAGATGGTGCGGGAACTCCGCGCGCATTTCGGCACGGGGCGGATCGAGGCCGAGACCGACCTGCTGGGGGCTGCCCGGGCGTTGTTCGGCCGCGGCGAAGGCGTGGCCTGCATCCTCGGCACGGGCTCCAATTCGTGCTGGTGCCGGGGCGGCGAAATCGTGGAAAACGTCCCGCCGCTGGGGTATGTCCTCGGCGACGAGGGCAGCGGTGCGGCGCTGGGACGCAACCTGGTGAACGGTATTTTCAAAGGGCATATCCCCCTGCGGGAGGAGTTCCTCGCGGCGCATGGGCTGACCTATGAGGAGATCATCCTCCGGGTCTACCGCGAGCCGTATGCCAACCGTTTCCTGGCGTCGTTCGCGCCGTTCGTACATGCGTACCTGGATTGCCCCGAGGTGCGGGCTATGGTGGCGGAAACCTTCGCCGATTTCGCCCAACGCAACCTGAGCCGCTATCCCGTGCATCTGACGGTCGCCTGCATCGGCGGCGTTGCCGCCGCATTCGAGGGGCTGCTGCGCGAGGTGCTCGCACATGGGGGTTACCGGGTCGGCCTGATCGCCGCATCACCTGCCGAAGGACTTATCAAATACCATTATGGAAAATAGAATAACCGAACAGGCTTCGGCCTACGATAATTTACAGCGGATGTCGGTGCACGACATCCTGACGGGCATCAACCGCGAAGACGCACGCGTCCACGAGGCCGTGGCCAAGACCATCCCCGTGATGGAACGGCTCGTGGAGCGGGTCGTCGAACGCATGGAGCGCGGCGGGAGGATGTTTTACATCGGGGCCGGTACGAGCGGGAGGCTGGGTGTGACGGACGCCTCGGAGCTTCCCCCGACCTATGGCGTGCCCTTCGACAGGGTCATCGGCCTGATCGCCGGCGGCGACGGTGCACTGCGGCGTGCCGTGGAGAATGCCGAGGACGATACCGCAGGGGCTTGGCGCGACATGGCGCCCTACCATCCCACGGCGGACGATGTCCTGGTCGGGATCGCCGCGTCGGGTACCACCCCCTATGTGGTCGGCGGCCTGCGCATGGCGCGGGAGCACGGCCTGTTGACCGCCTCCATTACCTGCAATCCCTCGTCGCCCGTGGCGGCCGAGGCGGAATATGCGCTCGAAGCGGTCGTGGGGCCGGAGTTCGTGACGGGGTCGACCCGCATGAAGGCGGGCACGGCACAGAAGCTGATGCTCAACATGCTGTCGACGGCCGTGATGATCCGCCTGGGGCGTGTCGAGGGTAACCGCATGGTCAACATGCAGTTGACGAACGACAAACTCGTGGGGCGCGGCACGCGCATGGTGGCCGAGGCTTCGGGGCTTTCCGAGGCGCAGGCACGGGCGTTGCTGCTGCAATACGGGTCGGTGAAAAAGGCGTTGGAGCATGCACCGAAGCCTGAGTGAGTATATCGCCCTGCTGGAGCGCGAGGGCGAACTCGTCCGCATAGCGGCTCCGGTGTCGCCGGTGGAGGAGATCGCCGAGATAACCGACCGGGTTTCGAAAATGCCCGGCGGCGGCAAGGCGTTGCTGTTCGAAAATACCGGCACGGATTTTCCCGTGCTGACCAACATGTTCGGTTCCGCACGCCGCATGGCGCTGGCGCTGGGTGTCGGGTCGCTCGGCGAACTCTCGGAACGGGTCGACGGATTGCTGCGGCAGGCCATGGCGCCGCGCCCGTCGTTCGCGGACAAGTTGCGGGCGTTGCCGCTGCTGGCCGGGATGTCCCGCTGGTTTCCGCGTACGGTGTCGGGGCGGGGCGAATGCCAGCAGGTCGTGCAGACGGGTGCTGAGGCGTCGCTCGCGGCGCTTCCGATCCTGAAGTGCTGGCCGGCCGACGGCGGGCGTTTCGTAACCCTGCCGATGGTGAACACGGTCGATCCCCAGACGGGCGTGCGCAACGTCGGCATGTACCGCATGCAGGTCTTCGACGACCATACGACGGGCATGCACTGGCATATCCACAAGACGGGGGCCCGGCATTACGATGCCTGGAAACGCTCGGGGCGGCGGATGCCCGTGTCGGTGGCGCTGGGCGGCGATCCGGCCTATACTTATGCCGCGACGGCGCCGATGCCCGACAACATGGACGAATACCTGCTGGCCGGGTTCCTGCGCCGCCGTCCCGTGAAACTCGTGAAGTGCGTCACCAACGATATTTATGTCCCGGCCGACTGCGACTTCGTGATCGAGGGTTATGTCGACCCTGCGGAGGAGAAAGCCGTCGAAGGCCCCTTCGGCGACCATACGGGGTTCTATTCGCTCGAAGACCGTTATCCGCTTTTCCACGTCACGGCCCTCACGCGGCGGCGGGATGCGGTATACCCGGCCACGGTCGTGGGGATTCCTCCGCAGGAGGACGCCTGTATCGCGCAGGCAACGGAGCGGATATTCCTGGCGCCGATACGCATGGCCCTGCAGCCCGAAATCCGCGACATGACGATGCCCGAGGCCGGAACGGCGCATAACATCGCCGTCGTTTCGATCGACAGCCGCTATGCCGGACAGGCCGTGAAGGTCGCCCAGTCGCTGTGGGGCGCCGGGCAGATGATGTTCAACAAATACATGCTCGTCGTCCCGGCTGCGACCGACGTGCGCGATTCGGATGCATTGGCGCGGCTCGTGCGCAACCTCGACCCGCTGCGCAACATAGTCCGCAGCGAGGGGATTCTCGATGTCCTCGACCACGCGACAGCAACGCCGGGCTTCGGCGGAAAAATTGCATTGGATGCTACGGCCTGCGGTACCGGGGGCGGGTGCGCGAATCCGCAGGAGCCTGCAACGCGTGTGCCTGCCGATCCCCCACGGGGTGTCGAGGGCGTGCGTCCCGCAGCGGATGGCGCAATATCCGGGGCTTGTGCCGGGCAGGGTGACGGCGGGCAGCCCCTCCTTCCGGCCGGCTACCGCTCCGACCTGCTCGAAAAATGGGGCGTGGCGGTCGCCTTCGCTGCGCCGGACGCCGAAGTGCCGGTTCCGCCGGGGGTGAAATACCTCGCTGTGTTCGACCCGGCGGCGGAGGAACTCACGGCTGCCGAACTTTTGTGGCTCGCTGCGGCCAATACCGATCCGCGGCGTGATGTGCGGACGGAAGGTGCGGCGTTGGTGATCGATGCCCGGAGCAAACGCCCCGGGGCGGGGGAGAACCCCGGCCGTTTCCCGAACGTCGTGACCGCGTCGGAAGCGACTGTCGCTTTGGTCGACCGCCGCTGGCCGGAATATGGCTTGGGGGCGTTTGTCGGTTCGCCGTCGCGGCGTTACCGCCGCCTGCTGCTCTCCGACGGGGCGCAGTGGCGTTGAGGGGGGGGCTGACGGGTACCGTAGCCCATTTCGTGGTGTCGGGGTTGTTTTCAGGGCATCCGGGGGATGACCGGTGATAAATAGTTTCTGCATATGGCAAAATTTTTTTCAGACCGTGAAATCCGCGCCGTAGCGGTATTCCTGCCGCTGGCGGGATTGCTTATAGGCGGCATCGTGCTCCTGCGTCCCAAGGCCGATCCCCAAGCAGCTTTTGTGGCCGGGATGGAGATGGAAGGGCGGGCCGATTCGGTTGATCTGCGGCCGTTCGACCCCAATACCGTGGACTACGACGGACTTCGGCGGCTGGGCCTGTCGAAGCACGAAGCCGTGAGCCTGCTGAAGTACCGCGCTGCGGGGAAGATCTTCCGTATCCCGGAGGATGTGACGCTTTGCTACGGCATCAGCGATTCGATCTACCGCCGCCTGGCTCCCTATATCCGTATCGGGCGCAAATATGCCATCGCGCCCCGGCAGTATCGTACGGGACGCGTCGTGCCCGAACCCATGCCGCCCACGCGCTTTCGCATCGACACCGTGGGGGCGCGTTACCTGCGGGCCATCGGGGCGTTGTCCAAGCGGCAGGCCGAGGCTTTCATCCGCTGGCGTGACCTGAGCGGGATCTACGACATGGAGGAGTTGCGCGCCTGCTATGTCGTGAGCGATTCGGTGGCTGCGGCGCTCGAACCCTATATTATCTTTCCCGAGCGCGGAGCTGCGCCGGTCGACGAACCCGTGGAGATCAATACGGCCGATTCCGCGACGCTGCGCGGTGTGGTGGGGATCGGAGCGCGGACGGTGGTGTCGATCATGAACTACCGCGCGAGGCTCGGCGGATTTGTCCGTTTGGAGCAACTCGCAGAGGTTCCGGGAGTCACGGAACGCAATTATGAGAAAATTTTGAAACAAATTTGCTGCGATAGTTGTGAAATTCGGAAAATTGATATTAACTTTGCAACCCCGAAAGTCCTTAGGCGGCATCCGTATATTCCGCCGCAGAAACTTCGGAAATTACTTAAAACAAGACAGTTGAAAGGAGGTTGGAGTACCGCTGAGGAATTGGTTGAAGACAACATATTGACCCGCGAAGAGGCAGCACGGCTGGCTCCTTACCTGCGGTTCACTACCCGAAGCGGGGCTGACGATACGGACAACGACACGACATGGGGCGAGGTATCAGGTGATGCGAACCCCGGAGGAATTTAAGTAAACGACGAAATTAAAAAAACAAAAAAAAGAATACTACTATGATTATCATGCCGGTAAAAGAGGGCGAAAACATCGAACGCGCCCTGAAGAAGTTCAAACGTAAATACGAGCGCACGGGCGTCCTGAAGGAACTCCGCCGCCGCCAGTATTTCACCAAGCCTTCGATCGCCAAGCGCGAGGCGATGCAGCACGCTGTTTACGTAGAGCACATGTACCGCGACGAGGATTAATCCCCGTTGGTACCCGTATCCATATGCCCCGGCTGAAATAGCCGGGGCTTTTTTGTCTCCCCCCCCCCGGGCTTGCCGGGCCCTTCCATGCCTGCCGGCCTGTAAAATCTTCTTTCCCAACTTTCCCAACTTTCCCCAACCTCTCCAACCTTTCCTATCCCTGCTCTACCTGCCCTTTCCCGGCTCCTTTTCCTTCCGGTATTTCCGCTATTTTTTTTGCGAAAACTAAAAAATATAGTTAGAAAACTATTTAAAATAGTTGCAAATAAAATTTTTTTAGTTACCTTTGTTCCTGTAAGCCCGGCCGGCCGATCGGAGCAGGGCGGATAACAGAAACCAAAACCGGTATGATGGAAAAACTGACACGCAGGGAAGAGGAACTGATGCGCTGCTTCTGGGAGCACGGCCCGCTTTTCGTACGCGAGCTCGTGGCGCTCGCCACCGAACCCAAGCCCCATTTCAATACGCTTTCAACCATGGTGCGCGCCCTCGAAGCCAAGGGGTATGTCGCCCACAATACCTTCGGAAGCACCTACCAGTATTACCCGGTGGTGACCGAGGAGGAATTTTCGCGCCGCACGCTGGGCGGGGTCATCAGTAAATATTTCGAGAACTCCTACCTCGGGGCCGTTTCCGCCCTGGTCGAGGAGGAAAAAATCTCGGTCGACGAACTGCGCGAGCTGATCGACCATATCGAAACCCAAAACCGTCGTTAGCCATGTACACACTGATGCTGTACAGCCTGAAGGTCGGCGCCTGCCTGGCGGTGTTCTACCTTTTCTTCAAATTGCTGCTGAGCCGCGAGACCTTCCACCGCCTGAACCGGATCGTGGTGCTGGCGGCGATGGTGTTGTCGTTCGTGTTGCCGCTGTGTGTCATTACGGTCTATCGCGAACTCCCGGCCATGCCGGAACTCCCGGTGACGGAGGAGGCGGGCTACGCCCCGTCCGCGGAGCCGGAATCCCAACCTTTCCCGTGGGATAAGGCGGCGACGGCCGCTTTCCTTGCGGGAGCCGCCGCTGCGTTGTTATGGACGCTCGGGTCGGTATGCGGCGTATTGCACATGATCCGCCGGGGGCACAGGGAGCGGCTGGGCGACGGCTCCGTGCTCGTACGCACCGACCAGCCGGTCGTACCGTTCAGCTGGTACCGGTATATCGTGATGTCGGAAAAGGATCTGGCCGAGAACGGCGAGGCGATCGTGCTGCATGAGAAAGCCCACCTGAGGCTGCGCCACTCGTTCGACCTGTTGGTGACCGACCTTGCCGGGTGCCTGCAATGGTTCAACCCTGCGATGTGGCTCCTGCGCCGTGAGTTGCGCGCCATCCATGAATACGAAGCCGACGAGGCGGTGCTGGACAGTGGCGTCGACGCCCGGCAATACCAGTTGTTATTAATAAGGAAAGCTGCCGGCGGGAGGTGGTACTCAGTCGCCAACAGCTTTAATCACAGTAAACTTAAAAACCGTATTACCATGATGTTACGTAAAAGATCGTCGCGGTGGGCAGGAGCCAAGGTGCTCTTCCTGCTGCCGTTGACGGGGCTTGCCCTTGGGGCGTTCGCCCGCACCGCCTATGTTTTTCCCGATGACAAAGGTAAAAAAGAAAATGTTTCGATCCGCATCGAAGGGGCGAATTTTTACTCTTCAGACGGAAAATCCGGCAAGCCGCTTTTCGTGGTCGACGGCCTCGAGGTGGCGTCGATAGATACACTGTCGCCTGACCGGATCGCTTCGGTGACGGTACTCAAGGATGCTTCGGCAGAAGCCCTGTACGGCGAGAAAGGCAGGAACGGCGTAGTGGTCGTTTCGACGAAGGATGCCGCCGGCGGTGCGCGGGATTATTCGGTCGACGCCGAGGACGGCTCTGTCAAGGTCGTGGTGCGCGGTTCCGGGAAGATGTCGGATGTCAGGGTGAGCGGCAGTTCTACGGTGCCCGCAGATAAGGCCGGGATCGACGCCGGTGCGAAAACCCGCGGACATGTCGTGTCCGTTACCGGCAGCGACGGGAAGAAGACTGTCGTCAGCCAGAGCCGGGTGACCGTCACTGACGACGGGGGCGTGACCGTCATGAAGACGCAACCGGACGCGGTGCAGGTTGGCGGACTGTCGCCGGGGCAGGCGACCCAGGCCGCGGAAGCCGGGCTCAAAGCCGCAGAGGAAGGGATGAAGGCTGCCCGTGCCGGACTGGAGGCTGCCCGCGAATATATGTCGGGCGAGGAGTGGAAAAAGGCACAGGCCGAACTCGACAGGGCACAGAAGGAGCTCTCTTCGGCACGCAAGCTGTCTGCCGCGCAACTCGCAGCCGTCCGCGAGCAGGAGGAGGCCGTGCGCAAGTATATGGCCAGCGACGAGTGGAAAGAGGCGCAGAAGCAGATACAGGAGGCGCAGGCGCATTTGGCCGACCCCCGGGTACAGGCTGCCCTGGCGAAAGCTGCCGAGGCCGGGTCGACGGCAGCCGGCGTCGAGATCCGTCGCAAGGTCGCCGAACATATGGAGCAGACAGAGGATGCCGGTACGCTGAAGAGCAGTACGATCGTGATCCGCGGATCGGGCAAGTCGCCGTTTGAAAAGGGGGAGGAACCCCTTGTCGTGATCGACGGCAAGGTGTTTAAGGATACCAAGAAACTGGAGGGGCTTGATCCCGGCCGGATTGAGAACATATCCGTACTCAAGGATGCCTCGGCGGTCGAGAAATACGGCAGGAAAGCCCGCAACGGCGTCATCGAGATTACGACCAGGAAAAAATAAGCAGGCCATAAGTATAAAAAGTTCGTGCCCGGGACGGTTCTGCTGCCCCGGGTTTTTTCGTCGGCCATGCGATACGGGCGTGAAACTTGCAGAATTAGGATGGAAAAAGTTATCTTTGCATGTAAAATACAAAACAGAAGCTATGAAACGCCTGCTATTTTTTCTTACGGTCGCAACGCTCGTTTCATGCGGCCGGACATTCGAGCAGCGCACGGCCAAATATGCCGAGGTCGGATCCGTGAACGATAACCGTGCTGCGGTGCTCGATATCAACGAAGGGGTCGGCCGTTGGGGGTATGTCGACGGGACGGGACGGCTGGTCATCGAATGCCGTTATGCCGATGCCCGGAGTTTCGACGACGGACTGGCCGCCGTGCAGGAGCCCGAAGGGCTGTGGGGCTATATAGATACCGCAGGCCGGGCGGTCGTGGCTCCGCAATTTACGGTGGCCGGGGCGTTCGACGACGGCATGGCCTGGGTGCAGGCCGGCGAGCTCTGGGGCCGTATCGACAAAACGGGGAAAACCGTCATTCCCTGCCTTTATTCCGAGATCGGCGAACCCGATGAACGTGGCTGGATGCGTGTTCTGCGCGACGGTAAATGGGGCGTCCTGCGCCAAGACGGCGAGGTGGTAGTCCCCTGTGCCTATAACCTGATCGGCGAGCCGAACGCCTACGGGCTGATCCCCATGACGAGCGACGGCAAACATGGCTTCCTCGGCGCCGACGGGCGCGAAGTGCTGCCTTGTTTCTTCTCCTATATTTCCGATTTCAAGGACGGTTATGCCCGGACGAACTACGGCGGCAGCATGGTGCTGCGCGACGAACCCTACGGCGGCCAGTGGGGACTTATCGACACGCTGGGGCACGAGACGATCCCGTGCCGCTATTACTACCTCGATACCCCGGGCGAGGGGCTCGCGGCGTTCAGGCTGGAGCAGTTCGGCAATTACGGGTATGTCGATGTCAAGGGGAATGTGGCTATTTCGCCCCGTTTCTCCGTGGCGCGGCCCTTCTCGGGCGGGGTGGCCGTGGTGAGCTACAACAATGTCAATTTCGGGCTTGTCGACCGCAACGGCGGTGAAGTCAGCTCGTTCCGCTATAAACGCATCGGCAGGTTCAACGACGGGCTGGCGCCTTTCAATACCGACCTCTACGGCATGAATTTCCAGGGTATGGAGCCCCGTTGCGGCTATATCGACACCGAGGGACGCGAAGTGATACCGGCCAAGTGGGACGATGCCGCCGAGTTCAGCGAGATGCGTGCCGCCGTGATGCGCTTCGGTACCAATGCCGAAGATTTCTACGATGCCCGCTGGGGCTATATCGCCACGAACGGTCAGCTGGTCGTGCCGCTCAAGTACCACGAGGCCTATCCGTTCAGCTGCGGACTGGCGCGTGTCTTCATCAAGGGGCTCGGGTACGGGTATATCGACCGGCAGGGGAACGAAGTCGTTCCCTGCAAGTATCAGGAGGCCGAAGATTTCCACGATTTCAGAGCAAAGGTCAAACAATACGACCGGGTGCTGACGATCGACGAGACGGGACAGATCGTCGAGCAATGACGCTCCCCGGGCGGGGAATGGCGAAAACGGGGGCCGTGGCCTCCGTTTTTTCATGCCTGCGGCTTTCGCTTGCGGGCCTGTTGCGGCGCGTTGCGCTTACTTGAACCCTACGATCTCAGGGCGGGTGGGGCGGTAGCGGTACTGTTCGACGCGCGTGGCGTTCGACAGGCGGAAATATTCGCTCTCGACCAACCCGCGTTTGCCGAAGGCGATTCCCAGGCGGATCTGCACCGTGTTGAATACGAGCCGCTCGTTGCGGAGCCGTACACCCACTCCGAACGAGGTGAAAAAATCGTTTTTGAAAATGTTAGGCGAATAGCCGATCAGTCCGAAGTCTGCGAACCCGAATACCGCGATGCGGAACCCGAGGGGCTGGTAGGGGGTGAAGACCACCGTTTCCGTGTTGAGGATCATGCGGTTGGTTCCGGTGACGTACTCTTTGAGCGCCTGCAACCCGTTGTCGTGGGTGAAGCGGATCATTTCGTCGCTGCCTTCGCCCCGGTTCCAGCCTTGCGTGTAGTTGAACGCCAGGAACTGGCGGATGCGGCTGCGCCGGAACAGAAACAGGTTCGAGAACCACTTCAGGTCTACGTCGACGGCACTGTGGCGCCACATGCCGCTTTTGAGGTCGATGTAGCTTCCCAGCGTGAAGCCGCCCATGATATAGCCCATCCCCCGGAAGCCGCCGGTCTGGTAGGACATGCCGAGGTACATCTCGTCGTTGAACTCGCCCCACGAATAGCCGCTCACCAGCTCGGCTTTGTAACCCGTCGCCAGATACTCGCGGGTACCGAATCCGTAGACCATGTTCGCCGTGTAGAATTTTTCCCGGTAGAGCCCCCCGCCGAAGAGCATGGCGTCGTGGTCGTGCAGCGCGGGGTTGTAGTCGGCCGTGACGGGCGGGCGGCGGCTGAACCGGGCATAGCTGTAACGGCCCGTCAGGAAGACGCTCGATTTGATGGAGCGGATGTAGTGCGACTTGCCGCCCCATACGTCGAGGTTGCGGACTTTCACGAGCAGCGAGGTGTCGAGGTCGACCATGTAGCGTTTCGATTTTATGTCGCTGTACGTGAGGCCGATCTCGTAGTCCGTCGGCCGGATGAACTCCTTGCGCAGCCCGAGGTTCAGTTCCGAGTTGTAGAAGTCGCGGCCGGCCGAGAAGTCGGCCGTGTAGAATGTCCCCAGCACGTTGGGGATTTTGTATTCCACGATGTTGCCGCCGTAGGAGAAATCCCTGCGGCTGAAATTGGTCTTGAATTTCAGGGTGTTGCCCGTGCCGAAAATGTTGGCGTCCGAAAGCCCGACCATGGTGCGCCCCTCGCCGTGTATGCCAGCGTCGACGCTGATCGTCCAGCTGTCGCGCGTGCGGATGACCATGTTCACGCGCGTCGAATCGAGCGAGTCGGGTACGACGATCACCTCGGTATCGGAGATGTAGGGGCGCGAACGCAGCAGCTGCTTGTTGCGCACGACCAGCTGGGGATCGAACTTGTCGCCCGGCTTGAACAGCAGGTCGCGCCGGATAACCCGTTCGCGGGTCAGCATGTGGGTTTTGTTGCCTGCGCGCTCGAACCAGTTGCCGCATGAGTCGAACGGCATCATGCGCTCGATGGTGATGTCGCCTACGGTTTTCCCGGCGTAAGGTTCCAGCAGCCTGCTTTCGTCCAATACGCGCCCGTTCATCGTCGTATCGAGTACGGGTTTGACGAAGAGCATCCTGTAAAGCATGCGCGGAACTGCGCGGCGGTTGGTTTTGGATTGTATGCTGTCGTAAAGGCGCTGGTTGCGCTCCGAGGTCGGCGTGTTCAGGCTGTCGGGGGAGAATCCGCCGGGGGAAACCCTGTCCGGCGCCCGCATGCCGGGATTGACCGTGCGGGCGAAACAGACGCTTTGCGCAGCGAGGAGGGTCAGCACGAGTATGCAAATCCGGCGATACATATCGTCAAAGATAACGTATTTTTTGATGAAAAAGTGCGCCTGAACCTGCTAAAATACAGTTTCTGGCCCGCAGGAGTTACCCTTGGCAAAAAACGGGAGGTGCCGGGTGCCGGTCTGCCCTGCCGTTGAGACTGACAATGCACCTGTTAAGGCAGCTGTCATTGCGGCTGTTGTGAAGACTGTCGATCCAGCAGCCGTTGCGGCTGACATAGCGGCTGCCTGTCGGCGGGCATGTGCCGGGACAGACGGCCGGGCCCGAATAAAAAAGACGACCCCGAAAGTCGTCTTTTTTCTGTCATATCCGGATTGCAGGTTTACCTGCGCCCCTCTTTGGCTTCGATGCACTCGGTAGCATGCGGCACTTTCATCAGCCGCTCCTTGGGGATGAGCTTGCCGGTCGTCTTGCAGATGCCGTAGGTCTTATTTTCGATGCGCACGAGGGCCATCTCCAGGTTCCGTATGAATTTCATCTGGTGTGCCGCCAGACGTCCGCTCTCCTCTTTCGAGAGGGTCGCTGCGCCCTCTTCGAGGACTTTGAACGTCGGGGAGGTATCCTCCGTGTCGTTATCGGCCGTGTGGGTGATAGTGGCGCGCAGCAGCTCATAGTCCGCGCGCGCATTCTCAAGCTTTTTCAGGATGAGCTGCTTGAACTCCTCGAGTTCGGCGTCGCTGTATCTGGTTCTTTCGTCTGCCATAGTCGTCTTCTCCTTGTTGGTTTTATGTAAAATTAAACAATTTTTCCGTAAACACCAAATTTTATATCGTTATATACGATATCGTCCGGACGCACCCTTTATATCGTTCTCAGCAAGACGCATTTGCCGTTCCCGAAGCGGTTTTGCCGCCTTCGTCCGCCCGTCAGATGCGTGTTACGGCGATCCGGATCGGCTCGTCGTCGACATCCGAATCCACGACCACGCCTCCCTCGGGCTGTGCGGCCGCCTTCACCTCGACGGCGAGCGTCTGCGATGCGATATATCCGGCATATTTGGCGATCGCGCCGGCCACGAACTCCTTCTGTTCGATCTCGACGCGGATCTTGTCCGTCACCTCGAATCCCGAGTCCTTACGGATATTTTGGATGCGGTTTATCAACTCGCGTGCCACGCCTTCCGCCCGGAGCTCTTCCGTCAGCGTAATGTCCAGCGCTACGGTAAGTTTGCCTTCCGATGCCACCAGCCATCCCGGCATGTCCTCCGAGGTGATCTCGAAATCGGCCGGGGTTACGGTGATTTTTTCAGCCCCCAGGTCGAGTACGGTCTGGGCTGCGGCTTCGATCTGGGCGATACGCTCCTGCGAGAACTCCGCGGTCATGGCGGCGATCTGCTTCATGTATTTGCCGTAGCGCGGGCCCAGCGTCTTGAAGTTGGGCTTGATGCGCTTGGTGATGATGCCCGTAGTGTCTTCGATCAGTTCGACCTCTTTGACGTTCACCTCGTTCATGATGAGGTTCTTTACGGCCGAGATATGCTGTGCCATGGCCGGGTCGAGCACCGGGATGAGGATTTTGGTGAGCGGCTGGCGCACCTTGATCGACACTTTGCGGCGCAGGGCGAGCACCATTGACGATACGCGCTGTGCCAGGGACATCATCTCTTCCAGGTCGGTGTCGATCAGCTTTTCGTCGGCCTTCGGAAAAGTCGAGAGGTGTACCGACTCGTCCGCGTGGCGGCCGCTGACGGCATTCAGGTCGCGGAAGATACGGTCGGTGATGAAAGGTGCGAACGGTGCCGCGAGCATCGAAACGGTCTCCAGGCAGGTGTAGAGCGTCTGGTAGGCCGCCAGTTTGTCGTCGTTCATACCGCCGCCCCAGAAACGCTTGCGGTTCAGGCGCACGTACCAGTTCGAGAGGTTTTCTCCCACGAACTCCTGGATGGCGCGTGCCGCCGGGGTCGGGTCGTAATCCTCGAGCGAGCGGGTTACTTCCTTGACGAGCGTATTGAGCAACGAAATGATCCAGCGGTCGATCTCCGGGCGCTTTTCGACGGGAACTTCCGGCTCCTTGCCCGTAAATCCGTCCACATTGGCGTAGAGCGCGAAGAACGAGTAGGTGTTATAGAGCGTCCCGAAGAACTTGCGGCGTACTTCGTCCACGCCGTCCCGGTCGAATTTGAGGTTGTCCCACGGCTGCGAGTTGGAGATCATATACCAGCGCGTGGCGTCGGCCCCGTAGGTTGCGAGAACCTCGAACGGGTCGACGCCGTTGCCCAGGCGCTTCGACATCTTGTTGCCGTTTTTGTCCAGCACCAGCCCGTTCGAAATAATGTTTTTAAAGGCTACCGAGTCGAAGAGCATCGAGGCGATGGCATGCAGCGTGAAGAACCAGCCGCGCGTCTGGTCGACGCCCTCGGCGATGAAATCGGCCGGGTAGACCGACTTGAAATAGTCGCCGCCGTTCTCGAACGGATAGTGCAGCTGCGCGTACGGCATGGCACCCGAGTCGAACCACACGTCGATCAGGTCGCTTTCGCGCTTCATCGGCTCGCCTTTCGACGACACGAGTACGATATTGTCCACATAGGGGCGGTGCAGGTCGATATTGCGGGTCGAGTAGTTCTCCTTCGACATGTCGCCGACCTTGAAATTCTTGTAGGGGTTCTCCTTCATGAAGCCCGCGGCGATCGACTTTTCGATCTCATCCATCAGCTCCCTGATCGAACCGATGCACTTCAGTTCCGAATAATCCTCCGTAGCCCATACCGGCAGCGGTGTGCCCCAGAAGCGCGAGCGCGAAAGGTTCCAGTCCACCAGCCCTTCGAGCCATTTGCCGAAACGGCCTGTCCCGGTCGATTCGGGTTTCCATCGGATCGTCTTGTTCAGCTCGATCATCCGCTCGCGCAGCGCCGTGGTGCGGATGAACCACGAATCGAGCGGGTAGTAGAGCACCGGCTTGTCCGTACGCCAGCAGTGGGGGTAGGAGTGGGTATGCTTTTCGATCTTGAATGCCTTGTTCTGGGCTTTCAGCATCACGGCCAGGTCGATGTCGAGCGTTGTCTCGACATCGCAGGCGATCTCCGGGTCGTAGGCGTTCTTGACGTAGCGGCCCGCATACTCCTTGTATTTTTCGACGTCGATGTTGTTTTTTACGAATTCCGGGTCGAGGTCTTCGAGTACGAAGAACTTGCCCTGCTTGTCGACCATCGGCTGGTTTTTGCCGGCTTTGTCGACCATGAACAGCGGGGCGATGCCTGCGGCCTTGGCCACACGGTCGTCGTCGGCGCCGAACGTCGGTGCGATGTGCACGATGCCCGTACCGTCCGATGTGGTCACGTAGTCGCCCACGATCACGCGGAACGCGTCGCCCGTCGGCTTTACCCAGGGGATCAGCTGCTCGTAACGGATCCCCTCCAGTTCGGGCCCCATCCAGCTTTCGCCCGTGATCTGGTAGCTTCCCTCAATCTTCTTGGTGAAGTACGATGCGACGAGGTCCTTGGCGAGGATGACCGTCTGGGGTTCGTCGGTATAGGGGTTGCGGCATTTGACCTTCACGTATTCGATCGCGGGGCCTACGGCCAGCGCGGTGTTCGAAGGCAAGGTCCACGGCGTGGTCGTCCACGCCAGGAAATAGAGCGGCCCTTCGGCGTCGCCGAAGAGCTTTTCGCTTTTCGCGTCGCGGATGATCCTGAACTGCGCCGTGCACGTCGTGTCCTTCACGTCGCGGTAGCAGCCCGGCTGGTTCAGCTCGTGCGTCGAAAGCCCCGTGCCCGCAGCCGGCGAGTAGGGCTGGATCGTATAGCCCTTATAGAGCAGCCCCTTGTCGAAAAGCTGTTTGAGCAGCCACCACAGGGTCTCGATGTATTTGTTGTCGTAGGTGATGTACGGATCGTCCATGTTGACCCAGTACCCCATCTTGCGGGTCAGGTCTTCCCATGCCCCCGTGAACTCCATGACGGCCTCGCGGCAGGTGCGGTTGTACTCCTCGATCGAAATCTTCCTGCCGATGTCTTCCTTGGTGATGCCGAGCTTCTTTTCGACGCCCAGCTCCACGGGAAGCCCGTGCGTGTCCCAGCCCGCCTTGCGGTGCACGAGATACCCTTGCTGTGTCTTGTAGCGGCAAAAGACGTCCTTGATCGTGCGGGCCATGACATGGTGGATGCCGGGCATCCCGTTGGCCGACGGGGGGCCTTCGTAGAATACGAACGCGGGGTGCCCCTCGCGCGTGGTGATGCTCTTGTGGAATGTGTCGCGGGCGTCCCATTCGCCGAGCACGTCGGCGGCTATCTGGGCCAGGTCGAGGCCTTTATACTCATTGAATTTCATGGTATATGTGTTTTTTATTTCGTTCGGGGTCGTACGCCGGCATGGCCGGAAGTGCCGGAAAGATTCCTCTTTTTCCGACAACTTGCAAAGATATAAAAAAGATTTGAAAAGCGTGCAAAATTGCACCTATTCCGTCCGTGGCGGCATCTGCCCGGAGCGGGCTATTTTCCGGCCGGGATTTCGACCCAGAAGCACGACCCCGCGCCGACGGCGGAATCGACGCCGATACGGCCGCCGAGCTGTTCGGCGATGTTCTTGCAGATCGGCAGCCCGAGCCCGGTGCCCTGCGTGAAGGTGTCGACCTTGTAGAACCGGTCGAAAATCTTGGCGCGTTCCTCCTCGGGGATGCCGATGCCCGTATCGCGGACGTAGAACCGTACCCATCCGGGGCGTTGCGAGAACCCGATCGTTATCGAACCTTTTGTCGTGAATTTCACGGCATTGCGTACGAAATTGCCGAGTATCTGGTGCAGTCCCTGCTTGTAATCCTCGAGCTGGAGCCGGGGCAGGCTGTCTTCCAGCCGCAGGACGACCCCTTCGGCGACTTGCAGGCGGAATGTCTCGGCCACCTCGCGGCATAAATCGCGGGCGTCGAATTTCGTACGGACGATCTCTATGCGTCCCGATTCGATCCGGGCCAGGTCGAGTACGTCGGAGATGATTTGCAACAACAGGGTGTTATTTACCAGGATCAGGTCGGCGAATTCTTTGCGCTGGTCGGGATCGGCCTCCGTAGCCATCAGTTCCGAAAAGCCTACGATCGCGTTGAGCGGCGTGCGAATTTCGTGGCTCATGTTGGCCAGGAAGGCCGATTTGAGCTTGTTGGACTCTTCGGCGCGCTCCTTGGCGGCGATCAGCTCCTGTTCGGTCTGCTTGAGTGCCGTGATGTCGTAATTGATCCCCAGCATGTCGATGACCTGTTCGCCGGGGCGGTAGTCCCGGCAGATGAGGTGGGTTTTGATCCATGTTTTCCGTCCGTCGTCGTGCTGCACGCGGCAGATGGCCGTTGCCGACTGCACTTCACCCGCGGAGAAGCGGGTCAGCAGGTCGAGCAGGGGCTTGCGGTCTTCGGGGTGGATGTGGCGGTATTTGCCGATCACGTCGACGATCTGCGCCGAGTCGGCCTCCCCGTAGTTGCGCAGCCATACGTTTTGCGCATAGCCCTCTTTGTTGTAGAGGTTGTAGTTGGCATATCCTACCTGGGCATATTCGGAGATGATGCGGAACAGGGCTTCGAACTCCGAAACCCGGTTCTGGATCTTCCGCAACTCGGTGTTGTCGATATTGATGAGCAGGTAGTGGGTGAGTTCGCCCCGGTCGTCGTACAGGCAGCGTATGCGCCCCGTCCAGTCGAAATGCCCCGGGCGCGTGCTTTCGTAGTAGCCGCCGAGTTTTCCGAATTCGTAACGGGCGGTGAAATCCGCACTTTCGCCGTGCTAGATGCGGATTTTCGTCTCCTCCGGGAAATTAGGGTTGTCGAACAGGTTGAGCCCGCGTATTTTGCCCGGATCTTTCACCCCGAACATCTCCAGGTCGCAGGTGTTGATGTCGATGAGCCGTCCCCGGTCGTTGTAGATCTCGATGCCGACGGGGGCGTTCTGGATGATGTTGCGCAGCAGTTTTTCCTGCTCGTCCAGTGCCTTGTGTGCCGTTATGGCGTCGGTGATGTCGAGGATCAGGATCACAATCTCGCTTCCGTCGTTGGGCGTATTGTACAGGAAACTGCGGCAATGGCGCCTGGTTTTTTTTGCGAACCATTCGTCGGTCTTGTAATTGCCGAGGCGGATGTGCGCGAGTTTGTCGATATGGGCATCGACGGGGTGCCCGGTCTCGCGTGCCGTCTTGCCTATATATGCGTCCGGTTCTATCCCCACGATTTGCTGCGCCGCGCGGTTGACCGAGAGAAAAAGGTAGTCGATGGCGCGTCCGTCGCTGTCGTAAAGCAGCCGGATGCGGAAATATCCGATCGGCAGGTGGTCGAGCAGCACGTCCATATGCTTGTTTTCCTTTACGACCGTGTGGTAGTTGTTTTCGAGCGTCAGGATTTCTGCTTCGCGCCGGTCGTGCACGGGGACGCGCTGCATGTAGCCGAAAAGGTGCGTACCCGTTGCGGGGTCGGTCTGCCGTCCGACGAGCTGGGCGTGGAGCCAGACTTCGCCCTCGGGAAGTTCGATCGGGAACGTCCTGTCGAATTTGCTGTCGACCTTGAGCGCCATGAATTCGTTGTGGATCGGCATCCGGTAGTCTTCGCGAACCAGGTGTGTCAGTTGCCCGATCCGGACTTTGTCGCCGTCGAGCCCCAGCAGCTTGGCAATATATTCGGAGACATGCAGTTCGCCGGCCTGGAAATCCGCTTTCCACCAACCCATGTGGGCGGCGTCCAGCATGAGCATCAGGGATTGGAAATTAGGGGTGTCGGGTGTGAACATGGTGCAATGGGATGTCTGGGGATATTTAGAGCGGGCGGATGATACGTGCAGGGTTGCCTGCTGCGACCGAATCCGCGGGGATATCTCGTGTGACGACCGACCCGGCCCCGACGACCGCCCTGTCGCCGATCGTGACGCCCGGGCATACGATCACTCCGCCGCCCAGCCAGCAGTGGTCGCCGATGACGATGGGCTTGCCTGCTTCGAGGGCCGTCCCGCGTGTCGCGGCGTCGAACGGATGGTGCGCCGTGAGCAGCTGCACTTTGGGGCCTATGAGCGTCCCGCAGCCGATGCGTATCGGTGCCAGGTCGAGGAAAACGCAGTCGAAATTGACGAAGGAACCTTCGCCCATGTGGATGTTGTAGCCGTAGTCGCAGTGGAAAGGTTCGCGGATGAACCCGCGGACGTTGGGGCACAATTCCCCGAGTGTGGTGCGGTAGTCGTCGCCGTGGCCGCAGCATTCGACGTTGAGGCGATGCATCAGGCGCGTGGCACGGTCGCGGTCGGCCGTCAGCTCCGCGTCATGCGGGTCGAACCATTCGCCCGCCAGCATCTTCTCCTTCTCGCCTCTCATCGGTACATGCCGGCATTTTTAGTCGAACGACTGCAATTCGATCAGCTTGGCGTAGATGCCGCCCTTGGCGAGCAGTTCGGTGTGGGTGCCCTGCTCGGCCACGCGGCCGTGGTCGACGACGATGATCTTGTCGGCGTTGTGAATCGTCGACAGGCGGTGGGCGATAACCACCGATGTGCGGCCGACGAGCAGCTTGTTGAGGGCATCCTGCACGAGTTTTTCGCTCTCCGTGTCGAGGGCCGAGGTGGCCTCGTCGAGGATCAGTATCTCGGGGTTTTTCAGCACGGCGCGTGCGATCGAAAGCCGCTGGCGCTGGCCTCCCGAGAGTTTGACGCCCCGGTCGCCGATGTTGGTCTGGTAGCCTTCGGGTGCTTCCTGTATGAAGCAGTCGGCATTGGCGATCCGGGCCGCCTCGACGATCTCGTCGTGCGTGGCCCCGGCCTTGCCCATGGCGATGTTGCCTTCGATGGTGTCGTTGAAAAGCACGGTGTCCTGTGCCACGACGCTCATGTGGGCGCGCAGGCTGTCCTGCGTGTAGTCGCGCACCGAGACCCCGTCGATCAGGATGTCGCCCGCCTTCACGTCGTAGAAACGCGGTATGAGTTCGCTGAGGGTCGACTTGCCTCCGCCCGAAGGGCCTACCAGGGCCACGGTCTCGCCGCGCTTGATCTCGAACGAGATGCCTTCGATCACCTCGCGGCTGCCGTCGTACGAGAAGTGGATGTCCCGGAATTCGATCTTGTCTTTCAGCCCGTCGAGTTCGATCGCCCCGGGCTTGTCCTGGATTTCGCTCTGGGCGTCGATGATCGAGAAGATGCGTTCGCCGGCGGCGATACCCTGGTTGATGTTGGAGAACTGGTCGATGAACGTGCGCACCGGGCGCGTTATCTGCGAGAACATGGCGATGAAGGCGATGAAGCCTTCGGGGCTGAGCGCGTCCTTGAATACGAGCGAACCTCCGAATACCAGGATGACGCCTACGGCCGAGATGCCCAGGAATTCGCTCATCGGCGAAGCCAGCTGCTGGCGGCGGGCCATCGAAAGGGTCAGCCGCGCCAGGTCTTCGCTCAGGTCGTAGAACTTCTGCTTGACGTAGCCCGTGGCATTGTAGCTCTTGATGACCTTGATGCCCGAGAGCGATTCGTCGAGTGTCGAGACCAGTTCGCCCATGCGCTGCTGGCTTGTGCGTGCGGGATGGCGCAGGCGCTTGACGATGCTGCCGATGATCAGTGCCACGACGGGCAGGAAAAGCACCGAGAAGAGTGCCAGCTCCCACGAGATGGCGACCATCATGACCGTATAGCCGATGATGAGGAACGGTTCGCGGAAAGCCACCTGCAAGGTGTTGGTGATGCAGAACTGCACCACGCCGACGTCCGAGGTGATTTTCGAGATGATGTCGCCCTTGCGCTGGTCGCTGAAATAGCCCACGTTCATGTCCACGACTTTGGAGAACATCTCGTTGCGCATGCGCTGCAGGGTGCGCGTGCGCATGTTCTCGACCGTCCATGCGCCCATGTAGCGGAACAGGTTGCTCAGCAGGCTCACGAAGATGGTGACGATGGCCAGCAGCAGCAGGACGTTTTCGGGGTTGTATTCGTTGAACAGGTGCGAATAGGTGAAGTTGAACAGCGCCGTCAGGTATTCCTGGTTGAACGCCAGCGGGGGGAGTTTCTCCACGTATACGAACGTGTAATCCGCATCGAACATCGTCTTGAGGATCGGCATGATCAGCAGGAACGTGAGCGAATTGAACAGTGCGTAGAAGAGCGAGTAGAAGAAATAGGGGATGGCGTATTTGCGGATGGGTCGGGCGAAACCCAGAAGCCTCATGTATATTTTAAACATTACGGGCGGATTATTTGCAGTTTATGTGATAATCGTGACAAAGATAGGAATAATAATGTGAAATTCGGAATTCCCGGCTTAAAAGTGCGAAGTTCCGGGGAGTTTAGAACCGAAAAAAACGAAGGGGCAGACATGCTGTCCGCCCCTTTTCAGGGTTCGTAACCCGTATCTTCCAGTAAATGCGCCTTGTCGTTGGCGGCAGCGACCGCCAGTTGGTCGCAGCGATTGTTCTCCACGGTGTCGGCATGCCCCTTGACCCAGACGAAGCGGACGTTGTGATGCCGGTACACGCGCAGGAAGCGCATCCACAGGTCGGGGTTTTTCTTACCGGCGAACCGCTTTTTCACCCAGCTGAAGAGCCAGCCTTTCGTCACGGCGTCCACGACGTATTTCGAATCGGAGTACACGGTGACGTCCGACCCGTCGAACTTGAGCGCCTCGAGTGCCACGCAGACAGCCATGAGCTCCATGCGGTTGTTGGTCGTCAGGCGGAATCCCTGCGACAGCTCCTTGCGGTGCTGTCCCGAAAGGAGTACCGCGCCGTAGCCTCCCGGCCCGGGGTTCCCGAGCGCCGAGCCGTCGGTATATATGGTGATTGTCGGCAAATCGTGTTGTCGTTAAACCCGGCCCTGCGGTGCGGGTATGGTTCGTCTGCGGCATGGCCGCGGTGGAAAGTACCTGTCCCGAACCCCGCAGGAATTCGGGACAAGGCATGTCCGTCCTTTTTACGAAAGGGCTTCCAGTTGCGCCTTGATGGCCGCGATCTTGGCCTCGGCGTCGGCCTGCTTGGCGCGTTCGTTGGCCACCACCTTCTCGGGGGCCGACTGCATGAAACGCTCGTTCGAGAGCTTTTTCATTACGCTCGCGAGGAACCCTTCCTGGTAGGACAGTTCGTCCGTCAGTTTGCGTCGTTCCGCTTCGGCGTCGATTTTGCCCGCCATCGGCACGAAGTACTGCGTCGTCTTGACGATGAACGCTGCGGCCGCCGGGTCTTTCTCCGTCACCGTCTCGATGGCCGTCAGGTTGGCCATTTTCCGCATCACGGGGGCGTACTCGGCCGGGTAGTTTTCGTCGGCGATCACCTTGAGCGTCAGCGCTTCCTTCTGCGGCAGGTTCTTCTGGTTGCGGACGTTACGCACCGAGGAGATCACCTCCCTGGCCAGCTCGAACCGCGCCAGCAACTGTCCGTCGATTTCGTCTGGCTGGGGCATCGGGGCGACGGTGATCGACTCGCCTTCTTTGCGCGGGGCGAGGTCTTGCCAGATCTCTTCCGTCACGAAGGGCATGAAGGGGTGCAGCACGCGCATCAGGGAGTCGAAGAACGTGCGCGTGGCTTCGAACGTCGGCGCGTCGATCGGCTGCCCGTAGGCGGGTTTCACCATCTCGAGGTACAGGCCGCTGAAATCGTCCCAGAAGAGCTTGTAGGTCGTCTTGAACGCCTCCGAAATGCGGTAGCAACCGAAATCGTCGGCGATCTGGCGCAAAGCGACGCCGAGCGTCTGGCGGAACCATGCGACCGCCAGACGGTTGTTCTCGTCCTGTGCGGCATTGCCGTCCGCCGACCAGCCGTTCACCAGGCGGTAGGCGTTCCATATCTTGTTGCCGAAGTTGCGTCCCTGTTCGCAGAGCGCCTCGTCGAACATCACGTCGTTGCCTGCCGACGAGGAGATGAGCATCGCCATGCGCATACCGTCGGCGCCGTATTTGGCGATCAGGTCGAGCGGGTCGGGCGAGTTGCCCAGCTGCTTGGACATCTTGCGGCCGATCTTGTCGCGGACGATGCCCGTGAAATAGACGTTTCCGAAAGGTTTTTCGCCGCGGTATTCGTAACCCGCCATGATCATGCGCGCCACCCAGAAGAAGATGATGTCGGGGCCCGTCACCAGGTCGTTGGTGGGGTAGTAGTAGCTGATCTCCCTGTTGCCGGGGTTGCGGATGCCGTCGAAGACCGAAATCGGCCACAGCCACGACGAGAACCACGTGTCCAGCACGTCGTCGTCCTGTCTGAGGTCGGACGGCTGCAACGAGGCGTCGCCGGTTTTCGCACGCGCCTTTTCGAGCGCCTCCCCAGCCGTCGGGGCCACTACGAAGCCGCCTTGGGGCAGGTACCAGGCCGGGATGCGCTGGCCCCACCATAACTGGCGCGAGATGCACCAGTCCTTGATGTTCTCCATCCAGTGGCGGTAGGTGTTCTTGTATTTTTCGGGCACGAAGCGGATCGCGTCCTCCATGACGGCCTTCGTCGCCGGTTCGGCCAGCTGTCCCATCGAGAGGAACCACTGCATCGAGAGTTTCGGCTCGATGGCCACGCCCGTGCGCTCCGAATAGCCCACGTTGTTGGTATAATCCTCGGTCTTCTCCAGCAGGCCGGCTGCCGCCAGGTCGCCTTCGATCTTCCTGCGGACGTCGAAACGATCCATGCCGACGTACAGCCCCACTTTGTCGTTGATCGTGCCGTCGTCGTTAAAGATGTCGATCACCTCGAGGTTGTATTTCTCGCCCAGCATGTAGTCGTTCACGTCGTGCGCCGGGGTCACTTTCAGCGCGCCCGTACCGAACTCGATGTCGACGTATTCGTCGCGGATTACGGGGATTGCGCGGTTCACCAGCGGTACGATGACGCGCGCCCCGGCCGGCAGCCAGCCGTAGCGCGGGTCGTTGGGGTTGACGCACAGCGCCGTGTCGCCCAGGATCGTTTCGGGGCGCGTCGTGGCGACGATGACCGCCTTGTCCGAGCCTTCGACCAGGTAGCGCAGGTAGTAGAGCTTGCCGTGCGACTCCTTGAATACCACCTCTTCGTCCGACAGCGCCGTCTGCGCCGCGGGATCCCAGTTGACCATGCGTACGCCGCGGTAGATCTTGCCTTTCTCGTAAAGGTCGCAGAATACCTTGATGACGCTCTCGGTGCGGGGTTCGTCCATCGTGAAGCAGGTGCGCTCCCAGTCGCACGAGGCGCCCAGCTTGCGCAGCTGCTTGAGGATCATGCCGCCGTATTTTTCCTTCCACTCCCAGGCGTATTCGAGGAATTCCTCGCGCGAAAGCGACGACTTCTCGATGCCCTTTTCATGCAGCATCGCCACGACTTTCGCCTCCGTGGCGATCGACGCGTGATCCATGCCCGGCACCCAGCAGGCGTTTTTGCCCGACATGCGGGCACGGCGGATCAGCACGTCCTGCAACGTGTTGTTGAGCATGTGCCCCATGTGGAGCATGCCGGTCACGTTGGGCGGCGGGATGACGATCGTGTAGGGTTCGCGTCCGTCGGGTTCCGAATGGAACAGCCGGTTGTCGATCCAGTAGTCGTACCATTTCTGTTCGATCTCCTGCGGCGAATATTTATCAGCGATTTGCATAAAGGTGTGAATGTTTTGCTTCGTTATTTGGCCTGCAAAGTTATTAACATTCTGTCAAAGATAAAATAAATATCTATAAAAAATCGTTACCTTTGCACCATTATATATTTGTATCTGTAAACTATGAGTAAAAAAGATAAGATAATCGAAACCATCGAAGTCGAAGATGCGAGCCTGCTTCCCGAGCTGCTCGACGGCAAACACCACGTGATTCCGATCGTGACCGGCGGCGACGAGGTCGCCGAGGAGGTCGAAGTGCCGGAAATCATCCCGATCCTTACGCTGCGCAGTTCGGTGCTCTTCCCCGGTGCGATCACCCCGATCACCGTGGGACGCGACAAGAGCATCAGCCTCGTACGTGCCGTGAATGCCGAAGGCGGCATCCTGGGCGCCGTGTTGCAGCGCGAGAGCGACGTCGAAGACCCCGCGCCGGACGACATGTACAAGGTCGGCACCGCGGCGCGCATCATCAAAATCCTCGAAATGCCCAACGGGAACCTCACGGTGATCCTGAACGGCCTGGAGAAGATCGAAATACGCGAATACATTACGACCGAGCCCTATTTCCGGGCCCGGGTGACCGCCCTGCGCGATACGACGCCCGACCTGAAGAGCATCGAGTTCGAGGCCCTCGTGGATTCGATCCGCGACGTGGCGCTCAACATCATCAACGTCTCGCCGTCGATGCCCAAGGAGGCGGCCTTCGCCATCAAGAACATCGACTCCAAGCGCGGCATCATCAATTTCATCTGCTCGAACATGGAGCTTACGGACGAAGACCGCCAGTCGTTGCTGGAGGCCCCCGGCCTGCTGGCCCGTGCCCGCAAGCTGCTCGAAATACTGATCCGCGAACAGCAGCTGGCCGAGCTGAAGAACCAGATACAGGAGCGCGTGAAGCAGGAGATCGACAAGCAGCAGCGCGACTATTACCTGCAGCAGCAGATGCGCACGATCCAGGACGAACTGGGCGACGGCGCCGATGCCGACATCGAGAAGATGCGCGAGGAGGCCAAGAAGAAGAACTGGCCCAAGGAGGTCGGCGAAACCTTCGAGAAAGAGTTGCAGAAGGTCGAGCGGTTGAATCCCGCCGTGGCCGAATATTCGGTGCAGATGACCTACCTGCAACTGCTGCTGGAACTCCCGTGGAACGAGGTAACCAAGGACAATCTCGATCTGAATTGCGCGCGCGAGCAGCTCGACCGCGACCATTTCGGGCTGGAGGAGGTCAAGGAGCGTATCCTCGAACACCTGGCCGTCATCAAGCTCAAGGGCGACCTCAAATCCCCGATACTCTGCCTCTACGGCCCTCCGGGTGTGGGTAAGACCTCGCTGGGCAAGTCGGTGGCGGCGGCGCTGGGCCGCAAGTTCGGGCGTATCTCGCTCGGCGGCCTGCACGACGAGTCGGAAATCCGCGGGCATCGCCGCACCTACATCGGCGCCATGCCGGGACGGATCATCCAGACTATCAAGCGGTGCGGTTCGTCGAACCCGGTCATCATCCTCGACGAGGTGGACAAGGTGACCGTTTCGAACCACGGCGACCCGTCGAGCGCGCTGCTCGAGGTGCTCGACCCGGAGCAGAACACCACCTTCCACGATAACTACATCGACATGGAGTACGACCTGTCGAAAGTGCTGTTCATCGCCACGGCCAACAATATCGCCAACATCGCACCGGCGCTGCGCGACCGCATGGAGATGATCAATATCCCCGGCTACCTGATCGAGGAGAAGGTGCGCATTGCCCTCGACCACCTGCTGCCCAAGCAGCGCGAGGCGCACGGCATCAAGGAGCAGGAGCTCACGATGGCCCCCGAGGTAGTCGAAGGCATCATCGCCGGCTATACCCGCGAGTCGGGTGTCCGCTCGCTCGACAAGTTGCTGGCCAAGATCGCCCGCGCCCGTGCCAAGCAGATCGCCTTCGACGAGGTGTTTGCCCCGGAGGTTTCGGCCCGGGAGGTCGAAAAGATCCTCGGCATGCCCAAGTTCCTCAAGGAGGAGTACGAGGTGGGCGGCATGACAGGCGTTGTGACGGGCCTGGCCTGGACGGAGGTCGGCGGCGACATCCTCTACATCGAGTCGGTGCTGACGCCCGGCAAGGGCAAGGTCAGCCTTACGGGTAACCTGGGCGATGTGATGAAGGAGTCCGCTACGATCGCCCACGAGTGGGTGATGGCGCACAGCAAGGAGCTGGGCATTGACCCCGCACTGTTCGAGAAGAACGACATCAACATCCATGTCCCCGAGGGTGCGATCCCGAAGGACGGCCCTTCGGCCGGCATTACGATGGTGACCTCGATCGTTTCGACCTACACGGGGCGGAAAGTCCGGGATCGCATCGCCATGACGGGCGAGACGACGCTCCGCGGCCGTGTGATGCCGGTGGGCGGCGTCAAGGAGAAGATTCTGGCGGCCAAACGCGCCGGGATCAACGAGCTGATCCTCTCGGAGGAGAACCGCAAGGACATCGCCGAGATCAAGCCCGAATACATCGACGGACTGACCTTCCATTACGTGAAGACCAACGACGAAGTGCTGAAACAGGCGCTCATATAGCGGCCCGAAAGAAGTAAAAGGTGGAAAGTTTTGTTTTTCACCTTTTACTTTTTTAATTTTATGGATCAATTCCTCTGCCGATGAAATTTATCGCAATCATACCGGCGCGGTATGCGTCGACCCGCTTCCCGGCCAAACCGTTGGCCGTGCTGGGCGGGAAACCCGTTATCCGGCGGGTCTACGAGCAGGTGGCGGGCGTACTGGACGATGCCGTGGTCGCCACGGACGACGAGCGGATTTACGATGCCGTAGTGGCGTTCGGCGGCAAGGCCGAGATGACCTCGGCAGACCATAAGAGCGGCACGGATCGCTGCTGGGAAGCCTACCTCAGGCAGGGAAAGCCCTACGACGTGGTCGTCAACGTGCAGGGCGACGAGCCTTTCATCCGGGCGTCGCAGCTCGAAGCCGTGAAGCGCTGCTTCGACGATCCCGCGACGGACATCGCCACGCTCGTGAAACCCTTTGCCGAAGCGGACGGCCTGGCCGCGCTGGAAAACCCCAATTCGCCGAAGGTGGTGCTCGATGCGCAGTCGCGGGCCATCTATTTTTCGCGTTCGGTCATCCCTTACCTGCGCGGCGTCGAACGCTCGCAGTGGCTTGCGCACCATACGTTCTACAAGCACCTCGGCCTCTATGCCTTCCGCACGGAGGTGCTGTGTGCCGTCACGGCGCTGCCGCAGTCCACGCTCGAAAAGGCCGAGTCGCTCGAGCAGCTCCGCTGGCTTGAAAACGGCTACAGGATCGGCGTGGGCATCACCGACGTCGAGACCATCGGCATCGACACGCCCCAAGACCTCGCACGTGCCGAGGAGTTTTTGTCACACCATCCGGAATTTATAAAATGACAGCTATGAAATTCATCGCCGGCCCCTGCGTCATCGAATCCGCCGAGTTGCTCGACACCGTGGCCGAACGCCTCGTGGCGATCAACAAGGCCCTCGGGACGGATATTATCTTCAAGGCCTCGTTCGACAAGGCCAACCGCACCTCGATCTCCTCGTTCCGCGGCCCCGGACTCGAACAGGGGTTGCGTATGCTCGCCGACGTGCGGGCGAAGTGGGGGCTGCGCCTGCTGACCGACATCCACGAGGCGTGGCAGGCCGCACCCGTGGGCGAGGTCGTCGACGTGATCCAGATCCCGGCCTTCCTCTGCCGGCAGACCGACCTGCTCACCGCCGCGGCCAGGACGGGCAAGACCGTGAATATCAAAAAGGCGCAGTTCCTTTCGGGGTTGGACATGCAGTACCCCTATGAGAAGGCGCGCGATGCGGGGGCTTCGGAAATATGGCTCACCGAACGCGGCAATATCTACGGTTACAACAATCTGGTGGTCGATTTCCGCAATATCCCCGACATGCTGCGCATCGCGCAGACCGTGGTGATGGATTGTACCCATTCGGTGCAGCGTCCCGGCGGTGCGGGCGGTACGACGGGAGGCAACCGCGAGTTCGTGCCGGCCATGGCCCGGGCGGCCCGGGCGTTCGGTGCCAACGGCTTCTTCTTCGAAGTGCACCCCTGCCCCGACTGCGCCAGGAGCGACGGCCCCAACATGTTGCAACTCGACGATCTGGAGAATCTCATTAAAACCTTGCTATAATGACCGATACCACCAAAGCGCAGATCCTCGACCTGGCCCGCAAGGCCATCAATACCGAGATGCTGGCGCTCAAGCACATGAAGGAGACCTTGGGTGACAATTTCGCCGATGCCGTGGAGCTGATCCTCGCATGCAGCGGCAAATGCATCGTCACCGGCATGGGCAAGTCGGGGCTCGTCGGGCGCAAGATCGCCGCGACGCTGGCCTCGACCGGAACCCCGAGTTTCTTCCTGCATCCCGGCGAGGCCTTCCACGGCGATCTGGGGATGATCTCGAAGGACGACGTCGTGCTGGCGCTCTCCTATTCGGGCGAGACCGACGAAATCCTGAAGATCGTGCCTTTCATCCACTCCAACGGCAACAAGCTGGTGTCGATGACGGGCAACCCCGAATCGGCGCTGGCGAAGAATTCCGATATCCATCTCGACGTGAGCGTCGAAGAGGAAGCCTGCATCCTGCACCTCGCGCCGACGACCTCGACCACGGCGCAGATCGCCATGGGCGATGCGCTGGCCGTGTCGCTCATGCAGATGCGGGGCTTTACGAGCGTCGATTTCGCACGCCTGCATCCGGGCGGCAGCCTCGGGCGGCGCCTGCTGATGACCGTGGGCAACGTGATGCGTTCGCACGACCTCCCAGTCGTGGCGCCCGACTGCTCGGCGACGGATATGATCCACGCCATCAGCAAGGGCGGGCTGGGGCTCATCATCATCTGCGACGGCGAGAGGATCGAGGGCATCGTGACCGATGGCGACGTGCGCCGTGCGATGGAGCGCCGCCGCGCCGAGTTTTTCAATATCAAGGCCGCCGATATCGCCACGCCCAACCCGAAAACCATCTCCGCGGATAAGAAACTGATCGAGGCCGAGAAGATGATGACCCGTAACAAGGTCACGTCGCTGCTCGTCACCGACGATGCAGGGAAGTTGCAGGGCGTGATCCAGATTTACGACATCAAGTTATAGGGCTTTCGCAACTGCGTCACGCCGCATAGACGGGGACGGTCTGTTCGGAACGGAGCGCCTGCCGTGAAAACAAAGGGGACGGTACCATGCGGTACCGTCCCCTCGTGTCTTGTCTGCCGGTATGTCTCCGCGGTCAGTCCCCCTCTTCGAGCTGGAAAACCTGTTCGACGGGTTTGCCGAAGATCCGGGCGATCTTCAGTGCCAGTACCGTCGAGGGGACGAAGCGCCCGGCCTCGATGGCGTTTACGGTCTGGCGGCTTACGCCGATGGCATCGGCCAACTGCTGCTGGGTCATGCGCACTTCGGCGCGTTCGACCCGGATCCTATTCTTCATCTGCGACCGCGTGTTTCAGGCGCCACAGTTTCCAGCGGAATACCGCGAGGAATATCAGCAGCATGGTGAGCAGGTTGTAGATCATGACGTAGAGGAAACTGAGGTCGTAGGTGCATAGCGCCGTGGCGATAAGCAGGGCATAGTTGACGTAAAGTGCCGTCAGCAGGGCGTTCAGCCGTATGCGGGAGATCATTTCATCCTCGATCCGTTCGCGGGAGCAGGCTACGAATATCCCGCCGATGCAGATGCCCACCAGAGCGATGTTGTTCAGCGCACGGCCTGTCGTTGCCGAGCAGAGCGTTTCGTAGCAGGCCGTTCCTTGGGCCGGCATCAGGTAGGTCGGGTAGCCGTTGAAGCCGTCGATGAGCATCAGTACGCCCAACAGCAACGTCGGGATCAGGATGACCCAGCCGATTTTCTTAAAACTGTGGGGAAGTAGTAATTCCTTTGTCATAACGTGGTTGTTTAAAGGTTTGAGACAGGACAAATGTAAAGTATATTTTACATTTTAGCAAATAAACACGACAAAATTTTTGCGGCATAAAAATTAGAGGGTCTTTTAGACCCTCTAAAAATTTTGTTCGGCGGTATGATTTACCGGGGCGGAATTGCGCAGGGCGGCTCCGTACGTATCCCGAATTCCCGGGCACGCACACCCTGAACCCCGGGAATCGGGTATGGGATGGAGGCTGCATGCGGAATTCCGGATACGGAGGCGTAATCCGGAAATCGAAATCCAAGATTTGGAATCCCGGAGTCGTAACACGGCTCGGGGAACCCCTGCACCCCTGGTGCTTCTCCTTTCCGGGATCAGTTGCGGATGTAATGCGGCATTTCGGCGGGAATCTCCATCGAGATTTCTGCCAGTCCGCCCACGACGCCGTCCACGCGCCAGGCTGTCTGGTAGATCATTTTGCGGACGCCGTTTTTCTCGATCGTATAGACATTCGTGCCCCCGTCGGCGAGCAGGCGGCGGATGATTTCGCGCGACCGCTCGCCGTGGCAGTCGAAGAGGTTTTTGCCGACCATGTCGCCGTGCCGTGCGAAGGTCGTGCGCGCCTTGTCGTTCATGTAGAGGATCGTGCCCCCGGTGTCGCATACCGTAACCGCGCAGTCCATGCCGTCGGCCCAGGGGTAGGGATTTTCTGTCGTCATATTGCCGTAGGTTTATCGTCGGGGAAAGCCTCCCTTTTCAACGGGAGGTTCGGAGTGATTATGGGCATTGTAGCGAAGATACGGCGCTAAACCCCGGTTTACTGTTGTATCTTCACCAATTGTTCGCGGTAGGCGTTCAAGATGCGCGATTTGGAAATGAAGCCCAGGTAGCGGTTTTGTTTGTCGACCACGGGCAGCATCCAGGTATGCTTGTCCTCGAATTTCTCCATGACACCCTGTATCGACTCGTGTTCGAGGATTTTGTCCGGGGGCTGGATCATGTAGTCGGAGATCGGGTGCCCGTATTTTTCGTGTTTGAACATGTCCTCGCGCAGGTCGTCCAGCTGGACGACGCCCAGCAGGTGTCCGAAGTTGTCGATCACGGGGAAGATGTTGCGGCGTGCCGTCGAGATGATGTGCACGATGTCGCCCAGTGTGAAATTCTCCTTGATGCGCAGGAAATCGGTCTCCATCAGATCGTCGAGCTTCAGGAAGACGAATACCGACTGGTCTTTGTCGTGCGTGAGCAGTTCGCCCCGCTGGCGCAGTTGCTTGGTGTAGATCGAGTCGGGGTCGAGGTAGTAGTCCACGGCGAACGAGATGCAGGCCGTGATCATCAGCGGGATGAACAGCCCGTAGCCGTTCGAAAGCTCCGCGATGAGGAAGATCGAGGTCAGCGGCGCCTTCATCACGCCCGACATCACGCCGGCCATGCCCACCAGCGTGAACGAGACGACCGAGACGTCCCAGTCGAAAAATGCATTGCACAGCAGGGCGATCGAAGCCCCCGTGAACGCCCCCACGAACAGCGACGGCGCGAAGGTTCCGCCCACGCCGCCTGCGGCGTTGGTCGAGGCCATGGCAATGACCTTGAAGAACATCGTGGCGATGACGAAGAGGATGACCACCCAATCGATCTCCCGGAACCGGTAGAAGAGCGAATTGTCGAACAACTCCTGTGCGCGGCCGTGCATCAGCGACATGAACCCTTCGTAGCCCTCGCCGTAGAGCGGCGGGAAGATGAAGATCAGGATGCCCAGCACGGCGCCGCCGACGAGCCATTTCTTATATTGGCTGTCGATCTTACGGAAGAAGTTGCCCACGCGCAGGTTGGTCGAGGTGAAATACCAGGACATCAGCCCGCAGCATACGCCTAGCAGGATGAAAAGCGGTATCTGCCACAGCTCGAAGGCGTCCTGCGGCTGGAGCGTCACGGCCAGTATGGGGTCGAAGCCGCGCAGCATGAAGGCCATCGTCGTGGCCGTGATCGAGGCGATCAGCAGCGGGATCACCGACCCGGCCGTGATGTCGAGCATCAGGATCTCCAGCACGAAGACCACGCCCGTGATCGGAGCCTTGAAGATGGCCGCCAGCGCCGCACCGGCACCGCAGCAGAGCAGCAGCGTGGTGTGTTTGTAATTGAGGCGCGCCAGCCGCCCGACGTTCGAGCCGATAGCCGCGCCCGTCAGTACGATCGGTGCCTCGGGGCCCACCGAACCGCCGAACCCGATGGTCGTGGCGCCGCCTACGATCGACGTCCAGCAATTGTGCCCCGGGATGCGTGAATTGCGGCTCGACATGGCATAGAGCACGCGTGTTACGCCCTCCGAAATATTGTCGCGCACGATGTATTTTACGAACAGCGTGGCGAGTATGATGCCGATGGCGGGGTAGATCAGGAACAGGACATGCGCACTGTCCACCGGGAACCAGCGTATCAGTCCGCTCTTGATGCCGTGCAGCAGTATTTCGAACAGGTAGGTGCCCAGTCCGGCGAGTATACCGACCACGACAGCCAGCAGCATCATGATCTGGCTGTTGCTCAACCGCCGGGTCAGGCGGAGGAACTCGCGGTAGATATGCTCGGTGCGTAACTGCATCCTATTGTTTGCGAGCGAAATGCTCGGCTTGTTCGGCGATGAGCCGTTTGTCGTCGAAATAGTTGATTTTCATGGCGCGCTTCACGTCGTCGAGTGTCTGCGAGGCCATTTGCCGGGCTGCCTCCGAACCGGTGCGGAGAATCTCGTAGACCTCTTCGATGCGGCCTTCGTAGTATTTGCGGCGTTCGCGGAACGGCTCCAGCGTCTCGTTGAGCACGGCGATCAGGAATTTCTTGACCTTCACGTCGCCCAGGCCGCCGCGGCGGTAATGCGCCTTCAGCTCGTCCAGCGACGGGTAGTCGGGCAGATATTTCGGGAAATGCTCGGGGCGGCTGAAGGCATCGAGGTAGGTGAACACCGTGTTGCCCTCCACCTTGCCCGGGTCTTCGACGCGCAGGTGGTCGGGATCGGTATACATTCCCATGACTTTCTTCTTCACCTCGTCGGCGCTGTCCGAGAGGTAGATGCAGTTGCAGAGCGATTTCGACATCTTGGCCTTGCCGTCGGTGCCCGGCAGACGCATGCAGACCGCATTCTCCGGCAGCAGGATCTCGGGCTCGACGAGTGCCGGGCCGTATACCGTGTTGAACTTGTGGACGATCTCGCGGGTCTGTTCGATCATCGGCTCCTGGTCTTCGCCCGCAGGGACGGTCGTGGCCTTGAATGCCGTGATGTCGGCCGCCTGGCTGATGGGGTAGGTGAAGAAGCCCACGGGGATGCCCTGCTTCTGCTGCGTGTCGCCCTCGGCGGCGCCTTCGGCGAAGCCCCGCAGCTGAATCTCGGCCTTCACGGTCGGGTTGCGTTGCAGGCGCTGCACGGTCACCAGGTTCATATAGTAGAACGAGAGCTCGCAGAGCTCCGGGATCTGCGACTGGATGAAAAGGGTAGACCTTTTCGGATCGAGGCCGACCGAAAGGTAGTCGAGCGCCACTTCAATGATGTTCTGGCGCACTTTCTCGGGGTTGTCGGCGTTGTCCGTCAGGGCCTGCGCGTCGGCTATCATGATGAATATGCGTTCGAATTCGCCCGATTCCTGCAGTTCGACGCGGCGGCGCAGGGAACCGACGTAGTGTCCCAAGTGGAGCCGGCCCGTAGGACGGTCGCCGGTAAGAATGATCTTTCCCATAAAACTTTATATATTTTGTGGACAAACTTACGAAAAACCGCGCGGGTGACCTAATAAAGTTGTCTGTTATAGATTTATTTTATATTTTTGTGTATTGAAATAATCGGCTGCTATGACTATAATTCAACTTGAATACCTCCTGGCGGTGGCGAACTGCGGTAGTTTTTCGCTGGCCGCAGAGCATTGTTTCGTGACCCAGCCGTCGCTGAGCATGCAGGTGAAGGCGCTCGAAGAGGAGCTGGGCGTCGTGCTGCTCGACCGTTCGAAGAAACCCGTGATCCCGACCGAGGCCGGCGAAGTGGTGCTGGATCGCGCCCGGGAAACGCTGCGGGCCTACAACAATATCCGCGAGTCGGTCGCCGAACTGAAGGGCGAAACTTCGGGTAAACTGCGTCTGGGCGTCATCCCGACCATTGCGCCCTACCTGTTGCACAAGTTCATCCCGGATTTCGTGCGCGATTATCCGAAGGTGGAGCTGGAAATCTCGGAGATGGTCACTTCGGACATCGTCGAGGCGCTCAAGCGCGACCGGATCGACGCGGCGCTGGTCGCCAGCGGCACGTGTGGTGACGGCATTCTCGAACAGGAGCTTTTCAACGACCGGTTTTTCGCCTATGTTTCGCCCGAAAACCCGTTGTACGAACGGCAGAACATCCGCATCGAGGACATCGACCTGAAAGACCTGGTGATCCTGAGCGCCGGAAATTGTATGCGTGACCAGATCATTGAGCTGTGCCAGGCCAAGCGCGACATGCCGTCGCACTACTCCTTCGAATCGGGGTCGCTCGATACGCTGATGCGCATCGTCGACTGCACGTCGTGCCTGACGATCATCCCCGAAATGGCCATCGAGTACATCCCCGCGGATCACCACGACCGGCTGAAGATGCTCGCCAAAGGCGCCACGTCGCGTAAGATCGCCGTGGCGGTACGCCGCACGTACGTCAAGAGTTCGATCATCAAGGCTCTGACCGACACGATCATGGCCAATATACCCGAAGTAAAGGGGTAGGCGGATGCCTGTAAACGGCAGGGTGCCCGGCGATACGATTGCCGGGCACCCGCCGTTTACAGGGGAGGGGTTCGGGCATATTAAGAATTAATCCGCCGTAACGGCGCTGTGGCGGATAAAAGTGCGGACTTCTGCGATTGTCGCCCGTCCGGCTGCTTTTTTACGGGGCTTAATTTTCAAATATCATTCTCTTTTCGTACCTTTGCAAGGTTATAGACACCTATTGACTATTTATGGATAAACTGATCGAAACTATCGTTGGTGCGATTGAAGATAAAAAGGGTAAGAATATTGTATCGCTCGACCTTTCGGGGTTTGACGGGGCGATATGTTCCCGTTTCATTGTGTGCAACGCCGATTCCACGACGCAGGTAGGGGCCATCGCCGCGGGCATCGAAGAGAAGGTGCTCGAAGTGCTGGGCGAAAAGGTCTGGCGTATCGAGGGGCAGCAGAATGCCGTGTGGATCGCCATGGACTATGTGGACGTGGTGGTGCACATTTTCCAGACCGAACTGCGCGGGTTTTACCGGCTCGAAGAGTTGTGGGCTGATGCGCCGATGACCAAATATGAATACGAAGAGTAATTTTAAATATGGCAAATCAACGCAAGAACAATAATAAGATGAATATGAACATGTCGCGACCGTCGATGCTGTGGCTCTACGGTCTGATCGGCGCGTTCATTATCGGCTACTACGTCTTCGGGGATGTCAACGACACGCCCGTGCCCAGCGACTGGGCTACCGTCGAACGGATGGTCGAAAAGGGCGAGGTGGAGAAGATCCAGGTCGTCAACCGCGACCAGGCGCAGGTATTCCTGAAAAAAGAAGCGGTCGAGCAGTACCGCAGGGATACGGTAGACAAACGCTTTCGCCGGCTTCCCGAGACGGGTGTGCAGCTCCTCTTCACGATCGGGTCGGTCGACTCGTTCCGTGAAGACCTGAAAGCCGCCGAGCAGCAGTCCGGGCAAGTCGTTCCCGTGGTCTATGAAAACAAGGCCAACGACTGGACGAACGTGCTGATCAACCTGCTGCCGTGGGTGCTGATTATCGGCGTGTGGATTTTCGTCATGCGTTCGATGTCGCGCGGTGCCGGAGGCGGTGCGGGCGGCGGCATCATGAACGTGGGCAAGGCCAAGGCGCAGGTGTTCGACAAGGATAACTCCAAACGCGTCACGTTCAAGGATGTGGCCGGGCTGGAGGAGGCCAAGGTCGAGATCATGGAGATCGTGGATTTCCTCAAGAAGTCCGACAAATATAAGGAGTTGGGAGCCAAAATTCCCAAGGGAGCGCTGCTCGTAGGCCCTCCGGGGACGGGTAAGACCCTGTTGGCGAAGGCCGTCGCAGGCGAAGCCAACGTGCCGTTCCTCTCGATTTCGGGTTCCGACTTCGTGGAGATGTTCGTCGGCGTGGGCGCCTCGCGTGTCCGCGACCTTTTCGAGCAGGCCAAGCAGAAGGCGCCGTGCATCGTCTTCATCGACGAGATCGACGCCATCGGCCGCGCCCGCGGCAAGAATGCCGGGTTCTCGGGCAACGATGAGCGGGAGAATACGCTCAACCAGCTCCTCACGGAGATGGACGGCTTCCAGACCAATACGGGCGTGATCGTCCTTGCGGCCACGAACCGTGCCGACATCCTCGACAAGGCGCTGATGCGCGCCGGCCGTTTCGACCGCCAGATCGAGGTGGGATTGCCCGACGTCAAGGAACGTGAGGAGATTTTCAACGTCCACCTGCGTCCGCTGAAGCTCGATCCTCAGCTCGACCGGTCGTTCCTGGCCCGCCAGACCCCCGGATTCTCGGGTGCCGACATTGCAAATGTCTGCAACGAAGCCGCGCTGATCGCTGCGCGCCACAACAAGAAATTCATTTCGAAGGAGGACTTCCTGGCAGCCATCGACCGCATCGTGGGCGGCCTCGAACGCAAGAATAAGATCATCACCGACGAGGAAAAGCGTGTGATCGCCTACCACGAGGCGGGCCACGCCACGGTGAGCTGGATACTCGAGAATGCCAGCCCGCTGATCAAGGTGACGATCATCCCGCGCGGCAAGGCGCTCGGCGCAGCCTGGTACCTGCCCGAAGAGCGGCAGATCACCACGCGCGAGCAGATGATGGACGAGCTGGCCGCCACGCTCGGCGGACGTGTTTCGGAGCAGCTGACCTTCGGCGAAATATCGACCGGGGCGCTCAATGACCTGGAACGTGTCACCAAGCAGGCCTATGCCATGGTAGCCTATTATGGCATGAGCGAAAACGTCGGGACGCTGAGCTATTACGATTCCACGGGGCAGAGCGACATGGCGTTCACGAAGCCCTATTCGGAACTGACCGCGCAGCAGATCGACGCCGAGGCCAAACTCGTCATCGGGAAGGCTTACGAGATGGCCGAGAAAGTGCTCCGTGAGCATGCCGACGGCCTGAAAGAGCTGGCCGAACTGTTGTTGGAGCGCGAAGTGGTCTTCACCGAGGACGTGGAGCGTATCTTCGGCCGCCGCAAGAAGGACATCCTGCGTGAGCAGAAGGAGGCCGAGGCCAAAGTCAAGGCTGACGGAGCCGCCGCGAAGGGGGAGCCCGAGGCTTCTGCAGCCCTGGCGGCGAAGCCCGCCCCGGAAGAGGGCGCTCCCGCGGTTGTACAGACGGAGACGCCCGAAGCCCCTGCCGACGGCAATACGGCCGCCGCGATTTCCAAGACCGAATAAGACACCTAACCCGCATTAACTGATGAATGAAACTATGAAAAACCTCGTGGTACGCACGCTGAGCGGCCTTGTCCTGGCAGCGGTGGTACTGGGGGCGATCGTCTGGTCGCAGTGGAGCTTCGGCGCGTTGCTCGCGGCGCTGCTCGTGGGCGGCATGTACGAGTTCTATACGCTGGCCGGGAAACAAGGCAATGCGCCGCAGAGAGTCGTAGGGCTTGTTGCGGGTATCGTGCTTTTCGCGCTCAATTTAGCGTTCGTCTCGGACGACATCGAGATTCTCGGCGACGCCCGGCAGGCCTTCGGCTGCGGGCTGGCGTTCCTGTTGCTGCTCCTGCCCGCCATGTTCATCTGCGAACTCTACCGCAGGGGTGAAAACCCGGCCTCCGGGATCGGCACGACGATCATGGGAATCTGCTACGTGGCATTGCCCCTGTCGCTGATGTGCTATATCCCGATCGTCGGCAGCGATACCTGGAACCCGTGGATCATGGTCGCCTATATCTTCATCATCTGGGCCAACGACGTCTTCGCCTACCTGGTGGGGATGTCCGTCGGACGCCACCGCCTTTGCGAACGCCTTTCGCCCAAGAAATCCTGGGAGGGGTTCTTCGGCGGGATCGCCGGTGCCGTCGTCATGGGCATCGTGGCTGCACGGATGCTGGACGGGAATATGTGGGTTTGGGCCGGTCTGGCACTGGTCGCCGCCGTTTCGGGCGTGCTGGGCGACCTGGTGGAGTCGATGTTCAAGCGGGCTGCCGGCGTTAAGGATTCGGGGCGGCTGATCCCCGGCCACGGCGGGGTGCTCGATCGTTTCGACGCCATGCTGCTCTCGGCGCCGTTCGTATTCGTCTATATGCTTTTTGTGATGTAACTGCAAACCTAAAAAAGAGTTATGAGGATAAATAAGGAAGGCTACAAGATTATCTGTATCTCGGGTGCCGTCTGTGTATTTATATTTTGGCTGATCTATCACCTGCTGGTCAGCGATTCGAATATTTCGCTGTTGTGGGTGAGCGCCGTGCTTTTGCTGTTGTTTTGGTTCTTTATCGTCGCGTTTTTCCGGGAACCCCGCCGTGTGCGGATACACGATGCCGACCTGGTTTTCTCTCCCTGCGACGGCCGCGTGGTCGTGACGGAGGTCGTGAAGGAAACCGAATACCTGAAGGAGGAGATGTTGCAGATCTCGATCTTCATGTCCGTGACCAATGTCCATATGAACTGGGTGCCGGTCGGGGGCACGGTCGAGTATTTCAAATACCATCCGGGGCGTTTTCTGGTGGCATGGCATCCCAAGTCGTCGACCGAGAACGAACGCACGACGACCGTCGTGAGGATGGCCTCCGGCCGGAAGGTGCTTTTCCGCCAGATTGCGGGCCTGATTGCACGCCGCATCATCTCCTACATGAAAGTCGGTGAGCCCGTGGAGCAGAACAGCGTCTGCGGCTTCATCAAATTCGGCTCGCGCGTCGACGTCCTGATCCCCAAGGACAGCGAACTGCTGGTCGAGATCGGCGATCCGGTCGTGGGTTCGCAGACCCCCATCGCACGCCTGCATAAGATTTAACCCCTCTTTCGAAGGATGAAAACGACTCCCCAGACCTTCCTGAAGTTCATCGCGGGCGCGGCCGTAGCTGCGGCCGTCCTCTTTCTGGTCTGGTATTTCAGTTCGATCGTCGTATACATACTCATATCCGCCGTGCTGGCCGTCGTGGGCAATCCGCTCGTGAAACGCCTCGCGGCGCTGCATATCAAGGGCTGGAAAGTGCCCCGCTGGCTGGCTGCGCTGGTGACGCTGATCGTCATCTGGGTGGTGCTGGCCACGCTGTGCTCGCTGTTCGTGCCGCTTGTGTTCAATAAGATTTACCAGCTGTCGAACCTCGATTTCGCCGCCGTCGTGCAAAGCATCGAGGAGCCGATAGCCCAGGCACAGGGATACCTGCATGAGTTCTTCGCCGTGCCCGAAAGCACGTTCTCCCTCTCGGAGGCGCTCGCATCGGCGCTCAAGCAGATTATCGACATAGAATCGCTCAATTCGGTGTTCTCCTCGATCGTCAACGTGGTGCTCTCGTCGGTCATCGCCATTTTCTCCATTACGTTCATCACCTTCTTTTTCCTCCGGGACGAAGGGTTGTTCTATGCCATGGTGACGGCCATGTTCCCCGAGCGTTACCACGAGAATATCACCCGCGCACTCGATTCCGTCACGCTGCTGCTGGCCCGCTACTTCACGGGTATCCTCTCGGAAAGCCTGATGCTGATGGTCGCCGTGTCGCTCACGATGATGGCCTTCGGCATGAAGGCGGCCGACGCTGCGTTCATCGGCCTTGTGATGGGCGTGATGAACGTGGTGCCTTATGCCGGGCCGCTGATCGGCGGTATCGTTTCCGTCTTCGTGGGTATCGTAACCCCGATCGGGGGGATGACCGTGGGGCATACTGCTTTTATAATCGCGGGTTCGCTCCTGATCCTCAAGGGGATCGACGATTTCGTGTTGCAGCCGACGCTCTATTCCGAGCGTGTCAAGGCCCATCCGCTCGAAATCTTCCTCGTGATCCTCATCGCCGGGTCGATGGCCGGAATCCTCGGCATGCTGCTGGCAATCCCTTCCTATACCGTACTGCGTGTCTTTGCTAAGGAGTTCTTCTCGCAGTTCCGGCTGGTGCGTAAACTGACCGAGAAAATCTGATGGCCGGGATGACGATAGAGGGCGTAGTGGAACACGGACGCCGGCTCGGGCGCGAGTTGGGATTCCCGACGGCAAACATGGCCGTGCCTGATTCTGTGACGGCCGCGGACGGGGTCTATTATTCCCGCGCGGAGGTGGACGGGACGCTTTACGACGCGATGTCCAACCTGGGAAGCAACCCTTCGGTCGGCGGTGCCGTCCGCCATCTGGAAACCCATATCTTCGGGTTCGGAGGTTCGCTCTACGGCCGTACGCTGCGCGTGGAACTGGTGCGTAAGATCCGTGACGAACGTCGTTTCGCGACGATCGGGGAGTTGCGGGCGCAGATCGCCAGAGACAAGGAATATATATTGGAATTAAAAGATAATACTATGTATTTGGATTTGACAATGCCCTACAAGGTGGCCGACATGTCGCTGGCCGAGTGGGGGCGTAAAGAGATCGAGATTGCCGAGCACGAGATGCCGGGACTTATGGCCGTGCGCCGCAAATACGGCCCGCAGAAGCCGCTGGAAGGCGTGCGCGTGATGGGGTCGCTGCACATGACCATCCAAACTGCCGTGCTCATCGAGACGCTCGTCGAGTTGGGCGCCGACGTGCGCTGGTGCTCGTGCAACATCTTCTCGACGCAGGATCATGCCGCCGCGGCCATCGCCGAGGCCGGGGTTCCCGTTTTCGCCTGGAAAGGCGAAACCCTGCCCGAATACTGGTGGTGCACCGCCATGGCACTTTCCTTCCCCGGTGGCAAGGGCCCGCAGCTGATCGTGGACGACGGCGGCGATGCCACGCTGCTGATCCACAAAGGGTACAAGGCCGAGAACGACGCCTCGACACTCGACTATGAGCCTTCGTCCTACGAGGAGGAGGTGATACTCGGTACGCTCAGGACGATCCTTGCCGAAGACAAGGACAAATGGCACCGCACGGTGGCCGAGTGGAAGGGTGTGAGCGAGGAAACCACTACGGGCGTACACCGCCTCTACCAGATGCAGGAGGCCGGCGAGCTGCTCGTCCCGGCCATCAATGTCAACGACTCTTGCACCAAGTCGAAGTTCGACAACCTCTACGGCTGCCGCGAGTCGCTGGCCGACGGCATCAAGCGCGCCACGGACGTGATGATCGCCGGCAAGGTGGTCGTGGTCTGCGGCTACGGCGACGTGGGCAAGGGCTGTGCCCGTTCGATGCGTTCGTACGGCGCACGTGTCATCGTGACCGAGATCGACCCGATCTGCGCCCTGCAGGCCGCCATGGAAGGCTTCGAGGTCAAGACCGTCGAGAGCGCACTCCCCGAAGGCAATATTTACGTCACCTGCACGGGCAACTGCGACATCATCACGCTGGAGCACATGGAGAAGATGCGCGACCAGGCGATCGTTTGCAACATCGGCCACTTTGACAATGAAATCCAGATGGCGCGCCTCGAAAAATCGGGGGCCGTTAAGACCAATATCAAGCCGCAGGTCGACAAGTTCACCTTCCCCGACGGACACTCGATCTTCGTGCTGGCCGAAGGCCGTCTGGTGAACCTCGGTTGTGCGACGGGACACCCCTCGTTCGTGATGTCGAACTCCTTTACCAACCAGTGCCTTGCGCAGATGGAGCTGTGGCAGGAGAACCTCGAAGTGGGCGTGTACCGCCTGCCCAAGCACCTCGACGAGGAGGTGGCACGCCTGCATCTGGACAACCTCGGCGTGGAACTCACGCACCTCACCGGGAAACAGGCCGACTATATCGGCGTAAATCCCGATGGCCCTTACAAAGCCGAGCACTACCGCTATTAGCGGCAGGAGGCTGCGTGGGCTTCGGGGCTCTTCCCCGGCGAAAAGGGAAGTTTCCTGCGCCCGTCCGGTTTCTGGCCGGGCGGGAAGTCAAGACCTGTTTTATGATTCCACCCCTGTCGGAAAAACCTTCGGCAGGGGTGTTTTCCTTTCCCAGTGGCTTGCGTTTCCGGTGTTTCCGTTCCCGCTGTTTCGGATCCCGCCGGCTTGCCGGACTGCCCGTTTTGTACTTTGGCCGGGAGCGGGCACGAAAAAGCCGCCGGGGAACCGGCGGCTTTCGTTATCCTGGAGCAGGGGCGGTTTAGTACCCGAAAATCTCCTCCTGTGTCACGGTCTGGATCGGGCCGAGGGTCTTGAGGTAGTTCAGGTCGAGATCCTGGATGTCGCCCAGAATGCCGTAAACGTATTTGCGTCCCTTCACCCATTTTTCCTGTGCGGCCTTGACGTCGGCGAGCGTCATCTGCTGCGCTTTCTCGAAGATTTGCTTTCCGCGCGGCTCCGTCAGGCCGAGGTCGCGCATGCGGATGTAGCTCCACAGTACGCCGTCCTTCACCGTGCGCTCGGTGCGCAGGCGCGAGATAAGGGCCTCCTTGGCGATGTCGAACGCCTTTTCCGATTCGGGCATGTTGTTGATGATCTCGTCGAATGCCTCGATGGCCTTCTGCATTTTGTCGTTCTGCGTGGCGATGAAGGCCATGTAGTAATAGTCGCCCTTGGCGTTGGTCGGGATGGCGAGGTTGGCCCATGCCGAGTAAGCCAGGCCGCGGGCTTCGCGCATCTCCTGGAAGACGATGGTGTTCATGCCTCCGCCGAAATACTCGTTGTAGAGGGTGATCTGCGGGTCGGCTGCAAGGTCGAATTTCTCGCCGCGGTTCGAATACTGCATGTAGTAGAGCTGCTTGGCGTCGTACTGGGCAAGCATGACCTTGTTTTCATCGGTGGGTTGCAGCGTGCTGAACTTTTTTTCCAGCGGCTGGAGGTCGGCTGCCACCTTGTGGTGTGCGGCCAGGGCGGCTTTCACTTCGGCCTCGTCCTGCGGGCCGTAGTAGAGCACCTCGTGCTGCTTGCCCATCAGGTCGCCGATCTTTGCGAGCAGCTGTTCCGAGGTCAGCCCCTGCAATGCCGGGTCGGTGAGCGTGGTGCGGCGGATGAAATCGCTGCCGTAGATCATGTAGCGCTGGAGCGCTCCGAAGCAACGGCTCTGGTTGAGCTTGGCGTCGGCGCGGCTCTTTATCATGTCGCCCTTGAGGTTTTGCAGGATCTCCTCGTTGGGCTGCGCCCCGGCGATCAGCCCTTCGACGATTTCCATCGCCTTGCCCATGTTCTCGCTCAGGCCCGATATCTCGATCCAGCTCTGGTTGGTTCCGGCGCTCAGGCCGAACGAGCAGGCGATGGCGTACATCTCCGATGCGATCTGCTCGGCGCTCATCTTGTCCGTTCCGAGGTAGCTCAGGTAGTCGAAGGCGAGGTTGAGTGCCGGGTCGTTCTCCGTACCCGTGTTGAATACGTAGATCAGCGTGAAGATGTCGTTGGTTTCGTTTTTCTTATACAGCACGTTGACGCCCTTCTGCGCCTCGAACTGCGACATGTCCTTCTTGTAGTCCACGAATACCGGCTCGATAGGCTCGACCTTCGAGTTCTGTATCTCGGTGAGGAACTCGCTCTGCGAGTCGCGGTTGGTCACGATCGGCGTGATCTTCGGGGCTGCGATCTTCTGCTCGTTGGGGTCTTTGCCTTCACGCTTGTAGACGATGGCATAACTTTCGGGGCCGAGGTATTTGTTGGCCCAGTCCACGACGTCCTGCTTGGTGATCTTCGACATGCGGTCGAGCTGCTGCACTTCGTCGGCCCAGTCGGCGCCGTTGATGAACGAGTAGACGTAGAGCATCGCGCGGCTTTCGTTCTCTTCGAACGAACGCATCATCTGCATCTTGTAATTGTTGATGGTCGCCTCGATCAGGCTTTCGTCGAAATCCCCGTTGCGCAGCTTGGCCACTTCGGACAGCAGCATGTCGCGTACTTCGTCGAGCGACTGCCCGGCCTTCGGGCGGCCTGCTACCAGGAACGTCCCGTAATCGGGCTGCGACGATGCGTAGCCGTATGCCGAAAGCACCTTCTGCTGCTGGTTGAGGTCGAGGTCGATCAGTCCGGCCTGGCCGTTATAAAGTACCGAGCCCACGATGTTCGCCACGTCGGTCGACGGGTCGGTCGCACCCGGCAGGCGCCATCCCAGCATCACATTGGCGGCTTCCAGCCCGTATACTTCCTTCACGACGGGAGCCGTGATCGGCTGTTCGGGCTCGAAGTGCAGCTTCGGCAGGTTGGGGTTCGGCTGCATGTCGCCGAAGTATTTTTCGATCGTGGCGACCATTTCGTCGGGATCGAAATCACCCGATACGCAGACGGCCATGTTGTTGGGCACGTAGTAAGTCTTGTGGTAATTCTTGACATTGGTGATCGAGGGGTTCTTCAGGTGTTCCTGTGTACCCAGTACGGTCTGCGTGCCGTAGGGATGGTGGGGGAACAGGGCGGCGTCCATGGCCTCCCAGACTTTGCGGCTGTCCTGCGTCAGGGACATGTTCTTCTCCTCGTAAATAGTCTCCAGCTCGGTGTGGAAGCCGCGGATCACGGGGTTCTTAAACCGGTCGGCCTGGATCCTGGCCCAGTTGTCGATCTCGTTCGAAGGGATGTCCTCGACGTATACGGTCATGTCCTGCGACGTAAAAGCATTGGTGCCGTTGGCGCCGATGGCCGACATCAGTTTGTCGTACTCGTTAGGGATGGCGATTTTCGAAGCCTCGTAGCTGATCGAGTCGATGCGGTGGTAGATCGCCGCACGCTCGGCCTCGTCGGTGGTCTTGCGGTAAACTTCGAAGAGGTTTTCGATCTCATCGAGCATCGGTTTCTCGGCTGCGAAGTCCGATGTGCCGAACTGCTGCGTCCCCTTGAACATCAGGTGTTCGAAATAGTGCGCCAGTCCGGTGGTCTCGGCCGGGTCGTTCTTGCCGCCCACGTTCACGGCGATGTAGGTCTGGATGCGCGGCGTCTCCTTGTTGACGCTCATATAGACTTTCAGCCCGTTGTCCAGGGTGTAGATTTTGGTGTTCAACGGATCGCCCTTCACTGTTTCGTACTTGTACTTAGAATTAGAACAAGCCGCGGCCAGCATCGCTGCGATGACTACCGCAAAGAGTAGGAGTTTTTTCATTATCGAAAGGGTTAAAATAGAGTTGCGAACCAGTCCCGTACGGCGGGGTATGTGTCGGCCGTGACGTGTATGAGCATCCCGACGGCAGCCACGACCTTGAGCCCCGTGCCGACGACGAACGAGAGAAAGGAACCGAAGCCTACGAGGATTGCCTTCGGGAAGTCCCCGCGGTCGTTGAGCAATTCCCCCGCCACGGCGCCGACGAACGGCCCCAGGATGATGCCTATGGGCGGGAAGATGAAAAATCCGGCGAATACGCCGACCGTGGCCCCGATGGCGCCCGCCCGCGAGCCGCCGAATCTGCGGGTCATCCACGCAGGCAGGAAATAATCGGCCACGCTGACGGCCACGGTGATGGCCAGCCATATCCATATGGCAGAAGCCGACATGTGCGAATAGGAGGTGAAGTAGGCGCACAGAAGCCCTGCGTAACTGAGCACCACGCCCGGCAGGGCCGGGACGATACAGCCGATGATGCCGACGATCGAGAACAGGAATGCAAGTACGGAAAGCGCGATGTCCATATATCCGGGATAAAAAAGACCGTTAACATCGACAAATATAAACATTTATAGCAAAAAAATCTCCCTTTAGGGGAGATTTTTTACTTTTCCGGCCTTTCCGGCCGGCGGTTCCGGATGCGTTATCCGATCAGATGGTTGGTAGCCGTGTCGGGGAAGATGACCCAGGGTTTGAACTGCTTGGCATCCTCGAAATCCATCAGCGCATAGGATGCGATGATGATGACGTCGCCCACCTGTACTTTGCGTGCGGCGGCGCCGTTGAGGCAGATACAGCCGCTTGCGCGTTCGCCCTTGATGACATAGGTTTCGAAACGCTCTCCGTTGTTGATGTCCATGATCTGGACTTTCTCGCCCTCGATGATGTTGGCGGCTTCCAACAGCGCCTCGTCGATGGTGATGCTCCCCACGTAATTCAGGTCGGCCTGTGTGACCGTCACGCGGTGGATTTTGGATTTGATGACTTCAATCTGGAATTTCATTATCGGATACAGATGTTGTCGATTAAACGAATATCTCCCGCCTGTACGGCGATGCAGCCCTGGATGCGGGGGGAGTCGTCCCAGGTGGCGACCTCCTGCATCGTCCGTGCGTCGACCGACTGGTAATAGATGACCTTCAGCAACGGGTTGCGCTCCACCTCGGCCGTGACCCACGCCTTGAGCTGGGCAGGTGTCATCTCCTGCGATTTGGACACTGCGGCGTGCAGCGTGGCGTAGATGTGCGGCGCTGCGGCCCGGTGCGCTGCGTCGAGCAGCGTGTTGCGCGACGAGAGGGCCAGCCCGTCTTCGCCGCGGATGATCGCGCATTCGACGATCTCGATGGGGAGCGCCAGCTGGGCCACCATCGACTTGATGACGGCGATCTGCTGGAAATCCTTTTCCCCGAAATAGGCGCGTGCGGGGCGCACGATGTCGAACAGGCGGCTGACGACCTGCGCTACGCCGTTGAAATGGCCGGGGCGCGTGGCGCCCTCCATCACCTTGTCGATCAGTCCGAAATCGAACTGCCTGCTGTCGGGCTGGGGATATATCTCCTCGACCGAGGGCATCAGCACGAAATCCGCCCCGGCCTCTTCCAGCAGGCGGGCATCGGCCTCCGGCGTGCGGGGGTAATGCTTCAGGTCGTTTTTGTCGTTGAACTGCGTGGGGTTTACGAAGACGCTCACCACGACGGTGCCGTTTTCCCGCCGGGCACGTTCCACGAGCGAGCGGTGTCCTGCATGCAGGGCGCCCATCGTCGGTACGAAGCCGATTCCCGACTGCTCCGCCTTGTCCAGCTCTGCACGGAGCTCCTTGACACTTTCAAATACTTTCATCCTTTCTTGATGCGAGTTGTGCGAGCAAAGGTAGAAATTCCATCAGACATAACGAAGAAAAAAGTCGGAAAAATAAGCCGTATCTTTTTCTTATGCGCACCATGCCGTTCCGAAATCCCGGTTTTCCGGCCTCGGAGGCGGATGCGGTTCTGTAAAATGCGGCTTTCGTGTGAAAAAGGGTGGCATTCATTGATTTTATTTCCGGATATCGCATAATGCGCCTATATTTACAACCGATGAAACAATGGCGGGGTACCCGCTTCCCGTTCCGGAATGGAAACGGGTGCGGCGGTTCCCTATTCCGGCAATCCAAACTTAAACGCCTCACGGGAGCCGGGGCATAATTTTAAAGTTATGAAGAAATTTATTCTTTGTTTGCTGGCCGTTGCCGCCGGCATGTCAGCATTCGGCCAGGGCCGCGTGATGGGAGTGCGCGCCGGACTGAATGTGACCAGCATCGACCTGAGCGCGGGCAGTAACAGCTTCTCGTTCGACTCGCGTGCGTCGTACAATGTGGGCTTTGCCTACCAGCAGCCGCTGCTGCGGGCGCTTCCACTTTATCTGGAAACGGGCCTTTATCTGACGGGGCGCGGCGGAGCGGTCAATGTGGCCGATTTCGGCTTCGGGTTCGACGAGGAGTTGTCCGGGAAGGTGAAGTTCAATATGCTTTATTTGCAGGTACCCGTCGTGGTCAGCTGGCATTTCAATGTCAGGAGCGTTTCGATACAGCCCCTGGCGGGTGTCTTCTATGGGTTCGGTATCCATGGCAAGGCGAAGTTCAAGGGCGAGAAGGCCGACCTGTTCAAGTCCACCGACCTGGGGGATGGCGCCGAGGAGGAAGCGATGTTCAAACGCTCCGACCTGGGCCTGCGCTTCGGTGTCAACGTGACATTCAGGAAGCATTACAATGTCAGCCTCGGGTATGACCTGGGCCTGCTGAACATCCTGAAGGATGCCGACGAGGTCAAGGCCAAGAACGGCAGCTTCTTCGTTTCGCTGGGTTACAACTTCTGATCCCGGGAACGGGCGGCCGGATGGCGGCCGGGAATAAAAAGCACCGGAAGGCGTCGAACCTTTCCGGTGCTTTTTTGTGCCCGCGCTGTTCGGGTTGTCAGCGGGTCGGCAGCCAGACGCGGTAGCCGCCGTTTCCCCGGTTGCCGAAGGCGTAGTAGGGGATGGCCGTGAAGGTGCTCTTCGCGCCCTTGCCGTCGATGGCCGTTCCCGTGATGACCGGCGTGCCGTCCATCAGGTCGCTGCGGTATCCGAGTTCCATGCTGCCGGCCGTGTCGAGCCTCAGCCGGGCGTAATCCGCGTTGTCCGCCTGCTCGATGCAGTATACCAGCGGCCCGGCCGCGATGGCGGCCATGCCGTCCAGTTCCCGGGCGGCTTTATGTGCCCGGACGAGGCGCGGCGCGACGGGAAGTTCCAGCACGATGCGGTCTGCGGGGTTCCAGACCCGGTCGAGGAGGGCATACCCTTTGTCGAGGCGGATTTCGACCGGGGTGCCGTTCACCGAGAGCACCGGCGCGGCCGGGCTTTCGGATACGTACAACCCGAACGGGTTTTCCTCGCCGCGGGCCCAGCCCGGGATACGTACCTTCACGGTGAAGCGTGCCGCCTTTTCGGGCGTAAGCGTGAGGACGACCTTTCCGTCCACGGGGTATCGGGTCTGCTGCCGGACATGCACCTGCGTGTCGCCGAGCGCGATGTCGGCATCGCTGCCGATGAACAGGTTGACATAGACCGTCCTGTCGTCCCGGGCGTAAATGAATTCGGGGGTCGCCGAGACTATCTTGAGGAACATCGGCGGGCAGCAGGGGCAGGGGTGCCATTCCCAGCGTTCGCTGCGGTCGGTGTTGAGCGGGTTCTGGTAGGTATACTGCCTGCCCGAGGCGGCGACGCCAGCCAGCACGTTGTTGTATAGCGCGCGTTCGAATTCATCCATGTATTTCGCGTCGCCCGTGAGCTGGTTCATCGCCTGGCTGAAGAACCCCACGCCTACGGCGGCACAGGTTTCCAGATAGGCGTCGGTGGGCAGGTAGTAGTCGTGGCCGAACTTTTCGTCGAAATGCACTGCCCCGACACCGCCCGTGACGAAGAGTTTTTTCCCGGCCATGTCGTCCCACCAGCGTTTCGCCGTGGCTATGTAGTCCGCATTGCCGTTCTCATAGGCCGCCGCGGCGATGCCCGTCGCCAGCAGGGTGGCCCTCACGGCGTGCCCGACGATGGCGGGCTGGTCGAATACGCGGATCGAGTCCTGCGCGTAATCGCCCCATGCGGGCCGTGCTTCGGGGCCGAATTCCGCGGTGTAGAGCTCCTCGTGGATCCACCGCTCCGCGCTGTCGTTGCCCCACGTGCCCCACAGCGGATAGCCGCAGTGCACGCCGCGGTTGCCGATCCAGAACTCGGCCAGCCGGAGATAGTCGCCGGCTGCGGACTGCGCCCCGGTTTGCGCGCGCAGGCCGGGGCGGTCACGGTAGAGCTTGTAGAGTTTTACCAGGGCCTCCTCGGGGCCCGAGTGCGCCGGGACGATATTCTTTTTCGGGGCGGGCCCCATCGTCCGCACCATGTAGTCCGCCATGCGCGTGGCGACTTTCAGCAGCCTGTCGTCACCCGTGGCTTCGTAATAGTGTACCCCGGCTTCGATGAGCATGCCGGCGTTGTAGACGTCGTGCTGCATGCGCAGGAACCCGCCGTTCGCGCCCCAGCGGTGGTTGTCCTCCGTTAGCTGGGTGTTGGTGCCGACGAACCCGTCCGGATCGCTCTTTTGTGCCGCTTCGATGCGGGCGATGTAACCGTCTACACGGGCTTTGAGCGCCGGGTCGGGACGTTGTGCCAGCAGGTCGGAGATCCCCCGGATCGTCTCGTACACCAGCCCGTCGTACCAAGGCGGCCCCGCGTGGCGGCCGATATCGCGGGCACCCGATGCTACGAGGTCGAAATTTTCGAAAGCGTCGACGCCGCACGCGAAATGCGCCGGGTCGTTCCCTTCGAACTTGTTGAGCATGTCGCCGACGGTGACGTGTTCCCATTTTTCATAGCGGGGGCCCCAGAAGGCGTCTTCGACCCGGACGCTTCCGGCCTCCAGCGGCCGGATTTTTGCAGTCCCGGAGTCCCGGTTGCACCCTGCGGCCAGGAGCGGCAGGGCCAGAAGTGCGGTTTTGATAGGTTTCATCAATGTGGGTTTATGTTGTTTCCGAATTTTTCCGGCATGGTGCGTGCTTTGTGGACAAATATAAATAAAATTTCGTCATACTGGTACGAACTGGTATGTTTTTTTTGAGAATAATGCCCGAATGGCAAGCGCTGCCGGGTGCGGCGGGGAGGTGTGTTTGCCGGCACATATTGTATATGTGTCCATGCGTATATTCGTCCGTATGCGGCTTTTTCGCAAAAAAACCGTATATTTCGGGGAAATTCAAACCCGAACGACATGAAAAATTTATTTACACTGACATCTATGACTGTTACCGCTGTTGCACTGACTTCGTGCTGCGGGGCATCGAAGAGCGAAGCCCCGTGGATCGTCGACCGTTTCGACGACATCAAGGTCATCCGTTACGAAGTCCCCGGTTTCGAGCAGCTTCCGCTTGCGGAGAAGGAACTGGTCTATTACCTGGCCGAGGCTGCCAAGTGCGGCCGGGACATCCTTTTCGACCAGAATTTCAAATACAACCTCGCCGTGCGCCGTACGCTCGAAACGGTTTACGAGAACTACCGGGGCGACCGCTCGGCGGCCGAATGGAAGGCCTTGGAGAAATACCTGAAAAAGGTGTGGTTCGCCAACGGCATTCATCACCACTATTCGAACGACAAGTTCGTCCCCGAGTTCACCGAAGGTTACCTGCTCGACGTGATAGAGACGATCCCCGAGGAGAAGTTCGGCGACCTGAACCCGCTGCGCGGCGAGGTCTGCAAGGCTATCTTCGATCCGGCGCTCTATAAAACGCGCCTGAACCAGACGGCGGGCGAAGACCTGATCGCCACCTCGTCGAACAACTACTACGAGGGCGTGACGCAGGCCGAGGTCGAGAAATTCTACGCCGACATGGTCGACCACAACGACCCGGAACCGATCTCCTACGGCCTGAACTCCAAGCTGGTGAAGGAGAACGGCGTCCTAAAGGAGCGCGTATGGAAGGTCGGCGGCATGTATTCGCCCGCCATCGAGAAGATCGTCTACTGGCTCGAAAAAGCGCAGGCCGTAGCCACCGAACCGCAGAAAAGCAATATCGCAGCGCTGATCGAATATTACAAGACCGGCGACCTGCGCGAGTTCGACCGCTATAATATCGGCTGGGTGAAGGACACCGTGTCGAACGTCGACTTCGTGAATGGCTTTATCGAGGATTACGGCGATCCGCTCGGCCGCAAGGCTTCGTGGGAGGGCATCGTGAATTTCATGGACAAGGAGGCCTGCCACCGTACGGAGGTGATTTCGGATAACGCGCAGTGGTTCGAAGACCATTCGCCCGTTGCTCCCGCCTACCGCAAGGAGAAGGTGAAGGGCGTTTCGGCCAAGGTCATCACGGTGGCGATGCTGGGCGGCGACTGCTATCCCGCCACGCCCATCGGCATCAACCTGCCCAATGCCGACTGGATCCGCAAGGAATACGGTTCGAAGTCGGTCACGATCGACAACATCACCTATGCCTACGACATGGCCGCCCACGGCAACGGCTTCAACGAGGAGTTCGTGCTGCGTGCCGGGGACCGCGAGGTGATGGACAAGTACGGCAAACTGGCCGACGACCTGCATACCGACCTGCACGAGTGTCTGGGGCACGGTTCGGGACAGCTGGCACCGGGTGTGAAGGGCAACGAGCTGAAGAGTTACAGCTCGACGCTCGAAGAGACCCGTGCCGACCTCTTCGGCCTCTACTACCTGGGTGACCCGAAGATGGTGGAACTGGGGCTGGTGCCCTCGTTCGACGTGGCGAAGGCCGGCTATGCGAAATATATCCTGAACGGCATGATGACCCAGCTGGCGCGTATCGAGCCGGGCAAGAACGTCGAGGAGTCGCACATGCGCAACCGCAAGCTGATCTGCGAGTGGTGCTATGAGCGCGGCAAGGCCGACAACGTGATCGAAATGATCCGGGAAAACGGCAAAACCTATGTCGTGGTCAACGATTACGAAAAACTGCGCCGACTGTTCGGCGACATGCTCCGCGAGGTGCAGCGCATCAAGTCCGAAGGCGACTACGAGGCCGGCAAGGCGCTTGTCGAGCGGTATGCCGTCCAGGTCGATCCCCAGCTGCACCGTGAGGTGCGCGACCGTTACTATGCACTCGGCATCGAACCTTACGGCGGCTTCGTGAACCCCGAGTTCGAACTTGTCGAAAAGGACGGCAAGGTGGTTGATGTGAAAATTTCCTATCCGGCGAACTACGTCGAGCAGATGCTCGGTTACTCGAAGGACTATTCTTTCCTGCCGAATATCAATTGACGGGCGCAGTCCCGGAAGAGAAAGCCGCCCCGAATTGTTCGGGGCGGCTCTTTTTATCGGAAAGTTCCGGCCGGGATGCTGCCGTGCTTCCGCAGGGGGCTTGCCTTGCGGAAGGGGGCTGCAACATCGCTCAGCGGTTGGTCATCCGCATGTATTCGAATTCGGCCGCCTGGCCTTCCGGCCCCTGGTAATACAATCCCGGGCGTGCTACGCGATCCCATTGCAGCAGGTCTTCGGCACCTACGGGCAGGTTCTCCACTTGTTTCCAGGCGTGTCCGTCGGTGCTGTACCCGAATGCCGCGGGGGCATTCCCCCGTACTTCGATGCGCAGGTAGACCGGCAGATGCGACCCGATCTGCCCGGAGCTGCTCAGTAGCGTTTCCCTGCCGTCCTTGTAGAGCTTCAACAATACCTCGTCGCCCTGCAATCCCCATACGAGGAGGTTCGCTGCATCCCCGTAAACGGTGAGCCCGCTCCATCCTGCGTTGCGGTCGGAGAGTGCCGTTTCGAGCGTATAGTCGGGACTTACGGCCCTCAGGCAGAGCGCCGTGCCGGTTTTCACGCCCTCTTTGGGCCGGCCGCCCAGGTAGAGGCGCCCGTCGGCAAGCTCGATCTCGGGCGTCGCGTAAGGATAGTTCCACGTCCATTCGGGTCGGAGCCGGTCGGCCGTGAAGTCATCCGCGAAATCGAATACGGGCTGTTGTGCCATACCGGCAAAAGGCATCGGCTGCGTCAGGGATGCCGTCTCCCCGCCCGTGAAATGAAGCCACAGGTCATCGCCCAGGACGATCTCCTGCAACATCGGCTGGCGTCCCAGAAAGAAATTCTCACCGGCCAGATAGGCGTGGCAGAGGTAGAACATCCTCCCGTCGGGCGTCGTCGTGACGGTGCCGTGCCCGATGGACTGGACATCGCCGCCGCCGTGCAGGATCGGGTTCCCGGCGTAACGCTCGTAGGGGCCCCGCAGGTTTTTCGAGCGGGCGACCGCCACGGCGTAGTCGCTCCCAGGGCCGCAGCAGCCGTTTATGGAGTAGACGATGTAATAGTAATCGCCGATTTTCAGCCAGTGCTGCCCTTCCATGCCCTGCCGTTTGTCGTCGCGCAGCAGCGTGAAGGGTTCCCCCGCCATGCGCAGCCCGTCGTCCGAGATTTTGCAGGCCAGGAGTTCGATCGGCCTTGGGTCGAGTCTGTAGGCTTTCCACGAGATATACAGCTCGCCGGCATCTTCCAGCACGAATGCGTCGATCGCCTCGGTGCCGTACTCGACGATCGGGCCGTGGTCGGTATAGGGGCCTTCGGGTTTGTCGGCCGTGGCGACGCCGATATACGACGTCCCGTCGGTTTTCCGGCGTGCCGTATAATAAGCGTATGTTTTGCCGTTGCGGTGGAAAAGTTCCGGGGCCCAGAACGAGGATCTCGTCCATGCGGGCTGCTGCTCGAACAGGTGCCCGATCTGCCGCCAGTTGACCAGGTCTTTGGAGCGGAACAGCGGGTAGTAGGGGGCCCATTCCGACGAGGTGCCCGTCGCATAATAGGTGTTGTCTACCCGGATGACCGTCGGGTCGGCCATGTCGCCCGCAATGACCGGGTTGCGGAAGGTCGCCTGCTGGGCGCCGGCGCCCATGCAGGTCAGGAGCGAGGCTAAAAGCAATAGATGTTTCATCTGCATGAAATTTTAGGTGTGAGGGGCAGTTCTGCCGACAAATATACACAAAATTTCGGGTGGGAAATACATCGGAATTACATATGTTTGCCCTTATTCGGATGAGACGGCCTGCGTCCGGGCTCCTACGATTACAAACGGCAAGGCGCACCCTGCGGGGTGCGCCTTGCCGTTTCTTCGGGGAGGGACGGGATTATTCCGCAACCTCTTCGAACATGTCTTTGCCGACGCCGCAGACGGGGCAAACCCAGTCTTCGGGAATCTCTTCGAACTGCGTTCCGGGGGCGATGCCTCCGTCGGGATCGCCCACTGCGGGGTCGTATACCCACTCACAAACGGTGCAACGGTACTTTTTCATTTCTTCTGGTTTTTAATGCGTTGTTTGTTATTTTTCGTTTTTACGGGCCGTTCCGGCCTCGGTTGCAAATATAAGATCATTTTCCGGAAATACGCAATCCCCGGGCGTCTTCTGTCGACTTTTTGGCCGGATCCCGATACTATTGCGCCTGCTCTTCCTCTTCGTCGTCTTCCGCCGGGCGGTTGCCTCCGGGGGGCATAAGCTCCTCCACGAGGCGGCCGGCATCCGAACACGAGACGTACAGGCGGTCTTCGTAAATGTCGGTGATCTCCACGAAGTTTTTCCACTCCGAGGCGTAGAGTTTTACGCGTTCGAACCGCCTGAGGTCGAGGAAATGTCCGTAATAACCGAAGAACCCGCAGCCCCCGAATACCGGAAAGAACCATTTCATCCGCCGAGGGTCGACCCGGCGAACCGAGGCGATCTCGTCGCGGCGGATTTCGGTGATGTCCAGCAGGCAGCGCACCTCGACCTTTTCGTCGGTGACCACGATCCTGCGGGGGATCGACAGCGACATCAGGGCGATGAGCGCCACGATGAACGAGGTGAACCAGGCCGAGAGGTAGCCTCCTTCGTAGAGGTGGTACAACAACCAGCCCAGCAGTACGAAGACCACCAGATAGACCAGCGTCCAGTAGATCGCCCGGCGGCTGAAACGGTATTTATAGGTTTTCTCCATCCGCGCTTTCCTCCGTCTTTTCGCGCCCGGCCAGCAGTGCTTCGGCGATGACCATATCTTCGGGGGTCGTGATCTTCAGGTTCGTACGCTCGCCTTCGCACAGGAATACGGCCTCGCCGGCCTGTTCCACGACCGATGCGTCGTCCGTAAATTCTGGGCGGTACTCTGCCTCGTAGGCGCGGCGCAGTAGGTCGGCGCGGAATACCTGCGGGGTCTGTACGATGCGCAGGCGGCGGCGGTCGGCGATGCGCGAAGCCGTGCCGTCCGTTTCGCGGTACGAATCCACGGCTTCGACGACCGGGATCGCAGTGCCGTGTTCGGCGGCAGCGGCCACCGCACGGCGGATCATGCCGTGTGAGGCCAGCGGTCGTACGCCGTCCTGTACGGCAATCAATTCCGGATCGCGCTTCAGGGCTTTCAGCCCGTTTTTCACCGAATGGAACCGTTCGTCGCCTCCCGTCGTAACCGTGTGTGCCGCGATGTCGAAGCGTGCTGCGAAGTCCTTCCAGAAATCGGCGTGCGCCGCGGGCAGTACTACGACGATCTCCGCCCCGGGCAGCGCCCCGGCGAAATTGTTGATCGTATGTGCCAGGACGGGCAGGCCGCCCAGCATCGTGAATTGCTTGGGGCGCGAACCTCCCATGCGGGTTCCGCCCCCGCCTGCTACGATGATGACTCCTATCTGTTGTTCCATATCAGTTTTTTCCCGAATCCGAGCGTGTTGTCGGTGAATTTCATAAAGTCGGGCGCGATCGCCCACAGGGTCAGTTCTGCCAGTGCTGCATAGGGAAACCGCCTGAGGTATGCCCGCCTCGCCGCCTCGTCGGCCCTCGCGGCCTTCCCGCACAGTTGCAGCCCCTCGACGCGTCCCACGACCTTCGTTTCGAGGACTACCGAGGCCGCGACACACGGGTTGCGAGCCATCTGCTGCGCGTGGCGTGTCGCCATGTCCGACGTGAAGATCAGCAAATTGCGTTCCGCATCGTAGCAGTAAAATGCGTTGCAGCAATAGGGCGCTCCCTCGCTGCTCGTCGCCAGCGTCAGCACATGGTGTTTCTTCAGAAACCGTACGATCCGCGTATCGACGCCGGCTTTATGCCCGGCTTCCTGCGCCCCGGTGCTTTCCGCTGTATCCTCCGGATTTCCGGTTTGCCTTGGCGCCCCGGTCTTTTGCCGGGGTGTTCCCGGTTGTTCCCCGGCTTTGCCGGGTGTACTGTCCGTTTCCCGGATGGCTCCCGGTCTCGTCCTGCTCCCGGGCCTGTTATCGAACGGTTCCTGATCCCGGCTTTCCGGCATGTCGGCCGGCAGATGTCCCTTGTCTGTCGTTGCGGTCATTTTCCCCGTTATTTCGCCGCCACCGGTGCTGCCGGCTGCGGGATGACGAGCGAATCGAGTTGCGTGATGCGCTCCCCCTCCTTCACCTCGCCGTTCAGTTCGGCCACGATACGGTCGCGCACGAATTCGAATGTCGCGCGGTTCTCCTTCGAGATCGGTTCGGCCGGTTCCTGGGGGATTTTCAGCGGATTGATCGGCGTGCCGTTTTTCCAGATGCGGTAGTCGAGGTGGGGGCCGGTCGAGGCGCCCGTCGAACCGACGTAGCCGATCAGCTGCCCCTGCGAAACGCGCGAGCCCTTCGAGATGCCCTTGGCATAGCCGCTCAGGTGCAGGTAACCCGTCATCAGGTTGCCGGCATGTTTGATTTTGAGCGTGTTGCCACCGCCGCCGCCCCAGCCCTTGAAGGTCACTACACCGTCGGCTACGGCATGTACGGGCGTGCCTTTCGGCGCCGCGTAATCGACGCCCGTATGCGGCCGGTATACCTTGTAGATCGGATGCTTGCGCGCATAGGTAAACTTCGAACTGATGCGTGTGTATTTCAGCGGCGCCTTGAGCATCTGCTTGCGCAGGCTTCCGCCGTCGTATTCCCAATACTGGATTTTGCCGCCCTGCCGGAAGGGGATGGCGTAGTACTCCTTGCCGCCCTGGCAGAATTTGGCGCCCCAGATGCGGCCGATGCCGGCCGAAATGCTGTCGTCGATGAAGCGCTCGTCATAGATCACCGTGAAATTGTCACCCTTCTGGATGCCGAAGAAATCGACCGTCCACTGGTAAATGTCCTCCATTTCCGCGGCCAGCGCATAGGGCAGGTGCTCCTCCATGATCGCACCCCACAGCGACGAATTGATCGTGGCGCTCTTCTTGGTGCGGCGCACCGAGAACTCCTTTTCGCCTGTCTGGATGCTGACCGAATCCTCATGGAACCCGAACACCACGTATTGCGACATGTTGCGTTCGTAGACCAGGTAGTCCAGGTGGGGGGCATAGAGCGAATCCTCGTGGATGAAGACGGTGTATTTATGCCCGGCGCGGATGTTGCGCAGCGGGAAAATCTCTTTCGAGGCTTTGTCGAGCCTGTCGACCGTAAGGGCCGAAACGCCGTACCCGTTTAGGATTTTTCCCAGCGTTTCGCCGCTGCCCACCTCGCCCGTTTCGGTGCGGTAGTCGTCGGCATTGATGCCGTAAACGATATTCTGCGGCGCGGCTTCTTCCTTTTCGGCCGCGGCCTGTTGTGTGGTTCTGTTGCATGCCCCGGCGGCTACGAGCAGCAGGGCGCATATCGGTAATTTAAAACTTCTCATAGACGCAAGCAAAGATATGAAAAAAAACGCAGGAATCCCCAATTTTATTATTCCTTTGTCATTCAGGCCCGGGATTTGCTTTTTTTGTTTTGTGTTCCGGAGATTTATTGCTACCTTTGAAAAATTGTATGGATAAACCGACCCGAAATGTTGAAATGCTTGCTTGCTCCTGCGGCTCTCCTCTATAAGGCGGGGGTGACTTTCCGTCACCGTCTCTTCGACTGGGGTATCCTCAAAAGCGAGAAGTTCGACATCCCGGTCATCTGTATCGGCAACATCACCGTCGGCGGTACGGGCAAAACCCCGATGGCCGAGATGGTGATCGCCTATATGTCGCAGATGCATCGCGTCGCCCTGCTGTCGCGCGGGTACGGCCGCCGTACCAAGGGGTATCTGGAAGTGAAGGCCGACTCCCGTTACCGGGATGTGGGCGATGAGCCGCTGCAGATCAAACTCAAATTCCCCGATACGGTGGTGGCCGTGTGCGAGAAGCGCGCCGACGGGATCCGCCGCATTTGTGCCGAGCACCCCGACGTCGACCTCATCGTCATGGACGACGGATTCCAGCACCGCTATGTGGAGCCGAAGGTGAACATCGTGATGATCGACGCCACGCGCCCCGTGCAGCACGACAGGATGTTGCCGCTCGGAACCCTGCGCGACCTGCCCGAAGAACTGCACCGCGCCCACTATTTCGTCGTGACGAAGTGCCCCGAGAAGATGGCGCCCATCGACCGGCGTATCCTGCGCAAGGTGCTCATACAGGTCGCCTACCAGCGGGTCTATTTCACCCGTTTCGAGAGTTTCATGCCGCAGCCGCTCTTCCCGGATGCCGCGCCCGGCGAACCGCTCGTGCAGGGACAGCAGGTGATCGCGCTTTCGGGCATCGGGAGTCCCAAGCCATTCCTCGCGGCGTTGCGGGAAAGCTACGAGGTGGTGGCCGAGATGACGCTCGACGACCATCACGTCTACAAGGTACGCGACCTGAACCGCCTGCGCGAATTGCTGGACAGGTTCCCCGGGGCGGTCATCGTGACTACGGAAAAGGATGCCGTAAAACTGACCAACCGCGCGAAGATCCCCGAAGAGATACAGCGCGGGATATACTATTTACCGATAAATATTTCATTCATAGAGGATTCGGCGACGGATTTTCTGCAAAAACTGGAAGAAGATGTTAGAGGAAATTAAAAAAACAGCGGCTTTTATCGACGCCGCCACGAGTTCTTTCGCCCCGGAGGTGGGCATCATCCTCGGCACGGGCCTGGGCGGTTTCGCCGATAAGATCGACACTGCATTCGCCATCGAATACAAAGATATCCCGGGTTTCCCCGTTTCGACCGTCGAGGGGCACAAGGGGCGTATGATCTTCGGCACGGTCGAGGGCCGCAAGGTCGTGGCCATGCAGGGGCGCTTCCACTACTACGAGGGCTACACGATGCAGCAGGTGACTTTCCCGGTGCGCGTCATGCAGCAGCTGGGCATCAAATACCTCTTCGTGTCGAACGCTTCAGGCGGGATCAACACCTCGTTCCGCGTGGGCGACCTGATGGTCATCACCGACCATATCAACCTGATGCCCAACCCGCTGATCGGCCGTAACATCGCCGAGCTGGGGCCCCGCTTCCCGGACATGCACAACTGTTACGACAAGGCGCTGATCGCCAAGGCCACGGCCATCGCCGAGGAGGAGAACATCAAACTCCAGTACGGCGTTTATGTCGGCGGCACGGGCCCGACGTTCGAAACGCAGGCCGAGTACCGTTATTTCAAGAATATCGGCGGCGATGCGGCCGGTATGTCGACTGTGCCCGAGGTGATCGTGGCGCGCCACATGTCGATCCCGGTCTTCGGCGTCTCGGTCATCACCAACTGCGGCCTTTCGGACGAGGTGGGTGATCACGAGGACGTGCAGCGGCAGGGCAAGAAGGCCGGCATCAAGATGGAGGTACTCTTCAAACGTATGATAAAACAGCTGTAAGATATGGTAAACAAAGTGATTCTGGTGGGCAACGTGGGTATAGACCCCGAAGTCCGCACCACCGAGAGCGGCGTGAAGGTCGCCCGCATCCGCCTGGCGACGACCGAGCGCTTGTTCGACCGTCAGGCCAACGAGGCCAAGGAGCATACCGAGTGGCACACCATCACGCTGTGGCGCGGCCTTGCCGACGTGGTCGACAGATATGTCCGTAAGGGGACGCAGATCTATGTCGAGGGGCGCCTGCGTACCCGCGAGTGGATGGACAAGGACAACAACAAACGTTATACGACCGAGATCATGGCCGACGTGATGAACCTGTTGGGGCGGCGCAGTGACAACCCGGCTTCGGACAGTGCCTCTTCGGGGTACGGTTCGCAGCAGCAGGCCCCGGCTTACGGAGGACAACCTGCTGCGGGCGGTTTCCAGCAGCCTGCGGCGCAGCAACCCGCGGCGCCGGCCGTTCCGGCGGACGATCCCGACGACTTGCCGTTCTGAGGGTTTCGGAAAGAATGGGCTGTCTAACCAGTCCCGAAAATCGAAAATCACCCCTGCCAGAGTTTATTCTGACAGGGGTGAAATCGTTAAAATTAGACTTGTTAGACAACCTTTTTCGTGTCATTCGATTATGTGTCGAACTGTGCTTCTTCCCGCCCGTATCACGCGGGTGCGTCGGAAGGTTCCCGATTTGGTCGGGTAACCTGTCTCGTACTTGTCGCCATGACCCGGGGGCTATGTGGCAGGCTGGTGCGGCGATGGCGTCCGGAGCGATCGGTTTTTCACGGTGTGGCGGTCTGTGGCGGAAATGATGCGATGGGCGGCAGGCTGTTTGATTTGCACAACCGTTCGCCGTTAACACGGCCTATTGCCATTAGCGACCTGTTGCCGTTTGACCCGTTGCTGTCTGCACGGCCTGGGGCTGTTTGCGGTCACTCGTTTTTGCGGATGTTGAGCCGCTCCCACAGCCATTCGGGGATCAGTTTCCAGAAAAATACCATGACCGCGTAGCGGCGGTCGATGACCACTCTGCGGCGCCGGCGTTTCAATACCCGCATGATGCGTGCAGCGACCTTTTCGGTCTTCATCAGCATCGGGTAGTGCCCGTCGCCTGCCAGCAACGGGGTGGCGACGAAACCCGGGCGGATGTCCGTAAAGCGGATGCCGAGTTTTTCCATGTGCGCGAGCTGCGCCAGCGCGTCGATATAGGTGTTCTGCATGCGCTTGGTAGCCGAGTAGGCCGGGGCGCTGCCGAGTCCCTTCGTGCCTGCGATCGAACTGATGACGGCCAGGTGCCCGCCTCCGTTGGCCCGGAAATAGCCGAAAGCCGCCGTAACCATGCGCACGAACCCTTCGCCGTTGGTGCGCAGGGTGTCGAGTTCGATCTCCGGCAGCAGGCCGGTGTTCCGCTTGCCGATGCCCGAGCAATGCAGGTAGATGTCCATGCCACCCAGCTTGTCGATCAGGCGGGCGAGCTGTCCGGGTGCGTCGTCGCGCGTGATGTCCAGCGGTTCGGTCTCAACCTGTTCGGGGGCTGTGGCGCGGAGTGCCTCGAGCGCCTCTTCACGCCTTCCTGCTGCGCCTACGCGCCATCCTTCGCGGATGCACAATTTCGCCACTTCGAGCCCTATGCCTGATGTGGCGCCTACGATGACGATACGTTTCATACCGGTCGGTTTTAGATGATTTACCTTTTAAAGATAAAGGCTTTATTCGGGAAATGCAAATAACTCTCCGTTGCGCATCCGGGAATGAGGAAAGTAAAAAAGAACCGTGATTCGGCTCTTTTCCTGTCGTTTTCCCTTTTTTCTCTTTTCGGGCGCTTCCTTATGCGTGCGGGGTTCAGCAAGCAACAGCCGTTTTTCCGTGTCGGACAGGCACGAGGAGGCACGTCGCAGCAGGAAATGCGTGGTTTGGTGCTCATTCACCGAAACGTAGGCCTGTACGAATTACCAGCCCCGGCCGACCATGTAGTTGAGCGCCTCAATGCTTGCAGGGTGCTGTGCGGAAGGCTCCTGACCCCGCGAGGAGATGAGCCCGCCGGATATGCAGGGCAGGGTGGTGAGCAACAGGGGTATCCGTTTTACAGGCCGGATGTCAGCGTTCGTCGATTTCGCGCTGTATGCATTCGATGCCGACCTTGCGCAGCAGGTCGAGCCCCTCTTCCGAGCGGTACTCCTCGCAGTAAACCACTCGCTTGATACCTGCCTGGATGATGAGTTTCGAACATTCGATGCAGGGCGCCGCGGTGATGTAGAGCGTCGAGCCGTCGCAGTTGTTGGCGCTTTTGGCGACCTTCGTGATGGCGTTCGCTTCGGCATGGAGTACGTAGGGTTTGGTCTTGCCGTTCTCGTCCTCGCAGACATTCTCGAAGCCCGAGGGCGTGCCGTTGTAACCGTCGGAAATGATCATCTTGTCCTTGACGATCAGCGCCCCGACCTTGCGCCGTACGCAGTACGAATTTTCAGCCCAGATGCGGGCCATGCGCAGGTAACGCATGTCCAGCTGGCGTTGTTTTTCCTCGTTGTAACCCATAATCCGTTGTCGCCCTCCGTGCGGGAGGCTTATTGTATGTCGATGAATACCTTTTTGACGGCTTCGAGATACCCGTACCCGAATACGTTGCAAGGCATCAGGTAGCTGGTCTCCGTCCATTCGTTCCAGCTGTTGACCGTAATCAGCGGTGCCCGGTCGGGATGTGCGTCGATGTACTCACGTGCCATGCGGAGCCCCCTGGCAAAATTTTCCGGCGTGTTGTTCTTCACCACGGCGCTGTGCCCCGTGCGGGGACTGTTGTCCCAGCCGACGCTGATATGCGGGTAGTAGGTGAAATCGTACGTGGTGTCGATCCTCGCCCATTCGTCGCGCACCTGCTCCAGGATGGTCAGGTAGTCCTGGTCGACATTGGCGAAATGCGCGAACTGGTAGTGCGTGGTGCCGGTGAATCCCAGCGTCCTGATAAAATCGTTCTCCGGGTTTTCGGTTTTGCCGCCATCGAACCCGCTGTAATTGAGGTTGATCGACCACATGGCAAACTGGAGTTCCAGCCCCGGGAATCCGGCTTTCTTCACCTCCTTCTTGAACCATTTCAGGGCATCGGCCGTCTGCTCCACGCCGCCCAGTCCCGCGATCAGTTGCGGCAGGTCGTAAACCATGAAGACCGGCTTGCCGTCGATCTTGTAGTATTGCGGGTGCTTGAAATACTTTTCGATGTTTCGCCGGCATATTTTTTCGAACTCCTCGCGGTCGACCTTTCCCGTCCAGATCACATTCTGCTCGTGTACGCGCGCCAGGCGCGTATCCCAATGGTTGAGTACGTCGTGGTTGGCCCACATGAGGTAAAACCGCATTTTGTCCACGTTGCCGGCCTTCAGGAACCCGTTGTCGAGCGTGGTCTCCATGAAAGGCCGTCCGTCGTACCAGTACCAGTCGAAAATAAAGACGTTCACGCCGTGACGGGTCGCCTGCTCGATCTCCATCGACATCACCGCCGGGTCGGCTTCGTTGACATAGCCCCACAGCGGTTTGCGATCCCAGTAGTGCCCCGGATTGCGTTGCTGCATGGTCATGACGGTTTCCCATTCCCCGATCCCCATCGGCCAGAAAGGCCGCAGGCGCGGGTCGTCCGATGCATAGGCGGGGTAGACATAGGCCGCCACGTCGTATTGCTTCGGGGCTTTGCCTTGCTGTTGCGCAGCTGCGCGGCCCGCCCCGCAGGCAAGGCAGAATGCCGCGGCTGTTATGCTGTATTTTATCAGGGTTTTCACCGTACGGGCGAACTTGTTTGCAGGTGGTTAAATTCCTTTTCCGTGGCACTGCTTGTATTTCTTGCCGCTTCCGCAGGGGCACGGGTCGTTGCGGCCGACCTTCTTCTCGACATGCAGGGGCATCGGTTTCTGTTTGTCCTGCTGCCCGGCCTGAGCCGCAGCCTGCATGCGCGAGGCCTGCAACTTGTTGACGTCGACTTTGGCACGCTCCTGACGCTCCCGCTGTACGGCCTCGGCGTTCTGGTCGCGCACCGGGATGTAGGCTTTGTTGAGGATGGCCAGCACGTCGCGGTTGACCTTGACGATCATCTTTGAGAACAGCCCGAACGATTCGAACTTGTAGATCAGCAGCGGGTCTTTCTGCTCGTAGGTGGCATTCTGCACGCTCTGGCGCAGGTCGTCCATCTCGCGCAGGTGCTCGCGCCATGCGTCGTCGATCGAGGTGAACATCACCACCTTCGAGAATACCCTGAAGATCTCCGCCCCGTCCGAATTCTTGCATTTCAGCAGGTTTACCGGGACGTTGTAACCCAGGTGGCCGTCGGTGATCGGGAAATAGATGTTCGAATCCAACTGCTCTTTCCGATCCTCGTAGATGCGCTCCATCACGGGGCGTACCGTGTCGGCCACGGATTTCGCGCGGCGTGCATAGGCATCCTTGAGGTCTTTTACGATCAGTTCGGCCAGCTCGGCAGGTTTTGCGGAGCCGTAGGTCGCCTCGTCGAACGAGGGCTCGATGGCGACTTCGCGGATCAGCTCGAACCGGAAATCCTCGAATTCGATGCCGCGGTTGACCTCCACGAAGTTGTCCGCGTAGTCGTACATGATGTTGTTCAGGTCGATTTCGATCCGCTCGCCGTAGAGCGCGTGGCGGCGGCGCGTGTAGATCACCTCGCGCTGCGAGTTCATCACGTCGTCGTACTCCAGCAGGCGTTTGCGGATGCCGAAGTTGTTCTCCTCGACCTTCTTCTGGGCGCGCTCGATGGCCCGCGTCATCATGCCGGCCTGAATCACCTCGCCCTCTTTCAGCCCCATGCGATCCATCATCGAGGCGATGCGGCCCGACCCGAACAGGCGCATCAGGTCGTCTTCGAGCGATACGAAGAACTGCGACGATCCGGGGTCGCCCTGACGTCCGGCACGTCCGCGCAGCTGGCGGTCGACGCGGCGGCTTTCGTGGCGTTCGGTGCCGATGATCGCAAGACCTCCGGCTGCCTTGACCTCGGGCGTCAGCTTGATGTCGGTGCCACGGCCGGCCATGTTGGTGGCGATGGTCACCTGTCCCGAGCGGCCCGCCTCGGCCACGACCTGCGCCTCCAGTTGGTGCTGCTTGGCATTGAGGACGTTATGCTTGATGCCGCGGAGCTTGAGCATGCGGCTCAGCAACTCCGAAATCTCGACCGAGGTGGTGCCCACCAGTACGGGGCGTCCCGCCTCGACCAGCTTCACGATCTCCTCGATCACGGCGTTGTATTTCTCACGCTTGGTCTTGTAAATCAAATCCTGGCGGTCGTCGCGGATCACCGGGCGGTTCGTCGGGATCACCACGACGTCGAGTTTGTAGATGCTCCAGAACTCCGAAGCCTCGGTTTCGGCCGTACCGGTCATACCGGCCAGCTTGTGGTACATGCGGAAATAGTTCTGCAGCGTGATCGTTGCAAAGGTCTGCGTCGCAGCCTCGACCTTCACGTGCTCCTTGGCCTCGATGGCCTGGTGCAGGCCGTCCGAATAGCGGCGCCCGTCGAGGATACGCCCCGTCTGTTCGTCGACGATCTTCACCTTGTTGTCCATCACCACGTATTCGACGTCTTTCTCGAACATGGCGTAGGCTTTCAGCAGCTGGTGGATCGTGTGCACGCGCTCCGACTTGATCGAATAGTCGTTGACCACCTGGTCGCGCTTCTGCGCACGCTCCTCGTCCGAGAGGTTGCTCTTCTCCAGCTCGGCCACCTCGGCGCCGATGTCGGGCAGCACGAAGAACCCGTCCTCGTTGAAATATTTCGACAGCACCTCGTGTCCCTTGTCGGTCAGTTCCACCGAATTGAGTTTTTCGTCGATGACGAAGAACAGGTCGTCGGTGATCTCCGGCATACGGCGGTTGTTGTCCTGCATGTAGGTGTTCTCGGTCTTCTGCATCAGTGCCTTGACGCCCGTTTCCGAGAGGTATTTGATCAGCGGCTTGTACTTGGGCAGGCCCTTGTGGGCACGGTAGAGCTTCACGCCGCCCTCGTCGTTCTTGCCCTCCGAGATAAGCCGGCGTGCCTCGGCCAGCAGGCCCGTCACGAGGTTTTTCTGCAGGTTGTAGAGATGGTCGATGGCCGGGCAGTACTGCTCGAAGAGCTGGTCGTCGCCTTTGGGTACCGGGCCGGAGATGATGAGCGGCGTACGGGCGTCGTCGATCAGCACCGAGTCGACCTCGTCGACGATGGCGAAGTGGTGCTTGCGCTGCACCAGATCGGCCGGCGACGAGGCCATGTTGTCACGCAGGTAGTCGAAGCCGTATTCGTTGTTCGTACCGAACGTGATGTCGGCCATGTATGCCTTGCGGCGGGCGTCGGAGTTGGGCTGCGTGTCGTCGATGCAGGCTACCGAAAGCCCGTGGAACTGGTACATCGGGCCCATCCACTCCGAGTCTCGCTTGGCCAGGTAGTTGTTCACCGTGACCAGGTGCACGCCCTTCTTGGCCAGTGCGTTGAGGAATACGGGGAGCGTCGCCACGAGTGTCTTTCCTTCACCCGTCGCCATCTCGGCGATTTTACCTTTGTGGAGCACTACGCCGCCGAACAGCTGTACGTCGTAATGGATCATGTCCCATTTCAGGTCGTTGCCGCCCGCCATCCAGTGGTTGGCGTAGATGGCCTTATCGCCCTCGATACGGACGAAATCCTTCTCGGCGGCCAGATCCCGGTCGAAATCGTTGGCCGTGACGACCACCTCGTCGTTCTGCGCGAAGCGGCGTGCCGTATCCTTCATGATGGCGAAGGCTTCGGGCAGTATCTCGTCGAGTTTCTCCTCGATCTTCTCGTCGATGCGTTTGGTCGTCTCGTCGATCTGCTTCGAGATACGCTCCTTCTCCTCCAGCGAGGTTTCGGGCAGTTCAAGCTTGGCCTTCAGTTCCACGATGTCGGCCTCGTCCCGGGCGATGAAATCGGCGATCTGTTTCTTCAGCGCTTCGCTCCTGTCACGCAGTTCGTCGTTCGAAAGGGCTTCTATCGAAGGGTACACCGCTTTGATCTTCTGGAGGTAAGGCTCGATCTGCTTGCGGTCTTTGTCGGCTTTCGAGCCGAAGAAAAGTTTGATTAAACTTGCAACTATTTCCATATGTGATTTCAGTTATTTCGGGGTTGTGTACGTAAATCTTACAAAAGTAATGATTTCTTTCAAAACCGCAAAATATTGCGGCGGGGACATCACTCCCCGCCGCAATATTTTTTCATCTGCGGAACTGCCGTCCCGGCAATAGTTTGCAGTTATTTTTGGCGCTTGTGCAGCTTGTAGTAGAGGACGTACAGGCCCGGCAGGCGGTTTATCAGGAAATGCCGGAAGTCCCGGCGGCGGAATTGGAGCGGCATGATGCCTTGCCGGCGGGCTTCCCGGAGCATTTCGCGGGCGTTGCCGAGTTGCCTCACCACGGTCTGTTTGCATGCCAGGCTTAGGGTCTTGCCCACATGCAGGTGCATCAGGCGGGCGCCTGAGGGGTCTTCCGCCCCGATGCGGGAGGCGAAACAGGTCAGGCTTTTCATGGCGCGTACGAGGTCTAAGCGACTTTGCGGCTTGTAATTGCCCATGAACGAATCGCTGCGTTGCAGGTAGTTGTAAACCCGGACGGGGAGGTATTGGATCCGCCGTGCGTAATACAACGCGCGGGGTGTGAACTCTTCGTCCTCGTGCCAGATCGGAGCCATCCGCAGCGAGTTGGCGTCGAGCATCTCCTGCGAGTAGAGGTAGGCGTATACCATCGGCAGGAACCGGTCGCGTTGCAGGAAATCGACTCCGCGCTGCACGTCGGAGCCGTTTCCTGCGGAAATCCCGTCGCTCCAGAGTGGGACGTCGTTGCCGTTTTCGTCGATTCCAGCTATTTCGAAGCACAGCATGTCGAGCCCTCCGCACTCCATGGTTTCCACCAGGTGCCCGAGGACATTCGGTTCGAGGTAATCGTCTGCGTCGAGATACATGACGTACCTGCCCGCGGCGCGGTCGGTGCCGTAGTTGCGCGTGCGGCTCAGCCCCTCGTTGGGTTTGGTATATACATGTACGTTGGGGTGCCCCTGCGCCGCCTTTTCGGCGGCTGCGAGCGACCCGTCCGTCGACCCGTCGTCGATGACCAGAATTTCGTACTCCTCGGGAGATAAATCCTGCGCAAGGGCCGAGGCAATACATTTCCCGATCAGTTTTTCGAGGTTGTACAACGGGATTATGATGCTGACTTTTTTCATATCACCGGAGTTCGAGCCACAGCAGGCGTTTCCTGATTTTTACGGTCCACGAGGGATAGAAACATTTGCAGGCGAGCTTGTAACGGTAAACCAGCCGTTTGCGCAGCAGTTTCGGATCGTAGGCCCTGCGTTCGGAGTTTGCGCGGTAGAGTCGTTTGAGCAGGCCGCGGTAGGTCGTAAGTTCGTCGCGCCGCAGTGTCCCGACCCGGAGGTTCATCTGCGTGTATATCCGCGATTCCTCGTCGGTGAGCGTCATGCCGAGGGTTGTGCGCAGCAGATCCCGCTGGATAGCTTGCGCGCTGAGGGTTTGCCGGTCTAACTGGCTGGTCGAAAGTTGGTTTTCCCACCTGCGGTAGAACGAGAGGTGTTCCGGGATGTTGGCCATGCGCATGTGCCCGGAAAGTTCCGCCCAGAACAGGTAGTCTTCCGCCATGGTCGCCCGGAACCGGACGCCCGAGCGCAGGAAGGCCCCGCGGCGCATCATGACCCCCGACATTGCGAACGGGCAGCCGAAAAGCATCTGGATCCGGATTCCTTCGTGCGTGATGGGATCCTGTATCTTCTGTTCCCGGGCATCGTCCGGCCCGAACATCGTATAGTAACTGCCGCACAGGTCGATCTGCGGGTGCTGTCCGAAGAATGCTGTCTGGCGGGCGAAACGTTCCGGCGAACAGCGGTCGTCGGCATCCATGAACGTAATGAAACTCCCGCGCGCTGTCTCCAGTCCCCGGTTGCGGGTATAGGCGGCGCCGTGGTTCGCGTCGTTGCGCATCAGGACGATCCGTGCGTCTTGCGCGGCATAACGGCTTGCGATGTCGTACGAGGAGTCCGTCGAGGCGTCGTCGATAACGATCAGCTCGAAATCCCCGACGGTTTGTCCGAGGATGTTGCAGATGCTTTCGCCGACGAATCGCTCTGCGTTGTAGAGTGGCATGATGACGCTTATGAGGGGGGATTGCTTTTCCATCGTTGCCTGTTATTCGGTTGAACTTATGCTTTGCAGGATGCGCCGTCCGACGGGGCATTCCGTACAGCGTTTTGCAGGACAGTATTCCGTGGCGAGTTGCAGCAGCGCCTGCGATTCGAACGCGTTGCGGATCATAACGCCCGTGTTGCGCCAGTTGCGCATGTAACGGTTGTCCTCGGCTGGCAGGCGTTCGAGCAGCGTGAGGGCGCTGTCGCGCAGCGTTTCGCGCCCGGTGACGCTGCCGTAGGCGAATTGCAGGACGGAAACGAGGTTGATGCCGATGATATTGGCCTTGAACGCGCCCAGCCGCTTGGGGTGTTCGTCGCTTGCGATCCCCGGAATGTGGTGCGTGCGCCAGTAGTCCGACGCTTCGATGCAGAACAGCCGCCGGATGTCCTCTTCCGTGCGGCATGACATGGCGCGTTCCATTACGAATTCGTCCTGTATGAAGAACTCGGCCGCCTGTGCCAGACGCAGTACGGGATGGTTGGCGGGGCGTATCTCGTCCAGTTCCCAGACCCCGGCATCCAGCGGTTCGATGTCGTATTTGGCCGCCAGGTATTCGAAGTCGCGCGCCAGGTCGAGCGTGTACGCGTCGTGCGGATAGAGCGTCAGCAGCCCCGAAGCCCCGAAGAACATGGCTTCGACGGCCCGCGGCGCCAGCCGTTCGCGCAGGACGACCTTGTAGGGGACGCGGCGTGCCAGCGAGAGGTACGCTTCCTGGTTCCGGCGGTCGCCCAGCGTGCGGAAATAGAGCAGGTAGAAGGTCTGGTTCCAGTTCTCGGAAGCCTCTTCCCGCAGGGCGTCGACCATGCGCATCTTGCGTTCCAGCCGACTGAAGAGCAGTGCCGTGCATATTTCGCTGCGCTGCAGGGAGCCCAGCCCGGCGAGGTACCCGCCGCAGGCGTACGTCCCGGCCCCGGCCTGCAGCCGGTTCAGCATCCGATGCTCCTGTTCCGCGCCCATGTCAGAACATGTTGAGTTCGAGCAGCGCCTCCTCCGACATCATGCTCTTGTCCCATACGGGGTCGAACGTGAGGATGACGTTCACCGCCTTTACGCCGTCGACCTTGGCAACCTGCTGGTTGACATCCTCCACGAGCATGTCGGCCATGGGGCAGTTGGGCGCCGTGAGGGTCATGCGGATGTTCGCCACGCCGTCGGGCGTGTAGTCTATTTCGTAGATCAATCCCAGGTCGTAGATGTTGACCGGGATTTCGGGATCGTATATGTTCTTGAGCGTAAGGACTATGTCCTTCTCTATCTTCAGTATGTCTTCGGGTGTCATGGCTGTCTGTTATTTTTCGCTTTTGCTTGCGAACGCGAGCGCATAGAGCCGCATCTGTTTGACCATCGACAACAGGCCGTTCGAGCGCGTGGGCGAGAGGTTGGCGCTCAGGCCGATGGCGTCGATGAAATAGAGGTCGGTGTCGAGGATCTCCTGCGGCGTGCGCCCGTTCAGCACGCGTATCAATAACGCGATGATGCCCTTGGTTATTATGGCGTCACTGTCGGCGGCATAGTAGACCTTGCCGTCCTCCAGGCGTGCGTCTACCCACACGCGCGACTGGCAGCCGTCGATCAGGTATTGTTCCGTGCGGTGCTCGGCTGCGATGGCCGGGAGCGAGTCGCTCAGGCCGATGAGGTAGTCGTATTTGTCGAGCCAGTCGTCGAATACCGAGAACTCCCCGATGATCTCCTCCTGTATCTTGTCCATATCTTTTGCTTTAAATCCTTACAAATCTATTATTTCCGGCAGTACTTCGCCTTCCGATGCCGCAGGCTCGGTGATCTCCAGCATACGTGCCACGGTCGGAGCCACGGCTGTCATGTCCATGCGGCGCTTTATGCGCTGCGGCCCGACGCCGACGCCGTAGAATACCAGCGGAACCTGTGTGTCGTAGCCGTACATCGACCCCGACGACGACCAGCAGCGCTCCTGCTCCTCGATCCAGCCGGGCATCAGGTTCAGGATGACGTCGCCCGAACGGCGGGGGTAGAAGCTGTTCTGCATCTTGCGGGCATAGCCGCTCCCGAAGTAGCTCGTCCGCATGGCCGTCGCCGAGAGGGCGTGCGACACGCCCCGGAACTGCATGGCGAAGATCGCCACCTCGTTCTGCACCTCGGCCAGGTCGAGTCCCCGCTCGTAGATCAGGTTGTGGTTCAGGTAGACGCATTTGTCCTCGTACTCCAGCACCCAGTCGCCCATGCCGTAGCGGACGTTGAGGAAGCCGTTGACGATCACCTCGAACTGGCGGGTGTTGAACCGGTCGCTCTCTTCGTGCCCCGTGTCGAAAGAAGGGCTGGTGCCGTGGTCGGAGGTGAAGACGACGAGCACCTCGCCGTTTCTGACCTGGGCGAAGACGAAGGTCAGGAAATCGGCCAGGTCGCGATCCAGGCGGTAGTACATGTCCTCGACCTCGACCGACTCGGGGCCGTAGGCCTCGCTGATGCGGCGCGGCGTGTCGAGGCAGATGTTCAGCAGGTCGGGCGTCGCGTCGTCGCCGAGTTTGAACTGGGCGATGGCCTGCTTGGCGAAGCCCAGCACGGCGGTGTTGCCCGCCGGGGTGTAGAGCATTTTGTCGTAGTCCGACGTGAGTTTCAGGCGCCCTTCCCCCGGCTCGTCCTTGTCTTTCCTGCTTTTGCCTGTGAGAACGATGTCCCAGTTGCGGGTGTTGAGGTAGCGTCCCTTTTCGTAGAGCGTGCGCCACTCGGGGGTGATGTATGAGAGGTTGTAGCGTTCGCGGTTGCTGCGGGCTACCCATTCGGGTACTTCGGGGGCGTAATAGGGCGACGTTTCCCAGCCGCAGCGCGCCGAATCGAGCCAGAAGGCCTCGCCGCCGTGCCCGGCCATGATGACCGCCGACATCGCCTCGGTGGCAACCGAGACGGCTTTGGCTCCGGGCTCGTGTTGCAGGAGCGCCTCGGCGAGCGTCGGGGCTATCAGGTTGTAGGGCCCCGGGCCCTTGCGCCCGGCGATCAGTTCCACGGCGTCGTTTTCGACGTAGTCGCGCCAGCGGGCGCCGATTACGCCGTGCGTCGAAGGCATGGCGCCCGTGGTGAGCGTGGCGAGCGATACGGGCGTCGTGGTCTGCTGGTAGTCGTAGCGGCTGTCGGCGAAGACCGTGCCCCCGTCCAGCAGGCGCCTGAGCCCGCCTTCGCCGTAGTTGCCGGCATACCGGCCGAGGTCTTCGGCGCGCATCGAGCCTACGACGATGTTGACGACCAGGCGGGGGCGTGCCGCCGCGGCTTCGAATGCCGCCAGGGCGGCTATGGCGAGTAAAATGATCCTGTGCTTCATTGCGTGTGTGTGATTGGCCGCAAATTTACGAATTTATTTCGATACATCTGCGGAAATATTCCTCCTCGGCCTGAAAATCGACCTGCGGCAGTGCCGCGATCTCGCCTATCCTGCGGCGGCAGAACTCCCGGTAGGCCTCGCTGCGGGGGTTGCGGGGACGGTGCGCCGCCGCGACGACGATGTGCCGCACGTCGGGGAGCAGGCGTCGTGCCTCGTCCGAGAGCACTGCGGGGATGAATTTTTCCCAGACGTATTGTATGGCCTGCGCCGAGGGGTGCACCAGGTCGTCGGCGTAGAAACGGTAGTCGCGCAGGTCGTCGTTGAGCACTTCGTAGGCCGGGAAGTAGTGGACGGCGGCGTGCGCCGCGGCCAGCTCTTCGGCTGCCAGGCGGAGCGCGGCCTTGCTCACGGCGTTGCCCTCCAGCCCGTCGCCGAGGTGCCGCACGGGGCTGACTGTGAGGATGACCTCTTTCCCTGCGAGCGGCCCTGCGAGCAGGGCTGAAAATGCCCCGGTGATCTCCGCGACGCCCAGCCTGCGCCGTACGAATTCGGTCGCGGGCTGCCGGTGGCAGTTGGCTACCACCTGCCCGTTGTGTTCGTAGACCCATGCCGTGCCCAGGGTCAGCAATACCCGGTCGGCACGGCGCAGGGCTTCGGCGCCTGCCTTGCGGGCGGCGTTCATCGCAGCCAGCGCCTCGTCGGGCGACGCGGCCGAGAGAGAGCCGTGGAACCCGTAGTGGAACCACAGTTCGCCGTCGAAGTCCAGCTCGGAATGCTGTACGGGCGTCTCGTCCGCATAGCTGTGCAGCGCGGCGGCGATGGAGAGGGGGTTGAACAGGATGCCCGTGGGGTTTGTGACGATGCGGAACCGGGCTTCGGCGAGCCGTCTCGCGATGTGTTCGGCGAAGCAGGAACCGAGGGCCAGGATGCGGTTCCCGTATCCGATTTTCACCCCGAGGGGCGCAATGTCGATTTCGGTGCGGAATTTCATAGGGCAAAAGTACAAATTTTATATCTTTGCCGTATGATCCTGCATGCAAACTGCAAAATAAATCTGGGGCTGGATGTCCTGCGCCGCCGTGAGGACGGCTACCACGAGTTGTCGACCGTGATGTTCCCCGTGCGGGAACTGTACGACGTGGTCGAAGTGACACGCACGGCCGAACCCGGTGTACGCTTTGGCGCCGAAGGGCTGGAGGTGGATTGCACCCCCGGGGAGAACATCTGCGTCAAGGCATTTCAGCTGATGCGGGAGCGCTACGGCGTGGACGGCGTGGAGATACGCCTCGACAAGCGGGTGCCTTTCGGTGCCGGGCTCGGGGGCGGTTCGTCCGACGGCACCGCCGTACTGCTGGCGCTCGACGGGCTTTTCGGCCTGCGGCTTGCCGAGGCGGAGTTGGTCGCCCTTGCCGCCGAGCTGGGTAGCGACACGGCTTTTTTCGTGCGCAATACCCCGCAGCTTTGCACCGGGAGGGGCGAGATCATGGAGCCTTACCCGCTCTGCCTGGCGGGAATGACGCTCGTTGTCGTGAAACCCGACGTGGGCGTTTCGACGCGCGAGGCTTACGCAGGGGTACGTCCGCATGTGCCCGAAGTGCCCCTCGCGGAGCGCTTGCGGCGGCCTGTGGTGGAGTGGCAGGGTTTGGTGACCAACGATTTCGAACCGCATATCTTCGCGGCGCATCCTGCCATCCGCGAAGCCCGTGACAGCCTGCTTGCGGCCGGAGCGGTCTATGCCTCGATGTCGGGCAGCGGCTCGGCCGTGTTCGGGCTTTTCGACGATGCGCAAAAAGCAGGGAACCTGCGGCTGCAGACCCCCTTTGTCTATACGTTGTAGTGTGGGTCAATTGCTCCGCGATCCCTGTTCTTCCGCCCTTGCCGCATCTCGGTTTTCCCTTATCCCGGGTTGTATGCCCGTCTGAACTTGCGCGCGTTTAGCAATTCGCCGCTTTCCCGGGCTACCGCTTTGCCGCATCGCCGCTTCGGGGTGCTCCCCACAACTTACTTTCCAGGCAAGGTCTTCCCGCCGCCCTGACGACCTGCGGTGTTTCCCGCAGGGGGATTGTCCCCTGCTGCTGCGGTTTTTTCCGTTTCCGGTCTGTTTTCCGGGACATCTTTTTGTGGTTCATCTCTTGTGCCTGCGGTGTCCTCCCCGTCCTTTCCGGAGCTTTTATCCGCTTCGTCCTCATGGAGGAGTCCGTCCAAGAATCCGTTCAGGATGTCGTTCAGCGCGCCTTCTCCCTGCTGCGACCCTTCGACCTGTTCTGTCCTGGCGTCCCTGTTGCGGATATTGAGCTCCTCCTTGAATTTTTCGGGGGCGACCAGATAATAGATGCCCAGTGACAGCGTCAACAAGCCCAGGGCTGCGAAAAATGCATAGACATATTGCAGTCCGTTCGCCAGCAGCGTGCGCAGGACGGCGCCTTTCTTCTTCAGCCCGAACAGTTTCCGGAATACGAATCCCGTATAGATGAAAACGGGCAGCATCTGCATGTAGAAGGAACTGTACCACGGGATGAACAGTTCGGCGGGCAGCGCGAGGATCATCAGCGTGATTTCGAACACCGACAGGAAGATGCCGATGTAGAGGTATTCCACATATTTGAGGTCGGAGCGCCTGCGGAACACGGTTTTCATCGCCAGTGCATAGAACGGCAGCATCAGCAGCATGTTGGCCGCGGGGTGCAGCGTGGCGTAGTCGTAGTAGGAGCAGATAAGCCACCGGAACAGGGGGGAGTCGGCCCGGGCCGTAGGGGTGAACTCCTTGCTCACGAGGGCGAACACGACGGCGTAGAAGGTCGAGAGCATGAGCAGGATCGCCACCGGGTTGAAATATTTGCGGCGGTGCCCCAGGATGAACTCCGAGACCGAAACGTAGGGGTGTATCAGGATCGCCAGCCATGTCATCACGGCGCCCTTGCGCATGTTGATGCCCCGCAGGCCGTACGCTTCGTCGCCGATGAAGGTCGAAGAGACGCTGTCCACCAGCGACGCCCAGGTCAGCCGGTCGGTCGTCGTGCGTTGTCCGCATGCCGGACAGTAGTTGTGGTCGATTTCGTGGCCGCAGTTGCGGCAGAGTTGGTGTTTGGGCATATTCGTTTTGTTATGCAGCTTCCCGGGACACAGTTCCCGGGGAGCGTGCCTTGCCGTAGCGCAGTCCGCACTACGGGCAAAAAGCCGCACTGGCCGTGCACCCGCATTCGGGACGAACCATTTTCTTCATCTGTCGGGGACGTGGGGTCGGTCATTGCCCGACCTGGCATGCGACGGGCGCGGAATAATCCGCGCCCGCAGGTTTTGTCCCTTATTTTGCCGCATCCCCGGCTGCGCCGCAGGGGATCGCCATCTTTTCGATGCGGTGTTCGTGGCGTCCGCCTTCGAACTGGGCTGCGAAATAGGCGTCGAGCATCGCCACGGCTTCGTCGTTGGTGATAAAACGCGCCGGGAAGACGATGATGTTGGCATTGTTGTGGCGGCGGATGAGCGACGCGATTTCGGGCTCCCAGGCCAGGCCGGCGCGGATGCCCTGATGCTTGTTGAGGGTCATCGTCATCCCTTCGCCCGAGCCGCAGAGGGCGATGCCGCGTTCGAGTTCGCCGTTTTCGATCGCCTCGGCCAGCGGATGCGCGAAGTCTGCATAGTCGACGCTGTCGGGTGAATGCGTACCGAAATCGAGCACCTCGTAACCCATGGCGTCGAGGTAACCTACCAGAAATTCTTTCATTTCATAGCCTGCGTGGTCGCTGGCAATACCTATTTTAATCATCGTATTTTGGTTTTGTATCGTATTCCGTTTCTATTCTACAAATATAAGGAAAAATAACCGTCGCCGTGCTTCCGGCTCCCGAATTTGTGCTATTTTTGCCCCATGAAAATTCTTCTCGTCGTATTGGGATGCATCTCGTGCGTGCTGGGCATCGTCGGCATATTCGTCCCCCTGCTGCCTACCACGCCGTTCCTGTTGCTATCGGCGGCCTTTTGGGTGCGTTCTTCGCCCCGGCTTTACGGCTGGCTGCTCGAACACCCCTGTTTCGGCGAGTATGTACGGAACTTCCGCGAAAATCGCGCCATACCGCTCCGTGCCAAGATCATTTCCCTGACGCTCATGTGGGGGACGATGCTTTACTGCATTTTCGCGCTGCTTACCGCCTGGTGGTGGGCGCAGGCGGCCCTGCTTGCCGTCGCCATTGGCGTGACGTGGCATATCCTTTCGTTCGCCACCCTGAAAAAGGGGGTGCCGGTGCAGGAAGACCCCGAAGGGGAATAACCTCCGCCGCAAGGGGTGGCAACGTCCGGAGGCGGGGCTCCGCGGGGAGAGACCGTTTGCCTGCCATGAAAAAACGACCCGAAAGGGTCGTTTTTGTTTTCAGGACGTTTCTCCGCATTTTAATCCTCTGCAGGCAGCCTGTCCATGTCGAGCATCGAGTAGCAGACGGTGTAATAGCCCTCGGGGCTGTCCGGAGCCGGGATTACCGAAGTCCCGATGCGGAGCCGGTAGACGTATCCCGGTTCGTATTCGAACCCTTCGATGCGGAACGGCCACGGCTGCCATTCGTTCAGTCCGGACTCGGGGAACCGTACGCCCAGGAATCGCTGTCCCCGGTAATTCATCGGCTGCGGGGCGACCTCCATCGTGAAGACCGGGAAGAACTGGTCGGGGATGACCGAGGTCGCCGGGGTTTTCGAAATTTGCTCCAGCAGGGTGTAGCGGATCGAAGAGCCGTCCTGGGGCGGATCGGGCAGTTGTTCGGCTTTTATGCGGAGCCGGTATTCGTAACCCGCCTCGAAATCGAATCCCTCGATGCCCTGATATACGGCACGCCACGACGTGTCGTCGTTGGCCTTGACGAGCAGTACGGGCTGCAACGTACTCGCCCCGTGGGCGATGCCCAGTTGCGAGGCGACCGTCCATTCGCGGATTTCATATTCGTCGTCCTTATCGCAGGCCGTGCATACGCAGGCCGCCAGCAGGAGCGTCAGTATATATCTTTTCATCTCTGTCGTTTTTCCGTTCGTTTCCTTTTTATAAACGGAGAAATTGCCTGATACTGCATGCTATAGGTAAAAAAACGGATGCCGTCCCGTTTTTTTTCGGCCGGATGCCTCAGGCCAGGTATTTTTCCGCGGCGCTGATCAGGAACCCGAACAGCAGGGCGTTGAACAGCACCACCGGGATGGCTTTGCGCTCCTTGCCCGAGAAGGTGAAGAGTACGGGGAGCATCAGCATCAGCGTGACGGCCATGCCGTCCGCCCACCAAGGCAGGTAGGGCAGGTTGCTGTAAAAGACGATGACCGCCGCAAAGAAGTAGATGAAGAATGCCGACAGGCACGAACGCAACGGCAGCCGCTGGAAAATCATCGGGATGATGTCCAGTGTCCCTGCGACGGCGCCGACGGCCAGCGATAAGGTGAAATGATCCATTTTCAGGGTTCGGTTTATGCGTTATGCGGCGGCCGTTTACTTCGAAGCGCGTTTGCGGTCTACCTCGTGCAGCAATATCTTGCGCAGGCGCATGGCGTGGGGCGTAACCTCGACGTATTCGTCCGCCTGGATGTATTCCAATGCCTCTTCGAGCGTAAAGACCTTCGGCGGGGCGATCGAGGTCTTGTCATCCGACCCCGAAGCGCGCATGTTGGTGAGCTGCTTGGCCTTGGTGACATTGACCGTGATGTCGTTCTGGCGCGTGTGCTCGCCGATCACCTGCCCCTCGTAGACCTGATCCATCGGGCTGATGAAGAAGCGTCCGCGATCCTGCAGCTTGTCGATCGAGTAGGCGAAGGCCGTGCCGGTCTCGCCCGAGATGATCGAGCCGTTGGTGCGCATCTCGATTTCGCCGACCCACGGTTCGAAATCCTTCAGGCGGTGCGTCATGATCGCCTCGCCGGCCGTTGCCGTCAGCATGTTCGACCTCAGGCCGATAATGCCGCGCGAGGGGATGTCGAACTCCAGCCGCACGCGGTCGCCGTTCGACGTCATGTTCCTGAGCGTGCCTTTGCGCTTGGTGGCCAGTTCGATCACCGTGCCCGAGCAGGTTTCGGGGCAGTCGACGGTCAGTTCCTCGACCGGTTCGCATTTCTTGCCGTCGATCTCCTTGACGATCACGCGGGGCTGTCCGACCTGCAATTCGTATCCTTCGCGGCGCATGGTCTCGATCAGCACCGAAAGGTGCAGCACGCCGCGGCCGAATACGTTGAAACTGTCGGCCGAAGGGCCGGGCGTCACACGCAGCGCGAGGTTTTTCTCCAGTTCGCGGTCGAGGCGCTCCTTGATGTGGCGCGAGGTGACGTATTTGCCGTCCTTGCCGAAGAAAGGCGAGTTGTTGATCGTGAAGAGCATCGACATGGTCGGTTCGTCGATGGCGATGGGGGGCAGCGGTTCGGGGTTCTCGTAGTCGCAGATCGTGTCGCCGATCTCGAACCCTTCGATGCCCATGATGGCGCAAATCTCGCCGCACGGCACTTCGTCGACCTTCTTTTTGCCGAGACCTTCGAAGACCATCAGGTCTTTGATCCTGGTCTTCTGCATCGTTGCACCGTCGCGCTTGGCCAGCGTGACGTTCTGTCCCGCCCTGAGCGAGCCGCGCGTCACCTTGCCCACGGCGATACGGCCCGTGTAGGAGGAGTATTCGAGCGAGGTGATGAGCATCTGGGGCGTGCCTTCTACCACGGCCGGTTCGGGTATCTCGTCGATGATGGCGTCCAGCAGCGGGACGAGCGAGTCGGTCGGCTCGTTCCATTTGTGCGACATCCAGCCCTGTTTGGCCGAGCCGTAGATAGTCTTGTAGTCGAGCTGCTCCTCGGTGGCGTCGAGCGTGAACATCAGGTCGAAAACCTGTTCGTTGACCACTTCGGGACGGCAGTTGGGCTTGTCGACCTTGTTGATTACCACGATGGGCTTCTTGCCCAGCGCCAGCGCCTTTTGCAGCACGAACCGGGTCTGGGGCATGGTGCCTTCGAAGGCGTCGACCAGCAGCAGTACGCCGTCGCACATGTTCAGCACGCGCTCGACCTCGCCGCCGAAATCGGCGTGGCCCGGGGTGTCGATGATGTTGATTTTATAATCCTTGTAAATTACCGAGACGTTCTTCGAGAGGATCGTGATACCGCGTTCGCGTTCGAGGTCGTTGTTGTCGAGGATCAGCTCGCCGGTTTGCTTGGCGTTGTCGCGCAGGATGTTGCCGGCCAGGATCATCTTGTCTACGAGCGTGGTCTTGCCGTGATCCACGTGTGCAATAATTGCAATATTGCGTAGTTTTTGCATGTGAAAAGAATTTGTGGTGCAAAGGTAACAATTTCTCGGGAAAATATACTAAATTTGTTGGCTTATTAAAAAAGTTTAATTATTATGGAACCCATCTTCAATGTCCGGCAGCAGAGCGAGATTTATATCGGGCCCACGTCCGACATCCTGCCGGGAGTACTGCCCGGGGGGCGCGTGGTCGTCGTGTCCGATGCCACGATAGACCGGCTCTACCATCCGATGCTGGCTCCTTACGATACGGTGCTGATCGGCCTCGGGGAGAGTATCAAGACCCTGCAAACCGTCGAATCGATCTACCGCCGCTTCATCGAACTGGGCGTCGACCGGTCGACTTTCGTGCTGGGGATCGGGGGCGGTATCGTGACCGACGTGGCGGGTTTCGCCGCCGCGACCTACATGCGCGGCCTCGATTTCGGGTTCGTCTCGACGACTCTGCTGGGACAGGTCGACGCCAGCGTGGGCGGCAAGAACGGCGTGAATGTCGACGGCTACAAGAATATGGCGGGGACATTCTCGCAGCCCAGGTTCGTGATCTGCGACCCCGGGATGCTGCGCACGCTCTCCGACCGGGAGTTCCGCGCCGGGCTGGCCGAAGTCGTCAAGGCGGCCATCATCGCCGATGCCGACCTCTTCGCGCGGATCGAAGCCACGACTTTCGACGACCTGCGTTCCGATACCGACCTGCTTACGGATGCCGTCTCGGCGTCGATCCGCGTGAAGGCCGACATTGTCGAACGCGACGAGCGCGAGTCGGGCGACCGCCGCAAGCTCAACCTCGGGCATACGCTGGCGCACGCCATCGAGAAGTGTACCAACCGCCTGAACCACGGCGAGGCCGTGGCGGTGGGCACGGCGCTGATCGCCGATGCCTCGGTGAAGCTCGGCGTACTGACGGCGGAAGACCGCGACCGGATCGCCGGGGTGCTGAAAAAACTGGGGTTCGACCTCACGCCGCCCGTCGATGTGAAGCGGCTGCTCAAAGAGGTGGGCAAGGACAAGAAGAATGAGGACGGCATGCTGCGTATCGTGGTGCCTATAGGCATCGGCGATTGCGACGTGCGCCGGATGTCGCACGACGAGTTTGCGGCGCTGTTTGCGTGACCCGGCTGGTACAGGCATCATCGTGCAATAAAAAGGCCCGGCTTTCGGCCGGGCCTTTTATTGCACGATACCCTTCCGGGACTATATCTCGGTCAGCGTCCGGAGTTTTTCCGTGTAGGCGTCCCAATCGGCGATGGGCTGCCGTGCGACGCCCGATTCGATCGCGGCGCGTGCCACGGCGGGCGCTACGGTACATAGCAACCGCGGGTCGAACGGCTTGGGAATCAGGTAGTCGCGGCCGAATTCGAGTTTTTCGAGCGCATAGGCCCGCAGTACCATTGTCGGCACCGGTTCCTGGGCCAGCCCGGCGAGCGCATGTGCCGCGGCGAGTTTCATCGCTTCGTTGATCTTCGTGGCCCGGACATCGAGCGCCCCGCGGAAAATGTAGGGGAAGCCCAGCACGTTGTTGACTTGGTTGGGGTAGTCCGAGCGCCCCGTGGCGAAGATGATGTCCGGACGCGATACGACGGCTTTGTCGTAGGCGATTTCGGGGTCGGGGTTGGCGAGTGCCATGACGATCGGGTCGGTCGACATCGTACGCAGCATTTCGGGCGTCAGCACGTCGGCCGTCGAAACCCCGAGGAAGAGGTCGGCGCCGTGCAGCGCCTCGGCCAGCGTGGTGATGCGGCGCGTGGTGGCGAATTCACGTTTGATTTCGTTGATATCCGTACGGTAAGTCGTGACCACGCCGCGGCTGTCGCAGAAGACCATGTTCTCACGGCGGACGCCTACGGCGATGAACAGCCGTGCGCAGGCGATGGCCGCGGCCCCGGCGCCGTTGACCACCACGCGGAGTTTGTCGAGCGTCTTGCCGGCGATCTTTACGGCATTGAGCATCGCGGCGGTCGAGATGACGGCCGTGCCGTGCTGGTCGTCGTGCATCACGGGAATATCCAGTTCTTCGCTCAGCCTCCGGTCGATTTCGAAGCATTCCGGGGCTTTGATGTCTTCGAGGTTGATGCCCCCGAACGTCGGGGCTATCGCCTTCACCGTGCGGATGAATGCCTCGGGATCGGTTTCGTCGACTTCGATGTCGAAGGCGTCGATGTCGGCGTAAGTTTTGAAGAGCATGCTTTTACCTTCCATGACGGGTTTGCCTGCCAGAGCTCCGATATTGCCCAGTCCCAGGACGGCCGTGCCGTTCGAAATGACTGCTACCAGATTGCCTTTGTTCGTGTAACGGTAAACCTCTTCGGGGTTAGCTTCGATTTCGCGGCACGGAGCTGCGACGCCGGGCGAATAGGCCAGCGACAGGTCGTGCTGCGTGTGATAGGGCTTCGTCGGTACGACCGCGATTTTCCCTGGGCGGCCTTCGCTGTGATAGCGCAGAGCCTCCTGATCCATTTTACCTTTTCTCATTATCCTAACTGTTTTGCTTGTGTCTGCGAGACACAACGTGAAAAAACCTGCAATTATTGCGCCCTTCCGTCCCGGAACGGGCATCGTACGGGGCGGAGTTAAAAATAAACCCGCAGCCCTCCCCCGAACTGGAAGCGGAAGATGCCGAACAGGCTCAGTTCGGCGCCGTCGTCCACGTCCGGCGAGTCGACGATCAGCCATTGCCCGCTGATCCCCGCGCCCAGGCCGATGTGGCGTCCCAGCATGAACTCCACCGAGGCCGATTCATGGATGCCTACGCCGCCCCTGCTGCCCGATGTATCGCCGTAGCTGCGGATGTAGCGGCCGTAGCCGATGCCCGCGCTTTCCCGGAAGAGCCATCTGCGCCCTGCCCGCTGCCGGGCGACGAACTCCGGCGCGATGTAGTGGATGCGGCTCGTGCGCCGGATCCCGTTGCGTTCGGCCGCGAGGAATCCGCCCGAGTAGACGATTCCGGCGCCGAAGCCCCGGCGCGACGTCCAGTTGTACCCGGCACTGATGTCGTAGCCTTCGTTCAGCGAGCCGGAGGAGCTTTCGGCCAGGTAAAGCGTCGAGATGACAGCCGTATACGCCGCGTTGGCAAAGAACGTGTGCTGCGAGCGGTTGCGCGGGGCCAGGTGCTGCGCCCGGAGGGACTGCGCTCTGCCCCGCTGCGCGACCTGCTTCCCGGCCGATGGTGCCGTTTCCCCGGGTACGGCGGCGAACGGGCCGCCCAATGCAGCGCAAGGCGCTTCCTGTACCGCGGGTTCCGCCCCGGGCGTCTCCGCCCTGAGTTGCGTGGCTCTGCCAGAAGCCAGTAACAGTGATGCGGTGCAACAGCACGTGAGCAGGTATGGACGAATGCGGGTCATATTTTAAAAATGTCTGGTTCGGAATCGGGGAGTGCGGCGGTGACGGCTGCCGGCCGGTTCGGGCGGATGCCTCAAAACAGCAGGGTTTCGGGTTTGCCGGGGGGGGTGACCCCCAAGTGCCGGTAGGCCAGTTCGGTGGCTTCACGCCCCCGGGGCGTGCGTTTGAGGAACCCTTCCTTGATGAGGAACGGTTCGTAGACCTCCTCGATTGTGCCGGCGTCTTCGCCGACGGCCGTGGCGATGGTATTCAGCCCGACGGGGCCCCCGCCGAACTTTTCGATGATGGTGCCGAGTATCTTGTTGTCCATCTGGTCGAGGCCGCGCGAGTCGATGTTGAGCGCCGAAAGCCCGATTCTGGTGATTCCCAGATCGATGTGCCCTTCGCCCTTGACCATTGCGAAGTCGCGCACGCGGCGCAGCAGGGCGTTGGCGATGCGGGGCGTGCCGCGCGAGCGCAGGGCCACCTCGTGCGCCGCATCGTCGTCGATCGAGACGTCGAGGATGCGTGCCGAACGCCTGACGATGCCGGCCAGTACCGGGGCGTCGTAATATTCCAGATGGCACTGGATGCCAAAGCGTGCGCGCAGGGGCGATGTGAGCAGCCCGCTGCGGGTCGTGGCGCCGATCAGCGTGAAAGGCGCCAGCTCGATCTGGATCGAACGTGCCGAAGGGCCTTTGTCGAGTACGATGTCGATCTTGTAGTCCTCCATCGCCGAGTAGAGGTACTCCTCGACGATCGGGCTCAGGCGGTGTATCTCGTCGATGAAAAGCACGTCGCCGGGGTTGAGGTTGGTCAGCAGTCCGGCCAGGTCGCCCGGCTTGTCCAGCACGGGACCCGATGTGACGCGCAGCTGCGCGTGCATTTCGTTGGCGATGATGTTGGCAAGGGTCGTCTTGCCCAGTCCCGGGGGGCCGTGCAGCAGTACGTGGTCGAGCGAATCGCCGCGCATGAGCGCCGCCTTGATGAAAATATGGAGGTTGTCGACGATCTTGTCCTGCCCGGAGAAGGTTTCCAACTCCTGCGGACGTATCTTGTTTTCGAATTCGAGATCGCTCTCTGTGTTGCGTACGATTGACATGTTGCAAAGATAACGATTTTGTGCTACTTTGCCGCGGCGGGGCGAAAAAAAATCCGGCCCGCAGGATATGCGGGCCGGGGTCGCTGCCGGAAGCTCCGGCTATTGCTCACGCGGCAGCCCGATCTTTATGTATTTCACCCCGTTCATGCGGGTGTTCACACGCAGGATGATACCTTTCTTGCCTTCGAGATCCTCCTTGAAGGAATCCAGCTTGAACGAGACATAACGGTCGTAGTTGTATCCGCCTTCGTCGCCGTGGGCGTCGCGGCGCAGTTCGAGGTTCAGGTACCCCTCTTCCGTGTATTCAGGAGCGATCTCCGTCACGTTGTTGCGTACCAGCAGGAAGGTGTGTTTCGTGAGGTCACAGGCATTGAACCCGACCCAGACATTGAGGTAATTGCTGTTGAGGAATGCCTCCTTGAAGCTGGTTTTGTCGTCTTCCAGCGCGTCGAGTTCCTCTTGGGTGGTCACGACTTTCGTGCCGCCCGAGTAGATGTCCTGTATGTAATAGAGCGCCATGTTGTAATCGTATCCTTCCACTTTGTTATTCAGCAGGTTGAAATATATGACGACGCGCTGGTCTTCCTCGGCCTTATAGCTGCCTATGCGGCTTTTGTCGCCCGGGTACACCGTCTTGCCATCGTCGAGAACGACATAGAAATCGTTATTTTCGAGCGGCTTTACCGAAGCGAAAGCCGAAAGCCTGGGGTAGTCCCCGTCCGAATCGTTGCAGGAGGTGAAAATGGCCGCAGCCATGGTCACGAGAAGAAATAATCCGAATCTTTTCATATTTATAATTATTTTTGCGTTATCTTCACTAATTAAATGCAGGGCGGGGCGGAATACTGCATGGGCATAAAAATTTTCGGGTGCCGTGCAGTCTTTTGATGGCTACACCGTTTATAAGATGAACGCAAATATGGGAATGGAGGAGCAGATACTGGCCGAGGGGTGCAGAAAAGGGGATAATGCGGCCCGTCGTGAGCTGTATGACCGCTATGCAGGCCGTCTGCTGGCCGTCTGCCTCCGTTATTCGGGCGACCGTTCTACCGCCGAAGACCTGATGCACGATGCGTTCCTGAAGATTTACGGTGCTTTCGACCGTTTTTCCTACCGCGGCCCCGGTTCCCTGCGTGCCTGGATGGAACGGATCACGGTGAACGTGGCGCTCGAATGGCTCCGCAGCCGGAACAAACTGAGCATGACGGTGCTCGACGACGGAAGGCAGTTGCCCGACATCCCGGAGCCCGACCCGTCGGAAGTGGCGCGTATTCCGCGCGACGTGCTGATGGGGTTCGTCAGCGAATTGCCTGACGGTTACCGTACGGTGTTCAACCTCTACTGCATCGAAGGCTATTCGCACCGCGACATCGCGCAGATGCTGGGGATCAACGAAAAAAGTTCCTCGTCGCAGTTATTCCGCGCGCGGGCACTGCTGGCCCGCAGAATAGGGGCCTATATGGAGACACATTAAATTATGAAACAAAATAAAGACTGGACAGACGTAATGCGGAGTGCGCTCCGGGGCACCGAGGTGATACCCCCGGCCGACGGTTGGGCGCGGCTGGAGCGCGAGCTCGGGCCTCACCCGCGTATCTCCGTGTTGCGTAGCCATTGGCCGCGGATTGCTGCCGCTGCCGCCGCTGTGCTGATTTTCCTGGGTGGCGGGGGATACCTGCTGCATGAAAACCGGGATTTAGGGGATAAAGGGTTTGTTATTGCAACGGCGACGGACAGCGGCAGCTCTGCTGCGGACATGGCGCAGGTCGATGGGACACCGGCGGGAGATGGTGAAGGGACGCTCGCGGGGGCGCTCCGCGCAGCCGTTCCGACCGAAGAGGCCGTGCGGGCTGCGGCGCTGCCGGGCGAGGAGCCCGGTGCGGGGACGGCTCCCGGGATTGCACCGGGACGGAATGCCCTTGCCGCCGCCGATATGCGGGGCTTCGAGGACGGCCGTGCAGCGGCTTTGACGTCCGGAGCTGCGCCCGCCGGGGAGGCGGTTGCTGCAAACGCCGTCACCGGTAATTCGGTTGCGGAAAATGCGGTGGCAGGGAGCGAGGCTTCCGGAAAGGCCTCCGCAGCGGCTGCTGCTACCGGGGATGCCGCGGCGGACGGCACGCGGCCGGCCGTGCGTGCGGCAGTCGCCGGACAGGCGTCCGCCACGGACGGGAACCCGGGAGAAGAGGCTGCCGGGCAGGCCGTTCAGCCCCGCAAATACCCGGGCACGTACGATTACCTGGCCGATGGCGTGCAGGAATACAGGCGTCCCCGGCGCAAGACTTCGGTTTCGCTCTTCGCCGCAGGCGGTGTGACCGGATCATCGGGGGCGTCGGGCGGTGTCGGCCCCAATCTGGTGATGTCCGACATATTTGTAGGCGGTACCAACGGCACGATGGCGCAATTGAAATACAATTACGAGGATTATTCGTTCCGCCACCATCAGCCGCTCAGCTTCGGCCTTTCGGTGCGCAAGGAGTTCGCGTACGGGTTGTCGCTCGAAAGCGGTGTGAACTATACGTTGTTATGGTCGGACGTGAGCATGCAGTCCGGCGGCGAGGATATCAGCCAAAAGCTTCACTTCATCGGGGTTCCCCTGCGCCTGAACTGGCAGTTCCTCGAAACCGGGCGTTTCTCGATGTACGTGGGCGCAGGCGGTATGCTCGAGAAATGCGTGTCCGCCAAGTTCGGCTCCAAATCCGTCGACGAACCCAAAGTACAGTGGTCGGTGGCCGGGGCCGTCGGGGCACAGTACCGCCTCGGCAATTATGTCGGGCTTTACTTTGAGCCCGAGGTTTCGCACTACTTTACGGAAACCACCCTGCGTACATCGCGCACCGATTCTTCCCTGTCGCTGACCCTCCGTCTCGGAGTGCGCCTTTCATTCTGACATTCAACTGATATATCCTGTTTGCACGTCCCTGGGACGTGAAATACGACTTGGAGAAGTCCGTACCCGAAGCGATACGGACTTTTTTGTGATCTGTCCGAATGTGTTATTTTGTGGCTTAATTATGCTATTTTTTATTGACTAATGAAAATTTGTTCTTATTTTTGTTGAATAAAAGATTGTGAATTGACGCTAACAAAAAAGCACAAGTGCAGCAATCTGTGCACTTGTGCCTTTGTAGTCCCGACGGGAATCGAACCCATATCGTAAGAACCGGAATCTTATATTCTATCCATTGAACTACGGGACCGGGAGTGCAAAGATGCAAATTTTTTTTAATTTTTACTAATAAAATGCGAGAAAAGCAGAATAATTGGCAGAGGATCGAAGCCGTAATCAAATGGGCGAACATGTCAACCAACTACTTCGCCCGCCATATCGGGCTTGCACGCGGCGAAAACCTCTACCAGATTAAACGCGGTAACAACGGCATTTCGCTCGACGTGGCCGACCGCATCGTCTCCAAATTCCCGCAGGTGGATAAATTGTGGCTGCTGACGGGGGAGGGGCAGATGTTCGCGGACGGGAAACTGCGCGGCGCCCAGATACCTTTTTATAATGTGGATGTCGAACAGGCCATCGCGCACGTCACCCACCTCGAGGCTGAGAGCAGCCTGGTCATCCCGCAGGCGGGTGAGTGCGACCTTGCCATGTGTTACATGGGACGTGCCATGGGGGACGCCTTGCCGCCGGGTGCGGTGGTCTTGCTGAAGGCCGTCGACCGGGATGCAATTATTCCCGGGGGGGAATATGTGATTGTCAGCCGAAAAATTGTAACTTTGCGGATAGTTCGGCTCGCCGACGGGGAGGACAAACTCCGCCTGGTGGCCGGCGATCGGGAAAATTATGACGACATAATTCTGAATGTCAGTGATATAAGCTCGGTGTATAAAGTTAAAGGCAAATTGATAATAAACAGTTGAGAATATGTTTTCAGGGATCGTGGAACGCATGGCGGAGGTCGTGGACATCCGTACCGACCGTCAGAATAAGGATTTTACGCTGCGCGCGGACTTTTGCCGCGAGTTGAAAATCGACCAGAGTATAGCACATAACGGCGTATGTTTGACAGTTGTGGACATCCGCGATGATACGTATACGGTCACGGCGATGAAGGAGACGCTCGACAGGAGCAACCTCGGCCTGCTGGCTGTGGGCGATCTGGTGAACCTCGAACGCTCGATGAAACCCGATGCGCTGCTCGACGGGCATATCGTCCAGGGGCATGTCGACCAGACGGCCGTATGCACGGCCCGCGAGGACGCCGACGGCAGCTGGTACTATACGTTCGCCTACGAACCGCAGGGCGGTGGGCTCTGTACCGTGGAGAAAGGGTCGGTGACGGTCAATGGCGTGAGCCTGACGGTCTGCGACTCGAAGGAGTCGTCGTTCCGCGTGGCGATCATTCCCTATACGTTCGAGCATACGAACTTCTGCCGCATCGGCGTGGGTTCGGTCGTGAACCTCGAATTCGACATCGTGGGCAAGTACATCGCCCGTCTCATGCAAAATTATACGAAGTAAGCCTTATGGTATACATCAAAACCAAAGAGGGCGCATCGCTGTGGATCGCGCTCCTCGCAACGGCCATTGTGGCCGGGACGATGACGCTGCTCGATGCGGTGTGGTGGGTGACGCTGTGCGTCTGCGGCGCCGTCTTTGTCGTCGTGGCGCTCGTGGCGCTGTTCATCATCCGCAAGTATGTGGCTTACAAGCTCAAACCGATCTATTCCATCGTGCTTTCGCGCGACGTGCATACGCACGAGATTTTCTCCGAGCTGAAGGACAAGCACGTCGAGAATATCGGCGAGGAACTCACGGCGTGGGCGGATACGAACGACAAGGAGATCGCCCGCCTCAAGGAGACTGAGCAGTTCCGCAAACAGTACCTGGGCAACGTGGCGCACGAGCTCAAAACCCCGATCTTCAATATCCAGGGGTATATCTCGACACTGCTCGACGGAGGCCTGGAGGACGAGCTCATCAACCGCAAATACCTCGAGCGGGCCGAGAAGAGCATCGACCGCCTGATCAATATCGTCAACGACCTGGATACCATCTCCAAGCTGGAGAGCAACATGAACCGCCTCGAAATGGAGAAGTTCGACATCGTGGCGCTGACGAAGGAGATCGCCGAGCAGGCTGAGATGGAGGCCGACAAAAAAGGCATCCGGATTTCGATCAAGGGCGCCGACAACCTTCCCTCGCCGTTCTGGGTGCTGGCCGACAAACATTACATCGGCCAGGTCATCGTGAACCTCGTCATCAACTCGATCCGCTACGGGAAGGAGGGCGGTCTGACGCGCGTCCATTTCCGCGACATGCTCGACAAAATACTTGTCGAGGTGGAGGATAACGGATTGGGAATCAGTAAGGAGGATTTGCCCCGCGTCTTCGAGCGATTCTACCGTACCGACAAGGGGCGTTCGCGCGAGCAGGGCGGTACCGGCCTCGGACTGGCGATCGTGAAGCATATCATCGAAGCGCACGGCGAACGCATCAGCGTGCGCAGCGAACCCGGCGTGGGGAGCACCTTCTCGTTCACGCTCAAAAAAGTCAACCTGCAAGAACTGAATAAATGATACGACCGTTAAGCATCGTTTGGAATTTCGACCCGGTGTTCTTCTCCATCGGGTCGCTCGACATCCGCTATTACGGATTGATGTGGGCGCTGGCAATCCTGATCGGCGCCAAGTTTTTCGATAACTTCTGCAAGCGTGAGGGGCTTCCGCCGAAGGTCTCCGAGTCGATTTTTATATATGGTACGCTGGCGACGATCATCGGGGCGCGGCTGGGGCACTGCCTCTTCTACGACCCGATGGAATACCTCAGCAAGCCGTGGACGATCATCACGGGTTTCCGGGACGGCGGCATGGCCAGCCACGGCGCTGCCATCGGCCTCTTGATCGGCCTCTGGCTGTTCTCGCGCAAGAACAAGCTGCCCTATATCTGGTCGCTCGACCGCATCATGATCGCGGTGGGCATCGGCGGTGCCGTCGTCCGGCTGGGCAACCTGTTCAATTCGGAGATCTTCGGCATGGCCACGACCCTGCCGTGGGGCTTCGAATTCGTCCGCTCGGCCAAGTGGGTGAACGAGTTCGCCCCCGCGGCGGTACACCCGACCCAGATTTACGAGGCGCTTTGCTACCTGATCACCTTCGGCATCCTTTGCTGGCTCTATTATGCGAAGGACATCGCGCGGCGCCGTCCGGGCATCCTGTTCGGCATCGGGCTGCTCGGGATTTTCCTGACGCGCTTCTTCATCGAGTTCATCAAGACCGAGCAGGAGGCGTTCGAACAGGGATGGGTGCTCGATATGGGGCAATGGCTGAGCATTCCGTTTATCGTGCTGGGTATTTACATGATTTACCGGGGGCTGTCCGAGCCCGAAGTTACCCCCGCCCCGGTGCCGAAAGCCCCGGCAGCAACTCCAAAAAAGAAGAAACGATGAGCAATTACCCGATGGTCGATGAAGTGAACCGCCTTGTCGGCAACCTGCTTGCCGCCGGCAGCGGGGTGTTCCTGCCCGGCGTAGGGTCGCTCTTTGTCGAGCGGCGCGGTGCCAGGCGGCTTTCCAAACGCTCTGTCCAGCCTCCTTGCCGCGTGGTATCCTTCTCTTCGCAGCAGCAGGGGGTATCGCTTGCCGATGAACTGGCACGTACGCTGCACTGCGACGCTGCCGGAGCTCAGGATGTTTACGACCGCTGGCTTTCCCGCACGCGCGAGGGCGACGTGCTGACCATAGAGGGCGTCGGCGTGCTCAAATTCAAGAATTTTACGCTTGCACCCGCGTTCGACAGGCTGCTAAACCCGCAGGGGCACGAGCCCGTGCGGATCAAGCCTGCCCGCCGGTTGGACTGGGCGCTGTGGGTCGGCATCGCGGCGATCGTGATTGCGGCGGGTTTCGGCGGCGCCGAATTCCTGCGCATCAATTCTTCCGATATTCCGGAACCCGGTGCGGCCGCCGAAGTTGCGCGCACCTTGCCCGCCGCGGATGCGGGGATTCCCGCCGATTCGTCCGCGACGGCCGGTGTGACGGACGACGGGACTGCGACGGCAGTTGCGGGAACGAAGGCTGCGGAAACCGACGTTGCCGGGAGCAGTGCTGCGGGTGCGGCCGGGACGGCGGACAGCGCCGGTGACCGTGCGGATGCAGCTGTAACCCGTGCGGATGCCAAACCTGCCGGACTGCGTCCCGGGTCGGCGGCACGGGTCTCCACGGAGCCTGCATCGCTCGTTTCGGGACACCGGTATGTCGTGTTGGGGGTTTTCAGTACGCCGGAAAATGCGGCCCGTGCCGCCGCGGATGCCGAAGCCAGGGATGCATCGGTACGCTGCGGGGTCTACCGTTTCGGCAATAAATTCATGGTTTCACCTTTCGAGGCGCCCGATGCGGAGGCATGTACGTTGTTCATCCGTAATTATAGCGACCGTTTCCCCGGGCTGTGGACTTACACTGCCCGTTGATGCGTCTTTCCGAGCTGATAATCCGTTTCATCGACTGGTTCTACCGCCGGCCTGTTTCTGCGTTATTGCCGCGCCAGACGTTCCGTTATGCCGTTTGCGGCGGCGCGAACGTGGTTTTCGGCTGGGGGTGCTATTTCCTGCTCTATAATTTCGTGCTCGACAAGGAGCTGCTCGACCTCGGGTTCATCGCGGTTTCCCCGCATGTCGCGGCGATGCTGATTGTTTTTCCGCTGACCTTTTTCACCGGGTTTTGGCTGAACCGCCACGTGGCTTTCCGCCGTTCGCCGCTTGCCACGGGGACGCAGCTTTTCCGCTACCTCCTCTCCGTCGCCGGCTCGGTGGTGGTCAATTATCTCTTCCTGAAATTCTTCGTCGAGTTGTGCGGGTTTTGGGCGACGCCTTCGCAAATGATGGCCTCGCTGGGGACGATGGTGTACAGCTATCTGGCTGCCAAGTATTTCACCTTTCGCAACGCCGTCCGCGAATAACCGCGGGGCCGGGCGTGTCAGCCTTTCCGGTTCTCCTCCTTGAGTTTCTGCAGTTCGTACATCCTGTCGCGGAATTTCGCGGCGGCGAGGAAGTCGAGCGATTTGGCCGCACGTTCCATGTCTTCGCGCGCCTTGTCGATCAGCGTGTCGATGTTCTCGCTTGCGGCATAGGTTCTCTGTACGTCCGCGGCGGCCATGTAGTGGTCTTCGGCGAGCGGGTAGCTCGCCGCTATTTCCGGGACGTCGGTGCGCGCGGAGAGCAGGGTGCTTTGCCCCGTGCCGCTCTTCTGCGCCCGGCGCGGCAGCATGCCGTGCTCCATGTTGTAGCGCACCTGTTTCTCGCGCCGGCGGTTGCTCTGCTCGATGGCGAAGCGCATGGAGTCGGTGCAGGTGTCGGCATAGAGGATCACGTTGCCCTGTGAATGGCGCGCGGCGCGTCCCGCGATCTGCGTCAGCGACCGCACGTTGCGCAGGAAACCCTCCTTGTCGGCGTCGAGGATCGCCACCAGCGCCACTTCGGGCAGGTCGAGCCCTTCGCGCAGCAGGTTCACGCCCACCAGCACGTCGAACATTCCGGCCCGCAGGTCTTCCAGAATCTGGATGCGTTCCAGCGTATCCACGTCCGAGTGGATGTAACGGTTGCGCACGCCCACCCGGTCGAAATATTTCGAAAGTTCCTCGGCCATGCGTTTGGTGATGGTCGTCACGAGCACCTTGTCGTCGTCTTTCACGCGCTTGTCGATCTCCTCCAGCAGGTCGTCGATCTGGTTGGCCGTGACGCGCACCTCGAGCGGCGGGTCGACCAGCCCCGTGGGGCGGATCAGCTGTTCGACGATCACGCCTTCGCTCTTCATCAGTTCGTAGTCGGCGGGCGTGGCGCTCACGTAGATCGACGTGCCCTGCAACTGCTCGAACTCGGCGAAGGTCACCGGACGGTTGTCCTTGGCCGCCGGGAGTCGGAATCCGTACTCCACGAGGTTTTCCTTGCGGGCGCGGTCGCCGCCGTACATGGCGTGTACCTGCGGCAGCGTGACGTGGCTTTCGTCTACGACGAGCATGTAATCCTTCGGGAAATAGTCAATCAGGCAGAAAGGGCGCGTGCCCTCGGCGCGGCCGTCGAAATAACGCGAGTAGTTCTCGATGCCGGGGCAGTACCCCAACTCCTTGATCATCTCGACGTCGTATTCCACGCGCTGCTTGATGCGCTGCGCCTCCGTCGTGCGTCCGGCACGCTCGAAGAATTCGATCTGCCTGCCCAGATCCAGGTATATCTGTTGTACGGCGCAGTTGATGCGCTCCTTGGTGGTTACGAAGAGGCTCGTGGGGTAGAGCGTCAGGTTGTCGAGCGAGTGGATACGCTGCCCCGTCGCGGGGTCGATGGTCTGGATGGCCTCGACCTCGTTGTCGTAGAACATTACGCGGAAGCACTGGCTGCCGAATTCGCCGAAGGCCGCCATGATGTCCACCGTGTCGCCGTTGACGCGGAACGTCGCCGGTTCCAGGTCGCGTTCGGTGCGCGTGTAGAGCGCTTCGACCAGCTTGTAGAGGAAATGCTTGTAGCTGACGACCTGCCCGACCCGGATGTTGATGGCCGTGGCATGGAAATCCGCCGGGTTGCCGGCGCCGTAGAGGCACGATACGCTCGATACGACGACCACGTCGCGGCGCCCCGACAGCAGCGTGGCCACGGTGCGCAGGCGCATTTTCTCGATCTCGGCGTTGATCGAAAGGTCTTTTTCGATGAAGGTGTCCGTCGAGGGGAGGTAGGCCTCCGGCTGGTAATAGTCGTAGTAGGAGACGAAATACTCCACGGCGTTCTCCGGGAAGAAATTGCGGAACTCGCCGTAAAGCTGCGCCGCGAGCGTCTTGTTGTGGCTCAGGACGAGCGTCGGGCGGTTCAGCTGCGCGATGACGTTGGCCACGGTGAAGGTCTTTCCCGAGCCTGTCACCCCCAGCAGGGTGTTATGTTTGGAGCCGTGCCGGATCGAGCCGACGAGCTGTGCGATCGCTTCCGGCTGGTCGCCCATCGGGGCGTAATCCGATACCAACTTGAAATCCATGGTGCAAAAGTAGATAAAAAAAACGGTATGGTGAAATGTCGCCCCGGTTTGGCCAAGGCGGAGCGTCTGTTTTGAAACGTACCGGGGACAGTTAAAATTGTCCCGCCACGCCATATGAAGCTGTTCGAAAGCGAAGGCTGGAAGTCGTTCCGGCTCAATTCCCTGGCCGTGATCCTGGGTGTCGTCATTACGTTCGGGGGCGGGCGGCTTATTACGAACTGCCAGAAACGGCAGGATGCCCGGGAGATTGTCGGGCTGTTCAAGTCCGATGTGCTGCGCCACCTCGATATGTCGGAAGGGGTGATCGCCGATTTTACGACCGAGATGTATGCCATGCGGCAATGTGCCGCCGCATCCGGCCGCGGGGAGTTGGACAAGGTGCACGAAGATACGCTCCGCTGCGCCCTGAGCTTGTTTTTCTCCGTGCACGGGAAAATCAGGAGTGCTGCTTCCGCTGCCAGATGGATGACACGCTCGGTTCCGGGGTCATCACCCGAGGCTTGGTGCCTGCCTGCGGATTGAACGAGGCCATCCGCGCCGAGCTGGAAGACATCAGGACGGTTGGGTACTGATCTTCTCCGCCCGGCAAAAACTTTTTGCACCCCGCTAAGGGTTGGGGAATTATTGCTATCTTTGCAGACATGATCGACAGGGAAACAGTAGACCGCATTTATGCAGCCGCCAATATCGTGGATATTATCGGCGAGTACGTCACGCTCAAGCGCAAGGGTGTGAACTATCAGGCCTGCTGCCCGTTCCACAACGAGAAAACCCCGTCGTTCGTCGTGTCGCCCTCGAAGGGGGTATATAAATGCTTCGGCTGCGGCAAAGGCGGCAATGCCGTCACGTTCCTGATGGAGCACGAGAACATCACCTATCCCGAAGCCCTGAAGATGGTGGCCAAACGATACGGCATCGAGGTCAAGGAGAAGGAGATGTCCGAGGAAGAGGTACGCCGCAACGACGACCGCGAATCGATGTTCGCGCTCAACGGCTGGGCGGCCGATTATTTCTCCAACTACCTGCACCACGAGACCGAGGGCATGAGCGTGGGTATGACCTATTTCCGCCAGAAGCGCGGCATGACCGACGCCACGATCAAGAAGTTCGGCCTCGGGTTCTGCCCCGCGCGTGGCGACCGGATGTCGAAGGATGCGCTGGCGGCGGGATATAAAAAGGAGTTCTTGGTCTCTACCGGCCTTTCGCTCGAACGCGAGAGCGACGGTTCGCTCTACGACCGCTTCCGCGACCGGGTGATTTTCCCCGTACATAACATTTCGGGGCGCATCGTCGCTTTCGGCGGCCGTACGCTGCGTACCGACAAGACCGTTGCCAAGTACCAGAATTCGCCCGAGAGCGAGATATACAGCAAGAAACGTGAGCTGTACGGACTCTATTTCGCCAAGAAGGCGATCCAGCAGCTCGACTTCGCCATCATGGTCGAAGGCTATACCGATGTGATTTCGATGCACCAGGCGGGTGTCGAGAACGTCGTTTCGTCGTCCGGGACATCGCTCACGACCGAGCAGATACGCCTGCTGAACCGTTTTACGAAAAACATCACGGTCATTTACGACGGAGACTCGGCGGGTATCCACGCTTCGCTGCGCGGGATCGACATGATCCTCCGGGAGGGGATGAACGTGCGCGTGGTGTTGCTGCCCGAACCCGAGGATCCCGACTCCTTCGCCCGGGCGCACACTGCGGCCGAGGTGCAGGAATATATCCGGGCCAACGAACAGGATTTCCTGGCCTTCAAAGCAAAATTGCTGTTGGAGGCCGCCCAGGGCGACCCGATCCGGAAGGCGGCGCTGATCGCCGATATGGTGCAGTCGATCGCGCAGATTCCCGATCCGATCCAGCGGTCGGTTTACATCAAGGAGTGCGCGCGGATCATGGACATCGACGAGAACATCCTGATCTCGGAGGTGGCGCGCAAGCGCATGGCGACGACCGGCGACCGCGAGGCCGACGAATTCGTACGCCGCCAGACGGCGTTGCGGAAGGCGGAGGCTCCGCAGCCCGAGGTGGAATTCGTGAAGCAGGTCGAGGCAGGGAGCAGCACCGAGGCGCTCGAACGCGAACTGGTGAAATACCTGCTCAAATACGGCCATTGTTCGTTCGAGTTCAAGGAGGGGCGCACGATGGTGGCGTGCAACGTCGCGGAGGTGATCTTCCTGGAACTGGACAGCGACGGGCTTACGTTTTGCAATCCGCTATACAACAGTATTTTGGCAACTTACCGTGAGCAGTGGAAGATTCTCGGTACGGGGGTGGAAGTCCCGGCGCACTTTTTCCTGAACCATCCCGACCCGGAGGTGTGCAACGCCTCGGTCGACATCCTTACGTCGGACGACAATTACGTGGCCAGCCAGCTGTGGCGGCGCAAGGACATCCATGTCGAGAGCGATGCCGAGATGCTGGCCGTAGGGGTGCCGAAGGCCGTGACGCTCTACAAGTCGAAGGTGATCGAAAGCTATATCAAGGAGTGGCAGGCCAAGCTCGCGGACGAGAGCCTCACGGACGAGCAGGTCGGCGAGGTGATCCAGCGGCTGGCCGGGTTCAACAAGGTGAAAGTGACGATTGCAAAGAAATTGCAGCGGTTGATATTATGACCGCGCCCGGCGGAGTGCCGGGCGGGAATATGCCGGGGTTTGAATTTTAAAAGAAAAAAGGGGCGGGTCTCGGGTCGTACACGTATCACTACGCATACCGTGTGCAAACAGAAAATAAACAGAAAGATGTGTAAAACATATCAAAGATAAAAGAATTAGTTACCTTGACCGATTCCCACCCCTGCGAATAAATAGGCAATTATTGTGCCGATTCCGAATATATGAGTGAACAGAAAAAGATAAATATCCGTAACAAGCGCGCGACGTTCGACTATGAGATTCTGGAAGAGTACGTTGCGGGCATCGTGCTCGTTGGTACCGAGATTAAGTCCATCCGTGCGGGCAAGGCTTCGCTGACCGATTCGTTCTGTTATTTCGACAAGGGCGAGCTGTGGATACGGGGTGTCAACATCGCCGAATACGGGTGGGGCACCTGCAACAACCATGCGCCGCGCCGCGACCGGAAACTGCTGCTCAACCGCCGCGAGCTGGACAAACTCCAGCGTGCGGGGCAGGACAAGGGCCTCACGATCGTGGGGCTGCGCCTGTTCCTGAACGAACGGGGGCTGGCGAAAGTCGTGGTCGGGCTTGCCCGGGGCCGGAAGACCTATGACAAGCGCGAATACCTGAAGGAAAACGATGCCAAGCGTGAGATCGACAAGGCGATGAAAAATTACAAACGATGATACGAGCTATTTTCCTCGATGTAGACGGTACGCTGATCAGTTTCAAGACCCATGAAATACCCGCCTCGGCACGCGATGCGCTGGTGCGGGCGCATGCGCGGGGTATCCGGCTCTTTATCGCTACGGGGCGTGCGGCGAACGACCTCGCTCCGCTCGAGGGGATTCCCTACGACGGCGTGGTGTCGCTCAACGGCGCACGGTGTGTGGCTGCCGACGGGCGTGTCGTAAGCCAGCACTTGATTCCGCGGGCCGATTTCGAACGCGCCATGGAACTCTCCTTGCAGATGGGATTCCCGCTGGCGCTGGAACTGGAGAGCGGCGTATTCGTCAACCGAGTGACCCCCGAGGTGGAACGGCTGGCGCATATGGTCGCGCATCCCGTGCCCGAGCAGACCGACCTCCGTGCGCTTTTCGAGCGGAGCGAGTGCTGCCAGATGTGTTTCTATCTGGATACGGAGGCCGAACGGCGCGTCATGGCGCAGTTGCCCGGGCTTGCGGCGAGCCGGTGGTGCCCGATTTTCGCCGACATCAATGTCGCAGGCATCGACAAGGCCACGGGTATGAGGGAATTTATGTCCGCCTGCGGATTACGGGCTTCGGAGGTCGCGGCCTTCGGCGACGGCGGCAACGACGTGGCGATGTTGTCTGCCGCGGGGGTGGGGATTGCCATGGGCAATGCCTGCGACGAGGCGCTGAACGCCGCCGACTACGTGACCGCTACGGTCGACGACGACGGCATTGCCCGGGCGCTGGAGCACCTGGGTATTTTGGACGATTGAGTTTGAATTTATCGAAGATATGAGCTTGATTCTATGTATCGAGACCGGTACGGACGTTTGTTCGGTCGGTATTGCAAAGGACGGGGAGCTGCTTTCGCTGCGCGAGAGCGACGAGGGGCGCGACCATGCCCGCAAGGTCGGCGTGTTCGTCGACGAGCTTTTGCGCGAAACGGGCATTGCGCCCGATGAACTGGATGCCGTGGCCGTGGGCAAGGGCCCCGGCTCCTATACGGGGCTGCGGATCGGCGTTTCGTTCGCCAAGGGGCTGTGCTACGGGGTGCGTAAGCCGCTGGTGGCCGTCGGGTCGCTCGATGCGCTGGCCGAAGTGGCGCTCGAAGACTACGAAGCCGGAATTCTTTCCGTCCCCGACTGGGAACATGCCTGCCTTTGCCCGATGGTCGATGCCCGCCGCATGGAGGTCTATGCGCAGGTATTCGATACAACTGGCAAGCCCCTGAACGAAGTTTCGGCCGAGGTCGTCGACGGGGAGAGCTTTGCGCACTTCCGTTCGCAGGGGAGGCCGTTCGTGATCTTCGGCAGCGGGGCCCGCAAATGCGCCGGGATACTGCCCGACGCCGTGCTTGTCGAGGTAGCCCCTTCCGCACGCGGGCTTGCGCGGCTGGCCCAGCGTGCGCTCGATGCGGGATGTACGGAAGATATCGCCTATTTCGAACCTTTCTACCTGAAGGATTTTGTCGTTACGACGTCGAAGAAAAAGTTGTTCTGACGGCGTTTTTCATGCTGTGGCGTCTGGCATGGCCGTAAGGCCCCGGGCTTTTCGGGGTTGCTGTATGGCGAACCTTCAGAATCGGGGGTTCGGCGGGAGTATACCGGTATGATGGAAGCGGAGTTGATAAAATGCCTGTCGGAGCGGTTTTATTCCGATTTTGCCGACACGGTGGCCCGGCGCGTGCGTGATGCGGGTGCCGTGGGGCTGCTGTATGAGGTGGTGACCTCCCGCTACGAGGGGTTGCCGCGTGCCGTGAGGCACAAGGTGGCTTTCCGGGGTGCGTATGTACTCGAGAAAATCTATTTCGACGCCCCGGATTCGTTCATGCCCTGTGCCGGTAAGTTTTGCGGGACGGATTTCCCGGCCTGCGCCGATCCCAGTGCCCGGCGTCACTTCGCAAAGGTCATGGCCGACCTGCTGGGGCGTTACTCGCCCGGGAGGCGGGATATGGAGCGGATTGCGGAGGCCGCCGCCCGATGGGCGGTCGAGCCGGGGGCGAAGGTCGCCGTGAAGATTTGGGCGGTCGAGGTGCTGAAGCATTGCCGGCGACGTGTCGGCTGGGTTCAGGAGGTGTGGGACGACATCGTGGAGACGATGGCGCACGACGCGACGCCCGGGATCGAAGTGCGGATGCGCAAAAACTGGAGGGAACCCCGCAGGCCGTGAGCCGGATTTTGTGCACGACATGGGAAATCTCCTGCCGGGAAATGTAAAAGCCCGCCGAACATCGGCGGGCTTTTGCATGTTACAGGGGGCTTTGCCCGGCCCATATTTTCCAGGTTTCCATGTTCCTCTGAACTCCGGTGCCCGGTTCCTCTGTTCCCGGTTCCTCTGTTCCCGGTTCCTCTGTTCCCGGTTTCTACCGTTCCCGGATTCCTTTGTTCCGGCGTTCCTCTGTTTCTCGCTTCTCGTGTTCCCGGGCTGGCGCGGCGGGCATTTCGGTTATTCTTTGCCTCCGGCTCCGGGAACCGGATTCCCGCCCCCGGCTTCGGTGGCGGGGATGCCTGGGAGGTCGTCCTCCCCGGCGGATTCGAGCGTGCGCGCGGAGTGCTGTTTCTTGGTTTGCAGGCGTGCCGTCCTGCGCAGCCGTTCCCCGACGCGGATGATGTTATCGTTGCCCGTGCAGAGCCGTTTGTAGGCGTCGTCATAGGCGTCGCGTGCCTTGTCCAGCGCCGTGCCGACCCCTTCGAGCGAACCGGTGAAGGCCACCAGCTGTTCGTAGAGTTTCAGCCCGCATGCGGCGATGTCCCTGGTGTTCTTGTCCTGGTCGTTGTATTTCCACAGGTCGGCGACCAATTTGAGCAGGGCGAAAAGGTTCGTCGGCGACGAGATGATGACCTTCTTGTCGTAGGCGTCCGACCAGATGGCCGCGTCGTTCTGCAATGCGGCGAGGAAGGCCGGTTCGTTGGGGATGAACATGATGACGAAGTCGGGCGAGTTGAGCAGGCGCTGGTACTCCTTGCGTCCCAGTTCGTTGACGTGCTGGCGGACGGAGGCCGTGTGCGCTGCGAGGCAGCGGCGGCGCTCCTCTTCGGTTTCGGCCGAGGTATAGCCTACGAAAGCCGTGAGCGAAACCTTCGAGTCGATGACGATGTCTTTCTTCTCGGGCAGGTGCAGCACGACGTCGGGGCGCAGGTTGTGTCCCTCGGCGTCCTTGATGTTGTATTGCGTTTCGTAGTGGATGCCCTTGATGAGCGCTGAACTGTCCAGGATCGTTTCCAGCAGCATTTCGCCCCAGTCGCCCTGCACTTTCGAATTGCCTTTCAGTGCGTTGGTCAGGTTCGTGGTCTCGGTCGTGATGCGCCGGTTGAGCTCCATCAGGTTTTTCAGCTCGGCCTTCAGTTCGCCGCGCTGTGCCGTCTGCGTGGTGTAGATGTCCTCGACGCGCTTGCGGAATTCGACGATGTTGTCGCGGAAGGGTTTGAGCAGCACGTCGAGCGACTCCTTGTTGGTCTCCTTGAAATGCTTGGACTGCTCGCCCAGTATCTCGGTCGCAAGGTTGCGGAACTGGGCCCGGAAGGTCTCCTCCAGTTTTTCGCGCTCGGCTTTTTCGGCCGCGCGATCCTCGGCGTTCTTCGCGCGCAGCGATGCGATCTCGGCCTCGGACGAGGCGCGGAGTGCCGCCAGTTCCGCTTCGGTACGCGTCCGCTGCTCGGTCAGCGCCTGCACCTGTCCTTCGTAGCGCTGCCGCAACTCTTTTTCCGCGGACAAGGCTTGTTCCGCGGCGGCCAGCCGGGCTTCGGCCGCCGCCAGCCGCGACGTGGCATCGCGCTCGCGGGCTTCGGAGGCTTGGTTGTCAGCGGCAAGCCGCCGGGTGTCCCTGCGCCAGAGTACGAGGAACAGGGCGACGGGCACTGCCAGGCTGCACGTAGCGGCCAATATGAAAAGGGTGGTAGGAGTCATCGTGTGTTTTTGTGTCTGTTTCCATGCAAAAATAGCAATTTATTCCCGGAAAAACACCCCGTACCGGGGCATGTGCGTTAATTTAGCCCCGCAACGCAATTTTTAGTCCCGATGTCGCAGGTTGTTACGTATTTTTTTATAGCTTTGTTTGTTCCAAATACGGATTCAAATAATTTCGAATATGAAAAAAACGTTACGATCCCTGAAGCTGGCCTGCCTCGCTGCAGTGTCCATGCTAGTTGTTTCCTGCGGCGGAAGTGCCGATTACCGCAATTTCCTGCCTGCCGATTCCTTTATGACGATGTCGGTCAATCCCGCTTCGCTTCTGCAGAAGAGCGATGCCGGCGACATCGGGCAGCATCCGCTCTTCATCCGGCTCAAGGCCGAGCTCGACAAAGCCGAGGGCATCACCGCCGAGGAGAAGGAATACCTGCTCGCCCTGCTGAAGAACCCCTGCGAATCGGGTGTCGACCTGAAAAAAGACCTGTTCTTCTTCATGTCGATGGATGGCGCGATGCAGTCCCCGAATGTCCGGGGCGGTATGCTGCTGCCCGTCGGCGACAAGGCGAAACTGGACGCCCTGCTTGCACGCATCGGCGAGAAAAGCGGCATTGCACCCCGGCACGAGGGCGGTGTTTCGGTCATCGCATTGGGCGAGGACAGCTCCGTGAGCGGTTTGTGCGCCTACAACGATGTGGCTGTCATGCTCTATTTCGCGCAGGGGTCGCCGGAAAGCGCAATCGATGCCGTTAAGAAACTCTTTGCCCAGAAGTGCGGCGAGAGCCTGATGGGTGACAAGGTCGTTGCCGACCAGCTCTCCGAGAAGAACGACATCAACATGGTGATGGTCTATTCTGCGCTGGCGTCGATGCTGGACAGCAACCCGATGGTGGGTTCGATGCCGATGATGGATGCCCTCAAGGGTGCCACGCTGGCAAGTTCCGTCAATTTCGAGAAGGGCCGGATCGTTTGCGATACCGCCATGTCGTACAAGGACAAGGAGAGCGAGCAGAAAATGATGGATTTTTACGCCTATGTGAAACCCCAGACGGGAGCCCTGTTGCGCTACGTGCCCCGGAATACGATCGGTGCGATGGCCTACGGCCTCGACGGCGAGAAGATGTATTCGGTGTTCTCCGCAATGCCCGGTTACGGGATGCTGATGGCCAACCCGATGGTCAAGCAGGTGATGGATGCTTTCAGCGGCGACTGCGTGATCTCGTTCTCGGGGATGACAGCCGACGGTCAGTATCCCGTAGCGTCGCTGCTGGCCCAGGTGAAGGATCCCGCCGTGTTGCAGACGATCGTCTCCAACCTCTCCGGTATGCCCATCCAGAAGGCGGGCGAAGGCGAATATACGATCAGCATGGGCGGTGTCACGGTGCTGTTCGGCGTGAAGGGCGATGTGCTTTACTGTACGACCGATGCGGTCGTGAAATCGGCGCTCGACGGTGCGGACATCGAATCGCTGGCTTCGATGAGCAAGATATTCAAGGGCCAGTCGGGAAGCTTCTACGTCGATTTCGAGGGTGTGACCGCGCTGACCGCGCAGCTTGTCGGCGGTAATGTCGACCCGCAGGTCGAGGCCGCGCTCTCCGTGCTGGCCATGTTCGAAGACCTGGAAGCCTATGGTACGATGAAGGGCGGGACTGCCGTAGTCAATATGACGGACAAGGAGCAGAATTCCTTTAAGACTGTCTGCGACAAAATTGGCGAACTGATCCGCCGGTACGTACCGGAGGTCAATTTGTAATAACCTTCGGGGTTTATGGTAAACGGCCGTCCGGGATTCGAACGGCCGTTTACCTTGAAATAAAGAAGGTATGGAATCGATAACTTTGCAACGGGTGCTGCCCTGCGTGTTCGCGGGGAAAGCGGCTCCGCGAGATTCGGGGGTCTGGTTGCAGGAGGTGACCTTCCGCAAGGGGGAGTACTGCCTGCTCGAGGCTGCTTCGGGAACGGGGAAAACTTCGCTGTGCCACTTTCTCTACGGCATCCGGGAGGATTACGCGGGGCGGATACTCTTCGACGGGGCGGATTGCCGCGGCTTTTCCGCCGCGGCGTGGAGCGGCCTGCGCCGCAGGTCGCTGAGTATGCTTTTCCAGGATTTGCGTCTTTTCGGCGAATTGACCGTCGCGGAGAATATCGGCCTGAAAAACGAGCTCACGCATTTCAAGACGCAGGAGCAGATCGGGCGAATGCTCGAGGCTGCGGGTATCGCCGATAAGCGGGATGCCCCGGTCGATAAGCTCTCCTTCGGACAGCAGCAGCGCGTGGCCTTCATCCGCTGCATGTGCCAGCCGTTCGATTTCATCCTGCTCGACGAGCCTGTCAGCCACCTCGATGCCGCTAACGGGGAGTTGCTCAGCGGGATGCTGCTGGAAGAGGCGCAGGCGCAGGGGGCGGGTATCGTCGTTACCTCGGTGGGCAGCCGGCTCGGGCTTCCCTACCATAAAACCCTTACGCTATGACGCTGCTTTGGAAATTGTTGCGCAGCCATCTGAGCGTCGCGCAGACCGTAGGTTTCGCCCTCGCCGGGGTCGTGGGCATGACCATCGTGCTCACCTCGGTGCAGGCTTACCGCGATGTCATGCCGGTCTTCGATGCCCCCGATTCGTTCATGCGGGGCGATTACCTGGTGCTTTCGAAACGGGTCGGCGCGCTCCAGACGATCGGGTTGGGGAGCAGCGACTTTACCCCCGGGGAGCTGGAGGAATTGAAGGGACAGCCTTTCGTCCGGGACGTCGGGGCTTTCACGCCGGCGAACTACCGGGTGAAGGGTACGGTGGGCATGGGCGGCGTGCAGCTCTCGACCTACCTGTTTTTCGAGGCGGTGCCCGACCGTTTTCTCGATGTCGCCTCCGGGAAGTGGAAATACGAACCCGGCGACGGGGATATCCCCATCATCATCCCGCGCAATTACCTGAACCTCTACAATTACGGGTTTGCCAAGTCGCAGGGGCTGCCGCAGATTTCGGAGGGGATATTCCAGCGGGTTTCGCTCGGCATCGAGGTTGCCGGCAACGGGCGCACGGAACAGTTCCGGGGCCGTATCGTCGGGTTGTCGAACCGCCTCAATACGATCCTCGTCCCGGAGTCTTTCATCCGCTGGTCGAACGGGCGGTTCGGCCAGGGCGGGGAGAAACAGGCATCGCGGGTCATCGTCGAGACCGACCGCCCTGTCGATGCCGCGATTTCGGCTTACCTCGACGGCAAGGGCTATGAGGCAGAAGGCGACCGCCGTGACAGTGGGAAGGCTGCCTATTTCCTGCAACTTGCGGCCGGAGGGCTCGGAGGGGTGGGACTGGTGTTCAGCGTGATGTCTTTCTACATTCTGATGCTGAGCATTTTCCTGCTCTTGCAGAAGAACAGCGCGAAACTGGAAAATCTGCTCCTGCTGGGTTATGCACCGGGACGTGTAGCACGGCCGTATTGGTTGCTGACCCTGTGGCTCAACCTGGGCGTCCTCGTCGTGGCCGTGGTTTTGTCGTGGCTGGTGCGTATGTGGTACCTGCCCGAACTGGCAGCATTGCAGGAGGGGTACGCCCCGGCCGGGGTCGGCGTTACATGGGTATGCGGCATAGGGCTTGCATTGCTGCTTTCGCTGTTCAACGGCATTGCGATACGCCGGAGGATCGACACCCTGAACCGGAAAAGATCCTGACCGGCAGCTCTTTCGGGACGGAATCCCCGGAAAGACCGTGCGACAGGGAACCGGCATTCGGAATCCCGAACTGCAACCCCGAACCCCAAAACCCGGGTTTGCGGGGACGGAATCCCGCTCCGAAGCGTGGAAAACTGCCCGGAAATGACTATATTTGTCGTAAGTAATATTCGAACCATGAACAGAATCGTAGCACCTTCGATGCTTTCGGCCGATTTCGGCCACCTGGAACGCGACACGCAGATGGTCGACCGCAGTGCGGCCGAGTGGGTACATATCGACGTGATGGACGGCGTGTTCGTCCCCAATATCTCCTTCGGGTTTCCGGTGCTGAAGGCCATCCGCAAGGTGACCGCAAAGTGCCTCGACGTGCACCTGATGATCGTCGAGCCGGAGCGTTACGTAGCGCGTTTCGCCGAGGCGGGCGCCGACATCGTGACCTTCCACTACGAAGCCACGTACGATCCCAGGGGGTGCATAGAAATGATCCGCAAGGCCGGTGCGAAGGCCGGGGTGTCGATCAAGCCGGCGACTTCGGTCGAGGTGCTGCGCGATATCCTCCCGCTGGTCGACCTGGTGCTGGTGATGAGCGTCGAACCCGGTTTCGGCGGGCAGTCGTTCATCCCGGCTTCGACCGGGAAGATCCGGGCTCTGCGGGCCATGGCCCGGGAGTTGGGGTTGCAGACCATCATCGAGGTCGACGGCGGCATCTCGTCGCACAACTCCCGCGAGGTCTACGAGGCAGGGGCCGACGTGCTGGTTGCCGGGAATGCCGTTTTCGGCGCCGAAGACCCGCAGGCCGAGATCGTGCGGATGCTCAACGCCTGACCATTCGGCGCGCCGGATATTTCGGGGCGGAGCGGCCAGGGTTTTCAGGGGTTCCGGACGTCTCGTGTTCCGGGTTTTGCCGGGGTGTCGCGCCCGTATTGCATTCCGCAGCGGCTTAGGGGACGATGTGCCGTCGGGTCTCGTCGTCCAGCAGGCGGCGCAGGTCGCGCAGCAGGTCGTCGTCGCGGAAATAGCCGGAGCCGTAGGTCAGGTTGAACGCGTAATCGAAATCGGCGGGATTGGCACCCTGGTTATGCTGGATGATGGTCTCGGCCTTGTCGAGGGCTTTCACCCACCGCGCCTCGGGCGTCTGGCATGCTTCGTATTCCTCCCATATCTTCCGGATCGCCGTCCCGGCCGCGGGCGGGAGCATGCGCGTCAGTTTGTCGATTGCGACCAGCTCCGAAGCCTCCTTGGTACCGTCGGCCATCTGTGCCACGGCCGGGATGTCCCCGTCATACGCTTCGCCGAGGTCGTGGACGAGGCACATCAACAATACTCGTTGCATGTCCAGCCGGGGGCGTTCGCCGGTGAGGACGGCGGCCAGCAGGGCCAGCCGCCAAGAGTGTTCGGCCGTGCTTTCGTGTCTCCCGGTCGAGGTGTGCGCCGTGCGCAGGACGTCTTTCAGCCGTTCGGCCTCGCGGATGAACCGCAGGTAGCGTTCCAACTTCTCCATACTATAACAATGTTCGTTTCGGAGTTCAAAGATACGATATGTCGGATTAAATCACTAACTTTGCCGTGATTTTAGACAGACCATGATATCTCTTGACAATCTTACTGTAAGTTACGGGGGCTGGACGCTCTTCGACAACATATCGTTCCTGATAAACCCCAAAGACCGCATCGGCCTCGTCGGCCGGAACGGGGCGGGCAAAACCACGCTGCTGCGCATCATTACGGGCGAGCAGCAACCGACCTCGGGCAGCGTGACCCTGAACGGCGACTGTACGATCGGCTACCTGCCGCAGACCATGCGTGTGGCCGATACGACGACGCTCGTCGAGGAGACCGCCAAGGCGTTCGAGGAGGTGCTGCGCCTCGAGGCCGAGATCGAGCACCTGACGCGCGAGATCGCGGAGCGTACCGACTACGAAAGCGACGGTTATGCGCAGCTGTTGCACCGCCTGAACGATGCGCAGGATCACTACCATATCCTCGGCGGCGAGACCCGCGATGCGGATATCGAAAAGACGCTGCTGGGGCTCGGGTTCAAACGCGAGGATTTCGGACGTCCGACGAGCGAATTCTCGGGCGGCTGGCGCATGCGTATCGAGCTGGCGAAACTGCTGTTGCGCCGTCCCTCGATCTTCCTGCTCGATGAGCCGACGAACCACCTCGACATCGAGTCGATCCAGTGGCTCGAGGATTATCTGAAGAATTACAGCGGCGCCGTGCTGCTGATTTCGCACGACCGCGCTTTCCTCGACAACGTCACCAACCGCACGGTCGAGCTTTCGCTGGGCAAAGCGACCGATTACAAGGTTTCCTATTCGAAATATGTCGTGCTGCGCGCCGAACGCCGGGCACAGCAGATGGCTGCCTATGAAAACCAGCAGCGCATGATCGAAAAGACCGAGGAATTCATCGAGAAGTTCCGCTACAAACCCACCAAGTCGAACCAGGTGCAGTCGCGCATCAAGCAACTCGAACGCCTCGAACGGCTCGAGGTCGAGGAGGAAGACTTGGCGACGCTCAATATCAAGTTCCCGCCCGCACCCCGCTCGGGACAGATCGTGGCCGAGATCAACGAAGCCGGGATGTCGTTCGGGGCGAAGCATGTCTTCAGCGGCGCGAATTTCATCATCGGAAAGGGCGACAAGATCGCCCTCGTCGGCCGTAACGGCGAAGGCAAGACCACGCTGGCGCGTATGCTCGTCGGGCAGCTGACGCCGACCGAAGGTTCGGTGCGGCTCGGTGCCAACGTCAATATCGGCTACTATGCCCAGAACCAGGACGACCTGATGGACGGCGAATTCACCGTCTACGATACGCTCGACCGCGTGGCCGTGGGGGACATCCGTACCCGCCTGCGCGATATCCTCGGGGCGTTCCTGTTCCGCGGCGAGGATATCGACAAAAAGGTCAAGGTGCTTTCGGGCGGCGAGCGGGCACGTCTGGCCATGGCCCGCATGATGCTCGAACCGCGCAACCTGCTGGTACTGGACGAGCCGACCAACCACATGGACATGCGTTCGAAGGACATCCTCAAGAATGCCATCATGAAGTACGACGGCACGGTCGTCATCGTGTCGCACGACCGCGAATTCCTCGACGGCATGGTGCAGAAGGTCTATGAGTTCCGCGACGGCGGGGTGAAGGAGTACCTCGGGGGTATCTACTATTTCCTCGAAAAGCGGAAGCTGGAATCGCTCCAGGAGGTCGAACGCAGGGACACCCCGCAGAAACCCGCCGTGCAGGCAACTCCGAAACCCGAGGCCGCCGTTTCCGGCAAACTCACTTACGAGCAGCGCAAGGAGCAGGAGAAACAGCTGCGCAAGCTGCGCCGGACGGTCGAGGGGATCGAGGCGGAACTTGCCGCAATCGAAAAACAGATCGCCGCCTACGATGCGAAATTCGCTGCGGCGACCGCCTACGACGAAGCCGACTACAAGGCCTACAACGACCTGAAAGCCCGTTACGACCATCAGATGCACGAGTGGGAGAAGGCATCGTACGAACTGGAACTCGTCGAAGAACAGTGATTTCCGGGAAATCCGGCTGAACCTTGTGCCGCCCGCCCCGGGGCAAATGAAAAATAAGCTGCTATGGACAACATTATTTTCGGGATACGTCCCGTGGCCGAAGCCATCGAGGCTGGACGCCAGATCGAGAAACTCTACATCCGCAAAGGTGCCGAAGGGCAGCTGATGACGGAGCTGAAAGACCTCTGCATCCGTCACCGCGTGCGGATGCAGGAGGTGCCTGTCGAAAAGCTCAACCGCCTCACGCGCGGTAACCACCAGGGGGTCGTGGCGCAGATTTCGGCCATCGAATATGTCGGGCTGGCCGACATCCTGGAACGGGTGCCCGAGGACGAGACGCCGCTGGTGGTGATCTTTGACGGGGTGACCGACGTCCGCAATTTCGGCGCCATCGCCCGCTCGGCCGAGTGCGCCGGGGCGCACGGTCTGGTGACGCCGCTGAAGAATTCGGCCCCCGTGAATGCCGAGGCAATCCGCTCGTCGGCCGGGGCGCTGACGACGATCCCGGTCTGCCGCGTGGGGTCGATCCGCAATACGATCAAGCAGCTCCAGACCGAAGGGTTTCAGATCGTCGCCGCGACCGAGAAGAGCCGCAAACTGCTCTACGATGCCGATTTCCGCAAGCCTACGGCCCTGGTGATGGGCGCCGAGGATACGGGCATCTCGAAGGAGGTCCTCAAACTCTGCGACGAACAGCTGGCAATCCCCCTGATCGGGCATATCGAATCGCTGAACGTCTCGGCCGCAGCGGCCGTGATGCTTTTCGAGGTCGTGCGCCAGCGTATCGGACAATAAACGAAAACCATGAAAGCGAAACTCGGACATTACGTGCAGTGGCTTCGGGAGGGGTTCCTGCAAATGCTGCGCCTGCACCCTGTGGAGGCGGGATTGATTGCCCTCGGATGTATCGGCTGCCTCGTCGCCTACGAGACGGACAGCGACGACACCCTGGTCAGGCTGGCGCTCGTGCCGCTGGCCTTCGCTGTTGCGCTGGCCTTCAATAACCTTGCGGGGCTGGGGCCGTGGCGGAAAGTCTACTGGGTATGCTGGGCGCCTTTCGTGCCGTTCGCGCTCTGGGGAGGTCTGGAAGAGTGGCTCGCCAGCGAGCCGTCGTTCATCACCTTCGGCATCCTGGCGCCCTTGGCGCTGCTGCTCTGTCGCCGTGCCGTGTGCAACAAGCGGTTCGTCGACGACATCATGGTGTGGCTGCGTTCGGGCATCCTCGCTGCGCTCTTCGCCAATGTAGCGCTGGGGTTGTTCTCCGCTATCCTCTTCTCCACGACCTATATCTTCGGGCTCGAAGGGAGTTGGATCGAGCATGTCTGGATCTATGCGCTGATCCTTTTCGAGACCTTCGCCGGCCCGGTGCTTTTCCTGATGATGTACGACCGTTGGGCCGGTGCCGAATGCCGCGGCACTCGCATCCTCGACGTATTGCTGAACTATATCGTGACGCCCGCACTGCTGATCTACACCGCCATACTCTGCCTTTACATGGTCAAGATCCTCGTTACGTGGTCTTTGCCCGAGGGCGGGGTGGCCTATCTGGTATTCGGGTTCACACTGCTGGCTATTGCGGTCAAGGCATTGCAGCCGTTGTTGCAGAAACGCATGTACGACTGGTTCTTCGACCGTTTCAGCCTGGTGTCGTTGCCTACGCAGCTGCTGTTCTGGATCGGCGTCCTGCGTCGTACGAACGAATACGGGCTTACCGAACCGCGCGTATACCTGCTTGTCTGCGGCGGGCTGATGACGCTCTGCGTGCTGTTGTTCCTCTCGCGCCGTACCGGGCGCTACCTGTACGTCGGCCTGGCGGGGTTCGTCTGCTTTGCGGCTCTGGCCTACCTGCCTGTGCTCGAACCGCAACGCATAGCGACCGGCTCGCAGGTGCGCCGTGCCGTCCGTGTGGCAAAACAGCTTAACATGCTCGACGGCGAGGGCCGGCTGCAACTGGACGCCTTTGTCCCCGACACCCTGCTGCGCCGGGATTACCGCCGCCTTTACGAGGCGCTCGACTACGTTGCCGACCATGATACGCTGGCCTTCGCCCGGTTCGGGGTGGAGCTCGGCAAAGTCCGCGAGGCAGTGCCGGATGTGTTCCGCGATTATGTGGTCTACGGCTACGATTACCGTACCGATGACAACTGGGTGTCGGTGTACCCGGACGGTGTGCGACGCATCGACCTTGCCCCAGGGTATCGGGTGCTGTATGCCAACCTTTCGTACAATCGTTATGACCAGGGCCGTATCCCGTATTACCGATTCGAGGATGATACGCTGCGGATCGACTTCGGCACGGATCGCCCCGAATTCGTAATTTCCGCACCCGCCCTGTTGCAGCGGCAACTGCGGCGTGCGGGCAAGGGGGATTATCCCCTGCCCTCTGAGCTGGAGAACGCTGCCAATGAACTCCTGACCTATTCGGATGAAGAGTTGTTGATCCTTTTTTTCAGTATGAGCATCGAACGGCGGGATTCTGCGCTTCGCCTCGACGATGTGGATATCTCGGCCATTATGGCCCGTTAGGCATGATTACGACCGTCGAACATCCCCGGCTGGGTGAGGTCGTCCTCTCCCAGTCGCGCCGCGCACGCCGTATTTCGATCAGCGTGCGCGGGACGGGGTGTGTCCGCCTGTCGTTTCCTTGCGGGGTTTCCGCACGGCGAGCGATGGAGTTTCTCGAGTGCAAAGCCGGATGGGTCGAGGCGGCCCGGGCACGGCTTGCGCAGCGGCGTGCGGCACTCCCGCCGCAGTTGCCGCCTGCCGCGGAAAAAGCCCGCGTCGAAGAGCTGCGGCGCGCCGCCAAAGCCGACCTGCCCGACCGTATCGGTCGGCTCTCCCGCATCACGGGGCTGAAGTACAACAAGCTGACGATCCGTGCCTCGCGTACGAAGTGGGGGAGCTGTACCGGGACGAACAACATTTCGCTGAGCCTTTTCCTGATGACGCTTCCGGAGCATTTGCGCGATTTCGTCATTGTCCACGAGTTGTGCCATACCGTTCACCACGACCATTCCCCGAAGTTCCATGCGTTGGTCGACCGGCTGGTCGGGGGCAATGAAAAAGCCCTTAACCGGGAGTTAAAGGCTTTTTCGATTCGGGGCTGACGCCCCACCCAAACATAACAATCCTATAAAAGGAACCCCTCGCTCCGCAGCGGCCGTCCGAGCCGCCGTGAAGCCTTGCTATTTCCGTTGTTTAACCAGATATTGTTCTTCCCGGTAGGTGAAACTGATGAAGAGGAAGGCCAGTGCGCACGCCGCGAGCAGCATGATGAATCCCCAGTCCCAGCCCAGGTGCTGTACGATCGAACCCATGGCGATGTTGGCGAGGATGGCCGTGCCGAAGAAGTATCCGAAGAATCCGGTCAGTCCGGCGGCTGTCCCGGCGGCCTTCTTGGGTGCGAGGTCGAGGGCCTGTACGCCGATCAGCATCACGGGGCCGTAGATCAGGAATCCGATGGCGATCAGCGATATGTTATCCAGCAGTACGTTGTCCATGTTTTTCCAGTAGATCACGATGAAGACCGCGACGAGTGCCATGTAGATCATGGTCGTGATGGCCCGGCGTCCTTTGAAGACCTTGTCCGACAACCATCCGCAGATGATCGTGCCGGGGATGGCTGCCCATTCGTATGCCGAGTAGGCCCAGCCCACATCCTTGATGTCATAACCCTTGATGTCCTTCAGGTAGGTCGGCGCCCAGTCCAGTACGCCGTAACGCACCAGGTACACGAACGCATTGGCGAAGGCGATATACCAGAGTATCTTGTTGTTGAGTACGTATTTGAAGAAGATTTCCTTCGTCGTAAGCTCCTGCTCCGACTTCTCGCTGTAATTTTTCGGGTAGTCGTTGCGGTATTTCTCGATGGGCGGGAGCCCGGTCGACTGGGGCGTGTCGCGGATCAGCAGGAATGCAAGCATCGCGACCACGATGGCCACCACGGCGGGGAACCAGAACGTACCGATCTGCCACGACCCGAACCACAACAGTCCGTAGGCCGCCATCGGGCCGATCATGCCGCCGCCGACGTTGTGGGCCACGTTCCAGATCGACATCTTCGTGCCGCGTTCGTTCTGCGAGAACCAGTGGGTCATGACGCGTCCGCACGGGGGCCAGCCCATACCCTGGAACCAGCCGATGAGGAACTGCGTGATGAACATCATGATGATCGACGAGATACCGGCCGATGTCCCGAGGAACATCGTCACCAGCGCCGACAACACCAGTCCCAGCGGCAGGAAGACACGGGCGTTGCTGCGGTCGGAAACGCCGCCCATCAGGAACTTCGAAAGCCCGTAGGCAATGGCGTTCGCCGAGAGCGCGATGCCCAGGTCACCCTTGTCGAATCCCATTTCGACAAGGTGGGGCATGGCCAGCGTGAAGTTCTTGCGCACGAGGTAGTAACCGGCATATCCGATGAAGATGCCGATGAATACCTGCAACCGCAGCCGCTTGTACTCTTTGTCTATTTTTTCCGCAGCGACGGGCGGTTTGTGTTTAGGGGGTCGTAGTATTTTCCACATGGTTCAGCGATCAGTTTTGTTCAAAGATATACGTTTTCGCCAAATCCGTGAAATCTTTTACCTGAGTGTCGATCCAGGCCTGGTCGCGTCCCAGCTCCCTGGCCATCATCGCGGCTACCTTCGGCGCCGCCGCGATGGCTTCGCGGGCATCGACGAAGAGCAGGCGCACACGGCGCGAAAGCACGTCCTCGACCGTCATGGCCATCTCCTCGCGTACGGCCCACAGCACCTCGGCATAGGTATAGCCGTATTTGGGCGAGAGTTTCTCGCCCAGTTCGGGCTGCTGCTTGATAAGGTCGAGGATCTTGGGCTCGTCGCTGCCGTAGACGTACATGTGATCCGCCAGGTTGGGGTTCTTGCGGTAACCGTGGATGCGCAGTTTCTTGGTCACGCACTTGCGGACGGGCAACTTGGCGACCTCGATCGCCTTGTCCACCGTATCTTCGGCCATCAGACGGTAGGACGTCCATTTGCCGCCCGTGATCGTCACCAGCCCGTTGTCCGAAACGATGATCTTGTGGCTGCGCGAAATTTCCTTGGTGTTTTTGCCCTCCTTCTTGGGCGCCGCCAGCGGACGTTGCCCTGCGAAGACCGAAAGGATGTCCTTGTAGGTCGGCGCGGGGTTCATGTAGAGTCCTGCCGTGCCGAGGATGAAGTCGATCTCTTCTTTGAGCGGGCGCGGGTCTTCCTCGGCCTTGGGCCGTACGATGTCCGTGGTGCCGACCACGACCTTGTCGTGCCAGGGCACGGCGAACAGCACGCGGCCGTCCGAGGTCTTGGGTACCATGATGGCGTAGTCGCTCTGCAGGAATTTCATGTCGAGCACCAGGTGCACGCCCTGGCTCGGAGTGACCATCTTGCGGTGCGTAGGGCTGTCCATGTGCATGATGTCGTCCACGAAGCACCCTGCGGCGTTCACCACGCTGCGGGCCTTGATTGTGTGTTCTTCGCCCGTGAGGTTGTCCACGAATTTCACGCCGGCGGCACGTCCCGCATCGTCGTGTACGATCCCCGTAACGCTCGCCTGGTTCACGACCGTGCCGCCGTTCTCGATGCATGTCTGTGCGAGGTTGATCGCCATGCGCGAGTCGTCGAACTGCCCGTCGTGGTATACGACGCCGCCCTTGAGTCCCTTTTCGACCGAAGTGGGGATGTATTTCATTACTTTTTTTGCCGAGATGAATTTCGAACGGCCGTAACCGAAACCGAACGAAAGCATGTCGTAGAAGGTCAGACCGCAAAAATAGAGGAAATTATCCCAGTAACTGTAATTCGAGATCACGAATGCCTGGTCTTTGACCAGGTGCGGGGCGTTGGCTTTCATGCGGCCGCGTTCGCGCAGGGCTTCGAGCACCAGCATGACGTCGCCCTTCTGCAGGTAACGTACGCCGCCGTGCACGAGCTTCGTACTGCGGCTCGATGTGCATTTGGCGAAGTCGGTCTTTTCGAGCAGCGCTACGCTCAGCCCGCGGGTCGCTGCGTCGACCGCCACGCCGAGGCCCGTGGCGCCCCCGCCTACCACTACGATATCCCAAACCTTGTCTTTCTCGGATAGTTTTTTGATCTGTGCAAGTCTTTCCATAAATTCATGAATTTCGTTTCGCAACAAAATTACATATGATTTTTTGTATTTCAAAATAAAATATGTTTTATTTCATAATATTTCGTTTCGGAGCACAATATATTGCCGAAAAAAATATTTCTCCGGAAGGTTTCGATCTAATTTCGGATTATTTTCGTATCTTGCATTATAAAACCAAATTTTTAATCGACCTATGAATAAATCCGGCGAAGAGACTATTTTGAGCCTTCCGGAGCGTCATAACCGGATCCTGGCACTGTTGCAGCAGAACGGCTCCATATCCGTCGTGCAGCTGGCCGAGTTGTTCAAGGTTTCGGAGGTCACGATCCGCAAAGACCTCTCTTTCCTCGAACAACAGAAGAAACTCTACCGCACGCACGGCAGTGCGATCCTTATCAGCCCCTATATCAGCGACCGCCACGTCAACGAGAAGGAGAAGAAAAACGTGGCGGAGAAACGGGCCATCGGGGCCAAGGCCGCAAGCCTTGTCGCGCAGGACGATTCGATCATCATCGCGTCGGGCACGACCATGGCCTTCCTCGCGCGCGAAATCAAGCCCGTCGGGCACCTGACGGTCATCACGGCGGCCGTTCCCGTGACATCGATCCTTTCGCAGGACACCAATGTCGACGTGATCCAGTTAGGGGGCATTACCCGCAGCAGTTCGGTGTCGGTCGTGGGGCCCTTTGCCGAACAAATGCTCGGCAACTTCAATTGCAGCAAGCTGTTCGTCGGTGTCGACGGCATCGACCTCGAATTCGGGCTTACGACGACCAACATGCTCGAAGCGGCGCTGAACCGTGTGATGATGAACGCCGCGCAGAAGGTTATCGTACTGGCCGACAGTTCGAAATTCGGACGCCGCGGCTTCAGCAAGATCTGCGACCTGGAGGCTGTCGACCGCATCATTACCGACAATGGCATCCAGCCCCTTTACCTCGACCGGCTGCGCGAGCGCGGCATCGAGGTGATCGTCGTCGATGCATGATATACCTTAAATATAGGGACTCTTTCAGCCCGATTGCGATCAGACTCTTGTGAGGTGCCGGTCAAATAAAGGCGACGGTGATTTTCACCGTCGCCTTTATTATGGTTTACCCCCTCCCTCCAGTTCGAAAGGTAATTCCGTACGTTGCGTTTGCAGCTGGACTTGTGTTTTGCGGAGATGCGAATGCCGGAGGTTTTGAAGGAGAACCCAGTCGGAAGATGCTTGCAAATATTTATTTCTGCCTGCGGTAAAAATCGCCTGCATGTTTAAATTCAAATCCGATCATTCGTTCATTATAGATACTGTCCATTTTGGAGATTGTTATACTGATTTTTATATTGCCGTAATGGGGCGGATTCGTTTCCGAAGGTTTCTTGTCGTAAAAATCATAGTAATCTATTATCGGCAAATCAATGACTTGCGCCGGGGCTCCGCAATATTTTCCAACCGTTTCTACGACTTCTTCTCGTGTGGCTATTTTGCTTGCCAATCCAAAAACAGCGAAGTCGGAAATATTATGCCAGTTATCGGATCGCGGCGTAATACTGATGCTGTTCACAATGCAATCGGTTTCAGGGAGGGCTTGGGCCGTGGGGTTAAATATCACCGCGTTGATGATTTCTCCCTTTTCGTTTTTTACCGTTGTTCCCCAGTATTCATCTTTGGCAGTGGGAGGGATCATTGCGACGCCAGCACGGCTTTTGTAGTTCCCGGCCTGCATCAAATCTATAAGTTTGCATGGAAATGTGATTTTGCAGCCGTTGAGGACGAATCCCGATTTCCAGAATTCTTCCGGTATGTTTTTTATAGCTTCCATGGTAAGGCGCTTTTTGGGGGATTCTGCGTGGGTTTTCTGTTTTATTTGTGCTTCGATGCCATTGAAGGGGCTGAAAATCAACAACACCAGCATTAAAAGAATTTTTATGTTCATATTTCTGTATTTATGTTCGGGTAGCCCGATTTTTTACAAAGTTACTTGTTTTTACGGAAGTCAGTGTAATATTTAGGTGAATTTCATTGCGCAGCAGCAAGCGCTCAGTGTCTTGGACGGATATGGCCGCCGATAGACAGGCTGTAACAGAAAAGCAGCCCGGAAATCCGGACTGCCTATAATAATCGGACGGCTTGAATTAAACGGCAAGCCGTCCGATTATACATTTATATTGCCGCTGTTATTTCAGCAAGGCCTGCAGCCGCTCGGGGTAATCCGTCGTGATGTAGTCCACGCCCAGGTCGATGAAATAGCGCATGTCCTCTTCCTCGTCGACCGTCCATACGTTCACCTCCAGTCCCAGCTTTTTTGCCTGTTCCACCCATTCGGGGTGCTTGCGCAGCACGCGCATCGAGTAGTCGATGCCGGTGAGGCCGAGCCCCTTGATGCTGCGCGGGGAGAGGTCTCCGTTCAGGTAGAAGATACGCCCGTCGGGCAGCAGTTTCCTGAACGCCAGGCAGGCATTGATCGAGAAGGCGATGATGTCGGTGCGGTCGAGCAGGTTGTACTTGCGCAATGCCTTGACGATCTTCTCGGCCGCGAGGTCTTCGCGCCGAAGGTCGGAGAGCGATTTCATTTCCAGCACCAGCCGGGTGTCGGGTTTGGCAGCCACCAGGCGCAGATAGGCGTCCAGCGTCGGGATGTTCTCTCCGTTGGGAAGCACGATCGAGGTGATCTCCTTCAGCGTACCTTTCTCCATGTCGATTTCGGTACCCTTGTATATACGGTCGTGGTTTACGATCAGCTTGTCGTCGGCAGTCAGCCATACGTCCATTTCCGAGCCGAAGGCCCCGACCGAATCGGCTTTGGAGAACGAAGCAAGTGAGTTCTGCGCCGAATTGGGTGCCGTCCAGTAGCCGCGGTGCGCAATCACCTTGGGCTGAGCGAAGGCCGCGGCGGTTCCTGCGAAGAGCAGGGCGGCGGCGAAGATGAGCTTTTTTGTCATATCGTTTGAAATGTTGGTTGAGTGCTTATAAATCGAAACTTCAACAAAGTTAGTAAACATTTCCGGAATAACAAGCCCGGCGGGGTGCAAAAGGTGTTTTTTCAGGACGATGTCATCATACGGGAAGGGTTTGTGATTTTGAAACGAAACACGGAGCGGAACGATATGTACGATTTCCCGGCGAAATATATCGGAGTTTCGGGATTTTTTCCTATCTTCGTATGATGTGGAAATGGAATCCTTAACTTAAAACCAGAATAGACCATGAAAGAAAAAGTCAGCAAAAAGTTCCAGGAGATTTACGGCTCCGGGGCTATCCTGTTCGCCTCGCCGGGGCGTATCAACCTGATCGGGGAACATACCGATTACAACGGGGGCTTCGTTTTCCCGGGGGCGGTTGACAAAGGAATCGTGGCGGCCATCAAACTCAACGGCACGGACAAGGTGCGGGCCTATGCGCTCGACTTGGGTGAAAGCGCGGAGTTCGGGCTGAACGAAGCCGATAAACCCGCCCAAAGCTGGGCTTGCTATATCTTCGGCGTATGCCGCGAGATTCAGAAGCGGGGCGGTAAGATCGGCGGTTTCGATACGGTATTCGCGGGCGACGTGCCCCTGGGTGCCGGCATGTCGTCGTCGGCAGCGCTGGAGTCGACCTACGCCTTTGCGCTGAACGACCTCTATTCGCTGGGCATCGACAAATTCGAACTGGCTAAGATCGGCCAGTCCACCGAGCATAACTATTGCGGCGTGAACTGCGGCATCATGGATCAGTTCGCTTCGGTTTTCGGCAAGAAGGGCAACCTGATCCGCCTGGACTGCCGTTCGCTGGAGTATGCCTATTTCCCGTTCGACCCCAAGGGTTACAAACTCGTCCTGCTCGATTCGCGCGTGAAGCACGAGCTGGTGGGTTCGCCCTACAACGACCGCCGGGCTTCGTGCGAGCGGGTGGCGAAGATGCTCGGGCAGGAGTTCCTGCGCGGCGCCACGATGGAGCAGCTCGATGCCATCAAGGATAAGATTTCGGAGGAGGATTACAAGCGTGCCCGCTACGTGATCGGCGAAGAGAAACGCGTGCTCGATGTCTGTGATGCGCTCGAAAAGGGCGACTACGAGACGGTCGGCAAGCGGATGTATGAAACCCATTGGGGCATGTCGAAGGATTACGAAGTGTCGTGCGAGGAACTGGATTTCCTGGCCGAGGTTGCCGAGGAGTGCGGTGTGACGGGTTCGCGCATCATGGGCGGCGGCTTCGGCGGCTGTACGATCAACCTGGTGAAGGACGAACTTTACGACAACTTCATCGCCACGGCGAAAAAGAGGTTCAACGAGAAGTACGGCCATGAACCCAAGGTGTACGAGGTCGTGATTTCTGACGGTTCGCGCCGTCTGGAATAATCGTTATGGAAAAGTTTCGCAGGTTTCTGCATCCCGTGTGGACAGGATTCGTACTTCTTATTGCGGCGTATGTCCTGCGGGGAGTTTTCCTGTGCGCGCGCGATACCTTTTTGTACAATCGGCTGGATCTTTGCGATCCGGCCGATTTTAAAATTTACCACCGTAATACCGAACCGAAGCGTTGGCGTTCCCAGGTGCATACCTATCGGCTGTACGGGACGTTGTATCCTGAAATCCGCAATGCGGATATGCGTGTCGGATACGATGCGTATTCCCGTTATGCCATCGGGGATACGATCCGGGTGTACGCTACCTCTTCGGGCAGGGTAGTGCCTGTCTCTACGGTTGAGAAAATGCGTATTTGGCACATCGGCAGCCGGGGACTGGCTTCGGAGCATCTTCCGGAGCTGTTTGGGCTTATCGGCGGCGGATTAGTTTTGTGGCGTTGTGCTAACCGGCGCAGGTCATAATATTTTTTGCAGGAAAACCTCGTCGTGGAATCCGTCGGCAAGCCGCAGCCACTCTTTCCTGATCCCCGTTTCGGAGAATCCGGCGTGGCGGAAAAGTGCGAGGCTCGCCGCATTTCCGGCTTCGACGCTGCACCATAACTGGTGCAGGTGCAGCATATCGCGGGCATAGCTGCATACGGTCTCCACCGCATCGGCGGCATAGCCTTTGCCCCGTTGTGCCGTATCGTGGATCAGGATGCCGACGCCCGCACGGAGATTCACCGGATCCAGGTCGAACAGGTCGAGCGCCCCGACGGGGAGGCCTTCCGGGGTTTCGATGATAAGCCGCTGCTGGCGGGTTTGGAAAATGTCGAACTGCTGCTCTTCGATGAACCGTTCCAACGTATGGCGGGAAAAAGGCGCCAGCGTACCGCTGACGCCCCATATCTCCGTGTCGTTTTCCCAGGCGTACATCAGTTCGATATCTCCCGGTTCGAGGGCGCGAAGCCGTGTTGTCCGGCCTTCGAGGTTCATCAGATGCCGATGATCTTGTTGCGGATGAGCATTGCCACACCCCATGCGTTTGCGTTCTCGGTCATCTTCGATACGCGGAATTTGGTGTCCTTGTATACGAGGTTGAGCGAGTATTTGTTGGTCGCCGACTTGAGGGGCAGCATGATGTAGTCGCCTGCGGCGGCCATGTTGCCGCCGACGATGACCGTCTCGGGGTTGAACGTGTTGATAAGGAAGGCCACGGCCTTGCCGACTTTTTCGCCGGCCTCCTCGATCAGCTCGATCGAGAGGTTGTCGTCGTTCTTCGCCGCGGCGATGATGTCGTCGATATGGATGCTCTTCTGCTGGTCGTACTTCTCCTTGAGGATCGTATTGACGCCCTTCTCGATCAGGTGGCACATCTTGTCCTCGATGGCGATACCCGAAACCTCGGTTTCGAGGCAGCCTTTCTTGCCGCACGAGCAGATGATCTCGTTGTCGAAAAACGGGATGTGTCCGAACTCACCGGCGAACCCGCTTTTCCCGTAGTAGAGCTGCCCGTCCACGACGATTCCGATTGCCACGCCGCGCCCCATGTGCAGGTAGAGCACGTTGCTCTCGTCCTTCGACTTGCCGCACGTGTATTCCGCATAGCAGCGGGCGCGGGTGTCGTTTTCGAGCAGCACGCGCAGCCCGACGCGCTCTTCGAGCACTTCGCGCAGCGACTGTTCGCTGGAGGTGAAATACTTGTAGCTGCGGCCCGTGTCGGGATTCACGCGTCCCGTCATGCAGACTCCCAGCCCGAGGATTTTGCCCCGGTCGATGCCGCATGTGGCGATGAAGTTCTCTATGTTGGAACAGATGCGTTCGAAACACTGCGGGCGATCCTGCAACTCGAAGGTGTAGTCGTACTCTTCCTTGATGATGTTGTTCTGCAGGTCGGTGATCAGGAATGTCATGTTGTCGCGCCCGACGTTGACACCTGCGAAATAGATCGCCGAATTGGCCAGGCCGAATATGTTCGGCCTGCGTCCGCCCGGGGTTTCCACCTTGCCCAGATCCGTTACGATGTTCTCATCGACCAGTTCCTGCACCAGCTTGGTGATGGTCGGGACACTGATATGCAGCTCTTTGGTCAGTTCCGAGAGCGTACATTCGCCGTTCACCGCCATGTAGGCGATGATGTTGCGCTTGATGATACTGTTCTTGTGCGAAATACCCTTCAGGGCATCGTCTTCGTGTTTGTTGAAAAATTCGGTGAGTGATGTCATCCGTCCTGTCTCATTTTTAACTAAACCTTTGCAAATATAATAAGTATATTTAAAAAATGCAACATGTTATTAATAAAATTTAATAAATTTTGTTTCAAAACACATTATAATAAAAGGAACGGACTGAAAATCAGTCCGTTCCTTTTTGTTTTGAGACTTTTTAGACTATAACGTCGATTTCGATTCTACGACGGCTTCGGGGTTTACCTTCCTGATAAGGCCCTGCAATACGGTGCCGGGGCCGAGCTCGGTGAATTCCGTCACGCCGTCGGCGAGCATGTTCTTTACGATGTATGTCCAGCGTACCGGGGCGGTCAGCTGTGCGATCAGGTTGGCCTTGATCTGTGCGGGATCCGTGTAGGGCTTCGCGTCGACATTCTGGTAGATCGGGCATACGGGCGTCTGGAACGGAGCCTCGCTGATCGCCTTTTCCAGTTCCTGCTTGGCAGGCTCCATCAGCGGCGAGTGGAATGCGCCGCCTACGGGCAGGCGCAGGGCGCGGCGCGCACCGGCGGCCTTGGCTTTTTCGCAGGCTGCGTCGACGGCTTCCACGGCACCCGAGATCACGAGCTGGCCGGGGCAGTTGTAATTGGCCGCTACGACGATGCCGTCGACCGATGCGCAGATTTCTTCGACTACGTGGTCTTCCAGGCCGAGGATGGCGGCCATCGTACCGGGCTGTGCCTCGCAGGCGGCCTGCATGGCCATGGCACGCTTCGAGACGAGCTTCAGGCCGTCTTCGAACGAGAGGGCACCGGCCACGACCAGGGCCGAGAACTCACCCAGCGAGTGTCCTGCGGCAGCGTCGGGTTTCACGCCGAGCGCCTTGGCCATGATTACCGAGTGAAGGAATACGGCGGGCTGCGTCACTTTGGTTTGCTTGAGCTCGTCGTCCGTGCCGGCGAACATGATGTCCGTGATACGGAAACCGAGGATATCATTGGCTTTTTCGAAAAGCTCCTTTGCTTCGGGGACGTTGTCGTAAAGGTCTTTGCCCATACCGACCGCCTGTGCACCCTGTCCGGGAAATACGTATGCGTGCTTCATATTTTTGCTGAATTTTTGTTAGCGAGGGCAAAGATAAGAATTTATTTTTTAACTTTGCACCGCAATGGTTCACAAAGGGCCGGGCAAGGCCCCGTGTGATTAAATGGGAATGCCGTGTAATTCGGCAGCAGTTCCCGCTGCTGTATGTTCCGTCGATTGCCGCAACACTCTTTTAGCCACTGGTCTTTGGACTGGGAAGGCGTTGCGGCTGGAACGAGCCAGAAGACCTGCCTTGCATCTCCCGGTGGGAGGATCCTTATTTTCGGGCAAGCTCTGCGGAGAACGGAGCGCTTCGGACGGAGACACGGCAGTGTCGGCGTTTGTTGCAGGAGGGCGGCTTTATTTATAGGTGCGCGTCCGGTTGCATGAAATGGGGGTTCGATTCCGGGAGTTCGGAACCGGATTTTTTTATTTTATGCACATAAAACAAACGAAAGATGAAAAAACTTTTACTGTTGGCCTTTGCCGCTTTTGCTTTTGCCGCCTGCTCGGACGACGATAAGATGCCGACCCCCCCCCAGCTCGAAACAATATCTTTCAGTGAGGTGGAACTTGGTTCCGACGGATACCTGTGGGGTAAAACTCTGGCAACGGATGTAGACGGCTCGTTGGAGTTCGAAGGCGTGATTTACAAAGAAGGAAGTGCTTCGTTCCTCTCGTATTTCTCGGATTTCGGCGGTGTCTGGGACACGTGGTGCAAATTCGCGATGTCTGCCTGTCATGACAAAACGACTTTCGGGACGGATAACCAGTTCAGCGTTTATACGACGGCTGATGACGGCCAGAACAAGTTCGCCGTTGCATACGATATGAAAGGTATGGGCCCGGGCTATACGTTTAACCCGGCCATCGAGTTTTCGACGGTTGTTACTCCCGTGTCGCTTCGTATTGCCAATAATACGTGGACATATCTTTACCTCACCGCTACTAAATACAGCGACTTCAGTGTTGCGATTATCGGTTTCAACGGTGAAACCGAAACGGGGACGATTGAGGTGCCGTTGGCATCGGACAACAAGGTCGTAGCTGATTGGAAGACCGTAGGGCTGGATAAATTGGGAGCCGTGACCAAAATTGTTTTCTCTGTTGAGTGCGATGATGTGATGGCGCCGACTTATTTCTGTATTGATGATTTCGCTTATACCGAATAACTATTTTGAGATGAAAAATATTTTTTGGATTATTGCGGCTGCATTTGCCTTTGTAGCCTGCTCGGACGACGACGGCCCGCGTGAGAAACCGTTTGACGGCGAAGTCGTATCGTTCGAGGCCTCCGAACATCTGCTCGACGCCATGACCGGCAACGACGTGAAGCTCGGCCCCGTGTTACGATGTCCCTGATGGGAATGGGGGATTATACCTATGCGAACGCTTTTTGTGCGAAGCAATACGCTGTGGAGGCGGATTTCGACGGCATGCTCTTTTCGACGGCAGACCAGAATCTGGTTTTCAACGCCTATTATTCATCGCTATACGACGGGTGGGGCGGCATCGGGCTTTCGCGGATGCCCGACCGGAATGCGGCCGCTCCCTCCAGCAAGCAGCAGTTCTCCGTGTGGGCGGACGGCGGTGCCAACGGTACGGAAACCTATGCCGTATTTTACGATTCCAACTCGCCGACGGAAATGTATCCCGAATACCTGAGTGAGTCGGGTTATCCGACCATCGACCTGGTGGAGCCGCGCATCGTCGCCCACCTATACATCGCCAATTCGACCTGGGTATACAATTATTTCACGGGGGCGGATAGCGACAGTTTCCAGGTGAAGATCACGGGGTCGCTCGGCGGTGTGGAAAAGGGCAGCATCACGGAAACTCTCGTCGCCGGGAAATCGAAGCTGAGCGGATGGCGCAAAGTCGACCTGTCGTCGCTGGGTGCGGTGGACAAGCTGGTATTCAAGGCGGTCTGCGACTATCTGGCGGATCCGACCTATTTCTGTGTCGACGAGATCGGGTTGCTGAAACCCGATGCCATGTAATTTGGGCCCGGCTATTTAGAGATTAGTATGGTTCAAACGATTCCCCGTACGGCCTGCCAGCCGTGCGGGGAATTTTTTGCCGCTTCGCCGGTGTCTGATTTCGGCCGGTGTCTGATTTCGGCCGGTGTCTGATTTCGGCCGGGGCGGTTGCCGGACGGGTGTGTGCTGACCGGGTGTTTGTCGGCCGGGCAGTTGCCGGCCGGAACTGTTGCTCGGTGGGCTGTTGCCGGATCGGTGCTTGCTGTCCGGGGGGAGTGCCGGGGGCATCCTGCGCAATAACGGCAGCAGGCCGGAACCGCCTTCTGTGCCGAAAAGAATCCCCGCAGGCATCGGCCTGCGGGGATTCTTTATTTAGAGCCAGTCCGGATTCAGATCAGGTTGTCCTTCTCGATATCCTTGAAATAACGGTAGGTGCCGACCTTCAGTTCCGCGGTCGCGGGTTCGTCGCATACGACGATCCCGTGGGGGTGTACCTGCATGGCCGAGATCGTGCAGACGTGTGAGTAAGGGCCTTCCACACACTGTTGCAAGGCGCGGGCTTTCTTATGCCCGAGGGCGAGGATCAGCACCTGCTTAGCATCGAGCACGGTGGCTACGCCCACCGACAAGGCTTGCTTGGGTACCTTGTTCACGTCGTTGTCGAAGAAACGCGAGTTTACGACCAGCGTGTCGTAGGTCAGCGTCTTGACGCGGGTGCGCGAGTTGAGCGACGAGAACGGTTCGTTGAAGGCCAGGTGCCCGTCTTCGCCGACACCGCCCAGGAAGAGGTCGATGCCCCCTGCGCGGCGGATTTTCTCCTCGTATTCGTCGCATTCCTTCTGCAGGTCGGGGGCGTTGCCGTTGAGGATGTTGACATTGGCCGGGGTGATGTCCACGTGGTTGAAAAAGGTGTTCCACATGAACGAATGGTAGCTTTCGGGATGCTCTTCCGGGAGCCCGACGTATTCGTCCATGTTGAACGTGACGACATCCTTGAACGATACCTTCCCGGCTTTGTTCAGGGCGATCAGCTCCTTGTACGTCGTCAGCGGGGTCGAACCCGTCGGCAGGCCCAGCACGAACGTGCCTCCGGCAGCCTGCTTCTTGTTGATCTGCCCGACGATGTAATGCGCCGCCCAACGGCCGGCATTTTCCTGTGTGTCTTCGATAATGAGTCGCATATATTTTTCGGTTTATCGGTTTGTCTGTTCATTCTTCATTCGGACGGGCGTCAGAACATCTTGACGAACACCTCGATCGCCTGGTATTCGGCCATGCCGAGCTTGTCGTAAAGCTGCGCCGTGTTCTGCGTACGCTCTTCGGCGCGCTGCCAGAACTCGCGCGGGTCGCTGCCCGGGAAGGGCATGATGTCCTTCTGCGAGAGGTGGCGGTAGATGGCGTGGCGCTTCATGATCAGCTCGTCGGGCGACAGCGGCACCGCCATGTCGACCATGCCCAGATCCCACTCCATCCATGCGCCGCGGTAGAGCCACAGGTGGCATTCCTTGAGCCATTCGTCGTCCCTGACTACGTCCAGGGCGCCGAGTACGGCCTCCATGGCCGTGCGGTGTGTCCCGTGCGGGTCGGCCAGGTCGCCTGCGGCATAAATCTGGTGGGGTTTCACCTCGCGCAGCAGCTTGACGATGATGTCGATGTCCTTCTCCGTAAGCTGTCCCTTCTTGATACCGCCCGTTTCGTAGAACGGCAGGTTGAGGAAGTGGGCGTTCGTGTCGGGGTTCAGGCCGAACGAGCGGACGGCGGCGCGTGCCTCGGCGCGGCGGATGGCACCCTTGAGGTCGAGCAGCGGACGCGGTTCGGGTTCGCCCTTCTTCTTGCCGGCGATGATCTTCTCGACCTCGGCGTAGTGGTCTCCGAAGCCCAGTTCGCGGGCCGTGTCGATGTTCTGCAGCACGACGTCGTCGTGTACGGCCACGTTGCCCGAAGTTTCGTAGGCTACGTGTACGTCGTGTCCCTGCTGCACGAGGCGGATAAAGGTACCGCCCATCGAGATGACGTCGTCGTCGGGGTGGGGCGAGAATACCACCACGCGCTTGGGGAACGGTTCCGACGATACAGGGCGTGTCGAATCGTCGGCGTTGGGCTTGCCGCCCGGCCAGCCCGTGATGGTGTGCTGCAGGTCGTTGAACACGTCGATGTTGATCTGGTCGTAGGCGCGTCCCTGTTCGAGCAGCTCGCCCAGCGAGTTTTCGATATAATCCTTGTAGGTGAGTTTGAGGATCGGCTTCTGTACCACGCCGCACAGCCATACTACGGCCTTGCGCGTGAACTTGGGCGTCCATTTGCAGGGGCCTACCAGCCACGGTGTCTGCTCGCGCGTAAGCATTTGCGCGGCATTTTCGTCGATCACCACCTCGATATTGGGGTGCATCTGCAGGTTTGAGGCAGGTACCTGGCTGGTGACTTCGCCTTCGACAACCTTCTGGACGATTTTGGCTTTCTCCTCGCCCCACGCCATCAGGATGATCTTCTCGGCGCGCATGATCGTGTCGATACCCATCGTGATGGCCATCTTCGGCGTGTTTTCCAGGCCGAAGAACGCGCCTGACTGGATTTTGCGCGTGTTGTGGGTCAGCTGAACCAGCCGCGTGCGCGATTTGGCATACGATCCCGGTTCGTTGAAGCCGATCTGTCCGTCCTCGCCGACGCCGATGATCATCAGGTCGATCTTGCGCACCGAGTGGTCGTACGATGCGCAGTATTCGGAAATCCTGGCTTCGGGTACCGTGCCGTCAGGGATGTGGATATTTTCGGGCAGGATGTCGATATGGTTGAGGAAATCCTCGTGGATGCGGAAATTGCGGCTCTGCTGTTCGGTCGAGCGGATCGGGTAGAACTCGTCGAGGCTGAATACCGCCACGTTGCGGAAGCTGACGATCCCCTCCTCGTGGCGTTTGACCAGTTCGCGGTACAGCCCGAGCGGGGTGCGCCCGGTCGTGAGCCCCAGCACGAACGGCTGCGACTCCTCGTAAACCTCGTTCGAACAGTGGATTTCGTTATACGTGCGGATTGCCTTCACGATGGTGTCGGCGACGTATTGCACGCCCAGGTACTCGTTTTCATAAACCGTCGTGTGGATCTTTTCGTAACGGTGGATGATGTCGCGCGGAGCCGATACTTCGATCAGGCCCCCGTCTTTGGGAAGTGAATATTTGTTGTTCATATCTTTGAAAATTTAATTTGTTCGAAAAATTCCGGCAGGTGGAAGTCGGGCTTCGGAGCCGCGATCGGCTTCCACGACAGGAAATGGGGCTGCGAGAGTTTGTCCCCGCATTTGTAGAGGTTCACCTTCGCCTTCAGTCCGCTCCAGTCCGTCAGCGAGTGCATGAACAACGCCTGCGGCGGGATGGCCAGCACTACCGACCAGCGGTTGTCGCCCTCGTGTTCGGGGAAGGGGCGCGGCCCGAGGCTCGGGTTGCGCAGGATGCTTTCCATGACCCGGGGCGTGGCATGCGTGGCGTGTTCGCGCTCCCTGCGGAACCCCACGAGCAGACGCCCGATGCAGGTGCATTCGAAATTGTAGTAGTAGCCGCTGTCGTCGGGGGCGATGAAGAACTCCACGCACGAATCAGTCCAAACTTCCCCGTTATCCTCCGTGACGCGGGCCATCGTCCATCGTTCCGCGACGTCGAAGCGCAGCATCAGGTAGGCACCCGTGTGGAACATGCGGAACGAAACCTCCGGTGCATAGGGATATTGCTCCGGCCAGTTGCAGCAAGCTACCGGCTGCGGTTCGATGCTGTCGAAAGCGGCCTCGACGGCCCGTTTGTCGGCCGGGACGACGCCTGTTATTTTCCGTATCTCCATGATTGTTTTCCCCTCCCTCTTTTGCTGCATCGTCTTTTTCGGTTTATGCGTTTTTATGCGTTGCGGTATTTCGCCGCGATCCCGTCCACGATGCGGCACATTTCGCCGTAATGTTCCTCCATGCTTTGCAACAGGCGGTATTGGGCGTGCGTGCGTACGAGGTTGTGGTCGGGGTATTTTATCTTGTAATAGGTGTCGCCGTCGATGTAGTCCATCAGGAAGCGCAAAACCTGTTCGAACGTGATATACCGTGCCGAGAAAGCCAGATGGCCGATTTCCGTGTCGGTGAGTTGTGCTGCACGCAGCGAGAGGTATCCGTCGGTGTAGGCGCTGAACATTTCGAGCGAAATGCCGACACGCGACAGGTCGCGGTCGTCCTCGTCGCCCGTGTTGGCGTAAGAGCGGATCGCGTCGCCGAAATCGTTGAGCGACGTGGAGGCCATCACCGTGTCGAGGTCGATGGCGCAGAGCACCTCGCCCTGTTTGTCGAACAGGATGTTGTTGATCTTCGTGTCGTTGTGCGTCACGCGCGTAGGGATCGTACCGTCCTCGACCTTCGACCAGAAAGAGAGCATCTCGGCGCGCCGCGACTCGATCCAGCCGATCTCCTCCGCGAGGTGTATTCTGCGCCCTGCGGCATCGCGGGCCAGGGCGGCGTCCCATTGTCCGAAACGGTGGCGGATGTTATGGAACCCTTTGATCGTCTCCGCCAGCGGTTCGGTGAAATCGTCCAGCTGGGACTGGAATTTCCCGATGCCTTCGCCGCCCTTGCGGGCCAGTTCCGGGGAGTCGGCCTTGTTGTAGGCAACCGTGTCGTCGATGAAGACCGTCGCGGCCCAGTATTCGCCTTCCGCGTCGACGTGGTACAAGTGCCCGTCCTTTGCCGGGACGACGGTCATCACCTCGCGCCGCGGGTCGCCTCCGGCCGCAATGACGCGGCGGCGGATGTGTTCCGTGACCCGGCGGATGTTGTCCATCATGGCCGGCACGTCGGGGAAAACGGCCTTGTTCTTGCGTTGGAGGATGTAGTCGGGGGCATCTGCTTCGGTGCGGACGATGAATGTGTCGTTGATGAATCCTTCGCCCAGTGAGTCGATGGCCGTGACGGGGCCTTCCAAGGCGAAATGCGATGCGATCTCTCTTAAATTCTCCTTCATGGCGTACGATTTTCTGCTGTTTCCGCGCTATTACGGTTGCACACCCCAAAGGTACTAAAAAGAACGCAGTCCTGCAACGGAATCGCGTAAAAATAAAACTTTTTTCTTTTAATGAGGTTTTTGGTAAGTATTTTTACGATCGGATGTTTTGTTTCTCATTGAATTTACAACTATGCCGCTTGACCGAAAATAAAATCCCCGGCAATTATCGGCTGCCGGGGATTTTTCGACGACGGGTGTTGCCTGTTTATTTGATGTAGCTGGTCAGCATTTTCAGGTTTCCCCCTGGAATCACGCGGAGCGATTTTACCGTGGCGGGGAGCAGCACGGTCTCTCCCTGGTGGATCGGCATTTCGTTGCCCGAGTCGTCGCAGAGTGTTCCCTTGCCTTCGACGCAGATCACGACGACGAACGAATCCAATGCCGAATAGTCGATGGTCTGCGCTTCGGTCAGGTCGTAGAGCGAGGTGGTGAAATAGGGGCACGACACCAGTTCCACTTCGCGATCCTGCGCCTTCTGGTAATGCGTCCGGTAATCGGGCAGTACGGTGTAGTCGATGGCGCCCTTCGCCAGTTCGGTGTGCAGCTCGCGGGTGTTGCCGTCGGCATCCTTGCGGTTGAAATCGTAGATGCGGTAGGTGATGTCCGAGGTCTGCTGTATCTCGGCGATAAACGCCCCGGCTCCGATGCTGTGAACGCGTCCGGCCGGCAGGAAAAAGAGGTCGCCGGGGTGTATTTCATATTCGGCGAGCAGGTCGGTGATGGTGTTGTCCGCGACGCTGGCTTCGTACTGGGCAGGCGTCACCTGCTTGGCGAATCCCGAGCGCAGGCGTGCGCCTTTGTCGGCGTCCACGACGTACCACATCTCGGTCTTGCCTTTCGATTTGTGGCGCTCCCATGCCAGTGCGTCGTTCGGGTGCACCTGGATCGAGAGATCCTGCCGTGCGTCGATGAACTTGATCAGCAGCGGGAACTCCTGCCCGAAGCGTGCTGCATTGGCCTTGCCGAGCAATGCCGCGCCGTGGCGTGCGATCAGCCCGGGCAGGGTGGTGCCCGCCTCGGGGCCTCCCGCTACGACCGATTCGTTACCCTTGACGCCCGAAAGTTCCCAGCTTTCGCCGACCTGCTTCTGGTCGGAGGCGATGTGCTTGTAGGGGACGATCTTTTCGCCGCCCCAGATTGTCGATTTGAGAATGGGTTGGAACTTATACATAATTTTTTATTCCCTGATGCTGTAAAGAATTATTGTTGTTTCTGTGCGTCGAGCTGGCTCAGGGCGAATGCGTAGGCACCCACCGAGATGGCATTGCTCGCCCCGAGTTTCGAGATCATGACTCCGATGCGTTTCTGGGGGTCGTATGCCACGTAACGATCCGTGCCGTAAACCTTCAGCGCACGCTGGTCGCCCTTGGCGAACTCCTTGAATTCTTCCTCGTTGTCCAGGTCGTAGACCTTCATCTGCACGCGGTTCAACTCCTCGCCCGTGATGGTGTGCATCTTGCCGCGCAGTTCTTTCAGCAGACTGGGCATGATGTACTTGCGGGCTGCGGTGATGCCGCCGCCGATGACGATGAGCCCGTCCACCAGCGTCACGGCCGTTGCCATGGCGTCGCCGGCGATCTCGCCCAACTCGGCGAAGGCCTGTTTGGCCGCTTCGACATCGCCGGGACGTTTGCCGTCGGCGATCTCGCAGATGTCCTTCGGCTCGAACGCGTGTTTTACGTCGCCCGAGACCTCGCCGTAGACCCGCTTGATGGCGCGTACTGCCACGCCGTCCTCGACGATGATGTCGGGCATCTTCTTGTGTTTGAGGCAGAAGGTCTCGATACACGAGTTGTCGCCGCGGTTGAGTTGATTGTTGACCACCACACCGATGCCGAAGCCCGTGCCGAAGGTGTAGCCCACCAGGTTTTTGTAGCGTTTCGGGCAGCCCAGGGCTTCGAGCTTGGCGTTTACCTCGGGCAGGGCGCCGCCCAGTGCTTCGCCATAGGCGAACAGGTCGCCGTCGTTGTTGATGAATACCGGAATGCCGAATTTGTATTCGAGGAAGGGCCCCAGCGCCACGCCTTCGCGGAACGAGGGGAAATTGGGCAGGTAACCGCCGATGATGCCGTTGGGATAATCGGCCGGGCCCGGGAATGCGAAGCTGATGGCGACGGGTTTGGCCTCCAGTTTGTCGATCACGGCCTGGAAGCCTTCGACCATCGTTGCCAGGCATTTGTCGAGGTCGTCCGCATTCGACGGCATGGTGATGGGTTCGACGATGAATTTGTTGGCCTGCATGGCTCCGAACACGAGGTTCGTACCTCCGGCATCGAGAGTGATGACCACCCGGTTGTCGTATCTGTACATGGTTGCTATTTATTTGTTGGTTTCAGCATTTTTCTGCGCAGGAATCGGCCATGCGGTGCGTGCGGTTCATGCGGTGCGAGCCCTTCCCCGATCCTGCGGTTGCACCTGGTTGCAGAACCCCGGCTCCCGGAATCCGGTTGCAGACAGGTTCGTGCTGACTGGCTGCCCCTGGGGGTCGGAGGTTCGGTTCACTGGTTGCATTCGGTACCGGTATTTAGCCCAGCAAAGATAGTAAAAATAACCGAACGATGCGGCCTGCGGCCTGAAAGTATGCATGTCTGGTGCGATTTTTTGTGTTGCGGGCGCGAATATCCGGGCCTTTGTGCCTGCCGGCTGTTTTTCCGGCTGTCAACCTTGCTGTTTTCCGGGTGTTTTTATTACCTTTACGCACGGTAGTGCCCGGCCACAGGGAATTCGATGTGGGGTAGCCGCGCGGCACCGGGCGCTGTATTCCGGAATTAAATCGTAATATTATGAAAATCAACATAATGCTGTTCTTAGCCACAGTGGCTCTGTTGGCTGTCGGCGCGGAAATAAGCGCCCGGAGCAGCAGCCGGGAATCCGTCCGTCCGCCTTGCCCTGCGGGGATGATACGGGCCGGCAATGCTGTCCGGACGGGATATTCCGCGGACAAGGTGCACGGCGTGCATGCGGGGGAAAACATGCCGGATTCCGCCCTGGGGATGCTGCGGCGGTTTTACGAGGAATACATAGCCGCGTGGTTGCGGAATGGTGATAATGAAGAAGGCCTGGCGATCCTGCGGCGATACCTGACCCCGCGGTTGTTCGGCCGGTTGCAGCGGATGTATGCGGAAATGGAGCTGGATTACGATCCGTTCCTGGAGGCGCAGGACTGCGATGAAAGTGTGCTGGAAAATCTCCGTATCGAAAAGGATTCCGTTCGGACGGATGTTTACCGGATCTTGCTGTGGGATAATTTCAACCGGAAATACCGGAAAGCCGAATTGCTGCTCAGGCACGGGGAGGGTGGCTGCCGGGTCGATGGTATCCTGTCCCTGCCGGATTGCCATGCCCCCGATCCGGACTGAGGAATTTCAGTTCCGTTTTTATATCTTTGTATCCCGAAATAACCAGTTCCGTTAACCCGAAAACATTACTATGAAAAGATTGCTGACCCTTGCCCTGTTCGCCGTGCTGATGCTCCCTGCCGTTGCGCAGGAGCTGACCGTGGCCACCTACAATATCCGTAACGCCAATAAGGGCGACGCCGAACGCGGCAACGGCTGGGAACGCCGCTGCCCCTGGGTATGCGGGCTGATCGAATTCCAGGGGTTCGATATTTTCGGCAGCCAGGAGGTGCTCGACGGGCAGTTGCACGATATGCTGGCGCAGCTTCCCGGCTATGCCTATATCGGCGTGGGGCGCGATGACGGCAAGGCCAAAGGCGAATATTCCCCCATATTCTATAAAAAGGAGCGTTTCCGGTTGCTGGACGAAGGCCATTTCTGGCTCTCGGAAGTCACCGACCGTCCCAACAAGGGATGGGACGCCGCGCTGCCCCGCATCTGCACATGGGGGCATTTCCTGGACAGGCAGACCAGGCGCCGTTTCTGGTTCTTCAACCTGCATATGGATCACGTCGGTGTCCGGGCACGGGAGGAGAGCGCCAAACTGGTCGTTGCGAAGATCCGCGAAATGTGCGGCCCCAGGGAGTTCGTGATCCTCACGGGCGATTTCAACGTCGACCAGAACAACCCCATCTATACGACCTTCACCACCTCGGGGATACTGGCCGATTCGTATCAAACCGCGGCCAGGCGCTATGCCCCGAACGGGACGTTCAACAATTTCAACCCCACGCTGAAAACCGACAGCCGTATCGACCATATTTTCGTGTCGCCTTCGGTGCGTGTGCACGATTACGGGGTGCTGACGGACACCTACCGTTCGCAGACCACCCGCAGCGACGAGGAGATCAAGTCCGGAGCATTCCCCAAGGAGGTGTCGTTGCACAGCTATGAGGCGCGGACGCCGTCGGATCATTTCCCGGTCGTCGTGCGGCTCGAATTCTGAGGAGGTTGTTCCGGCAGGGACTGATTCAAATGTAACGATAAGATGAAAAATGTATTTTTTGCCGCATTCTTCGGTGCTGCGTGTTGCCTGTCGGGATGCCGTCAGGAGGCTGTGGCTCCCGTACCGGGGGAGCATTATGCGTTTGCCGAAGAGATGTTCCGCAAGGTGTGGGACATGTACCGGGTGCCGGAATACGGCCTGTTTTCGGAATATTACCCCAATAGCTACCGTCCCGATGTAAACTATTTCGACGACGGGGCGAAAAGCACGCAGGAGGTTTCCTTCCTGTGGCCCATGGACGGGGTGTTCACCTCGGCGGTCGCGCTGGCCGAAGTCGATCCGGTGAAATACGGCAGCTATGTCGATTCGATGGTGATTGCTGTCGAGCAGTATTACGACGACGGGCGCATGCCCGCCGGGTATCAGGCCTATCCTGTCAGGATGGGCAAGGTCGACCGTTATTACGACGACAACGGGCTGGTCGGACTGGCCTATGTCGCGGCCTACGGCGTGACCCGCAATCCCGCGCACCTGGAAAAAGCCAAGCAGGTGATGACCTTCATCCTGAGCGGCTGGCGCCCCGACCACGACGGCGCCGTGTCGTGGCTCGAAGGGGTAGAGAACCAGAAGCCGGGATGCGCCAACGGTAAGGCGATGCTGCTGGCGCTCAACCTGTACGGGGCGACGGGAGACCCCTATTACCTGACTGCCGGGCGCCGTTTCTACGATTGGATGGAGGCCTACCTGCATGATCCGGAACTGGATATCGTCTGGAATTCCTGGCTCACGCAGCCCGAAGCGCGTCTGGACAAGGCGGTCTATTCCTATAATACGGGGTTGCTGTTGCAGGGTGCCGTCGCGTTGTATGGATATACCGGCGATCGGGTTTATCTGGATAATGCCCGCCGGCTGGCCGAAGGAGCCCGGAAATTCTATTTGCCGGAGACGGAGGACGGCGCGGCCGCGAACCGTGATTTGCCATGGTTCTATCTGGTGTTGTTGCGGGGTTACCAGGCTCTCTACGACCTCGACGGCGATCCGAAATACGTGGATATATTCATCCGCTGGATGGATTGGGCGCGCCGGAACGCACGGGATGCCGCCGGGCTGTTTTACAACGACTGGTCGGGGAAGAAAGACGAATCGGCCACACCCAAATGGCTGCTCGACGAGGCTTGCATCCCCGAGTATTTCGTCCGTGCGGCTTTGATCCGCAGGGAAGTCGTGCCGGCCGCCTTGCCCCGGTAGGATCGTTTCCGCATCGGGCGGGCGGCAATGTTCGGCGGGCTTCCCCGGCAGGAATGGGCGTGCCGGTGCGGGATGTGTGCGCTCCCGGGCGACAATCGCATGATAATTTTGCCCGGCCAGCATCTATAGACGAAATAAATGCTATTTTTGCCGCAAAATCCGACCTATGAATACGAAAGCCAAAGGTTACCTTCTGGGTGCTGTCGCCGCAGCTACTTACGGCATGAACCCGCTCTTTGCCCTCCCGCTCTACAAGGCGGGGATGGATCCCGATTCGGTATTGTTTTTCCGCTACCTTTTCGCCATCCCGCTGTTGGGCATCATGCTCAAGGCCCGCGGCCGGGATTTCAGGCTGCACCGCCGTGAGATCGTGCCGCTGGTACTCCTGGGATTGCTGGTCGCCCTTTCGTCCCTGTCCTTGTTCCTGAGCTACAATTACATGGATGCCGGCATCGCCTCGACGCTGCTGTTCGTATATCCTATTTTCGTAGCGTTGATCATGGCCTTCGGCTTCCGGGAGAAGCTCTCCCCGCAGACTGCATTGTGCATCTTGCTGGCATTGGCCGGTATCGGGCTGTTGTTCAAAGGCAGTGACGGTTCGACACTCAATATCACGGGGACGGTTCTGGTGATGGTTTCGGCTTTGTCCTATGCAATTTATATCGTCGGCGTGAACCGTCCGGTGCTGAAATCCGTTGCGACGCTCAAGGTGACGTTCTACGTCCTGCTTTTCGGGTTGCTGCTTTACGTTGTCCGGCTGGATTTCGGCATGGCAGTCCATGTGCCCGATAAATGGTACCTGTGGGGGAACTTGCTCGCACTGGCTGTTTTCCCGACGGCGATCTCGTTTTTGTGTACTACCAGCGCCATCCAGTACATCGGTTCGACGCCGACGGCAATCCTCGGTGCCTTGGAACCTGTCACGGCGGTCTTCTTCGGGGTGATGATCTTCGGGGAGACCCTCACGCTGAGGATATGTTGCGGCATCCTGTTGATTATCATTGCCGTGAGCCTGATCGTCGCGGGGAACCGGGTTGCGGCTTACATAGTGCGGTTCAGAAAACTTTTCCCGCGGCTTCCCCTGAAAAAGGCAGGCCGCAAAGGTTCCGACAGCCCTGACCGCCAGAGTAGGGAATAACCGGAATTGCCTTTTGGGATCACGCATACCCTAAAATGCGTGCCGGCATCTATCCTGCGAAGCAAAAGACCGATCCGACCTTTGCAGTCAGTAATCCTGACGGTTATGAACGAAAGCGAGAGCAGTGCAGTGATAATCGAAATCCGGCGAATGGTTCACGAAATGCTCCGCGAGATACGCCAAGTGAAACGGCAGCGGAATATGTTGGGCCGAAAGCCTATTCTTTAAATTCAACGGATATGTCCATAAAAGGCTCTTCGGTGTGGGCGAAACGGTCGGTGATTTGGAAGAAGATCGAATAGCAATACGGAGTAATTTTTGCAGCATTACCTATCAAAAAAACACCGTCATGATTATGCCGAAAATTTTGATCGTAGCGACCGGAATCGGAGCCTATGCCAATGCAATTCTACCCACCGGATTATGGCTCAGCGAACTGACACACATCTATCACCGAGCGAAAGGGCTGGGCTGCAAGATAACGATCGCGAGTCCGAAAGGCGGTGAGATACCGGTCGATCCCGAGAGTTTGAAGCCGTTCACCCTCGATAAGATGTCCAAAGCATATTGGAACGACCCCGAATTTCGGGAGCTGTTGCATCATGCCCAAAGTCTCGATGAAGTTGCGGGGCGACGGTTCGACTGTGTTTATCTGGCCGGAGGACATGGCAGCATGTACGATTTCCCGGACAATGCCGTCCTGCAGGCAATTCTCAAAACGCATTTTGAAAGCGGCAAAATCGTGTCGGCGATTTGTCACGGCGTATGCGGATTGCTGAATGTCGGGCTGTCCGACGGGCAGATGCTGGTAGCCGGTAAAAAGATCACCGGATTCAGCTGGTTCGAGGAAACCCTTGCCCGGCGCAAAAAGGTTGTTCCTTTCGACCTCGAAGCGGTGCTGAAAGAACGGGGTGCCGATTACCGGAAAGCATGGATTCCGATGACTTCGAAAGTCGTTGTCGACGGAACCCTGATCACTGGACAGAATCCGCTCAGCTCCAAGGAAATGGCGAAAGTCGTATTGAATCACCTGACTAAAAGGGAGATCCGATGAAAAATAACCAGTTGATGATCTACGGGGCCTACGGCTATGCCGGAGAGCTGATGGTGCGCGAGGCTGTGGCACAGGGGCTCCGCCCTATTATCGCCGGGCGAGATGACGAAAAGCTGAAACCTATCGCTACGGAACTGAGCCTCGAATGCCGGGCTTTCGGTGTACGGAATACCGGAAGCAATTTACAGGATATAAGCGTACTACTCAACTGTGCGGGGCCGTTTTCCGCCACGGCGGAGCCGCTGGCGCGAGCATGTCTTGCGCAACAGATCCACTACCTCGACATTACGGGCGAGATCGACATCTTCCGGAAATGCCATGCGCTGGATGAAGAGGCGCGGCAGCAAAACGTCCTCATTTTGCCAGGTGCCGGAACCGACATCGTGCCAACCGACTGTCTGGCGGCGATGCTTAAGGAGAAACTGCCCGTCGCCACGCGCATCGATCTGGCTCTCTCGTTCGGCACCAATCCGAGTATCGGCACGGTCAACACCATGATCGAGAGTTTCGGCAAAGGCGGGTTGATCCGCGAGGGCGGTATGCTGAAAGTCGTTTCGAATGCCTTTCAGATGCGGAAAATCCCGTTTCAGAACAAGCCCCAGTGGGCTATGACGATCCCCTGGGGGGATGTTTTCACCTCCGGAATATCTACCGGAGTTCCCGATGGCGCAGTCTATATGGCTATGCCGAGAATGAGCATCTATATGATACGATTGACCAACCCGGTCAAAGGGATTCTGAATACCCAGTTCGGGCAGAAGATCACGAAGCGTCTAGCTGGCTGGCTGATGAAAAAAGGGCCTGACGCCAAAGCGCTGGAGGCCGGGCGGGGACAATTCTGGGGCGAGGCCGAGGCTCCGGACGGCGAAAAGCTGGAAATGACGATGTCCACCCCCAATGTCTACGCTCTGACCGCCACGGTCGGTATCCGGATTGCGCAATATTGTCTGGATTATACCGGCCCGGGCGGATATTACACGCCCTCCATGTTGTTGGGAAGCCGGTTTATCGAATCGATACCGGGCATAGAAGTGCATGTGCTCAATCAAAGATTAAGAAAGATTTAGCCAAGGTTTTTTCTGTTTGTTGCAGTATCTTTCAACTGCTTTTCTGCCCCCCCCCCCCCCTCAGGGGCTCGAACCCTGAATCCCAACATTGAGAGTGTTGTGTCTACTTCGCGGACAAAAACGAAGTTTTTGTCCGTAACAGACTGATTTAAAGATGAATCACCCTCTCGCCGTTCGTCTGTTTTCGGCAATTTTCAGTAGCTTTGATTTCTATATAAAAAATCCCCGACCGTATGGCCGAGGATATATTTCTCAATTAGACAGAATTATTTAAGGTCTTTGGCTTTGATGCGTACGACCTTTCCATCTCGCACAACCACTAATTCGCCGTCCTCTTTTTTTGTTTTCTCAATCAGACGCTTTCGGGCAAGTAAAATCCCTGCATTGATTTTCTCCTGCATTTGTTTTATTTCAATCTCGCTCATAGTCTGAAATTGTTTTGTAGGATAACGTATCTTCTATTTTGATTGTTGTGTTTTTCGCTCCCGAAGCGATGATTTTAATTTCTGCATCTGCCGAACTATTGTCGTATATCGTCCAGAAATTACAAATCGGCGTATAAAGTGTTACAAGATTCCTAATCCCGTTCGCATAACGACGGCGAATGACATCCGACGGGATATTATGGCCGCCCTCGCTCACGCGTGTTGCAACACGCTCGATAGCTTGTTCGGGTGTCGGTAGCCAAAAATAAAGTAGAGTTACAAAGTAGCCTTTCGCGTGTGCCCGTTCGATAAATTTCACATAGGAACGGAGTTGCCAACGTCGTTTCAAATGCAAAATCCGCGCCCTGGCAAGTAAGTCATCCATACGTTGCAACATCAGCCGCCCTGCTTCGATTGCCACGCTTTCGGGATTGAACGGCGACAGCCCTTTTGCAATTTCATCGGCATTGACGAACTCTTTGCAACCAATACGGTGTAGGATGCAGTCGTTTTTCCTGCACCGTTACAACCCGCTATGATATAAAGTTTCGGCATATCGTATGAGCAAAGATAGATAATTTATATAAATTGTTCCAAATATTTCTCCTTAAACCCAGCCAGCGGGAATTTAAAATCTCTTTGCTTCCCCTCTGTTGTCGTATAGTTGATAATAACCGTATCGCTTTTTATATGCAATTCGAATAGGTTTATCTTATCGTATCCCCATTCAAGGATATTCGGCATAAGGAGCAATATCTCTGCGTTGGATTCAGTCAATGTACATTGCATCTGTACTGTTATTTGCCCTTTGCGCTGAAAAGTTGTATATCTCTATCTGTATCGTCAGGCATGTATACATAAATCGCGGGCGCAAATTCATCGGGTTTGCGTGATATAGCCAAGCACATCCCGTAAAAGTTATCATCGGCAACGATTTTTCAAATCATCATGCGCTGTTCATCGCTGCTCTGCCGTCATTCTGTTTTTGGTATTCTGTTCATTTTAGCTAAAATTTATGTTGTTATGCTGTTGTTAGTGTTGCCCTCTTTACGCAGGAACAGTTCAAAGTCGTGAAGATATGCAAGGTCTATTTCGTCAAATCAGATATTCAGCGACCGAAATTGCGACAAACGGGATAACAACGAGCGGTGTTTGGAGGCCGAGCCGTATTTGCCGAGTGTTTCCAGCCGTTCGATGGTCTGTTTCAGATATTCACCGACCGTGCAGTTTATTTTCCGCCCGTTGGTTTCCAAAAGATTGTCGAGAGTAACCTCTACCTCTAATGCTTCCAAGCGTTTGATTTTGCGGCGGAGTTCGTCGATTTTGGTGTCGATGCGGAGTTGTAACGCCTGCAATTCGGGAGTTTGACCCTTAACACGTTGATTTTCAAAATCCCATTCATTAATGTTGAGTGTTACACCCGTGCTGATGTGTTTAAGTTTTCGGTTTTGTGTTAAACGCAGGTGAACGGGCGCGGCGTTTTGATTGTTCAGTCTGTCTTTGCGAAAGACGGCGTTAATGCTGATATTCATTTGTTTGCATTGTTGCGCAAACAAGTTTAACCGACTGATTTAGTGTTAAACATTTCCCCGAAAACGCTCTCTTTTCCGCCCGAAAATGCCCGACGACAGGGCAGGAACACAAAAACAAAAAGACTGATAATCATTGATTATCAGTCTTTTGCTTTGTACCCCCTCAGGGGCTCGAACCCTGGACCCCAACATTAAGAGTGTCGTGCTCTACCAACTGAGCTAAAGAGGCATCAATCGTTATCCGATTGCGAGTGCAAAATTAGTGATAATTTTTTTTATTGCAAAAAAATCCTGCAAAAAAATCCCGATTTTTTGCAATAAAAGCTTTTCGCGTTATCGCAGAGCCACTTCGGGTTTATTGCATCTCCAGTTTGTCGCTGTTCCACTCTCCGGCGGCATCGGGATAGATGAACGGCCGCGGGTCGCCGGACTTCTTCATGTCCAGGTAACTTTCGTAGAGGTTGATGCCGTTGGCCGATTGCGTGGCCAGCGAAAAAGCGATTACCGACGGATGCCGTTTCGAGGCATGGTAGCTGTCCGCCGTACGTTCGACATATGCCCCCAGCCATTCCGGGGCGTTCGACGGATTGCCGCCGATCCGCCTCGATTCACCGCTGCTGCGGGTGTCGATCGGCGCCTGTACGATCACGTACATTCCCAGCGTGTCGCAGGTGCCATACAGCGTCGGGGACACCGGGCCCGGGAGGAGTTTAAGCGTGTTGTACCCTTGCCCACGTAAAGCTGCGATTTCGTCTGCCGAGGCATGGGCGGGAACCTCGCGCGTGCGGAGCGTGACGGGGGTGCCGTTCACCGCCAACTGCCCGTTTTGCACCTCTACGGTGCGGAACCCCAGCGGGACTTCGATATATTCCATGTAGCGGCCTTCGTGCTGGGTTTTGACCCGCAAGGTGAAGCGTGTGGTCTTTTCCGGGCTCCAAAGCAGGCTGTCCGGAATACGTGCCAGGAACCGCAGGGTGTCCTCGCCGCGCATGTTGAGTTTGATGTCCTTGTAGCCCGTTGCCGAGGTCTTACCGGCTGGGGACAGCAATTCGTAGTGAACGCGCGACGTGCGCGGGTTGAGGGCTTCGCTCTTGACGACGAGTCCGACTTCGGCCATGACGTTGTCTCCCTCTTCGGTGCTGCGCCATGTCTTGGTGAGTATGTCGCGTATGCGCAATGTGGGCTGGCTCATGACCCATGCCGCTCCGATGGCCGGTGACGCGTCGTTTTTCCAGCTTTCGAGCCGTTCGACCTTCGACGGGGAACTGAGAATGACCTCCAGCGTGTTACGCCCCTCTTTGGCATGGCGCGTGAGGTTGAATTCAGCCGGGGCGTTGCAGTCGCTGTTGTAGGCTACCGCCTCGCCGTTTACGCGGATCTCATAGTCGGCCGATGCCCATCCGAGCCGGAACAACACCTGCCGGTTGGCCCAGGCGAACGGTACGGTGAAGTCCGTCGTGAAACTGTTCCCCTTTTGCGTCCATTCGTTCAGGTGCTTGAAATATTTGTTGTCGCTGCCGTCGGCCTCCGCAGCCTCCCGGGCGCTTGGGTAGACGAGCAGTTCACCGCGCATCGGTTCGCGGCCGTAGGTCGGAATATACTCCTGTGCCGCCAGCGTGCAGCACGAAAAAAGTGCTATGATCGAAAGAATACTCCTCATAAGGTTGTTTTTTGTGACCATTTCCTTGCGCCCGGACAAACGAGTGCCCCGTGCGGCCCGGCGTATCGAAAATGTTCGTATATTTGTGCACGTAAAGATAGTAAATTTTCCGGAACTAAGATGTCTGCGCTCCCCAAACTCAATTTTCCTGCCATCCGGCTGCGTGCCCGCCGCCGCGAGGGACAGGTCGAGGTGTGGGATGACCTGCGGGGTATTTACCTCGTGCTGACCCCCGAAGAGTGGGTGCGGCGCCACCTGATCGCTTACCTCGTTTCGCACTGCGGGGTGCTGCCCAAGCGCGTCGTGCAGGAATATGCCGTGCCGGTCAACGGGCAGCCGCAGCGGGCCGACGTGGTGGTGGTCGGCGACCGTGCCGAGCCGCTGGTGCTGGCCGAATGCAAAGCGCCGGAAATCCGGATCGGCGAGCGAACCCTGGCGCAGGCTGTGCGCTACAATTCGGTGCTGGGGGCGCGGTTCGTGATCCTGACCAACGGCCTGCGGCACTACTGCTGCGAGTACCGCGACGGCAAATACGTCCAGTTGTCGGGATTCCCCGATTTCTCGGCCCTATAAATTCTTGAAATTCGATTCGATGTAGTGCTGGAAACTCTCCTTGTAGTTTTCGCCGATGGGGACGTATTCCGTATCGCTGAGGAATACGCGGCCGCGGACATAGCCTTTGATGCAACGCAGGTTGACGATATAGGAACGGTGCACGCGCATGAACATATCCGACGGGAGTGCCGCCTCCATGTTCTTGAGCCGGAAAAGCGTGGTGATCGTCGTGCCGTCGGCAAGGTGCATCCGCACGTACTCCCCTTCGCTTTCCAGGTGCACGATGTCGCTGATCTTGACCAGCGAAACCTTGTAATCCGCTTTCACGGAGATGTATTCCTTGTCTTTGGGCAGTGCTTCGGGAGTGGCTTCGGGTTCCCCCGCACGCTGGTTGTGGCGCAGTTCGTAGAGCGAATTGGCTTTCCCCGCCGAGCGGCTGAAGTCGGCAAAGCTGAAGGGTTTGAGCAGGTAATCCACGGCGTCGAGCTTGAACCCTTCGACAGCGTATTCCGAGTAGGCCGTCGTGAAAATCACCATCGGCCTGTCGACCAGCGAGCGGACGAACTCCACGCCGCTCAGGTCGGGCATGTTGATGTCGACGAATATCAGGTCTACATGCTGCGAAGCCAGTAACTGCTGGGCTTCGAGCGCGTTGTTGCACGTCGCGGTAAGTTCCAGGTACGGGATTTTCTCGATGTAGCTTTTCAGTTGGCGTAGGGCCAGCGGTTCATCGTCTATGGCGATACATTTAAGCATTGAGGGTAGGTATTACGAGTTTTACGGTATAGGTCTCTTTGGTCTCTTCGATATCGAGCGAATAATTTTTCGGGCCGTAGATCAGCGAGAGGCGTTTGCGGACGTTCTCCAGTCCGATTCCGGCGTTGTGCTTCTCCGCCTGCGGGCTGTGGAGGCTGTTGCCGATGGTGCTGACGACCTTGCCGTCGGCGTAGTCGATCCGCATGTGGATGAACGACGGTTTGCTGTAACTCACGCCGTGCTTGAAGGCGTTTTCCACGAAAACGATCAGCAACAGCGGCGGGATGGAAACCTGGGGCGGCAGGTCGTGCGGGTATTCCACGCGAATGTCCACGGCGTCGGTGTAGCGGATGCGCATCAGCCCGATGTAATTCTGTACGAACTGGATGTCCCTGTTCAGGGAGATGATCTCGTGTCCCGATTCATAGAGCACGTAGCGCATCATCTTCGAAAGCTCGATCACGGCGTTCTTGGCGTATTCGGTGTCGATGTCTATCAGGGCGTGGATGTTGTTGAGCGTGTTCATGAAGAAATGGGGGTTTATCTGGTATTTCAGATAGTCCATTTCGGCTTCCAGGTTCTGGCGTTTGAGTTCCTCCATCTGCTGTTCGTCGCGCATCGACTGGTAGATGAGCTTGATACCCGTGTTGGCCCCCGTCATGAAGAACCCCAGCACGACGTTCCAGTACATTTCCAGGTTCGAGAACGAAGCTTTCCGGTAGGCGTCGAACGCTTCGGGGTCGCCGTGGGGGAGGAAGCGGTCGGTGAGGTGTTCTTCGTATATGTTCACCAGCCAGAATACGGCGATGATGAGTGCAAGGTCGCAGAGCAGGTATGTTTTGTACTTGCGGCGCAGCATGAGCCGCGGGGCGAGGACGGAATTATGGATGATGAAGATAATGAAATAGGGGGCTATCTGCCGCCATGCGATGAGTACGTTTTCGAAACTGATGTGCAGTTCCGACATCATCTGCGAATTGAGCACCGGCACCAGGATGATGGCTGCCCACACCATTACGTAGAGCAGGTTTTCTCCGACGGTTTGTTTGCGGGTCATTTTCATGCCGTAAAGATAATAAAAAAAGTTACCCGGTGCTCCCGGGTAGCTTTCGTAAAAAAAGCAGGTAACCGAACTATTAGTGACGCCTCATTGTTGGAATGGATTCAGTGACTATGAAGAATTTGGGATAGAGAATCCAAGTGGTTACCTGCTGAGCCTTTATGTGTGTGTTTATTTGTTCAGTAGCGACGGACTGTATAAATAACGTTTGATACTCCGTTTTGGTGTCTTTTCGAACTCCGTCGGATAAATTATTATTTCCGACACCCGTTCGTATGCCGCCAGGAGCGAGTTCAGCTCCGTGAGGTTGTTCTGCATGATCTGCGGCAGGTCGTTCTTGTCCACGCCTTCCGCCTCGGCCTGTTCGTAGTCGGGGACGACCATCGCTTTGAGCTTGCCGTTGCCCGAGTCGAGTATCAGGGATTCGAGTACGAGGTACATGTTATTGAGCTTGTCCTCGATCTCCTCGGGATAGATGTTTTGCCCGCTTCCGGAGAGGATCATCGTCTTCGAGCGTCCGCGGATGTAGAGCGTCCCGTCCGGATCCATCGTGCCCATGTCGCCCGTGTGGAGCCAGCCGTCGGGTTCGAGTACCTTCTCCGTATCTTTTTCGTTCTTGTAGTAGCCTTTCATCACATGCTCGCCGCGCACGACGATTTCGCCGGCCACGTGTTCCGGGTCGGGGGAGTCGATCCGGACGTCGAGCAGACCTTTCAGGTAGCGGCCGCAGGAGCCCGCCTTGAATTCGTTGTCGGGTGTGAAACTGATGAGCGGCGCGCATTCGGTCATGCCGTAACCGATGGTGATCGGGAACTTGATCTTCATCAGGAACGATTCGGTCTCCTGATTCATCGGGGCGCCGCCGACGATGAATATGTCGACGTTGCCGCCGAAGGCATCCAGCAGTTTTTTCCGGATCACCGAGTAGATGGCCGTGTTGAGCAGCGGAATCTTGACGGCGATCGACATGGGGCCTTTTTCGAGCATCGGCATCACCTGCTTGCGGTAGACCTTTTCGAGGATCATCGGTACGCAGCAGATGATCGTCGGCTTGACCACGGACATGGCTTCCAGCAGGATCTTGGGCGACGGGATTTTACCCAGCAGGGTGATGTGCCCGCCGACGGCCAGCGGCGAGAGGAAGTCGAAGGCGCAGCCGTAGGCGTGGGCCAGCGGCAGGAACGACAGCGTGCGTCCGCCCTTGCGGAAATAGTGGGTGCCGGTCTGCGTGTTGACCATGCCGCGGGCGAAACTTACGTTGCCCGTGAGGTTGTTCACCGTGAGCATCACTCCCTTCGAATAGCCCGTGGTGCCCGACGTGTAGTTGAGCAGGATGACCTCGTCGTTGGGGATCTCGGGGTACTTGATGTCGTTTACGCTGAACCCGCGCGGATATTTCGAACGGTAGTTTTTCAGGATATCGCGCTGGAACTTGGTGAGCGCCTTGCCGTTGCGTTCGTAGATGGCGTGGAAATCGGTGAGCGAAAACACGGCCTCGATCTGGCGTATCTGGTCTTCTTCGATGATGTCCCAGAAGTTGTCGCCCAGAAAGAGCAGCTTGCTTTCCGAGTGGTTGATGATGTGGATGATGTCGGCCGGGGCGAAATCCTGCAATATCGGGACGATTACGGCGCCGTAGGAGATCGTGGCGATGTAGGTGATGCACCACCGGGGATTGTTGCGCCCGATCAGCGCTATCTTGTCGCCCTTCTTTACGCCGGCCTTTTTGAACAGGAGGTGCAGCTTGGCGATCTCCTTGGCCATCTCGTAATACGAGAATGTTTCGCCCTTGAAATAGTCGGTCAGTGCCGGCATTTCACGGTTCTCGCGGAAACTCGTCTCGTATATTTTTATCAGGTTTTCCTCTAACATGATTGCGTCCTAATGTCCGGTGCAAAGATAGACAAAAAAACGATTTTCCAGCAGGGTGCCCGCATTTTTTATCCTATTGTGCTTACTTTTTGCTCCAAAAAGTCCTGTGGGGAAGCTTCCGGAGCCTTATTTGTTTGCTCCCTTGTCTTTGGCTTCTTCCGGGTCGACTTTTACATGCCGGGGTTTCCAGATGTATATCTTCGATTCGGTGCCGGCCTTCAGCCGCTCGATGTTCTTGCGGTGGGTGTAAATCAGCAGGATGGCGATGATGAACGAAAAAACCACGAACGGCACCAGGTGGTTGACCTTCGGCGATATGAGCGTAAAGATCGGGAAGGAACAGCCTGCGACCATCGAGGCCAGCGACACGTAGTGGGTGACCATCAGCACCAGGAACCATACGCCGAAGCAGAGCAGTACGAGCGGGGCGTTGACGCCCATGATGGCTCCGACGAGCGTCGCTACGCCCTTGCCGCCCCGGAAATTGGCGAAGATCGGGAAGATGTGTCCCACCACGGCGGCGAACACGGCGATGAAACGCAGGATGTAGAACCAGTTTTCATTGGCCCCGTCGGCGAATACGCTGTCGTATTTCATCAGGTCGATGATCGTCACCGCCACAAACCCCTTCAGAAAATCGAGCCCGAATACGGGCAGTGCGGCCCGCCTGCCCAGCACGCGCAGCATGTTGGTCGTGCCGGCGTTCTTGCTGCCGTATTCGCGGATGTCGATGCCGTAATATTTCTTGCCGATCCACACGGCGCTCGGAATCGAGCCCAGCAGATAGGCGATGATAATCATGGTGGTAGCGGTGTAATATGTGAGGATCATAACGGTTTTCCAAGGGTTTGTGTAATGCAAATATAATTAAAAAATCCGGAAACGGAAGCCCTGCGTGAAAAATCCGCGCCGTTCTGCTGGCGGATTCGGGGGAATATCGTATCTTTGCATACTTTAAATGTATAACAGGGTATGAATACGAAAGCATTACTGGAACCTATGGGCTCGTGGGCGTGGTGGCGCTCGTGGTTCCTGATCTTTTTCGGGTGTTCGGTCATGGGTGCCGGCTTCGTGCTGTTTGTGAACCCTTACAATTTCGTGCCGGGAGGCGTGTACGGTATGGGTATCGTGCTGCACAACATTTTTCCGTCGATCCAGGTGGGTACGTTCGGCTATATGTTCGACGTGCCGCTGATGCTCGTTGCGATGCTGGTTTTCGGCGGGCAGTTCGGAACGCGTACGGTGCTGGCCGCGCTCTATACGCCCGGCTTTATGAACGTGCTCACACGGCTGGTCTATCCCGACGCCGCGGCGGTCGAGAGCCTCGACCCGTCGCTGTTGCTGGGCGGGCGGCTCGACCTGTCGAACGACTTGCTGCTGACGTGCGTCATCGGCGCCGTCGTCATCGGCGTGGGGCAGGGCATCGTCGTGCGCCAGCAGGCGACCACGGGCGGCACCGACATCGTGGCGATGCTGTTGCAGAAATTCGCGGGTATCAAGTTCTCGTCGGGCATCTTCCTGGCCGACGGTTTCGTCGTGCTGTCCGGCCTGGCCGTCATCGGCTTCGGGCTGGGGACGGGCGAAGCCGCCTCGAACGGCTGGATGCTGACGCTCTATTCGCTCATCACGATTTATATCACCTCGCGTGTGATCGCCTACCTGCTCAACGGTGCGTCGTACGACAAGCTGCTCTTCATCATCAGCGACCACCATCAGGCGCTCAAACGCTTCATCATCGAAGACCTCGACCGCAGTGCGACCTACATCAAGTCGAAGGGGATGTATACGGACGCTTCGCGGGACATGATCTTCCTGGTCGTGAGCCGCAAGGAGGTGCACCTCGTGCAACATAAGATCAAAGAGATCGACCCGGCGGCGTTCGTAGTCGTGACCGATGCCTACGAGACGTTCGGCGAAGGGTTCAAACAGTTCCCCGACAAGAACGAGATACATGCGGAATAACGGAAATTTGGAACGTGGAATTTAAACTCAATACGAATACATTGCGCCCCCTGTCGGGCGCCGGACGCAAACTTTTCGTCGAAACCTACGGCTGCCAGATGAATGTCGGCGACACGGAAGTCGTGGTTGCCCTGATGCAGCGGGAGGGATACGTCTACACCGAGGATATCGGCCTGGCCGATGTCATCCTGATCAACACCTGCTCGATCCGCGACAATGCCGAGCAGCGTATCTGGGGGCGTCTGGCCGAGATGAAACGCTACCGCCGGGCCAAACCGGGGCTCGTCGTGGGCATCATCGGCTGCATGGCCGAACGCCTCAAGGAGAAATTGGTCGAGGGCCCTTACGGCGTCGACGTCGTGGCCGGGCCGGATGCCTACCGCGACCTGCCGCGCCTGGTGCGCGAGGCCGAGGCGGGCGGCAAGGGGGTGAACGTCCTGCTCTCCACGGAGGAGACCTATGCCGAGATCGCCCCCGTGCGGCTCGACCGCAACGGCGTGAGCGCCTATGTGGCCATCATGCGCGGATGCAATAATTTCTGTTCCTACTGTGTGGTGCCCTACACCCGCGGCCGCGAACGGAGCCGCGACCCGCAAACGATCGTTGCGGAGGCCCGCTCGCTCTTCGGGAACGGATACCGCGAAGTGACGCTGCTGGGGCAGAACGTCAATTCGTACAAGGCCGGCGAGGTGGACTTTCCCGAACTGATGCGCCTCGTGGCGTCGATCTCGCCCCTGCTGCGCGTGCGCTTCGCCACGTCGCACCCCAAGGACATGAGCGACCGCCTGCTGGAGGTCATGGCCTCGATGCCCAATATCTGCCGTGCCATCCACCTGCCTGCGCAGTCGGGTGCCACGTCGATGCTCGAACGTATGAACCGCAAATACACCCGCGAATGGTATCTCGGCCGCGTCGCCGCCATCCGCCGTTACCTGCCCGATTGCGCCGTCACGACCGACCTGATCGCCGGCTTCTCGGGCGAGACCGAGAAGGAGCACGAAGCGACGCTTTCGCTCATGCGCGAGGTGGGGTACGAGTTCGCCTACATGTTCAAATACTCGGAGCGTCCCGGGACTTTCGCGCACGAGCACCTGCCGGACGACGTGCCCGACGAGGTGAAGTCGCGGCGGCTTTCGGAGATCATCGCCCTGCAAAACGAACTGGGGCATGCGAGCAACCTGCGCGACGTGGGGCGCGAGTTCGAAGTGCTGGTCGAGGGGCGCTCGAAGCGCGACGAAAAGCAGCTCTCGGGCCGGACGTCGCAGAACAAGGTCGTGGTCTTCGACCGCGGCCGGCACGACGTCGGCGACTATGTGCGCGTGCGCATTACGGGGTGCACCCCGGCGACGCTGTTCGGAGAAGAAATCATTTAAGGATATAATAAACTGAAACGTAAGATGCGATTTGACGAACTCGATTTGGAGGATGAGATCCTCGACGGACTCGACGATATGAATTTCCAGGAGATGACTCCTGTTCAGGAACACACCATCCCGGTGATCCTGGAGGGCCGCGACATCATCGGTTGCGCCCAGACCGGAACCGGCAAGACGGCGGCCTACACGCTGCCACTGCTCAACAGGCTGTTGATCGAAGGCAACGAAGACAATGTGATAAAGTCGGTGATCATCGTGCCGACGCGCGAGCTGGCGCAGCAGATCGACCAGCAGTTCCAGGGATTTTCGTACTACCTGCCCGTGTCGACCACGGTCGTATACGGCGGTGGCGACGGCAAGGGCTGGGATGTGCAGAAGCGCGGTATGCTGATGGGTTCGGACGTGGTGATCGCCACCCCCGGGCGCATGATCTCGCACATCCAGAACAGCGGCATCGACCTTTCGCACGTCGAGTGCCTGATCCTCGACGAGGCCGACCGTATGCTCGACATGGGTTTCAGCGAGGACATCATGAAGATCGTCTCCTATATGCCCAAGGATCGGCAGACGATCATGTTCTCGGCGACGCTGCCCCCGAAGATACGTGAGATGGCCAGGACGATCCTGCGCAATCCCGCCGAGGTGAACATCGCCATTTCGAAACCCAACGAGGCGATCGACCAGTCGGCCTATGTCTGCTACGAGAACCAGAAGCTGGGCATCATCCGCGAGATGTTCGCCGAGCCGACCGATTCGAAGACGATCATCTTCTCGTCGTCGAAGCTCAAGGTCAAGGAGCTGGCGCACACGCTCAAGCGCATGAAACTCAATGTGGCCGCCATGCATTCCGACCTGGAACAGGCGCAGCGCGAGGAGGTGATGCTCGACTTCAAGAACAACAAGGTGTCGATCCTGGTGGCTACGGATATCGTGGCGCGCGGCATCGACATCGAGGATATCGGGCTGGTCATCAATTACGATGTGCCGCACGACCCCGAGGATTATATCCACCGTATCGGCCGTACGGCGCGCGCCGCGGCTACGGGCAGCGCCGTGACGTTCGTCAGCGAGGACGAGCAGGGCAAGTTCCATGCGATCGAGAAGTTCATCGAGAGGGATATCCGCAAGGCCGAATTGCCGGCCAGCGTGGGCGCGGGCCCCGTATACAATCCTGCCGTCAATAACGGCCGTGGGCGCGGTGGCCGTGGCGGAGGCCGTGGCCGCGGCGGTTCGAACGGCGGAAGCCGTGGGCGCGGACGCGCAGACAAGGGCGAACGCGCAGGGCGCGAACGCCGCAACGACCGGGAACGGGGTGCGGCGGCTGCCGAAAATCCCGGGATCGCAGTCCCTCAGGCGGCACCTGCCGATAACGACCACGCCTCCGGGCGCGGCGAAGGCAATCGTGGGACGCGTGACCGCAAACACCGCCATCGCGGGGGCAGGAACCGTCGCCGCGGCGATAAGCCTCAGGGCGGCGAAACCCCGCAGCCGGGCGGTAGCGTGCCCCGGGAGTAGTCCGTGCGGGATACACAGGGAGAGACGGCACGCTGGTTGCCGGGCTGAAGGTTTCCCTAACCGGCAGCAGCCGTAAATACCCCTGCATGGGTAAAATGCAAGGCCGGGCTTTCTGAAAGCCCGGCCTTGCCGTTATTGTCCGGCGGTTTTTTCGCCTGCCGTTTTCAGGCATCGGCCTGCCGTGGCCGGCGGTGGGGTGCGAACCGGTTTGCCGGAGCGGGCTGCGCGGATTGCCTGCGCGGAATTCCGCCGGTCATTTACGCGGATCCCACGAAGGATGCGCCGGGTCTTCGGCCCTGAGGGCCTCTTCGAGCGAGATGCCCAGCGCCTCGGCCACTCCCTTGCCGTATGCCGGGTCGGCATAGTAGCAGTGGCGCGTGTGGCGCTGCTTGATGAACAGCTCGGCATCGCCCATGGCGCGCGCCGTATTCTCGCAGGTGGCTTTCTGGTCTTCTGCCGACATCACGCGCCACAGCAGGCCGGGCTGCGTGAAATAGTCGCTGTCCAGTTCGCGCTCGTCGTAGTTGTAAACGTCGCCGTTCACGGCCAGGGGCGGCTCTTTGAGGGCGGGGGTGTCCTGCCATTCGCCGTAGCTGTTGGGTTCGTAACCCTTTGCCGATCCGTAGTTGCCGTCGGTGCGCATCTGCCCGTCGCGGTGGAAGGCGTGGATCGGGCAGCGGGGCCTGTTCACGGGGATTTCCGTGTGGTTCACGCCCAGGCGGTAGCGCTGTGCGTCGCCGTAGGAGAACAGGCGCCCCTGCAACATCTTGTCGGGCGAGAAGCCGATGCCTTCGACGATGTTCATCGGGTTGAACGCCGCTTGCTCGACATCGGCATAGTAATTCTCGGGGTTGCGGTTCAATTCCAGCACGCCCACCTCGTGCAGCGGGAAATCCTTGTGGTACCACACCTTCGTCAGGTCGAACGGGTTGAGCTTGTAGTTGCGCGCCTCTTCCTCGGTCATCAGCTGCACGTACATCGTCCAGCGCGGGAAATCGCCGCGTTCGATGGACTCGTAGAGATCCCTCTGGTGCGACTCGCGGTCTTTGCCCACAAGGGCTTCGGCCTCGGCGTCCGTCAGGTTCCTGATCCCCTGCTGGGTCGTGAGGTGGAACTTCACCCACGTGCGCTTGTTGTCCTTGTCATAGAAACTGTATGTGTGGCTGCCGAATCCGTGCATGTGGCGGTACGATGCCGGAATGCCCCGCGGTGACATGGTGATCGTCACCTGGTGCAGCGCTTCGGGCAGCAGCGTCCAGAAATCCCAGTTGTTGTTGGCCGAACGCAGGTTGGTGCGCGGGTCGCGCTTCACGGCATGGTTCAGGTCGGGGAATTTCAGCGGGTCGCGCAGGAAGAATACGGGGGTGTTGTTGCCCACGAGATCCCAGTTGCCCGCGTCGGTGTAGAACTTCATGGCGAAACCGCGGATGTCGCGCTCGGCATCGGCTGCGCCGCGCTCGCCGGCGACGGTCGAGAAACGCACGAAGCATTCGGTCTTCTTGCCGACCCGGGCGAAGATCGACGCACGCGTGTATTCGGTGATGTCCTGCGTCACCGTAAAGGTGCCGAATGCGCCCGAGCCTTTGGCATGCATACGCCGTTCGGGGATTACTTCGCGGTCGAAATGCGCGAGTTTCTCGAGGAACCACGGGTCTTGCAGCGTCACGGGGCCGCGGACGCCTGCGGTCTGGATGTTCTGGTTGTCGGCGATCGGCCGGCCGTTCTCAGCGGTAAGCTGTTTCTTTTTGTCCATGGGGTTTTCTTATTATGCGGGTTAGATTTTTTATAAATGTAAGTTATGTTTCACGGATTTGCAAATCGGTAATTCTGATGATGGTATAACCTGAAGTTATACGGGCCGAAAACCGTACCTTGACTGCCTCCGAAGGCGGATGCGATTTTTCGGCCCGAAATGCGGGTATTTTTATTTTTGTGCATTATCTTTGAAACACCGCTTGCGATTGTTTCCCCGAACCTAAATCTCCGAACCATGGATCTGACATTCAGCACGCCCCTGAAAGGCAACCTCGTCCTGTGCAGCGACTACCGCGATGCCGCGCTGCATCGCAGCCCCGGGCTCTATAAATTCGTCTGGGTAAGGCGTGGATGCCTTTGGCTCGAAGTCGACCATATTCCCATGGAGCTCCGGGCTGGGATGCTGCTGCCCCTGACGCCGCTCCATACCCTCGACGTGACGCGCGCCGAGGGCGAATACCTGATCCTTGCTTTCGACAGCAATTTCTACTGCATTTTCGGTCATGACGGCGAGGTGTCGTGCAGCGGGCTGCTTTTCAACGGCAGTTCCGAAGTGCTGCGGCTCGAACTCTCCGAAATGCGCACGGCCGCCCTGCAACGGGTGGTCGACGACCTGCGGGCCGAATACGGGGTAGTTGACGGTCTGCGCGAAGAGATGCTCCGCATGCAGCTCAAACGGTTTATTATCATATGTACGCGCATCGCGCGCGAGCATTTCTCCGTCGGTGCCGACCGTGAAAAACTCTTCGACACGGTGCGCCGCTACTATGTGCTGGTCGACGAGCATTTCCGGACGAAGAAACGGGTGCAGGACTATGCCGGGCTGCTCCACCGGTCGCCCAAGACGCTCGCCAACCTCTTCGCCTCGTGCGGGCAGCCCTCGCCGCTGAACATCATCCACGACCGGGTCAATGCCGAGGCGCGCCGCCTGCTGCTCTATACCCCGAAAAGCGCCAAGGAGATCGCTTACCTGCTGGGCTATGAGGATACCGCGGCTTTCAGCCGTTTCTTCGCCAAAATGAACGGCGAGAGCATCACCGGGTTCCGGCAGCGCGAAAAAAGGGAATAATTCCCAACATTTCCGGCATTCCTGCCATCGTATGTCCGATCCGGAATCCAGACCTTTGCATCATCGGACAATTAACGAAAAACGAATATGATGCAAAGACTTTCCTGCCTGTTTTACGGCTTTTTGAAAATTGCGGCCAACGCGCAACGGCTCGGCCTGGGGATGATCCGGGTGGCTATCCTTATCATTTTTGTCTGGATCGGCGGACTTAAATTCCGGAATTACGAAGCCGAAGGCATCGTGCCCTTCGTGGCGAACAGTCCCTTCATGAGTTTCTTCTACAACGAAAAAGCACCCGAATACAGGGATTATAAACTCAAGGAGGGCGAATACGACGCTGCAAAGCATGCGTGGCATGAAAAGAACAACACCTATGGCTTTTCCCACGGGCTGGGGTTGCTGATTATGGGAATCGGCATCCTGACCTTCCTTGGGTTCTTCTCGGCCCGCATCGGCCTGGCCGGGGAGCTGCTGGCCGTGATTATGACGCTCGGCACGCTGTCGTTTCTGGTGACTACGCCCGAAGTCTGGGTGCCGGAGCTGGGCAGCGGGGAATACGGGTTCCCGTTGCTCTCGGGCGCGGGACGGCTGGTGATAAAGGATACTGCGATCCTTGCCGGTGTCGTGGTGCTGCTCTCCGATACGGCGCGTAAGCTATTGGCGCGACGGCGGGAAGCGTAACGGAGTTTAAAAAGGGACGACACTGCATGTCGTCCCTTTTTGTTTTGTGCGAATGGCAGGGCAGATATTCTCCTCCTTATTTCTGCCGGAAGCAAATCTGCATCGGCACCCCGGTATAAGAAAAGTCCCCCTTTGTCAAAGGGGGACTTAGGGGGAATATTAAAGCGGGATTTTTCCGGCGACAAGACCGGGCGATGCCGCAGCTGTCCTTATTTCTGCCGGAAGTAGATTTGCATTGGTACCCCGGTTTGTAAAAGTCCCCCTTTGTCAAAGGGGGATTTAGGGGGAATGTTAGAGCGGGATTTCTCCGGCGACAAGACCTGACGATGCCGCAGCCCGTCCTTATTTCTGCCGGAAGTAAATTTGCATCGGCACCCCGGAGAAATCCCAGTGGTCGCGGATGTTGTTTTCGAGGAAGCGGCGGTAAGGTTCCTTGATGTACTGCGGCAGGTTGACGAAGAACGCGAACTGCGGCGTCGGCGTCGGCAACTGGGTTACATATTTGATCTTGATGTATTTGCCCTTGGTCGCGGGCGGCGGGTAATTTTCGATCAGCGGCAGCAGGAAATCGTTGAGCGCCGAGGTCGAGATGCGGCGTTTGCGCGACTCGTAGACCCGGATGGCCGTCTGGAGTACGTCGAAAATGCGTTGTTTGCTCAGAACCGAGGTGAAGATGATCGGAATGTCGTTGAACGGTGCGAGTTTCTTCTTCAGGAACTCCGTCCACTCCTTCATCGTATTGTTGTCCTTTTCGACCAGATCCCATTTGTTGACCACGATCACGCAACCCTTGCGGTTGCGGACGATCAGGTTGTGGATGTTGAGGTCTTGCGATTCGAGCCCCTGCTGTGCGTCGAGCATCAGGATGCAGACGTCGGAATTTTCGATGGCGCGGATCGAACGCATCACCGAGTAAAATTCGAGGTCTTCCATCGCCTTGCCCTTCTTGCGCATGCCTGCCGTGTCCACAAGGTAGAAGTCCATCCCGAATTTGTTGTAGCGGGTGTGGATCGAGTCGCGTGTGGTGCCGGCGATCGAGGTCACGATATTGCGTTCTTCGCCCAGCAGGGCGTTGGTCATCGACGATTTGCCGACGTTGGGACGGCCCACGATGGTGATGTGCGGCAGGTTCTCCTCCTCTTCGGCCAAGGCCTCGGCGGGCAGCGCCGCGAGGATGGCATCCATCAGGTCGCCCGTGCCGCTGCCGCTCATCGAACTGATGCAGTAGGGATCGCCCAGCCCCAGGGCATAGAACTCGTGCGAAGAGTATATCTGGTCGTTGTTGTCGACCTTGTTGCAGACGAGGATCACCTTTTTCGATGTGCGGCGCAGGAGGTCGGCCATCAGCATGTCGAGGTCGGTGATGCCGGTCTTGACTTCGACCAGGAAGAGGATCACGTCAGCTTCGTCGATCGCCAGCAATACCTGGCGGCGGATTTCGTCCTCGAAGATATCTTCCGAATTGACAGTGTAGCCGCCCGTGTCTATCACGGAAAATTCTCGGCCGTTCCAGTCGGTCTTACCGTAATGGCGGTCGCGGGTGGTTCCGGCCGTGGCATCGACGATGGCCTTTCGCTGGCCGACCAGACGGTTGAAGAGGGTGCTTTTGCCGACATTCGGACGGCCCACGATTGCTACGAGACTCATACTCTATTTCTTTTTCTTGCAAAGATAATACAACGAGGACGCAAAACCAAACCTGTCCGGGTTTTTCCGGGGCGTCCGTCGCCCGTAAAGGTAGTATAAAATCCGGAAACGGGAAACTCCCGCCCGGTAGCCCGGGCGCACGTTACAGGTAGCGGTTGTCCGTGTCGCCCGCCTGTACGGGATAGATCAGCACGAAACTGTGCCCGGCGAAGAACTGCTCCATATACCCCGGCACCTTGCTCATGGCGGGGTGGTAGGAGAGCCGGTCGCGGCGGCTCATCACCACCCACAGGCAATCGTCGCGTTTGGTTTCATAGGTCAGCGCCGTCAGGTCGTCCCAGCAGTCGGAAACCACGTATTCGGCTTTCGACGAGCGTTTTCCGCGCGAAGGCCGCAGGTATTGCATCGTGCTGGCCGGGGCGTAGAAGACGATCCTGGCACTCGAATTCTCGGCCAGGTTGCGTAATTTCTGCATCCAGAGCTGGAACCCGGCCTCTTTCTCGGCTTTCTCGGGTACGATGACCAGGTGCCGCTTGACGGTGGTGAGCGGTTGTTCGGGATGGTAGAAGAACGTGGTGACGTTGCTGTAGCCCAGCAGGTCGGCGGCCATCCTGCCGATGCCCGACCCGCCGGGCGTACGGTCGTGGTGCATACCCATCACGATGTCGGAGATATTGCGCTCCTTGACCACGCTGACGATGGCGTTGGCGATGTTCACGTCGTAGCGGAGCAGTTGTTGCATGTAGTTGTCGGCCGATGCCGCCGCCTGCGCCGCCATGTCGAGCAGTTTGCGCCCCTGTTTTTCGAGGTTGGGGTCTTCGACCTTGTTGTCGATGGCGTTCAGCGCATACAGCCCGTTCCGCTCCTTGGCCTTTTTGAGCGTCATGCTCAGGCAGACCAGTTCGTAGGCGGTCTGCTCGTTGGCGAGCGGGATCAGGATATGGTCTTCCTCCTGCGGCTCCTTGTCGTCGTCCTGCGCATTGCGCATTGCGATGTTGTGTGCGCCCCGTTGCGTGGCGAAGGTCGAGACGGTGCAGGTGGCGAGGATCATCAGGATCGTGCCGTTCAGGACGCTTTCGCTCAGCAGGCGGATTGGTTCGCCGTCCGCCGTATGCCCGAGTATGACGTTGTAGCCGACCATGACGGCCGCGAGCGTCGCCGCCACATGGGCGCTGCTCAGCCCGAAGATCACCGTACGCTGGTCGTTCGAGAGCCGGAAGGTCTTTTGCGTGAAATAGGCCGCGAGGAATTTCGCGAGCGTAATCAGGGCGATCATCACCAGCGCCACTTCGATGCTTTCCCAGTCGCGGAAGAACGCCCGGTAGTCGATGAGCATGCCCACGCCGATCAGGAAGAAGGGGATGAAGATGGCGTTTCCCACGAATTCGATCCGGTTCATCAGGGGCGAGGTGCGGGGGATCTGGCGGTTGAGGGCCAACCCCGAGAGGAATGCACCGATGATCGGCTCCAGCCCGGCCATGTGCGCGAGATAGGCTCCCAGGAATACCATCGCCAGCACGAAGATATACTGCGATACGCTGTCGCTGCAATGTTTGAAAAACCAGTGCGCCAGCAGCGGGAACAGGAACAGGATGATGCCGATCGAGAGCAGTACCGAGGCGCTGAGCCTCCACCAGAATGTTTCGTCGACATTGCCCGTGGCCATCCCGACGATGACCGTGAGCAGCAGCAGGGCGAGCGTGTCGGTGATGACCGTGCCGCCGACTGCGATCGTGACGGCCTTGTCGCGCGAGATGCCGAGTTTGCTGACGATGGGGTAGGCGATAAGGGTTTGCGAGGCGAAGAGCCCGGCCAGCAGGATCGAGGAGTAAATCGGGAAGCCCAGGATGTAATACCCGGCCAGGATGCCGAGTCCGAGCGGCACGCAGAAGGTGTAGAGCCCGAAGATGAGGCTGCGCCAGCTGTTTTTCTTGAAATCGGACATGTCCATGTCCAGCCCCGACAGGAACATGATGTACAGGAGGCCGGCCGTTCCCGAGAGGATGATGCTGCTATCGCGCAGAACCAGGTTCAGGCCGTGGGGGCCGATCACCGCACCTGCGATGATGAGCCCCAGCAAATAGGGGATTTTGAGTTTGTTCAGTAACAACGGTGCCGCCAGAATGATGACCAGGATCAGCAGGAATTTCAGGATCGGGTCTTCGAGCGGCAACGTTATGGAGTCTATATGTGCGAATAGGAACATACGGTCGGATTGATGTATTTATACAAAAATATGAAAATCCGCGGTAAAATCCAAACGACGGTGCGTTTTGCCCTGCCGCCGATTAGTCTGCCTATGCTGCGGCCGGTTTTTTTGTGTCCAGGACAACTCACTGTCGATGGGATTGCGACACTGGTAACGAACTGTGGGATAACCGATTTTTGCTCGGAGTCAGCAGAAGGATGAGGGGCATTAGTTCAAAGAGTCTTTTTTAACGACTGATTTGTCGTAGATTTTACTGTCGTGTTCCAAGAGCCTTTAAAAAATAAAGATCGGCGAAAGCAAAAGTCTTTCGCCGATCTTTATTTTTATCAATATCGACTATGGCCAAAAAATTGATTTTGCCAAAGCTATGGCACCTACGACTCCAGCGGGAATTGGGCCACATACGATTCCTATGCCATAGAGACTTGCATCGATTAAATTACTTTGTTGTTTATGATTCATCTGTTTTGCAATGTCGCTCCAAATCATACGGTCACCGGGCGACATTCTGGTTGTTGCCTGGGGTTGATAATATTCAATTAAAATCTCAATCCATGAATTTCGTATTTTTGCAAGAGTTTCAAGTTGAAGTTTTAACTCTTTCTGTTCATTTTGGTGTAGCGTTAAAAAATATGGGCTAACGTAAAACTCCTCTATTTTTTCAGTTAGTAAATTTACATTCGCATCAAACATTATAGATTTGATCTGCATGATAAAGTCTTCAGGAATGACTATTGCCGATGAGTTATCATTACGCGTTTCGGAAGAATAGCTTTTCCGATTTATAAGGGCGAGTTCTTTGGGTGATAATTGGCTAAAATATACATCTGAAAAATTCTTAAAGTGTTCATTTAAATCAATATCAGATTCGGATACTGAAATTTTTTTACATTCCTTAAAAATTGTTCCGACCAAATTTTTGTATAAAGAAGCATATTCACTAGATAGGACATCAACATCTTCTTCATAAATTTGTTGTAAACTTGACGTCGTTTCTACTTCAGAAGAACAGGAGGAAAATGCGGCTACTAAAATAATAGACAAACCGGTGTAAAACAGCAACTGTTTCATTTTTTTCCATTTTTTAAAAGTGAGTAAATGATTAGCAGGACAAATGAGATGATGTAAAGTGATTTGAAGTAAATTTTATTTTCTTCGGTGTCGAATTTAGGCACAGATGTCAAAACGAAATATGAGATAAATAGGGCAATAGAGATGTATAATACCACTTTGTGCGTATATTTATTGAGCCTCATGCGATAAATAATGTTGGTTTATAAAAATAATGTATGGTATAAATATAGTAAATATTTTTCTTTCGGGCAAGAGAAAAAATATTTTTTTTGTTCATTGCGGGATCGTCGTGTCTGATGGCCTTCAAATTGATAATTAGCCATCGGCATGCTTCGGCGAGGCTTGGGAATATTTGCGCCGGCAATCGCTGCCCCTCCCGCGATGCCGTGTGTCTTGCACATTTTTTGTCCGGCGGAATGTGGCTGTCTGATCGCAATGATGCCGAATTGTGAAATAATGGGGGCCAAGAGCAGGGAATTTGTCAAAAAAAACGTAACTTTGAAAAATCGTATGGATAAAAAATCGTCGCCGATGCGTGTCGACAAAGTAGATAAACGTGTTCTCTGGCCCGTGCTTATGGGCTTCTTTATCATGGGGTTCTGCGATATCGTGGCTCCGATCTCGGGGCGTATCGCCACCGAATTTCCCGCATCGCAGCAGGCGGCCGTGAGTTTCCTGCCTACGATGGTATTCCTCTGGTTCCTCGTGCTGTCGACCCCCTTGGCGGCACTGATGAACCGCATCGGCCGCAAGGCCATGTCGATGATCGGCTATGCATTCACGATCGCCGGGCTGTTGGTGCCCTTCCTCGCGGGCGAGGGCTGCGCACTGGGCTGGTACTTCGCCGGCTTCGGGCTGCTCGGTATCGGCAATACGGCGCTCCAGGTGGCGATCAACCCCCTGCTGGCGACCATCGTGCCGGGCGAGCGGATGACGAGCTACCTGACCGTGGGGCAGATTTTCCGCAACACCTCGCTGTTGCTGCTGGCTCCGATCGTCACGGCGCTCGTGGCGCTCACGGGGTCGTGGCGCCTGCTGCTGCCGATCTATGCCGGGCTCACCGTGCTGGGCGGCATCTGGCTGCAATTTACCACCGTGGCCGAACCCGAACGCAGCGGGCATGCGGCGGGGATGTCCGATTGTTTCCGGCTGCTGAGGAACAGGGCAGTCCTGTTATGTACGCTGGGCGTGGCGTGTTTCATCGCCGGGGACGTCGGGATCGGATTCCTCTCGGTACGGCTAATCGACAACCCCGATTCGATCCTCACCACTACGGGGTTCTATGCCTGCCGCATCGTCGGTACGCTGGTCGGAGCCTGGGTGCTGGTGCGCCTTTCGGACGTGAAATACCTGAGCTGGAATATGGCCGGGGCGCTGGTGCTCTGCGTGGTGCTGCTTTTCGTACGCAACGAAGCTGCGATTTATGCGGCCGTCGGGCTGATGGGCTTCGCCATGGCCTGCGTTTTCGCCACCTTCTATGCCGTGGCGACCAAAGCCGTGCCCGAACAGGCCAACGGGGTTGCAGGGCTGATGATTATGGCCATTGCCGCCGGGGCCGTCTCGGGCCCCGTATGCGGGGCGATTATCCGCTGGACGGGGAACCCCCACCTGGGGATGCTGTTCGTCGCCCTCTGCGTGGGCTATATGCTCTGGGCAAGTATCAAATTGAAAATCAAATAAACAGTTGCTCAATGATTCGTAAAATTGCAATGACCCTGTTGCTGGCGGCCTGCATATGGCCGGCCCTTGCGCAGCGCCCCCGCACGCGGGTCGAGTGGGGTGTGATCGGCGGTATCAACATCCCCGACTATACGACCAACATGTCGAAGACCGATGTCAAGAATAAACTGGGCTGGCAGGCCGGTATCGTCACGGCAGTCAACCTGGGCGCCTTCGCCATCGAGCCGCAGATCCTTTACGTGCGCCAGGGGCTCCGCATCAAACCCGAAGGGGCGAAGGAGATCAACCTCAAGTCGAACTCGATCGACGTCCCGGTGCTCGTGTCGCTGCGCCTGCTCAGGCCGTTCCGTTTCTATGCGGGCCCGGTGTTCACCGTGATGAACGACTGTAAACAGAAGTCGGGCGGCGACCTGCTGGATTTCGGCCGCGTACGTCCCACGATGTCCTATACGGTGGGTGCAGGCGTCAAATTGCTGGGTCACATGCTCATCGACCTGCGCTACAACGGCCAGTTCAAAGGCAAGGAGGACGTGGTGCTGCCCGACGGCAGCCGCCTCGACAAGCTCCGTTCGTATAACGTCGCCCTCAGCGTCGGTTACCTGTTTTAGCCTATGACCGAAGCTGTCGGAAAAGAGATCGCCATCGAGGGTGTCGACCCCCGGGAGCTCTACGGCCCCCGGAATACCTACCTCGACCAGATCAAAGCGCTTCACCCCCAACTCAGGATCGTAGCGCGCGGTTCGTCGCTCAAAGTGCTGGGCTCGGAGGCCGAAACCCAACGGTTCGGCCGGCATATGGAGGGGCTGGTGGCCTATTACCTCAAATACGGGCACATTTCGTCCGAAGTCATCGCGCAGGCTTTTGCAGGCGGCATCGCCGGACAGGAAGCCCCGGCTGACAAGGACGTCATCGTCTACGGCAACAACGGCAATATCATCCGTGCCCGCACGGTCAACCAGCAGAAGCTGGTGTCGCTCTACGGGCGCAACGACCTGCTGTTCGCCGTCGGGCCCGCCGGGTCGGGCAAGACCTATACGGCCATCGCGCTGGCCGTGCGCGCGTTGAAGGAGAAGGAGGTGCGGCGTATCATCCTCACGCGTCCGGCGGTCGAGGCGGGCGAGAAACTCGGGTTCCTGCCGGGTGACATGAAGGAGAAGCTCGACCCCTACCTGCAACCCCTCTACGATGCGCTGAACGACATGATCCCGCCGGCCAAGCTGGCGAAATACCTCGAAGAGGGGACGGTACAGATCGCGCCGCTGGCCTACATGCGCGGCCGTACGCTCGACAATGCGTTCGTCATCCTCGACGAGGCGCAGAATACGACCCTGTCGCAGATCAAGATGTTCCTCACGCGCATGGGGCGCAACGCCAGGTTCATCGTCACGGGCGACGTGACGCAGATCGACCTGCCGAAGAAAAGCGACAGCGGGCTGACCCGCTCGATGGAGATCCTGCGCGGTGTCGAGGGGATCGGCATCGTGGAGTTCGACAAACGCGACATCGTGCGCCACCAACTGGTCAAATACATCGTCGACGCATTCGACAAATATGCCGGGGATACCCGGAAAGAACCTGAACAATCAAACTCAAAAACCGAATAATTATGGACAAGAACCTGTCTGCGCTCAAGCCGGCGCTCGTCTGGAAACATTTTGCTCAGATCGTCCGCATCCCGCGCCCCTCGTCGCACGAGGAGAAGATCCGCAAGTACGTCATGGATTTCGCCAAGTCCCGGGGACTGGAATGCAAGGAGGACGCTGCGCACAACGTCTATGTCCGCAAGCCCGCCTCGAAAGGGATGGAAGACCGCAAGGGCGTCATCCTGCAGGCGCACCTCGACATGGTGCCCCAGAAGAACAACGATAAGAAGTTCGACTTCACCAAAGACCCCATCGACGCCTACATCGACGGCGAATGGGTCACGGCCGACGGCACGACGCTCGGGGCCGACAACGGCATCGGCGCCGCGGCGATCCTTGCCGTGCTGGAGGACGACACGCTGGTGCACGGCCCCCTCGAAGCCTTGTTTACCGCAACCGAGGAGACCGGTATGGACGGTGCCTTCGGGTTGAAAAAAGGCCTGCTCCGCGGCGATATCCTGCTGAACCTCGATTCGGAGACCGAAGGCGAGCTGTATGTGGGCTGCGCCGGCGGGCTCGATGCCAACGTCACCTTCAAATATGCGGCGGAGAAGACGCCCGCACGGAATTATACCGCTGCGAAGATCACGGTCAAGGGGCTCAAGGGCGGCCATTCGGGCATCCAGATCGGATGCCAGCGTGCCAATGCCAACAAGGTGCTGTTCCGCTTCCTGAACGCCGCTTCGGCGTCGTGCGACGTGTTGCTGTGCTCGGTGGACGGCGGCGGCCTGCGTAACGCCATCCCCCGCGAGGCCGAGGCTGTGGTGATGGTCAAAACGAAAGAGTACGAGGCATTCGCCAAGGAGCTGAAGGCGTACGAGAAGGTTGTCAGGGCCGAGTACGCGGGCATCGAGGATGCCGTGTCGGTCAAGATCAGGGAGTGCGAAGCCCCTGCGGAGATGGTTGCCCGCGAGGTGGCTGAGAAACTTACGAAGGCTGTGGTCGGCTGCCCCGACGGCGTGCAGAAGATGTCGATGGCCATGCCGGGGCTGGTGCAGACTTCGAGCAACCTCGCACGCGTGGTGTCCGACGGAAAGACGGTCAAATTGCAATGCCTGCTGCGCAGTTCGGTCAACACCGAAAAGGCCGCGCTGGGCGAGGCCATTGCCGCCGTGTTCTCACTGGCCGGCGCCAAGGTGCAGCTTTCGGGCAGCTACGACGGATGGAACCCCGACATGGATTCGCCGATCCTGAAGGCCATGACCGCTTCGTACAAAGCCCTTTACGGCAAGCAGCCCGCCGTGACGGCGATTCACGCCGGGCTGGAGTGCGGCATCATCGGCAGCAAATACCCCAAGATGGACATGATCTCGTTCGGCCCCACGATCTGCTACCCGCACTCGCCCGACGAGAAGGTGGAGATCGCATCGGTCGGCAAGTTCTACGAGTTCATGGTCGACACGCTGCGCAACATCCCCAAAAAGTAGCGTGTTTTGGAAGCCGGAAAGGTCAAATGGTTCGTCATCGTCAATCCCGTGGCCGGAGGCGGCCGCGGGCTTGACCATTTCCCGCAGATATCGCGCTACCTGCGCGATGCGCAGATACTCTGCGAACCGGTCTTCACCGAACATAAGTTCCACGCCACGGAACTTACCGTGACGGCCGTCAATGAGGGGTATCGGCATATCATCGTCGTCGGGGGCGACGGCACCCTGCACGAGGTGGTCAACGGCCTGTTCATCCAGCAGAAGGTCTGCCCCGACGAGGTGCTGCTTGCGGTGGTCGCCGTCGGTACGGGCAACGACTGGGTGCGCACGTTCGGTATTTCGAACCGCTACCAGGACGCCGTGAAGGCGATCAGCGAAGGGTATTCGTTCCTGCAGGATGTGGGCGTGGTCTCCTACGAGGAGTCGCACTACCGCCAGAGCCGTTACATGGCCAATGTCGCGGGTGCGGGCTTCGACGCCCATGTGGTGCGCAAGTTCTCGCACCTCAAGAAGAAGGGGCGCAAGAACCGCTGGATCTACACATGGTGTCTGGTCAGGCAATTCTTTCGTTATAAATCCACCGGAATGAAGGTGTGGGTCGATGACCGGCTGGTCTACAACAACCTGCTGCTAAGCATCGCCATCGGTATTTGCAAGTACAACGGCGGCGGTATGCAGCAGCTTCCCGAGGCTGTGGCCGACGATGGCATGCTCGACGTGTCGCTCATCCGGCCGGTGCATTTCTGGCACCTGCTGTTCCGGTTCCACTACCTGTTCAACGGCGGTATCTACCGTATCCGGCATATCCTCCAGGAGCGCGGTAGCCGTATCCGCATCGAGTCGTCGCCCGAAATATCGGTCGAGGTGGACGGGGAGCTGCTGGGCGAAACGCCGCTCGAATTCTCGATCCTCCACAAGGCGATCCGGATCGTGGTGTCCAAGGAATTTTACGACAAACGCCCCGAGACGTCGTGTTCGTGCACGGTGCCGGAGGTGTAGCGCTTGTTACGCCGCCGGAGTGGCGGGGTAAAGATAACCGGGCGGGATTTTTTGAAAAAATCCCGCCCGGCTGCGTTTGGTCGTGCGATGCGTCAGTTGACGCTCTCGATCACGTCGACTTCGGTAATCACCCATTCGAAAAGGTCGTTGGCGCACTGCCCCTGCAACTGGCGCAGCTGCGACATGTCGGTCGTATCGGCCAGGATGGCGTTGAAGAATTGCGACATCGTGTCGTAGGTGTCGTTCACCTTCCCGGCGAAGCAGTTGTAAAAAGCCTTCTGCTGGTCGTGGTCGAGGCCCGCGGGGAGCACGCCCTGCGCTACGAGGTAGTTGTAGGGGAAGATATGCCGCATGTTGCGTGCGTCGGCGTTCAGTTCGTCCACGATGGTCGTGACGACCACCATGTCAACCGTGTCGGTTACGCCCGGCATCTCCACGAAGGTTGCGTAGACGGGATAGGTGCCTTCCAGCTCCCCGGCCACCTGGTCGGTGAAGAGTACGAACTCGGCGTCGGTCAGGTCGTCGAGGTAAACCATCTGGCGGTAGCTGCGCAGCGCTTCGCGCATGGCCTTGCGTTGTTCGTGGTTCCACTCCCGCTTTTGCGAGCAGCCTACGAAGCCTGCCGCGAACATCGAGAGCAGGGATACACAGAGGAGAATTTTTTTCATCGTTTCCTTGATTTTGGTTTTACTTATGGCAGGAACGCAATCCGTGTGCCAAAAATTTCATATCTTTACCCGAAAATCAGTTTGCTATGGATGTCCTGGCTTTTCGCGACTACTGCCTGTCGCTGCCCCTGACCGAGGAATGTACGCCCTTCGACGAAACTACGCTGGTCTACAAGGTCGGCGGGAAGATGTATGCCTATGCCGATATGGAGAATTTCGGGCGGGTCGCCGTGAAGTGCGACCCCGACGAGGCGGTTTCCCTGCGCGAGGAGTATCCCGACGTCACGCCTGCGTGGCATTCGAGCAAAAAGCACTGGAACGACATCCGCACGACGGGCGACCTGCCCGATGCCTTTATCCGGGCGCAGATCCGCAATTCCTACCTGCTCGTGCTGCGGCAGAACGTTACGCCCAAGTCCCTGCGCGAAGAGATACTGGCCTATGTCGGGGAACACGGCCTGCCCGAATAGCCGCTGTGCGGGAATCCTGCTCCGGCCCTGAGATTGTCCGATCAAATAACTCGATAAACTATGAATATCCGATTTCTTTTCGCAGCGCTGGTTTGTGCGCTGGCTTTGGGTTCATGCGGCGGAAATGCCCGAACCGAACTTTTCAATGGCAAAGACCTTGCGGGTTGGGTATGCGTCGTCGACAGCCTGGGCGACGTGCCTGCCGGGGAGGTATTCACCGTCCGGGACGGCAATATCCGTATCGCGGGGCAGCCGTTCGGCTACATGCGTACCGCGCGGCAGTACGGCGATTACAGGCTCCATGCCGAGTGGCGCTGGATCGGCGAAGCAACGAACAGCGGCATTTTCCAGCGCGTGCAGGAGGGCGACAAGGTCTGGCCCCAAGGGATCGAATGCCAGCTCATGGCCGGGCGTGCGGGCGACCTGGTGTTGCTCGGGGGTGCAAGGGCCGACGGGATCGAACCCGTCGGCAAATTCCCTATAAAGGCGCGTATCGGCGATGCCGGTTGCGAGAAGCCTGCAGGCGAGTGGAACGAGGCCGAGATCGTTTGCCAGGGCGACCGGATGGCCGTCTATATCAACGGCGTGTTGCAGAACGAATGTTCGGGTACGAACCGTACGGGCTACATTGCGCTCCAGAGCGAAGGCGGCACCCTGGAGTTCCGCAATGTCTACCTCACCGATGTGAAATAGGGCACCCGGCACAGCGGCCCGGATACTCGGAAAGCGAAGGCCGTCCCCGCAGCAGGGGACGGCCTTCCGTCGTTTTGAGGCCGGATTGCTATGCGCGCATTTTTGCTTTCCAGCGAAGGTAGCCCGCGACTGCCAGCGCCGAGTAGAGGGCGTACAGGCCTGCCGTCAGCGGGATGCCCTTGTAGAGGTACAACCCCACCGTTACCAGGTCTACGGCCAGCCATACGAGCCATTGCTCGACGTACTTGCGCGAGAGCATCCACATCGCCACGATGCTTCCGGCCGTGGTCATCGCGTCCCAGAACGGCACGGTGCTGTTGGTGAATCCCACGAGCAGGAAGTAGATGCCCGTATGCGCTGCGGCGTAGACGGCGATCAGCCCCGCAGCTTGGCGCAGGGGCGTATGCCCGATCCGGTCGGCCGCTGCTTTCCTTCGCGGTGCGTTATGCCATACGATCCACCCGTAAAGGCCGGCCAGTACGTAGTAGGCCTGCATCGAGCAGTCGGCATAGAGCCCCGCCTTGTAGTAGAGTGCACCGTGCACCAGCGGCATGATGAGCCCGACGACCCACAGGCGGATGTCGGCCCGGTATTCCAGCCACAGGTAGAGCAGCCCCAGCACGACCCCGGCGATTTGCAGTACGAGTTTCCAGTCCATCTGTTCTCAGAATTTCACTGTCACGTTGGCCAGCACGTTCAGCGGGGCCTGCGGGAAGTAGAGTGCGACGTCCGTACGCTTGCCGTCGTCCATGTAGGAATAGCCGTACCCGTTGCCGCAGTACTCCGAATCGAAGAGGTTGTAGACCATGAGCCCGAAGCGGACGCTGCGGGCGGCTTTCGTGCGGAGCGTATAGCCCAGGTTGAGGTTGGTCGTGCAATAGCTGTCGAGCGACAGGGCGTCGATTTCGTTGTTCGTGAAATACTGCTTGCCGACATACTGCGTGTGGAATACGGCCTCGAAGCCCTTGCAGTGGAAGTCGAAGAGCACCCCGGCGATTACGTCGGGCGAGTAGGAGATAGTCATGTCGCCCAGGTTCTGTCCGAAGGTGGGGCTGTCCTTGAGGGCGTCGACGTAATCCTCGATCCTGTTCCGGCTGAACGTGGCGTGCCCGCTGAGCGTGAACCAGCCCGTGGCTTTCCATTGCGCCGAAAGTTCGATGCCCCGGCGGTAGCTGTCCTCCACGTTCGTGTTCAGGGCATCGTCGCCGTCGTTGACCATGCCCGTGGCGACCAGCTGATCCTTGTATTTCATGTAGTAGAGGTTTACGCCTGCGCTGAATTTCGGTGTGTCGTACCGGTAGCCAAGTTCATAGTCGTAGAGTTTCTCGGACGAGGGATACGAGTTGTCGCCGGAGAACATATAACGGTCGGTGAAGTCGCTGCGCGTAGGCTCCTTCTGTGCGACGGCGAACGATGCGTAGAAGTTGTGGCGGTCGGCGAGCGTGTAATGGATGCCCGCGCGCGGGTTGAAGAAATGGTATTTCTTATCTACGTCGATAGGCTGCATCGCGGAGGTGTCCCAGTTGTAGTTGTCGTTGACGCCCCACGCCTGGTAATGCACATAGCGGTATTGCATGTCGGCGAACAGGCGCAACCCCCGGGCGACTGTCCAGTTGGCGCGCACGAAGACGTTGGCGTCTTGTTTGTCGACGTCGTTGTCGTACCAGCGCCCCCGGATGTCGCTTTTCTTCAGGCCGTCCACCCAGTCCAGCGTGCCCCAGTGGGGACAGGAGTAATAGCTCCACGAACCGCCGAACGTGAGGTCGAGGTTGCGTACCGAGTAGGCGGCCGAGGCGTTGATGCCTCCCAGGTGGTTGCGCATGATCTTTTCGCGAATCAGGTCGGCCTGTTCGATGTCGCTCTGCAGGTTGGTGTAGCCCGCCAGCCATGCGTCGTCCTTGTACTGCCTGTAATAGCCGTATCCGTACGTGTAGAACGCCGTGGCGTTCATCACCCAGCGGTCGTCGATACGGTGGTTGAGGATCAGTTGGTTGTTGATCTGCAGGTAGTTGTCCGTCTGGTCGTCGTAGTAGTCGACGTGCGTGCCGTCGGCCAGCACGAAGGGGCCGTCCGAGGTGACGTACTGCCCGCTGTCGTGGTACCGGCGTCCGTAGCGCTTCATGTCCTCCTTCGTGACGCCGTTATAGGTGAGGTAGGTCTTGGCCTTGCCGCCGAACGAAACCAGTTTCAGCATCGTATTGCCGTTGTAATAGGCACCCTGGAACATGTAGGATTTGAGATCCGTGGCCCCGCGGTCGATGTAGCCGTCCGAGCCGATATGGGTCAGGCGTGCATCCACGGCCCAGTGGCCGCCCATGAGGCCCGATGAAACCTGTACGGCCTGCTTGTTGGTGTTGTACGATCCGTAGGAGAGCGATGCCGAGCCGTTGAAATCGGTCGGGAGTGCCTCGGTGGTCATGTTTACCGCGCCGCCGAAGGCTCCCGTGCCATTGGTCGAGATGCCTGCTCCGCGCTGCACCTGCACCGTCCCTACCGACGAGATCAGGTCGGGCGTGTCGTACCAGTACATCGAGTGCGAGTCGGGGTTGTTCATCGAAACGCCGTTGATCGTCACGTTCAGGCGCGTGGCGTCCGTGCCGCGCAGCCGTACCGAGGTGGCGCCGATGCCGATGCCGGTTTCGTTGGTGGCGACCATCGAGGGGGTCAGCGCCAGTACCGACGGGATGTCGGATCCGAAGCTGTTGCGGGCGATCTCGTCGCGCGCGATGTCCGTGTAGGCCACGGGCGTGGCCGCGTCGGCGCGTGTGGCGGTGACTTCGATCTCCTGCAACCGGTACATGCGCAGCGAGTCTTCCTGCCCGGCCTCCACGGCCTGGGCATGTGCGGCGGTGCCTATGACGGCGGCCGCAATGGGTAGTAAAAACCTTTTCATGTTTAAACTTTTTAAAGTTAAAGAACTGAAAAGGGGTATGTAATGTTGATTATGCGTCCCGGTCTCGGCATTACCCGTGTCCGGTTCAATGGGTATAATCTCAGCCCGCGCACTGCGAGCACCCCTTAGAAATTCGACGGCAAAGGTAATGATTGTCCGGGGCAATACCAAATTTATTTGTCCCGGCCCGCCCCGGCCGGAATAATTAAATGCCGAAAAGGGGGATATAAGCCGAAAATTGCCTACTTTTGCACTTTCAAATTTTTTAACGGTCTATGAAACATATCGCATCGTTCCGTCCCCGGTTCTTCGAAGTGCTCCGGGGGTATTCGCGCCAGACGTTTTCGGCCGACCTGATGGCCGGCCTGGTTGTGGGCATCGTGGCCCTGCCGTTGGCTATCGCCTTCGGTATCGCTTCGGGCGTGTCGCCCGAAAAGGGAATCATCACGGCTGTGGTCGCGGGGTTCGTCGTCTCGCTGCTGGGCGGAAGCCGGGTACAGATCGGCGGCCCTACGGGCGCCTTCATCGTCATTGTCTACGGCGTCGTCCAGCAATACGGCGAAACGGGGCTGCTGGTTGCGACGTTCATGGCCGGCGTGCTGCTGGCTGCGATGGGTTTGTTCAAACTCGGTGCCGTCATCCGGTTCATTCCCTATCCCGTCGTGGTGGGGTTCACAGCCGGCATCGCCCTGACGATTTTCACGACGCAGATCGCAGACCTGTTCGGGATGGATTTCGGCGGGGAACCCGTGCCGGGGGATTTCATTGGCAAGTGGATGCTCTATTTCCGCCATTTCGGTTCGGTCGACTGGGCGAACCTGGCCGTGGGGCTGTGCAGCATTTTGCTGATTGTCCTCACACCCAGGTTCTCGCGCCGTATCCCGGGGTCGCTGGTGGCCATCGTCGTGCTGACGGCCGGGGTTTGGGCGCTTCGGACGTATGCGGGTATGGAGGGCGTCGATACCATCGGCGACCGCTTTACGATCCGTGCCGAATTGCCTGCCGCGGCCATGCCCGCGATGGATTGGGAGGTGATGCGCAGCCTGTTCCCCGTGGCTTTGACCATTGCGCTGCTGGGGGCTATCGAATCCCTGCTTTCGGCGACGGTCGCCGACGGTGTGACCGGCGACCGCCACGATTCGAATACCGAGCTGATGGCGCAGGGTGCCGCCAACCTGCTCACTCCGCTGTTCGGCGGCATTCCGGCCACGGGTGCCATCGCCCGGACGATGACCAATATCAACAACGGCGGCCGGACGCCCGTGGCGGGCATTATACATGCCGGGGTGCTGCTGCTGATCCTGTTGCTGATGATGCCGCTGGCGCAGTATATCCCGATGGCCTGTCTTGCGGGCGTGCTTGTGGTCGTTTCCTATAACATGAGCGGCTGGCGGACTTTCCGGGCTTTGCTGCGCACGCCCCTTTCCGACAGGGCCGTTCTGCTGGTTACCTTTTTCCTGACGGTGGTCTTCGACCTGACGGTGGCCATCGAGGTGGGGCTGCTCATCGCCTGCGTGCTGTTCCTGCGGCGTGTGATGGAGACGACCGAAATATCGGTGATACGCAATGAAATCGACCCCTCGGCTGGTTCCGATGCCCGGCTGCACGAAGAGCCGCTGGCCATACCCTCCGGGATCGAGGTGTATGAGATCGACGGCCCCTATTTCTTCGGCATCGCTACTCGCTTCGAGGAGTTGATGATGCAGATGGGCGACCGTCCCCGGGTGCGGATCATCCGTATGCGCCGCGTGCCGTTCATCGACTCCACGGGGCTCCATAATCTGGAAACCCTGTGCCGGATGTCGCAGCGGGCGGGGAGTACCCTCGTGCTGTCGGGCGTGAACCCGGGCGTGCGCGCTACGCTGGAGAATGCCGGGATCTGCAACCTGCTCGGCGAGGAGAACATTTGCCCCGACATCCATGCGGCGCTCGAGCGCGCCCGGGTGTTGGCCGCCCAGTCCGGGACGGGGAAGTAGGGCGGAAAAAGGTAGGACGGAAAAGGAGTAAGAAACCCTGCAGGCCGCATATACGGAGCGGAATCTCCCGTGTCCGTCCGCTCGTTCACGCCGGGTTCTTGTACGAAAAATCCCTGCTACATGTAGCAGGGATTTTCGTTTTGCCGGGGCAGCCTAAAAGGTGCCGAACCGGAAGACGATCTTCTGGCAATAGAGTTCGCCGGGTCTGAGCAGCGGCGACGGGAAATCGGGATGGTTCACGGCGTCGGGGTAGTTCTGGCATTCGATCGCCACGCCGTCGTAGTCGTCGTAACGTCCGCCGGTCTTGGTTTCGGGGCATCCGCCTGCGAGCCAGTTGCCGGTGTAGACCATTACGCTGGGCTGCGACGAAAGTATCTTTACGCAGCGCCCCGAGCCTTTTTCGCGCAGTTCGCCGACCTCGCCCAGGATGTTGGGCTGCCACCCGTCGATGACAAAAGGATGGTCGTACCCCTTGAAATCGCGGATATGGTTGAACTCCGAGCCGATGCCGGGGCGGAAGGGCCTGAATTGGCGGAAGTCCTGCGGAGTGCCCGCTGCGTCGAGCAATTTCCCGGTCGGAATTTGCTTGTCGTTCATTTCGAGCACCTTCGAGCTGTTCAGGCGCAGTTCGTGGTCGAGGATCGAACCGCTTCCGTCGCCCGCGAGATTGAAATAGACGTGGTTCGTGAGGTTCACGACCGTCGTCTTGTCCGTCTTGGCGAGGTAGGTGATCTCCAGGGCATTGTCGTCGTCGAAATCGAATACGGCTTCGACGTTCAGCTCGCCGGGGTAATTCTGGTCGCCGTCCTCCGACAGGAGCGACATGACGACGCGGTTGGTCTCGACACGGCTTTCCCAAAGACGGTTGGCGAAATTCTTCGTGCCGCCGTGCAGGTGGTTGGGGCCGTTGTTGACCTCCAGCGAGTATTCTTTGCCTTCGATGGTCATGCGTCCCGATGCGATGCGGTTGGCGCAGCGGCCGACGCTCTTGCCCGAGGCGGCCCCGTCGAAGAAGTAGCCTTCGGGGTGTTTGTAACCGAGCACCACGTCGGCCATGCGGCCTTCGCGGTCGGGCATCGTCACGGAGACGATCGCCGCCCCGAAATTCGAGATCTTCACTTCGGCGCCCTTGTCGTTGCGCATCGTGTAGAGGATGATCGCCTCTCCTTCGGGCGTCATGCCCCATACGTGTTGTTCGATAGTTACCATATTATTCTGCGGGTTTTAAGGTTGCCAGGATATGGTCGATGCGGCGCAGGGTCTCCTCCTTGCCGATGAACGACGTCACGTCGTACATGCCGGGGCCCTTGCCGGCGCCGACCAGGGCCAGGCGTAGCGTGTTCATCACCTGCCCCATGCCGTAGCCTTTCTGCTCGATCCAGCCGTGTACGATCCGCTCGGTATTTTCCAGCGAGAAATCGTCGATCGCGGCCAGTACGCTGCGCAGTTCGCGCAGGATTTCAGGGTTCTGCCCCTTCCAGTATTTCCTGGTCTGCTTCTCCTCGTATTCGGCTGGGGCCACGAAAAAGAACGACGTTAGATCCCACAGGTCGGTGATGAACGTGGCGCGCTCCTTCATGATGCCGGCGGCGCGGCCTGCGACCTCGTCCGCGACCTCGATGCCGTGCCCGCGCAGGATCGGCTGGTAGAGCGCGGCCAGTTCGGCGTCGCTCTTATGGTGCATGTACTGTGCATTGAACCATTTTGCCTTGTCGGGCTGGAAGCGTGCGCCCGACTTGGAAACGCGTTCCAGCGAGAAATTGTCGATCAGCTCCTGCATCGAGAAAATCTCCTGCTCGGTGCCGGGGTTCCACCCCAGCAGCGCCAGCATGTTGATAAATGCCTCGGGGAAATAGCCGTCCTCGCGGTATCCGTGCGCGGTCTCGCCCGTCGTGGGGGATTTCCAGAAGAGCGGGAATACGGGGAATCCCATCTTGTCGCCGTCGCGTTTCGAGAGCTTGCCGCCGCCCGTGGGTTTGAGCAGCAGGGGCAGGTGGGCGAACGCGGGCTGCGTCGCCGTCCATCCGAATGCTTTGTATAGCAGGTAGTGCAGTGGCAGCGAAGGAAGCCACTCCTCGCCGCGGATGACGTGCGAGACCTCCATCAGGTGGTCGTCGACGATGTTGGCGAGGTGGTAGGTGGGCAGTGCGTCGGACGATTTGTAGAGCACCTTGTCGTCGAGCGTCGAGGTGTTGACCTCCACGTGGCCGCGGATCAGGTCGTCCATTTCGACGACTTCGTTTTCAGGCATCCTGAAACGGATCACCCACTGGTCGCCGCGGTCGATACGCGCCCTGACCTCTTCGGCGGGCAGCGCCAGCGAGGTGGCCAGCTTTTCGCGCACGGTGTAATTGTAGGCGAATGCCTCGCCGCGTCCTTCGGCCTCCCTGCGCAGGGCGTCCAGCTCTTCGGCCGTGTCGAACGCATAGTACGCCCATCCGGCTTCGACCAGCTGCAGGGCGTATTTGAGGTAGATTTCACGCCGTTCGCTCTGGCGGTAGGGGGCGTGGGGGCCGCCCGCGCCTACGCCTTCGTCGATCCGGATGCCGCACCACTCGAGCGATTCGAGGATATACTCTTCGGCGCCCGGTACGAAACGCTGCGAGTCGGTGTCCTCGATGCGGAGGATCATTGTGCCGCCCATCTTGCGGGCGAATAGGTAGTTGTAAAGGGCCGTGCGGACGCCGCCGATATGCAGCGGCCCCGTGGGGCTCGGCGCAAAGCGCACTCTTACGGGTCTTGCCATGTTATTACGTGCTGTTTTTGTGTTTGTCTATTTTAACTGCACCCGATTCCGGCCGGGTTGCGGCCATGTGTCAGACGTTGAACAGGAAGTGCATGATGTCGCCGTCCTGCACGACGTATTCCTTGCCCTCGATGCCTATTTTACCGGCATCGCGGCACGCCTTCTCCGAACCCAGCGCCACATAGTCGTCGTACTTGATGACCTCGGCGCGGATGAATCCTTTTTCGAAGTCGGTGTGGATGATACCTGCCGTCTGCGGGGCTTTCATGCCGCGCACGTATGTCCAGGCCCGCGACTCGTCGGCGCCCGTGGTGAAGAACGTTTCGAGGTTCAGCAATTTGTAGGCCGATTTTATCAGGCGAGCCACGCCCGATTCCTCAAGGCCGAGGTCTTCGAGGAACATCTGCCGCTCCTCGTAGCTTTCCAGTTCGGCGATGTCGGCCTCCGTCGCTGCTGCGACGACGAGCATTTCGGCTTTCTCGCCCGCGATGGCCGCCTTCACCGCTTCGGTATAGGCATTGCCCGTCACGGCGCTTTTCTCGTCCACGTTGCAGACGTAGAGCACCGGTTTGTCGGTCAGCAGGTTGAGGTCGGCGACCAGCTTGCGGTCTTCCTTCTCCAGTTCCACCGTGCGGGCGCTGTTCCCCTGTTCGAGTGCGGCTTTGTATTGCAGGAGCAGCTCCACGGCACGCCTGGCGTTCTTGTCGCCGCCCGAGGTGGCCTGCTTCTGCGTTTTGGCGAGGCGGTTTTCGACGGTTTCGAGGTCTTTGAGCTGCAACTCCGTGTCGATGATGCCCTTGTCGCGCACGGGGTCGATCGAACCGTCCACATGGGTGATGTTGCCGTTGTCGAAGCAGCGCAATACATGGATGATGGCGTGCGTGTTGCGGATGTTGGCCAGGAATTTGTTGCCGAGCCCTTCGCCTTTCGACGCCCCTTTCACCAGCCCGGCGATGTCCACGATCTCGATCGTGGTCGGGATCACCCGTTTGGGATTGTCGATCTCCGCCAGTTTGACAAGCCGCTGGTCGGGAACCGTGATGACGCCCACATTGGGCTCGATGGTACAGAAAGGAAAGTTCGCCGCCTGCGCCTTCGCATTGGACAGGCAGTTGAAAAGGGTCGATTTACCCACGTTGGGCAAACCTACGATGCCGCATTGTAAAGCCATTCTATTTATTTGTCGTTAGATTTCAATAACGCCTGCAAAGATACGAAATTCTTTTCATATTGTCATCGCAGGCAGGGGCTTTCGCACGGTTCCGCCTGCGATTTCCCGCTTTGCAGGGCATCGCCGGACGGATCGCTCGCAATGAAAAGGCAGCGGCCTGCGCAGGCCGCTGCCTTTTGGGGGCAGGCTGGTTTATCGTGCGTAGATGCGGGCCGCATAGCCTCCGCCCGGGGCCATCCGGATCTTCAGCCTGCGATCCTGCGGCAGCTCCGATACGGTCTTCCTGAAGTCGCGGGCTGCCCGGTCGGCGTTGATGCCGTCGGCGAAACTCTCGATGTCGTAGTTGCCGTTGCCGATGAACGACAGATCCAGCTCCAGTTCGCGGGGTGTCCAGTCGGTCATGGCGCCGATGTACCACGTGTCGCCCGAGCGGCGGGCGATGGCGATATATTCGCCCACCGAACCCGTGAGGGCCACCGTTTCATCCCATACGGTCGGGACTGAGGCCATGAAAGCGAAGCACTCGGGTTCCTTCATGTAGTTCGACGGCGAGTCGCAGAGCATCGTGATCGGCGACTCGAAGACCACGTACTCGGCCAGCTGGCGGCAGCGGGTGCCCTGGCTCATGGGTTCGCTGTGCACCGGGCGGTAGTTGCCGCGCGAGGCATTGCGCATGGCTCCCTGCGTATAGTCCATCGGCCCGGCGACCATGCGGATGAACGGCATCGTGACGTCGTATTTCACCATGTCGGTCGATTCGGCCGACCATTTCAGCTGTTCGAGGCCGAACACGCCCTCGTAATTGAGTACGTTGGGCCATGTGCGGTTGAGCCCCGTGGGCTTGAATACGCCGTGGAAATCGAGCAGCATCTTATGTTCGGCGCAGACTTCGGCGGCGCGGTGCAGGAAATCGACCATCCGTTGGTCGTCACGATCCATGAAATCGACCTTGAAACCCTTGACGCCCATGTCGGCATAATGTTTCACGACGCGTTCCATGTCGCGCTCGAAGGCGTAGTAGCCCGCCCAGAGGATGATGCCCACATTGCGCTCGCGGCCATATTCGACCAGTTCTTCCAGGTCGATCTCCGGCACTACCTGCATCAGGTCTGCCTGTTTGTTCACGGCCCATCCCTCGTCGAGGATCACGTATTCGATCCCGTGCTGCGAGGCGAACCAGATATAATACTTATAGGTTTCGTTGTTGATGCCCGCCTTGAAATCGACGTCGTAGAGGTTCCATGCATTCCACCACTCCCAGGCCACTTTTCCGGGTTTGATCCACGAGGTGTCGGCGATCTTCGAGGCCGGGGCGAGGCGGTAGACCAGATCGTTGTCGAGCAACTGGCTGTCGTCCTTCGATACGGCCATTACGCGCCACGGGAACGACCGGGTGCCTTCGGTCGCGGCGATGTAAGGTTCGCGCTCCGTGACCAGCATCTGCAACTGGTTGTGGCCGCCCTGTTCCTCCTTTTTAGGATAGGGGGCGAACACGCCCTTCAGCACGGGGGCCTCCGTCGAGTTGTTGAGGAAGAGGCCCGGATAACCCTGCAGGTCGGCCTCGGTGATGACCATCTTGCGGCCGCCGGGAAGTTCCACCAGCACGGGCAGGAAGATCAGTTTGCGGGGGTCGAGCTGCGTCAGCGGGAGACGGGTGTAGGTGTTCTCGAACGAATTGCGGAACTGCCCTTCGAAATCGAGCAGCCGCTTGTGCCCGACATAGGGGGCGTACGCCGTATAATCGGCCGGGAAGGTATAGGCGACCTGCTCGTTCTCGACCAGGATGCCGTCCTTTTTCCGGGTCGTGAAACGGTAGGCCAGCCCGTCGTCGTAAAGGCGGACTACCAGCCCGTAATCGCCGCGCATCGTAAGCTCAAGTTCGTTGTAGTGGTCGCGGACGCTGCTCTTCTTGTAGAACGGCGAGGCGATCCGTGCGTCGGCCGTATTTTTCCTGGCCCTGGTGACTTTGGGGTTGCTGCCCAGCACTTCGCCGCCGCCGAGCGTCATCGAGACGGGCGACGGGGCGAGCAGCGTTTCGCCGTCGGCCGAGAGCGAGATCCTCAGGTCGGAGCCGGTGGCGACGGTGGCCTGCAGCGTGCCGTCGGGCGAGGTGAGCGTGTAGTTTTTCTGTGCCATGAGCGGCAGCGCGCACACGGTGCATGCGAATAGGAATAACGGTTTTAAGGACATAGATTCGGTTTGAAGGTTAATTTGCCCCGAAGATAGTAAATCCTCCGCAAAAAACGGCCGATATGCCTGAATTTTGATCTCTGCGCGGAACGGAAGGGGCGGGACACCTGTTTGCGGGACGGTGCTAACGCCTTTTCGGGGCGACCTGTTCGCGGTATTCCGACGGGGTGATGCCCTTCAGCTGCCTGAAGGTGCGCGAGACGTTCTTGATGTCGGAGAAGCCCAGCTCGGCGGCCGCCTCGGATACGCTCAGCCCTTCGCACAGCAACTGCATCATCTTTTCGATGCGAGTCTGGATGATGTAATCGTAGATCGAGGTGCCCATGCTCTTTTTGAAACGGGTTTCGAGCAGGCGGCGCGACAGGGGTACCAGCTTCACCAGATCGTCCACCGTGATCTTCTGACTGATGTTCTCATGGATGTAGCGCAATACCTCGGCGATGTGCGGGTCGTTGTTGGCATAGATGTCCGTCGACTGCCGGGTGATGATGTTGAGCGGCATCACCATGACGTCTTCCCATTCCGCTTCGGGGTTGCGGATCAGCCGGTCGATCAGCCGTGCCACGTCGTAGCCGCCCTGCTCGACGCCCTGGCTGAGCGACGAAAGGTTCGGGGCGGAGAGCTTGCAGATCGTCTCGTCGTTGTCTACCCCCAGGATGGCTATGTCGTTCGGAATACGCGAATTCCCCCCCCCTCGATCTGGAGGCACGCCTCGGTGATATGGTACGCCTGGTTGTCGTCGCAGGCCATGATGGCCACCGGTTTGGGCAGCGATTGCAGCCATGTGATGAGCTGCGCCGTGTCGTAGTACCACAGGTCGTTCTGGGCGCCGCTGCGCAGTGACGAGAAGGTGAAATCGGGGTTTGCCTGTTCGACGGTCTCGCGGAAACCCTGGCAGCGTTCGTCCGAGAAGTCGATGCCCCGCGTCCCGTAGAAGGCGAAGTTGCGGAACCCCTTTTTCAGGAAATACTCCGCGGCCATGCGGCCGGCAAGGTGGTGCGGCCCGGTGATGTTGGGGATCGTCGTGAAACGCTTCTTGAAATCCTGAGCGATGGCGATGATGCCGTTTTCGCGGAACAGACCGACGTTGTCCGTGTTGTAGAACTGCCCGATCACGGCGTCGGCCTTCATTCGCACGGCCCATTCGACCACCGCCTCTATGCCGAACTTGTCGCGTATCGACAACGGCAGCCGGCAAAGGCTCCACGCCTGCGCCGTGTCGTGCGCATAGCGGGCCATGCCGAGCAGCAGTTCGCGGGCATAGGCTTCGGAAAAATCGGTCAGGAAAATTACGCGTGCCATGGTCTGGTTGGGTCTCTTCGAGGGTAAAGATAGCTTTTTTTCGGGAATTTTCTGCCCCAGGACGGAATTTCGGGCGAAAAGGCACTCCTGCCGGGGTTTCGGCGCCGGATAGGAAGGTTCTGCGCGATGTGAGGATGTAAAAGCGCAAATAGCCACGGACGGGACGCTTCTCTTCTCTTATATTTGTATAACCTAAACTGCGACCGGTTCCGATGCTGCGCAGATACGGCTGCCGGGGTTTGCAATACCGCCCCGGAATCCTTATCTTTGATGGAACGCTTTACGGACGGGGCGCATACACCGAAACTGCCATGACCAAAAAACTTACCTTCGCCTTGCTGGCCCTCGGGCTCCTTGCGTGCGCGCCGCGGCCGGCCGGCCCGGTCGATTATGTAGACCCGTTCATCGGCACGGGCTACCACGGGCATACCTACCCTGGCGCAACGACGCCGTTCGGCATGGTGCAGCTCAGCCCCGACACGCGTGCCGGGGACTGGGACGCCTGCGCCGGATACCATTACGACGATACGACCATCGACGGTTTTTCGCATACGCACCTCAGCGGTACGGGGTGTGCCGACCTGGCCGACATCCTGTTCCATCCCACCACGCGCGAAATCGTGTTGCACGACGGCGCCTGCGTCCTGCAGCCCTATTTCTTTTCGCACGGGGACGAGAAGGCCTCCTGCGGCTATTATGCCGTGGAGTTACCCGGTGAAAATATCCGGGTGGAGCTTACGGCGGCGCCCCGTACGGGCGTGCACCGCTATACCTTTACGGGCAAGGGGCCGCGGCAGGTGGTCGTCGACCTGATGCACACGATCGCCGAGGAGCAGGTCGACATGCGTGAATTGCGGACGACGGCGCCCGATGAGATCGCCGGGATGCGCCGCACGCAGGGGTGGGTGCCCGACCAGTATGTCTTTTTCTCCGCCCGTTTTTCGGAGCCTTTCGCCGACGTGCGGCTGCTGGGCGACAAACAGGCCGTGCTGACCTTTGCGCCGGACACCGAAACGCTTACGATAGCCGTCGGGTTGTCGTCGGTCAGCGCAGCGAATGCCCGTCTCAACAGCGTCGCCGAGGTGCCGGAGCTGGATTTCGATGCCGTGCATGCGCGTGCCGCCGCGCTGTGGCGCGAAGCGCTGGGCGACATCGTCGTCGAGGGCGGTTCGCGCGACGAAATGGTCAATTTCTATACGGCGCAGTACCATACCAAGCTGACGCCCAATCTGATGAGCGATGTCAACGGCGAGTACCGCCGTCACGACCAGCGCATCGCGCGTATGCCGCAGGGCGGTGCCTACTATTCGACATTCTCGCTGTGGGACACTTTCCGCGCGTGGAATCCGTTGCAGACGCTGGTGGATACGACGTTAGTCAACGACATGATCCGCAGTATGCTCGACATGTACGACATAACGGGCGAGCTTCCGATCTGGCCGCTCGCGTCGGGCGAGACGGGGACGATGATCGGCTACCATGCCGCGTCGGTCATTGCCGACGCCTACCTGAAAGGTATCCGCGGATACGATGCCGAAAAGGCGCTCGATGCGATGATCCGCTCGTCGAACATCAATAAGAAAGGTTCCGATTACTATGTGGTACAGGGGTTTATACCCTCCAATATCAAGCGCGAGTCGGTCTCCTGCACGCTGGAATATGCTTACGACGACTGGGCGATCTCCCGCATGGCCGGGGCCATGGGCCGGGACGACGTCGCCCGGGAGTATGCGCAGCGGGCGCTCAACTACGCCAATGTCTTCGACGGATCGACCTGTTTCTTCCGCGGCCGTGGGACGGACGGCAACTGGTCTGAGCCGTTCGAGGAGTTCGCCACGGGGCGCGACTATACCGAGGCCACGCCGTGGCACTACCGTTTCTTCGTGCCGCACGACGTGAACGGGCTCGCCGGGCTTTTCGGCAGCCGCGAGGCGTTCGTCCGTGAACTGGATCGGCTCTTTACGCTCGAATCGGACGAGATGCAGCTCGACGTAAGCGACGTGACGGGGCTCATGGGGCAGTATGCCCACGGCAACGAACCCAGCCATCACATGGCCTACCTCTACAATTATGTCGGGCAGCCGTGGCGGACACAGGAGCTCACGCGCAGCCTGCTGCACGGGATGTACGCCCCGACGCCCGCGGGGATCATCGGCAACGAGGACTGCGGCCAGATGTCGGCGTGGTACATCTTCTCCAGCCTGGGCTTCTATCCCGTCTGCCCCGGCTCGAACCAGTTTGCGCTGACCGCACCCCAATTCCCGAAGGCCGTCGTGCGCCTGGCCAACGGCCGCACGCTGACCGTTACGGCAAACAACCCCCGCCGCAATACCTATATCGCTTCGGTGACGCTCGACGGAGTGCCCGTGACCGAAAATTTCATCACCTACGAACAACTGATGCAGGGTGGGGAACTGCATTTCGAACTCCGTACGGAACCCGATTACGCCCGTGGAACGGATGCCGCAGCAGAGCCCTATTCGCTTACGCGCGGCCAGGTCGTTTCGATTCCCTATACCACGCAGAACGTGAGCCTCTTCACCGAGCCTGTGGCCGTCGCCCTGGCCACGACGACGGCCGGAGCCGAAATCCGCTATACGCTCGACGGCTCGGAGCCGGACGAAACCTCGGTGCTCTATGCCGGGCCCGTCGTTGTCGACCGCTCGCTGACGCTCAAAGCGCGGGGATTCAAACCCGGAGCCGCACCGAGCCGTACGCTGACGCTCCAAGCCGAGAAGGCCGTATTCCGCAAGGGACTGCCCGGAGCGGGCGCGGCCATGCGTCCGGGTGTCGCCTATGCCTGTTACGAAGGCGTGTTCTCGCATGTGGACGAGATTCGCCGGGGGAAGCTCGTAGCGTCCGGGACAATGCCCGAGCCGTCGATTGCCGATGCCCCGCAGGAAGACCATTTCGGATATATTTTCAACGGCTGGATCCGCATTCCCGAACGGGGCGTGTGGGAGTTCATGACCAAGAGCGATGACGGCAGCGTGCTCGTGATCGGCGACCGGAAGGTGGTCGACAACGATGGGTCGCACGCTTCGGTCATGGCGACCGGGCGCGTGGCGCTCGAAGCGGGTCTGCATCCCTATACGCTCATGTATTTCGAGGATTACGAGGGGCAGGATCTCTCCTGGGGCTGGAGGGCGCCCGGAGCGGCTGGCTTCGAGCAGATCCCCGCGGAGCGTTTGTACGTTGAATTTCCCGATTGTCCCGCTGATTTTAAATAAAAGTTATGAAACGATTGTTCTATCTTCTGGCGGCAGCGGCGTTCACTGCCTGCGGTTCGGCCACGACGCTCAGCGTCATGACCTTCAACATGCGTTACGACAACCCCGAAGACGGGGCGGACAACTGGCGTTTCCGCCGCGGGCGGGTCGCCGAGGTGATCGCTTCGCACGGCGTCGACGTTTTCGGCACGCAGGAGCTGCTTGCCAACCAGCTCGGCGACCTGAAGCGTTTGCTGCCCGGCTATGCTGCGGTGGGCGTCGGCCGTGAGGACGGTGCCGAGGCGGGCGAGTTCAGTGCCGTATTTTACCGGCGGGATCGTTTTACGCCCCTCGAATCCGGGACTTTCTGGCTGAGCGAAACCCCCGACGTCGCAGGCTCGAAAGGGTGGGACGGCGCCTGCGAGCGCGTGGCAACCTGGGTCGTACTGCATGACAGGGAAGGGGGCCGGGAGTTCCTCTTCGTCAACACCCACCTCGACCATGTAGGGCAGGTCGCCCGCGACGAAGGCGTGAACCTGCTCAGGGAGCGCATCGAAGCGCTGCGCGGGGATCGGCCTGTGATCCTGACGGGCGATTTCAATTCCGAGCCCGGCTCGTCGGTCGTGGCGCACGTGCAGAAAGACGGCGTACTGCATGACGTGAAGCAGGTCGCCGCCCGTAAATCCGGCACGGAGTGGAGCTTTTCCGACTTCGGGCAGATACTCGAGGCCGAACGCCCGTTGCTCGACTACATCTTCGTGAGCGACGGCATCGCCGCCGACCTTTACGAGGTGCTGCCCGATACGCTCGGTGGCGGTTATGTCTCCGACCATGCCCCCGTGATGGCCATTGTCAAATTCGAAAAATAACATCCCGCAATGAAAAAGATACTCAAAAGCTGGCTGCTGTTCGCAGCTCTGTGCACCTGCGCCACGGCTGTGGCCGAGCGCCCCATCCTGATCCATTCGCACAACGATTATTGCCGCCGTGCCCCCTTCTGGCAGGCGTACGCCCAGCAGGTCTATTCCATCGAGGCCGACGTGTTCCTGCACGGCGGCAAGCTGCTCGTGGGGCACGAGGTCGAAGACCTTTCGCCCGGCATGACCTTCGAGGCGCTCTACGTCGAACCGCTGGTGACGCTCTTCGGGCGTAACGGCGGGCGGGCATGGAAGGATTCCGGCGAACACCTTCAACTGATGGTCGAGCTCAAGTCTGCTACCGAACCGACTTTACAGGCCGTTGCGGCATTGCTGGGCCGCTATCCCGAGGTGTTCGACCCGGCGGTGAACCCCGAGGCCGTGCGGATCGTTGTCACGGGGCGTGTCCCGGCACCGGCCGATTTCGGCAAATATCCCTCCTATATCCGTTTCGACGGGGTGTGGGATGCCGACTATACGCCCGCGCAACTGGAGCGCATCGCCCTGATAAGCGCCGATTTCAGCGACTATTCGCAGTGGAACGGCAAGGGCTCGATCATCCCGGCCGAGCGTGCGGAACTGGAGACGGTCATCGACCGCGCACATGCCTGGGGAAAACCCGTGCGTTTCTGGGGCGCCCCCGAAGGGACGACGGTTTACTATACCTTTTATGATATGGGTATCGACTACCTCAATACCGACCACCCCGAGGTGTGCGCCGCGTTCTTCGATGATTTCGGCAACAAGAATTTCCAGATCGGCGAACGCCGCACGGCCGCCGAAGGCGTGACGGGCACCAAGCGCCTGGACAAGACCACGCGCGATTTCCGGGGCTTCCAGAACGACAAACTGCAACTCTCCAAGGGCATCGACGTCTACACCCCGACTTACCGCAACGACGGGGGCCGGGGACGGGTTCGCAACGTGATCTACCTGATCTGCGACGGCATGGGGCTGTCGCAGATCGTGGCGGCTTTCTATGCCAACAAGGGGCTGTCGACCCTGCAGATGAAATATATCGGCCTGCAACAGAACAATGCGCTGGATGCCTTCACGACCGACTCGGCTGCCGGCGGCAGCGCCCTGGCCACGGGCGAACGCCACGATAACCGCCATATCTCGATGAGCCCGGAGGGCGTGCCCTATCCCTCGCTGAGCGATTTCTTCCACGACAGGGGGCTGCCCGTGGGCGTCGTGACGCTGGGTAACATTGCCGATGCCACGCCGACGGCCTTCTACGGGCATTCGGTCGAGCGCGACAATGCCGACGAGCTGACCCGCTGCCTCATGGACGGGCGCATCGACCTGCTCTGCGGCAGCGGCATCCGTGAATTTACACGCCGCAAGGACGGGATCGACCTGGTCGGGGAACTGGAGAAACAATACGATTTCGTGCGTTCGGTCGATGGGATCGATGCCGCGAAGGGCAAGGTCATCTGCATCGACGAGGCGATGGACGATGCGGCCGAGGAGGCCAACCTGACACTGCTGGCCGATGCCACGCGCGCTTCGATCGCCAAATTGCAGGAACGCGGCGGCGACGGGTTTTTCCTGATGGTCGAGGGCGCCAAGATCGACTATGCGGGGCATTCGCGCTGCCTGCCCGGTTCTATTATCGAAATGTTGAGCTTCGACCTGGCCGTTGCCGAGGCGCTGAAATTCGCCGACACGAACGGCGAGACGCTCGTCATCGTCACGGCCGACCATGAAACCGGCGGCCTGGTGGTGGTCGACGGCGACGAGCATACGGGGCGTGTGACGGGCGTCTATGTTTCCGACGACCATACGCCCGCCATGCTTCCGGTATTCGCCTACGGCCCGGGCGCCGACAAGTTCTGCGGCACCTACATGAATACCGAGATTGCACGCAGGATAAAATCACTGATAAAATAACCGCATACTATGACGCTACGCAAACAAATCGCGGCATTCATGTCGCTGGTCTTCGCAGCGGGCACGGCAGGGGCGCAAGACCTCAAATCGGGGCCCTACAAGCTGCCCTACAAAAACACCTATGTAAAGGAGGTATTCGTGGCCGAGAACGAGTTCCGCACGGCCAAACCCGAACACATCAAACCCCGGACGTTCGCCGAGGCGCGCAAGATCCTGCCCTCGCCCGTGTGGGAAGGGCATGAAAAGGAGGTCGAGATGTACTGGCACGCCTGGCAGATCGCCGTGGGCAACATCCGCCAGCCGCAGGAGGACTCGGGGTTCGTGTCGCCTTACCTCGATATTGCCTACAACGGCAATATCTTCATGTGGGACGCTTCGTTCATGATGATGTTCGCCCGCTACGGTTACCGCTTTTTCCCGTTCCAGCGCACGCTGGACAACTTCTACGCCAAGCAGCATCCCGACGGGTTCATCTGCCGCGAGATCCGTGCCGACGGCTCCGACTGCTTCGAGCGCTACGATCCCACCTCGACGGGGCCCAACCTGCTGCCGTGGGTCGAACTGATGTATTACCGCCAGTTCGGCGACATCGACCGCCTGCACAAGGTTTTCCCCGCCCTGTGCGCCTATGCCAAGTGGTGGCGGCTCAACCGCACGTGGCCCGACGGCACCTACTGGTCGAGCGGATGGGGGACGGGCATGGACAACATGCCCCGCGTGAAGCCCGAATACAACCCGATCTTCTCGCACGGCCACATGGTCTGGCTCGACACCAACCTGCAGCAGATGCTGGTCGACGAATCGCTGCTCAACATCGGTTTCCACATCGAACGCTGGCAGGAGATCGAGGACATGGAGGACGAGATGAAACGGCTGCGCGCCTATGTCAACGAACACCTGTGGGACGACGCGACGGGTTTCCTCTACGACCGCTACGGCGACGGGTCGCTCTGCACGACCAAGGGGATCGGCGCCTTCTGGGCCCTGCAAGCCGACGCGCTGGACAAGGGGCGGATGGATCGCATGGTTGCGCACCTGGCGGACACGGCCGAATTCGACCGTCCGCACCGCGTGCCGTCGCTCTCGGCCGACCACCCGAAATACAACCCGACGGGCCGTTACTGGCAGGGCGGCGTATGGCCGGGTGCCAATTACATGGTTATCGACGGCCTCTACCGCAAGGGCTACCACGACCTTGCGCTGGAGGTGGCCGAAAACCATTTCAACGCCGTATTCGAAGTGTGGAAGAATACCGGGACTTTCTGGGAGTACTATGCCCCGGAGAAGATCGAACCCGGGTTCATGGCCCGCAAGGACTTCGTGGGCTGGGCGGGGCTGCCGCCGATCGCGGTGTTCATCGAGTATATCCTCGGCATCAAATCCGACTATTCCGAGGGGCGTATCGTGTGGGACATCAACCATACCGAGGCCCACGGCATCGACCGCTATCCCTATGGCCCCGAGGGTGTCGTGGGGCTGAAGGTCAAAGGCCGCAATTCAGCCGGGGACGTGCCTGCGGTGAGCGTTACGACCAACGTGCCGTTCGACCTGACGGTGACGTGGGGCGACGGGCAGAGCCGCACCGTCCGCGTGGAGAAGAGCGGCAGTGTGAAACTGAATTAAGGAACCTAACCTACCTATGAAAAAGATAACGACTCTTATGTGTGCCGTCGCCTTGTGGTGTTCGGCACAGGCACAGGCGCCCGCCCTGCATTTCGGCCGGGACGGCAAATTCCGGATCGCACAGTTCACCGACGTGCATCTCGACCTCGGTACGCCTTACCGCCGGGCGCAGGCGGAAAAAACTATCGCTCAGATGCGCTACATCCTCGATGCGGAGCATCCCGACCTGGTGGTCTTCACGGGCGACGTGGTGACGGGCAAGCCCGCAGCCGAAGCGTGGCACCGCGTGTTGGAGCCCGTCGCGGAACGCAACCTGCCGTTTTGCGTGGTGCTGGGGAACCACGACGCCGAGCAGGATCTCACACGCGCGGAGATCGGCCGCATCGTCACCTCGTATGCCGGCACGCTCAATACGCTCGGCGCCGGGGGCGAACTGGCCGACGTGGTGCTGGAGATCGCCGGGACGACGCAACCTGCGGCGTTGCTCTACTGCCTCGATTCGCACGATTATTCAACAATCCCGTCTATCGACGGCTACGGCTGGTTCACGCAGGAGCAGGTGGGCTGGTACCGCGCCCGCAGCGCCGCCTATACCGCGGCCAACGGCGGGAAGCCGCTGCCGGCGCTGGCGTTTTTCCATATCGCCCTGCCCGAATACGTCGCTGCATGGCGGAACCCCGACAATACGCATGTCGGCCGTGCCGCCGAGGATGAATGCCCCGGGGCGCTGAACCCCGGCATGTTCGCCGCGATGGCCGAGTGCGGCGATGTGATGGGCACTTTCGTCGGGCATGACCACGACATCGACTATGTGGTGGCCGAGAAGGGTATCGCCCTCGGTTACGGCCGTTTTTCGGGCGACGATACGACCTACAACAACCTGCGGCCGGGGGTGCGCATCCTCGTGCTGACCGAGGGCGAACGAGGCTTCGAGACGTGGATACACGAGCGCGACGGCCGGATTGCAGACCATGTGGAATTCCGCGGCGGGAAAGTTGCGAAAGTCAAAAATAACAACTGATTGCACGATGAGGATTGGTGTGGATTTAGGCGGCACGAACGTGCGCGCCGGCCTGGTGAAGGATGGCCGCATCGTGCGGTTGCTCTCCGAACCCTGCAAAGCCGACCGCCCCGAAGGGGAGGTCGTGGATCAAATTGCCTCGCTCATCGGGAAGCTCATCACCCCCGACGTCGCCCGCATCGGTATCGGCGTGCCGTCGGTCGTGGATGCGGCGCGCGGGATCGTCTACAATGTCGTAGGCATCCCGTCGTGGCGCGAGGTATACCTCAAAGACCTGCTCGAAAAACGGTTCGGTGTCCCCGTATATGTCAACAACGACTGCAATTGCTTTGCTTTGGGCGTCAGCCGCTTCGGCGAGGCGAGCGCATATAGCGACGTGGTGTGCGTGGCGCTCGGCACGGGTGTCGGCGCAGGGATCGTGATCGGCGGCGAACTCTATTGCGGGCACGATACGGGTGCCGGGGAGATCGGGAGCATTCCGTACCTCGACCGCGATTACGAATACTATTGCAGCAGCCGTTTCTTCGTAGGCCGCGGCACGACGGGCAAGGAAGCCTACGAGCGTGCCCTGGCGGGCGATCCCGCGGCGCTGGCGCTGTGGCACGAATTCGGCGGACATATCGGGCGGCTGGTGATGATGATCCTCTATGCCTACGACCCCGAAGCGATCGTTTTCGGCGGGAGCATCGCCCATGCCTTCGGGTTTTTCCGGGAGGCGATGTACGAGCAGTTGAAACAGTTCCCGTATGCCAAGACGGTCGAACGGCTCCATATCTGCTGTTCGTCGGTCGAACACGTGGGGCTGCTGGGGGCTTCGGCGTGCGAATAACGGGCCGGGGTTTTGATTTGTCCGTTTTTTGCTTTATTTTTACCTTGTGTTCCTGAGCAACCCCATTTAAAACAAGCCCGATATGAAGAGACTTATACCCCTCGTTGTCCTCTGTGCGGCCCTCTGCGGCTGCGGTAAGGTAATCCCCGCCGACGATGAAGTCGCGGTGGTACCGCTCCCCGAACGCGTCGCGAAGGGGCAGGGAACTTTTTTGCTGACCGCTTCGACCGAAGCGGTGCTGCTGTCCGGCGACGACAGTCTGGCCTGTGTGACCGGGGCGCTCGACCAGGTACTGGAACCGGTGTTCGGCAAAGGGTTGCGGGTGCGGCATGCCGACGTGCCCCTCGACGGGGCGCTGAATATCTCGTGCGACGCGGCGATGCCGGCGGATGGCTACCGCCTGGAGATTACGCCCGGGCGTGCGGAGATTGTTGCCGGGAGCGCAGCCGGGGCGTTCTATGCGGTGCAGACCCTCCGCCAGCTGATCCCCGCTGCGGCTTACGGTGCGGCCAACGTGCGGGCCGTGGAGCTGCCCGTCGTGACGATCGAGGACAAACCGTGCCTGGGCTACCGGGGCATGATGCTCGACGTCTGCCGCCATTTCTTCACGGTCGACGAAGTGAAGGAGGCGCTCGATATCATGGCCCTGCATAAGCTCAACGTGTTCCACTGGCACCTGACCGACGACCAGGGATGGCGTATCGAGATTAAGAAATACCCGAAACTGACCGAGGTGGGTTCCGTACGCAGCCGTACGCTGATCGGCCGCGACCCGGGCGGCGAGTACGACGAAAACTGCAAGTTCGACGAAACGCCCTATGGCGGTTACTATACGCAGGACGAGATCCGCGACATCGTGGACTACGCCGCGAAGCGTTTTATCACGGTGATCCCCGAGATCGAATTCCCCGGACATGCCGTGGGCGCGCTGGCCTCCTATCCGTGGCTCGGCTGCACGGGCGAACAATACGAGGTGCGCCAGACCTGGGATATCGACGACAGGGTGTTCTGCATCGGCAAGGAGACGACCTTCGAATTCATCGAGGGGGTGCTGGAAGAGGTCGTCGGCCTTTTCCCGTCGGAATACATCCATATCGGCGGCGACGAATGTCCGACGGTGATGTGGGAGAAGTGCCCGCATTGCAAGGCGCGCATGAAGGCCGAAGGGCTGAGGCGCCCGCGCCAGTTGCAGAATTACGCTACGGCGCGCGTCGAAAAGTTTCTGAACGCCCGCGGACGCCGCCTGATCGGCTGGGATGAGATTCTCGAAGGCGATGTCACCCCGACGGCGACCATCATGTCGTGGCGCGGAGCGAAAGGGGGGATCGAGGCCGCCAGGCAGGGCAACCATGCCATCATGGCGCCGACCACGAACTGCTACCTGGATTACTACCAGACGCGCGATACGGCCCGCGAACCCCTTGCCATCGGCGGGTACCTACCTGTGGAGAAGGTCTACGAACTCGATCCTTACGAGCAGCTGACGCCTGCCGAGCAGGTTTGTATCCTGGGCGTGCAGGCCAACCTGTGGACGGAGTATATCGCGACATGGCCCCATGCCGAATATATGCTTCTGCCGCGCCTGAGCGCGCTGGCCGAAGTGGGGTGGAGCCTCGACCGGAAGGATTATGCCGGCTATCTGCACCGTGTCCGCCGCCTGGCGCGGATCTACGATGCCTGCGGGTATAATTATGCGCGGCATATTTTCGGGGAGTAGACTACTCCCGCATACGAACGGGGATCGGCTGTGTGTCGATCCCCGTTTTTTGTGCCCCGCAGCGGCGCCGCAGGCCCTCGGGGATATTATCTCGGGTTTTGGGCGGCGTGTTCGTAAATTTTTCCTATCTTTGGAGGCAAAAAGTGTGCGGATTATGGATTTGAAATACGTGCGGAGCGAATTGCGCAAGCTCTCGGAAATCGTTGAAGGCTGGAATGCGAACCAGGAGATCGGCTCCCTCGAGCGGGATCTCGTACTCGATAAGTTGCGGACACTCTACGAGGCCGTGCGTTTCGGTGCGGAGGCGGAACCTCCCGCGGCAGATGCCTCCGGACAGGAACCCTTCCCGACGGAGATTCCGGTCAGCTTAGACCTCGGCGAGGTGCTTTCGATCGAGTCGCTGTCCGTGGCGGAACCCGAATTACCGTCGCTCTCCGGATCCGGGCCGGAACCCGAATCAGGGTTCATTGCGCCCCTGGCCGGCCTGCCCGTGGCGGAGTCCGGGGCAGATTTCCCCGATTGCGATACCGCGGTGGCGGAAACGGTGGCCGAATCCGTGCTGGATTCCGTGCCGGCGGACGGACAAGAGCCGGCCGGGGTTGTTGCGGAACCTGCCGAAATCCCGGCTGAACCGGCTGCGGGGCCGATTGCGGAGGCTGAACCCCCGGTTGCCGGGCTGGTTTCCGATCCTGAAACCCCGGCTGCGGAAGAAATTCCTGCGCCCGAATCGACTGGAAATAGCGCCGGCAAGGAAGTGCCGGCTGAAAATATTGCGGCGGCATCCGAATCGCATGGGGATTCCGGTTCGCAGGAGCTTGCCCGTGTGCCGGGGGCATCCGGGCCGCAAGGGGCAACCGCCCCCCGGGACGAGCCCGCACACCGGGAAGCACCCTCGGGGATGCCCGAACCGGAAGCAATTGCCGGATCAGGGGCGGAAACGGGCGTTACCTTTCCGGCTCCCGGAGCAGGGGCGCATCCTGCGGCAGCGCCGCAGTCGATCGCGCCGACCTTGTTCGGCATCGAAGAGGAGACCCAGCGCCACCGCCATAAACAGCGGGTAATCATGTCGCTTTACAATCCCGAACCCCCGGCTGCCCGGCCGACGGCCGAAAAGCCTGCTCCGGCACCTGCCGCGGGGGACGCCGCAAAACCCGTGGCAGGGCGGCCGCAGCTTCCAACCGACAGTCCGGCAACCGACAGCCCGGAACCGGTATCCGGCCCTGGCGTTTCTGTCCCGGACACCCCGCGTATGTTCGCCGGGGATGAAGCTCCTGCGGAAGGGGTGTATGCGGCGTCCGTGTCGCAGCGTCCGGCATCCGTGCCCGACACCGGGAATGACGACGAAGAGCCCGATTTCGAGGAGATTACCCTTGCAGGGAACGGGGCGCCGAATAACGGGGCCGTACTGGGCGAAGTGATCAACCATGACAAACAGACGCTGGCCGATACGATTGTGCCGCCGCGCGACATGGCCTCGGAACTGCGCCGCAGCGAGCCCGTCACCGACCTGAGGCGCGCCATCGGCATCAACGACAAGTTCCTGATGATCCGCGACTTGTTCGACGGCGATGCCCGGGCTTACGAAGCGGCGCTCGACAAGCTCGATGCCTTCGGCGATTTTGACGACTGCATGATCTACATTGCCGAGAATTATGCCTGGAATGCCAATTCCGACGGCGCGAAGTTCCTGATGGAACTGCTCGAACGTAAATTCGCATAGCCCCATGGCCAAGCTCTATATCGTACCTACCCCGATCGGGAACCTCGACGATATCACGCTGCGGGCGGTCGATGTGCTGCGCGAGGTGGATTTCATCCTCGCCGAGGATACGCGTACTACGTCGTTCCTGCTCAGACACCTCGGTATCGAGAAAAAACTCCATTCGCACCACAAGTTCAACGAACACGCCACGGTCAAGATGGTGGCCGGGTCGATTGCCGCCGGACGCAATGCCGCGTTGGTTTCGGACGCTGGGACACCCGGTATCTCCGATCCGGGGTTTCTGCTGGTCAGGACGTGTGTCGAGGCCGGCATCGAGGTCGAGACGCTCCCCGGTGCCACGGCGCTGGTTCCCGCTCTTGTGCAGAGCGGATTCCCGTGCGACCGGTTTTGTTTCGAGGGGTTTCTGCCCCAGAAAAAGGGGCGGGCGAAGCAGTTGCAGTCGCTTGCCGACGAGGAGCGCACGATGGTATTCTACGAATCGCCCTACCGGGTGGTGAAATGCCTCGAACAGTTCGCCGAAGTTTTCGGATCGGAACGCAGGGTGTCCGTATCGCGTGAGCTGACCAAGAAGTTCGAGCAGACCGTGCGGGGCACTGTCGCCGAAGTGCTGGAACATTTTCGTACGACGGAACCCAAAGGCGAATTTGTGATCGTATTGGCCGGGAAACCCAAACCGAAGAGGGAATTACCGGATGAGGAGACTGAATAAAGGACTGGAAAATGGAAAACAACAACGATACGCATCGGATCAAACGCTCTTCCTCGGCATGGCTGGGAGAGATGCGTGAATTCCTCCGGGGGCGTTTCAGCCTCGACGAGGACAAGGCACAGCGCGACGAGGTCGTGGCGTCGATCTCCAAAGGGGTGGTATTCCGCGGGGTCAACCTGTGGGTGCTGATCTTTGCGACGATGATCGCGTCGCTGGGCCTGAATGTCAATTCGGCCGCCGTGATTATCGGCGCCATGCTCATTTCGCCCATCATGGGGCCGATCATGGGCATCGGCCTCTCGCTGGGTATCAACGATTTCGAACTGCTCAAAAAGTCGCTGCGCAATTATGCGCTGATGTTCGTCGTGGCGATTATCACCTCGACAGCCTATTTTCTGGTGTCGCCCCTGTCGTCGAACAGCAGCGAGTTGCTGGCACGCACCGTGCCGACGACCTACGACGTGCTGATCGCATTGTTCGGCGGCCTGGCTGGTATCGTGGCGCAGACGCGGCAGGATCGCACTTCGACCGTGATCCCGGGCGTGGCGATCGCTACGGCGCTGATCCCGCCCCTTTGTACCGCGGGCTTCGGCCTTGCCACGGGGCAGATCCGGTTTTTCTTCGGGGCGTTCTACCTCTTTTTCATCAACTCGGTATTCATCGCCCTGGCGACCTACGCCATGGTGCGTTTCCTGAAATACGAGAAAAAGGCGTTCATAGACAAGGTGCGCGAGCGCAACGTGAAGCGGCTGATGATGGTCATCACGCTGGTGACCTTCATCCCGAGCGTCGTCATCGGGTTCCACATGGTCAGGGTGTCGCTTTTCGAGGCGGCGGCCGACAAATATGTCTCGCAGGTATTCAATTTTCCCCATACGCGTGTGATCGAGTGCAATAAGCGTTACGCACACCACGGACATCCGTCGCAGATCGAACTGCTGCTCCTGGGGGAGCCGCTCGACGACGGAACCATCGAAAACGCCCGCACGCAGATGGGTAGCTTCGGGCTCGACAAGGTCGAGCTGGTCGTCCGCCAGGCGAACACCACGGACAAGATCGATGTGGCGTCGCTGCAACAAAGTTACCTCGAGCTTCTGGAGGAGAAGAACAGGCGCATAGGCGAGATGGCTGCGCAGCTGAAACGCTACCGCGTCACGAATGTCGAGGTGGACGACATTTCGCGCGAGGTGGGTGCCATGACCACGAACGTCAGGGCCATATCGCTCATGAAGGGCATTACGTTCGACGTTTCGGGCGCGCCGCTCGATACGACGCTCGTCTGTGTGGTCACGCCGAAAGTCGCATCTGATTCCATCGACCGGACGACGCTCGCGAACTGGCTGAGAATCCGCACCAAGGTCGCCAATGTAAAACTTTTCGTCGAACCGTAACCGTTGATTTGCCGGATGAAACGTACAGAGCTGAATTTCATACAAAAGATATGGTTGGAGTTCCTGTGGCTCGGGGCGCGGGTATTTGCCGTGATGCCTTACTGGTTCAAGTACTACATTGTTGAAAACCTGCTCTTTTTCATCCTCTATTATTGCCTGCGCTACCGCATGAAGGTCGTGAAGGCCAATTTGCGGAACTCGTTCCCCGAAAAAAGCGAGCAGGAACGGGCGGCCGTCTGCCGCAGTTTTTACCGTACGCTTGCCGAGATTTTCGTCGATACGGTCAATATGGCCCACATGAGCGAGGAAAAAGGCCGTACGGTACTCACCGTAAAAGGGTTCGAGGAACATTATGCGAAGGTGCACGGCCGTGACTGGATCGCCATGACGGCCCATTTCGGCTGCTGGGAGTATTGCTCCTACTGGGGGCTTTACGAACGCTCGCAGATGCTCGTGGCCGTTTACCACCCGCTGCGCAGCAAAGTGATGGAACGCCTTTACCAGCGCCTGCGCAACTACGAGAATTCGATGACCGTGGCGATGAAGGATTCGCTGCGCTTCTACCTGCGCAACAGGGAACGCGGCATCGAGGGCAAGAACCTCGTGATGGGGCTTATCGCCGACCAGAACCCGCCGCGCCGCCCCGACAGCCATTGGTTCCGCTTTCTCAACCAGGATACGATCTTCTTCGATGGCGGGGAGAAACTGGCGCTGCGCTGTAACCTGCCGGTCTATTTCGTCCGGATGGAGCGCTTGCAGCGGGGACGTTACCAGATGTCGTTCGAACCGATCTACGACGGTGTGGAGGAGGTCGCCGAATACGAAATCACGGAACGCTACGTTAGACGTTTGGAAGCCATGATCTGCGAGCATCCCGAGCTCTGGATGTGGTCGCACCGCCGCTGGAAACACAAACGCACGAATGCCAATCGTTAAAATCGTCATACTCAACTGGAACGGCGCGGAACACCTGCGCCGCTTCCTGCCGAGCGTCGTGGCCGCGGCTCCCGCCGGGGTCGGGGTCGTCGTCGCTGATAACGGTTCGACGGACGGGTCGCTGGCGGTGCTGGCGGAGGAGTTCCCGACCGTCGCCGTGGTGCGCCTCGACCGGAATTACGGTTTTGCGGGTGGTTACAACCGCGCTTTGGCGCAGGTCGAGGCGGATTATTACCTGTTGCTCAATTCCGATGTCGAGACACCCCGGGGATGGCTGGAGCCGATCCTCGGCGTTCTGGAGCGTGAGCCCGACGTGGCGGTCGTTTCGCCCAAGCTGGTTTCGTGGCTCGACCGTACGAGATTCGAGTACGCAGGGGCTTCCGGGGGCTTTATCGACTTCCTGGGCTATCCCTTCTGCCGGGGGCGTATCCTCAAGCGGGTCGAGGCCGACGAGGGGCAGTACGACGATGCCCGCGACGTATTCTGGGTCAGCGGAGCGGCTTTTTGCTGCCGTGCCGACGTGTTCCGCGCATTAGGGGGCTTCGACGACGATTTCTTCGCCCACATGGAGGAGATCGACCTCTGCTGGCGCATGCAGCTCGCGGGTTACCGCGTGCGGGTCGTGCCCGGGAGTACGGTCTACCACCTCGGCGGCGGGACGCTGACGACCGATTCCCCGACCAAGGTGTTCTACAACCATCGCAATAACCTGGCGATGCTCTACAAGTGTGCTTCTCCCGTACAGCGTGCCGTCGTGGCCATCGTACGCCCCGTGCTCGACCTGATGGCGGCATTGTCGTATCTGGCACAGGGACGGGGCGATAATTTCCGTGCCGTATTCCGCGCCTGGCGCGATTTCCTCCGCTGGCACGGCAGCCTGTCGTGCAAGCGGAAGGAGATTCGGCAGCAGTGCAGGGGAACGGTCGCCGGGAAGGTTTACCGCGGTTCCGTACTCCTGCGTTACCTTTTGGGGCGAAAGACCTTCGGGCGGATGATGTGACCCGGCGGAAAAGCTCAGGACGGAGATCTGCCTTCCGGTGAAATAACCTGAAACAAGACCTCCCGGTTCTGCCGGGAGGTCTTGTTTTTATAAATAGTATTCCGTGTTTTCCTACTTGTTGATTTTCGCCCACGAATCCTTGAGCGTCACCGTGCGGTTGAACACGGGGTGTTCGGGTGTCGAGTCGGTGTCGGGGCAGAAGTAGCCTACGCGCTCGAACTGCACGGCCTGCCCTATGGGTATGTCGCGCAGCGACGGCTCCAGGTAGCCCGTGACCTTGACCATGGATTCGGGGTTGAGGTTGTCCTCCCAGGTCTGTCCTTCCTTCACGTCGTCGGGGTTCTCCTTCGTGAAGAGCGGGTTGAACAGGCGGATTTCGGCCTCCACGGCATCTTTGGCCGATACCCAGTGGATGACACCCTTCACGCGGCGGCCGTCGCTCGACGACCCTCTGCCCGACATCGGGTCATAGGTGCAGCGCAGCTCGGTGATGTTGCCCGCGGCATCCTTGATGACCTCCTCGCACCTGATCAGGTACGAATAGCGCAGGCGCACCTCGCCGCCGGGTGCCAGGCGGAAGAACTTTTTGGGAGGCTCCTCCATGAAATCGTCGCGCTCGATGTAGATGACCTTCGAGAAGGGCACCTGCCGCGTGCCGGCCGATTCGTCCTCGGGGTTGTTGATCGCCGTGAAGAGCTCGGTCTTGCCTTCCTCGTAGTTGGTGATGACCACCTTCAGCGGGTTGAGCACTGCCATGCGGCGCTCTGCGATCTTGTTCAGGTCTTCGCGCACGCAGTATTCGAGCTTGCCCAGGTCGATCACGTTGTCGCGCTTGGCGACGCCCACCATCTCGGCGAAGTTCCGCACCGAGGCCGGGGTATAGCCCTTGCGGCGCAAAGCGCAGATCGTCGGCATGCGGGGGTCGTCCCAGCCCATCACGGCGCCTTCCTGCACGAGTTTGAGCAGCTTGCGCTTCGACATCATCGTGTAGGTGAGGTTCAGCCGGGCGAATTCGTACTGGTGCGAAGGGTAGATCTCCAGCGCCTGGATGAACCAGTCGTAGAGAGGACGGTGCACGTCGAATTCGAGCGTGCAGATCGAGTGGGTGATCTGCTCGATCGAGTCGCTCTGGCCGTGGGCATAGTCGTACATCGGGTAGATGCACCACTTGTTGCCCGTGCGGTGATGCTCGGCATGGATGATGCGGTACATGATCGGGTCGCGGAAGAGCATGTTGGGGTGCGCCATGTCGATCTTGGCGCGCAGCACCTTGGCCCCGTCGGGGAATTCGCCGTTTTTCATGCGGACGAACAGGTCGAGGTTTTCCTCCACGGAGCGGTCGCGCCACGGCGACGGAGTGCCCGGTACGGAAACCGTACCGCGGTTTTCGCGGATCTGCTCCTGTGTCTGGTCGTCGACGTATGCCAACCCTTTTTTAATCAGTACGATCGCCCAGTCGTAGAGCTGGTCGAAATAGTCCGACGCATAGCGTTCGACGGCCCAGTCGAACCCGAGCCACTGGATGTCGCGCTTGATCGAATCGACATACTCTACATCCTCCTTGACGGGGTTCGTATCGTCGAAACGGAGGTTGCACTTGCCACCGTATTTTTTCGCCAGCCCGAAGTTGATGCAGATGCTCTTGGCGTGTCCGATATGCAGGTAGCCGTTCGGTTCGGGCGGGAAACGGGTCTGGACGCGCGTTTCGCCCTTGGCGATCGACTCTTCGATGATCTCTTCGAGGAAGTTCAGCGACTTCTCCCGTGTTTCGTTTGTTTCGCTTGCCATATGTGTATGTTTCGCTTGTTGTATGCTTTATTTCTTTGCCTTGGGGCCGATGTTGAACAGCTTCTGGATGTCCACCGAGAGCTTCACGACCTGCTGGGTGCCCATGCCCGTGCCGTCGTAGTGGAACACCATGCCCGCCTCGACGGCCAGCGTGCCCTTGAAGAATCGGCGGTCGTAGCCGACCCACGTGCGGTTGTAGATGTGCTCCGTCGTGGCATAGAACGGTTCGCCGGCGTACAGTCCGTCCTGTCCGTAGGTAATGGGGATGTCTTCGCCGACCGCGATGTTGCGCAGGGGTTGCAGGTTTTCGCCCAGATAGAGGTTGTTCTCGAGTTTCACGCCCCACTTGGTCAGCACGAAGTCGATCTGTGCACCGCACGGTTTTTTCCAGTTGTGGTCTACGCTGCGGCCGCGCTGCGGGGCGAAGAGGAACCCGGCCTTGATGTCGAAGTCGAAGAAGGCGTTGAATCCCCAGCCCGCATAGGGGTTTACCAGCAGGTTGTCCGTGACGTTCTCGTTGAGCTTCGAACCTGCGAAATGGAACATCGAGAAGGCATAACCGAAGTAGAAGCCCCGCTCGAGCGTGTAGCGTCCCGCCGAGATGATGCGGAACATTTCGCGCGACTGCTCGGAATACATGCCTTCCCAGTCGATCGCCATTTCTACATAGGTATTCTCGCGCTCGGTGGATTTATAATGCCCGAGGAAACCCGACAGGCGGTTGTGGTAGAACGCCGTCGAGTCGCTGAAGAACGCCCTCGAATAATCGCCCAGCAGCTCCTTGCGGTCGAAGATACCGGCGTTGGCCTGTACGTTCTTGCTGTTGAACTGGTAATATATCAGCGGTTTCACGTCGCTCAGGAACGGTTCGCGGGCGCCGTTGTGCTGCCCGAAGTTCTGCAGGAGGTCTACGCCGAAGATCAGCCGGTTTTTCTCCATCCATTCCACGCCGATGCGGGGTGTGAAGCGGGCGCTGAAGAGCGTCTGCGATTCGTTGAAATCGTTGTTGGCGTATTCCCGGTTGTCGAAGCGGGTCGCGAAGTCGGCGCCGACGATCAGATTCTGCGCGCTGAGGCTTCCTCCCGCGGCAAGGGCGGCGAACGATAGCATCAAGACTTTTTTGAGTGACATAATTCTTTTGAATTGAGACCCCAAAAATAGGTAAAATATTTATTATTTGACTACTTTTGACCCCGAAATCACTCATTTGCATACGTTATGCGTAAAATCACCAACGAAGAGCTGAACCGGCCCTCGGCCGGGGAGTTCGCCGCGATGGAGAAAATGCCCGTCGCGGTGGTGCTCGACAACGTCCGTTCGTTGCAGAACGTAGGGGCTTTCTTCCGCACGGGGGATGCTTTCGCCGTGGAACGCATCGCCCTCTGCGGCATCACCGCGACGCCGCCCAACCGCGACATCCACAAGACGGCGCTCGGTGCCGAACTGACCGTGCCGTGGACTTATCACAAGACGACGGAGGAGTGCATTGCCCGCCTGCGCGCCGAAGGCTACCGGGTCTATGCCGTCGAGCAGGTCGAAGGAGCCGTGATGCTCGGCGATTTCCGGGCGGAGCCGGGCGTGAAATATGCGCTCGTGTTCGGCAATGAGGTGATGGGCGTGGGGCAGCAGGCCGTGGACATGTGCCACGGCGCGATCGAGATTCCGCAGGCCGGGACGAAGCATTCGATCAACGTTTCGGTTTCGGGCGGTGTCGTTTTGTGGGATTTTTTTTGCCAAATCCGGCCGAAGCGTTAACTTTGCCGCGCTGAACCTCGGTTTAGCTGCGCCCCGGCAAAACAGATAAATTTGGCTTTGCACCCGGCTTGCGCTATCACCCCGGTTTACAGGTGTTGATAAGTCTCCCTTTTCAAAGGGAGGTTTGGAAGGATTGTCGATATGGAATTGGCGTTTTTGCGCCGTAATACGAATCCGATGGATTCCATACCGGAACCTTGCGAACGAATGAAATGTTGAATAATCCATCGGGTTCGTAGTAAACTATGTCTGTAGAAAGTACTGTCAGGGCAGTGACCACCTACCGTCTGACGGAGATGAAGCAGCGCGGCGAGAAGATCGCCATGCTGACCTCGTACGATTATTCGATGGCCAGGATCGTCGACGCCGCGGGTATCGACGTGATCCTCGTGGGCGACTCGGCGGCCAACGTGATGGCCGGTTACGAAACCACGCTTCCCATTACCCTCGATATGATGATTTACCATGCGCGTTCGGTCGTGCGTGCCGTCAGCCGTGCGCTGGTTGTCGTCGACCTGCCGTTCGGAACCTACCAGGGCAATTCGAAGGTGGCGCTCGACTCGGCCATCCGCATCATGAAGGAGACCGAGGCAGATGCCGTGAAGATCGAGGGCGGCGAAGAGATCCTCGAATCGGTCAACCGCATCCTTTCGGCCGGAATACCCGTCATGGGGCACCTGGGGCTGACGCCGCAGTCGATCCATAAATTCGGGACGTACAGCGTGCGTGCCAAGGAGGAGGCCGAGGCAGCGAAACTCGTCCGCGACGCCCACCTGCTGAGCGATGCGGGGTGCTTCGGCATCGTGCTCGAAAAGATTCCTGCGGCGCTGGCCGCCCGCGTCACCTCCGAAATCTCCGCGCCGACCATCGGTATCGGGGCCGGTAACGGCTGCGACGGGCAGGTGTTGGTGATCCACGACATGCTGGGCATCAACAAGGGTTTCTCGCCGCGCTTCCTGCGCCGCTATGCCGACCTGTATACTGTTATGTCGGACGCCGTGTCGCAGTATATCACGGACGTCAAGTCGTGCGATTTCCCCAACGGGCAGGAGCAGTACTGACCCCGCCGGGTGCGCAGGCCGCCGTGACGGAATAATTTCGATCCCCGACCCTGAGGCCGGGGATTTTTCCTGTCCGGGAAGTCGGCGGCGGGAGGATGCCCCCGATTGCTGTCCGGGGATTCCGGGCGCTGGGTGTTCCCTCTGGCTTGTACGGGACTGCGCGGGCGGCTTCCCGGGACGGGGCGCCGGAGGCTGTCCCGGACGCAGGCGTGTGTATTTACCCGTCGCGGGGCTTGCCGGGCGTTGTCCCGGGGGCTCCGGATTTTGCCCGCACCCGGCGGCTTTGATAAATTGTTGATAAAAAAAATCGTCGCGTTGCCCCGGATATTAGGCCGTTTCGAAAATTATCACTACATTTGCGAGCAACAAAAATCCACGTTCATTATGTCTTTTATCAATGAAAGGGTTCAGCCCGAAGGACTTACGTTCGACGATGTGCTGCTTATACCCGCCTATTCGGAAGTGTTGCCGCGAGAGGTCAGTGTCCAGACCCGTTTCTCGCGAAATATCAAACTTAACATCCCCATTGTGTCCGCTGCCATGGACACCGTTACCGAAGCGCCGATGGCTATTGCGCTGGCTCGTGAAGGCGGGATCGGCGTGATCCACAAGAACATGTCCATCGCCGAGCAGGCCGCCCACGTGCGCCGGGTGAAACGGGCCGAGAACGGCATGATTTACGACCCGGTGACCATCTCGAAAGACCATACGGTCGGCGATGCGCTCAACCTGATGAAAGAGAACAAGATCGGGGGTATTCCGGTCGTGGATGCGGATCGGAAGCTGATCGGTATCGTCACCAACCGCGACCTGCGGTTCCAGCGCGACATGTCGCGCCGTATCGAGGAGGTGATGACCCCCGGCGACCGCCTCATCACGACGCATAGCTCCGAATTGTCCAACGCCTCGGAGGTGTTGCTCAACTGCAAGATCGAAAAGCTCCCCGTGGTCGACGACGAAGGCCATCTGGTGGGGCTTATTACTTATAAGGATATCACGAAGGTGCAGGATCATCCCAACGCCTGCAAGGATGCCAAAGGCCGTCTGCGCGTCGCAGCCGGCGTGGGCATCACGCCCGATGCGCTGGATCGTGTGAAGGCGCTCGTCGAGGAGGATGTGGATGCCGTGGTGCTCGACTCCGCGCACGGGCATTCGATGAATATCGTCAATAAGCTCAAGGAGATCAAGGCCGCCTATCCGTCGCTCGACGTGGTGGTCGGAAATATCGCCACGGCAGGAGCCGCACGGTTCCTGATCGAGAACGGCGCCGACGGCATCAAAGTCGGTATCGGCCCCGGCTCGATCTGCACCACCCGCGTGATCGCGGGCGTGGGCGTTCCCCAGCTGTCGGCCATCTATGCCGCGGCGTCGGCCGCCAAAGATACGGGTGTTCCGGTTATCGCCGACGGCGGCCTGCGTTATTCGGGCGACATCGTCAAGGCGCTGGCTGCGGGCGGCGACTGCGTGATGATCGGCTCGATGTTCGCCGGCACGGAGGAGTCTCCCGGCGAGACGATCATCTACAACGGCCGTAAGTTCAAGACCTACCGCGGCATGGGCTCGATCGACGCCATGAAGGCGGGTTCCGCCGACCGCTATTTCCAGAAGGGCTGCGAGGGCAATATCAACAAGCTCGTTCCCGAAGGGATCGTGGCGCGCGTACCCTTCAAGGGTACGTTGAGCGAGGCTGTCTTCCAGCTTATCGGCGGCATCCGTTCGGGCATGGGTTATTGCGGTGCCAGGGACATCGCGGCTTTGCAGCGTGCGCAGTTCATCCGCATCACCTCGAACGGCGTTACGGAGAACCACCCGCACGACGTGACCATCACGAGTGAAACGCCCAATTATTCCCGCGGTGAATAGTTCCGATCCCGGGATTGCGGCCTGCGGGCTTTTTTGCGGTTCATGCCGGAAATTCCGGAAAGGGAGTTGTCCGGGGTGCCGCGATAACGAAAAGGCCGTGTGGTGCAAGGTTCGTTTCTGCTGCCGGGAGAACGGCTGGCAGAGTTGCGCCGAATGCACGCTGGTGCCGCTGGATGCCTGCGGAAAGTTCAATAATTTCATCGCCGGGGTTTTCCAGGTCGTTTTTCGCTCAGACCGTCGCGGTTGCATAGCACGCATCCGCGAAGTCGGGAACGAGGCTTTCGCCGCGGAGATGCGCCTTTCGGGAAGTTACAACCGTCCGGTAAAAAGAAAATAATAAGGATTCGAGGTCTTCCTTGGCAGCGAGGAAGGCCCGGAGGAATTTTAGGCCTGAAACCGGCGTCGGAGACGCCGTAGAGTGAGTCCGGCGAGTTTCATGGCTTGTAAATCTTCCGAAATTGATGAACCCCGATTCGTCGGACTTACATTATATTATGGAAAAAATCCTGATTCTCGACTTCGGGTCGCAGTATACGCAGCTCATCGCGCGGCGCGTACGCGAACTGAATGTCTATTGCGAGATCCACCCCTTCAACAAGATTCCGGTGCCGGATGCTTCGGTGCGGGGTGTGATTCTCTCGGGCAGTCCCTTTTCCGTGAGGGACGAGCATGCCCCTGCCCCCGACCTTTCGGCCATCAAGGGCAAACTGCCCCTGCTGGGTGTCTGCTACGGCGCGCAGTTCCTCGCATCGGCCTTCGGCGGTGAGGTGCAGCCTGCGCCCAGCCGCGAGTACGGCCGTGCGGTGCTTACGGTGGGCGATGCCGGTGACCCGCTGATGCGCGGCCTGCCTGCGACCACGCAGGTGTGGATGTCGCACGGCGATACGATCACGTCGGTGCCCGCGAACTATAAGATTGTGGCCAGCACCGAGGACGTGCGCGTGGCTGCGTTCCGCATCGAGGGCGAGCAGACGTGGGGCATCCAGTTCCACCCCGAGGTCTACCATTCGACCGACGGCACGCACCTGCTGAAGAATTTCGTCGCGGGTATCTGCGGCTGCAGGCAGGAGTGGACGTCGGAGAGTTTCGTGGAGGCCACCGTGCGCGAGTTGCAGGAGAAACTGGGCGACGACAAGGTCGTGCTCGGGCTTTCGGGCGGCGTAGACTCGTCGGTGGCCGCCGTGCTGCTGCACAGGGCCATCGGCAAGAACCTCTACTGCATCTTCGTGGATTCGGGCCTGCTGCGCAAGAACGAATTCGAGGACGTGCTCGAGTCGTATAAGAACATGGGCCTGAACGTCAAGGGCGTGAAGGCCGGCGACAAGTTCCTGGGCGATCTGGCTGGCGTGAGCGATCCCGAGACCAAGCGCAAGATCATCGGCCGCGATTTCGTCGAGGTATTCAACGAGGAGGCGATCCGGATCGAGGACGTGCGCTGGCTGGCACAGGGGACAATCTATCCCGACGTGATCGAGTCGGTGTCGGTCAACGGCCCCTCGGCGACGATCAAGTCGCACCACAACGTCGGCGGGCTGCCCGAAAAGATGCACCTCGGGATCGTCGAACCGCTGCGCCTGCTCTTCAAGGACGAGGTGCGCCGTGTCGGTCGGTCGCTCGGGATCTCCGAGCAGCTCATCGGGCGCCATCCCTTCCCGGGGCCCGGCCTTGCGATCCGTATCCTGGGCGACATCACGCCCGAAAAGGTCGCGATCCTGCAGGACGTGGACAAAATCTACATCGACGCCCTGCGCGATGCCGGACTTTACGACAAGGTATGGCAGGCGGGGGCTATTCTGCTCCCGGTGAAGAGCGTCGGCGTGATGGGCGACGAGCGAACCTACGAGAGCTGCGTCGCACTGCGTGCCGTGACCTCGACCGACGGCATGACCGCCGACTGGGTGCACCTGCCCTATGAGTTCCTTGCCAATGTGTCGAACGACATCATCAATAAAGTCAAAGGGGTCAACCGCGTCGTCTACGACATCTCCTCGAAACCGCCTGCAACCATCGAGTGGGAATAGGGTATGATCCCTGCGCGGCCGCTGTGTGAGGCAGGCCGCCGCCGTATTGCAATCGTTGCCGAACCCGTTATTCGGCATGGCCTGCCCGGACGTTTACAGTCCGGGCAGGCTGCTTTTGTGGCCGGGTGGTGTGGCCGAGCGGCTTTGCCGGCTGCTGCAACGTGCGTGCAATGCCATATTCCTGGGATTGTAACGGGACTGTCGCAACGATGAAATAGCCGTAGGGTAATTTTGCAGCATCGGAAACGATGCCGGTTTATGACTCCTGCCGATGCAATCCGCCAACCAGCCTTGAAACTTCGCCCGTCCCGGTTTCCGGGGCGGAATTTTTTTTGCCTGGCCGAAGGTGCGCCAGGGGGGCGGTTCCGGACGGAAGCCTCCGCCGATGCCTTGATTTGGGTGCTTGCGAGGCTGTATGCCGCACGGGTTGTCCTTTCCGAGGCAGCATGGAACGTTTTTTTGCTATGTAACGGAACCTTAACAGTAAATATATGCCGAAATCCTTTTGTATTTTTGAAATAAAAGTTATCTTTGTAATAGTTTCCCCTTTAAAAAACGGAAGAATCGTAAGTTATTTTTGCAAACGGATATTAGTTTATAATCACCTAATTAAAACTATTTTTATGAGTAAACATCTTTTTAGGTTGGTCTTCGGTGCATTTTTCCTTGTGGCTGCCACGGCATTTACGGGATGCTCCGACGACGATGACAAGTCGCTGACGCCGAAGTTGACGGCGGATCCGACGGCGCTTGATTTCACCGATGAGACGGCGACGACGCAGACCGTTGCCATCACGGCGAACTGCGAATGGACGGTTACTGCAAGTAACCTGGATTGGGCTACCATTTCCCCGATGAGCGGCAAAGGCAACGGAACGATCTCCGTTACGGTTTCCGAGCTGCCCGCCGGTACGAACCTGCGCGAAGGCAAAATCTCCTTCACGCTTATCCACCCCGAATTCGGCAAATGGGGTCAGGCCGAGTCGTCCGTAGCCGTAAAACAGTACGGCAGCGGGGTTACACCCCCCCCCACGGGCGATGCTATCTATGCTAACGATTTCGATAAAGAGCAGGCAACGGAAGGCAGCAGCGGCTGGCCTTTTGCCGACCAGTTCGAGGGTTGGAAGAATCAGACCGGCACGGGTGCCGATAATGTGGCTTATGTGGCCAACAGTATATCTGTCCGTGCGAATTCCGCGTCTAACGGCAGCTATTCGAAATATAAGGACGATGCATCCGGCGTCAACAACATGCTGTTCCGTGCCGGTGCCGAACTCGAAATCCACAAGATCGCACTTGATCCTGCTCAGAAAAATCTTTGCCTGACGTTCGGTTCGTATAAAAGCCTTTATGGTGCTGAGGATAATGCGTTCGTGACTTCGGAGTTCCATGTATACCTGAGCAAGGACGGTGAAAACTGGGCGGAAATCGCCTATGACCGCCCTGTCGAGGCCGACGAACACTCCAACCACGGCACCTGGGCTTTGGCAACGGCCAACTTTACGCTGAAAGAGGTTCCCTCTGAACTTTATATCCGTTTCATTTCCGATCTTTCATTCGCACACCGTATCGACGACGTGAAACTTTTCGAGGGCATCGGTGGTACGGAGGTCGACCTGGGCAACGTAACTCCCCCGACCCCGGGCGAGGCTGTCGTTATTACGATTCCCGAAATCATCGCCAAACTTACGACGTCGCAGGTAGCCCTCGATACGAATAACGACCGTTATTTCGAGGCCGTCGTCGTAACCGACAAAGAAGGCGGGAATTTCAACGGCCAGAACCTTCAGGTGATGACCCCGGGGGCGACTACCGCCAAGAACGGTATCACGCTCTACGGCAGCGGTAAGTATACCGATCCCTATGACGATGGCTTTACGTTTGTCAAGGGTGACAAGGTGAAGGTGACGCTGAAAAAGGGCGAAGCGCGTATCGTAAGTTACAACGGCCTGTACGAGGTTACCGGCAGCAAGGGTGCCGACTGGGTCGAGATCGAAAAGATCGGTACAGAGACCATCACGCCTGTCGTAGTCGATCCCGCTAAGCTGGCCGAATATCAGGGTATGGTCGTGACGGTCAAGGGTGTGACCGCCCCTGCTACGGCTGCCGACTGGACTACGAACGAAGCTTTCGGAAAGCATACGTTTACGACCTCGGCCGGTAACATGACGGTATTCGTGCAGAAGGCCATGCCCGGGCTCGTAGGGACACAGTTCGTGGCAGGTTCCACCGGGGATATTACCGGTTACGCTTCGGTGAACAGCAATGCCGCGCAGGTTTGTCCGCAGCGTCCCGAGGATGTGGCAGCTTTCATGGGCGAGCCTTCGACCGACCCGGCGATTACCAAGCTCGACCCGATGTCGCTTTCTTTCGCTGCGACGGACAATGCCAAGACCGTGACGGTCACGGCTGCCAATGCCGACGACTGCACGATCGAAGCCGCTACGGATAAATCGGAGCAGTTCACGACCTCCGTAAACGGGATGGTTGTAACCGTGACGCCCAAGGAAAACACGACGGAGCAGGCTATCACCGCCACGCTGACCATCAAACTGATGAAGGCCGGTGCCGCTGTGGATACCAAAACCGTTGCGATTTCGCAGGCCGGGAAATCCGTGCCGGGCGGTAGCGGCTATACGCGTGTTACTACCCTTACTTCAGGTAAAAAATACTTGATTGTGGCTGAAACAGGGGAAAAGAATTATGTGTTTGACGCATCTCTGATGGCAAGTGGTAAAGTGAATGGAACAGAAATTACGGTTGCCAATGGGAAAATTGAATCGAATGCTACGAACGACGCATACGCTGTGACAATTACTGCAAACAGCGATTACTATACGATTTTGTCATCTGCTGGCAAATATGTTGAGTACTCGTCTGCATCAAAACCCGGAACGAACCTCGCTGTAGCCGATACACCATCTGCAAATAGGGGCTGGAAATTCCTGCAGGGAGAATATCCTACGACAGATACTTTCTTGATTAAGGATATTAGTACTATTGGCGCAAATACGGAACGTGCATTGCTTTTCCAAACATATGCTCAGTCGAGTAATGTGACTAAAGATTTCTATCGCTTTGGTGCATATTCTGCTAAGAATGCAGCTGCAGATACTGATCGTACAAAAGAAGAATATATGTGTGTCGCCCTTTATGAATTGAGCGAATAGCAACTCTCTGATTCCGATAATCCATCCCCGGCGGAAGCCAATCCGCCGGGGATGATTGTCGGATTTTCTACCTGACATTTTTATCTGCAAATTCCCACATGATTTTGACAAACGGGTTATTGAAACTTTTCGGGCGGGCTATGGTGCTCGGGGCGCTCCTGCTGGTTTTCGGGCGGTGCGGTTCCTCCGACGACGGCACCCCGGCGAATATTTCCGCGGTGTTCATGGAAACCGAGACGACCACGCTCGACGCCAAAGGTTATGCGACCGATCCCCGGCTCGTACTGACGGGGCCCGTAGGTACGGCTTACACCGTCACCGTGACCGAAGGCGGCAGTTGGTGCTGGACGTCGCGCAGGACGCATACCACGACCAAATCGGCGAAACTCGTTTCGGCGAACGATGTCGTGTACCTCTACCTGGACGATAATGAAACGGGCGCTTCGCGCCGGGCTGCGGTCGATGTCGTTTTCGACGGCGGGCACGAATTCACGTTGACGATCGACCAGGCGGACTACTCGGTTCCGGCGTCGATGGATCACGCGTGGGCGGAATTGCCCGCCTATGTCGAAGCCCCCGATTACCGTTACGTAACACATTACGCGCCGCTCTCTTCGACCGTGACGGCACGTAACTTTACGATCTGCTACGACACGAAGAAACGTATCGCCAACTGGGTCGCCTATCCGATCCATTCCTGTTACCGGGTTGGAAAATATGAGCGTTCTAATGCATGGAAATACGATCCTGAAGTGCCGGAGGAATTTCAGGTCGATTTGAGCCGCGGTTCATATAATGGGCGGCCTATCCGCGGGCATCAGTGTATGTCCTACCATCGTTATGTCAGCTATTCTTCGCTATTGAATGAGCAGACGTTCTATTCGACCAATATTATGCCTCAGGATCCTGATTTTAATAGCGGGTCGTGGGGGGATTTGGAAGATCTTACCCTGAAATATATTTCATATCCCGATACCTTGTACAATGTTACGGGAACTTATGGGGTACAGGGATATACGACGGATAAAGAGGGGAATCGGGTCGCGATTCCACAGTATTGCTGGAAGGTGCTGCTACGTACCAAAAGCGGCAGGACGGGGAAGCGGATCGACCAGATTACCGATGCATCGCAATTGGCGGCAATCGGTTATTGGGCTGAAAATTCCTCAACCACGACCGGGAATATAAAACAATATATCACGAGCGTTGCCGACATCGAAGAGAAAACGGGTTATAAATTCTTTACGATGCTCGACGAGGCCATTGCCGCCGACGTGAAGGCACAGAACAATCCCTCGGACTGGGGTATAAATTAATCTGAACTATATGAAGAAACTGCTTTTTACCGGGCTTTTCGCAGCGCTGATCGTCGCCTGCTTCGCCCAGAAACCCTACAAGGTCGTTTTCTACAACTTCGAAAACCTCTTCGATACGATCCGCAACCCGGAGATTTACGACGAGGAGTTTACGCCCGAGGGGCCCAAGAAGTGGAATACGCCCAAGTACACCAAAAAGATCAATAACCTTTCGCGCGTGTTGTTTGACATCGCCGCCATCAACAAGGACTACCCGGTGGTGATCGGTGTTTCGGAGATCGAGAACCGCAATGTCATGGAGGACGTGATCGCTACGCCCAAACTCGCCCCGGCCAATTACCGCATCGTGCACTACGATTCGCCCGATGCCCGCGGCGTGGACGTGGCGTTCTACTACCGTCCCGACGTGTTCAAGCTCGAGGGCAGCGCCCCGATTCCGTTTACGATGGAGAGCCTGCCGAATTTCCGCACGCGCGACGTGGTGACGATGTGGGGGACGATCGACGGGGAACCGTTCTATTTCATGGTGGCCCACTGGCCTTCGCGCCTGGGCGGCAAGGAGGCTTCGGCACCCAAGCGCGAGCGCGCCGCCGAGATCATGCGCCATGCCGCCGACTCGGTGCTGGCGATCAACCCCGCGACCAAGGTCGTGATGATGGGTGACTTCAACGACGACGCCACCGACAAGAGTATCACCGAGGTGCTCGGCGCCGAAGGCAACATCCGCAAGCTCCAACCGGGCGGATACTACAATCCCTTTATCGACATGCTGAAGGCGGGCATCGGTTCGCTTGCCTACCGCGACCAGTGGAACCTGTTCGACAATATCGTCGTGTCGGAGAACCTCGCTACCGGCTCGACGGGTTCGCTCAAGCTGGAGCGTGCCCCCAAGGGGAAATATTACGGCAATATTTTCCGTGTCCCCTATCTGTTCCAGCAGGAAGGCCAGTACAAGGGCTACCCGCTGCGTACGTTCGTGGGCAACAATTTCCAGGGGGGATACAGCGACCACCTTCCCGTATTCATTTACATCGGTAAATAACCCAACAAAGTAATTATGAAGATCAGAGCTTTACTTGTTATCCTGCTCACGCTGGCCTGTGCCGGGGCGTATGCCCAGGACGGGGGCGTCAAAGGCAAGGTCGTCTCGCGTGACGGCCGTGTCGCACTGAGCAATGTCAAGGTGGTCGTCGAACCGCTCGGCGTCACCGTCATGACCGACAACCACGGTAATTTCAATATCGACCAGCTGCCCAAAGGGGAATACCAGTTGAAATTCGAAGCCCCCGAGTTCGAGAACCTCGACCTGGCGATCCGTGTCGACAAGATGGTCAAGAACCTCAATTCGGTGGTGATGGCCCCCGATGTGCAGTATGTCATCGACGACGCCGTGTTCGCGGAGTTCGACTCCGATACGGCGGCCGACGGGCAGTCGCTGCCTTCGTCGCTTTCGTCGTCGAAGGATGTCTTCAACAACATTGCCTCGTATAAATTCAGCGAGATGCGTTTCAACGTGCGCGGTTACGATTCGCAGTATTCGAGCATCTACCTGAACGGCATCCGGTTCAACGACGCCATGACGGGCTATGGCCCCTGGTCGTTGTGGAGCGGCCTGAACGATGCCACGCGTAACCAGGAGAATACCGCCGGGCTGCGCTCGTCGGGCTACGGCATCGACGGCATCGGCGGTACGACCAATGTCAATGCGCGCGCTTCGCAGATGCGCAAGGGCTTCCGTGCCAGCGTCGTGAACGGCAACTCGATGTACCGCTTCCGCGCGATGGTTTCCTACGCTTCGGGCCTGCTCGACAACGGATGGTCGTACGCCTTCTCGTTCTCGACCCGCCAGGGCGGCAACTCCTATGTCGACGGGGTGTACTACAATGCCTACGGTTACTTCGCATCGGTCGAAAAGCGTTTCGGCGGCGACCGCCACAACCTGGCGCTGACCATCCTGGGCGCACCGACCGAGCGCGGAGCGCAGCAGGCGTCGACGCAGGAAGCCTACGACCTGTTGAGTAACAACTATTACAACCCCAATGTGGGCAAGCAGGACGGCAAGCTGCGCAACTCGCGCGTGCGCGATTACCACGAGCCGATTGTGATGCTCAACTACGGGTTCGACATTTCGTCGAATACCAAACTTGCCGCCGCGGCTTCGTTCCGCTTCGGCAAGAACGGTTATTCGGCCCTGACGTGGACGGACGGCCCCGACCCGCGCCCCGACTACTACCGTTACCTGCCCAGCTTCTACACGAACCGTATCCTCCAGTTGTCCGAGGGCATCGAGAGTTCGGATCTGGGGACGTACAACGACCTTGCGCTGCGTTCGATGCGTGAGTGGATCACCGACCCCAGCAAGAGCCAGATGGATTACGACAACATGTTCCGCATGAACTACAACCGCAACAAGTCCGGGGCTTCGGGCATCTACATGATCGAAGAACGCCATACCGACCAGCGCGATTTCAACTTCGCGGCCAACATCGCCCATACGTTCCGCAACCAGTCCGTGCTGCGCGGAGGCCTGACGGCGCGTATCAACCGCACGGAGTACTACGACCAGGTGAAAGACCTGCTCGGCGCCGACTACTGGCTCGACGTGGATAAGTTCGCCCTGCGCGACAACGGCAACTACAACCCGCTGCTTTCGCAGAACGACCTGGATTATTACCTCAAGCACGGCGAGGCCCGCCGCGTCGGGGAAGGCGACAAGTTCAGCTACGATTACTACGCCAACCTGCGCCAGGCACAGGTCTGGGCGCAGTATTACGCCTCGTTCGGCGGTTTCACGATGAGCCTCGGCGGCGAGGTCGGCTATACGGCCATGTGGCGCGACGGCCGGCTGCGCAAGGGACTCTTCGCGAACAACTCGCTCGGTAAATCGAAGACGCTCGACTACCTGACCTACAAGCTCAAGGGCGAGTTCTCGTACCGTTTCTCGGGTGCGCATGCCATCGACGCCAATGTGGCCTACATGGTCAATCCCCCGCAGTTCCGCGACGCTTTCGTTTCGGCGCGTACCCGCAATACGACTACGCCGGGCCTCGATTCCGAGAAGGTACTCGGCGTCGACCTGTCGTACAACCTCAACCTGCCGTGGATCACGGCGCGCGTTTCGGGTTACTATACCTCGGTCGCCGACCAGTCGAAGGTCATCTCGTACTATGACGATACGCAGTCGTCGTTCACCAACTTCGCCATGAGCGGCATCGACAAGCGTTACTACGGCCTCGAAGTGGGCGTCGTGGTTCCCATCTGGGGCGGCATCTCGTTCAACGGCGCCCTGAGCCTGGGCGACTACCGCTATACGTCGGACGCCAACTTCACACAGACGCGCGACAACAGCGAGGAGGTGCTCCGCGGCGACAAGGTGCTCTGGGACGACCTCTACGTCGAAAGCACGCCCCAGACGGCGCTCAACCTCGGCCTGAGCTACCGCGGCCCGCGCAACTGGTTCGCCTCGGTCGATTTCAACTATTACGACCGTATCTACCTCTCGATGAACCCCGCGCGCCGTACCCGTGCCGCTTATGCCACGGTACTGCGCCCCGACGAGGCGGCACAGCTCCCCGGCGCCGTGAAATACACGGCGCTGATGAACCTGCGCGATCAGGAGAAATTCGACTCGGCCTATACGCTCAACCTGAGCGTCGGCAAGAACTGGTACATCCACCGCATCTACCAGCTGGGCTTCAGCCTCGAGGTGAAGAATATCCTCAACGACCAGACGATCCGCACGGGCGGTTACGAACAGATGCGCCTTTCGCGCCGTACCTATGTGAACAAGGAGGGTGCGGCCGCCCAGCCGATCCAGTACTACGTGCCGTTCGATTCGAAGTACTTTTACCTGCTGGGGACGACCTATTACCTGAATGTATATTTCCGCTTCTAATACGATATGACGATTATGAAAAAGATATTTCAGTTATGTGCCGTGCTGGCCGTGATGTTTGCGGTTACGGGGTGCTATAATGATTTCGATGCGCCGAAGCCTGCCAAAGTCTATACCGACGAGGATTTCGCGGGGATGAAGCATATCTCCATCGCCGATGTGAAACAGATGTTCCTCGATGAGCACAAGTCGCTCGGCGGTACGGGCAGCAACTCGAGCTGGGGCGATACGAAGTACGTACAGATCGGCCAGTCGCCCGACGGGCTGGATTACTACATCAAGGGCAAGGTGCAGTCGAGCGACGAGGAGGGTAACGTCTACAAGTCGCTCTACCTGGTGGACGATTCGGGTGCCATCGAGGTGAAGCTCACTACGGGGCTCTATTTTACCTATCCGATGGGGCGTTTCGACAAGGCCACGGGTACGATCCCCTCGAACTGGGTCTATGTCAAGGTCTCGGGCCTCTATATCGGCAACTACCGCATGATGCTGTCGCTGGGCGAGGGGCCTACCGATTCCTACAACAAGGTGGGCGAACATAAATTCTATGCCAACTCGAACATCGAAGACCCGACGGAGATCCGCAAGCGCGTGTTCCTCGGCGAGGAGACGCAGCTGGAGCTGGGCAAGGAGATCCTCGAGGTCACCGAGGCCAACTGCGACGATTTCTTCGGCCAGAACGGGCAGCAGTATTTCGGGCGTCTGGTGATCCTGCGCGGCGTTACGTGCCGTTACGGGACGGTGGGGTCGAACATCTATCCCGCGTGGATGTATACCGACATCCGTCCGGTGATGAACAAGGTCTGGTACCGCTGGGCGTTCAGCAACGACGGTACGAACCTTTACGGTTCGGTGCTTTTCACCTATGACAGCACCCTGCCTTCGACGACCAACAAGAAGGGGGTCTATACGGTGCGCACGAGCGGTTATTCGCGTTTCGCCCAGTATCCCGTCGTCCGCGACGGCGCGAAAGGCGATATCATGGCCATCTTCGGCATCTACTCCAAGGACTGGACATACAACTACGGCGCTTACCAGTGCACGGTCAACTATTTCGACGACATCATGTTCGACAAAGACGCCTTCCTGACGGAGGCGGAGGTCGAGGAGCTGACCCCGGCCGATTCATGGGTTACGCCCGACACGTCGGACGACGAGTATACCGAATAACCCGCTCCGGCAGAAACGACGGCCGCCCTCGGAAAGGCGGCCGTTTTTTCGTTGCCGGTGATACCGGGAAGCGTTAAAATCCGTATCTTTGCGAAGGATATTCACTCCTGACCGATGAAAGATTTTGCAGCCATAGATTTCGAGACGGCCAACGGCCGGCGTACGAGCGTTTGCTCGGTGGGCGTCGTCGTGGTGCGTGGCGGCGAGGTGGTCGACACGCTTTACAGCCTGATCCGCCCGCGTCCTAATTTTTACAGCCGTTTCACCACGGCCATCCACGGCCTCAGCTACGAGGATACGGCCCAGGCGCCCGATTTCGCCGACGTGTGGAAGCAGATTGCGCCCCGTATCGAGGGGCTGCCGCTCGTGGCGCACAACTCGCCCTTCGACGAGGGGTGCCTGCGCGCCGTGTTCGAGTTGTACGGGATGCCTTATCCCGGCTACCGGTTCTATTGTACGTGCCGTGCCTCGCGCAGGACGTTCGGCAGCAGCCTGCCCAACCACCAGCTCCATACCGTGTCGGCGGCGTGCGGTTTCGACCTTGCCAACCACCACCATGCCCTGGCCGATGCCGAGGCGTGCGCGCGGATCGCGCTGAAAATCCTGTAACGGGGTTCCTGTCCCGAAACAGAAACTCCCGGCAATAGCCGGGAGTTTTCGTATTTTCCTGTTGCCGGGTCAGAGCCCCAGCTCCAGCTGGAAGCGGATCTCCCAGCGGTTGTAATCGGGGTCAAACGATTCGCTGCGGTGGTTGTACGACATGTCTGCCTGTACCTTAAGGCTGTGGCCGATGATGTAACGGGTGACGCCTACGGTCGTCTGGTTCCAGCGTTTGTACCCCGCAAAGGGTTGTACTTCGTGCTCGGGGAAGAGCGTCGAATTACGCAGGGCGACCTCCCATTTCTTGTCGAACAGGTAGCTGGTCTGTATGTTGAGCCCCTGCCCGCTGTATACGAAGGCATTGCTCTGGGGGTCGAACAGCGGTCGGTCGCAGCTGCGTCCCATGAAATCGGTATAGAATGCGAATCCCCGGTACTTGAGGATGAAATCCGCAAAATAGGAGCCGATGTTGCGGGTCGCGTCGTCCGGCATGACGGCGCCGCGCTGGCCTTTCAGGCGCGATGCCTTGTGGTTGTAGGAGTAGGCTCCGGCCACGAGTATCTTGACCTGCTCCTCGCCTTCGAAATCTCCCTCCATCACGTCGCCTTTCGACTTGAACCGCCCCAGCGGGTAGAGCTCCAGCCGTCCCGTGTAGGCAAGCCCGCCGTTGGACGAACTGCCCCAGTTGCGGCCTTCGCCCAGCGTCACCGAACCTTTGGCCGAGAGGTTGAAGCCCTCGCCCCCGCGCATGTTGTATTCGCCGAAGAACCCGAAATCGCGGTCGAGGTTGAACTCGCTGTTGACGATGCTGCGGTCGACAAATTGCAGGGCGCTCGAAGAGTTAATGCGCGCCCGGTTGGCCTTGATCTTGGTCTGCCCGAACCCGATGTTCCACTTGGGGCTGGGGACGTAGTAGACGATTGCGTCGCGCACAATGTTCATATTGCCGTTGGGCAGCGGTTCCGTGTCGTAGGAGGTGAATCCCAGCTGAACCGAATAGACCAGTTTCGGGGAATAGATGTACCCGTCGAAGCGCAGGCGCAGGCGCTTGACCTGCGCATCGGTTTTCGTGAGCGTGAAATCCTTGTCGAACGAGAGTCCCACCATGTTCTGCATCCGGAAGCGCATCGTCAGTGAGAACCAGTTGCTTTTGGGACGGAACGTGATGCCCTTGCCGACTTCGAGGTTGGGCATGTTGCGTACGCGCTCCAACAGTTCGTGTTCGTCTTCGAGCGAATCGGCGGAGATGAATTCGGTTTGCCTCAGTGGCGAGCGTTCCTGTGCTGTAGCGATTGCGCAGCTGCACGTCAGCATGAGCAGAAGGAGTGTCTTTTTCATGTCGGTCTTGTCTGTCTGTTTGTTTCGTTTTGTTTCGTTTCGGCCGGGTTCGGGCAAAAATACAAAAAATATGCTCTTACCCGGTTAAGTCGCTGCAAAGTTGGGCGGTAAACCTGAAAAGAATATGAAATAGCCGTTGGAATCTTCCCGAAAAGGAACTAAATTTGTGGTGCGGCATCCGTGCACGGTTTCCGTTGGCGGCATGTCGCCTGCCGGACAATAAACCTGCCGGTTTTACGTTTTATGAAACGACAGAAAAATAAAAAGACGATGACAACGACAAAATTCAAGGGCACGCCCGTGCATATCGACGGCGAATTCATCCGGGCCGGCGCCCAGGCTCCCGATTTCGAATTGGTAAAGGGGGATCTCTCCCCGCTGAAACTCAGTGACCTGAAAGGCAAGCGCGTCGTGCTGAACATATTTCCCAGCCTCGATACGGGCGTCTGTGCGACTTCGGTGCGAAAATTCAATAAGCTGGCATCTTCGCTGCCCGACACGGTCGTCGTGGCCGTGTCGAAAGACCTGCCTTTCGCGCAGTCCCGGTTCTGTACGACCGAGGGTATCGCCAACGTCGTTCCCGCGTCGGATTTCCGTGCTGCGGGTTTTGCCGGCGCCTATGGCGTGCTGATGGCCGACGGCCCGCTGGCTGGGTTGCTCGCCCGTGCCGTGGTGGTGATCGACAAGGCGGGGAAGGTGGTCTACACCCAGCTCGTGCCCGAAATTACCGAGGAACCCGATTACGATGCGGCCGTCGAGGCCGTGAAAGCCTTTTAAACTTAATTAAATAGAACGAAATGATACGATTGAATGTTTTTATCCGTACGACGGATTCCAACCGCGAGGAAGTGGTAAATACGGCCAGGGAACTGGTGGCGGCTTCGCTCAAGGACGAAGGCTGCGTGGCCTATGACCTGTTCGAAAGCACTACGCGCAATGACGTGCTGATGATCTGCGAGACGTGGAGCGACGCCAAGGCGCTGGCCGCGCACGAGCAGGCGTCGCATTTCACGACCCTCGTACCGCGCCTGCACCAGCTCGGCGAGATGAAACTCGAAAAGTTCGTCTTCTGATTCGGTGTCCATGCGGCGGGAAATCCGTTCGCCTTAGAAGGAAAGACAGATATGGAACAGGCCGGCTGGTAATACCAGCCGGCCTGTTCGTATTCGTAAGGATGACCTGCCCGCACTTTAGAACGGATAGCCGATCGCCAGGTGGAACCCGAGCCCGTCCTTGAAACTGGAGATGTTGTAATACCCCGTCTTGTCGGGATTGGGGTAGGGGGTGTGGATGCCGATTCCGAGGTCGGCACGGATGACCAGGTAGCTGATGTCGTAACGCAACCCGAATCCGGTGCCCAGCGCGATTTCATTGAGCAGCCCTTTCCATTTCAGTTCCGCACCGGGGCGTTTGGGGTCTTTTTTCAGCAGCCAGATATTCCCGGCGTCGAGGAAAACGGCGCCGTTCAGGCGTCCCATGATGCCGAAGCGGTATTCGACGTTGGCCTCCAGCTTGAAATCGCCCGTCTGGTCGAGATAGCCGTTGCGGTCGTTGGCCGGGGGACGGTAGCTGCCCGGCCCGAGCGACCGGATCGTGAAGGCGCGGATGCTGTTGGCGCCCCCGATGTAGAACTGTTCGCTGTACGGCATCACCTCGGAATTCCCGTAGGCATATCCCACGCCGACGAGCAGCCGCGTCGCCAGCCAGTTGTTCCGGCGCCCGATGCGGTGGTAGAACTTCACTTCGCTCACCTCCTTGACAAACTGCGAAAAGCGGTTTCCGAACAGATGCTGGGGCTGTTTTTCGCCGAACAGGCTCAGGATGCCCGAGAGGAGGTTCCCGGCCGAGGTGACGCTGTTCTGCCAGTAGAAGCGGCGGTTGCCGGTGCTGCCGTAGGTCTTGTCGAACGTATAGGTATAGTTGATCGACGGTACGAACTGGTTGCGGAAACTCATGGCGATGGCCGGGTTCTCGTCCATCGTCTTGTCGAAGGCTTCGGTCGTGTGCAGCAGCTTGTTGTAGGTGAGTTTGAATACGGTCAGCGAATGGCGGCTGTAAGGCGAGGTCTGGAAATTGTATCCTGCCGAGCCGCTGAACGCGATCAGCCGGAAGAAGCTGGGGCGGTTCATCAGGTCGACCCCGAGTTGGAACGTCGTGCTCCCGGGGTATTTCAGCCTGCGCGTGATGAACGACGGCAGCAACAGCCGCGGAATGCTGAGGTTCGCATTCAGTCCCAGTTCATAGGAGTTGAGCCGTGAGGAACGGCCGCCGGAGTTTTTGTTGCCCGTCTGCCATTCGTACGAGCCGTTCAGTTTCAGGGCGAGGACTTCGCCGCCCCGGAACAGGTTGTTGTTGCTGACCTTGAAGGTGATGCCGGGGCCGATGAAGCTGTTCGACTTCGAGGTTACGTCCGTTTCCAGGGCGGCTTCCAGCGGATAGTCGAACTGCGCGTCGATGGCGACGTCCAGCGTGTCGGAGCCCCGCAGCGAGTCGAGCGGCGTGACGCTCAGGTTGACGGAACGGAAAATGCCCAGCTTGTTGAGGTCGGTCTGCGTGCGGTTTTGGGCATCTACCGTGAAGAGTTGCCCGCTTCGGAGTGTGAGGGCCCCGGACAGGATCCTGGGGCGGATTTTCATCGGCTTCTGGGCGATGACCGTCGCATTGCGCAGGCGGAGCGTGTCCGTCGGGCCGGGTTTGATGTTTGTCAGCCGCACCGTGATGCCGCCCACCCGGTAGGGCTTGAGCGCCACCTCCGGCAGGTTGGGCTTGAGGTTCAGGCGCAGGTCGACCTGCCGCAGACCGGAGGTCGTATCGGCCAGGTATTCCAGGTATTCGGGACGGAAATAGTAATATCCCCTGTTGCGCAGCAGCTGGGAGATTCGTTTGCGTTCGAGCGTGAGGCTGTCCATGTTGTACTGCGCCCCCACGCGGAGCAGGGACGTGGCCCGGAGGCTGTCCATGAGATGCTCCATGCCGCTGTCCACCTCCGGGTAGGCGATCTTCGAATAGTGCCAGGGCGGCGCTATGCCGAGCGTATAGTACACCTTTGCCTTCCGCCCGTGTTTGCGGTAGAGCAGGGAGTCTGCGGCGTGCGAGCCGAAATAGCCGTAATTTTCGAGCACCTGTTCCGCGACCTTCGTCCGGAGCCGGGGCTGTACCTTCGAGATCAGCACGGGCTGTTTGGCCAGCCGTTTGAATAACCAGTATTTGAATCCCTTTTGCCTGGGCGTGTAGAGGTAGTTGTAGGCCCACAGCCCGATCGGCAGCGGGGTGCGGATATAGGGGCTGTAAAGCGGGTTGTTCGGGGCGACCGACAGCGGTTCCTTCACGGCCGATTCGGCTGCGGCGGAGAGCACGACGCCCGAGTCGGGTTCGATCCGGATTTTCTTCACGCCCGTATACAACACCTCGTCCGACCCCAGCCGGCGGGTGGTGGAGCAGGCCGCTACCGACAGCACGGCGCAAACCAGGATGCAGGTATTTCTAATGTGTGCCGGCCTCATCTCGTTTCTGTTTTTTCGCTTTGGGTTTCGTCGACTTGAACAGGTCGCCCAGCCTCAGCAGTTTTTTCCGGATCACGAAGCCCACGCCCGTTTCGGTGATTTCGCCTTCGAGGATGCTTTCATACCCGGTGTGGCGGAATACTTTCAGGTACATGTTGTCGCGCTTGGTCAGCATGTATTCCAGCGAAATGTCGTCGATCAGGTTCTCCTTGAGGTTCTGCGACGGGTCGGCGTCCGTGCTGAACTTGCCTCCGATGACGGCGCGCACGCGGTTGCTGAACAGGTTTTTGGACAACCGGTAGGAGTAGTCGGTGCGCTGGCCGTTGGGGTCGTCCTCGCCGTAGGAGTTGATGCCGAAGCTCAGGTCTACGCCCTTCAGGTTGTTCTGCGCCCACTGGTTCAGCTCCTTCTGGATAAACGAGTTGAGCGGGTTCTCAGAGCTGACCTTCGCCGTGGTTCCGGGGCCCGTGTAGGTGTTGTATATCAGCAGGTTCATAGCCTGGTTGGCGCGTTGCTCGGCCGTGAGCGAATTCAACTGGTTCTGCATGGTGAGGTCTTCGGGGGCCGACAGCCCGAAGCTGATCTCCAGGTCGTCGAGCGAATTGCGGATGTTGATGGAGATGTCGAAATTCACCGCACGGTTGTCCTGCCCGTCCGAGGAGACGTTGGCACGTACGGTCTCCACGGCCGTGATGTTGAATGCCGGGTCGGCGATGTTCCCGATCCATTCGACATAGCTGTCCGGCGTGATCTTGAAGATTTTTTGGGAGATGATGGGCGGATTGTAGCGTACGCTTCCGCCCGAGAGCACGTATTTCCCCGACAGGCGGACGTCGCCCAGCGGGTTCATGGTATAGGTCAGGTTGCCGCCTCCCTTCAGGTCGATCTGGTTGTTGCCGTCCGCCGAAAGGTCTACGGCCGCCTGTACGTCGTTGTTGATGTCGACATTCACCAGCACGTCCATGCCTCCGATGCGTATTGCCTGCGATGTCTCTTCCTGTCCCTGGGAGTCCATTTCCCGGAACGAGACGAACGTCACGATGTTTTGCGGACGCTCCTTCGCGTCCATCGGGGAGTCCTGCATGACGTAGTTGATGTCCGTTCCGCCCAGCAGGGCCACGTTGCCGCGGACGACGAGTTCGTTCAGGGGGCCTTTGGCCGTCGCGTCCAGGTCGAGGTAGGCCTTTCCGTAGACGGCCGTACCCTCCTTCCGGGCTACGTCGACTGCCTGGAAATCCGACGCCCGGAGCGCGAGGTCGGCCGTCATGCGGCTGAAGTCGGCCAGGTCGGCCTCGCCGACGATCGTCAGCGGCTTGCTGTTCGGGGCGAGGAGCGTGTAGTTGTCGAATATGACGCGGCTGTCGTCGATGCGGATCGTGTCGGACGACAACCGGAACGACGTGCCGATCATCGGTACGCGGATTTCGGTCTGTGCGAAGTGCACGCCCCCGTCCAGCCTCGGCCGGTCAGCGGTGCCTCCTGCGTGGATTTTCGCCTGCAACCGGCCGGAGAGGCGGATGAGGTCGTCGGGCAGGAACACGTTGGCCTGCTGCAACGGGAATCCGGGGATCGTCGCCGTGAGGTCGAGCGGGCTTTCGCGCTCTGCGCGGTAATCTCCCCGGACGGTCAGTACCTCGGCGCCGTCGAGCGTCAGCCGCGCATCGGCCACATGTCCCTGATCCTGCTTGTAATAGAGTCCGAAGTCGATGTTGCCGAAGCGCCGTTTGTCGTACGACAGTTCCGCGATGGACAGGTCGCCGCGCAGGGTCAGGCTGTCGGGCGTCATGCCCAGCGTCATGTCCGTACCCAATACCCCGTCGACGGGCGGGGCGGAGGGCAGCAGCCCCAGTGCGGAACCGATGTTCAGGCCGGCGATATCCAGCCGGATGTCGTCGGACGCCCCCGCTCCGGGAACCGTCCGGATTGCGAACCGCTGGTCGCCGTGCCTCATGTCGAGGTCGGCGTCGATGCTTTTGCCATACCTGTAAACGAGGTAATTGCCGGGGTTTACCGTCCAGGGTTCGTACCCGAATACCGGGTCGGGCGGCGTTACGCCCGCCCTGACCAGACTGTCGTTCCATGCGACATCCAGCCCGAAGCGGAACCCCTCGCGTCCCGCCCGGTTTTTCTGGCAGAGGTTTACCTGGCCCCTATTTCCGGCCACATGGCCGTACAGCCCTGCGAGGGCTACGTTGTCCAGGTTCCCCGGGACGTTCGCCGTGCGGAGGAAATAATCCAGCCGGCGGCCGTCCTGCGCGATGCCTGCCGTCAGCGTGTCGAGGACGACGCCTCCCCAGGCCAGCCTCTCCGCCTTTATCCGGAGGGATACCGGCAGGGAGTCGCAATTCACGCCTTCGATGTCCAGCGCGCCGAACGACACCTTTTTTGTTTTCAGAAAATTATTCAGGATATTTTCGCGTCCGGCCGTGACACTCAGGCTGAAATCGGGCAATGCGGGTTTCAGGGCCTCCATGTCGACGCTTTGTGCCCGTATCTGTTGGGCGAGTATGTCGGTGCTCCGCGTCAGGGCCGGAACCAGCGAGTCCACGGGCCCGGGGGAGACGAATGCCAGCGACAGGTCGCCGGATGCCAGTTTGGCCCGCGTCGCCGTCGTGTCGGAGCTCAACGACAGGCTCGTCGGACGGATGCGGTCTGTGCGGTGCCGGGTTCTGACCTCGATGCTGTCCAGGGCTATCCGGGCCGTATAGCTGCCGGCGTCCGAGGCGGACGCCCCGGCCTCCAGCGCAAACGACCCGCCGATTTTCTGCGGGGAGATTCCCAGCTCTGCCAGGTCGAAATCGAAGACGTTGCCCGTGAGCCTGACTTCCTGTTTCCGTTCGGTCAGCGTGCCCGAGATCAGTAGCAACAGCCGCAGCGCCTCGTCCCGGTCGGACAGGCGGCCGGAAAGCTGCCCTCCTTCGAGGTTTGCGTTCAGCTTCACGCCTCCGAAATCCCTGCCGCGGAACTCCGCCCGGTCAACCTGCAGGCGGATGTTCCCCCGGGTCTGCGCCCGGAGCGGATCGAATCCGCTGCCCCCGGCCTGCAGCGCCAGGTCTAAAAGGCCCAGCGAATCGGCCGGCAGAAAACTGTTCAGCGGGAAGCTGTCGCACCGTAATTCGATTCCGTAGGCCTCGCTGCGGGTATCCAGCCGACCTTGCAGGGCTATCTCCCCGCCGTCGGTCGAGAGCGTCGAAGCGGCCGAGAATGCCCCTTTGTCTGCGCCGGCCGTTCCGCGGAGCCGGATGCGGTCGGGAATCGCTATGCGCCGCCGCAGGGCGGAGTCGGGCAACAGCGCTTCGAGGAACGCCATATCCCTGAAATCGCCTTCGAACCGTGCGGAAGCCTCCATGCGGCCGGGGTCGAGCACGTTTCTCGCCGCCCCGTCCGCCGTGAATGCGACGTGTCCGGGCGAGGAGATGTCCAGCCCGGCTTTTCCGATGTCGCCCAGCGTCCCCGCTGCGGTGAGCGCCAGGCTGACGATACGTCCGTCGAGCACGGGCGGTATCAGCGCCGGATAGAGGTATTTTAGGTCTTTGGTGTTCACGTCGGCCATGAGGTCTGCCTTGAGCGGCGAATCCGGAGCCAGTGCCAGAATCCCCTCCCCGGCGGAGATGTTGGCCTCGATCCGGGAAAAGGGCGTTTTCAGGGTGACGCCGGCAAGTGATATGCCCGAGGCGTCCATGCCAATGTCTCCGGTCATGTCGCTCACCGTGAGCCCGCTGCGCTCGGTGAACGCCATGCGGCGGATTTGCAGGGCTATGTCCGCACCCCGGTTGTAGATCGAATCGACCGCCAGGTCGAGCGTCGAGAGGACGATGAACGACGGGTCGAATCCCGCTGCGGGACGATGGTTCAGCAGCCCGTATTCCGCCCGGTTGTCGTCCAGCACGACGCTGCCGACCCGTACTGTCCAGGGGAGCGACGGCGTGCTGCCGCCGGGGACGGGAGCTGCCTCCTGTTTCTCTTTTCCGGGCACTGCCGGCCCCGTCAGGTAGGAGTAGCCGCCCCGGTTCAGCAGTACGCTTTTCACGGATACCTGCTGGCTGTCGAGCCGCACCCGGCATTCATCCACCGTGCCTTCGGTCAGGCGGACGGAGAGTTCCGATACGGCGGGTGCCGTCCGCATCCCGAAAGCTAGGTTTCCCACCGAGAGTTTCCCGATGCCAATCGTCCACGGCAGTGCGGCCGTAGTGTCCGCTTCCTCTTTCGGAGCCGCTTGCGTTATGTCCAGCCGGACATCGGCATCCGACAGGACGAGGCTGGCGATGCCTGCCGTATTTGCCGAGAGGTCGGCCTTGGCCGCATCCAGGGACAACAGACCCGCCGAAAGGCGCATGTCCATGCCCGCCAGCGAATCCTTGTAGCGGGCGGCGACCCGCTCCAGCCCGAAGCTCCGGATGACGACCTCTTTCCGAACCAGGGGCCACAGGGCGACATCCAGCGAGAGCCTGCCGCAGCTGAGGAGCGTATCGGCCTTGTCGACCAGCAGCGTGTTGTCCACCGACAACCGGAGCGGAAAGGAGAGCCGGAGACGTTCGACGGACAAATCCATCCCGAGCGCCCGCGAGGCATAGCCGACCGCGCGCTTCCGAACGAAATCCTGTACGGCCGGTATGTAGAGCAGGGCGGGAACCAGTATCAGGACGACGAGGACAACGAGCAGCGCACGGAGCGTATATTTGATGATCTTTTTCAGCATTAAAATATAGTGTCGTGTATTGTAACGCCGTATAATACAATGTGTTGGTGCGTGAAAGCGCTCTTGGTTTTACGGGCAGCCCGTAAAATCGTGGCAAGTTACTAAAAATCCGATGATTGCACAACGGCAATTCCCCCGATAAACGGGCTTATTCGAGGTCTCAATCGTCTTTTTTGATTTCACCCAGCTGCCCGGGCGGTGCCTAAGCGGCTGACACAGCCGTTGCCGGGGGACATATATCGCATATCCCCGCCGGACGCCGTGCCGCGCCTACCGGAAGAAACTGACGAGCAGCATTACATTCAGGACTGTCACTACGGCCCCGATCCCGTAGAGCAGGTATTTGGTGAACCGCGAGTTCCGGTATTTGCCCATCACACGCTCCGAAGAGGTCAGGTGTACCTGCAGGAAGACCGTGAAGGGCAGCTGGATGCTGAGTATCATCTGGGAGTAGATAAGTCCTTTGAACGGGTCGCCGATCAGCAGGATGATCAGGAATGCGACGACCAGCGAAACCATCACGCCCGTCCGGGAGTGGTTGTCCCTGATGTCGTAGGGCTCTTTGAATATCCCGGCGAAGATCGAGCCCGCGGCCATCCCCGAGGTGATCGTCGAGGAGATCCCCGCGAAGAGCAGGGCGACGGCAAAGATATGCGTCGCGCTTCGCCCCAGGAGCGGTTGCAGGAGCGAATCGGCCTGCTGCAACTCCTCCACAGGTGTTTTTGTCACGAAGAAGGTCGCTGCGGCCAGCAGGATCATCGCGCTGTTGATCGCCCAGCCCACCAGCATCGAGAAGATCGTGTCTGCGTACTCGTAGCGCAGTTGCCTGCGGATGACCGCGTCGTCGCTCAGGTTCCACTGGCGGCTCTGGATCACCTCCGAATGTAGGAACAGGTTGTGGGGCATTACCACTGCGCCCAATACGCTCATGATGATGACCATCGAACCTTCGGGGAACGAGGGCGTCACCCATGCCCGGGCGGCTTGCGGCCAGTCGATCGTTACCAGCGACAGTTCGTAGATGAACGACAGCCCGATGATCGAGACGAAGGCAATGATCCATTTTTCGATCAGCCGGTAGCTGTTGGTGAAGAGCATGACGACCACGAACACGAGCACCAGCAGCGCGCCGATGCGCACCGGTACGCCGAACAGCATTTGCAATGCGATCGCCCCGCCCAGGATTTCGGCCAGCGAGGTGGAGATCGACGCCAGCACGGCCGAACCCAGCAACGGGCGCGACCATGCGGGTTTGAGGTATGCAGATGCCGCTTCCGACAGGCAGAGGCCCGTGGCGATGCCCAGGTGTGCGACGTTGTGCTGCAATACGATCAGCATCACGGTCGAGAGCGTCACCATCCATAGCAGCGTGTATCCGTATTGTGCGCCTGCGGCCAGGTTTGAAGCCCAGTTGCCGGGGTCGATGAACCCCACGGTGACGAGCAGTCCCGGGCCGATGTATTTGAAAATCTCCAACCCGCCCATCCGGGGCTTGTGATCCGGGCCGAAGAGTCGAGACCAGAATGACATAGTTACATAGTTTATTTCGGCCCGCAAAATAAGAAAAATAAATCGTTTTTACGGGTTGCCTGCCGGACAACTTCGTGCGGGCGCGTCAATTGCCGGCTCGGTTTTCGGTTATAGGTGCAAGTGGAATAATTTGGCGATGCCCGTCACGACGATCTGCACGCCGACGCAGAAGGTGAAGAAGGCGACCATCTTGTTGATGACGATGCTGCCGCTGGTGCCGATTTTCCGTATGATGCGCTCGCCCTGCGACAGGAACAGGTAGAGGATCAGGCACATCAGCACGATTACCAGCGCGATGATCGCATAGGAGAGCAGCCCTTTGGCCCAGCCGTCCTTCATGCTCACCGAGGCCATCAGCGTCAGGATGACCGAGACGCTGCCCGGGCCGATGCTGATCGGGAAGGTGATCGGGTAGAAGACCTGCGATTCGAGGGCTATTTTGTGGAGCGGGTTGACATCCTTGCCCTGCGCGTGCCCCACCGAGGAGTCCGAGTCGCTGAGCCATTGCAGGGCGGTGCGGCAGATCAGCAGCCCGCCGCCCAGCTGGATTACCGGCAGCGAGAGCCCGAAGAGCGTCAGCACGAAATGCCCGACGGCCAGGCTGCCCAGCCCGACGAGCAGATAGTCGGTGATGATCCTCCGGATGATCGACTTGCGGTCTTCATCGTCCAGCCCCGACAGAAGCCCGTTGACCAGGAAGCCCGCACCGACGGGGTTCGCCACCGGAAACAGCGCCATGAAGGCGGATATGAACGTGAAAAGAAATCCTTCCTTTAACATCTTGGGGTTCGGAACTTTGTATTGTGGTGCGAAAATTATCAATAACTATTCCAAACCTCCGGTATGTCCGCATAATATGTTCCGGGGCGCAAATTCGCGGGCGGCCTTTTCCCTGCTGCCGGTTTTCCCTGCTGCCGGCGGCAGCGCCCTGTCGCTGTCGCCGGGACGACGTGAGGCCGCCTGCTCCGGTTACGGAACTTTTTTCGGGCTCCTTTTCCTGCGGCCTTGCCCGCTGGCATTCGCTCCATGCCCGGGGAGCGGCGATGCTCCTTTGCAGGGCTTCGAATCCGGCTGTGGGCGGGGGCGTGCGGCGCCGCACGCCCCGGTGCGGATATTCCGGGCCGTATCCCATGCCGGTTCCTCTCCACCGTCCCGTATACGTCGTGACGCGGTGCTCAGCGCATGATCCTGGCGGGCTCCACGGCCTCGTCCTCGGTATCGCCGGGGCTGAACTCCTTGTCTGCGAAGAGTTCGGCGAGCCCCGTGATCTGTTTCAGGCGCAGCAGTTCGTCGCGATCCATGCCGATGTGGCGCATGATCCACTGGTCGGACATCTGTGCCCGCGTCAGCTCGGCGACGATTTCGCTCATCAGCTCTACGTTGTGTGTGCCGCGCGCCCGGTTGTGGCGGATGGTCGAGGCCATGCGGTTCGAGATGTCCTTTTCGATCACCGCCACGGGCAGCAGGCCCCTCTCCCGTTCGTAGATGCGTTTCGACCGCTTGAGCACCAGGTAGCGGTGGTAACCGTCCACCAGTTCGTAGAGATCCTTTTCGGCATCGTAATAACAAACGCACGGCATCGTGTAGCCGTCCTCCCAGATCGACAGCTCCAGCAGTTTCATTTCGGGCGGGGCTACGACGTTGGGGTTGTAGCTGTTCGCCACGACTTTCTCCACCGGCACGGCTCTGACGTCATAGACAGGGCTCCGGTACGTTGCTTTTGTCGGAGGGTTGCAGTAACGATTCATATTTTTCCATGATTTTATTTCGGCGCTGCGTCTCGCTTTTGTTCGGCGAGAATCCCATGTATTTGCAGGCATGGTCGTTCTTCAGGATGCAAATGCAGATCCGCTTGAACGTCGGCAGCCGGCTGAATTCCGGAAGGTCTATGTCGTCGAGGTATTCCATGCGCACCGGACGTTTGTCCGTCCGGTAGGCGCTCTTGCCGCCGATTTCAATCCGAATACCCGCCTTTTGCAGCTTTGCGATGGTTTCGTCGGGGAGGCACCCGCCCTTCTCGCGCCAGAAACGGATGCTTACGGAGAGCTTTTCGAGGTAGTTATTCCGTGTCCGCTCCGGAAGCGTCGAGAGCAGGAAATGCATGTAACCTTCCCAGGTCATCCCTTTCGGCAGCTTGACCGATTGCCAGCCGGTGGCAGCCGTCCGGCCGTACAGCGCCGCGAAGTTGGCGCCGTTGACCCGGCCGATCATGCGGCCCCACGTGTCCGGGTCGATGGCCTTGTAGAGATGCAGGCTCGAAATCGCCTGCGAGATGAAAGGGCTGGCTACGCGTTGGCTCTCCAGCGGTACGCCGGCCATGTAGAAGAGGTCGTAAATACGGTTGTAGGGCCAGCCGAACCGGCCGTTCGCCGTCCAGATGTCGGTCGTGAGCCAGTCGTAGAGCGGGTAGGCGTTGCAGATTCCGCCGCCGACCCATTGGCGTATCCACCGCTTGCCCGAAAATCGGTGGTGGTTGCGGTCGCTGTATATGGTGCGCCAGCGGTTGAAACTCTCCTGCGTGCGGATGCCGATCAGGCAGCACGTGCGTGCCGCCCGGTTGCGGGCGTGGAGCCACTCGGCAAAGCAATTCTGGAATTCGTAGTCCCACATGTCGTCCCTGAAGAACGGGAAGTCGCGGTGCGTGAGGCAGTCCGCAGGCATCTCTCGCACCCACAGTTCCCGCTTGGACTCTTCCCACGGCCTCCAGTACTGCTGGAACATCGAGGTACAGGTCAGCACCTTGAACGGCACGCAGACCCGGTAGACGTCGAGTATGTCGGCGTTCGCGGCCAGCGTCCGGTTGACATAGTCGACCGTGTCGCGGTACTGTATCTCGTAGTCCATGTGGAATACCCCGATGCGGCGTTTCAGATGGTGCCGCCGTATGTAGTCGATGCACAGGTTGAGCAGCACGCCGCTGTCCTTGCCGCCCGAGAAGGAGACGTAGACGTTGTCGAAGAGATCGAATACGGTTTTCAGCCGTTGCTGTGTCCGCTCGTAGACGTTCATGGCTGCGGACGTTTATTGTCGTACTGCATCGCGACGTACTGCTTCCACTCCCGGATTGCGGCGAACCCCTCGGTGCGGAATATCTCCGCATGGCGGATCAGCGTGACGGAACGTATCGTATAGTCGCGGCCATAATACCGGACGACCTCCCGCAGGAACCGCGCGAGCAGCTGCGGGTCGTCGCCCGAGACATAGTAGTTGTTGATCCTTGCGATCCCGCTGTCGGTAATCTCCACCGGCACGAATCCGTAGACATTTTCACCTTCCCAGGCGACGAACCACGTATGCGAACGCGAAGTCCAGAACGGATAGTTGTTGTTCTGGCGCAATACGCTGCGCCGCATGACCAGAGGCGCGACGAGTGTGTAGAGGCGAGGCGAAGTTCCGTCCAGTTTTTCGATTGTCATATCCCCGATGCCGCATTTGCGGACTGAATGTTGTATATTTGCGACTGAATCTTCCGAATATATGGGTTGTCATCACAAATATAACAAATTACGCCCGTTTTCTCAAATTTTTCGGCCTCGGGGATAGATGTTTCAATCCGGTTTCCGTCCGGAAAGCACCGCCGGAAACCTGTAAGAACGACGGGGAAAACCCGGACGGGAAATTCAACCCCGGCTTTCCATGCTGTCAGCCGAGGGATTGACGCTCACCACGTCCTGCTCTATTTGCCGCTGCGTAGGCGTTCCGTCTTCGGTGGCAGGGGTGATGGGGCCGCCGTCGGCGAGTATGTCGTCCGGGGTGATCTGGGTGACGGGGATTTCCTGCATGCCTTGCGATTGTCTTACGTCGGCCTGCGCTGCCTCTTGCCGGCAGGACGGATGGTGTTGGTCGGTGTTTTTCATCGGTTCTTTTTTGGAAAGTGTGCTGCAAAGGTCGTACCGCGATGGGGAAGGGCGTTGCTGAAGGCATCCAAGCCCGGCATATCGGGGTTTGTCCGAGGTTTTTTCCTTTTTTTCCGTTGGACGGCACCCCGGAAATGGAAACCCCTGCAAATGTTAATTTGCAGGGGTTTCGCTCGATTTCGCGGAGAGTGGGGGATTCGAACCCCCGGTACAGTAATCCCGTACGTCAGTTTAGCAAACCAGTGTACGGAAAAAATTTCTGCAAAAATATTTTTACACTATACAGCGTCCAGTAAATCGTTGTAAGTAACGCTACAAAAGTATGTTATAATTTTTGCAAATGCAAATTTATTGAATGTATATTCAACCTTAAAAATGAAAATTATAGAGAGGAAAATGATTTTTATAAAACTATTATAAAACTTTTGGAAAATAAAAAACCGCCGAAAAAATCGGCGGTTTCAATTTTGCGGAGAGGACGGGATTCGAACCCGTGAAGCAGTTTACCCGCTTGCCGGTTTAGCAAACCGGTCGTTTCAGCCACTCACGCACCTCTCCGGGCAGCTAAAACTAAATATTGCTATTGTTAAGCGGGACAAAAGTAAATGAAAAAAGGTGAATAACCAAATAAACGTGCAGAAAAAAATTATCTACAAAAAAAGGTGGGGATAATCCCCACCTGTAAAAAGGGCGCAGACGACGCTGATCTTTCGTAAGTTCCCGAAGGCTCCTAATCTATGCTTACGCGAGTCGGCATCCCGACACAATTTATTTTATGCTCACCTGCTGCCCTAATTTATAGTATTCGTGCTTTTTTATCCATGTCTTTCAGAAAATAGCAGATTGTATTTTCTGCTTTGGCGCTGACGGCCATTGCCCGTTTTTGAGCAATAGGGCCAAAAATGTAATGCCGCAAATTGGGTGGATGTTCTATGTATTTTGCGAAACAGAACCCAAGATTTACAGAGGCGTAAAATTCACTTGGTTTAGTCCGCGCCTTTGAAAGTACGGTACGATTCCGCTGGCCGCTAATCTTTATATACCCCCGATTAACTAATGTAGTTCTTTGCATCGTGTGAATTGGGAGTATTAAGTATTGATGCGGGGTTATGGTATCGCGCACCTGATAGATATAGATAAATCTTCTGACTATTGTTTCCAGATCGTGCGGAAATCTTATCCATTCTCCACTATATTTACTTATCAGGTCTGCTACTCGCACCGGGACAACATCATCGTAAGTCCACCGTGGAGCTTCATTAAACGTCGGGTTTGTAAATGTCGATATTCTGGGATAACGTTCGGCAAGGGTGTTGTTGATCGACGGGGCCCCTACAAAATGCCATTGAGTGCCCATTATAGAGCGGTTCGGTATTTTGTCTCGCTTCTGCCGGTGCCGTGACGTGCATCGAGCAAGTCCTATGAATAGTTTAGGCATAATCCGGTTGAAATATTCCGTGCTACACATGGGCCGAAAATAGATGTCCGCATTAAGCAGCCCTCCGGTTTCATTGGTGAAATGCGTACTTTTGTCTTGTTGTTTATAGATCACGCGGATAACCAACCCCGGTAATTTACCGTCGTCCTCAACACTCCCGCCGCCGCTGGCTGCGGGGACGTAAAGTTTATGGGATGCCGGGTCTTTTTTTACCTCAACGGTGTAGCCGGTTGTTATCTGCGCTGCGGCCACTCCACCAATAACGGTTTCTGTGGCTGCGGGTAGTTCATACGGAGCCGGGGTGTTATCCAAATCGTTGTAGTCGCCGCTTGTGGCGACGGCGGCCAGCTCCGGCATAGTCGGATATGCCGGGATATACAGTCGATGCGTTTTGGGGTCTATCTGCACCTCAACGGTGTAGTTCTTTCCTTTGTCTGCGGCAATAATACCACCTAATTGGGTAGCTGAAGCCGGGAATAATTCCTGTGTGCTGTATTCGAGGTCGTTCCATGCCGTAACGCCGTCGCCAAATTTGATGCGCCGCGTATCGAGCTCCAGCCCGATCTCGCCCTCTTGTAATATCGGATTGACCGCGGCCCAGCGTGCCGCAGTTCCGCGCCGCTGCTGAAACCGCGTATGAATAGTGATAATTTGATTCATTGTTTCTATGCGTTACCGCCGTCCATGATGAAAGTATTGTTCGCATCCTGTAAATAGCTGGTGAGGCGTGCAGGCGTAAAGTACAGACGGCTGCCCTCTGCTATGTCGTCAGTCGTAAGAGTTATAACGCCGACTTTTCCGTTTACGGATAATACGGCGTTGGCCGGGACGGGTATGCGCTTCCAGTTCGCCAGTTCTTTGGGATCGTTACCTGCGAGGATAAACGCCCCTGCCGGCGCATCGCTTCGCAAGCAGATGTCACCTTTCTGTACGGTTTTGGCTAACATTTCCGCGTCGCTGGCGGCTTCTACGACATCTACAATCGCAAGCTGCGGCAATACAGACGTGTTTAGTTTGCCGGAAGCATCCAATATCGGTACCTGTCCGGCGGTGGTGCCGACATTGCGCGATGCCGCCGTACCTGCATCCCGGATTTTATAGAGGGGCAGCGATGGTACGTCGTTTTCGGTAATTGATAAAGTCGTTGCGATTGAAATATTACCGCTTCCGTCGAATGAGGCACTACCACCTACGCCGCCTGTAAGGGCGATTGTCCGGGCTGTTTTCAGTTTGTCGGCCATCAATGCCTTATCGACATATCCGGTGTCGGGCCCCGCTCCTGCTGATTTCGCATATTTATCTTGCTGCATCACCCCGAGGGCGTCGAAACTTTCGACGGTAACAATTTGCTGTAATACCCTTTCCAAATCGTCACTCCATGTCACCATATACAGCGTAGGTGGCGTTGTCATAATGTGCATGAAGATTGTTCCCGGTTCCCATTTTTTCGCGTCTTCATCAGTTGGGGGATCATCAAAAAGAATGACTTTCCCAAGAGTATTTTTAGGCAGCATTGTGAATACCTTTGTGCCATCGCCTATTTTTAGATACTGCTTGTCCGTGCAATATCCCATTTCTCCTTTTATCAGTACCGGATTGGCCTTTATCCAATTCGATTCGGTATCGTTGCGAAGAACGAGCTTTGCTTTTAATGTTACGTTTGCCATAATGATAGGTTTTTATGCGTTTCCTCCGTCGATAATGTCTATTTCGTCATAGTGTTTTCCAATGACGCAGTAAGTTAAGTGTTCATCATCCCACCGATATAGTTTGCTGGCTTGCATATCCAGATACAACATGTTCGGATTTCCGATGTTTGGAAAGTTGTGGTATGTTTGAAAGCTGCGCAGTCCCTCGGCTGGGATGTTGGTATTTTGTGTTCCTATCCACCAATTCCCGTCTGGGCCGACATGAGGGGTTATGCCATCTTTTCCGTCGATTCCAATACGGGTTACAAAATCGAAATACAGCCGATGCGAAAGCGCCGAGCCGTCCGCAACCGTTAGATTGCCCTGCTGGATTGTGCAAATCAATTTCATGGTCGTATTTCGCGTGCTTTTATTAGGGGGATTGTCCGACGCTCGGCCTTGAGTACTGCATCGGTCAGCGTGTCGCGGAGTTCAATCGTCAGTACGATTTCACCCTCGTCCATATCGACCGTGGCTGAAGCTGGGACATTTATAAAGTAGTGGGCGCTGTCGCGTCGCTCGATCTTCAAATCCGCCGATGTGTCCGAACGTGCTACGATGCACACGCCGCGTCGTGATGTCGAAAGCTGGGCCGTAATTCGGTATCGGTCGAGATTGTCAAACCATGCTGACGGGATGATCTCGGGCAACACGTCTGGTATGTCTATCTCGTCCTTTATGGCCGTGAATAGCATCCCGAAACTTGTGCCTGCAATTATCGCTTTTGTGCGCCAGCAATTCATTGTTATAGTCTTTTGCGGATGATTATGCCGATGATCGCCCCGGTCAGCAGTCCCCAGCCGATTTTTCCCGAGGTGAGCCAGAACCGCTGCCACCATGTCAGCGGCATAGGTACAGGGATTTCGATGCGTTCGCGCTCTTGCCGGTCGATTGTCTGGGTTGTCGTCGTGTCTGTAACCTCAACAGGGATGTTTATCGGCTTCTCCTGCGGCTTGTTCCGTAGGTCGTGGTATAACTTACCATCGGGACGGATAAAAGCGTCAGAAACGGCGTAATCCGTTTCGAGGTGCGACGTGTCGGACGGCTCGATGATCGCGCTTGCCCGCTGGTCGGGGATATGCACGATGATCGGCACGTATTCGATGCGTGTGCGGATGTCTACTTTCCGATCTATACCCACACTATCGGTGCGGCTGCTCTGGATGAGTGTCCGGGGTGCCGAGCAACTTGCAAGTCCGACGATGGCAAACGAGAGTATGAATGTCGCGGTGCGCATGGGGTCAGATTTTTCCGTAATATTTTACAAAGCCAAACCATCGGCGCTTATGTTGGTATTCGGGCTCGTTCTCGTGGGCGTAGGCTTCCATTTCGAATGCCGAAGCGTGGTAGGCTTCGTCGTTCCATCGGTCGCGGGCATCGCCTCGTATCATGTGATATGCGTAGGATATTGCCCACTCTCCGCCGTAAAGCAGGTAGTAGGTGAAAGGCACCAGCAGGAGCCATCCTGCCGAAAGGTGCCCGCAGAACAGGTGCGCGGCTCCATGCCCGAGGCACCAGAGGACGGCTCCTAATACGCAGCACTCCCAAAACTGGCGGATGTGGATGCCCTCGTGTCGCTTGGTGCGGGCCGAGAGTTGTGCGAGTTTGGTGATGACAGTCCCGAAAAACATGCAGGTTTTGAAATTGCCGAAAAGGAGGCGCTTTGCCAGCTTGGAGTTGTAATAGACTTTCATAGTTGTAGGTTATTTGTTGTTGTGATATTCGATACAGCGGACGATGGCCGCAACGTGCATGTCGGCCACACGCTGACGGCCCGACCCCGAAAAGATCAGTTTGCAATCATCCTTCGTGTCCATGAAGAAATTTTCGGTTAAGACCGTCGGACAGGACGTGTGCTTGAGAATGTAGAAATTTTCCTCTTTGTCCGGGTCGCCGTCGGTCATGTCTTTGCGCATCCGCTTCTCGGGAAATGCGCGGGCGGCTTCCTCGTAAAAGATCGTCGCATAGTTGTCGGCTTCGGTCTGTCCGATGGATGTCCACGCTTCCCAGCCGGTACCGCCGCCCGCGTTCGCATGTATTGATACCAACAGACAGTTGCTTGGGCCGACAACTCGCGCGATCTTGTTCACTCGCCGCACCCGCTCGGCCAATGATATGTCGCAGATCTCCGACACGATTAATTCGCAGTCCACGCCTCGGGCCGTCAGTACTGCATATACCCGCCGGGCAATATCCCGGTTAAATTCGTATTCGTAAAGCTGTGAGCCGTCGGGCCATACCGGAGAACGCTTGCCGGGCGTTTCTTTCCCGTGGCCGTTGTCAATCAATATTTTCATTTTGCGTAAGGTTTAGTAACGTGTTGAGTTGATCGCGCCGCGCTTTGCCTTTGTCGGCGCTGTCTTTGACCTCGTTGTATTTCAACAATAAGCCGGTTATTTCTTTCGGGTCGTGGGCATTGGCGAGTAGTTCGACAAGGGTTGTCATTTTCACCGCTGCCGACCGTATTGCCGTGAGATTCTCCCGCACGGATTTGTATTCCGTGTAAACCACACCGACCCCGGCCAGCCCGGAAGCATACGGGAGCGAATAGATGCCGAACAGTATGGCCAGCAGGTCAAATAGCATTAACATTCCGGTAACTTTTCCGTAGTCGCCGAATTTCTCGAACGACCGCCGGAACCCGTGGCTGTCCCTCGGGATTTTGAGAACACGCGCCTTGCGGATGCCGGTGGAAAAGTCGATGATAACTGCTGCTATCATTACGAACCATACGACGACCTCCAGCAAGATCGCCCGGTGGAAAGCGTGTCCCTCTATGCCGGTCAGTTCGGCGAGGTACTGTAATATTTCGGATTGTTCCATATTGTTAGATTGTTCCTGCGTCGATGTTTATTTCATAATCTTTAGGTGGGGCCTCGCTCGGGTCGGGAGCTACCATGAACGACTGTTTTAGGGCCGGACGGTAGAATCGGAATAAAAGCGTTGATAATTCAGCAGCAGCGATGGCGAGTTTTTGTAAATAAGTTTTCCATAAATCGCTGGCCTGTACGGATAAATACCACTCGGAAACAATCAAATAACATAATACATTGGTTGCACTATGGTCTACTGCGTCGAGCTCGGATAGTCCGTATAGCTCCCGTCCGTCGTCCGCCAGACGTGCCGTGAACGTAAGGCCGCAGGTGTCGCCCTCAACCGCCATCGGCTGACTATCCGGAACGATACGCCGAAAGTGATGCGATAAGGTGGTGAGGGCTTCGGCAATGTGTTGATCGAAAAAGGCCCGTTCGTCAGCAGTTATGGCGTACCTGTCGAATAGAGGCAACCCCTTATCGTCGGCCAGCGTCCGGGCATTGTAGGCCGTTTCCGTGCATATTGTTTGGAACAGGTCAGCTTTGGCCCATGACAACCGAATAATCTTGTTCTCCCGTGTAATCATAGCATCCGGTATGGTCGTTCGGTGTGGGAACCGATAAGTTTGCTTCGCAAATCATCGAGCGCATTTCCAAAAAGGATTTGGTAATACTGGAATAAGGGGGCATCCTTACCACCATACCACCACATGAGCATCCCGAATTTCAGCGCGTCTTTTATGCGGATGGCTGTTGCTTCCGGGGCCATGTCGAGAATATCGCGCATACGGAATAACAGCAGGTCGGGAATGAATAACAGCCGTTCTACGTTTTTACTGATACGAGCCCGGAGAGCTTCGGCGACACTCTGTAAATTGAACATGAACGCATCGAGCAGGGAGAGTTCGAGTGTATGTGTCGCAGTCATACTCTGCCCGGCTTCCGTCGTGCGGTTGCGGTAGTCCAGTAATGTCTGATCGACACACTCGTTAAAAAGTGCCCGGCAATCTATTTTCACGTCGAAATTCATAGCAGCGATAATATTTCCGATGCGCGTTTATCTGCGGCCTGTGCTCCGGCTGGTTCGTTGGAAACACCCAGTACCAGCGCGGCGAGCGTCCATGCGGTTACGTCGATCAGTTTTTCGGGATAGATGTCGTTGATCCCCTTGTAAGGGATGTACTCGCCCTCGGCTATGTGGTGATCGGTGCCCGTAATACTGGAATAGCGCAGCTTGGTGCCGCCATGCGTAAGTAAGACGACAGGCTTTGCCATACCGCCTCGTGTAACGGGGTGATACTGATAGGTCGCTGCCGGGTGATCTTCCGGCAGAGCAACTAATACGGGCCGTTGCCAGCCGTCCATACGCAACCGGGCGAGGCGTAAGAAATCAGCGGGCAGATCAATTTCGCCGCTCCCGTCGGGATTGGGCCTCAACGGACATTCCGCAAGACTTTCTACCGATGAAATCGTATGCAACGGGGCCGCGAGCAAAACACGCCTGCCCGCCTCGTCAATGAAATCAGCAAGCGGGAAATTCGGGCTGTTAGCTGCGTTATCTTCGGGATAAATCTCGTCGATACACCGAAGCGCCTGTGCTATGATCTGCTCGCGCTTCATCACCAGTTAATAAAAAGAATGTTGCGTTTGGCCGCTTCGATCTTGATGTCGTCTTTCTTCATACCTGCGGGCACCACATAGTCGAGGTTGGCCTGTAACCATGCCCGCGCTGCCGCTACTGACGTTACCGTTTCCTCGCGAGTGGCCGTGGCCGGGTCGGACAGCAGCGTTTCCAGATCGGTCGCCGGGTTGCCGGGTGTTGTTTCCTCGATAGGGGCGGTTGTGATGGTGGCCTTTTCCCAGAATGTCACCTGATAGGCAGGATGCTCATGCAGCGCGTCGATGATGGCCGGGTCGGATGTGGTGTAGGTGCTTTCTCCGACCCCGCCGAAATATACCTCGGGCTCGAAGCGTACCGCTTCCAATCGCCCGTCAGCGCAACGGACGGACGTGCGGTATTTCTTGTGGTTGAGAACGAAAAATGTTGCCATGTGTCGTGGGTTTTATGACGGGAGCAGTTGCCCGCTCCCGTCGTTGTGAGTAGCTTATTTCACCGTAAGCAGTGCGTGTGCGTCGGGATTCGTCACGGCGAGAGTGTGGCTCTCGTCGATACGAACATCACTTGAGCGGGACAGACCCGTTTTGTCGCGGTCGAGCTCCGTGGCTTCCAGCGGTTTCTGTATGGCCCGATAGACGTTTGCCGGGTCAATCACGATGGCGGCCTTCGAATAGCCGTATTCGTTCAGCAGGTCGTGCGGTTTCATCAACAACTCGCCGTCCGGAGTGCTGATACGGTGGAACGTGATACCGAATACGACCTCGGTACTGCCCGCTTCTAACTGTTTCTGAACAGTCGAGGCCCCGGCCATCTGCCTCCCGAAATCTTTTCCGTAGAACATAATGCGCCGCTCGCTGCCGTTATTGCCGCAGAATACGTCGCTACACCAGCCATACAGCAGGTCGTTACTGATCTTGCTCTCGGCTCCCATGTCGAGATGCTTTTCGATCTTACGCACGAGGCCGTCGCTCATGTACTTTACTTTCCGGGTCACGGGGTCTACGAACCGCTCTTTCACACCGAAAAGCGCATCGGCCTCGTTGGTCATGCGGAAATCCAGCAGAGCTTGTTCGCGCATATCGAGGATGCCGAAATTCACCTCCTTTTCCGAAAGGCGTTGGTAGAGGCCCTCGCTTACGGTCGTCATGTGAATTTGGCAGTAGTTACTGTCCGAATAGGGCATTTGGCTGGGGTCTTCCGACATACCCGCGTTCTCGTGCTTTGCCACCCCGAGCCGGTAAATCGGAGTGTCAGCGGGCAGCGCGGGGAGTACTGCTGCGTTGATCGGGTAGATCGTGATTTTGTCCTGTGCAATAGAATCGGTAGCGACGATGTGGCAGATCAGCGGATTGAGCGAGAACCCACCCGAGGCTACCGGCGTGGCGACCTTTGTGGTGTCGTCCACGTTCATCGTGGGGAACAAGACATTGCCGTCCTGCGAAAAGATGTGCGCGTTGATTACGTTGATTTGCTTTGCCCCGCTCTCGCTTCCAGCGGTCACGGTGTAGGCTGTTTTTACTTTGCTTTGCACGCCTCGGCCCCGGACGCTGTAATACTGATATTCGAACGAACTGCACGGGACGTTTTCGAGTTCCCGCAACAGCGTGTCCATCGGGAACAGCGAGGGATTGATCTTTGTGATCTTCTTTGAAATTGTCGGGCGGTTGATGTCTTGATCGTCCACCGTTCCGTCAGCTTTCGCCGGCTTAGTCGTGGTGACGGTGCCGCGCATGGTTTCACCGGCGGTCGCTGCTGCGCCGCTCACGGCCATCAGCGTCGTGCCGAGGTCGTCGGGAGAGAAGAACGCGAGCAATTCACGAAACAGGTAAACGGAAACGACGCATCCGCAGATCGCCAGAACGCCGTACAGGAATTTGTTAATTTTCATAATAGTTTGAATTTTGGTTAGAACTTACGTTTGTTACGGCGCTCGATTACCTCGTCGAACATATCTTTGGGGGTTTCCGCTTGTTCGGGTGTTTCGACGCTTCCGCCGTCGGCAGGCAGGCCGTCCGTCTTGCGGGCCTGCTTGCGCTTGGCCTCGATCTGCTCGTTGCGCCCCTCCACCTTGCCTGTTTCGAGCGCGTCGGCTACGGCTGCGTCATATATCCAACCTTGATAGAGTTTGGTAAGGATTCCCTTATTCACCTTGCCGTCGAGCAGGTTTGCAAGAATCTCGTTATCTACCCATTCGACGAACTGTTTTTGTTCGGCCTCGTCGAGCCCATGTTCGGCGAAGAACGCATCTACGTCGGTTTTGCTTTGGGCGATGTTCTTGTCGCGGGCTTCGGTGCGGGCTTTCATGTCCGCGAGGCGCTGGCTGCGCTCGGTTGCTGCCTTTTTGTATGCGTCATAATCGGGCTCACCTTCTGGAACGGCCAATTCCGACGGATCGAACTGTCGGGCAATAGCAACCTGCACCGGCACACCGTTCGCCACGTCCTCGATGATCTGCGCGAACTCGGGGTATGCCTGTACTACCTCCATGATCGTTTTGTTGGCCGCCTCGTGTCCGGCGATTTTCTTGTCGCTCTCTGCGAGGTAGTCGTAAAGGGTGTTTTCGTAGTCGTCCTCGTCGGCGAACTGCCGGTCGGGGAATTTTGCAGTCATATACTCCCGAACACGCGATACGCGGGGAGCTTCCGCCTGCTGCTGATTTGTGTTTTCCTCTCGCATTTTTTCACATTGATTTTGTGTGTGATAGATTTCGATGTAAAAGTATCTTATTTGTTAATTTTCAAGATGTTATAATTATTATTAAACTTGCGATAGTTGCACAAAATGTATCACTATGAGCAGGAAAACGAGGGTACGGGACGAGGTGCCCGAGAAGATTTTGAAGAGGCACAATGAGATACGCCGCCGCTATGAAGAAATGCTTGCGCGGGAACGCGCCGAGAATCCCGAACGGCTGAAATACTTATCAAAGACATATTTTGTCGAAATGCTCTGCAAAGACCCTGTAATCGGATTGAGCCCGAACTATGTACGGCGTATCATCAATGGGCGAATTTGATATACCGTCGCTGCTTACCCAGAACGAGGAGCATAAGTCCCGTTTGTTTGCGCCCTACAATCCGCTTACAGGTGAGGGATCGCCCATCGAACGTGTCCGGCTTTATTTCTCGTCGGAATCCTATGTACTGATACCGACATACATGGCCCAGACCCCGACGGTTGCTGCAATCATCGACGCTGGGGGTGTCGAACAATACGCCGCACGCGAGGGCATTGCTGCTGAGGTCATGTGTGGCGTCGTGCATCGGCTCCGGGCTGTGTATGATTTTGAGTTTTGGTGTATCTCCTGCGTTAAAATCTTCGACAAGACCACGGGCCGCCTCGTCCCGTTCAAACTCCGCCGGGCCCAACTCAAGCTGGCGCATATTCTCCTTACTGATTTATTCGCGGGGAAGCCTGTCCGGGTCGTGCTGGTTAAGGCGCGACAATGGGGAGGTTCCACCGTTACGCAGATGCTTATGGCGTGGGTGCAGATATTCCACCGTTCGGGCTGGAATAGCGTAATCGTGTCTGATGTGGAAGAACAATCCCGAACGATTCGCTCTATGTACTCGCGCATGGCCCTGCGGCATCCGGTAGAAATATGCCCGGTACGGTTTTGCAATTTTGAGGGTTCGAGCAAGAATAAAATGCTGGTAGATCGGGATTGTGTCGTTTCGATAGGCTCCATGCAGAAACCCGATAGTTTGCGAGCAGGGGATATAAAAATGGCCCATCTTTCAGAGGTGGGCCTATGGAAGCGGACAAAAGAGAAGAGCCCCGAGGATGTGATACAGACTATCCTCGGGTCGGTGCCACGGGAACCGTTTACCGTCGTGGTTTTGGAATCGACGGCAAAGGGCATCGGTAATTTCTTTCACGATACATGGTGCGATGCGGTAGACGGGAAATCGGCCTATACTCCGCTATTCGTACCGTGGTTTGAAATTGACATTTACTATAAACCGTTCATCAACGAAAAGCAGAAGATCGAGTTTATACAGTCCATGACGCGCGACGAACTAACCCGATTCTATGCGGGGGCCACGTTGGAGGGCCTCAACTGGTACCGGGAGAAGCGACGCGAGTATTCGACCGATTGGCAGATGTGCAGCGAGTTTCCCTCAACCGCCGATGAAGCGTTCCAAACTACCGGACGCCCGGCGCATGACCCGCTGTATGTCCGCCAGCAGCGGCCCTTTGTCCGGGAACCGCTGTATGTCGGGGAACTGCTCGCCGATGCGACCTACGGGCCCGAAGCTCTGCAAAATTTACATTTTGTGCCAACGGCCACCGGAGATTTTCACCTTTGGAAGCTGCCTGATACCTCGCGGCGTATCGCCAACCGCTATGCGGTGGCGCTCGACATTGGCGGGCGCAGTCCCAATGCCGACTGGAGTGTTATTTCGGTACTCGACCGTATCGCCATGATGGACGGGGGTGTGGAAGAATGTATCGCTACCTACCGATTCCACCTCGACCAAGACCTAACCGTATGGCGGGCCGTGCAGGTCGCGGAATGGTACTGTCATGCGCTGCTGGCCGTCGAAGCGAATAGCCTCAACCCCAAAGGGCAAGAGGGCGACCATACGCTGACAATCCTCGACACGATCAAAGAGCATTACGACAACCTGTTCTCGCGGTCAGACCCTACGCGCATCCGAGAGGGCCAGCCGGTGAAATATGGTTTTCACACCAACGCGGCCAGCAAGACCGATCTTGTAACCCAAATGACGAAACGGCTACGCGAAATTCTCTACATTGAGCGGGATAAACGGGCGTTGGATGAAATTGGCTGGTACGAGCTCAAGCCCGACGGCAGCTATGGGGCTGTTGATGGAAAGCATGACGATATTTATATGAGCCGGGGCATTGTACTCAAAGTTTCACAACTTATGGATTTACCCGTGGAGATTCGGCAGAGTATCAAGCCACCGCCCGGTAACGTCATATTGTCGGAAGCATCCATGTAAAAACCCCGACAGACTGACTGCCGGGGTTTCCGTTGTGGGGCTATGGTTTTTTCTATTCTTGTTTCAGCCGGTCAATCTCAGCTTGTAATTTATTTATATATTCGGAATATTTTTTGAATGCAAATAACCGAATATTTCTGATTATTATGGCCTTGCTGCGGAGTTGTAGCCACATGTCGAGGATGGCGAGAAATTGACGGTAGAGTAAACCTGCATCGGCTGCTGTCCGCACTTTTTTATTTTGTTTGAACGCATGGGCAAAGACGTAAGCCCCCGCATATTTCTCGTCTGCATATTCGCTGGGCCGTTCTATAAAATCCATCGTGTCGAATAGAGTTGCGGCATCACTTGGCGCGTTATGCCACAATTCCAAATGTTCAAGTGGAAAGTTATCCGTGTTCATGGCAAAGACCGGGTAAGTTTCCGCCCACCATATATTACGGCCTATAACCTGTAAACTACTGCTATCCCACCGGGTGAAGCGATACATTTTCAGGCTGTTTTCAGGTGTGCCCGTTTGATCGGTAAGTACATATAACCAAAAATTATTTTTGCCGTCAAACATTATTTGGCCGTTGAAATAACGTTTTTGGTTAAAGAAAAAATAGATAATATGCGGGGTTACTGGTTTCGCGGCTTGGTAAGTGCCCCTTTGGCCGAATTTATACTCAACAATATCACGGGAGTTGAGTTTAAAATCCCAAACCCAGAATCCTGCCTTTTGGGTATAGTCTTTCTCTAACACCCAATTCTCATTTTCGGTTTCGCGGCTATACTCTTTTTCAACGCGCCAGTAACCGGACGGCAAGTTGTCACACGAAATCTCATCACTTTGTTTTTGTATGATATGTAGTTTCCCGTCAAGTAAACGATCAAGTTGCAGCTTGTATACTGATTCCCCATTTCCCCAAATAATTTCCAAGTGTTTGTCGGTTAGTTTGGCGACATAGTAGCGCCTTTCTCCGATCTGTAAATATCTTGTCTTGCGGTCGAATGAATAGGTTTGGATGCTGTTATTGTATTGTGTGGCTATTTCAACGGTGTTGTCCTTTGAAAATAGATATTCTTCATGGCCGCCCAGCCAAATGTTGGCATCTTCCCAGAATCCGTTTCTGTAAGAACTGAGAATATGATGTGTCCATGCTCCGGCGAGTGTGCCTGTCATAGGTGGCCGCTTTAGCCCCATAAGCCGGTAGGGGTCTGTGGTCGGCAAAGTATTGAGGATTTGCATGGCAAGAGGCCATGTTATTGTTGCTTGCTGATCTCTTATCTGAAATAGTTTTTGTCGTTCTTCTAAGCCGATTCTCGCCCCGAAAGCAAGTACTTGCTGTCTCGCTTTAGTATATTTTGTTTCACTTTTTTGGATGATTTCAAAGAGGTATTCCCATTGTTCGTTTGTAGTCTTGGTCATAGTTGTATCACTTATATGGTAGTAACCAGTTGCGTAATGTTCGGGGTATTTGCCCGTCTATGTTGTGTGTATATGCGGCACCGTTGGATATGCTGACCGATCATCCAACCGAGGCAAAACACACCTGCGGCTAACGACGGCATATAGGAGAGTGAAGAAAGGCGAGAGCCCCAATATAAGTGTATGGAAAGAATCCTTACATCGTCAAGCCAATGACAATTTTTTTGGGTGCTCCCGCTTTCTGGCATCTAAAAAACGGGGGATAGGTTGACAATGATCTGTTTGATAACGTAATGCCGCTATGGTGGATGATCTCCTATCCCCCGGTATGTTTGGGCCGGGAGTTTGCGAGTGGCACTCCCAATGTTCCCGGCCCGGTCTTGCTGTTATACTTGGTTTGGTCGTTAAGGAAAGTTCCGGTTCATGGTTAGCAGTACCAGATATAAAGCAAAACGTTTTTTTCAAAAAGGAACGGGCAGGCGCTTGTGTATGAAGATTTTTGAACTTTAGTGACGCCTCATTTGTTCTCAAAACTCGACGCCTGCCCGTGGGTCGCGCAAAAGGAGTGCGCGACGCATTATCTATTAATCCACATTTAAGTGGCTGGTTAAAAAAGCAACCCCGGACATTGCTTCGCCTCGTAGATGCCCTGTTACGCCTTAGTACAGGGCCGTTTTGCCGTGGGTTGCTTGTGGGTGTTGTGATAGTATAAGGGCAGTCCCGGTCTGTTGCGGTTGTGGGCCCGGAACTGCCCCGCCTCTGTCCTATAAGGGGTGAGCTTTCACGGAAGATGTCGTAATCCTTGCTTTTGCGTACTCTCGGTTTTGCGGCGTGTGGGGCTGCCCCGCCGTGCCCCTCAAACACGGCGAGTTTTGTGCGCAAAAAATAATCGGTCGATTTCCGGGCAGCCCTTATGTGTGTTGCTTGCAGGTGTGCGATGGTGTAGATTGAAATATTAAGAACTGGGCAGGGTGCAATGGGCTCTGCTGCCCCACAATTTTTCAGCCTGCTTATCGAAGCAAACATATAATATTTTTTGTTCGTTTGTAAGAAAGGAATAGCCGATTGCCTATTATGCGCCCTAACGCATAGGCCGACTACTCCGTGCGGCAAAATTGGGTAGTTAGAATTTACCTTGCCGCATGAAAAAACAGGGGCCCCCGCCTTTGTAAAATGACTATGAAATCTTGCTGGAAAAGAACAAATTGCCATGATCGACGGGATGCCCCTGTATGTGTTTTTGCTGGTAAAATAGGAGGCAACACTCCAGTTATTCGTAATGCCATCAGTTGTAATAATCCCCGCAAATGCTGTCCCCTTTGAAAGCCTTTTGTAGATGCTATACCGGAATACCTCAACCGCCCCCGGTTTACGTCGGGTGTGGCTATTAATGTTGGATGAAAATAATAAAGGGTGCGGGGCTGAGGTAGTGACGCAATTCACACAGATTTGGCCCCGCACCCGTGGCCCAAAGGGGATTGGGCCGGTGACTTGTCCTTTGCTAAATTTTGGGAGATTCCTTAATTGAGTATATGGAGTGAATGAATTTGCAGAAAGGGGGACGCGGCGCGGGTTCACATTAATTACCATACCAGATTTTAGAGCCTCACCGACCGTCCCCGTCACGATCTGCCAGATCAAACGCATACCGACACCCGGCGATGTCGAACCGCCGGAACGTAGTGAGTTTTGCTGGATGTTGGTAGACCGTGACATAAGTTTGGGTATGATTTGCGGCCCGGAAAAAGAAAGGGACGCTTGTAGCAATCCGACTACCGGGCCTCGCGAGCCCCCAAATCAAGATCGTACTTGCGCCCCGGAGTGCTGGATAGACAGACACGAACCGAGGTAACAAGTTGTCTTTGATTTGGTGAACACCATCCGAGGATGGGCGCGAGTTCGGTAATCAATACAATTTGTTTCCCTAATATGTCACGGCAAAGCCGTATTTTTGTGCGAATATAACATAACTTTTTCGGTTTTAGTTATGCAACCCGCATAAAAAGGGCGTGGGATTGTGCCAAGTACTCCACAGAAGGCCCGCTAAAGCCCGTTCGAAAATACAAGACACAAGAGCCCACGCCGGTAGCGTGTGGTGTCCACAAAGTTTGTTCCCCGCGCCGCCGGTCGTAGACCCGGCGATCCGTGGGAGCGTCTATGTGTCTTTGCTCCGAACAATGAAAATTTAGCGGTTTTCTGTGGAACAAAGCTACAATTCGCCCTTTCAGCGAATCGTTACCCAAAAGTAGTATAAAAATTCTATCCGGGCAACGATGCGCAGGTATTTTTTATCTATTGTGGCGTCCTTTTGTTATCATTCAATCCAAACAGCATACTGGATACCCTTGGTATGTCCCGTGATTTGCATAGGCATAAATCACCGAATATAGAGGGTACTTTGCAATATTCGCGCCGGGCCTAAAAGCCCATTGCCCGTATGTGTAGAGGGGATATGGACTTATTTGCCTGCGGTATGGCTGCCTTGTACGGCCAGCCTGCAACTATCTGCAAAAACAGTCATGCGGTTATAATTTCCCACACAAATATAAAAACAAAATTACAAAATAGATCGGTCGGAACCGTTGAAAGACAATACTTTATACGAATATATAATTTAGGTCTATCCGCAGACTTTAATAGTGATAAATAGAAAGTCTAAATTTCTGTCCTTTGTACCATGATTAAGCGACATCGTAACGAAAAACTGATAAGGGCTGCGGGGATGCGATTGCGGGAACTGCGGGAAGCACGCGGGCTGTCGCAGGAAAAAGTGCTGTTTGAAACAAACATACACCTTTCGAATATAGAAAACGGACGGCAGGATATTACCATCGCTACGCTGGTGGAATTGTGCAGTACTTACGACACCTCGTTAGAGGATTTTTTTAAGGGAATGAAATATGCTCGATCTGGAACGAAATAATGAAATTCTACAAAAGATCGCCGCAAAGTTACGGTTATTGCGGCGAAAGGCTGGCCTATTGCAGAAAACAGTATCGGCGGAAACCGGGCTGAATATGGGCCACCTTGAGGGAGCGCGGAAAAATGTTACCCTTACCACCCTTGAGCGGTTGTGCGAATACTATAATATAACGCTCGACGAATTTTTTAAAGATATAGACATTTAAAAAGGCTATCCGGTCGGATAGCCTTTTTCGTTATTTCAGCACCTTGTTTACCGGGCCTGTTTCTAAAATCTCCATTTGCCGCATGGCGATCTGGTTTAGCAGTAACAGCCGTTCCCGTTGGGGCCGGCTCTCGGAAATAAAGACCGAATTAAGATTTTCCATGTTTGATAGGCAGATCAATTCGTTGATCGAGGCGTAGTCGCGGATGTTCCCTTTCTTGCCGGGGTTCGCATCCCGCCATTCCCGCGCGGTCATGCCGAACATGGCCACATTGAGAACGTCGGCCTCGTCTGCATAGATTCGGCTGGCCTGTGCCGGCGTAAGCTCTTTTGGGATTAGGTTTTGTTGCACCGCGTCGGTGTGGATGCGGTAGTTTATCTTGGTAAGCTCCCGCTTGGCCGACCAACCCAGCCGAGCCTGCTCCTGCTCTTTCAACCGCTGAAAGTCGCGCACCAAATATACTTTAAATTCCGGGCTGATCCACATAGCAAACTCAAAAGCGATGTCTTTGTGAGCGTAGGTTCCGCCATAGCGCCCGGCTCGGGCTTTGAGGCCGATAGCATTGGTTTTCTCTACATATTCCTTAACGCTAATCCGGAATCTGTTCAACCCGGCTTGGTTTCTAATTAGGGCGAATTCGCCCCAATTAAAATCGGGATTATAGACTTTTTCCCAGATGCCGAGAAATTCCAGCGTGTTCCGGTTCCGCAGCCAATCTTTGACAACAAAATCACCGTCTTTGGCTTTGAGCATATCTGTAATGCAGATATAATCGGTATCGTCGATCTGCAAAATAGTTATTTCGGTGCCCTCAACCGAAATCGTCTTTGTGTGCTTTTCTGACATGGTAACGCAATCTTTATCACAAAGATAACAGAAAAATGAATAATTGTTCTGGTTCGGGGAATTAGTTTTCATATCTAATTCGTATTGACCGAAATAAAAAAGCCCGGCGACTGCCGGGCCGATGGTTATGCTATCCTAAATAACGACTTATATTCCTGCGTACAATATACGTGGTTTGACGTTCTGCACGGGACTTATCAAATTGTTGTTTATCATACACCCCGGACGCATTACATTCCGGACAGAAAAAACTGCCGGGTGTTGAATCTTCCCCGACTTGTATGGTCAGGTGTTTTGCATCCCAGCAATGTATACAATAGCGGATGTTGGGGTTTTCTCCTTTAAGCGTAAAATATCCGTCGGTCGTACGCTCGATCTTGTGTCTTAAATCTTGTTGTTCACGTAATTGGCGAATTTCTCGCTCTAATTCGTCATTGCGTTTTTGAAGATTAAGAGCGGTATTGCTAACCTCAATAAATTTCTGTTTTAATTCCGTGTGTGAAAAAATACGGCTTACATTTACGGCATCCTTGATCATGCCCCAGATTGATGATATATCCATAATAAATAATATAAAAATCATGTAGCAAAATAGGGGCGAAATTTACCGAAAACCTATTTTATTTATTTTCTTTTATGCACAAATTATCAACAAATTACGTGTATATTGGCTCTATTGCGCTGCATCCATGTATCGTTTCAGCATATCCATCGCTTTGGGGTCGGCGTTTTGCTGGGCTGCCTGTTGTAGCATTTGTAACCGGTCGGGGTCGATCTGCCCGGCGGCAGCCTGTTCGCTGAACGTTTTTAGCTCGGCTTGTATCTTCTCCGCTCCCGGAATAGAGCAGTTTTTTAGGAATATTTCGAGGGGAATGCGCCCGCTCTCCAATAGCTTCATAAGTAGATCGTCCGTCAGTTGCCGGAACACCGGCGTATCGGTTGATTTGGATGTCGTCAGGTTGAAATCCACGATCTTCCGGGCCATTTCAGGCTCGTAGTATTTCGCCAGTTCGCTGACCGATTTACCGTTAATATCTACATAGCGGCGTGTCGTGTAAAACTGCATCAGCACCTTGAGTAACTTTTCGTCGCGTTCTTCGCAGAACATATTGTAATTCTCAAAGAGCACCACGAAATTCTGCGCGGAGTACTGCGCCTGTTGTGCATAGAGGCTTGACGGAGTGTTAGCGTGTGGGGTTTGGCCCTGTATCGCTCCGTTTAGGCCGCTGATCTGCTGCATGATGGTCATTTCGGTATTGAACAGTTCCCACGCACCTATATTCGTGCTGTTCGTGGCAATCTGCTTCGGCAGCTTATCCCCGGCTCCCTTTTTCAGTAGGATAACTCCGTTTACCTTTACATATTCACGGGCAAAATCCTTGATGTCCATGTCGTCGGGAATACATTCCTGCGGTACCATAAGCAGGCCCTTTGCCGACGAGCCGATAATGAAATCCAACAGGGTCAGCAGACGGTTGATATATCGTTGAATATCGACAATATCCGACATGACGGCTTTAAACTGGCCGTCGATGATCGGCATGGCTGCGAGGACATAGGGATGTTCCTCATGCGTGTAGGGCGTTTCCATTTCTTTGATACAATGTCCATTCGGGGTAAGGTATTTCACGCGCCAGTAGTATTCGTATTGCTCCTGCGCATAGACCAGTTTCACCGCTTCGGGAGCGAGCCCTACCGCCGTGCCCTGTTCGAGCCGTTGGTTGTTGATCGCTTCGACCTCTTGCATAGTAAGGTCGGTGTAAACTTCCTCGGTGCCGTCTGCGTAGTCGTGGACGTAAAGCACCCAGCGTCCGACCCGTTCCCAGACCTCAATTACCCGATATTTCCCGAGATCGTTGCAGAAAAGGAAATTTAGGTTTTGGAGCCGTTCGGCGGTTTGCATGTAGATGCTTTCCAGCTTTGCGGGGTCGTGGCAAACGCCGTAAATCTCGCGTAATGCCTGCACGTCTTCGCGGTTTATTGTGAAATTGCGTACCAGATCGTCGAACGTATAGTCGTGGATCTCGCCGATGCGCCGGATGTCGTTTAGCCGGGGGTCTTCGATGTCTTTATTGAAGAATAGGCGGTTGATGTTCACGAGGTCGATTTTTCCGTCGGTGCGGTTCTTGGTACTCCAATAGTCAAAGCGCACTTTTGCGCAAGCCAACCCCGTCAGACATAATTCCTCAACAACATTAATGTCGAGTTTTCGTACTTTGTTTAGCTGGTGACACGACTGCAACGCATTCGTAAGCATTTCGCCCAGCGGTTGATCGTCTTTGCTTCGGGCATATACGACAGTCTGTGTCGGCGATGAAAGAAGCTGCCCGTGGATGTTTCGGATGTACTGCTGTAAATAGTTGTGTTTGAGCGGAATTTTGCCGCTTCGGGAAATAAGGGCATCTTCGCGTATCATCTTGCCGGGGTTCTCCGGGTCGGGCACCTTGTCGCACCATTGGTCGCCGTTCTTGTAGCGCAGGTTCCGGGCGTGCTCTTTGCGCAGGTAGAGCATAGCATCCCAATCTTGCGCACAACGCCACAACAGCGAAAGGTTTTCGTTCGAATACCGCAGTCCGCTGCGCTCCTGCTCGCAGCACGTCTGCGCGATGCCTTTGCTGGCTTGGGCCAATAGCTTCAGTTTTTTGGTGTCAATATTCTGTAACATTTTCGTCCTCGTTGAGAGTTTTTACCATCGTTTCGTTCAGTTCTTCCCGGAGCCGGTCATATTCCGGTGTGTTGGGGCGGGTGTCAGATAGGATTTTCCGTAGCTTGTTCACGGCGGTTTGGTGGGCTTTAAAAATCGTAATCCGTTGCAGGTTCCGCTGCACCTCGGGGTCTTGGCGGTCGAGCGCTGGGCCGAGCCGTTTGTACTTTGCCGCAATGTTGGTTAAACAGTCTTTGAGGTTGTAATAGCTGCCTGCTGGGTTCTCGGGCCGGGCGGTGCCGTAAAACCGGTTGAGTATCGGCAGATCACGGCTACTGATTTCCTCGCCGGGGGTCAGTATGGCCTGTGTCGTATGTACCATGTCTTTGGCAAACTTCCCCATACCGCCGCCGTAGTAGGTTAAGACGTGTTCAACGTGGCTGGGGTTCCATTCGAAGATACCCCGCAATAACGGGTCTATCTCGCCATTCTTGCGCTGGCCAGCCGGTGTATTCTCGTCGCCACCTCCTAATCGGTTGATGCCTCGGCAGAGATAGTATATGGCCTTATTCACGTTTTTAAGGCCCATTTCAGATAGTGGGTAGTTGTTGGTTGTGCCATAGGAGCGACGCCCCACCGGATAACCGAAAGCATCCTCACCGGCATACCAGATGTCATACCACGGAGTTAGGGCCGTAGGTATCAGCACGCGGGTTGCATCTCCTTTGGGGGACGGTGAAGCCACGGGGGAGAAATCCTCGTACAGCAGCGTCAGCATTGTCCGGGCAGCATCTTCGGCCCTAACTTTGCCCCGGTAGAGGTCATGCAGCAGCGAGCCTATACCATAAAATGCCCGGAACCCTTGCGGAAGTGGAATTTTTAAAAAACCGTTCTTTCCCATGTACGGGATTATAAGGTGGTTCCGCTTCTCGTATTCCGAAACGACCAGATCGCGGCCATCGTCGCCGGAACCCGCCAAAAAGAAATCGAGTAGCAGGCTGTCGAGGAACCCGGCAGCGGCCAATGAAGCAACGACTTTCGCAAATCGCTTACGGTTTTTGAACGCTACGCGGGCAATCTGGGCGGCTCCTTGTACTGATGCGTTGAAAAAGACGTAGAACATACCCAGCGGACGTGTTGCCGTTCCGCGCCGGTTAAAATTCACCGTTACGTTCTTCGCTTCGTCAATAGCTACCAGCAGCGATTTGCCCTGATCGAGTGACGCGAGGAATGTAGCGAAACGCGAGGTGTTCTCGGCGACTTTCGACGCATTTTCCAATCCCGTAGCTATCGCTTTCGCACCGCTTTTCTGCGCTGCATAGGAGAGCCAGATGCCGGGGCGCTCGCTGGGCTGCGCTGCTTTTGCGAGCTCCGCAACGCGGCCCGTGCGGAACGCTACATAACGCTTGATCTCCTTTTCAGCCTCGGCTACATCTTTACTATGCACAAAACCTGTTTCTCCACCATTATCCCGGAAATATTCGTAGAGTGCATCCATCACACGCTCGGGCCCGTATTGCTCGATCAACATTTTGCGGTCGGCGGTATTGAGTATGTCGAGCCGCCCGAGCTCTGCCACCTTCAGCGGTGCGGATTTACCGCGCACGTTCCGCGTGATCGTCGCCATGCTCGGGGGAATGTTGCGCATGAATCCGCGCAGGTCGCCGCCGGGGTCGATGCCATGTATCAGCGCGGCGTGTTGCACGTCACGCAGAAAGTTCGCTGCTACAAATGCCGGATTTCGGGATGTGAACGCTTGGGCCAGCCAGCGTGTCGCGTTGCCCACGGTGTCGTCCAGCCATTTTGGGATAGTCAGTCGGTTGTACTGATTGATGGCATTGGCCACGGCTGGATCGGCGAATGTTACCATGTACCGAATCCCGTTTACGAAACACTCTATATTGCGTTGTCGCTCGATGGATTGGCCCATGTGCCCCTCGTTCTCAAAACGGCTGTCGGCCTCTGCCGGTCGCACGATGTTTAGGCGTTCGGTTTCGTCGATGCGGTTTTCGAGGTAAACGGCCAATTCGTCGTCATGGGCATTTAACGCCGCATCCAGTTCCTTTTTCAGCCGTGCGATTTCTTTGCGTGCAGCCTGCGATATTTCTATATCCTCAACGGACGGGTTAATAGTCGTTGTTACCCAGCGGTTCCCAAGCCCCTTTGCCAACCAGACCTTATCTACGCGAAACAGATCATCCGAGCCCCGGCTATTGTTCTGTGCCAAACGCAGAGCCGCCTGCCGTGCCCGGTTGGTCTTGGCCGCGATGATAGCCCCAATGCCGATGTTTACCATTTGGGCCACGGGGTTTCGGGGCTTATTCGTGCGGCCCTCGGCTTCATGTAGTACTTGCCGTAGCGGTCGCGGGCCACGGATTTCGTCCATAAAGTCGTATATTTCGGTTGCGTCGAACGCTTGCGGGTTCCCCTCGCTGTCCTCAAAGTTGTAGTCGTAATCGCATAAGGGTACATAATATGCCCAGCCGTGGCCCTTTATCAACTTTCGGTGTTCAGGAGCGAGCATCCCATCCTCAACGAGAATGTCGAGTACCCGATCATTGGCCGCATTGATCGCCTGCCATAGCTGTTGTGTCTGTTCGTCTCCGGCCCGACGGCGAAAGTCGGCAACCAGCTTGCGGGCATACTTATCATTCCACGGATCGCGCTGATCTTCGGAGAGCGCCGCGATGCCCGAGGCATGGCGTTCGAGTGACGATTCGGCTGTGATATAGTCAATGATATTATCCTCGGTCATTCCGGTCTGCTTGGAGATACCCACAATACAATCCAATATGGGGTCTAAATACTCTTTCGTGTACTTGTCTATCGCGGTCTTTGTGACGCTTGATAAGTGGTTTAAGTGCTTGTGTAGGTCTGTCAGATCGTCGATCTGGCCGCCGCGCTGCTTTATCACCTCTTGTAGTTGCTGCACGGGCAGCGTGCTGTCTATGAGCCGGGTGTATTGACGGTTTTTCCAACTTTGTTTGTCGTAAATCACCGTAGGTTCGATATTGCCGCTGGGGGCCATTTCGGGTTGTTTGCGCTTCTGTTTGAGTAGTTCCTCAACAAATTCTCCGGCATACTTGAAATTCTCCGGCAGCGGGCGTTCGCTGGCCATCGTCCGCCGCCGTAAGGGGCTGCGGTACTTATCCGACATGACAAATTGCAGGTGTCGGCTCATGGTGCGCATAATCTCCTGCTTGGTCGCTGACGGGAGTGTAGCTACCAGTTCGTCGATCACCCGCCGGTAACTGTCTTTGTCGGTCAATTTTTGCAGATCAAATAGTGCGAGGTATTTGCGCATGGATTTGAGCCGGTCGGGGCCCATGTGGTCGATGATCGTTCGGCCCATGTCGTCGATTAGGGCATAGGCTCGTAATGCGAAATCGTTCGCAACGTGTTCGTTCTCGAATAATGTTCCGATAATGTGTCGTTCCTTAACATATTGCTCAACGGCATATCGTTCGATATTCTCCGGGATGGCATCGTCGAAGATCACGCGGTAACGGGTGTCGCCGGGAACGCTGTAAAGCTGCTGCCGGATGCGGTGTGCGGTGGCAGCTTCGGTTACGGCTGCGCCTGCGGTCTTGGCCGTCATACGACGGTGCTTCGACAACCATAGCATATAGGCGATGTCCCGGTCGCTGATGCGCAGCGGCAACCTCAACGCCTCGCGGAGCATGGAGCGTATGCGCCCAATGATGCGGGCAAAGCGGCTCGGGGTGATGTTCCCTTCGGCCAGCCGCGCAAGATATTCTTCTGTGGCGAGCCGCCGGGCCTCAACAGCCGTCAGTTTGCCGGAACGTTGTTTTTGCTCTTGGGCCATCATGTCGGCCACGGCCCGAACGCCGGTTTCATCCAGCGACTTATGAACGTTATCGAGGAATAGCCCGAACCGTTCACCCAGCAGGGAACGCAGCCCCATGTGGCCGACGATCTCGTGTAATACGGTCGCCTCGGCATCCGCTCGGGTCGTAATATTCGGCATGACAATAACCACCCGGCCTGTGGTCGGGTCGTAGTAGCCTTTGGCCCGACGTTTCCTCCGCAGGGCCAGCGGGTCGTTGTCCGTGATGTGTGTAAGGTCGGCGACGATCTCAACCGGTGTGTTGAGCTTTTTTGCAAGACGGGTTGCCGCGTGCGCTATGGTGTTGTCACTCGCGGGACGTTCGGGGTCAAACCAACTACTGCCATCCCGGAACCGGATGCTGTCGCCTGCGGCATCGTCGAGCAGTTCATCCGGGTCAATGTCTATCGCTTCTTCGTCCGTATCGGCCTTTTGTTGGGCTTCGATCTCAGCCAGTTCTGCGGCCATCTGTGCCTCTAATTCCGCTATCCGGGCCTCTGTTGCTTCCAGTTCTGCCTGTTTCGGAAAAGCCCCGCTAACCTGCGCTTGCAGCCGTTCATAGTCCTGCTTTGCTGTTTCCAATCCAAGTTGGCGGGATTCTATTTCCTGTATGTACCACTTGCCAGAAATAGTATAGGCAACCTGCTCTAAAACATTCGATATTTTGGCTCCGGCATCGCCTTTTATTTCAGGTGCTTCCTCGCATACATAGGATATGCCGCGGAATATCCGAACATCTTTTTCATTTGATAAAGCCCACGTTTTTTTAAGTCCTATCTTTATATCAAATGTCTTTCCGTTGATACGGATTGTAGTTTTTAGCTCTGCGTGATCGCGTTCGGGCGTTTTCCGTAGTGCATCGGCTTCGGCCTCGATGCGCTTGTTTAGTGGGGCAAAGAGTTTTTCATAATCGCCATTTTCGGCTTTCTGTGAGCCATATTCTACTGATACGATTGTATTGTCCGGAAATATCTTCCGAAATTCGTTCCCTTGCTTTTCAAGTGTTGCTATAACGCCCGGTGTCGTGTCAAGTATATTTTGCAGCCATTTGAGGTTGCGGGTAACGTATGCCTGATGCTGGTAGTGGTAGTCGCGGGCATTTCTCAACTTGCGCAGGTTGTTCTGTGCAAGCGACAACGCAAGTGCCGCTTGGCTGCCGGATAATGACGCCATCATCTGTCCGAAATTCGTGCTGTCGCTACTCTCGGCGTCGGGTTCCTCCAGCGTGCGGGATGATATATCGCCTTTCATCACCTGTCGGATAAACGCCTCTTTGATCTTCAAGCGTTGATAGCCGGTTACATCAAGCGTTTGTTTTACGCCCAGCCGCAGAATACGCACCGGTAAATCCATTTTCAGATGGGAATTACCCTGCCGGATGATACGACCAACCCGCTGCATATAGTCCATTGGACGGATAGGCACGTCGAGATTTACGAGAAGGTGCAAACGCTCCTGCATATTAACTCCGATACCGAGTTTTTCAGTAGTACCCATTACTATTCGAACGTCGCCATTGTTCACGCGCCGGAAAAGTCGCGCTTTCTGTTCGTCTGTGTTGTAGTCGTGGATAATAGCGATCTGTTCGGCAGTAATACCTGCAGCAATGAATTTCCGCTTTATGTCCTCAAAGACATTGAACCGCCGGTCGCGGCTTTGGTAAGAATCGCAGAAGATAGCTGCGGTACCCTTATAGTGGTCGGTGGATTTCAGATCGGCGAGAATCTCCCGCACGGCATTATTAACCTTGCTGCCCGGTTCATCCGGAAGATCGGGATTTATCAGCCGAACGTCAATAGCTGCACGCTTTGCCAGCCCGAACATCACCAACGGGATATGGCTGTTTTCCCGCTTCTGTTTCGCGGGCATAGCGTCGAAACGTTCAAGCGTATCCCGGATGCTGCGCATGACTTTCCGCAGGGCCGGGGTTTGATCGAGCATTATATCTGTCGGCTTACCCCCGTCGAGGCGCGGTGTGCCAACCCCCTCGCGTAAGCTGGATACATCCTCCGTCAATACGACATGCGCGATCTGCTGCCAGATCGCCAGTAATTCCGGCATATTCGAATAGCTGGCGAAACGCTGAGCGACCTTAAATTTCCCGTTTGTTCCAAATTCCGCAGATTCTTCGATACTCCCGAAATTGCTTGCAAAGGCATCAAAAGTGTCTATGTTGTATTCCTGTAATACGTTTTGCGGCAGCAGGTAGCGCATGAAAGTCCACATTTCCGCCATCGTGTTGGAAATCGGCGTTCCGGTGGCGAGGACAACATTTTTCCCGCTATTATTTTCAAGAATATAGGTTGATTTCAGCCGTAGACTTTGTGCCCGCTGGGACGCTGCCGGGTCGATTCCTTTAATGTTTTGCAGGTCGGTTGTAAAACCGAGTTTCTTATAGGCATGTGCTTCGTCTACCAATAACGCATCAATGCCTAACTGCTCAAAGGTCATGGTTTCATCCGTGCGACGGTCGAGTAGCCGTTGAGCTTGGGCCCGAGCGTTAGATTTTACCTTTTCCTCCTCTTTTATTGATTTTTCGCTACCTACTTTTTTCTTCTCCAGCCCCTCAATTTCTTTCTTAATGCCGTAGGCCAGTCGTTTCGCATTGTCGGGATTGCTTGCCTCAACCTCTTTCAACTGCTCTACCTTTTCCTCGATCAATCCGTCGATATACTGATTGACCCTAATAGGATCATCGGGTATAGCATCCAGATAACCGTGATACAAAACGACAATATCCCAATCGTTGTAGGCGATTTTGGCGAAAAGCTGTTGCCGCTGGGATGCCGTAAGGTCTTTGGCGGAGGGTACCAGCACGCGGGCCGCGGGATATAATGATTTGATTTCGTTTACAAACTGCTCATAGGTCGAACGTTGAACGACGATACAGGGCTTATGAGCTATTCCGAGCCGCCGCATTTCCATTGCCGTCGAAATGAGCGTGATCGTTTTTCCGGTGCCGACCTCATGCGCAAGTAAGGTCGGGCCTTGCAACCCACGCATAACCCCGATTTTTTGATGTTCACGGGGTTTCTTCGTGTGCGCGGCATTGGGGAAATAGTCGAATGTCGAAACGTCGATCTGACGTTCGACGATACTGTTAAATGCCGTATTGTATATTTCAGTCAGTTTGTCGGTGGTCGCCTCGTCTTGTTGCTTGCACCATTGCTCGAAAGCCTCATCCAGTTCCGTCTGCTTTATGGCTGCCTGCGCCATAGCTTCGGGGTCTTTAACTTTCTTTTCCTTGTTCGTAAGGCTGTCCCACTCCTTTTTTGATAGGTAGGTTTGGGTCTTGTTCATTCGGTCAAGCGCGAGCCTGCTGCCGGGGGCATCCGCTACACCCATGCTCGCATCGACCGTGTTCCCTTTGTTGGTTATTCGTGCAATATATTTGTTAGCCGCAGTTTTGGTGATCTTCGCCTCAACGTTGAACTTCTCGTGAAAAAAACGTTCGTATAGCTCGGTTGGAACCCATGTGCTACCCAGCGAAATTTTTATCTGCGGTAACGGAACGTCCAGCGGGATGATCTTCGACAATGCGCGGATGTTGGCGTTGAACAGGCCGTTTTCATTGGCCTGTTCTGCCTGTAATAATTTGTCGCGGACATTGCCGGATAGGTATTCGCTGCGTTCCTCAACAAGACCTGTAACGGGGTTGATATATGCAAGTTCCTGCGTAAGCATTGCATCTTGTACGTCCTCTTGCGACTTATGGAGTAATTCGGCGATGTAGGGCAGGTCGAGGCGGCCACGGTGATAAAGCGAAAGTGCGATTGCATCTTTCTCGTTTTCGGCTTTTGGCTGACGTACTGGCTCAATGACCCTGCGAGAGAAAATATCAGACTTGGTTATGGTAAATCTTTTCTTTTCACCCGGATTATTCGATTCTTCGACATTTTCAATAGCTGCGATTGCGGGATAGTCTACGTCGTCCCGCAGAAATGTAAGGCTTGTATTCTTTGAAAGTGTACCGTACCGGTGGGTGAATTTGGTGTAAAGATTATTAAGTTCTGCCCGTAACCGTTCGATATTCGGCAGGTCTTTGTTTTCTGCATCGAGTAGGTCGTATATGGTCTTTTTAAGCTCCAAATACTCTTTCAATACTACGGTTTTACTACGGCCCTTTACGTTCTGGCGGTTCCAATCCACAGGGATTGCAGACCCGAATTGGACTATATGCGGTTTGCCGTCGATCAGCGTAAGGGCACCCTCTTTGGTGCCATCTGGGGCTATCATAGTCCGAGTTTGTTCCGGAACCGAGGGGGTTACGGAATACAGATCAGTCGGGAGTGACGCGATGAATTGTTTTATAACTTGGTTTTGGTCGATAGCCACAACCGGAATGCAGCGCTGCTCGGTGGGACGGATTTCTACACCACTTTCGAAGCCGAACCGCATCTGCCCGGCCATGAACTCGGGATGATCGAAATAATATTTGTTGTAAACCATCCGTGCCGTGGCATCTTCGCTTGTAAATCGACCTTTATCATTTTTGACGTACTTAATATATGGAGCCTCGCGCTCCAAAACCGTGGTCTGCATATTCGCCGCGTATGACGACTGCCCGGCCTCGTCCCGTTTACGGATGATGATGATGTCTGCGGATGTTTCAGTACCCGCAGCTTGTTTGAATGTCGCTGTATTCAGACGTACAGCCCCGATAAAATCGGCGTTGCCGTCGGCAACGACCCAGTTACGCAGAGCTGTGCTGCGGTCGAGCGTGCTGGTGGCGGTGATGAACACCCCCAGCCCGCCCGGTTTGAGCTTGCGTACACTTTTGGCGATGAAATAGTCGTGAATGTCGAACTTGGCCGACAGGTCTTTGTCGAACGTGTCGTGTACTTTGATCGCCCCGAACGGCACGTTCGTAACGATCAGGTCGTACCGATTATTGGGGATGCGCTGCTGTTCGAAACCCTCAACCCTTACGGTTGCATCCGGATAGAGTGCCCGCAGGATGCGTCCGGAAATCTCGTCGATTTCTACACCCGCAAGGTTGGATTTTGCACTCAACGCAGCAGGCATAAGCCCGAAAAAGTGTCCGATACCTGCCGACGGTTCCAGCACGGAGCCACCGGCGAATCCAAGCCGCTCGATCATGTCCCAGACGGACGAAACGATCTCGGGCGGTGTGTAGAATGATGTAGTCGTGGATGCTCGGGCCGCCTCGTATTCCTCGGGGGTTAATAACTCTTGTAGTTCGTTGAAATAGGAATTACCCCCTTTAAATACGGATGATAAGCCGCCCCAGCCCGTGAATTGCTCCAATACGGCCTTTTCGTCGGCAGTTGCTTCGCGTTCCTCGGCTTCAAGCTGTTTTACCAATCGGATAGCCGACAGGTTCGCTTTGATCTTGCTGACCTCGCCGTGGGGCGCGATGTCGCGCCCGCGCTCTATTACATGGTTTCGGCTATTTTTTCCAGATCGGCGACGATCTCGGCCATCTGTTCCTCGCTGATCGTGATTGGCTCGGGTTCCTCCGGACAGTAGTCCGGTTTCAGACGTTCCCGGAACAGTTCTTCGACTAACTGCGGGTCGCTCCCGTTCGCCAGCGCCGCTTTCTTCCAATCCAACGCTTTGTCTACGGTTTCCTCTATCCACGTTACCAACTCCCTCGGTTCCTCGCGGTACATACGCAGAAGCATCCCCGGCAGGTATTCGGCCATTTCCCAAAGGGCTGTCCGGGCCCATTCGGTCTGTATTGTTCGCAGGGTTTTCATGGTTGTTTGGTTTTGTGCCGTCCGAGGCATCGGGAGTAGTGGGTTCCGGTGCGTTCTTACGGCGAATATATGAATTTAATTCGTTTTTAGCAAGTTCGGCCATTTCACCGACGGTAATATCTGCCGGGGCATAGCGGTTTGGAGCATCGAGCAGGTATGATTTTGTGGTCGTGCAGACACGGTATAGGATGGGGCTACCGGCTCCTAATATATCTTCAATTACCAAATCATCAGTATAGTCGCTACTGGCTATATATCCAGAGGGATGAACGGGAATATTTATGTATATTCCGTATTCGGAATCCGCCGGCAAGAGCGTGATGGAGCCGTCGCCGCCTGCCGGTGCGATATTAGTTTCGGCATATAACGTCTTACCTTTTTTGTCTGTTTTATGTTCCCAGCCCAGCGCCTTTACGAGTTCTTTACTGAACTGCGTAAGGTCTTTGCGGAATTTTTTCTCGGGCCGCAGATTGCCGGTTTCGTGTATGTCTTTCTCCGTGGTTCCAGTAGTGTCATAGCGGCCTGCCAGACGGCGCTGTGTGTCGGCTTCGGGGACTATGGCCGGGCTCGGTGCTGCTCCCTGTCCTGCCGCAGATTGCGGCTTGTCGAGGCTGTCCAGATCAAAGTGCATCACGTCGCTGTATGTGTCCATTTGCGCGGTATATTCTTCCATGCCCGGCATGTGGAGTGCGCCTACATAGGTCGGCTTGAGGTAAGGCCGGATAGCCTCCCCCAAATCGGCGAGCATCCGCCGGGCATAATCCGCGAATCTTCGGGCCCCGGCCTCAACATGGAACGCAGCCATTTGTGTACCGATAGCGAGTATTTCGGGGTCGAATCCGGTGTTAAGCTGGCCGAGCTTGGCCCGCATCTGCCGTTTCAATTCTTCGTATCGCTCCGACGTTACCAGCTTGTTCTGGGCTCCGTACTCGGTCGGCTTTTCTGCGGCATTGTATTCTGTATCGCTTTTTTTCTCTGCACTTACCGCCGGGACGAGGTGTCCTGCGTTGTTGCCGGTGTATGTTTCGGGGGCTGCTGGCATGTCATTTAGAGGGGCCGGTGTTGCCTGCATGTCGGGGCGCTTCTGCTCGGCTCGGAATGCTTCTGCATCCTCAGAGGTGTTGAATAGAAAACTACGGGTGTAACTGCTATAATAGCCGTCATGTGCTTTGGCCCTTTTTTTCAGATCGTCGAATATAGCCCGCTCTACCCGGTCGGCCAGTTTTACGGAGTAGAGTTCGGCCCCGGTTTTGGAGTGTCGTGTATGTTCTGTTGGCTTGAAGATCGAACTTTGCTCCGTCGATGGGCTCGTAGCTTTCATGCTGGCGCTGGCTTGGGCGGCCTGCATTTTCTCTAATTCCGCAAATATGCTGTGGCGGGATGTGAGTACTTGTTTCCCGGCATATTTCTCGGCAGCGGCATTGACCTCGGCAACCAGCTTGATAGCAGCGGTAGCGTCTTTCTTTGCCAGTCGCCGAACATCCCGCACGAATCCGGCTTTTATCAGATCATTATGTAAGATGCTGAAAACCTTATCCGGAAAGGTCTTGATTGCATGGGTAAGGTATTGGTTATATTCTGTTCTGACAGCCGGGGTAAACTCTGCATCGGTGGACTTTGGCCCGACAGGGGCTTGCGGGGCTGCTTGGGGCGTGTCATTGAATGATAGGCGTTGTTGCGCACGGTGGGCCGCAATCGCATCGGCAATGATCTTTCCTTTCGACGCTTCTACTTTGAATATGGTTTCTTGCAGGTTGTCTATTTCAGCCTGTAAAGGTTTTAGGATAGTTTCAACGACCTGCTGGGAGAAATCGCGCGGAACGTCAAACAAGTTGCCCTCTGCCGTGTTTTGCGGCTGTTCGAAAAGGATAGTTTGGTTATCCTCGTTGTATGCGCTCCCGATAGATTGCTTTTCTCTTGTGTATTGGGCCTGTTTGCGTTTGAGTGCCGCCCGGAGTTGCTCTACGGTGGCATCGGTGGATGCGGCGGCGTCCTCGGCTACCTTTCGTTCTTCGTCGGTAAGGTCGCCGGATATTGCGTCCAGTCCGCGTCCATGTCGAACTGCTCGCGGTTCGCTTTCCGGTTGTCCGAAATCCGCATCATCACCTGTTCGGGGGTCACTCCGTTCGCCTCGGCCAACGTCGCTACTACTTTCGCCATCCGCCGCAGGCGCAGGTTGCTCGGTTCTTTGCGAATTGTTGTCATTGGATGTAGTCTTTGGTGTTTGTTCTGTTGTCGGGGCTGGTTTGGCGGCCAACGCTTCAAAGTTAGCATTTTCCGCAAAATTATCCGTTCCCTCGGTAAATAAATTGTCAATCTCGGCCCATTGTTCGGGTGTAGTCTGTCCGGCCCATTCGACAAATGCGCTGTCGTATAGTAGTTCATCCTGCATTTGCGCCACCCGTGCCTCATGCTCCTGCATCTGCTCGTATTCTTCGCCCGTCATGTCATCGTATGGGTGCGGCTCGATCTGGTGTAGCTGTGCTGCGGCCATGTAAGCCTGCCGGGGTGAGTGTATGCGCGAAAGGACATCCAGAACGGCATCTTTGATCGTCATGTCGTCCATATCCCAGCGGTAGCCGTTCCCCTCGTTGTTTCCGGCCCCATACTGAAAATAAAGCCTCTCCGCATATTGGTCGGGTGTCATACCGTCGGGGGATAGGATGCCGACGCGGGAGCGACGCTCGCTCTCGCTACCGGAGAACCCCAACTCGCGGGCAAGTCCGCGCCGTTGACCGTTATCTTTCCATGCGAATTTAAGGCCGCTGGCTACGTCGCGCAGTATCACGTCCTCAATGGATAGGTAGTCGCCCAACTCCGCAGCGGGTTTCGCATACGGGGTCGGGGTTTCACGCTTGAATTTCGGAATATCGGGCCGGGGATTCCGGGCGGGAACCGCAGCGGCAGGCCCCTCGGCAACGGGCGATTGCGTGGATCTCGGCATGCCCTTACTTTTGTTTTGCAGCCGTTCCAACGCAGCGGAATAAATCTGCACTTGGTTCGCGTCTGTTGTGCCGTCGATCATACGCTGAATAGCACGCGGGGCCTCGTCTTTGCCCACGGCGGCCTGCATGGTTTCTGCGAGCCGTGCAGCTACATCTTCTTGGGGTGTAACGTCCGTAGGCATGATGTCGGCTTGTCCGCTATTCGTGTCATTGTTGCCGAGGGGTATAGCTGCCTCGGTGGGGTCTGTTTCTTGAATCTGGCTTGCGGGCCCTTTGATTGTGTGGAGCGGTGCCGAAACAAATTGTCCGTCGTCCAGTTGGAGCACATAGCTACTGCCATGTTTGCCGGTAATGCGGCCACGCACACCGTCTGTCGTTACAACCTCGTCGCCATTCGTGTACTGCGGAGCTTCGGGTGCCACAACGCGCACTACCTCGTCGGGGTCTATGCCCGCTTCGGTGCCGATCTCCATGTCCTGTCGCTGTTGACGCTTCTGGTGTTCCGCTGCGGCCTGCTGTTCGGAGATTTGTAACTGTTCTGCCGAGAACTCCGCAACGGGCGTGCTTGCGAAGCTCTCGAACTCCGCCCGGTCGATCTGTGTCGGCGTGCCCGTTTCGGTATCGAGGACGAATAATGTTCCGTCGGGGCCCTCGGTATCGAGGTTGCCGGAAAGAACGACGTAGGCTTTCCCGTCGGCGCGTTGTCCAGTGATGATGTCCTCGGTGGGACTTTTACCATCAACACCACGGTAGGCCCATGCGTTCGCAGTTTGCGCTGTCTGCTGGATTTGTTTGCCTTGTGTATCCCCGAGCTCCATGCCGTCGAGGATTTGCCGCTCGATGTGAAACCGGGTATAGTCAGCAGCGTGCGCCGCGTCAATCTGGTTGATGTTTGCCGCCTGCCAATCAATCGCGGCGAGCGCTTGCGACTGCTCGGCCATCGTCGGTTTTTGCATCGCTTCGAATACTTGCGCCCGTAAGGTTTCATTCTCAATGCTTGAAAGCGCCTTTTTCTCTTGCGTTTTCAAAACATGGTTCTTGTGGGCGTAGGATGCGACGTTCGGCAGTTCGAGGGCCGAGAACCCCGCACCCATCAGCGAGGTTGTGAGAAATGTTGTCCAGAGGTTCTCGCCGGAAAGATTTTCTTTCCAGCGTTCATGCTCCCCGGTCAGCAGCGGGGACATGACACCCCCGGCGACTTCCTCTAACCACTCGTCTACGGGGCCGTTCCAAAGTGTACGGTTTCGGAAATCGGTAAGGTACTTGCTGCGGGTATATCCCGGCAGGAAGCGGTCGAGCGAGAGTTTTATACCCAAGCGTCGCCCGATCTGCTCCACGGGCCAGCCCAGCACCTTTTTCACTCCGGCTCCGAGCTCCCCGCCGATATGCTCTGTAAATACGTCCGTGAATGAATCTGCGGCGGCCTTATACATCAGGTTGTACTGCGGTTCGAGGTGTTCGACAACCTCGCCGTTGTCCTTAACCTCGTACTGTCCCTGCGCCCGTTCATGGTAGTTTGAGTAGGTACCCGCCTGTAAGGGTGTCATTACAGCCGCGCTCGCCGTGTATTCGCCCAGCTTGCGAAGCCCTTTCCCCAAGAGCGTTTTCGCTTCCTTTTTGAGCAGCATTTTGCCGAGGGTGTTGGCTCCGCTGCTGCCGATCTTGCTGGTGGCCCCGAAGCCCGCCATATAAGGTAATGAGGCGGCAATGCCGCTGCCGACCTTTGCGCCGGTCGTTGGCCCGCCCCGTTGGGCCGTGTATTGGTTTATCAGTTCCCCATACCGGAGAAGGTCTATCATGTCCCGCTCCGTAGGTGTGAGATGTTCGCCTTTTGCGGCTTTCTTGAGCGCCCGTGTGATGGCGATATTCTCGCCTAACTCCCCAAACCCCATTGTAGCGAGGTCGCCGAGGGTGCCCCAATCGAACACCTCACGGGCAATGCCGGATGATTTGTCCCCGGCCTGCTTGTCCTTTACGGTTTTCTGGTTTAGGAGCTTCAATGCCCGCTCTGTCGCTTGCATTAGGTAGGTATCATCTCCGCCCAGTCCGGACGGACTACGGAGCGTGCTTGATTTGGCTTGAGCGATAAATGCCTTTTTCCATGCCGGTATATCAGCTTCGATTGCCTCGTCAAAGGGTGCCAGCATCTTTGTCCTGTTGGCATCAGCCCGCTGTCGGGCTCGGTCATAGATCGCCCCTAACTGCTGTTGTAAACTCTCTTTAATAAGCCCCTCGTATACCTCGTTATCCATATCCGGGGTGCGCTCCGGGAGTGAAAACGGCTCAAATCCGGCGTTATCGTCCTGCTGTAAGGCTGTCTGCATAAGGTCTGCCGGTGCAACGTCCGGCAGGTTGTCTCCAGACGGAGCATCTTTGCGTTTGCGGGTCTTTCCCAGACCGGAGATCGCATTAAGCTGTTCGAGTTGTTCAGGTGTGAGTTCGGGGAGTGGCATAGCTATTCGTAATCCAGATAGTAGTTGATAATTTGTTGGTCGCTGTAACCAGCCTCACGCATCCGTTCAGCCTGCGGAGTTTCCAGCACTTTGCGCACATCATTCGAAACCGGGCCCGCGATATAGCGTTTCTCGGGGCGGAACAGGAGCCCCAGATCGGCAGGGGCTTGCGGCTTCTGCTTTACGCCGTTCAGCTTGAGGTAGACGGCACGTAATATCTGGGCTTTCTGTGCCGGTTTGAGCTTCCCAAAGACGAACTGCGGTACCTTTTCACCCGTGTATGTCGGTTCTTTTGTCGGGGTGCCATCTTCGGGAATTATACCCATTTCGCGGCCTTTCTCGTATAGCAGGCTTTCTTGTGCCGGATTGAGCCTTACGACGGTCTGTTCGTCCCGATCGAGGAATTGAACGGCGGATTTATCCGCTGCCGCAGCAGATCGGGCGCTGGCTGCCGCTGCCGAAGCTGCGGCCCGCACTTGGGCTGCTTTGATGTTGTTTTCGCCTCGTAATTTTTCGACTTTCATTTTATCGTCCAAAGTATCGGCTCGTTTCTCTTTTTCCTGCTGGGCTTTCCAGAGGTTGCCGATCAATGTGTCGTATTGCTTTTGGGCCAACGTGTAATCCTGCCCGGCGGCGGTAGCGTCCATGTTGGCGGCTTGCTGCTCGCCTTGTTGCTGGCCCATAAGTGCCCGCAGGCGTAACTGTTGGTATTCTCGGTTCTGGCTGTTGTAGAGTTTATCCCACTCGTCGATCTTTCCAAGCATCTTCATCGGAGCATCAGTGCCGGTCTTGGGAATGTAGCCCTCGGTGGCCATGCCGACAATACCCGTACCCAGCGCTGATAAGAAATTCGACCACGCCGTGATCTTTGCCGCCTTTTCCGCGCGTTTTATCCGGTCGGTGTCCTGCTGGGGCTTCATCGTGTCGATGAAGGCCAAAATCGGGTTCTGGCCGTCCCGGTACAGGTCGGTAGCTCGCTGGCGTTTCTGCTCCCATGTGGCGCGGCGTTCGTCGGCTTCTTTTTGTCGCCGCTGTATCTCGTCAGCAATCGAGAATACCGGTGTGGTTGGCTTCTCCTGTTCCATACTATTTCCCACCTGCAAAATTTGCTAAACCGCCGCCGGAACCGCTGCCCATACCGTAGAGCATGGCTAACTGGCCGAGGGAGCTCCCGATGCCGCTAATCATATTCTGCGTGCCTGCGGCCTTGCCAAGTTGCGCTTGATAGCGCGTCCCTGTAAGGTTGTCCATGCGGGCTTGATAGTCGCGGCGCACTTGATCTTTGTGCTGTTCTCCAAGCCCCGCGATCTGGGCGAGGGTCTGCGAATAGTTTTTGTTGAGCTTGTTGGCGGCGGCAACTTTTGCCTCGTCCGTAGCGCCGCTTTTCACGGCGTTGGTGTTCATGGCCTTTAGTTCGTCCTCGTTGTAGTCCCGGATGCGTTTCAGCATGGCCCGTGAATCAGCTCGGTCGAGGTAAGGCATATTCATTTCGGAGTTGTACCACTCCTTGAGGTTCCGCTCGCGGTCGCTGAGTATCTGATCGGCCTTACGTTGCTTTTTATTGGCAGAAATGCCGCCTGCAATCGACGAAGCGACGGAAATGGCGGCCAATGCGATTAATGGAAACATAGTGTCTAAATTTTATCACTCTGTAAAATTAGCGACCGCGTGTATAAGAATTATCCTTATTTTTGATCGGAATATATCAATAAATCAGCTACTTATGTCGCGCAAAACACTCGACGACGATGAAAAGAACGCAGTCTGTGTGAGATACGTGCAGACGGGGAGTTTACGCGCCGTTGCTGCCGAGTTCGGAATAAGTGCGATGCGAGTAAAGCGGTTATGGGATAGCATAGGCAGCGACCAGCAGCAGGTAATACGGGCATCGGTCGAAGAGGTTCGGCAAGAGGTTGAAACGGTGATCGTGCAAAGCGAGCTCACCGGGGACTATCTGGAACGGGTGATACAGGCCCGAAATGCGGCAATCAACGAGCTCTACAATCGGCTGACCAATATTGTGCATCGCAACAAAATGACGGATAAGAACCTGATAGCAGCCTGTAAAACCCTGCACGACATCAGCATTGGGGCCGAGCAGCCTCAGACGGAGCCCGGCAGCCTATTTATGGTGCTGAATCAACGTATTCATAAGGAAATCAATAACAACTACTACTTACAAGATGGAACGAATGAAACAACCAGTCCCGGTGCTGGGAATCAATCGGGCGGAAACCGATCTGACGGTTAAGGACGGAAGCTGCGAAACGCTACACAACCTGCGTTATGACGCGGGCGCTTGGCGCAATGTCGAAGCGTTTCGGCGTATCGGGGCTGTGACAGATTTTCACGGTTTCGAACTACTCTATAAGCATCCCATGACGGCTGACGATCTGTATATCGCTATTGACACTACCGGAGCCGTTCACGAGGTACGCTATGCGGATGGAGCTTTCTCCTCGACGCAGACGATCATGCCCGCAGTTTCGGGCCTTTCTACCGTCTTTTCGTTCGGACATGTACTTGTTATTGTCACGGATAATAAAGAGCTTTATTTTGTATTGTATGGGGGCGAATATGTCCGCTTTGAGATGCCCGATCCACCGGATATAAGCGAATCAAAGGCGGATAAAGTTCGTTTTGGAGTTGATTTTTATTATCGTAGGTATTGGGAAAACCATGATATAAAAGAAGAATTTGCAGACGGGGACAACCTCGCGCGGCATCCGAATATAGCCCCGGACGGTGGATATTATTATACGAGAATAACCGACCGTGTGAATCAAACGCTACACCTGCCCATGTACAACGGAGAATACTGGCAGGGGGCTATTGCTCTAATGGTGGCTTATAGGATGATGGACGGAACGGTCGTTGCTAACTCTGAGTTGATGATATTTGCCTCTGACGCCGGAGACGACGGTTGGCAAGAGGATTATGGCGATGTTGTGGCCGACGGGATGCCTAACTACGTGCCGGAAAAATACAGAACGGGCATTTTCTTTGGCTGTAAGGCAAAAATTTCGCCGGGAAGCAATACGTTCTACATTGAACCGCAGGTAACAATCAAAATTCCCGCAGGAATAGATACCCGAATCGTTCAAAGTGTCGTAATATGCTCTACTCGTATCGTCCCAATTTACGATTTTGAAAAAACGTGGAAAGATAACTGGAGCCTGTCAGATCGCGGCGGTGGCGGTTATTATCAGACTTATGATTTTAGAAAATTGTTCACGGAAGATGTTGATTTAATGCAAGAACCGTTATATAGGATCAAAGAAATAGAAATCCGGGACTTTGTAGACAATCGACATTCGGAATCATTGTCTTATAATGACATGAAAAATGTCGAAAGTATGCCTGTCTACGAGCCTACACAATCACACCATACGCAAGTGGGGAAATGTTACTATGAGTACAACGGCAGGCTGCATAAGGCGAATTTACGCACGCAGCTATTCCCCGGATATTCGCGTTTTTGTTTGGGAAATGACGGCGAGGATGCTGCGAATTTTGTAACGAAAATGATTTGTACAGTGGATATTGATAACACCCGAAAGCAGGTGTGCCAGTCAATTCGAAATTTCAAACCTACAAGAATCCGGCGTGTAGTGTCATACCCCGATTACAGAGCCATTAAATTTGCGGTTTGTACCAACGATCCCGGCTCTATGGCGCAGCTTTGGTGGTTGGATGTGAACCTTGAATCCTGTAAGGGGAATAACTATGCCTATGCTATTCCATCGCCGACCTCACGGTCTAAATATCCGTCGTTCTGGATGCCCGAAACCCCGATAGAGCATGAAATCTTTGAAAAAGAGGACGATGTATATACAGAGCCTAATCGGGTACAGGTGTCGGCGTTGAACAATTTGTTTTCGCAGCCCTTTGCAAACTCGTATCGTGTTGGACTGAACGAAGAAACCATATTTGCCATTGCGACCGTCGTGGATGAACTGTCAGCCACCCGGTTTGGTGCGTTCCCGCTGTATGTCTTTACCGACCGGGGCGTGTGGTCGCTGGAAAGCGGCACCGGCGAGGTGCTCTATTCGAACATTCTGCCGGTGAATCACGATCAGATCGTAAACCCGAATACTTGTGCGGCCCTTGAAACAGTATATTATATCACCTCACGGGGCGTTCATGCCCTGCGGGGACGTTCTTCCGAGGTGATCTCCCGCGAACTGGAGCAATACCCCGGCGAACTGGCCGAGTATCTTACAGAAGCCCGTATCTATTTTCAATTCAAATACGGCGATCTGATCGTCTTTAACCGTGCCTATTCTTATGCTTATGTATATTCCATAGCAGCAGGCGTCTGGGCGACACGCGACATGGCCGGGCGAGTGCTCAACAATGACGAGGTTGTGACGGCCCATGCTCTCGCTACACTTACCGACGAGCAGATGATCGAGCCGGTCGAATGTTGGGCCGTAACACGACCTCTGAAACTCGGTACAACGGAGTTTAAACGTCTTGAAACCGTCGTAGCACGCATTATGTCGCAGGATTGCTTCGCCCATATTATCGTCGAGGGGTCGAACGACTGTAACACATGGAGCGTTCTCCGTGACGCATGGTGTAACGTTCAGGGCATGGATGCGAGGTTGCGCAGGACACCTCTATCATACAAGTTTTTCCGGCTGCGACTGCATCTGACAGCTAATTGTCGGATTTCGACCACCAGTGTCGATGTCGAGTTCTACCCGCGTTTTGTGGGACGGCTCCGGTAGAGTGTTACATTATGTTATATTATGTTCTATTTCGTCTTATTACTACTACATATATGTAAGATGCTATTAAAGTCTTGTTATATATGTTTGGTTAAAATAATAATATTTATATTGTATATAGCATATAAAAACAGTTTTTAGGAAAGGAGGTTGTGATAAACTGTTGGTTGCCCTTAAAAAATAATAACACTATCCCATCATGAAAAAATTATTATTTCTCCTAATGATTATTGGTTTTTATGCATGTTCAGAGGATTTGACTGATAATGTGCTTCCTAATCAGGATAAAGCCGCCAATAAACAGGAAATTATGACACGCTCTGCGATGTTAGCCAATGAATCTGTTGAGCCTACTGTAAAACTTGGGAATAAACTGGAAAATCCTTATTCTGTAAGGAATATGAAAGCTGCTGTAAGGGCTCTTAAAGCAACAGGTAATATAGAAATTGAGGTGCCAGAATCATCTATTCATCCCACTCATTTATACATTGAATTTTCGCCAGAATCAAAGGAACAACTTGATATTTTAAAAGCAGATACGACTATTGAATTTTATAGTTATCCTCTTGATTATGAACTGATAGGCACGGGCGTATTTGACACTGCGGGGGCCCTTGAAGATACCCAAGTCGAATCGTTATATGCCTCGTGGCCATATGGAAAAACACTGCCGTCTAATGTTCCATATTCTATACTTGAAGAATTGTATATCCCAGACGAAAATCTTGATGACGAACCTATTACACGTCCCGGTATGGTTTCTTCTAATTTTATTGAGGCTCTTGTAGATAAATCACTTGAATTAACTGGAAATATTGATACGGAACCAGAAACTCGTGCAAGTAGATATTATCCACAAGGATATATTAAAGCGTGGGATGATATAGCGCAGGATTATGTTCCTATTGGTGGTGTAAAAGTTCGAGCCCGTCGTTGGTTTACCACTCGTGTAGGATATACGGATAGAAATGGACATTATCTGTGTCGCGGCGATGGTTTTGAACGGCCTGCTAATTATTCTATTTGTTGGGAAAGTAATTATTGGGATATTAGAGATGGAAGCATTGTGCAAGCATTTTACAATGGGCCCAAACAGCGTGGATATTGGAATTTAAATATCGGAGGGGGTAAATCTTTGCGTTATGCAACGCTAACAAGGGCACTTTATCATCATTTCTTTGGGCCCTATCTATTCGATAAGATTTTGACTTTACGGAAAATTAAAATCTGTTATCGACATAAAAAAGGAGATGAAAGAGGACATTTTAAAACCCAAGCATTGAGAGGTATTCAACCGGATATAGTTATCTATGGAGAAGATGCAGGTGGTTGGCGTCCCACATACGGTATTCTTGAAACTGCATTTCATGAATTGGGCCATTGTGCTTTTTTCTATCGTGTCAATGGAAGAAATGCTTATAAAGGCTATGTAGATACGATACGAGAAAGTTGGTCTAATTTGATCGGGTGGGCAGTAACGGAAAATGAATATACCTTACGTGGATATGCCCATGAAGTGCATAAATACGAAACATTTTTCCAGCCGCCAATGTATCACATGCTTTTTGAAGTGCCTGATGAGTATAATTTCCAAAGTTGGTCGAAATACAGTATAAATACGGATTATGGCAGAGAATATACACCAATTTTTATTGATATTTATGACGGCTCAAATCAAAGGGTGTATTATCAAAAGTATAGACCAAATACCGATGCAATGATATATGTCAATGATAATATTTACTTGAACGATATTGATAAGTTGCAGCAGGTATTATATAAATCTAAGACCATCCCCCAACTCAAAGAAGCATTGAAAGAATACAAAGGACAATATGGAATAACAGATAAATCATTGGACGATTTATTTGAATTTTATTTATAACTTTGAAACATTAAAAGCCGTCTATATGCCAGTGAGTAAATTATGTCTATTTTATTTTTTAGTAATATTCTGTTTGGGCTGTTCTGACAATAGCAGCCGAAACGAACCACCTGTATTTGAGTATGAGTTTAAAAATCAAAGCGGACATAAATTAACAATCCAGTTAATAGATGAATATGGTAATTTTCCGAATCCGCTGATATTGGAGAATGAAGAAAGCTTTTCATGGGGAAATTCAAAACACAGACCCGGATTTTTCCCGTTTCAGGCAAAGGAACTTTGTATATTAGAATTTGATGATATTATCCGAATCTATGCAAATCAACTACCGGATAATAGAAGCATTTTTATTGAATATGGATATCAATGTTCTGAGGTTTCCGATGGCTTATCATTGGCAGTCTTTGTGTTCACAAAAGAGGATTACGAATACGCTCTCGAACATGCAATAGATTAATGTAAGACAACGGCTGGCGTTTTGCCAGCCGTTGTCTTTTTGTTGTAGTTGATTATCCCGATTTTTGTCCGTTCGATCCGGAAGCTAACCCATGTTTTCATTTTCCACGGGAACCGCCCCGGGCGAGGGTGTCGGCAGTAGGACGTTGTACGGCATTGCATTTGGCCCGCTGACTGTCCCAGAGGCGGAACAGCAGACAGACCATAGCCGAAATAAGGGCGGCGATCACGCCCGAAACCAGAAAAACAAGTGTTTCATTCATAGCTTTGATTTTTTTGTGGTTAGAATAATTTTTGTGTTACGACAGGGGGCGTATAATTACACCAAACGCACTCCTGTACGAGCGTCCCGCTGCCGTTTACAACGGTAGAACGTAGGTTGTTTCGTTTTCTGGGGAACCGCACCATGTACCAATCGCCGTATAACTCCTGCATCAGCGGGCAATCATAACTGCTCACCATTGCGTAACCTTTAATCGAGTGGAGCCGCGCCGCCAGCGCCCGGTGATCGTCGTCCGTGAAATCGAAATGGTAGTCGTTCTGGGAGTTTCGGGATGCCAACGGATAGGGCGGGTCGCAATAGAAGAACGCGCCCGGAAAGTCGAGCCGGTCGATACAGTCGTCGTAGCTGGTATTGGTGATCTGGAAATTTTTGCGGATCTCGGCGGCTACTGTATGCAACTTTCCAATTCCGTTATTCCACCGGCTAATCGTTTCTCCGCCTTGAGCGTTTACGTGCTGCTTGGTCATATGCCAGCCTTTCGATTGTGCTTGGGCCCCTAATCCGTAGAACGATTGCCGGGCCCGGACATAGAAGCGTCGCGCCTGCTCGATCTTACCCGAATTTGTATTGCCCCAGCTATTCAAATATTCCAGTTCCGAGTGGGGCGTGAGTGATAATCGTCGGATAAGTTCTTCTTCATGGTCGCGCAGTATCTCGAAAAAGTTGGTTATTTCCCCGTTGATCTCATTGGCTGTCCGTATAACCCGGCCCCGATAGTTCAGCGATACACAAAGGGAGCCGGCGAAAAGGTCGATCAGGTGCGTAAAGTGGGGCGGAAAATTGTCGTAGAGGTATTCTAACCAGACGAATTTTCCTCCGAAATAATTAAATGCGATCAGTTTATCTTTGTTACCGCTCATATTTTTTCGTTTTCACGGGGTGCGTTAATCTCCGAAATCTCGTTTACAGTTGCAATAGGTTATTCTTGGATTGGCCCATTGCCCTTGAAACCATTTCCACGCAGGGTCGAACTGACCGCTATTATCTCTATATAGCATGGCAAAGGGCATAAACCCTGCCCGCCATGCTTCGCCCATCCGTTTATGGGCTTTCTCCATTGTGTCACCTTTGTAGCCGATCAGTATGTAGCAGCGCAGCGCGTGATTGGATTTCGAAAATCCTGCATCGGTCAGCATCTTACCTGCTTCTTGCAACGGTTCCAGATCGTTCGGTGTGTCGTAGGCGAAAAATAGCCTTTGGGGGTGTAGTTGGTATAGCTGCGCGGCCATTTGAGAGGTCATAAGGGCGGCTTCTAATCCGCCCGTGAATATAGGCCGATGTGGTTGTCTGGCCAACATGGAGAATACCTCGTCAATGTGTCGGGGAGAGCAGGCCAGTAAATTATCATCCGAGACAATCCAGCCGTCCGTAACAGGTAGTTCCCGAAGCTGGCCGCCCTCACGTTTGGGAACAGCGCAGAACCAGCAACGGTTTGGGCAGCCGCGCGAGGTGATAACGTAGCCTTTCTTTAGGTACATGCCCGGTATAAAGTCCCCGCCCGGCTCGTTGAGGGCTGGGCCGCCGACTTTCACCGGCGCAACGCAAGCCCATTGTTTCGCTGCCCATTCCGCCCATTTGAGGTGCCATGTAAAGGCGACCGAGATGTGCACCTCGTCGGCCTCGTCAAAGAGAGACGGTATTGCGTTGATGCGCACCAGATCGTCGTCTGGTGTAGCATGGGTTCGGGCTGGGAACACGCGGATAATACGTTTCATATATCGTTAAAGTCTATTGTTCTCTGAAACCTCAACATTCCGAAAAACTCCTTTGCGGACGTGTTCGATACCCACCAATTAAAAATCTCATCTGCTGTTGCTTGATAATTATTCATATAGCCATTATTGTCGATTAGATGTTGGATACTGCGTTTAATTGCTTTTTCAACTCCGGGATAACGCATGCGATCTTTGGCTTTAATTTTTGTTGATGCCATTGGACAGAATATGCAGCCTATACGATGATAGCCCTCGTCATAAAGTCGGCAGTATGGTAAGCCTTGTCCACGAATTAAATTCCAGACATCAGCATCCGACCAGCGGAAAATCGGCGAAAGCATAATTTTGTCTTTGCCGTTCACACACGCGAAGCTGCGATCAGATCGTCGGTTGAATTGGTCGAGGCTCCCGCTGAATTTATGACCAGATACCTCTAACTCGTTGCGTGCTGCCCGGCGGGTACTTTCTGCTGCTCGGATGCCCAAAAGTGTGACGGTTCCTGCTCCTGCCTGTTCTTTTAGATAAGCACAACAGTACCGAACATGCTGTAAAGGGAGCATCTGTTTCTTTACGATCAGATCGTAAAAGTTGATCGTCGGGCGGTGTAACACCACGTCGGGATAGTTGGCCCGAACAAACTGCATGAGCTCCGGCGGGTCAATAGTTGTTACCTGCATGTGGGCTTTGAATTTGACCCCGGCCATCTTTGCGAGGTGGTATAATACCATACTATCTTTCCCGCCGGAGAATGCTAAATGATAGCCGTCTGGGGACATGCGTAAGGCCAACGCCTCACCACGTCGGAGAAGTGCGATGGAATATGCGATCTTATGTTCGAGTGCACTCATTTCGTTTCTTAAAGGAGCCCTGCCACGAGGACAGGGCTGGAGTTTTTACTTACCCTTTTCCACGACTTTTTTAAAGTGGGGGTAAGGGCGGAATTGGGGTACACGTTTCGGAGGAATAGAGAGTTGTTCCCCTCGTGTGATGTTTCGGCCTACTTTGGCTTTTCGCTCTTTCGGCTGAAAAACACCGAAGCCACGCAGAAAAATGCGCTGGCCATCGGCCACGCTACTTTGAATGATTTTCATAAAATCTTCTACGACCGTAAGCACCATCTGGGCGCTCAAATCTCGCTTGTCCGCGATTAGGTCTACTAACTCTTTTTTTGTCATTGGCTTGGGTTGTTTTTTAGTTAATGATTTATGTAAGGGCGTGACGCCTTTATTTGTTTCGATATAGCGCACCGGGGAGTGGCATAGTCCGGGCCTGCGGTTCTGCCGACATAAACTATCCCGGCTCGCTCCAACTCGCGCATTTCCCACTCTATGATGAACACGGGCCATCCTGTACGCTGGGATATTTCCAACGACAGGGCTATTGTCGGATGGCGGCGTGCCGCTCGTTTTTCTTCAACAATTCGGCATATTGTGTCGTACAGTTCTGTCATATCTTCTGCTTTCGTTGCAATACAACATCCATCCGGGCAAAACTGTTGAATGTGGCTATTGCGCTGGTGTGGGCGGTTAATACGTTCCGGCGATTCGCTATGCTCTCCATAAGCCGCTCGACATCGTGCCAGTCGGTTATTCTGTCCGTGATGCTGCGGCAGTTGTCGAGGGTCAAAGGCCGTTCAAATTCCAACATGATCGGATAGTGGCGACGAACCCAGATATACATTCGTTCGTGCTTGGCGAGTTCGTTCCAACTGCGGTTGAACATGGCAAGGGCCGCCCGGTCGTTTTCGATTTGGTTTTCCCCTTTAACCCCTTTCCATTTTTCACTATGTGTATGTAGGTTTGTTTCTGAATTATCATCTGCTTTATTATCTTCTCTTTCTCTATTGTCGGAGTTAATAGCCGTTTCTTCGGAATTTTCCGGTACAGCTTCCGCATTGTTCGGTGGAAATTGGGTTTGCTGTGCATTTCTTCGGATAGTTTCGTCAGTTTTCGCCCGTCTTTCCGAATTTTCGGGTATTCTTTCCGCATCTTCGGTTATTTCTTCCGAAGAAATGAGGGATAATGCTGCATCTATACCGCCTTTACGCCGCAAAACGGTCATAATGTCGAGGTAGCGGGCCTGTATGCCTTTGGATGTCAGTAAGCCTTGTTGCTTGAGTATTTCGCGGTCAAATAGGCCGAGGTCTATGCAGTCGTTGTATATAAGTGTCGTGCGCTCATCGTCGAGCAGGCAGGTGTCGGCGATGTCGGCGATCAGATCGTCGTCCGCAGTAACATAGTACCCTTTGTCCCGGTAGATTTCACATAGCAGGGCGAGGTAGACAGCCAGCCCGTCGTTTTGCCATCGACGCATCAGCCGTTTTAATTTCCGGTCTTGGAAGATGTCGCAGTCCATCCGGAAATACACTAAACCCCGTTTTACGTTTCTGCCTGCCATGTTATTAGCGCAATTTTCCTTTGTTGTAAAGTTGCTTTACGGTGTCGAGTTCGATTCGGGAATAGGTTACTTTCGTATTCCCGGCACCCGGTTTTATACGGGTTATCCAGCCGCGATTTAACCACGTTCGCACGAGGCTCTCTCCGTAGACACGGAACGCTTCACGCTGTGAAATTTCGTCCTTAATCAGCCCCAAACGGTTGAGGGCGATAGAGGCACCCAGCGCGGCGCTTTCCATTATCAGGTTCTTCTGTTCGAATAGATCATCCATAGTTTTGTGTGTTCACCTGTTCGGCATCTTCAGCTATTCGGAGTAGCCATTGATAGTGTCGCAGGATGTCGGGCCCAAATTGGCAAGTGTCGATGGCTTGTCCGTCTTTCGCTATTGTTCGAATTGCGTGTGACAGATCGACAATCACCCGAACGCGCGGGGTGATTTCGTGTGTGATTGTCTGCCAGTCACAGTCAATCTTGATATGCCATTGAGTTTGCATAAGGGCATGGGGGTTATTCTCCGAGTTCGAGGCTCCGGAACAGTTGTTGAATTTCTTTGCGAGAAAGACGAGCTCCATCCTGCTGGTGGGCGGTGCAAAGGATGTAGAAATGATCGCCTTTTGAACGTGTGCGGAATTTCAACCCCTTACGGCCCATGCGCGGTATAGCGTGCCGGGCATTGGTTAATGCTTGTCCCTCTAAAGGGAATCTTTTAATCTCCCCGCAGCCAAATCCCCCTAAAATATCACTCCATGTTCGAGGTAATTCGCCCTGTTTGATGTGCTCGTAGTCCATTTTGTATATTTGTTTTAGGTTGTGTGAAATATGTAAAAATCACATTTTTGCGGTGACTATAAGGTACAAAATGAAAAGATAGCATACAAGCAATTTAAAAAGGTCTCGACATATCTAAAAGACTGACAATCAAATAAAATGCGCCTGCTGCTTTTTAGGGCAACAGGCGAAAAAATGAATTTTAACAAAGAGGTTTATCGGGACGCTATAAGTCGTTGCCCCAATGTGCTGGATGGATTGTTCGGGGCAATTAGGGTAATCTGCTGGGTCTGAATTGTGTTTTTAATGATTGTATTCACTCGATTGCTGAAAATGCAGTCGATTACAAGCCTGTTGGCTTGATCGACGACATCCCAATCCTCGGTAATGTATATGTGAGCCAGTTTTGATGCGCTGCGCGGAGAGTGCCCGAGCGCGAAATCTATAATATCATCCCGGATACCGCAGTAGTTCCATGCAAAGGATGCCCATGTTCGACGGAAAGTGTAGGTTTCTAAATCCTTAAATCCGATGATCTTTCCGATCCGTTTAAGCCCTATGTTCGCTGATCGGTTAAAGTTATTTACACTCTTGTATAGCCTATGAAAGTTGAAAAGGCGAACCCCGGTCGGATCACGGTATTTTTCGATCAGCGGCATTACCTCTGGCTCAATACGGATATTGACCCGTGCGTTGTCTGTTCGGCGATTTTTGGTCTTTTTCCTATTGTATATAAGGCGTCCGTTTTGTATTCCCTTTGCTTCGTATAAGTCTACGGTATTTATTCCGATGAGCAGGAACGTTAGGATGCCTACATCCCGGCCTAAATCCTGTAAATTGCAATCTCCTTTGCGTACAAATGACGTATCATCTGGGATGGTAAGTAGTTTTCTGAATTGTGCTAAACTCAAAGGCTGTTTGTCTGTTGTCGGGATGGGTGGCTTTTTCACCTTTGAGAACGGCGAGAGTTGAATGCGGATAATCCCCAAATCTTCATCGTTATATTCCCTTTTAGCTGCATTATGCAGGGCTTGTAACGTCGAAAAATATAGAGAGGGTGCCCGACGGCCTTTCTTATGGCCGGGGCGCGGTGGTTCTTGAATAAGAAAATCTATAAATCTGCCGACGAATTTAGACGTGATTTCCCGAATGTCTAAATTATCCCGGCCAATGAAGCGCCGGAGCGCACTTAACGCCGTTCCGTACATAGTGGCGTTTTGTATGCGCCCCGTTGCCTTGAGCCGCTCTATGTGTAATTGGCCATAAGCAAAGAAATCCAATTTGAAATTTTCCTCGTCTTTGAAATTCTGGATTAATTCGACGATTTGCCCGACATCCATCGTGTCGATCTTATCGGCGTATTTGTTGCAGACCTTTCTATACTTATCAATTATAGGACGGGTATCATCAACATACGAGGTTCCCCGTTTGAAATCGAATTTGTCGTTTACTTCTGCTGCGCTGGCGTAGTAGGGGGTCGGCAGATACCGCGATTGTTTATTGTGAGTGATTCGAATTTTCACTCTGAACGTCCCGTCTGCTCTTTTGTACGGGGGATGAATAACGGTTTTAAAAGTCGGCATAAGGCAAGAAATTTTTATAAAACTATTAGAAAACTTCTTACAGCAAATGTACCTTTCAACTGCTGATTATGCAACAAAAAAACAGCGTCCGAACATAATTCGAACGCTGTTAATTAGTTAAAAATCAGTGCAAATGAATGATTTGCGTATTTTTTGCCGTTTGGCCTCTTTTTGCGATTAGCAAACTGGTGGTTTCAGCCACTCACCCAACTCTCCGGGCAGCTAAAACTAAATATTGCTATCGTTAAGCGGGACAAAAGTAAATCAAAAAAGGGGAATTACCAAATAAAAACCGGAGAAAAGTTTTCGCCCTGCATTCTGCCGGGGGAGGCCCCGCGGCATGGAGCCCCCGTGGCCGAAGGCTGCGTCCCGCCGATACGGCCTGTCGGCGGCGGCATCCGTTGCACGGGCGTCGAAAATTCACATCTCTTTTTTGCCGTTTTGCCTGCTCTGGTGTCGGATTTGCTTTGCCGTATTATGAAATTGCATTTAGATTTTGTACCTTTGTGTGATATTTCGCTCATAATGGCAGAGAAAGATAAAGACATACTGGAGAATATAGGAGAGCAGGAATACAAGTACGGCTTCACCACGGACATCGAGACCGAAACCATCGGTAAGGGTCTGAACGAGGAGGTGGTACGTCTGATCTCCGCCAAGAAAGGCGAGCCCGCGTGGATGACCGAGCGGCGCGTGGCGGCTTACCGCCACTGGCTGACGTTGGAACCCCCGACGTGGGCGCACCTGACGATTCCCGAAATAGATTTTCAGGACATCATCTATTACGCCGCCCCCAAGCCGCAGAAAAAACTCAATTCGATGGACGAGGTCGACCCTGAGCTCAAACGCACGTTCGACAAACTGGGCATCCCCCTCGAAGAGCAGATGGCGCTGGCGGGCGTGGCGGTCGACGCCGTGATGGACTCGGTGTCGGTCAAGACGACGTTCAAGGAGGTGCTGGCCGAAAAGGGCATCGTCTTCTGTTCGATCTCCGAGGCGCTGCGCGACTTCCCCGACCTGGTGAAGAAATACCTGGGCAGCGTCGTCCCCTATACCGACAATTTCTATGCGGCGCTCAATGCCGCGGTCTTCTCCGACGGTTCGTTCTGCTACATCCCCAGGGGTGTCCGCTGTCCGATGGAACTGTCGACCTATTTCCGTATCAATGCGGCTGGGACGGGACAGTTCGAACGTACGCTGATCGTGGCCGACGAAGGGGCTTACGTGAGCTACCTCGAAGGCTGTACGGCCCCGCGCCGCGACGAGAACCAGCTGCATGCCGCCGTGGTCGAGATCATCGTCGAGAAGGACGCCGAGGTCAAATACTCCACGGTGCAGAACTGGTATCCCGGCGACAAGCAGGGGCGGGGCGGCATCTATAATTTCGTGACCAAGCGCGGCATCTGCCGCGAAAACGCCCGCCTGTCGTGGACGCAGGTGGAGACCGGCTCGGCCATCACCTGGAAATACCCGAGCTGCATCCTCGCGGGCGACAATTCGGTCGGCGAGTTTTACTCGGTGGCCATGACCAACAACTTCCAGCAGGCCGATACGGGTACGAAGATGATCCACATCGGCCGCAACACCCGCAGCCGCATCGTCTCGAAAGGTATCTCGGCGGGGCGGAGCGAGAACTCCTACCGCGGGCTGGTGCGCATGGCTAAGGGGGCGGAGAACGCCCGCAACTATTCGCAGTGCGACTCGCTGCTGATCGGCGACAAGTGCGGCGCGCACACCTTCCCGGTGATCGACAGCCGCAACCGCACGGCCGTGGTCGAACACGAAGCCACCACGTCGAAAATTTCCGACGACCAGCTTTTCTACTGCAATCAGCGCGGGCTTTCGACCGAGGATGCCGTGGGACTGATCGTCAACGGCTACGCCCGCGAGGTGCTGGCCAAACTGCCGATGGAATTTGCCGTCGAGGCGCAGAAGCTGCTTTCGATAAGCCTCGAGGGTTCGGTCGGATAACCGGATATAAATAAAAAAGGAAAGATATGTTAAGCGTAAAAAATCTGCATGCGTCCGTCGACGGCAAGGAGATCCTGCGGGGCATCGACCTCGAGGTCGGAGCCGGCGAGGTGCATGCCATCATGGGCCCCAACGGTTCGGGCAAGTCGACGCTCGCGGCGGTGCTCGCGGGCAATGAAAAGTTCACCGTCACCGAAGGTTCGGCGACGTTCCTGGGGCAGGATCTGCTGGACATGCCGATCGAAGACCGGGCGCGCCTCGGCCTGTTCCTCGGCTTCCAGTACCCGGTCGAGATACCGGGCGTCACGATGGCCAATTTCATGAAGCTGGCCGTGAACGAACAGCGCAAGTTCCGCGGCGAGGAGCCGCTGACGGCCGCCGAGTTCCTGCGCCTGATGCGCGAGAAGAGCGCTGTCGTGGAGCTCGATGCGAAGCTCACTTCGCGTGCCGTGAACGAAGGCTTCTCGGGCGGTGAGAAGAAGAAGAACGAGATTTTCCAGATGGCGATGCTCGACCCGAAACTGGCGATCCTCGACGAGACCGACTCGGGACTCGACATCGACGCCCTTCGCATCGTCGCCACGGGCGTTACGAAACTCCATACGCCCCAGAATGCCACGGTGGTCATCACGCACTACCAACGCCTGCTGGACTACATCGTGCCCGACGTGGTGCATGTGCTCTACAAGGGGCGCATTATCCATACGGGCGACAAGACGCTGGCCCTCAAGCTCGAAAAGGAGGGCTACGACTGGCTGATTAACGATTACAGGGAATGACGGCGCTTTACGATATTATCCGCGGGTTCCGCACGGCCGAGGGCGAAGTGTTTCGGGTTGCCGGGACGGAAAGCGAGCCTTTCGCTGCGGTCGATCCCCGGCGTATGCGTGTCGAGGTTGCGGCGGGGGCTTCGCTGCGGCTGGCCGTGCTCCATACTTCGCCCGAGGTGTCGGCCCTGGAGATCGTGCTGGAGAAGGGCGCACGCTTCGTATTGACCGAGTTATTCGTTTCCGAAGCCTTTGCGGAGGTGACCGTGAAACAGGCTGCCCGCAGTCTTTGCCATATCACGGCGGTGCAGCTTTCGAGCGCCAATGCCTCCTATACGGTCGATCTCGACGGGCCGGGTGCCGAAAGCCTGTTGGGCGGAGCGTTCCTCGCCGCCGGGCAGGAGCATTGCGTCGTCAGGCTGCGGACGAACCACAACGTGCCCGACTGCCGCAGCAACTCTTATATAAAAGGTGTCGCGGGCGGTACGGCCGTAGGGGAGTTCTGCGGGCTGGTCTATGTGGCGCCCGACGCCCAGCGCACCGATGCGCAGCAGCAGAACCGCAACATCCTGCTGAGCGAGACGGCGCGTATCACGACCCAGCCCCAGCTGGAGATCTATGCCGATGACGTGAAATGCTCGCACGGCGCGACGGTGGGACAAATGGATTCCGAGGCGATCCTCTATATGCGGCAGCGCGGCCTGAGCGAAGCCCAGGCGCGGAGGGTGCAGATCGAGGGCTTCGTGGGCGATGTCGTACGCCGCTGCGGCATCGAACCGCTGTGCGAGGCGGCGATGGAGGCGGTGGTTGCCAAACTGGAAAAATCATAACGATGTTCGACGTTGAAAAAATACGCGGGGAGTTCCCGATCCTGGGGCGCGAGGTCTACGGCAAGCCGCTGGTTTACCTCGACAGCGGCGCCACGTCGCAGAAACCGCTGGCCGTGATCGAGATGGTCGATTACCTGCAGCGCGGACTCAACGCCAATATACATCGCGGGGTGCACTACCTTTCGGAGGAGGCCACGACGCTTTACGAGGCGGCACGCGAGCGTATCGGCGCTTTTATCGGCGCGGCCGAAAAGGAAGAGGTCGTCTTTACGGCCGGCGCTACGGCTTCGCTCAATACGGTGGCCTATGCCTGGGGTGAAAAGTTCGTCCGTGCGGGCGACAATATCCTTGTCAGCGAGATGGAGCACCACTCCAATATCGTGCCCTGGCAGATGCTCGCCGAACGCAAGGGGGCGGAAATCCGCGTCCTGCCCTTCGATGACGAGGGGCGCCTGTGCACCGAACTGCTGCCGTCGCTGCTGGATGACAAGACCCGCATCGTCGCCGTTACGCAGGCTTCGAATACGCTCGGAACGCGTCCCGACCTGCGGCCCGTCATCGACGCTGCACATGCCGTGGGGGCGATCGCCGTGGTGGACGGATGCCAGGGTGTCGTGCACGGCGGTGTCGACGTGCAGGCTTTGGATTGCGACTTCTATGCCTTCTCGGGGCATAAGCTCTTCGGCCCGACGGGCATCGGCGTGCTGTATGGCAAACGTGCGCTGCTCGAAGCCATGCCGCCGTTTCTCGGCGGGGGCGATATGGTCGATACCGTGACCTTCGCCAAGACCACCTATGCCCCCGTGCCGCTCAAGTTCGAAGCCGGTACGGCCAATTTCACCGGGGCCATCGCCCTGGGCGAAGCCGTGAAATTCGTCGGGCGTTTCGACCCGGCCGAGGTCGAAGCGCACGAGGCGGCACTGCTGCACCGTGCGACCGAACGGCTTACGGCCGTTGACGGGCTGCGGATTTACGGTACGACGCCCGGCAAATGTGCCATCGTGTCGTTCAACGTCGAAGGTGTGCATCCCTACGACATGGGCATGATCCTCGACAAGCTGGGCATCGCCGTCCGTACCGGGCAGCACTGTGCCGAACCCACCATGACGCATTTCTCCACGACGGGGATGTGCCGCGCTTCGTTCGCGCTTTACAATACGCTGGCCGAGGCCGATGCGCTGGCCGGCGGCGTGGAACGCGCGGTGCGGATGCTGCGCGGATAGCGGGCCGTGGCAACTTATTGAAGGATAAAAACTTAAATAATTCGGAATTAACCTATGTTCATAGTACTCGAAGGTTTGGACGGGGCCGGTAAATCGACCCAAATCCGCATGTTGCGCCGGTTTTTTGCCGACAGGGGCGTCGAGAGCGAGTATGTGCACTTCCCGCGTTTCGATTCGCCCGTCTACGGCGAGCTGATAGCCCGTTTCCTGCGCGGCGAGTTCGGCGGTGTGGGTGAGGTCGACCCCTACCTCGTGGCGCTGCTCTTCGCGGGCGACCGTGCCGATGCCGCCTCCCGGATCAGGGAGTGGCTCGCGCAGGGCAAGGCGGTCATTCTCGACCGCTATGTCTATTCGAACGTGGGTTTCCAGTGCGCCAAGCTGCCCGCCGGAGAAGAACGCAACCGATTGGCCGACTGGATCCTATACCTCGAATTCTGTCATAACGGCCTGCCGCGTCCCGACGTGTCCTTGTTCCTCGACGTGCCGTTCACCTTTACCGAGCGCAAACTCTCCGAACTGCGCGAGGGCGACGACCGCGAGTACCTGCAGGGCGGACAGGACATCCACGAGGCGTCGCTCGCCTTGCAACAGGCCGTGCGCAGCGTATACCTCGAAGCCGCGGCCAAAGACCCCGCGCTGCGGGTCGTCGATTGCAGCGATCCTGCGGGGGCGATGGATTCCCCGGAGGGTATTTTTGCTAAAATATGTGCCCAGCTGGCACCAATACTCGAAGCCGATGCGGAAGTCCAGGGCCTTTAAACTGCTGGCCAATGTCTGCCGGCTGATCCTTGCCTGCACGTTCATCGTGTCGGGCTTCACGAAGGTCATCGATCCGTGGGGCACCGCCATGAAGGTCAACGAGTATCTTTCCATCTACGGGATGGAATCCCTCCAGGGGGCGAGCATGGCCTTTTCGATCTGGTTGTGCGGTGCCGAGATGATGATGGGCTGTATGCTCCTCTTCAAGGTACGTATCCGCCTGATCTCGATCTTCGCCGTGCTTTCCATGCTCTTTTTCACCGCCCTCACCCTGCTCAGCGCTACGGTGATCCCCGTCGAGGACTGCGGTTGTTTCGGCGAGGCGCTGAAGCTGACGCCGTGGGAGACTTTCTACAAGAACCTGGCGCTGCTGCCGATGGCTCTGGTGGTCTGGTGGCGTTACCGCCCCGACAAGATCTTCGCCTTCAACCCCCTGGAAATCGTGCTTACCGTCACCTTTTTCTTCCTCACGATGTATCTGGGATACTATTGCTACCGCCACCTGCCGCTGATCGACTTCCTGCCCTATAAGGTCGGGGTCAATATCTGGGAGGGGATGCACGCCCCGGTCGTCGAGCCCGGCGAAACGGAGACCGTACTTGTCTACCGCAACATCAAGACGGGCAAGCTGCGCGAGTTTTCGCTCGACGACACGGCCTGGCAGGATGCCGAAAAATGGGAGTGGGTCGATACCCGGACTACGGACGAGATGCCCGCCATCCGCCCGCTCATGAGCGAATTCTCCCTGCGCGATGCCGAAGGGGATGCGACCGAGGAGATCGTGACTGCTCCTGGGCGCGTGTACCTGCTCTGCGTTACGTCGTTCGACCGCCTGCCGCGCGGTTGCGCCAAGCGGTTCGCCAAGGTCGTGCGGCGGGCCGCGGAGGAGGGTGCCCGCGTCGTCTGCCTTACCCCGCAGCCGTTGTACGGGGTCACTTACCACGATTTCGGTTCGGGGGATGTACGGTGCTATAACATAGACGCTTCGACCATGAAGACCATGCTGCGCGCCAACAACGGCATGGTGGTGCTGGAGGACGGCGTGATCCGTGCTAAAAAGAATTGTCGCGATATTCGTCCGTAGGGACATTTTGCGGCATGTGGTATGAAAGTTGACCCCGGGAACGGAGTCAACTTTCTTATTATGCGAACTTTCCATGTTTTAATCGTAGTCTTTCTCCTGGGCGCTTGCGCCCGGCGCCAGCCTGTGCCCGAGACCGTGCGTCCCGTCAAAGTCACCACGGCAGCCGGTGCGGCGGTCATCGACAAGGACTTCGCAGGGCTGGCGACGCCCGATGACGCCGTGAACCTCGCCTTCAAGCTTCCGGGGCAGGTGCTCGATGTCCCCGTCGCGCAGGGCGAAAGCGTCAAAAAGGGGGCGCTGCTGGCCGAACTCGATCCCCGGGATATCGAATTACAGGTTTCGGCCGACCGGTCGGCTTTCGAGGAGGCCCGTTCGCAGATGCAGCGTATGCAGCGGTTGTTGGAGCACGAAGCCGTATCCCGCCAGGAGTTCGAAAGCGCCCAGACCCGTTACGCACAAGTCAAGTCCGCCTATGAGAACTCCCTCGGCCTGCTCAAGGAGACCAAGCTCCGTGCGCCTTTCGCCAGCGTCGTGGAACGCAAGTTCGTCGACAATTACGAACGCGTGCAGGCCGGGCAGTCCATCGTCCGCGTCGTGAACCCGGTGACGACCAAGGTGCAGTTCACCATGCCCGAAAGCGGCCTGTCGCTCCTGTCGTTGCCTTCGACCCGCTTCGAAGTCGAGTTCGACAACTACCGGGGCGTCAGGTTCCCCGCCGTGCTGAAGGACTATGCCAAGACATCGTCCGATGCTTCGGGGTTCCCCGTGTCGCTGCGCCTTACGGATGTCGACACCGGGCGTTATTCGATTTCGCCCGGCATGTCGTGCATGGTCACGATGCAGAGCGCCGATCCCGTCACGGATGCGGTATCCCTGCCCGTCTCGGCCGTTTATGCCCCGGCCGAAGGCGGCACTTACGTCTGGGTGGTGATCGGCGGCGACCGTGTCGAGCGCCGGGCCGTGACCCTGGGCGAGTTGTACGGCCGTGACCGGGTCGTGGTCGACAGCGGGGTGGAACCGGGTGAGCGGGTCGTCACGGCCGGGGTTTACCAGTTGCGGCAGGGCGAACGGGTGAGAATCTTAAACTGATGCGACGATGAGCCTGCCCGAATATTCATTGAAGAACAGAAAAGTCGTTTGGTTTTTCCTTTTCATCCTGCTGGCGGGCGGAGCCTTGGGCTTCGTTACGCTGGGAAAAAAGGAGGACTCGGTATTCGTCATCAAGAGTGCGTCGCTGGTCTGCTCCTACCCGGGCGCCACGCCGCTCGAAGTCGAACAGCTTGTGACCGAACCGATCGAGCGCGAGGTGCAGTCGATGCGCCTCGTGCATAAAATCACGTCCGAATCCTATTACGGACTGTCGAAGATCCTGGTCGAATTAGACCCTGCGACCCGTGCTTCCGAGATACCCCAGTTGTGGGATGAACTGCGGCGCAAGGTACTCAACATCCAGCCCCGGCTGCCTGCCGGGGCTTCGCCCGTGACCGTGGCCGACGATTTCGGCGACGTCTACGGTATCTATTACGGCCTGTCGGTCGACGGGGGTTTCACCTGGGCGGAGTTGCGCGACTGGGCACAGCGGATCAAGACGGCGCTCGTGACGGTCGACGGCGTGCAGAAGGTGAGCCTTTTCGGCGAGCAGACGCCCGTCGTGAACGTCTATGTCAACCTTGCAGCGCTTGCCAACTTCGCTATCCGCCCCGAGACGATCGTGGCGACCATCGGCCAGCAGAACACCATCGTCAACAGCGGCGAGAAACAGGCCGGGGCGCTCCAGATACAGATTCTCGAGGCCGGAACCTACAAGGGCCTCGACGATATCTCAAACCAGATGCTGACCGCTGCCTCGGGCAAACAATACCGCCTGGGCGACATCGCCCGCGTCGAACGGGGCTATGCCGACCCGCCGCAGACGCTCATGCGCGTCGACGGCCGCCGTGCCGTGGGCATCGGCATTTCGACCGAGGCGCAGGTCGACGTGGTGAAAACCGGGGAGAAGATCATCCGCGTGCTCGACGGCCTTACGCGCCAGATGCCCGTCGGCATGGATCTTACGGTGCTTTATCCCGAGAACCGCATCGCGCAGCAGGCCAATGCGACCTTCGTGCTGAACCTCGCCGAGTCGGTGGCCATCGTCATCCTGATCATCATGCTCGTCATGGGTTTCCGCGCCGGGGTGCTGATCGGCAGCTCGCTGCTGTTCTCCATCGGGGGTACGCTGCTGCTGATGCAGTTCCTGGGCGAGGGGCTCAACCGTACGTCGCTCGCCGGGTTCATCATCGCCATGGGTATGCTCGTGGACAATGCCATCGTGGTGACCGATAACGCGCAGCAGGCCATGCTGCGGGGTGTCGCGCGGCGCCGTGCGGTCGTCGACGGGGCGAATGCCCCGCGCTGGAGCCTGCTCGGCGCGACGCTGATCGCCATTTTCTCGTTCCTGCCGCTCTACCTGGCGCCGTCGTCCGTGGCCGAGATCGTCAAGCCGCTGTTCGTCGTGCTGGCCTTGTCGCTGTTGCTGAGCTGGGTGCTGGCCCTGACGCAGACGCCGCTTTTCGGCGACTTCATGCTCCGCGTGAACCCTGCCGCGCACGATCCCTACGATACGAAATTTTACCGCGCTTTCGACCGCCTGCTGGCTGCCCTGCTGCGATGGCGGTGGGGCGTCGTGGCAGGCGTCGTGGCGCTCTTTGCGGCGGCATTGGCGGTAATGGGTCTTATGCCCCAGAATTTCTTCCCGTCGCTCGACAAGCCCTATTTCCGTGCCGACGTGCTGCTGCCCGAGGGGTACAATATCCGGGACACGGAACGCAACCTGCGCACGATGGAGGAGTGGCTTCATGCGCAGCCCGAGGTGAAGACCGTCTCGGTGACGATGGGTTCCACGCCGCCGCGCTACTACCTGGCCAGCAGCAGCGTTTCGCTGCGCCCCAATTTCGGGAACATCCTCGTCGAACTGCACGACAAAGGGCAGACCGAAGCTGTCGAGGCGCGTTTCAACGCCTATGTCCGGGCGATGTGCCCCGACGTGTGGCTGCGCTCGTCGCTTTTCAAACTCTCGCCCGTGCCCGATGCGGCGATCGAATTCGGGTTTATCGGCGACGATATCGACACGCTCCGCCGCCTGACGCAGGCCGCCGAAGAGATCATGTGGCGGACGGCAGGCACGGTCAACATCCGCAACAGCTGGGGCAACCGCGTCCCGACATGGCTGCCGCTCTACTCGCAGATGAAGGGGCAGCGTATCGGCGTCACCCGCAGCCAGATGGCGCAGGGCATCACCATCGCCACGCAGGGTTACCGCCTCGGCGAATACCGCGAGGGCGACCAGTTCATGCCGATCCTTCTGAAGGACGAGAATATCGACACCTACAACCTCACCAACCTGCAGGCACTGCCGATTTTCACCCCCGCCGGCAAGGTCTACTCCATCGAGCAGGCGACCGACGGCTTCCGCTTCGAATACCGCGTCGGAGTGGTGAAACGCTACAACCGTCAGCGGGTCATGAAGGCGCAGTGCGACCCCGGCCGCGGGGTCAACACCATGCGGCTCTACGCTGCGCTGCGGGATTCGGTTCTGCGCGGCGTGGTGCTCCCCGAAGGGTATTCGATGAAGGTTTTCGGCGAGCAGGAGAGCCAGCAGGAATCCAACTCGGCCCTGGCCAGGTATATGCCCCTGACGATGGTGCTTATCTTCATCGTGCTGCTCCTGCTTTTCCGCAACTACCGCGAGCCGGTCGTCATCCTGCTGATGATCCCGCTGATCTTCATCGGCGTGGTGCTCGGACTGGCCGTCACGGGCAAGGTCTTCAACTTCTTCTCCCTGCTGGGACTGCTGGGGTTGGTGGGCATGAACATCAAGAACGCCGTGGTGCTGGTCGGACAGGTCGGCGTGCTGCGCTCCGAAGGCAAGGATGCCTACGAAGCCCTCACGGCGGCTACGCGCAGCCGAATCGTCCCCGTGGCGATGGCTTCGGGTACCACGATCCTCGGTATGCTGCCCCTGTTGTTCGACTCGATGTTCGGCGCCATGGCCGCCACGATCATGGGCGGCCTGCTCGTCGCCACGCTGCTGACGGTCTGCGTGCTGCCGGTCGTCTATGCCATTTTCTACAATATCCGCAAGTCATGAAGAATTATCTGATCCTCTCCGCACTGCTGGCCTTCGTGCCCGCCACCGCCCAGACCTCGCTCGGCGACTACCGGCAGGCCGTGACCGAATACAGCTGGGAGCTGAAGGTCGCCGCATCGAAGAGCGATGCCGCTTCCCAGACCATGGGACAGGCTCGTACGGGTTACCTGCCGCGGCTGTCGCTCGACGGCAGTTTCACCGCCACGGTACACCACTACGACGGGGTGGAGCGGTGGAATTTCAGCGTCCTTCCGCAACTCGTGCAGACCGTCTACGGCGGCGGGGCCGTACGTGCGGCCTACAAACAGGCCGAGCTGGGCTACGACATCGCTCTCTGCGACGAGGAGTTCACGCAGCTCGACGTGCGTTATGCGGCCGAGTATACCTACTGGAACCTCTCCGCCATGGAGTTGTATGCCGCATCCATGCGCCAGTATGTCAACATAATCCGCTCGCTCAAGGAGGTCGTCGACCGCCGTTTCGCCGAGGGCTACATTGCCAAGGGCGATGTGCTAATGATCGACGCCCGTCTGAGCGAAGCGCAGTACGGGCTGGTGAGTGCCGAGCAGAATTATACCGTCGCGCTGCACAATTTCAACATCCTGCGCGGCACGGATCCCGACCTTGCGGTGGAACTTGCTCAGGGCATCCGCGATTCGCTGCCGCAGCCTGTGCGCGTACTGCCCGACGAGGTGCTGGGGCGCCGTCCGGACTATATGGCTGCCCGGTTGCGCAGCGAACAGGCCGACGCGGGTATCCGGGCGGCGCGCGCGCCGTTCAATCCGCAGGTGAGCGTCGGCATCGGCGGCTCGTGGCAGCCGTATTTCCCCAACCGGACGGGCGCCACGACGGTCGACGGCTCGGCGTTCGTGAAACTCACGCTCCCGATTTTCCATTGGGGCGAACGCCGCCGCGCCACGGGTGCTGCACGCGCCGTCCAGCGGCAGAGCGAGTGGAACACCGCGCTGCTGCACGACAATATCGTGCGCGACGAGATGAACGGCTGGACGGCGCTGGTCAACAGCCGGGCACAGGTCGATGCCACGGAGCAGAGCCTGCGCATCGCCGGCGAAAACCTCGACATCAGCACCTATTCCTACGGCGAGGGGCTCTCTACGATCCTCGATGTGTTGCAGGCGCAGCTGAGCTGGATACAGCTCTACACCAATGCAATCAAGGCTCATTACAACTATGCCGTGGCGGTATCGGACTACCTGCGCATCACGGCGCAGTGAGCGGCGGCAGGCAGGCCCTGCCCGGCAGGCCGTCGCGGCGGGGATGCCTGTTCCGGCTGCGGAAACCGCATGGCCGAGACCGCCTCTTCGGGACGCCGTCGCCGGTTTCCTGCCTGTGGGGGTACAAAAAAACGGGGATTTTCGATAATCCCCGTTTCTGTATATCCTGTCCGTCGCGTCAGGCTTTCACCGCGTCGGTGCTGACCACCGCGATTTCGTGCGATACGGGTGCGACCTTGCGCAGCATCTGCATCATGCCGCAATACTTTTCGTGCGCCAGCGTCACTGCACGGCCGACCTTGGCCTGGTCGTCCTCGGTGTCGCATTCGATGTTGTAGACCACGTGGAACGATTTGAAGGTACTTTCGGATTGAGGCGTTTCGTCCGAGAGCTCGCCCGAAATGCCGATCTCGAAGCGTTTGGGGCGGAAGCGTTCCTTATCCATAATCATCAGGGCTGTCTTGCCGACGCATTTCGCCGCGGCATAGAGCAGCAGTGTCTTGGGGTTCATCTCCTCGCAGCGGGGCCCGCCTTCGGACGTGAAGTCCGCATCCCCGGAGAGTTGCAGCGTTACTTTTTCGATCATAAGTCACAGAATTTATGTTGAACGCTGCAAGCGGGGCAAGAATCGTACCTTACCGGTATGCCCCCGCGGTTTCCGCCGCCGTTTCCGTACGGTGGACGGGGTGCACGATCTTAAAGCAGGTGCCTTTGCCCGGTGCGGAGACGACCGAGATGTCGCCGCCGAGTATTTCAATGATCGTGCGGCAGATGGAAAGCCCCAGCCCGACGCCCTTCGCATTGGAGTCGGTTTTGTAGAAACGCTCGAATATCCGGCCCACGTGCTCCTGCGAAATGCCTTTCCCCGTATCCCTGACGAACAGTTCGACCTCTCCCGCGCCCTCGTCCGTGCGGTACCCGAATGTAATGCTGCCCCTGTCGGTAAACTTCGCGGCGTTGTTTATCAGGTTGTTGATGACCTGTTTGAGCCGCGAGGCATCGGTGCGGATCGTCGTGTCGGCCTGCGGGAGTTCGAGCCTCAGTTCGACCTGTGGGGGCATGGTGAGCAGTTGGGACTGGTAGATATCCGACAGCAGCGTGTGCAGCGACTGGTCGCCGAAACAGAACTCCATGGTGTTCGACTCGATCTTCGAAAGGTCGAGGATGTCCGAGATCAGGCGCAGCAACTGGTCGCCGTTGGCCGAGATCAGGCGGCTGTACTCCTGCCTTTCCGTTTCGCTGAAGGGGACGTCGTCGCATGTCACGAGGTTGGCGAAGCCGATGATGGCGTTGAGCGGCGTCCGGATTTCATGGCTCATGTTGGCCAGGAACGCCGATTTCAGCCGGTCGTTCTCGCGGGCCTTGTCGCGGGCTTCGCGCAGGCGTCCTTCGACCTCCTTGTGGGCCTGGATGCTCTGGCAGATACCCACCACGCGATAGGGCGAGCCGTCGTGTGCCTGCCCCAGGTATACGGATTGTCCCTCGAACCATTCCCATGTCCCGTCGCAGCGGCGGACGCGGTAGGCGTATGCCTCGGGGGTGAGTATCCCGGATAGCTGCTTTGCGAATGCTGCGGAAAGGGTTTCCCGGTCGTCGGGATGGAGCATGTCGAAAAAGATCCCGGGACTCATCGAACAGTCGCCGCGCGGGATGCCGACGTGGTCGAACCAGCGGGCGTCGATGACCATTCTGCCGTTGTCCAGGTCGAAGAACCACGGGAAAATTTTCGTTTGCGCCATCGCCATGTCGAGAATGAACCTGCGGCAGACTTCCTCTTCGATGTCCCGGAACAGGAATACTATCCGGCGCAGTTTTCTATGCCGGTCGTAATGGCCAACGAAGCGGCCTTCGATATAGAATTTCAGATTGTCCCTGCCGGATAGCTGTATATAGCTCCACGGCGGCAGGTCGCCGTAGGTTTTGTGCCGTTCCAGCCCTTTGAAAATAGCGGGCAGAAGGTCTTTTTTATCATGACAGACAGAGAACAGGCCGGAGATGTTCAGCGGATGCGGAAAATCCCCCCCCCCGAGGCGGAGTGCCTTGAATGCCTGCATGTTGATATCCGTTAATTCCCCTTCGGGCGTCAGCTCGATGCAGGCAACGGAAACCCGGCTGAGCGTGTCGCGCACGGCCGGGGCCTGTATCCCCGGCGCGAGGGCGGGCTTGTTACGATGGAAGAGACGCAATTTCATGTTGACTGGGTTAAGGGCGTAACGGTCTGGCTAAGGTATGGATAATTTTCAACAGATGCAAACCGTCCCGGTCGCCGCCGGGGTGTCGGTTCCGGTTTTATACCGGTATATTTGGTGCGGGGGTATGCGGGAAAGGCAAATTTTCGTATATTTGCCCTTTGTAAGAATTTATGTGCGTATGCGGAAAAAACTGAGCTTGTTGCTGACCCTCGCGCTGTGCGCGGTATGCACCCTGCGGGTGCAGGCCGGGGAGCCCGAAAGTGAGACCTTTATCGAGCGGGGACGGTCGTTGTTCGACTACGGCCGCTGGAGCGATGCCCGGCATGAGTTCCTCCGGGCCCGGGACGTGCTCGCGCCTTCCGACCGTGTCGCGGCGCAGACGGTCGATTTCTACCTGGCGGCCTGTGCCGTCGAGCTGGGCAGCCGCGATGCCGAAGGGGCGCTCCGCGATTTCGAGGCACGTTATCCCGGTTCGGTCTACGCCAACGACGTGCGGTTTTCGCTGGGGTCGCTCTATTGCGCCGAGGGCGATATGAGGCGTGCCCGCGAGGCCTTCGCAAAGACCGATTACAAGGCGCTGAGCCGCTCACGCAAGGAGCAGTACGACATCCGCATGGGCTATGTCGAATTCACCGACGGCAATTACGACAAGGCTTTCGGTTATTTTGACCGCATCGGCCCCCAGAGCGAATATGCCGACCATGCACTCTATTACAAATCCTATATCGACTATGCCGAAGGGCGCTACGGGCGTGCGAAACAGGGCTTCACGGCCTTGCAGCGCAGCGATGCCTACCGTGCCGTGGTGCCGTATTACCTCCTGCAGATCGAATTCCGCGACGGAAACTACCGTTATGTCGTCGAGAACGGCGACGAACTGGTGCGCCGCGCCGTGCCCGAACGCCGGCAGGAACTGGAGCGCGTCATCGCCGAATCGTGGTTTCACCTGGGCGACTATAACAAGACCATCGGGCATCTGGACGCTTTTACGGCTGCCGGCGGCGAACTCGACCGTGACGGCAGCTATCTGATGGGCTTCTCGCTTTACCGCACGGCACGCTATCCCGAGGCTGCGGAGTTCCTGCGCAAGGCCTGCGGTGCCGAGGATGCGTTGACGCAGAATGCCTCGTACCACCTGGCCGACTGCTATCTGCGTGCGGGTGACAAGCAGGCCGCCATGCAGGCGTTCGCCATGGCAGCGGACGACAAGCTCGATCCGGTGATCGCCGAAGACGCGCTGTTCAACTACGGCAAACTGCAATACGAGCTGGGCGGCGGTGCCTTCAACGGCGCGATCAACGTGCTGACGCGCTATGTCGCGCAGTATCCCGATTCTCCGCGCGTGGGCGAAGCCCGTTCGCTGCTGATCGCGGCCTACTACAATTCGAACGATTACGACGCGGCTTACCGGGCCATCAAATCCTTCCCGACACAGGATGCCGACATCCGAGCCGCATTGCAGAAGATCACCTATTTCCGCGGCCTGGAGGCGTACAGCGCCGGCGACATGCGTGCCGCGCAGCGTTACCTGGCCGAATCCGCGGCCATCAATGTCAGCCCCAAATACAGTGCGCTCAACTCCTTCTGGCAGGGCGAAATCGCCTTCGCACAGGGCGACTATACGGTCGCTGCGGCCAAATACAACGCCTATCTGAAGCGTGCCCCCCGCAGCGAGGACGAATATGCCATGGCGCTCTACAACCTCGGCTACTGCGATTTCTCGCGCAAGGACATGACCGGAGCGCGCAGTGCGTTCGAGAAGTTCCTCGAAACCTATCCGGCCCGCGACCGCTACCGCGCCGATGCCTACAACCGGCTGGGCGACATCCGCTATTCCGACCGCGAATTTGAAGCGGCCGTGGGGGATTACGACCGTGCCGTTGCGCTGAACACCCCCGAACGCTATTACGCACAGTATAAACGCGCCGTGACGCTCGGCATCCTCGGGCGCACGGAGCCCAAGCTGCAGGCGCTGCGGCAGATCGTTACTGCAGGGCAGGGCGACTATGTCGATGCCGCCTCGTACGAGCTCGGCCGTTCCTATATCGCGCAGGAACGCTATGCCGAAGGTGCCGGACAATTGGAACGGTTCATTGCCGACTATCCCTCGTCGCCGCGCCGTGCACAGGCGCTTGCCGACCTGGGGCTCGCCTACCTCAACCTGGGGGACAAGGAAAAGTCGCTGAAATATTACGACATGGTGGTCGAGACGGCCCCGCAGTCGTCCGAAGCCAAAGGGGCCATGCAGGGTATCCGCGAGATCTATGTCTCGGACGGCAAGGTCGACGACTATTTCGATTATGCCGCCAGGGTGGGCATGGAGAGCGACCTGACAGCCATGTCGCGCGACTCGCTGTCGTTTGCCGCCGCCCAGAAACTTTACCTGGCCGGGCAGACCGACGCTGCCGCCAAGTCGCTGCGCAGTTATGTCAGGAGTTACCCCAAGGGATATTACCTGAACGATGCCCTCTATTTCCTGAGCGACTGTTACCTCCGCACGGGCGAGCGCGGCGATGCCATCGAAACCCTCACCGAACTGGCCGGGCAGGGTACGAACCAGTATTCGGTCACGGTGCTCGAGAAACTTTCGGAGCTGACCTATGAGGACAAGCGTTACGACGAGGCCGCCGCCGCATTCCGCAAGTTGTACGACGTCACGACGACGGTGGCCGGGCGCGAGGATGCCATGACGGGCTACGTGCGCGCTACGCTGTCCGGGGGCGACGCTTCGAAAATCGAGGCGATGGCTGCCGATGTCGCCGCGCATCCCGATGCCGGGGCCGTGGCGCTGCGCGAATCGAAATTCGCATGGGCGGAGTTGCTGCGGCAGCAGGATCGCCGTGCCGATGCCGTGAAGCTTTACAGGGAACTGGCCGCGGACGTCCGCTCGAAGGAGGGTTCCGCCGCTGCCTATTACGTGCTGGAGGATACCTTCGAAAAGGGCGATATGGACAAGACCGAGAAGGCGATATTCGCCTATTCCGAACGGGAACCCCAGGCCTACTGGCTGGCCAAGGCCTTCATCCTGCTGGGCGACGTCTATGTCCGCAAGGGAGACAATTTCCAGGCGCGGGCGACCTACCAGAGCGTCGCGGACGGCTATTCGCCTGCCGACGACGGGATCGTGGACGAAGCCAAGGAACGGATCGCAAAACTGAACTGACGATGAAACGCATGTTGTTTGTAGCCGCGCTGATGGCGGCATTGCCCTGGGGCGCGAGCGCGCAGGTCGAGAAACGGGTCGAAGTGACCAAGGCCTATGTGCCGAGTGTGGAGGGGGCGTCGAAACTCGCTGTCGTGCCCGACATGACCGATACGGTGAAGATGCGTCCCGAGATCGACTATACGATCACGCCGCTGTCGTTGCAGACCACCCTCGCCACGCGGCCGATCCGCCCTGCGACGGTAACCTACTGGGAATTCAACCGCCCGCTGCCTTTCTACCTCAAGGCCGGGATGGGCTACCCGTTCAATTCGGTGTTGGATTTCTATGCTTCGAGCCAGAACCCCGGGACAGGGTATGTGGTGGGCTATGTCAACCACGAGGGGCGCTATTCCAAGATCGGGAATGACTTTGGCGTCAAGAACAATTCGACGCGGATGCTCAACCGCATCGGCGCCGCTGCGGGTAAATATTTCGGCCGTCACGTGCTCGAGGGCGACCTCTCCTACGAGAACCGCATGTACCACCGCTACGGTATGTACCTCGCGCCGGACATCTCTGCCGATGCCGTACCCGGTTCGATGGCCGATTACGGCGATGCGAACATCGCGGTGCGCTTCGGCGACGATTTCCAGGATCTGAGCCGTGTGAATTTCGAAATCGCCATCCGGGGCGGCATGTTTTTCGACCATTCCGAGTGGCCGGACTATAACGACAAGGCCCGCCAGACCACGCTGGAAACCCACGCGAAGATCGCCCGCGCTTTCGGGCGCCACCGCCTTGCCGCCGAGATCGGTTACGAGCGGCTCGCCGGACAGAAGGCCCTCGACGAATATAACCAGCAATTGATACATGCCGCGCTGCGCTACGGCATCGAGGGCGGGGTAGTGCGCCTCGAGGTCGGTGCCGATTATTACCACGACAAGGTCAAGTCCGTCGAAGCGGAAAATTATATCATTCCTTTCGTGCGGCTGAACCTGAACCTCGGGACGGACGGGCTGTGCCCGTTCTTCGAGATGGACGGCGACGTCCGCGAGAACAGTTACCGTTCGCTTACGAAGCTGAATCCCTATCTGCTGAATCCCGTATTCGGGACTAAGAGTTCGGTCGATTACAACGGCCGCTTCGGTATCGGGGGCAGTATCTGGCGCGGGAAGTTCGACTACCGGGCCTATGCCGGGTTCTCGATCCGTGACAACCACCTTTACTGGTATAGTGCCGATGTCGTGCAGGGGAGCGATATTCTTGCCGCCGGGCTGACCATGCTGCCGTCGATGGCCCGCCAGACCGTCTTGTCGTTCAACGGCGAGGTGACGTGGCGTCCCGCGAGCAGTTTCCGGACGGAGTTGGGCGTGCACGGCTATATCTATAACGACGACGAGACCAAACTCCATAACGGTGCCCCGGCTTTCGATGGCAATTTTTCCGCCCACTACGACGGCCGCAAGATTTCGTTCGGCGCGGGCATCTGGCTGCAAAGCACCCGTAAATGGTCCGACTACCAGTTGGATGCAGCATCCGGGGCGGAGAGTTTCGGCAGTGTCGAAGTGCCCTTTGCCGCCGACCTGCGGGTCAATTTCGACTGGAAGGTTTCGGGACGCATTACGCTCTTCGCCGAGGGCCGTAACCTGATCAACCGCCGCCTGTACCAATACCCGTGGTATCCGGAATACGGGGCAAATTTCACGGTCGGGGTGAAGGCCAACTTCTGAAATCCCACCTCCGGTCTGTGACGCGGGGTATTGCCATGGTTTTTTGCCGGAATTTGCACATTTATGTGACATATTCAAAAAATATATTAATTTTGTGAAGCCTGACATGGTATAAATACAACTTTTTGAACTTATATGGCACTGAAGAACCTCCCCAAGATATGTCCCTCCTGCGGTAAACGATTGAGCGTACAAGCGATGCATTGCAACGGATGCGATACGCATATCGAAGGCGACTACAACCTCCCGGTGATGATGCAGCTTTCGGCTCCCGACCAGCAATTCGTGCTCGATTTCGTAAAAAGCAGCGGCTCCCTGAAGGAGATGGCGCAGAAATTAGGGCTCAGTTACCCTACGGTACGCAACCGTTTGGACGACATAATTGCTCAACTTAATCAATTCGAAGGCGATGAACAGGATTCTTAACCCGTTTGAATACCTTTCTACCGGGAAAGCGCTCGGCTGGGGCCTTGCCGGGACTCTTTTTTCCATCTGCCTGCTGACGGCGGTGAGCTGGCCTGTCGGGGACGATCTGTCGAAGATCGTCACGATCCTCTCTTCGAACCTGCTTTTGTGGATTCCCCTTTCGCTGTTGCTCTACGTGCTGGCCCTGCTCTTCTCGCCGTCGCGTATCCGCGCAGTCGATATCTTTGCCACGAACCTTTTTGCCATGTTGCCCACGATCGTCATACTCGGGGTGCTGAGCGTGCCTTCGAAATGGCTGGGAGGGCTTGTCTGCGAGCCCCGCAGCGCCTGCGAGGTGATGAAGCTCGCAGGGTATAACCTGATCGTGATCCTGCTGTCGGTCTCGATGGCCTGGTCGATGGTCTGGGGCTGTTTCGCCTACCTCGTCTCGGCCAATATGAAGGGGTGGCGCGGGATTTCCATCTTTGTCATCTGCTATGTTTTCGTCAGCGTCGTCAACCAGTTGCTGATCGCCTATTCGAAATAAAATACCGGAATCATGCCGCGCGGGACGTCTTCGTCCCGTTTTTTATGCCTTTACTGGAATGCACTGGCCGGCTGCTGCATCCGGTATGCATTTTTTTTGCCGGCAACACAATACGATTGGATTTTATGCCGGCGGCAGGTTTGTTCGTTGACGTTTTTTCATGCCGCGATGGAGCAAAAAAGCGGTGCCCGGGGCTGTGTGACCCGGGCACCGTATAACAAAAAAAGGGTGAGCTCCTTATATCGCACCGCTACGACCACATACCCTTGCTCGATTCCTCGCCTGGGGGATTCTGTGGGAGCTGGTCGTATAAGACTCACCCGGGCACAAAAGTAGGAATTTTTTATATCTTTGCAAAAATTTTCGGCCCGATGCGTAAAAAAACTTTTCGCTATATCCTTTTCGCCTGCCTTGCGTGCCTGCTTGTCGCGGGTTTTGTCCTGCGGCAGCAATTTTACGGGAATGCCGTGCGCGCGGGGCGCGACCTCTATATCGGCAGCCGTGCCGACTACCAAAGCCTCACCGATTCCTTGCTGCCCCGGCTCAGGCACCATTGGGCTTTTGGTGTCTATGCCCGGCGCATCAACCTGCCGGAGACGTTCAAGCCCGGCCACTATGTGCTGGAGCCCGGGATGAGCGTGATCCGGGTAGCGCGGATGCTCAAACTGGGGCTTCAAACCCCTGTACGGGTTTCGATCAACAATGCCCGCATTCCGGCGCAGCTCGCGCAGAAACTCGCCCGGCAGATCGACGCCGACTCCACGGCGATCATGCAGGTGCTGACCTCGCCCGAAGTGGCGCGTGGCGTGGGGTTCGACAGCGTGACGCTCTTTTCGATGTTCATTCCCAACACCTACGAGTTCTACTGGACGGTGACGCCCGAAGAGTTCGTGCAGCGCATGAAGCGCGAGTACGACCGTTTCTGGACGCCCGGGCGCGATGCCTTGCGCGAACGCAGCGGTCTGAGCCGGCTCGAGGTCATGACCCTCGCATCGATCGTCTACGAGGAGACCCGCAAGACCGACGAGATGCCCCGTATCGCAGGGGTGTACGTCAACCGCCTGCGCAAGGGGATGCCCCTGCAGGCCGATCCGACGGTCAAGTATGCCATGCAGGACTTCGGGCTGCGGCGCATCCTGCACAAACACCTGAAATACGAGTCGCCCTACAATACCTACCGGAACAAGGGGCTGCCGCCTTCGCCGATCTGCATGCCCGGCATCGACGCCATCGACGCCGTGCTCAACTACGAGGTGCATGACTATCTTTTCTTCTGTGCGCGTGCGACGTTCGACGGTTACCACAACTTCGCACGGACGCTCCGCGAGCACAATGCCAATGCCCGGGCTTACAGCGCCGAACTGAACCGGCGCAAGATTAAATAATTTTTCGTACATTTGTCCTGATGCTTACGAAGATCTACGAACAGAACCCCTCGGAGCGGGAATTGCAGAAGGTGGTCGACGTGCTCGTCCACGACGGGATCGTCATCTATCCGACCGACAGCGTCTATGCTTTCGGCTGTTCGCTCCATTCGCCCAAGGCCATCGAACGCCTACGGCGGATGAAGGGTAAGGATGCCGAGGCTTTTTCGGTGGTCTTCGGGGATATGGCCCAGGTGGCGGAGTATTGCCGTGTGGACAACACTGCGTTCCGGATCCTGAAACGGAACCTGCCGGGGCCCTTCACGTTCGTGCTCACGGCATCCTCGCGCGTGCCCGACAAGGCGCTTGAAAAGCGCCGTACGATCGGCATCCGCATTCCGGACAACGCCATATCCCGCGCCATCGTCGCCGCGCTGGGCTGCCCGCTCGTCACCACATCGGTGAAGGACGACGACCAGGTCGTGGAGTATACCACCGATCCCGAACTGATCCATGAGCGCTATGGCCGCGACGTGGCGCTTGTGATCGACGGCGGCATGGGGGACAATGTTCCCACGACGGTCGTAGACCTTACGGGCGACGAGCCCGAAGTGCTGCGCGAGGGCAAAGGGGAACTGCAATGAGATTAATATAAACAGTATATGGAAAAAACGAATTTCTGGAAAGATGTCGCCAAGTACGGCGCGATCATAGGCGCCCTGCTGGCCGTCTCGTTCATGTTGGAAACCCGATTGCAGATTTCGGCCAGTTTCGGCCTGTACGCAATCGAATGGATTGCCGTCGTCGTGCTGCATTACTATCTGCTGCACCGTTTCACGCGCCGGTATTCGATGATGTATACCGCCGAGGAGGGTTTCTCCTTCGGGCAGGGGTATGCTTACATCCTCTCCGTTTCGACCGTTGCGGGGCTCATCGTCGGTATCGTGCAATACCTTTACCTGCACTTTTTCATCGGTTACGCCAACTATACGGAGCGTACCACAGCCGCATTATCCGATTTTATAGGGCGGAACGGCGGGGTGCCGGCCAACATGGAATCCATGCTGTCGCAGATGTTCGACCAAATACAGAATACCCCCGAACCTTCTTTTTTAAGAACCCTGTGGGCCGTAACTTTCGTGAGTATTCTGTTCGGTGCCGTTTTCGGCCTTATCATTGCAGGCGTGTTGTCGCGTGCGCCCAAACCGTTCGATACCCCGCTAAGCGAATAGGGACATACCGTGAATAATAAACTGGACATATCCGTCGTAGTACCACTCTACAATGAGGCCGAGTCCCTGCCCGAACTGGTAGCATGGATCGACCGCGTTGCCGTGTCGCATGGCTATGCCTACGAGGTGATCCTCGTGGACGACGGTTCGTCAGACGGCTCCTGGGAGGTTGTCGAATCGCTCCGGGAGAAGTCCCCGGCGATCCGCGGCATCGGCTTCGCCCGCAATTACGGCAAGTCGGCAGCCCTGTACTGCGGTTTCGCCGCAGCCGAAGGCGAGGTCGTCATCACGATGGATGCCGACCTGCAGGATTCGCCCGACGAGATTCCCGAACTGCGCCGCATGATCCTCGAAGAAGGGTACGACCTGGTATCCGGCTGGAAGAAGAAGCGCCGCGACCCGGTCGGCAAACGCTGGCCGAGCAAATTCTTCAACTGGACGGCGCGCCGGGTCTCCGGCATCAAACTCCACGATTTCAACTGCGGGCTGAAGGCCTACCGCCGCAAGGTCGTCAAGTCGATCGAGGTCTACGGCGAGATGCACCGTTTCATTCCGATTCTGGCGAAGCAGGCCGGGTTCCGCCGTATCGGCGAAAAGGTCGTCGAGCACCACGCCCGCAAATACGGCTGCTCGAAGTTCGGCCTCGAACGTACCGTGAAAGGCTACCTGGATCTGATCACCGTGCTGTTCATGACGCATTTCGGCCGCTCGCCGATGTATTTCTTCGGCAGTCTGGGGACGCTGATGTTCCTTATCGGCGGCGGGACTACGGTGTGGATCATTGCCGCAAAGATCTGGAAACAGGTGCACGGGCTGTCGCTGCGCCCGGTCACCGATCAGCCGCTCTTTTACCTGGCGATCCTCGCCGTGATCCTCGGCGTGCAGTTGTTCCTGGCGGGGTTCCTGGGCGAGCTCATCAACCGGGGGTCGTCGGATAGGAATAAGTATCTGATTGATAAAACTTTGTAAATAATTATGATACAACGAATCCAAACACTCCATCTGCTCATCGTCACGGCGCTCATGGCCGTTACGCTCTTTGCCCCGCTGGCTTGGTTCGCGGGCGACGCGGGTGAGTTCCGGCTCTATGCCTTTTCCCTGCAGACCTCGGCCGGAGAGGCTGTACAGTCGACCGTCTACATGGGCGTCGTGCTGGCACTGGCCTGCGTGCTGCCTTTCATTACGATCTTCCTGTTCAAACGCCGCCTGCTCCAGATCCGGCTCTGTGTCGTGGAGATCGTGCTGCTGATCGGTTCTGCGGTTATGGAAGCGGCCTATTATTTCCTCAGTTGGCGGGTTTTTTCCGAACTTTCGTTCCATACGCAGGGTTTCCGGCCCGCCATCGCACTGCCGCTCGTGTGCCTGCTGTTCGCCTACCTCGCTGCACGGGCTGTTTTCCGCGACGAACTGATGGTACGTGCCGCCGATAGAATACGCTGACGCGCGCCATACGACCGGACGTGGCATCAATCGGCCCGTCCGCTGAATATATCCCGCTTGCGGGATATATTTTTTTGTGCCTGCCGGAGCCGTCCGGCGGTTGAAAGGCATTCCTTGGCATTCGATTTGAAGCGGATATACAGGAAATTAGGAAATTCATTCATTCCTGTCTAAAATAAACGCTTCTATGAAAAAATCGAACTTTTGGAAGTTATTGTCCGGCACGGTGTTCTTTGCCACCGTGGCTCTGGCCTCATGTGTGGACGATAACGACGACAAGGGGATGCCTTATCTCGAAGTCACCCCCGACGTGCTCACGTTCAATGCCGACGGTGCCCCGGAAGGCGCCTCCGCATTCACCGTAAAGAGCAACCGCCCCTGGACGCTCGAAGTGCTGGAGGGCAGCGACTGGGTTACGCCCTCCGCAACTCAGGGCTCGGGCGACGGTACCGTCGAATTCACCATCCCCGCGAGCAACGTGGGCCGTATCGCCAAGCTCTCGTTCAACCTGAAGAACGCATATGGCGCCTATTGGACGAAAGAGGTCACCATCGAGCAGGGCGAGGCGCCCAAGGCCGGCGAGGTGAGCGCGCTGGTGGCCTACATCAAGAACACGTGGCCGAGCCTCGAAAGCGGTACCGAAGAGCTGAATTACAGCCAAAAGACGATTCCCGCCGTGATCCTCGCCAACAACGAGGGCGGCAATAATTTCGGCAAGCTCTATGTCGGCGACAACATCACGCTGCCCAACTCGGCCATCATCCTTTACAGCACGACCGAGTTTACCCGCGATAACAGCGCGAAATATCCGGTCGGCAAGAAGGTTACGCTCGACTTGTCGGCTGCCCAGTATGCGCCCTACGGCAATCTGCGCGAGCTGAAGAACGTCGTGGTGACCGTCTCCGACGATCCCGCCGTCGAGGTGGCCGTGCCGACGCTTTCGGCCGCGACGCTCAACGAGGGCAATTATCAGGGGCAGTATGTCCGGGTCACGAACCTCACGCCGCAGTCGTCGTTCGTCGGCGAGGCGTGGGCGACTTCCGCCAAGCGCGTCGTGCGCTTCGATGCCGCCGGAGGCGAGACTGTCCAGAGCTATATGGCTACGGCAACCGATGCCGCCGGTTTCGCCGCGATCACGATCGCCGACAAGACGGGCGCCCTGCTCGGTACCGCCGAACAGAATTTCAAGAACATACAGGTCATCCCGACCATGCCTTCGGACGTGGCCGCATTCGTCGCTTCGGGGGCTTCGCTTAGCATCTCGCCCGAGGATAACCTCGTGCTGGGCTCGGCGTCGGGTGCCACGGCGACCGTGACCGTCACGGCCAACATCGCGTGGACGGCCACCATGAGCGGCGACGGCTTCACGATCTCACCCCAGGGCGGGGATAACAACGGTACGGTCACCGTCACGGCGACCGCAGCCAATGAAACCTCCGCATCGAAAGACCTGGGCAGCATCACCTTCTCGGGCGAGGGCGTCACGCCGCTGACCCTGCGTGTCGCGCAGGCCGCCAAGCCGAGTGCCGAGCCCAAGACGGTTGCCCAATTCGTTGCCTTCGTCAAGGGGCTGGCTCCTGCTTCGGGCGCCGAGGCTTCGCTCGGAGAGTGGACGGGACAGACCGTTCAGGGATATATCGCCGCCAACGACGCGGGCGGCAACCTTTACCAGATGATCTCCGTCGTGGATAACACCGGGGATGCCGGTTCGGGTATTCTGCTCGCCGATGCGGCGTACGAAACCGTCGCCGACTACCCGGTCGGCGCCCGGATCACGCTGACCCTCGATGCGACGAGTACGGTCTACAACTCCTATGGCCTGTATAAGATCAATAAGGTAACGACCGCGGTCGACAACTCGTCGCCCGTGCAGATGGTCGTGCCGTCCGTCACCCTCGCGCAGTTCAATTCGAACGATTATATGGGTATGAACGTGAAGGTCACGGGGCTCGCATTCAAGGGCGAGGCCGGCGAGATGTGGTACAGCGGCACGGCCAACTATTCGACCCGCCTGTTTACCGACGGGAGCGGCGACCTGGCCGTGCGTACCTACAAGACCGTCGCATGGGGCGGCGAGTTGATCTCGTCGACCGTGACGGCCGGTTCGCTGATCGGCGTGGCCGAAGTCTACGACGGTGCGGCGCAGCTCTACCCGCAGTCCGCGGCGGATGTCGCCGACTTCAAGGTCGATGCTTCGACGCCCGTGATTACGGAGGTCGATCCCGCGTCGCTGACCTGGGGTGCCGAGGAGACGGTAACCAAGAATGTCGCGGTTACGGTCGTCAACCTCGGGTCGAACGCCCTGACGGTCGATAACGATGCGATTGCGCCTTTCACGGCCGTAGTCAACGGTACCACCGTTACCGTCACGCCTCCGGCTCCCAACACGACCTCCGACGACATCGTGCGCACGATGACCGTCTCGGTTGCGGGCGGTAACAGCCGCGAGGTTACGCTCACGCAGTTCGCGGCCGGGTCGGGCGGCGATACCAAGGGCATCTATACCTCCATGAGCCAGTTCATCCCGGCTTCCACCAGCACGACCGACCGTTACTATCCTTCCAACTCGACGATCGACGGCCAGCCCGCTACGGGTTTTAAGCTCGGTACGAGCAGCCTTGCCGGCGTATTCACCTCCGAGGCGCTGGGGGCATCGCTCACGGGCGACAAGAAACTGTCGTTCTATGCCGTGGCATGGACGGGCAAGGCCGCCACGGTCTACATCCGGGTCAACAACGGCGGTGCGGTGAGCGGTGACGGCAGCCATGCGATCACGGCCAGCGCCGGTGCCACGGGGTCGGGCAATGACTTCACCTTCACCGACGTGACCGATTCCGATTACTACACCTTCCAGCTCACGGGGCTGACCGCCGCATCGACCGTGACGATCTCCACGTCGCCCGACTTCACGGCGGCATCGGATCGCAATACGGGGCGTGCCATCGTGCTGGGCGTACAGGTCTATTGATATGAAGAGGATGCGTAAATATCTGATACGAACGCTCCTCGGGGTTGCTGCGGTCGTGGCGGCGGGTTTCGCCGCCACCTCCTGCAGTGACGACTCCGATTCGGGTTCCGGGGTCTTCCGCGTGGAGTGGGATCCCACCAAGACCGTGCACCCCGACCGGGAGGGCGCTGCCGTGCTGATCGTGGACGGCCGCGAGGGGACATCGTGGAGGGCCGAGATCACGGCGGGCGCCGACTGGGTTTCGTTCAACCGTACGGCTCCGGGCGGGCAGACCGTCAAGACCGGAATTGCCGGAACGAGCCTCGCCGCCCGCAACCAGTATGTCTATTACTGGCCGAACGACACCCGGGGAGAGCGGCATGCCATGATCCGCTTCACGTTCGACGGGCAGGCGCCCCTCGAACTGGAACTCACACAATACAGCACCTCGGCAGCCGACGATGTCTACCAGACGGGCCATAACCTTGTCTGGCCGGAAATCCCGGCCCGGAAATCCGACGATGCGTATGTCTATGTGACGCATTTCGCCTTGTTGCGCAACCAGAATACGGGTGTAACCTACAACGCCCGCAACTTTACGATGTGCTTCGACAAGACCAAGTTCGCCGCCTGGTGGGTGGCCTATCCGCTCCACAGCGCTTACACGGGTTCGGGGCGTGTCGAAACCTGGGCATACGACCCCAAGATCGCCGCCGAGTACCAGGCCAACCTGACCAAAAGCTATCCGGCACGGAATTTCGACCGCGGGCACCAGATCCCCAACGCCGACCGCAGCGGGAATGCCATGATGCAGGCACAGACCTTCTATTTCTCGAACATGACGCCCCAGAATTACAGCCTGAACCAGAATCCCTGGGCGGCGCTCGAGAAGATGGCGCGCGACAACTGGATGTGCTCCGATACGCTCTATGTCGTCACGGGCGCCTATTGGAATCCCGGCAGCACCTTTGCCACGCCCGATATCGACGGCAAGCAGTGTCCCGTGCCGAACTACTATTTCAAGGTGTTCGTCCGCACGGTCAAGGGCAATGTCCGCCAGGCGGGCGACCGGCTGGGCGACTATCCGGCCGACCAGCTGAAGTCCATCGGGTTCTGGGTCGAAAATGCGGGCGGACAGGGGACTGCAAGGAGCTGGGTGAAAAGCGTTTCGGAGGTCGAAAACCTCACGGGTTTCGAATTCTTCCCTTCGGTGCCCGCCGCCGTCAAGGCGCAGAAAGACGCCGCCTCGTGGGGACTGTAAAACCTTAAAATTTCAGAATGATGAAAAAACGATTGATATTCACCCTGTTGCTGGCGGCATTCATTGTGGCGTGCTTCGCGCAGAAGCCCTACAAGGTGATGTTCTACAACCTGGAGAATTTCTTCGATACGATCAACGACCCCGAGGTGCTCGACGACGAGTTCACCCCCGAAGGGCCCAAACAGTGGAACTCGGCCAAGTACAACCGCAAGCTGGGCAACACCGAACGGGTATTGTTCGACCTTGCGGCTGCCGACAAGGTCTATCCTGCCGTGATCGGCGTGTCGGAGGTCGAAAACCGCTCCGTGCTCGAGGATATCGTGGCGGCGCCCAAACTGGCGCCAGCCGATTATCGTATCGTGCACTACGATTCGCCCGAGGCGCGCGGCGTCGACGTGGCTTTTCTCTACCGCCCCGAAGTCTTCAAACTGGAGGGCAGCTATCCGGTGAAAACCGTCGTGCCGTCGCTCCCTAATTTCAAGACCCGCGACATCCTGACGATGTGGGGAAGGATCGACGACGAACCCTTCTTCTTCATGGTGGCGCACTGGCCTTCGCGGCTGGGCGGCAAGGACGCTTCGGAATTCAAACGCATCGCCGTCGGGGAGCAGATGCGCCGGATCGCCGATTCGGTGCTGAAAGCCGACCCTGCGACCCGGATCGTTGCCATGGGCGACTTCAACGACGACCCTACGGATCCGAGCATGGCCGAAGGCCTGGGTGCCCGAACGCGCATGAAGGAGCTCGAACCCGGCGATTTCTACAATCCCTTCGGAGACATGCTGCGTGCGGGGATCGGTACGCTCGCCTACGGCGACGCCTGGAACCTTTTCGACAACATCGTGGTCTCGGGGAACATGGTCTCGGGCGACGACGGCATGCAACTGCGCAAGGCTCCCGGTTCGAAGTACTACGGCAACATCTTCCGCAGGCATTACATGGTGCAGCGGGAAGGGCAGTACAAAGGTTATCCGCTGCGTACCTATGTGGGAAACAACTTCCAGGGCGGTTACAGCGACCACTTCCCGGTGTATATCTATTTTGCCAAATAATTTAGCTACATAGTCTATGAAAGTCAAAATTCTACTGATTTTAGTACTCTCCGTCACCACGCTGACCGCCTTTGCACAGGACGGCGGCGTCAGGGGCAGGGTCGTTTCGCGTGCGGGGCGTGTGGCCCTCGACGGCGTGAAGGTTACCATGACGCCGGGCGACGTGACCGTGATGTCTGATGAGCGGGGTAATTTCCTCATCGAGAATGTCCCTGCGGGCGAATACTCGCTGCAGTTCGAGACCCCCGAGTTCGAACCCCTCTCCATCGCCGTGCGCGTCGGCTCGCAGGTGCGCGACATCAATGCGGTCGTGTTGGTGCCCGACGTACCCCGGCAGATGATCGACGACGCCGTGTTCGCGGAGTTCGACATGGAGACCGTCGACGATGCGCAGGCATTGCCTACGTCGCTCTCGGCCTCCAAGGACATCTTCAACAACATCGCGTCCTACAAGTTCAGTGAGATGCGCTTCAACGTCCGCGGTTACGATTCGCAGTACCAGGACGTCTACATGAACGGCATCCGGCTCAACGACGCCCTCACGGGCTATACGCCCTGGTCGCTGTGGAGCGGCCTGAACGACGCCACACGTAACCAGGAGGTGACGTCGGGTATCGTGGCCTCGGACGTCGGGCTGGGCGGCATCGGCGGTACGACCAACATCATCACCAGCCCGTCGCAGATGCGCAAGGGGTTGCGTGCCAGCCTCGTGAACGGCAATTCGATGTACCGTTTCCGTGCAATGGTCACCTATGCCTCGGGCTATCAGGACAACGGCTGGTCGTATGCCTTTTCGGTTTCGACCCGCCAGGGCGGCAACTCCTATGTCGACGGCGTTTACTACAATGCGTTCGGTTATTTCGCCGCCGTCGAAAAGCAGTTCGGCCAGCGCCACCGCCTGGCGCTGACCCTGTTGGGTGCCCCCACCGAACGCGGTGCGCAACAGGCCGCCACGCAGGAGGCCTACGACCTGGTAGGCAACAACTATTACAACCCCAACTGGGGCTGGCAGGACGGCAAGAAGCGCAATGCCCGCGTGCGTAACAACCACGAACCCATCGTGATGCTCAACTACACGTTCGACATCTCCGACCGTTCGAAGCTGGAGCTGGCCACGGCGCTGCGCTTCGGCAGGAACGGCTACTCGGCACTGACGTGGCAGAACGGCCCCGACCCGCGCCCCGACTACTACCGTTACCTGCCGAGCTATTTCGCCCTCGACAAGAACTATGTCGGTGCCGCATGGCAGCAGGTCTACTGGCAGGCCAACTACCAGAACATCCGCCATTTCGACTGGGAGCAGATGTACCAGACCAACTATAACCAGAACGATCCCCTCGACGAGCAGATCTACGGCCCCGGCCGGCGGTCGAACTACATGGTCGAGGAGCGTCATACCGATCAGCTGGACTGGAACCTCGCGGCCAGTTTTTCGCACATCTTCCGCGACAATTCCAGGATCAACGGCGGGCTTTCGCTGCGCCGTAACCGTACGGAGTACTACTCGCAGGTGAAAGACCTCCTGGGGGGCGACTATTGGGCCGACGTCGACAAATTCGCCGAACGCGATTTCGGCTCGAATACAGAGGCTTACCAGAATAACCTCGACTATTACAACAAGTACGGCCATGCGCATGCCGCCAAGGTGGGCGATAAGTACAGCTACGATTACTATGCCCACGTGCTCAGCACCCGGGCGTGGGCATCGTACGGTTTCAACATCGGCGGCTTGGGCATCACCGTGGGCGGCGAAGTGGGCTATGCGAAGCTGTGGCGCGAGGGTTTGTGGCGCAAGGGGCTCTTCCCCGACAATTCGAAGGGCGACTCCCGGAAACTGGATTACCTGACCTACAAGGCCAAGGGTAACTTCTCGTACCGCTTCTCCGCGGCGCATGCCGTCGAGGCGAACGTCGTCTACATGCAGGAAGCGCCCGAGTTTCAGTCCTCGTTCGTTTCGCCCCGTACGCGCAACACCACGACGCCGGGGCTTTCGGCCGAGCGCGTCCTCGGCGTGGATGCGTCGTACAACCTGCGTTACGGCGATTTCAAGGCTCGCATTTCGGGCTATTATACCCGCATCTACGACCAGTCGAAGGTGATTTCCTATTACGACGACGTGGCGGCCACCTTTACCAATTTCGCCATGAGCGGCATCGACAAGGTGCATTTCGGCCTCGAGGCGGCCGTCTCGATCCCGATCTACCACACGCTCGCCCTGAACGGCGCCGTGAGCTGGGGACAATATACCTACGATTCGAACCCCTATTACCTGCAAACGCAGGACAACAGCGGCGATATCGTCTCCGACGGTTATGTCTACTGGAAGGATTTCCGGGTCGAGAGCACACCCCAGACGGCCGTCAACGTCGGCCTGTCGTGGCGCTCGAACAACAACATCTACCTCTCGGCCGACTTCAACTATTACAACAACATGTATCTCTCGATGAGCCCGATCTACCGTACCGACGCCGTAATCACGGGCGGTATGGCGCCCGGCGACATCGAACACCTGCGACGCCAGGAGAAGTTCGACTCGGCTTATACGCTCAATGCCAGCATCGGCAAGAACTGGTATATCCACCGTAAGTACACGCTGGGATTCAGCCTCGACGTTAAGAACATCCTGAACAACCAGGACATCAAGACCGGCGGCTATGAGCAGACACGCCTCTCGAAGAATACCGAGACCACCGTGACGACCTACCAGGCCTTCGACTCGAAGTATTTCTACATGTTCGGTACGACCTATTACCTCAATCTCTATTTCCGTTTCTGACGGTTGGACGAATAAAACATGAATGCTATGGATAAATTATTCAAATTGTTACTGGCGGCTGCCGCAGCCCTGTTTTTCACAGGCTGTTACAGCGATTACCTGAATCCGGGGCCGGCCAGGGTCTACACCCGCGCCGATTTCGAGGCGAAGGGACTGGAATACATTTCCGTCGGGGAGCTGAAGGCGCGCTTTCGGGCCGAGAATGCGGGTATGAACGACGGTACCGTGGCGTCGTGGACGGTCGACGAGCCGCTGTTCACCTCGGGCAAGGTTATTTCGACCGACCGCTTCGGCAATGTCTACAAGTCGGTATACCTCTACGACGAGGCCTCCGAGTCGGCCATCGAGCTCAAGCTCAATACGGGCAACTACCTGTTCCATCCCGTCGGGCAGATCGTCTACGTCGATCTCGAAGGGCTCGTGCTGGGGAACTACCGCGGCATGGTCAGCATCGGTACGACCTCCTACAATGCGAGCTATTCGAACGACAATATCGAGAGCAAGATCATGCAGGACGAGCACATCTTTTCGGGCGAACAGCAGCCGATGCTGAAGTCCGATACGCTGGTCGTTACGCGCGACAACTACCGGACTGTGCTGTCGGACGACGACCTGGGGCGCCTGGTGCGTTTCGAAGGGGTCGAAAGCCGCTTCGGCACGGCGCTGTGGGGCTACAAGAACACCTTTCCCAATTATTTCGCCAATTCCGTCTCCTACGACGTGAATTCCCCCGGGTGGGAGGATATCGACCAGTGGGCTACCTGGGCGACGATGCGCATGTTGCCCGGTACGAATGCCGACACGTTTTTCTACGGCTCGGCCTGGTTCACCTACGATGCGCAGGCCGCCGGTACCGGCACGAATGCCGCTCCGGGTAACTATGTGGTGCGTACGAGCGGTTACAGCCAGTTCCGCGACAACAAAATCCCCGTATCCGGTTCGGTCGTTGACCTGACGGCCATCTATACCAAGTTTACCAACGGCTCGGGCAATTATGCGACCTACCAGCTGACGCTCAACACCGACCGGGACGTGGTGGTGAAGTGATACCGCCCTCCCCGGGACGAGGCGGTGTCCCGATAAGCGTTCATACCCTGCGCAAACCGGGGAGCGTATCCGGGAACCGCATACGAAAAAAGGCTGTCTGACAAATCTCAGACAGCCTTTTTTCAGATACCGGCACTCAGCGTTTGTTCCACGCGCTCGAAGTCTGGTAATAGCCGATGGCGCGCGAGACCTGTTCGGGGTTTTCCGTTTCCATCGGTTCGAGGTTGTGGGGATTGTCCTCCGTGGGAACGACCCGGTACTGTTCGAAGCGGCGCACGGGCGAAAGGATCGTGAACACGTCGCCTTCGAGGTAGCCCAGATCCTGGTAGGTTGCGATGAACGCGCGGTTGACATAGCCCTCGTCGTAAATGCTGCGGCCGTAGAAATGCGAGTCGTAACTCATGTTGAGCAGCGAAAGCAGGGTAGGCATCAGGTCGATCTGCGAAACGATGCCCCCGACATGCTGCGGCTCGACGAAGCCCGGGGCGTAGATCAGTGCCGGGATATGGTATTTTTCGAGCGGGATTTCCGTGCGGCCCGCGCTCGATGCGCAGTGGTCGGCCGTGATGAGGAAAATCGTATTGGCGAACCAGGGTTGTTTCGACGCTTCGGCGAAGAACCGCCCCAGTGCATAGTCGGTATACATCACGCCTCCGTTGCGCGACTTGGCGTCGTGCGGTATGCTGACCTTCCCGGCCGGGTAGGTGAACGGGCGGTGGTTGCTCACCGTCATGACATGTGCGAAGAACGGCTTGCCGTCGCCGGCGTCTTCGTTGAGCGTGCGGATGACCTTGCGGTAGGCGTCTTCGTCGCATACGCCCCAGATGTTGGCGAAGGTGATTTCCCCGGGCTCGTACTGCCGTTGGTCGACGATCTCATAGCCGTTGCCCGAGAAGAAGGTCTCCATATTGTCGAAATAGCTGTTGCCGCCGTAAAAATATTTCACGGTGTAACCTTTGTCGCGCAGCAGGGCGCCGGTCGAATGCATCCCCGCATTGTTCGGGCGCTTGATGATGCTTTGTCCCGGGCAGGGCGGCAGCGAAAGCGTCACGGCCTCCAGCCCGCGTACCGTGCGGTTACCCGTGGCATAGACGCGGTCGAACGCCAGGCTCCGGTCGTAGAGCGAGTCGAGCACGGGCGTCAGCTGCCTGGTGTTGCCGAAATGACCCATGAACGAGGCGCTCATGCTCTCGATCGTTATCAGTACGATGTTGCGCCGTATCTCGGGCCCCTCGCTGCGGACGGCATGCAGGTTGTCGCCCGTGCTGCCGTACACACCGTGTACGAACTCCTCGGCCTTGGCTTCGGGCTCGGTGATGTAGAACTGTTCGTAGTCGAGTTCGTTCTTGACGAACGCGTCGTAGAACTTGTAGAGTCCGTTGGCTTGCAATTCGTTCACGTAGACGTTGTCGCTGTCCTGGAACCGGGTATTGAAATGCAGCAGCCAAACCGCCAGTAGCATGGCTGCGATATAGGCCGGCCCGGCGACAGCCTTCCAGCGCCATCCGATCAGCCGGTCGGCCTGCCCCAGGTCGCGGCGGAAAAGGTACCAGGTGATGAGCAGCGTCACTACGATTATCCCGAGCGACATCGGCAGTACGGGGTAGGATTCCATGATGTTGCCCACGACCTCGTTGGTATAGACCAGGTAATCCACGGCGATGAAGTTGTAGCGGACTCCGAATTCGTTCCAGAAGAAATATTCGCTGATCGCGTTGAAGACGATAGCCCCCACGTAGAGCGTGATGATCAGTGCGAACCATACCGTCGTCCAGTAGCTGCGGAATCCCCGGAAGAAGAGCCGTAGGGCGAACGTCCCGGCCCAGAAGCCGAGGATGCCCGAGGCTACCTGCGGTGCGACGCTGCCGTATTCGTCGAATATCGTGTTGCAGAAGGTCACGTAGCAAAATGCCGCGGCGAGTATTCCGAGGATGATGTAGCTCCACGGTTTGCGGTATTTCGTCTCCGAGACGCTCATCATGAAGAGCCACAGGAAGCCGAAGCCGATCGTTGCGGCACAAAGGTCGTTCATGGCGCCCAGCAGGAATACCTGGCACCACTCGCCCGGTGAAAAACCGAGGTCGCTGGTCTGCCCGTTGAAGAGCAGCACGATGCGGAGTACGAGCCCCGCGACGATCGTCAGAATGGATATTTTAAGATAGAGGCCTGAGACCAGGTTGAGACTACGAGACATGGTGGCAGCACTTTGGTTTAAAATTTTTGCAAAGGTAATATTTTTACCTCCTGTTGCAAACAAAAAGGCAGCCGTTTTCACGGCTGCCTTTCATTCTGTCGGATGGGGGCTTATTTCGCCTCTTCCTTTGCGGGACGCATGATGACTTTCACGAGGTTACCGTCGGAAAGCACCTTCTTGGCCATGGCCTGTACGTCGGCGTCGGTCAGCGTCTTGAGCACCTCTTCGTAATCGGCCAGGTAGTCGAGCCCTGAGCCGTATTTGCTGTTGAGGTAGTTCATCCAGCTGGCATTCTGTTCGAGGCTGTTTTTCCAGCTCTTGAGCATGAACTCGCGGTTTTTCTCGATGTCTTCGCTCTTGGGGCCGTTGGCGGCGATCTCTTCGATCTCCTTCATTACGATCTCGCGCAGCTCGTCGGCCATCTCCTCGTTGGTGTCGAACGAAATGGTCATGTTGTAGGTCTCGCTCGGGATGTATTCCGTCGAACCGGATACTTGTACGCCGTACGTGCCGCCCTTCTCCTCGCGGATCGAAACCAGATAGCGCGAGTTGAGCGCCTGCGTCAGGAACGACAGGGCAGCCTTGTTCTTGAGCGTGTAGGGCATCTCGCCGGAGAACATGTAACGTACCGAAACCTTGGGCTGTTGCATCGAGGCCGTGAAGTCCTCGGTCACCTCGCCCTTCACGGGATCGCATTTGTCGTCCGCGAACGTCATCGGTTTCTTCGAGGTCGGGATTGAGCCGATATATTTTTCAACGAGCGGTTTGAGCGTTTCGAGGTCTACGTTGCCCACGAACTTGAATACGAAGCTGTTGGCATCCGGATAGAGTTTCTTGTAGATGGCCGGCAGCGCCTCGAAGCTGAACTTGTCGATGATCTCGGTCGAAACCATCTGGCGGCGCGGGTTGTTGCCGTATGCCACGTCGATGAACTTGTCTTCCATCAGGTAGTCGGGGTTCGACTTGACGTTCTCCAACTGTGCGCGCAGCATCTTCATGAGCGTGTTGTAGTCGTTCTCGTCGAAACGCGGCTGCGTGAAGTTGAGGTAGAGCAACTGGAACATCGTCTCCAGGTCTTTGGGCGAGCATACGCCGTTCATGGCGCTGGCGTAGTTCTCCACCGAGGGCTGAACCGACGCCGATTTGCCCGAAAGCTGTTTCTTGAGGTCGGTGGCCGAGAATTTGCCTACGCCCGACATCGAGTTGAAGGCGGGCATCATCTCGCCCATGTAGAACTCCTCGTCCGAGAGGATCGACAGGCCGCCCTTGGCCAGGGCGCTCATGCGAACCTCGTCGGCTTTGTAGGCCGTGGGCTTCACGATAACCTTCACTCCGTTGGCCAGCGTCCATTCCGTCGTGCCGTACTCGGCGTTCTGTGCGGTCTTCTTCACGGGCGAACCTTCCAGGGTAGTTCCTTCGGGGATCAGCGGTTCCTTGACCGTGTTGTCCTCATATGCCTCGATCTCGGCTGCAGCGACCTTGTCGCGGATGGCGAGAATCTCCTCGGTCGTCGGATTTTCGACACCCTCCTTTTCAGGTGCCGTGATGACGATTACCTGGTTGTTGGGGTAGATCGCCTGCTGTGCGAATGCGTTGACAGCCTCGACGTTGAGCGCCTTGATCAGCATGCTGTCCAGCTGCCATTCGGTTTTGGCGTCGGGCATGGGGCGGTTTTGCTGGAAGTTATCCAGATAGGTCTGTACGAATTCGGCGTTGCGACGGTCGTTGCGGTTCGTGTACGAACGCTCGGCGCGGCGCATCAGGTCGTTTTGTGCACGCTCGAACTCACCCTGCGTGAAGCCGTGGCGGCGCACCTTCTCCATCTCCGTGTAGAGGGCTTCGAAACCCTGTGTCAGTTTGCCGTCCTGCGTCATGGCGACGAAGGTCGTGGCCTCGAGCGTCGGGATTACGCCGATGCTGCCCGAGTTCATGCCTGCGCCCAGGAACGGGGCGTCGGGCTGCATCGAAATCTCCTGCAGACGGGCATTCTCCATCGTGGTCATGTAAGCCTGTACCACGTCGAGCATCTCGCCGTATACCAGGTTGTTGTACTGCTCGGGTACGGCCGGGCGCTTTACGAAGACCTGCACGCGCGAACCCTGCATTTCGGGATCGGTGTAGATGCTGACGATCGGCTCTTCGTTGTCGGGCACCGTGATCACCTCTTTCTGTGCGGCATCGGCGGCCGGGGCCGGAATATCGCTCATCAGCGTTTTGAGCTTGTTTTCGACGGCGTCGACGTCGATGTCACCCACGATCACGACCGCCTGATAGTCGGGGCGGTACCACGTGTTGTAGAAATCCTCCAGTTCCTTGTGCTGGAAGCCTTTCAGCCCGTCGAGATAGCCGATCAGGTTGCGGTGCTCGTATTTCGTGCCCTTGCCCAGCGCCTGGAGCATCTTCATGGTCGAACGCCACGAAGCGTTGTCGCGGGTGCGGAGCTCCTCCATGATCACGCCGCGCTCCGAGTCGATCTCCTCGGGCTGGAGGGCGATGAAGTGCGACCAGTCGTGCAGGATCAGCAGCGCACTGTCGATGATGCCCTCGCGTGAGGTCGGGACGTCCTTCATCATGTACGAAGTCATGTCCCAGCTGGTGCCGGCGTTGAGGTTGGCGCCGAATTTCACGCCTACCTTCTCCAGGTATTCGATCATCTGCTTGCCGGGGAGGTTTTTCGTGCCGTTGAAGGCCATGTGCTCGAGGAAGTGGGCGAGGCCCTGCTGTGCGTCGTTCTCCTGGATGGCTCCCACGTCGTGCAGGATGTGGAAATCCGCCTGTCCTTTCGGCTTTTCGTTGTGGCGGATGTAATAGGTCATTCCGTTTTCGAGTTTACCCGTCCGGACATCCTTGTCCGCCGGGATCGGCTCCATCGGGTTGAGCTGGGCCATTGCGCTCGTCATTGCGAAGGCGGCTGCAACCAGCATTGTTAATTTTTTCATAATCGATCGTATTAGGGTTTTTGTGTTATTCTTTTTCTGCGGGCAGGTCGGGGCGGTATTCGATGATGTCCCCCGGCTGGCAGTCGAGCTCGCGGCAGATCGCTTCGAGCGTCGAGAACCGGATGGCCTTCGCTTTCCCGTTCTTGAGTATCGAGAGGTTGGCGGGCGTAATATCCACCCGTTCGGCCAGTTCGCCGAGTGACATCTTGCGTTTGGCCATCATGACGTCTATATTGATTATTATAGCCATAATGTCGTCCCCCCCCCTTTAATTGTCTGTATCGTTGCCATGCTATGTTACTTATTTTAGATAGTCAGTTTCTGCTCTTCGCTCAGTTGTGTCCCGAGGGAAAGCACCTCGGCCATGAAGAGGAACAAAATACCGACGATCACATTCCAGTAGCTCAGCGGAAATGTCCCCACGACCTCGAAAGAGGTGCCTTCGAGCAGTCGTGCCGCCTCGGTGTTGCTGATGTATTTCATCAGAGCCTCGCTTAGTTCCGCTACGAGGATCAGGATGCCGATGGCGCGCGTACGCAGTATATTGCTGTGGCGCAGCGGCTGTTCGTCGCGGATCGACTTGCGGAGCGAATTGATGATCAGGGCTATCAGCACGAGGATCGTCAGGTACGAGAGGCCCGTTATCACCATCAGCAGGTAGCAGTAGACATTGTTGCCCATCACCTTGAACGCGTTGCCGAGCGTGTAGGCCTCGTCCACCTGTACGCGCAGGTCTATCCGGCTGATTGTCGGTTCGATGCTGGCCGGGAGCCCCTCGATCACGACCGGCTCGGCGGCCTTGCGCACTACCGGGGCGGAGACGTAATAGGAGCGTATGCCGCCTTGTGGGATCTCGATCTCCAGCGTGTCCTGCGCATCGCGCCATCCGCGCGAGAAATCCGGGACGAAGCTCGCTGCGAAACCTACGATCAGCGCCGCGAAGTAGATGATGTAGATCAGCAGTAAATGCCTGTGCAGTCTTTTTTTGTTCTGCATGCTTGTTCGTTTTTGAGTTTCGATAGTGCAAAATTAGTATTTATTTTCGAAAAACAAATAATATTTATCGTTTTTCGATAAAATAATTGGTCGCGGATAAAAAAGGACGGCACCAGCGCCGTCCTTCGCCTGCTGTGGCGCGTATTTATTCCACGTTGTCTTTCAGTTGTTTCCAGAACGAGGCTTCGATGGCCATTGCGATCGAAGCGGCCAGCACGAAGAGTACGAACATCACGACGAAGGTGATGAAGGCGATAGTCGTCCCTATGTTTAGGTAGGGTATCCAGATAGTTACCAGCCACAGGGTCACTGCCACGACGATCGGGGGGCGTTCTTGACGCCGATTTCGATCGAATCCTTCAGGGTTTCCGCGAAGTCGAGTTTCTTCATTTCCATAACTAACGCTTTTATTGAGGGTTAATGTTCAACCAAATATACGAAAAATTCTTATCTTTGCCGCCATGCAACGCTAAATATCAATTACATGGGAGAAAAATCGCATTATAATTACCGTGTCGAACCGCAGGATGTGGATTTCACGCTCCGGGCCACGATCCCGTCGCTGGGCTCGGCGATCCTCAATACGGCGGGCATCGACGCCCACGGCAAGGGTTTCGGGGTCGACGCCCTCAATGCCGACAACCATTCGTGGGTGCTCTCGCGCATGGCCGTGGAATTCGACTGCCAGCCAGGGCAGTATACCGACTATACGATCGCCACGTGGATCAACGAATACGGGCGGGTGCTCTCGACGCGTAATTTCACGCTGACCGACGCCGCGGGCAACGAATTCGGGCGTGCGGTGACGCAGTGGGCGATGATCGACCTGAGGAGCCGTTCGGCGCTCGACCTGTCGTGGGTGGGCGATGCCCATGCCGACGCCATCGTCGATGCCCCTTCGCCGACCGACAAGCCGCGAAAGATCCGCGATGTCGACCCGGCGCAGACGGCCGTGCACAAAGTCGTTTACAGCGACATCGATTTTAACCGCCATGTCAATACGATGCGCTATATAGAAATGATGATCGACATGCTGCCCCTGGAAATGCTGATGCAGGAGGCGCCCGTGCGGTTGGACATCCATTTCCTGCGCGAATGCCGTTACGGGCAGACGCTTGCCGTCGGTTACGAACAACGCGGCCTTACGGCGCTGTTCGAGATACGCAGCGATGCCGGTACGGTGGCCGTACGTGCCTCTATCGAGTGGAAATAGGCCTGCGGGGAATGTCCTGCCGGCACTCCGTGGAACGGGTTTTGCAGGTAGGGCTGCAAAACCTTTTTTCATTATGGAAACCGCAGTCAAAACACAGAACAAGTATCAGGTGAGCATCGACCTGCTGAACGATGCCGTAGGTAAGGAGATCGCCACATCGCTCCAGTACATGTATTTCCACACCCATTTCGAAGATGACCGCTACCAGTACCTTTCGAAGATCATGCGTGAGATCTCGATCGCCGAGATGCGCCATATCGAGGAGTTCTCAGACCGCATCATGTTCCTGCAGGGCGACGTCGACATGAACGCCTCGTTCCGGACCAAGCAGGTGACCGACGCCAAGGAGATGCTCCGCCTGGCCATGCAGTTGGAGCAGAGCACGATCGACTCCTATAACGAGGCGTCGCGCATCGCCGCCGAACACAAGGACGCCGTGACGCACAAGATGTTCCAGGACATTATCGTCGAGGAGGAGGAACACCTCGATACCTTCCGCACCGAGTTGCAGCATATGCTCGACTACGGCGAGGAGTACCTGGCGCTGCAGTCCGCAGCGGGCAGCAAGCATACCGCCAAGAGTTTCAAACATACTGACGACGGCGAATAACCGTCCCTGGCCCGAGTCTGCGGGGTGCCGTTCGCGGCGCCCCGTTTTTTGTGCGGGCTTTTCCCGGTGAATCCCGTCCGGCAGGCTCTTCGCTGTGCGTTCTTCCCGCCGGACACTTGCCGCCATGCTTTCCCTGCCGGTTTTTCTCCGTGTGTTTTTCCTCCGGGCTCTTTGCTGCGTCTTTTTACGGAGCCTCGTCCCGGCCGGGAACCAGGCCGGGGCGGGTGCCGGACTGCCGGGATCTTCCCGTTATGCCCCTGCGCATGGAATCGCGGTGGCGCGAAAAGTTTGCCCTGTCCGTATATTTACGGCAAAAGAGACAGCCGTTTGCGCTATCTTTTCCTATATTTGCCGTATGAAGATTACGATTTTAGGCCCTGCGCACCCGTACCGGGGCGGACTGGCTTCGATCATGGAGATCATGGCCCGCACCTTTCAGCGGCGTGGGAACGAGGTAGACATAAAGACTTTCACGCTGCAATACCCTTCGCTGCTCTTCCCGGGCAAGAGCCAGACCGTATCCACGCCGCCGCCGGCCGATCTGCACATCTGCCGGTGCGTCAATACGGTCAACCCTTTCAACTGGGTGCGTATCGGTCGCCGGATATGCCGCGAACGTCCCGATTTCGTGCTGATGAAATACTGGACGCCCTTCATGGCACCCTGTTTCGGCACCATTGCCCGTTTCGCCCGCCGCAACGACCATACGAAGGTGCTCTGCCAGATCGACAACGTCGAACCCCACGAGCACCACCTGACCGACAAACCCTTCAACCGTTATTACCTGGGTGTCGTGGACGGGTTCGTCTACATGTCCGAGCAGGTGCACGGCGAACTGAAGGCATACAGCGATGCCCCGGCGCTGTTTTCCCCGCATCCGCTTTTCGAGAACTTCGGGGAGCGGGTCGCCCGCAACGAGGCTTGTGTACGGCTGGGGCTGGATCCGACGGTCGATTACGTGCTTTTCTTCGGGCTGATCCGCGACTACAAAGGGCTCGACCTGCTGCTCGACGCCTGGGCGGGGTTGCGTCGCCGGGGGCTTGCCGCGGGGCGCAGGCTGATCGTCGCCGGGGAATTTTACACCCCCAAGGAGCGTTACCTGCGGCAGATTGCCGACAACGGCCTGCAGGACGAGGTGATCCTCCACGACCGGTTCATTCCCGACGAACAGGTGAAATATTACTTCTCGGCTGTGGATTTCGTCGTCCAGCCCTATAAGACCGCGACGCAGAGCGGCGTGACGCAGATCGCCTACCAGTTCTGCGTGCCGATGGTCGTCACCGACGTCGGCGGTCTTTCGGAGATCGTGCCCGACGGTCGCGTAGGGTATGTCTGCGAGCCTACGGTGCAGGGCGTGGCCGATGCCATTGCGCGGATGTACGACGGGGATACGATCGAACGCTTCCGCCTGAACTGCATCGAGGAGCGCAAACGCTTCTCGTGGGAGGAGATGTGCACGCGCATCGCCGAGTTGTACGAAATGGTACGCTGATTCCGGATCGCGTGGCTGGGATTTTCCCCGAACCCTTGCCTCCGGAAAATTACAAAGGGCTGCCGTGCATTGCACGGCAGCCCTTCCGCTTCATTTATTCGTCGTAGTTTGGCTACTTCTTTATATTGGGCAGTTCGAGCCCGTAGTTCTTTTTCCGGTCTTCCGCCTTGAGCCACAGTCCCAGGAGCATCGCCGCGATGCCGCAGCTGGCGAAAATCACCATCGGGAGCGTATAGTTGTAGGCCGTGCCGTCCACATGCCCCGGGTTACTGAATTTGAGGGCGTAGCCGATGACAGCTGGGAAGAGGCAGAGGCCGATGTTCTGGATCCAGAAGATCAGCGAGTAGGCCGAACCCAGGTAGCGGGTCTCCATGATCTTGGGAACCGAGGGCCACAGCGCTGCGGGTACCAGCGAGAACGAGATTCCCAGGATGATGATGGCGCCGTAAGCGACGAGCGTACTCGGATAGGCCGGGAGCACGAAGGCGAAGATCAGGTGGCATACCGTCATCAGGACGGCTCCGAAGATCAGCATCGTGGCGCCCTTGCCCTTGTGGTCGAGGTAGCTGCCCAGTAGCGGCGTGATGGCCGCGGCGCCCATCGGGAACCAGCGGAAGATGTCGGCGGCCGTTTGTGCCGTGACGCCGAGGTTGCTTTCCAGCATGTTCGTGGCGAAGCGCTGGAAGGGGAAGATTGCCGAATAGTAGAGCACGCAGAGTATGGCCACGATCCAGAATACCTTGCTGCTGAATATTTTGCCCAGGTCGCTGATGCGGAATTCCTCTTCGGAACTGTTGTTGCCGCGGGAATCCAGCCCGAGCTGTTTGTCCAGCTTGCGATCCATGAAGGTGAATACCGTGTAGGTGAGCAGTCCGATCAGCAGCAGCAGGGTACAAAATGCCACCGGGCGCACGACCGTTGCGGGAGCCATGTTGGCGAGCCACGGCGAGATGGAGAAAACGGCGAAGACACCCACACGGGCAATGGCCATTTCCAGCCCCATTGCGAGGGCCATTTCCTTGCCTTCGAACCACTTGGCGATCGTCTTCGAAACGGTGATGCCGGCCATCTCCATACCGCATCCGAATATCATGAACCCGAGCGATGCGAGTTTGGCACTGGCCGGGAACGATACCCACCAGCTATTGAGCCAAGCCTCGGCGCCAGTGCCGATGAAGGCGTCGCTCACGCCGTAATATTTGATGCAGGCGCCGATAAACATCAGGGATGCCGAGAGCATTCCCGTGAAGCGCACACCCATTTTGTCGAGGATGATACCTGCCAGGATCAGGAATCCGAAGACATTGAAGATGAACTCCGAACTTCCGTACATGCCGAACACGTCGGGCGTCCAGCCGCGCTGTGCCTCGATCATGCTCTGCAGGGGCGACATCATGTCCACGAACATGTAGCCGAAGAACATCGTCAGTGCGATCAGGATGAGCGCCGTCCACCGCACCCAGGCCGAGTCGTTGAGTTTCCGTTGGATAATTTCCGTCATAATTATTTGTTTTTGAGTTAGCTTACTTTTCTAACGGCGCGTATCGTTTCAGCACCTCGTAAGCCTCGACGATACCCAGCTCGCCGGCCTTCGAAATGTCGAGACACCCTTTGCGCGTGTCCTTCATGAATATCTGTATGATGCCGCGGTTGTAATATGCCTCGGCGAAATTGGGGTTCTGTTCGATGGCCTTCGAGTAATCCTCGAACGCTTCGGGCAGGCTTCCCGACAGGGCCTTGAGGTTGGCGCGGTTGTAATAGCTGTACGCCAGGTCGGGGAAGAGCTTGATGGCCTTGTTCAGGTCGGCCACCGCCTCGTCGTAACTGTACGTGCGCTTGCTGTTGTTGTTCAGCCGGTTGGCCGGATCCGAGTCGATCGTGATGCGCTGGTAGGAGTTGTCGATCGACGAGATGAAGTCGATCATCTCGGCGCGCGTCGTCGAGCGGTTCAGGTAGAGGAACGGGTTGCTCGGGTTCTGCTCGATGGCCGCGGAGAAGGTGTTCACGGCATTGGTATACTGCTTGATGAGCGACTGCGTGACACCCCGTTCGAAGAGCACCGTCCACGATGCCCGATCCGACTTGAGCTCCTCGACGTATTGCTTGTCGAGCATCACGAGCGTGTCGGCCGGGATATTGCTTTCGCGCCACGAAAGGGTGAGGTATTCGTTGTCCACCCGTTTCCTGAAGTCCTCGACGCGCTGTACGTGGTAGCGTTCCACGGTCGGCACGGTGTCGGGACGCATCAGCGTGAACTTGAATAGCGGCAGCAGGCGCATCTCTTCGTGGCCGCCGTTGTGGCCCGTGATGCGGTCGAAGCTGCCGCCCGAGAATTTGCTGTCGAACGACAACAGGCGGTCGAAACGCTGCGTCGTGTCGGCATAGATCGAGTAGGTGCTGTCGCTCAGGCGGGAGCGGTACTCCGCAATCTTCTTCTGGGCCGTGTCGCGGTCTTTCTTCGCGCCCTGCGGGTCGCGCAGCAGTTCGCGCAGACGGCCGCGGTAAATATAGGCGTTGGCGAAATCGGGGTAGAGCTTGATGGCCGAGGAGTAGTCGTCTATCGCCTTCTCCAGTTCGCCCAGCTGGGCATAGACCCCTGCGCGGTTGTAGTAGACCAGCACGTTGTTGGGCGAATAGAGCGCCACCTTGTCGTAGTCGTCCAGCGCACGGTTGTAGTCGCCGATCTGCGTGCGCAGCATGGCACGGTTGAAGTAGGTCAGCGAATTGGTCGAGTCGAGCTGGATCACCTTGTCGAAATCCGCGAGGGCCAGCATCGGACGGTTGGTGTCCGAGTAGACCAGTGCGCGGTTGAAATACGAAAGCAGGTAGGCCGAATCGCATTCGATGGCCTTGTTGAAGTCAGCTTCGGCTTCCGCAAAGCGTTTCTGTTCCATGTAGAGCCCACCGCGGCGGTTGTACCCGCCGGGGTTCTCGCGGTTCGTGCGGATGGCGGTGTTGAAATTGTCGTAGGCGCGTACCGTATCCTTCAGGTGCAGGTAGCTCAGGCCCCGGCAGATGAAGGCGTCGGCGACTTTGTTCTCCTGGCGGATGAACTTGTCGAAATCGTCGATGGCCTCCTTGAACTGCTGGTTCAGCAGCCGTGTCACGCCGCGGCTGTAATAGGGGCCCGGCAGATCCGGGCGCAGGTCGATCGCCTCGCGGAAGTCCTGCAGGGCGTCATCGTAATTACCCAGCCGCGAACGCGTGATCGCGCGGTAGGTATAGGCTTGTGTGTATACGGGGTTGAGCCGGATGGCGGTCGAGAAATCGGCCTCGGCGCCCAGCAGGTCGTCGAGGTTGTATTTGGCGATGCCGCGCAGGAAATAGCCTTCGAAGGCATCCTCGTCGAACCGCAGCAGGGTGTTGAGCGTCCGGATGGCCTCCTGGTAGTCGTTGTTCATCATGCATGAACGTCCCACCCAGAAGAAATATTCCCGGTTGTACTGCGCATACGATTCCTTCCCGCACATCAGTGCGATGCCCAGTGCGATCCCGAGGATGTATTTTTTCAATTTCCGACTCACTTGTCCCATTAACGTCCTTTTCGGGCGGTTTATTATTCCGGTTTATTCCAATTCGTACCCGAAACGGCGCAGTTGGCGTTCGTTGTTGCGCCAGTCGTCGTTCACTTTGACGAACAGTTGCAGGAAAACCTTTTTGCCGAGGAACTGCTCCATGTCCTCGCGTGCGGCCTGCCCGACCCGTTTGAGTTTCTCGCCCTTATGCCCGATCAGGATGCCTTTCTGCGAGTCGCGGGCGACATAGATCGTTGCGGCGATGCGGTCGATCGCCGGCTCCTCCTTGTAGCTTTCGATCTCGATTTCGCAGCAGTAGGGGATCTCCTTGTCGTAGAACCTGAGGATTTTCTCGCGGATGATTTCCGAGGCGAAAAACCGCAGCGTCTTGTCCGTCAGTGTATCCTTCGGATAGAAGGCCGGGCCTTCGGGCAGCAGGTCGAGGATGGTCTTGAACAACCCTTCGATGTTGAAATTCTCCTTGGCCGATGCCGGTACGATGCGTGCCTCGGGCAACTCCCCCTGCCATTTGTCGACCAGTGCCTCGAGTGCCTCGGGCGTCGTGAGGTCGATCTTGTTGATGACCACGATGGCCGGGACGCCGCTCTGGCGGATGCGGTCGATGATTTCGGCCGAGCGTTCCCCCCGCTCCACGGTGTCGGTGACATAGAGTATGACGTCGGCGTCGGCTACGGCGCCCGTCACGAATTTCATCATCGACTCCTGTAATTTGTAGCTGGGTTTCAGAATGCCCGGCGTATCGGAATAGACGATCTGGAAATCCTCGCTCGAGACGATGCCCATGATCCTGTGGCGCGTGGTCTGCGCCTTCGACGTGATGATCGACAACTTTTCGCCGACCAATGCGTTCATGAGTGTCGATTTGCCGACGTTGGGATTCCCGATGATATTTACAAAGCCCGATTTGTGCATTTTCCTTTTGGGATATGATCCGGACAAAGGTAGCGATAAAAAAAGACCCCTGCAAACGCCCGGTCGATTAATTTACCCGCCGATACGGTCGTTTGACCGGTGTGCGGTGCTTTTTACGATTTTTCCCGTATATTTGCCGGGACACGATATAACGGAAAATTATGAACAGGACGAAAATCCTCTTTTTCTGCGCCGGTGCCGTGCTGGCCGCGTTGCTGGTATGGTGGCTGTCGGCCGGGGAGCGCACCCCGGCCGGGGAGTCCGGCAAGCGGAGCCCCCTCGATGTGATTATGACCCGGACGAGCATCCGGGCCTACCGGGATTGCCCGGTCGGTGCCGATACGGTCGAACTGCTGCTGCGGGCTGCGATGGCCGCGCCCTCGGCCGTGAACCGTCAGCCGTGGGCTTTCGTTGTCGTGGACGACCGGGAGCTGTTACGCGAACTCGCCGGGGCGCTGCCCTTTGCGAAGATGGCCGCCCGGGCACCCCTGGCCGTGGTCGTCTGCGGCGACTTGTCGCGCAATCCGGGGGCTTCCGGCGACTGGTGGGTGATGGATGCCTCGGCGGCCTCGGAAAACCTGCTCCTTGCGGCCCATGCCCTGGGGTTGGGAGCCGTATGGACTGGGGTTTATCCCCGCGGCGAACGGGTAGAGGCCGTGCGGCGCGTGCTGGGGCTTCCCTCCGATGTCGTTCCGCTCAACCTGATTCCGGTGGACTATCCTGCGGACAATCCTGAGCCCAAGCAGAAGTGGAACCCGGCGAACGTCCGGCATAACGGCTGGACGGAGTAAACCGCCCGCGCAGCCTATTGTGCCTTGATCCATTCGTACACCGGGTCGATGCCTTTCGTGAAATCCGTAAAACTCATTTCGATCCTGACGTCGGGGGTGATCGTGTCTGCCTCTTCGTCCGTACGCCGGAAATATTTGGTCGAATAGGCGACTGTCAGCTTCGATCCCGGGAGCTGGAAATTCCGTACCTCGCCGAAGTGGTTGGGTTTGCCGGCGGTCTGTTCGCCGACTACGACCGCATCGGTCAGGTGCTTGAAATCCATCGTATTCAGGATGGCCGAGGAGAATGTGCTTCGCCCGATGACGACATAGGTTTTTATGCCGGGGTGCTGTTCCAGGAACCGGGCCAGCCTTTCGATGAATGCCGTCCCCTGTGCCGAGTTCCCTCCGCCGTTGTTCCTCATGTCGAAAATGATCTTCCCGACGGGGTTGCCCTGCAATATGCCGAACGCCTTTTGGCCGAATTCCGTGAACGACGGCAGCGACGCGGCTTTCTCGCGGCTCTTGAACTCCGCCTCGCTTTCACGCCCCCAGCAGGAGTTGTAGAGGATATAGTATATTTTTTCCTCGGGGAAATAGCGATCCGTGAAAAGCACGTTCCTTTCCGCGATCGCAAAGGGCAGGGAATCGGGCTGGAAGGCGGCCCGACCCGCCCGCTGCGGATCGGACGGTTTGAGCGTATAGGTCTTGTCTCCGTCCAGCGTGAGTTCCGCCTGCCCGTTGTGTGCGAACCCGAAATATTCCAGGAGCTGTAACGACGGGAACAATTGGGGAATCATGGATTTTACCATTGCTTCGTTGTCGACCGTGAACAGGGTGCTCAGGCTGTCGATTACGGTTTCTACCGGTGCCTTGCCGACCGCTGTGAGCCGGTGCCCCAGCAACTCTTTGTTTTCCTCGGCCGTCTGTATGACGTACAGCCCGTCGGAAACCCAGAGCAGCCCGAGCGGCAGTATCTGCTGCCGGTTCATCAGCTGGTTGAAATATAGCATGGTGTGCGAATCGCCCAGCCTGGCGATCAGCTGCTGGGTTTTGAGCGCCGTAGCAAAATCTCCGGCCTCCCCGGCCGAAGCCTTGATCGCGCCGATTGCGGTCTCGAACTGCGCTTTGTCGTATTTCGCAAAGAGGTTGCAATGTTTCGCGGGCAGTTCGCTGGCCAGGTAATCCAGGTCGGCGGCCCAGTCGATGCCGCTCCCGCCCTGGGAGAAGGCGGCCGGGATCGAAGCGATCCCCAGCAACAGCAGGAGTAATTTTTTCATGTGGTTTTCCGGGTTGGGTTTCCCGGTACAATTTAGCGATTATTTTTCAATTCCATGCTGTAAACCGCTCTTAAATCTTCAGCCCCCCCCCGGCCTTGGCCCCTCTTTGAAACGGAAAATCCCTGCGGGTTGCTGCTCGCAGGGATTTTCTTACAAACGGATGGATTGTGCCGTGTTACTCGACTTTGAAGCCTGCAACGTCCTCCATGCTGTTGGGGAAGATCTGATAGCCCCCCTTGTATATCTCCATGATACCACTCAGATCCGCCTTCTTTATTGCGATAGCTTCGTTGGCGAATACGGCGTGATTGGTCGTACGTGCCACCATCGGCAGTTCGGCGTCGTCGGTGAAGTTGACCGAAGTGGTCTTCTTATTCACGACCCAGGTCGTCGAATTTGCCGCCGGGGTGAGGTTCTTTACCGTCACATACTGGCCAACGTAATCTCCTGCCTGCGAAACGGTGATCTGGGGGACTTTCATCGTTACCTTCTCCTGAGTGGGGAAGATCGTCGCCATCCTCAACTGCGGCAGGTCATTGTTGATGTCGTACTTGGCGTATTTAAGGCTGACGATCACTTTCGTGCCCACAGGCAGGTCTTTCTCGGTGTAGTCGCTGCCCTTGATGATGATGCCCGTGTTGGCCTCGCCGGTGTTGTCCACCAGCGAAATGAGCTGGTAGAAGTTTCCTCCTTCGTTGTTGGCCGCCACATAGCCCTTCACGGCGATCAGTTCGCCCAGCGCATCGCCCGCATTCATCGTGGCGAGTTTGGCGTTGAGTTCTTTCACCGTGATGGCCTGGCTCTCGTCGGGCATGGTCTCCTGTTCTGCGAATTCGATCGACGTGGTCAGCGTATTGAGGTATTTGGTATCCGTCCCCGAAACACCGACGGTGTAGCCCGTGATGATGACTTTGCGGTCGACGAAATTTTCGATGTTCAGGTCGCTGTTGGGGTAGGCGATCGAGCCGACTACATTCGTACCCTCCACGGCGACATTATAGTGCCACTGATAAATCTGGTCGCGGTACGAGCTGAGGTTGCCTTCGTATTTTACATACTGGATCGTCGGGTTGTTGACATAGGCGTCGAACTGCGCTGCCCCGAAATCCGTCGGGGTGGGCTGCGTATAGCTTCCCGAGCCGTTCTTGGTGAGTTCCGACGTTTCGCCGAACTGCTTCATGCCTCCGTATTCCGACGTTGCGCCTTCGACGGTGACTTTGTCGCCGACGGTCATGCCGTGGTTCTTCTTGAATACGAGGATCGTACCCGTGGCGTCCTTTACGAGGAAGCCCTTCGAGTGGGTGCCGATCACCTGTCCTTCGACCTTGTAAACTTCGTCGATGGGAGCCGCCAGCACCTCGGCTATCGTCGAAAGCGGTGTCTCCTCTTCCTTACCGAACTCGATTGCCTGCCCGCCGTTGCCCGGGGTCAGCAATACGTCGTCGATACGGTTCACGCTGCTCATCTTGGCTTCGAACTTGATGTAGAGCGTGCCGGTGCCTGCCGGCAGGGTGAAGTCTGCTGTTGCGAGGCGCCACTCACCCGGTTCGTCCGCTACGCTGCCGAAATCGTAGTCGAGCGCCTGCGACCAAAGCTGCCCGTCGGCCGAAAGGCGTACCACAAAGTCAGACTTGATGAACGTGTTGGTGGCGCCCTGTGCGTAGCGCTGCGCGCCGAACGAGAGGCGAAGGTTCTGCGACGTTACCGCGATCTTCTGGATCGTGAAATAGTTGGGCGCCGTGCTGAAGAAGATGTTGTTCTTGCCCGAACCGTCGTAGAGCGAAAGCGAACCTTTCGACGACTGGTTCGTACGTACGGACATGCTGCTGTAGTCGTAGGTCACAGCGGCGATACCCGAACCCTTGTGGTTGATCCAGCCCTCGAACTGGTCGAGGTACGGCCATCCCGAACTCGTGTCGAAAGACTGCGAGGAAAGTTCTTTGTCGAAGGTGCTGTAGAAGATCGCCCCGTCGGGAACTTCCTCTTCGAATTCGCCCTCGTCCCTGACCTCCACGGGGATGGTATACATATAGGTCTTGTACGAGCCGAAGAGCCAGCCGGTGATGGTCACGTTGTGGCTGTTGTACTTCTCCTTGAAATCGTCGCTCATGTAATCCAGGCTGCCCTGTACCGAAGTGCCGTCGATCTCGACGTTGACGTAGCTGCCCGATACGAGTACAGTACCCTTGTAGGTCACGTATTTCACCTCGGGGTTTTTCATGTAGGCTTCGATTTCCGTTGCCGAGAATGCCGCAGGCTGCGGCTGGGTGATATCCTGATGGCCGGTCTTGGTGAAACTGCAGCCCTTTCCGAACTGCAGCAGACCGTTGCGCGACTCGGTTTTGCCCGACACGGTGACCACGTCGCCGACGGCCAGGTCGTGGGCTTCGCCCTTGAATGCGTAGATGCGTGCACCGTCCTGCTGGAAGAGTACTCCCTGCTCGTTGGCGGCGATGACGCTCACGCCCTCGACTTCGAATGCCGAGCCGGCGCCGGCTTCGAGCACTTCGGCCAGCGTAGCCTTGTTGCCCTGTACCGTGAAACGAGCTTCGGCAAGCTGGATGTCATCACCGTTGCAGGGCAGGATTTGCAGTGTGCCGTTGTAGATGCCCGCGATACCTGCGATGGAACCGCTCTTGTCGGTCGGGATGGCATCCTGTGCATAGGATGCGGTTTGCAGGGTGCGGATTTTGTAGGACTTTCCGTCCTTGGTCTCCATGGAAACATTGCCCTTGTTCGAGTCGCTGTTCCAGGTGCCCGATTCCGACGCTTCGGGCTGCGTGTTTTCGATCTTTACGTATTGCGATTCGTATTCCGCGATTTTGTCTGCGGTGACGGCGATCGGGGCCAGCGGTTCGGTCTGCCCTACGAGCATGGGCTCGTTGTGGGTCGAAACCTGCAGCAGACCGCTGAAGAGTTGTGCCGATGCGTCGCTGAGCGATACTTCGACGATGTCGCCGCGCTCGAAGGTGTTGTTAGACTGGCTGATCGAGAGCGCGAGGCCGGCACCGGCATCCTGCGTATCGTCGGCAAGGATTACGATGAAGGGCTGCTGATTTCCCCCCCCCTTGTCCGAGACTACGATACCGCACAGCGTCATGGCTCTGATCGCGTCCGTCAGTTCTTTTCCATCGGCAGTGGGGTTGGTTGCCATGATGAGCCTGCGGAGTTCCGCAACATTCGTATTCGTTTCACCTTCCTTGATCTGCCTTACGGAGCACGTGCCCGTGTCGGTGGCGCCCATGTAACCGGTGGCCGTTACGGTGATGGTACCCGTACGCGAAGTGGCGTTCGCGGGGACGGTTACGGCTACTGTTGCCGAACCTTTGCCGCTGGTTTGCGACAGCTCGATCCATGCGTCGGCTTTGATCTGCCAGTTGAGCTTTCCGTTAAGCTCGATTTCGAGGTTTTTCGTCTGGGTTTCCGTGCAATCGAACGTCAACGATTGGGTAACCTCGATTTCAGGGATCAGCTTGTCGTCCTTCGTGTCGTCGTCCGAACAGGCTGCCAGTGTTACTCCCAGCGCGAGGGTGAGCGCCGCGCAGAGTAATCTTTTCCAAAATGATAATTGCATCATGTGGGTGTGATTAAATTAGAAAAAGTGAGATTTGAAGTATTGCGTGTACTAAGGTAATAATTTTTAACTGTTTTGCTATGAAAAAGTGATGAAAAATTCGTATCGGGCCCTAAAAACTACCGCATAAAAAATCCCCCATTCCGAATGAGGGATTGTGGTTTACTTGCAATCTGTTGGTTATCGGCGTCTTCCGGGCATGTTCGGGATCTTCATGTTGCCGCCGGCTACGGCCTTCATCATCTTGCGGGTATCCTCGAACTGCTTCATCAGGCGGTTCACGTCGGCCATCGTCGTACCGCTGCCCTTGGCGATGCGTTCGCGGCGGCGTGCGTTGATGATTTCGGGATGCTCGCGCTCGGCCGGGGTCATCGACGAGACGATCGCCTCGGTTTGCTTGAACACGTCGTCCGGGATGTCCACGTTCTTGAGCATCTTGCCTACGCCGGGAAGCATTCCCGCGAGGTCTTTCAGGTTGCCCATCTTTTTGATCTGCTGGATCTGCCCGATGAAATCGTTGAAGTTGAACTGGTTCTTGACCAGTTTTTTCTTCAGGCGGCGTGCCTCCTCTTCGTCGAACTGCTCCTGCGCACGCTCCACCAGCGATACGACGTCGCCCATGCCGAGGATACGGTCGGCCATACGTTCGGGGTGGAACACCTGCAGGGCGTCCATCTTCTCGCCGCTCGAAATGAATTTCAGCGGTTTGCTGACCACCGAGCGGATCGAGATCGCGGCGCCGCCGCGGGTGTCGCCGTCGAGCTTGGTGAGTACCACGCCGTCGAAGTCGAGCCGGTCGTTGAACTCCTTGGCCGTGTTCACGGCGTCCTGGCCCGTCATGGCGTCCACTACGAAGAGTATCTCCGAAGGCTTCACGGCCGCCTTGATGGCCGTGATCTCCTGCATCATCGCCTCGTCCACGGCCAGACGGCCCGCCGTATCGACGATTACGACGTTGAACGAGTTTTGGCGGGCGTATTTGATGGCGTTCTCGGCGATCTGCACCGGGTTTTTGTTCCCCTCCTCGGTGTAGACTTCCACGCCGACCTGCCCGCCGAGCACCTTCAGCTGGTCGATGGCCGCGGGACGGTATACGTCGCCTGCCACCAGCAGTACCTGGCGGCCTTTCTTGCTTTTGATGAATGCCGCGAGCTTGCCCGAGAAGGTGGTCTTACCCGAGCCTTGCAGACCCGCGATCAGGATCACGGCCGGGTTGCCCTCCAGCCTGATGTCTGTGGCCGTGCCGCCCATCAGTTCGGCCAGCTCGTCGCGTACGATCTTGGTCATCATCTGCCCGGGCTTCACCGCCTTGAGCACGTCTTGTCCCAGCGCCTTCTGCTTCACCTGGTCGGTGAACGATTTTGCGACCTTGTAGTTGACGTCGGCGTCGATCAGTGCACGGCGGATCTCCTTGAGCGTTTCCGCTACGTTGATCTCGGTGATGCGCCCCTCGCCCTTGAGGATTTTGAATGACCGTTCGAGTTTATCCGTTAAATTTTCAAACATGGCTCAGCGAAATTTTGCCCACAAAGATAACGAATAATTCACAAAGAGCAAGGGTTGCGGCTATTTTCAGGGCATCTGGTTGCCCACCCTGCATTTTTCCGCATAAATGTTTGGAAGGCGGCCTTATTCTGTTACCTTTGCGGGCAGAAGCAACCTGTAAATTATGAAGAAACCAGTTTTTGCGGCACTCCTCGCGCTTCTGTATTGCGTCAGCGGGGCAGCCCAGAATACGAACGAGTGGCATACCCCCAAGGGGCTGCCCTCCGGCAACGAGATCGGAGTGCGATACGGCGCACAACTTTTCATGGGGGACGGCCGTGGCCCGGAATTCGAGGCGATCAGCATCGACTACGCCCGGTACAACTATTATAATATAGGTTTCCGCACGGGGCTGAACCTGTTTTTCGACGACGAAGTCTGCGACTACTATTCGATCCCGATGCAATTCACCTGGCGCACGGAACGTATCCGGGGGCTGGTTTTCCCGGGCGACGGCGAGGCCGGGTCGTGGGTCGCCGCGGCATTGCTTTCGATCATTCCCAAGCAATTCGAAGCGCATACGGGTTTTACGCCGGGCATGATGCTGGGCCCGCTCAGCCGCGAGCCCTCCTCCGGGAATTTCCTCGTCAAGCACCGTTTCAGCTGTACCTATGACCTCGGGGTGCGGCTTATCATCCCCATCTGGCGGTTCAACCTCTACGGCGATTTCACCTACCATTGTTACCTGACCGACAATTTCGGGTTCGCCTTCGGGGATTACCGCCCGGGGCGTTCCTACATGGAGCTGGGCGTTGGCCTGTCGTTCAATTTCTGAGCCTATTTGCTGCCGGGATTCCCGAAATTCATGCTGTCCGAAATAAAACAGCGTGCGTCATTCCGTACTTTTCCAACAAAGTGTGTATTTTTGCATGGGCATATTTGATAGCAAGCAACGACTGAGATAAGTTTGACGTACACATAGGCCGGGCGGCCTGTCCGAATCGGAACCGCATTATTACAAAATCCAAGTTATGAGGAACCTCTTTTGCCATTCGAATCCTGTTCCGCGTATCGGGACGACGATCGCCGCGGCACTCTTGTCCCTGGCCGCACTCACGGCCTGCGGAGAGGCCGGAGCCCTCGAACCGCTTGACCGGTGGCGCGACGGCGAGCGGGAGATCCGCACGACGGCCCCGGCCGTAACGGCGGGCCGTACGCTCCTGGCAGCAGGCGACTACGGCAACTTCCGCCTTACGGGGGAAGCCCTCACGCAGCCCGGTGCCCAGGCGGCGCTGCTCTTCCACACCGACGGCGAGTCGGGCTACGAGGTGGTTTTCCGCAACGGCGCCATCGACGGGACACGCAAGAGCGGTTCGCTCGCCTCCGTGCGCAACCTCTACCGTTCGCTGGCCGACGACGGCGAGTGGTTCGGCTTCGAGGTCACTGTGCGCGGCCGTAACATCGTCGTCCGCATCGACACCACCGAAGTGGTCTGCTATACCGAACCCGAACATCCCTACCGCACCCAGGCGCACGCCCGGCAATTGTTAGGACACGGCGCGATCGCGCTGCGCGGCGTGCAGGGCGAAGTTGCGTTCCGCAACCTTGCAATCGAGCGCCTCGGCGCGCAGGCCCGCAACGAGGCCGACACACTGCCGCCCGTGGACGAACGCACCGACGGCGTGATCCGCTTCCAGCAGCGTGATTTCCCCGTCATCGACTACCACGTACACCTGAAGGGCGGCCTGACCAAGGAGCGGGCGCACGCCATGTCGATGAACTACGGCATCAATTACGGCGTGGCGCCCAACGCCGGGGAAGGCGGTGTGGGCCGGATGCTGGCCGACGACGGGGAGGTCTATGCCTATTTCGACGAAGTGGAGCGGATGCCCTTCCTGTGCGGCGTGCAGGGCGAGGGCCGCAAGTGGACGGCGACCTTCTCGCAGGAGGCCCTCGGCGTATTCGACTACCTGTTTACGGACGCCATGACCATCATAGACCACAAAGGGCGCAACTCGCGTATCTACCGGCCCGAGGAGGTGCACTACGACGGCGTGACGAAAGAACAGTACATGGATCATCTGGTCGACCAGACGGTGAAGATACTCACCAACGAGCCGGCCGACATCTACGCCAACCCGACCTACCTGCCCGACGACATGCAGGCCGATTACGACAGGTATTGGACTGACGCGCGCGTCGACCGCGTACTGGATGTGCTGGAACGCTACGGCATCGCCCTGGAGATCAACGCCCGCTATCGTATCCCGAGCTTCGGCATCATCCGCCGGGCCAAGCAGCGCGGAATAAAGTTCACGTTCGGCACCAACAACGTCGACGCCGACTTCGGACGTCTGGAGTACTCGCTCGAGGCGGTGGAGAAGTGCGGACTCACGGCCGACGACATCTGGTTTCCCGCGATGAGCGTACGCCGCGGACGCCCCGTCGTCCTTTACAACAAATTCGAGTAACGGATCGTAGTTTATCCCGGTTTGCCTACCGCAGCAGCCCGGCTTCGTAGTAAATTACGATCTGCTCGATCATCTTGTCTTCGTTGTCCTTGTCGTACTGCGATTTGAGATTCTGCCCGAAAATCCGCGACACGCCCTGCCAGAACCCCGCCACGAATCCGCCCCGGAACTCCTTGAGCACCTCGTAGGCCGTGTATTCGGTTTCGCGGTCGATCAACTTTAGCAACACCTTGCCCTGCGTGCGGGTCATGTGTTTCAGCACGGGCGTATACTCGTCCTTGATCTGGTGGTATACCTGCCTGATGTACTCCTTCTGCGCCTTTTTGGTCGGCAGGCGGCATAATTCCTCTTCCATGTCGGCCATCCTGGCTTTCGCGATCTTGGCGATGGGGTAGACCTTCTTCACGGCGTCGACCAGCTTGCGGTAACGGCGCAGGTCGACGGGGCGGCTGAACACGTAGACCGGCAGGATATGTACCAACGGTACCGAGTCTCCTTTTTCCACCGTCCATTCCTGGTGCCAGAAACCGTGGCCTCCCTGCGCACGTACCCCGGGGGACACGGCGGTCAGCATTACCAGAATCAGGAGCCACTTTTTCATCTCGGTGAAAATCGTTATCTTTGCGAACGGCGGACTTTCGCGGGGCAGGCCGTGCCTTGTGCATTGCCCGCGGGTTTGCCTTTGAGCCCGGTTTGCATTATCTTTGCCGCGGACAAATCCGGCGGCGGGTCGGAGCTCTCCTCCGTACGCAGCCTGCACGGCCACTGCAAATGTAATTATTTATCGGATAAACGTATTACGCAAAATGGATATTATATTGGAAAAAGGATTGTCGGCGCAGAGCCGGACGACGGTTACGGCCGCAAATACCGCCGCGACGATGGGGTCGGGCGACCTCGGGGTTTTTGCCACGCCTTCGATGGTGGCGCTTATGGAGCATGCCGCTATGACGGCCGTTGCTGCGGCTCTGCCAGAAGGCTCTTCGACCGTAGGGGCGGAGATGAACGTCACGCACATCAAGCCTTCGGGGTTGGGTGCCGAAATCACCGCCACGGCCGTGTTGACCGGTGTCGAGGGGCGCAAGCTGACCTTCAACGTCGGCGCCCGCGATGCCGAAGGGATGATCGGAGAGGGCGTGCACGTCCGTTACGTCGTGGATCGTGAGAAATTCATGGCCAAAGTCCGCTGACGTAGGTGGGGGACACCCGGCCGGCTGGCCGGATTTTTATATATAACGGGCGCGGGGGCATTGCCCCCG